>OGRS01000026.1_pt1 | contig 153721 bp, 130 predicted proteins | sample 1553561 | NCBI WGS metagenome assembly OGRS01 (sample SAMEA2580103, study PRJEB22360) | human gut metagenome | biome: human gut; feature: human-associated habitat; material: faeces | place: Denmark | collected 2008/2010
GAACCTGTCCTCTCTGGATTTCGTCTCTCTGAACACCTCTAAGAAGTGCACCAATGTTATCACCTGGCTGAGCCTCATCAAGAAGCTTTCTGAACATCTCGATACCAGTTACAACTACCTTACGGATATCTTCGTGGATACCAACGATTTCAACTTCCTCATTAACGTGGAGAACACCTCTCTCTACTCTACCAGTAGCAACAGTACCACGTCCTGTGATAGAGAATACATCCTCTACAGGCATAAGGAATGGCTTATCTGTATCTCTTTCTGGATCTGGAACATACTCATCAATAGTATGCATAAGCTCAAGGATCTTATCACCCCATTCGCTGTTAGGATCTTCAAGAGCCTTAAGAGCTGAACCCTGGATGATTGGAGTATCATCTCCTGGGAATCCGTACTCGTTAAGAAGTTCTCTGATTTCCATATCTACTAATTCAAGAAGTTCTGGATCATCAACCATATCACACTTGTTCATGAATACAACGATGTAAGGAACACCAACCTGACGAGCAAGAAGGATATGCTCTCTTGTCTGAGCCATAACACCATCAGTAGCAGCAACAACAAGGATACCTGCATCCATCTGAGCAGCACCTGTGATCATGTTCTTTACATAATCAGCATGTCCTGGACAGTCAACGTGTGCATAGTGTCTCTTCTCTGTCTCATACTCAACGTGAGCTGTAGAGATAGTGATACCTCTTTCTCTTTCCTCTGGTGCCTTATCAATATTCTCGAATGCAACAGCCTCACCTGTACCAAGTCTCTCATGAAGAGTCTTTGTGATAGCAGCTGTTAATGTAGTCTTACCGTGATCTACGTGTCCGATTGTACCAATGTTACAATGTGGTTTTGTTCTCTCAAATTTAGCCTTTGCCATTGTTTAAAATCCTCCTAAAAATATTTAGATTGCCCTGAGGGGTATCCCCCTCGGGCTTTGTCATAGCTGATATTTATTATATTTCATTTAGTGAAATATTTCAACTATATTTTTATAGTTATTACTTATTTCTATCAGAAATAACCTTATCCTGAACAGACTTTGGAGCCTGCTCATACTTATCGAAGAACATAGAGTAGTTACCACGACCCTGTGTCTTAGAACGAAGGTCAGTAGCATATCCGAACATCTCAGCAAGTGGAACGAATGCTTTAATCATCTTACCACCTGAAATATCTTCCATACCCTCAATACGTCCTCTACGTGAGTTGATATCACCGATTACATCACCCATGTATTCTTCTGGCATAGTAACCTCAACCTTCATGATAGGCTCAAGAAGGGCAGGTGCTGCCTTAGCCATAGCATCCTTGAATGCCATAGAACCAGCAATGTGGAATGCCATTTCTGAAGAATCGACTTCATGGTATGAACCATCGTAAATATCTGCTCTAAGTCCGAGAACTGGGAATCCAGCTAAGATACCTGAATTAGCAGCTTCTCTGATACCGTCAGCAACTGAAGGGATATATTCCTTAGGAATAGCACCACCAACTACTGAAGACTCACAGAAGAGTACTGGAGGTTCGTTAATTAATACTGTGTTCTTTGTCTCAACATCAAACTTATCAACGTTAGCTTCAAGTGGTGAGAAACGTACTTTACAGTGACCATACTGACCACGTCCACCTGACTGCTTAGCATACTTACTATCAACATCAACTGCCTTAGTAAAGCACTCTCTGTAAGCAACCTGAGGTGCACCAACGTTAGCCTCTACCTTGAACTCACGAAGAAGTCTGTCAACGATGATATCAAGGTGAAGCTCACCCATACCAGCGATGATTGTCTGACCTGTTTCCTGATCTGTATGAGCACGGAATGTAGGATCTTCTTCAGCAAGCTTTGCTAAAGCTTCACCCATCTTACCCTGGTCATTCTTAGTCTTTGGCTCGATAGCAAGCTCGATAACTGGCTCTGGGAATTCCATAGACTCTAAGATAACTGGATGTGCTTCATCACAGATAGTATCACCTGTTACTGTAACCTTAAGACCTACTGCAGCAGCGATATCTCCTGAGTAAACCTTATCAATTTCTTTTCTCTGGTTAGCGTGCATCTGAAGGATACGGCCAACTCTTTCTTTCTTATTCTTATTAGAGTTAAGTACATATGAACCACCGTTTAATGTACCTGAGTAAACTCTGAAGAATGCTAACTTACCAACGAATGGATCAGTCATAATCTTGAATGCAAGAGCTGCAAATGGCTCTTCATCAGATGACTTTCTTGTTACTTCGTTACCGTCTTCGTCAACACCTGTAATATCTGGGATATCTGTAGGAGCTGGCATGTACTCGATAACAGCATCAAGAAGCTTCTGAACACCCTTGTTCTTATAAGCTGTACCACAAAGACAAGGAATAGCTGTACCCTCGATAGTACCCTTTCTTAAAGCAGCCTTTAACTCTGGAACTGAAATTTCCTCATCATTAAAGAACTTCTCCATAAGGTCTTCATCAAGTTCAGCACACTGCTCAACGAGCTTGTCATGATATTCCTGAGCCTGATCCTTTAAATCGTCTGGAATCTCACCAACAGCAATATCATCACCCTTATCTCCGTTGAAGACATAAGCCTTCATCTCGAATAAGTCGATAATACCCTGGAAGTCATCTTCCTTACCGATAGGAATCTGTACAAGTACAGGATTCTTTCCAAGCTTTGTAATAAGCTGGTTGCATGATCCGAAGAAATCAGCGCCCATCTTATCCATCTTGTTCATGAAAGCCATACGAGGTACATTGTACTTATCAGCCTGACGCCATACATTCTCTGACTGTGGCTCAACACCGTTCTGTGCATCGAATACACCTACAGCACCATCAAGTACTCTAAGTGAACGCTCAACCTCTACTGTGAAGTCAACGTGTCCTGGAGTATCGATAATGTTAATACGGTATTCTGGCTGTGTCTTATCTGGCTTACCCTCTTTCTCAGGTGTCCAGTGACATGTTGTAGCAGCTGAAGTGATTGTGATACCTCTCTCCTGCTCCTGGGCCATCCAGTCCATAGTAGCAGTACCTTCATGAGTATCACCAATCTTGTGATTAACACCAGTATAATAAAGGATACGCTCTGTTAATGTTGTCTTACCAGCATCAATATGAGCCATAATTCCGATATTTCTGGTTCTCTCCAATGGATATTCTCTTCCAGCCATGGATAAAACCTCCTATAATTATAATTAGAATCTGTAATGAGCAAAAGCCTTGTTTGCTTCTGCCATCTTGTGCATATCTTCTTTTCTCTTTACTGATGCACCTGTGTTGTTAGCTGCATCAAGAATTTCGTTAGCGAGTCTTTCTTCCATAGTCTTCTCGCCTCTTGCTCTAGAGAATGTAGTCATCCAACGAAGAGCTAAAGCCTGTCTTCTGTCTGGCTTAACTTCGATAGGTACCTGGTAAGTAGCTCCACCGATACGTCTAGCCTTAACTTCAAGAACTGGCATAATATTGTTCATAGCTTCTTCAAATACTTCGATAGCTGGTCTCTCAGTCTTAGCTGCAACTCTATCAAAAGCACCGTAAACAATCTTCTGAGCTACTCCTCTCTTACCATCAAGCATAATGTTGTTGATAAGCTTAGTAACTACCTTATTGTTGTAAATAGGATCTGCTAATACATCTCTTTTCTGTGTATGTCCTTTACGTGGCACGGTTCTTCCCTCCTTAATAAATTTATTAAATCATAGGTACTCACAAATAAAAAATGTGTTCGCGCCGTATATATTAACCTGCAACCTCTTGATTAATCTAATTCCGGCACAATTCAAAATTTAATTTGTTCGTAAAAATCAGATTCTTACAAATCTGACTCTTGCAAATTGTAAAACTTGCATGCATTCATATAAATGCGTGTCTTAATTCAGGCTTAATTACTTAGCGTCCTTAGGTCTCTTAGCACCGTACTTAGAACGAGCCTGTCTTCTCTTTGCAACACCTGCTGTATCAAGTGTTCCTCTGATGATGTGGTATCTTGTACCTGGTAAATCCTTTACTCTTCCACCTCTTATAAGAACAACGCTGTGTTCCTGAAGATTGTGTCCCTCACCTGGGATGTAAGATGTTACCTCGATACCATTAGAAAGACGTACTCTGGCAATCTTTCTAAGAGCTGAGTTAGGCTTCTTAGGTGTAGCAGTCTTAACAGCTGTACAAACACCTCTCTTCTGTGGAGAAGAGATATCTGTTGCCTTCTTCTGAAGTGAGTTGTAACCCTTCTGAAGAGCTGGTGCTGTAGACTTCTTTACTGCAGTCTTTCTTCCCTGTTTTACTAACTGGTTAAATGTTGGCATTCCGTTTTCACCTCCCGAAATTAGAATAATGAATGGTTGCATCTTAGTATCAACTAAGAAAATGTTTTGTCACCAAAACAGCGCAAAAATAGTACTTGCCTATTCGCACGCTTTATTAGTATATATATTTGCAAATTCAGTGTCAAGCATTTTTTCAAAAAAATAAAATAAAAAGCGTGCCAGATTATTACAACCTGACACGCCTGATATTATATTAATGAATTAATCTTCCTGTGTGAACACAAGCTCATCTTCACCAGATTCTTCCTCATCCTCTTCGATGTAGTTATCTGTAGAACTGATCTTGATATCCTGATAACGCTTCATACCTGTACCGGCAGGGATAAGCTTACCAATAATAACATTCTCTTTAAGACCAATAAGAGGATCAATCTTTCCGTTAATAGCTGCATCAGTAAGAACCTTAGTAGTCTCCTGGAATGAAGCTGCTGACATAAATGATGTAGAAGCAAGTGAAGCCTTAGTAATACCAAGGATAATCGGAGTACCTGTAGCAGGTGTCTTTCCTTCTTCCTCAAGTCTCTCATTAACTTCCTGGAACTCAATTGTATCAACCTGTGATCCTGGAAGGAACTTAGAATCTCCAGCTTCATCAACAACTATCTTCTTAAGCATCTGACGAACGATAAGCTCAATATGCTTATCATTGATATCAACACCCTGGATACGGTAAACCTTCTGAACTTCACGAAGGAGATAATCCTGAACAGCTCTTACACCAAGAATTCTTACGATATCATGTGGATTCTCAGAACCCTCTGTGATTTCCTCACCCTTAGCAACAACCTGTCCTTCAACAACCTTTTCTCTTGTATCCTTAGATAATGGATAAGCCTTTGAATTACCTTCATCATCAGTTATAACGATTTCAGTCTTCTTCTCAGTCTTAACAATACTTACAGTTCCGCCAAACTCAGCAAGTACAGCAAGCATCTTAGGCTTTCTTGCCTCGAAAAGCTCTTCTACTCTAGGAAGACCCTGAGTAATGTTATCACCGGCAACACCACCTGTATGGAATGTTCTCATAGTAAGCTGTGTACCAGGCTCACCGATTGACTGGGCTGCGATAATACCAACAGCTTCACCAACCTGTACAGTCTGACCAGTAGCCATGTTAGTTCCATAACATTTAGCACATACACCGATATGTGAACGGCAAGTAAGGATTGTTCTGATCTTAACCTTATCAACACCAGTCTTAATAATAGCTTCTGCTCTCTTAGGAGTTACAAGATGGTTAGCTTCAACAATAACCTCACCTGTAGCTGGGTCTACAATATCCTCAGCTAAGTATCTTCCTGTAATACGCTCCTGTAATGGCTCAAGGATATCTTCCTTGGCATCACTTGAGTTAGTAGCTCTGTTATTAACAAATGAGTAAACATACATACCAGGTATCTGCTTACCTGCGCTACAATCTGTCTCTCTGATAATAAGATCCTGAGAAACATCAACAAGTCTTCTTGTAAGGTATCCTGAATCGGCTGTACGAAGGGCTGTATCTGAAAGTCCTTTACGGGCACCGTGAGCTGAAATAAAGTATTCCAGAACATCAAGACCTTCACGGAAGTTTGACTTGATAGGAAGTTCGATAGTGTTACCTGATGTATCAGCCATCAAACCACGCATACCTGCTAACTGCTTAATCTGCTGGTTAGAACCACGGGCACCTGAGTCAGCCATCATGAAGATGTTGTTATATTTATCAAGACCCTGAAGAAGGGCATCCTTAATCTTATCATCAGTCTCCTGCCATACGCGGATAACATTCTTATGTCTTTCCTCGTCAGTAGCCTGACCTCTGTTATATTTAACAGTAATCTGTTCAACTTTCTTTTCTGCCTCAGCAAGAAGCTGCTTCTTAACTGGTGGCACTGTCATCTCAGAAATAGAAACAGTCATGGCAGCTCTGGTAGAGTACTTATAACCCATAGCCTTGATATCATCAAGAACCTCTGCAGTTGTTGTAGTACCATGAGTATTGATAACATGCTGTAAGATATCCTTAAGCTGCTTCTTTCCTACATGGAAATCAACTTCTGGAAGTAATAAATTCTCTTCCTTGCTTCTGTCAACATATCCTAAATCCTGAGGGAGAATCTCATTAAATATAAGTCTTCCAAGTGTAGACTCAATATTACCTGAAAGCTCTTCTCCGTTAACATTCTTAGTTACATGAACCATAATCTTGGCATGTAATGTAATTACACCGTTCTCATAAGCAAGAACTGCTTCATTAATGCTCTTAAAAATCTTACCCTCGCCCTTTGCGCCTGGTCTTTCCTGTGTGAGATAGTAAATACCAAGTACCATATCCTGTGAAGGAACGGCAACAGGACCACCATCAGATGGCTTAAGAAGGTTGTTAGGTGAAAGAAGCATAAATCTACACTCTGCCTGAGCCTCAACAGAAAGTGGAAGATGGACAGCCATCTGGTCACCATCGAAATCGGCATTGAACGCTGTACATACAAGTGGATGAAGCTTAATAGCCTTACCTTCTACAAGGATTGGCTCAAAAGCCTGAATACCAAGTCTGTGAAGTGTAGGAGCACGGTTAAGCATAACTGGATGCTCTTTAATAACATCTTCAAGTACATCCCATACTTCTGGCTCAAGATGTTCTACGCTCTTCTTAGCTTTCTTAATATTATCTGCAAGATTACGTCTTACAAGCTCTCTCATAACAAATGGCTTGAACAACTCAATAGCCATCTCTTTAGGAAGACCGCACTGGTAAATCTTAAGCTCTGGTCCTACTACGATAACTGAACGTCCTGAGTAGTCAACTCGCTTACCAAGAAGGTTCTGTCTGAAACGTCCCTGCTTACCCTTTAATAAATCTGATAAAGACTTAAGTGCTCTGTTACCAGGACCTGTTACTGGACGACCATTTCTACGTCCATTATCGATAAGAGCATCAACAGCTTCCTGAAGCATTCTCTTCTCGTTACGTACAATAATTTCAGGAGCTCCAAGCTCAAGAAGTCTTGCAAGTCTGTTATTTCTGTTAATAATTCTTCTATAAAGATCATTAAGATCTGAAGTTGCAAAACGTCCACCATCAAGCTGAACCATAGGTCTTAAATCTGGTGGAATTACAGGGATTTCTGTAAGAATCATCCACTCAGGCTTAGTTCCTGCATTCTTAAATGCTTCAACAACTTCAATTCTCTTTATAAGTCTGGCAGCCTTCTGAGAAGTAGTGTTAGCAAGTTCTTCCTTAAGTCTTACTTCTTCTTCTTCAAGGTTAACCATCTGGAGGAGCTCGAGGATTGCCTCAGCTCCCATACCAACACGGAAAGCCTTGCTTCCGTACTGCTCACAGAGTTCTCTGTATTCAGTCTCTGAAAGAATCTTCTTGAAAGGAATATCTGTTTCACCTGGATCAATTACAATATATGAAGCAAAATATAATACCTTTTCAAGGTTCTTAGGACCAATATCAAGAATGAGATCCATGCGGCTAGGAATACCCTTGAAGTACCAGATGTGAGATACTGGTGCAGCAAGATGGATATGACCCATACGGTCTCTTCTTACGCTGGCCTTAGTAACCTCAACACCACATTTATCGCAGACAATACCCTTGTCCTTAATCTTCTTATACTTACCGCAGTGGCACTCCCAGTCCTTGCTAGGACCAAATATTCTTTCGCAGAAAAGTCCGTCCTTTTCTGGCTTAAGTGTTCTATAGTTAATTGTTTCAGGTTTGGTAACCTCACCATGAGACCACTCCAAAATATTCTCAGGAGAAGCAAGCTTAATCTGAATCTTATCAAATTTCATTGACTTATTTGATTTAATTTCTTCTGCCATTATAGTGCTCCCTTCTAATTAATATTCATCTGAATTGCCATCGCCGTAATCATCATCAAAATCATCGGCCATATCAAAATCAGCGTCATCATCTGAATCTACAGCATCTTCTGTTCCATCTTCATTGAGAGTAACTGTTGACATTCCGCCAGCCTTGTACTCTGCCTCTTCCTCTCTGCTGTTTCTTCTATATCCATTACCTTCATCAAGAACCTTCTTGAAATCAGTAACTTCATATTCAGAACTCTCAAGAAGTCTGACTTCATTGTTGTCCTGATCAAGAACTCTAACATCAAGTGCGAGTGACTGAAGTTCCTTAAGAAGAACCTTGAATGATTCTGGAACTCCTGGTTCAGGAATATTCTCACCCTTAATAATAGCTTCGTAAGTCTTAACTCGTCCTACAACATCATCAGACTTAACAGTAAGGATTTCCTGAAGAGTATAAGCAGCACCATAAGCCTCAAGTGCCCAAACTTCCATCTCTCCGAATCTCTGTCCACCGAACTGAGCCTTACCACCAAGTGGCTGCTGAGTTACAAGTGAGTAAGGACCAGTTGAACGTGCATGAATCTTATCATCAACAAGATGATGAAGCTTTAAGTAATGCATGAATCCGATAGTTACAGGGCTGTCGAAGTACTCACCTGTTCTACCATCTCTAAGTCTTACTTTACCATCACGGCCGATTGGAACACCCTTCCACTCAGCTCTGTGATCTCTGTGTTCTGAAAGGTAATCAAATACCTCTTTATTAAGAACATCTTTATACTGTGCTGTAAATGTAACCATATCCTCAGGATATTCTTCGCCATTCTTCTCAGCCTCAGCCTTCTGGGCTGCAAGCTCTTCATCATCGAATGGATGGTTAGCATAAGCATTTGCCATATCAAGAGTATCCATAATATCATTCTCATCTGCACCATCGAATACTGGTGTAGAAATGTTAAATCCAAGTACCTTGGCAGCAAGACTTAAATGAATCTCAAGGACCTGTCCAATGTTCATTCGTGAAGGAACGCCCAGTGGGTTAAGTACGATATCAAGAGGACGGCCATTAGGAAGGAATGGCATATCTTCAACAGGAAGTACTCTTGAAACGACACCCTTGTTACCATGACGACCAGCCATCTTATCACCAACGCCAATCTTTCTCTTCTGTGCAATATATATACGAACAGATTTGTTAACTCCTGGTGAGAGTTCATCTCCGTTCTCTCTTGTAAATGTCTTAACAGCAACGACGATACCATAAGCACCATGAGGTACCTTAAGTGAAGTATCTCTTACTTCTCTTGCTTTCTCACCAAAGATAGCTCTAAGAAGTCTCTCTTCAGCAGTAAGCTCTGTCTCTCCCTTAGGAGTAACCTTTCCAACAAGAATATCTCCGGCTCTTACCTCAGCACCAACGCGGATAATACCATTCTCATCAAGATCCTTTACAGCGTCTGAACCTGTTGAAGGAAGATCTCTTGTAATCTCTTCAGGTCCTAACTTAGTATCTCTTGCTTCTGTCTCATATTCTTCAATATGAATAGATGTATACACATCATCTCTTACGAGACGCTCACTAAGAAGTACAGCATCCTCGTAGTTATAACCTTCCCAAGTCATGAAACCGATAAGAGGGTTCTTACCGAGGGCAATCTCACCATTAGATGTAGATGGACCATCAGCAATAACATCTCCTGCCTTAACCTCATCACCCTTGAAAACAATAGGTCTCTGGTTATAGCAGTTACTCTGGTTACTTCTTGAGAACTTAGTAAGCTTGTATTCGCGCGCCTTGCCATCCTTTTCTCTGATAACAATCTTGTTAGATTCAGAAGAAAGAACAACACCATCAGCCTCTGCAACTACACATACGCCTGAGTCAACAGCAGTCTTATTCTCAATACCAGTTCCGATAACAGGAGCTTCTGTCATAAGAAGAGGTACGGCCTGACGCTGCATGTTAGAACCCATGAGGGCACGTGTACAGTCATCATTCTGAAGGAATGGAATCATTGATGTAGCAACTGAGAATACCATCTTAGGAGATACATCCATAAGATCAATCTGGCTCTTATCGAACTGAGAAGTTTCTTCTCTGTAACGTCCAGATACAGTATTTCTTACAAAATAACCATTCTCATCAATCTCAGCATTAGCCTGTGCTACATGGAAATCATCTTCCTCATCAGCTGTGAAGTAACGCACTTCATCAGTAACTCTTGGATTCTTAGGATCAGACTTATCTACAATACGATAAGGAGCTTCAACGAATCCATATTCATTAATTCTTGCATAAGATGCAAGAGAGTTAATAAGACCAATGTTAGGTCCTTCAGGAGTCTCGATAGGACACATTCTACCATAATGAGTATAGTGTACATCTCGAACCTCGAAACCTGCACGATCTCTTGAAAGACCACCAGGACCAAGGGCTGAAAGACGTCTCTTATGAGTAATCTCACTAAGAGGGTTATTCTGATCCATGAACTGTGACAACTGCGAACTTCCGAAGAATTCCTTAATAGCAGCTGTTACAGGCTTAATATTAATAAGTGACTGTGGAGATATTCCGCTAAGATCCTGTGTAGACATTCTCTCACGGACCACTCTTTCCATTCTTGAGATACCAATTCTGAACTGGTTCTGAAGAAGCTCTCCTACAGCTCTGATACGTCTGTTTCCAAGGTGATCGATATCATCCTTAGTACCAACACCATATTCAAGGTGCATATTATAATTAATAGAAGCAAGAATATCTTCTACTGTAATATGCTTAGGAATAAGGTCGGCAATATTCTTAGTAATAGCTTCCTTAATATCCTCTAAAGACTCATTCTCAGCAAGAATCTGTGCAAGAACAGGATAGTATACATACTCTGTTACACCAAGCTCCTTAGCTTCTTCTTCGCTGATATCAACCCATTTGGTAATATCAACTGCACGGTTAGAAAGAATCTTAACAACTCTGTCAGATACTGTACCATCAGCAGCCTTAACTTCTACAGTAATGAATACTGAAGGAACAGCTGCATCCTGAATAGCCTGTGCTGATTCTCTTGTAAGCTTCTCACCTGCTGTTGCAATAACAGTTCCGTTCTCATCAACAACATCCTCAGCAAGAACCTGTCCTGTAATTCTGCTCTTGAAAGAAAGCTTCTTATTAAACTTATATCTTCCTACGTGTGCAAGATCATATCTTCTTGGGTCAAAGAACATACCTGAAATAAGTGCTTCAGCACTCTCTACAGATAATGGTTCTCCTGGTCTTAACTTCTTATAAAGTTCAAGAATACCTTCCTGATAGTTAGTAGAAGTATCCTTCTCCATAGTAGCAAGAAGCTTAGGTTCCTCGCCAAAAATATCAAGAATCTCCGCATTAGTACCAAATCCTAATGCTCTGATAAGAACAGTAATAGGAACCTTCTTATTACGGTCAACCTTAACATAGAATATATCATTAGCATCTGTTTCATACTCTAACCATGCACCTCTGTTAGGAATTACCTGACAGCTGTACAAGAAAATCTTACCATACTTATCTTTCTGTATATCATAATAAATACCAGGTGAACGTACCAACTGGCTGACAATAACTCGTTCAGCACCATTAATTACAAATGTACCTGTCTTAGTCATTAATGGCAGGTCTCCCATGAAAATCTCATGCTCGCTGATGCTTTCTGTCTCTTTGTTATGAAGTCTTACTGTAACCTTAAGAGGCGCTGCATATGTAGCATCTCTTTCTTTACACTCTTCAATTGAATACTTAACTTCGTCTTCACATAACGCAAAATCTACGAATTCCAGACTTAATCTTCCATTATAGTCTGCAATTGGAGATATGTCATCAAAGACCTCTTTCAAGCCTTCATTCAAAAACCACTGGTAAGAATCCTTCTGCACCTCAATAAGGTTAGGCATCTCAAGAACTTCTTTCTGTCTTGAGAAACTCATACGCATTGCCTTGCCCGACGTTATTGGGCGTAATCTGTTTTTCTCCATTGACGTTTCACCCCTTAGTTTTCTTCACATTAATATATTACATTATCAGTAAATGTGCAAAGAATAAGCACAATTTACCACAATAGTGCATTGTCCATAGTACATCAAAGATATATATATGTCAAGGGATTTTTAAAAATTTCCATGAATATTTAGAATTGTATAAAGATAATAGTGTTTCTGCCATAGCTGGCATAATAAAATAAAGATGTGATTTATAGAAAAAAGAAAAGACAGGAGCCGTGAAGACCCGCTGTCTTTCTTATTATATTCATTGAACAATCAAGTAAATTACTTAAGAGTAACCTTAGCTCCAACTTCTTCAAGCTTCTTCTTGATTTCCTCAGCCTCTTCCTTAGAAGCCTGCTCCTTAACAACCTTAGGTGCGCCATCAACAACGTCCTTAGCTTCCTTTAATCCAAGACCTGTGATTTCACGAACAACCTTGATAACCTTAACCTTCTGATCTCCAGCTTCTGTAAGCTCTACATCAAACTCTGTCTTCTCCTCAGCTGCTGCTGCGCCAGCACCTGCTGCTGCAACTACAACGCCTGCTGCTGCAGATACGCCGAATTCTTCTTCACAAGCCTTAACTAAATCGTTAAGCTCTAATACTGATAAACCTTTAATAACTTCAATGATTTCCTGTGTTGTCATTATTATAATCTCCTTTTTAATATTATTCTAAAATCGAAAGAGCATCTATGCTGCTTTCATAGTTAATTCAGTGTTAAACTGATTAAGCAACTTCCTCGTTCTTCTCAGCAATCTGCTTAATAACACGAGCAAAGTTTGTAATAGGTGACTGGATACTTCCAAGTAACTTTGAAAGAAGTTCCTCTCTTGAAGGGATAGTAGCGATTGTAGCGATACCTGCTGCATCGTAGAATGTTCCTTCAACAACGCCACACTTTAACTCAAGAGCATCAGCTGTCTTAGCAAAGTTAGCTAAGATTCTTGCAGGTGCTGTAGCATCTGTCTTGCAGAATGCAATAGCATTAGTTCCTTCAAGAGTATCAGTAATTGGCTCGAACTCTGTTCCAGCAACAACTCTCTTTACTAAAGTGTTCTTATAAACCTTATAAACCACACCAGCTTCTCTTAACTGCTTACGAAGCTGTGTATCCTGTTCTACTGTAAGACCGCTGTAGTTAACTACAACAACGCCCTGAGCGCCGTCAAAGTTATCTTTAATCTCATCGATAGTAGATGTCTTAAGGCCTACATTCTTTAAAATAGCCATGAATAATTACCTCCTGTTAGATTCTTGCTTCATATAGAAGCGATTTTGCCTAAGTGAAGATTATTCGTCTATAGTTTCCCTACAAACAAAACCCTCTCTGCCAGCGACAGAGAGGGAATAATTAATCAAATCCTTAAATCCTCGGTAGGCGTGTTACCTTTAACCATCATCAGTAATACTGAATCCGGACCTGCTGTCTACGGCAAAATATTATGTTAACAGCAAAATGCTGCTCACAAGCTGATAGTATACTATCAAAATATATTAATGTCAACCGTTTTTAATCAAAAATCTGATTAACCCACATACTTGGCTGTGCTTAACTTAACACCAGGTCCCATAGTAGAAGTGAGAACTACACTTCTAAGATAAGCTCCCTTAAGTGAAGATGGCTTAGCCTTAACGATTGCATCCATAATAGCCTGGAAGTTGTCTGATAACTGCTCCTCTGTGAATGAAGCCTTACCAATTGGCACGTGAATGATATTAGTCTTGTCAAGTCTGTACTCGATCTTACCAGCCTTGATATCATTAACAGCTTTTGTTACATCCATAGTAACTGTACCAGCCTTAGGGTTTGGCATTAATCCCTTAGGACCAAGTACTCGACCAAGACGACCAACAACACCCATCATATCTGGAGTTGCAACAACAACGTCGAACTCGAACCAGTTATCGTTCTGGATCTTAGGAATAAGCTCCTCGCCACCAACGAAATCTGCTCCAGCTGCAAGAGCCTCATCAGCCTTAGCACCCTTAGCAAATACTAATACACGTACAGTCTTACCTGTTCCGTGTGGAAGAACAACAGCTCCTCTGATCTGCTGCTCAGCGTGACGTCCATCACAACCTGTTCTGATATGTGCTTCGATTGTCTCGTCGAATTTAGCAGTAGCGTTCTTCTTTACTAATGAGATAGCGTCTGCTGCTTCATATAATGTCTGGCGGTCAATATTCTTGGCTGCCTCAACGTATTTCTTTCCTCTTTTCATTATAAACCTCCTAGTGGTAATATCGGAAGGATTCTATCTTTCCTCCCACAATAATCATGAATCAAATGTAGATTAGTCTTCTACAACGATACCCATACTCTTAGCTGTTCCTTCGATCATAGAAGTAGCTGCTTCGATAGATGCAGCGTTAAGATCTGGCATCTTAAGCTCAGCGATCTTCTGAACTTCTGCTCTCTTAATAGTAGCAACCTTAGTCTTGTTAGGTACGCCTGATCCTGACTTAATGTTGCAAGCCTTCTTAAGAAGTACTGCTGCAGGTGGAGTCTTTGTAATAAAGCTGAAGCTTCTATCAGCATAAACTGTAATAACTACAGGTATGATAAGATCTCCCTGATCTGCTGTCTTAGCATTGAACTGCTTTGTGAATTCTACGATGTTAACACCGTGCTGACCAAGTGCTGGACCAACTGGTGGAGCTGGTGTAGCCTTGCCGGCAGGAATCTGTAATTTAATATATCCTGTTACTTTCTTTGCCATTTTGGCACCTCCTAAAAATAAATGTGGTAATTGGCGACCATAATAATGTTACCCGCTATCCATACTCCAAGAATTGACCATCAGGCAATTCTTGTGAATGAATTTACGCAGTAAATTCATTCTGGTCTCCCACGTCCCAGGATCGGGACTGCTTCTTACAATAACTTCACATCTGTGAAATCAATCTCGACCGGTGTTTCACGACCGAACATCTCAACATTAATTGTAAGGCACTGCTTGCCCTCATTAATATTGGTAATCTCACCAACTGTATCTTCCCATGCACCAGAGAGGATCATAACCTTATCGCCGACCTTGCCAGCGAACTGGATAACAGGCTTAACTTCCTGTTCTTCCTCAAGGCTTATGCCGAGATTCTTAATTTCTGTTGGTGTAAGTGGTACTGGCTTTGATCCAGGACCAACAAAACCTGTAACACCTCTTGTGTTTCTGACAACATACCAACTATCGTCGTTCATTACCATCTTCACAAGAACGTATCCAGGAAACATTTTCTTCTGAGCAGCTTTCTTAGAGCCATCCTTAATCTCCACTACTGTTTCAAGTGGAACGATAACTTCAAGAATCTGATCGTGAAGATTTCTGTTTTCAACTGTCTTCTCAATGTTAGCCTTCACCTTGTTCTCATAACCTGAGTAAGTGTGAACTACATACCATTTTGCGTCATCCATACAATCACCTATCCCTTATTTTACAATGAACTCAATTCCAAAGCGGACAATTAAATCCACAACTGCAATGATTACACCTAATAATACGGACACAGCCAATACAGCTACGGTTTCCTTAGTAAGCGACTGACGGTCTGGCCAAATAATTTTTGAAAATTCAGCTTTCAAACCTTTGAACCAGTTCTTTTTCTGCTTCTTAGCTTTTACAGTATCACCCATGAAATACTCCTCACTGTACTAATTACTTTGTTTCCTTGTGTAATGTGTGTGATTTACAGAACTTACAATACTTCTTTGTTTCCATTCTGTCTGGATGAGCTTTCTTTTCCTTAGTCATGTTGTAATTGCGCTGTTTACACTCAGTACATGCCAATGTTATCTTTACTCGCACAACTTCCACCTCCAATTATTATTTTTGTAGGTGTTAAAACACCAATTGGTTTCTTTGCCCGCCTAATCAATGTTGGGTTGTTGAAATTCAGGCACGCAAAAAAGACCGCTTCCATAGCCGTTCTAATATAGCACAGTACATTCCAACTCGTCAACAACTTTTTTAAAGAAAATATAGTGACAAAAAATGAACTTCATATTATAATGTTTGTACAAAAACATACGATATATATATAAGGAAATGGATTTCCTTACATTTTCTACCGATTATTACAGACAAGGAGGTGACTGTTATGATCAGCAGCGTGTACAGCTATTATCTTGCCCAGTATGGACATAAGACTAACTCAAAGTACGATACACACACTAAAGCACAATTAAAGAATACATATGGCAGAGTTCTGAAATCTAACAGTCAGACTCCTACATATAAGGCAGATATGTCAGAGGCTGCGCAGAAATATGCAATCGACCTTAAAGAGAATGCCAGAGAATTAAGTAACATTGCCAATGAGCTTTCAGGAAGCGACGGTCACGGCATGGTATTTAAGAAATCAGCAGTGTCAGACAATCCTGATGCGGTAACAGCCACATTTATAGGCGACAGCTCATCTGCCGATGATACAAGCCTTGATATAGAAGTCCGCCAGCTTGCAACAAGCCAGATTAATACCGGACATTACCTGCAGCCTAACAGCCGCACAGTTAAGCCAGGAGATTATTCATTTGATTTGAACATCAATAATCTGACCTATGAATTCCAGTTTAATGTAGATGAGGAAGAGAGCAATTCTGACACACAGAACAAGCTTGCCAGACTTATTAACCGTTCCAATATCGGACTTAATGCTTCTGTAAGTGAAGACAGCCTCGGCAATACTGCGCTGAACATTGAATCAGACATGACAGGTGTAAGTGTAATCAAGCCTACAATATTTAACATCAGGCCTAATAACGATATTCAGACAGACAATCCTGATTTCGTGGAAGGTTTTGATGAGCCTACTATGGAGAAGAACACTAACTTCATTGAAACATATGGTCTTGACCGTGTAACACAGTATCCTGGCAATGCAATCTTTTCTGTCAATGGAGAAGAACGCTCATCTGCTTCGAATGACATAACAATTAACAAAACATTTGCAATATCATTTCATAATACAACTGACAAGCCGGCAACCATCAGTCTTAAAGATGATGCTGATTCAATCACAGAAAGCATTACAGAACTTGTTTCCGGCTACAACAGACTTGTTTCCATCGCCGCAGATAAAGAGAACGATAAGTTTGAGGGCAATGCCAAGTTAAAGAAAGAATTTTCAAGAATAATGAAGGCTTACCAGCCACAGCTTGTACGCAATGGACTTACAGTAAGTGATGAGGGTTCGCTTGAAGTTAATAAGGCGGTTATTCAGAAAGCTGCTTCTGACGGCACACTTTCCGATGTATTTAACGCTTTGGATTCATTCAAGAAATCAATCCAAAGAAAGGCTGATGATATCTCCATCAACCCTATGAACTATGTAAACAATAAGATTGTCGCTTATAAGAATCCACATAAGCCTGTGAATGACCCTTATAATCTTTCTGCCTACTCAGGCATGATGTTCAATGGCTATATCTAACTACCATAATATAAAATAAGGCATCCGTCTGGTTCATGTAATACATAAACCGGCGGATGCCTTTATGTTTCTTATTATTCATTAATCAGTCTGCTTCCTGCATCATGTAACTGCTTAACAAATGTACTAAGCCTTACAAGTGCTTTAGAAACAGCCACATCATCATCAGCCTTTACAGCCTCTGAAAGCTCCTTAACGCCAGAATTAGCTTCTGCCTCGTCAACTGCCCCAGCCTCAATAATATCCTTAGTTCCATTATATACTTCAAAAAGCCAGTTAAGCCCTTCAATAATAACATTCACCGCATCATGAGTCTCTGGAAAAGGAACTCCTGCAAGTTCTTCTGAGACTTTCTCTATTGCCCCAATAAGCTTCTCGCTGTAAGGAACAGCTTCCTTAAGTACATCTATCTGCTGCTGTCTGTAATCATCCATGATTCTAATCACCTTTCTTTATGAACTTATAGAATATATATCGGATGGATTGGTGGGGAATTAACCTTTTCCTTCATGTAAAATGTAATCTCAAACCCTCAGCCTTCCACTTGAAACCTCTTCGCAGAACTCGTCAACAGTTCCCTTAAATCCCACATTTCTAATCTGTTTAATCAATTCCTGCTCCATGTGACCATAAAATGGATAGTCGTGATTTGAAGCTCCTTTTACCGGAATCATATAATTGCCTCCGTACACAACTTTTAATATTTCATCATAACCTGTCGAAACATTTAACATCATATTCTCAAAAGGCATCTTAATCACATCTTTAAAACACTCTTTATGCATTCTATAATTGTCATTATTAATCCAGCCATCATAATATGCTGCATAGTCAGCCTCTTCCTCGTAACACATAGCGCATACTTTATCTATCAACTTCCATATATAATTTCTAGTTTTAGAATCTAATGCGATATCCACTTTACACAGCTTTCCGAATTCATCAACACACTGTTTTAAACAGCCAGTTCTATTCAATTCATTCCATTGTCTTAATATCATCAAACCAAGCTTTATAATTTCTCTCTGTGTCTCTGCAAATTCCTTATCTCTTGAAATATAATCTATCGGATAAATGTCAATTCCAACTCTCTGGTATGGGAAGCCATGAAAATACTTCATGTAATCATTAAAATCCCATAATTCTTCGTCTGCAATAACCCTTGACTGAAGTACAAATGCTGCCTCCTGTAATCGTTCACAATCTGCATACATTCCGGCAACCACAAATCCATGCGGCAGTTCTTTATGTAAAATCTTTAAAAGTCGATTATAGTCCTCTCTCATAAGGCTTATGTCAATATCATCATCCCACGGAATCATGCCTTTATGCCTTACCGCCCCTAGCCTCGTCCCAAATTCTGCAGAATATTTTATTCCATTCCTATCACATATATCAGTAACAACCTTAAGTACTTCCATCTGTGCAGCCCACGCCCGCTTCATCATAGACGGAACTTCAAAGCCGTCTCTTGTCTCCGTTTTAAAAAAATCATCATCAAATCTCATGACATCTTCCTCAACTAATCATTCATAAATAAACTCACACACCGCTTCCTCATCAACCGTGCCATCAGACTTCCTTGGCAAAGGTTCTTTTCTTAACACAATCTTCTGAATCTCCCAGCGGTAACCTTTTTTCTCGTTATACTTGTCAATACGTCTCTTGAATATATCCTCAGTTGCACTCTTATCAATAGGCACAATAACCGCCGTAAGCCTGTTATTGTAAAATGTTATAAATCCTTCTGCAACTCCATTAATAGCTGTAATCTGTTCATTAGTTCTTACACGGCTTATCTTCTCACCTGTAGGCAACAGAATAATATCCGGATTGCGCTGCAACAGAACAAGTCTGCTGGCATTGTTAATCCTTCCGTAATCACCTGTATGATACATACCGTCTTTTAATACTTTTTCAGTAGACTCCACGTCATTATAATAGCCTTTCATGACACATGGTCCACTTACAATAATCTCTCCATCATCAGCAATAGATACTGCATTATTATCAAAAAGAGTATACGAACCATCGTAAAGCTCATTAACCCCTACACAACCCGAAGTCTCTGTCATTCCATATATATTATAAACCTTCAAATCACTGTCACAGAGATTCTCAAAAAGTCTGAACGGGCAGCTTGCACCACCTATGATAATAGTATTGAGTTCTTTATTAAACCCACTTATAGCTCGCTGATAGTCAATCATAGAAGGAGTACCTATAAGAATAGTTGGATTATAATAATAAGTATCAGCATCAACATGTCTTAAGCCTCTGCCTATACACACCATAGCACCATTATACAGCGGCCATATGAGGCTGTATATAAATCCAAATTCATTATGAAGCGGAATCTGTGCAAGCACAATATCATCACTTGTACATTCAACCCTGCTGTTTATCGCCATAACCGCATTAAGAATATTATCAATAGACAGAACAACCGGCTTATCACATTCATTAGCTGTAGCTGTAAACATGATAATATCACCCTCCGGCGTATTCTCATCATATATAAGTCCGTCAACATTATCCTTCTCAGCACTTGATATGATAATAGAATTCTCATCAGAGAGAATATACTGGTTAGTAGATGTCAGTGTATAATTAACTTCCGTCTTCTTAAGAAGGTCAACCCTAGAATCATGCGGCAGGAAGAAATCAACAAGTGCAAGCTCCTTTCCCGCAACAATCGTTCCAAACATATTAACAATCCACCTGTATGAAGCCGGTCCGAATATTGCAATCCTCTTTCCTTCAAATTTCTGAAAATGTAATGCCTTCTTAATCACATCATCAAAAAGCTTCGCATAAGTAACCTTCATCGTATCATAAACGATAGCCACAGCGTCCGGCTGGCTCTCGGCATTACTTTTTAACATATTATAAAATGTATTCTTATCTGTCATGATTTTCTCCGTTCTTAAACATAAATCCTGCATCAAAATATAATATATAAAATTATAACATTCAGATTAAAAAAAGCCAACAGATGTTATATTACTTATCCGTTAAATACAACATCAAATATCTCTTCAAATCTGATATCATATGTGTGTCTTTCTTCAATTTTACCAAATCCATTCTGCGCAATCTGTCTTCTTTCCGCATCATGCGACAGATAATATTTACATTTGTTCATCAAATCATCAATTGAATCATATATAACCATATCCTCACCCGGAACAAATACATCATATAAATCCTCCTGATAATTAGAAAGCAAGAAACCACCTGCTCCACATACATCCATACACCTTAATGGAATTCCACTTTTAATGCTTCTAAGTGTAATATTAAGATTAATCCTAGAATTTCTGAATACATACGGCATTTCATTATAATAATCTACAGTTCCTCTATTATTCACATTAATGAATTTCACAGCCGAATCAGGGGTATAAAGATTAATTTTATTTTTCACCCCTAATTCCCTGCCAATTCTTGACATAATATCAGTTCTCTCATCAGTTGCCATTCTTCTTGCAAGAAAGTAATTAGCATATACATACTGAACTGTTTCAACTCCATCTTTATTAGGCTTAACCGGGCATACTCGCAGCATTTCATCAAGCACATCACCTTTCAGCATATCTTCCAAAAAGAAATATCCATATATGCTTCTCTGAGCTTTCATTATTGCGTCCAGATATCCTTTTGTATAATCATTAACCCCATTTAATTTGTCATAAAGATTATGTTTTTCGTTATACATAGAACCTATAAATGATATATCACCAGCATAGGCCTGGCTTTTAACCGCATCTTCATTTTCAAACATTCTCTTTAATCTTTCTGTATTAACAGCCAACGGAGCATAATATACTGTTTTTATGCCCTCATTGCTAAGTTCCATATACTGAGTTTTATCAAAAATAAATACATAATTACACGGATTAATAATTGTATATGAATATAACAATATTTGTGGGCTGTCATAAACAATCGATATGTATGGAACATTCCTTTTATTACAGTTATTAGATACCACCGGGCTATAATTAAAAGTAAACACGCAGTCAAATGTCTGTCCATCTATACCATCATCGAACTCCTTTTCAAATACACCATCAAACTCCGTACATTTTCTTTGGTCCAATTGTTCAGACCATACCATTTTGAACTTATATCCCTTTTTTTCAAAACATTCTTTAACATCTTCTATCCCAAAATTATAGTTATAAAAAATCAAAACATTCATAACTTCCACCTCACAGTTTACATTTATATCATTATACTAAAAAAGACTGAAGTTTAGCAAATATATCTGCTAAACTCCAGCCTTTTATTAAAATCTAAGTATTAATTACTGTAAGAGTGAAAGTACACCCTGTGTCTGCTGATTAGCCTGTGTAAGCATTGAATTGCCAGCCTGTGAAAGGATGTTATTCTTGCTGTACTTTACCATCTCATCAGCCATATCTGTATCACGGATTCGTGACTCAGCTGCCTGTGTATTCTCAGCGTTAGTATCAAGGTTATTGATTGTGTGCTCAAGTCTGTTCTGGATAGCACCAAGTCTTGATCTATGAGTAGATACTTTCTCAATAGCAGTCTGGATAGATGTCATTGCTGCACCAGCAGAAGCATTAGAACTTACAGAAATAGCACTTACTCCTAAGCCGGTTGCTGAAACAGCTATGCTAATCTTAATGTCCATAGTATGATGTTCAAGAGCTCCAACCTGAAGTTTTCCAGAGAACTTACTGTCTAACAGATTTCTAGTATTGAACTGTGTTGTTGATGAAATTCTATCAAGTTCCTCATTCAACTGTTTAATCTCATCACCAATTGCAGTTCTATCTGTTGATGTGTTAGTATCGTTAGCAGCCTGTGTTGCTAACTCATTCATTCTCTGAAGAATTGAATGTACTTCATTAAGAGCACCTTCAGCTACCTGAATAAGTGAGATACCATCCTGTGCATTATCAGATGCCTTATTAAGACCTCTGATCTGGCTTCTCATCTTCTCTGAGATTGAAAGACCAGCTGCATCATCTGCTGCTCTGTTAATCTTATATCCTGATGATAATTTCTCTGTAGACTTCTGAAGAGCGTCTGTTACAACTCCCATCTGTCTGTTTGTGTTCATTGCTGATAAATTGTGCTGTACTACCATAATTAAATTCCTCCTTGAAATATAAGCTTCCTATAATTAAACCATATATTTATTATCATTTCTGATTTATGTCTTATATATCGGAGTGATTTCTAAATACTTAACCCCTTAATTATAATTTTTTACTACTTTTTACTGGTTTATATTTTTTTACTACTTTTTACTGGTTTTATCAGCAATCTATAAATCTGAAATATCTTTCTGATTCACTCCCACTGCCTCTTTTATAAGCACTTTTTTCCCTTCAAATGCAAATCCATATTTTCTAATTCTTGTATAATCAATCTGTCTAGCCACAAGTGCCTTATCATATCCTTTGCTTTCAATCTGTTCTAATGCCCTGTCTGCACATTCTTCAAGGTTTTTATCTTTTCTGGCATCAAACACCTTGAATTCTATTATATAGGAATCTTTTTTCTTATCTTTAGCTTCCATCATTAGATCATATCGTCCAATTCCACTTTCCCTATTAGAAGTAATATAGAAGTCATCTGACAACTGGGCAATCAGTCCAAGTACAAATCCATGATAAAATCTTTCTGTTTCATCTATAATTCCATATCCCGAACCACAGTCAAAATAACTGAATGTCATATTAGTTACCATGTTCATATAATAATTCATTTCTTCTATATCACCTTTAAGAAAAGCTTTCTGAAAATCGCCAAAACTTCCTCTTGTTCTGGCAAACCACTTTCTAAACATTCTGGTAAACATCTTATATATTTCAACATTTGTAATCGATAATGTATATACATCCTCATTCACACTATCTGCCTTTAGATACCCTGTAGTATACAAGAGTCCCCATACTGCATCATCCTCTGACTCTAATGAATCGAAATCAATATTCTCATCTATATCAGCCTCTACTGGAATTCCATTCATTAAATCTTCCATTGCACATTTTAAGGTACGTGAACCTTTACTGATAAGAGAACTAACCAGGTTATTGCTGCTTGTATTAGCCCAATAAGTATCAAATTCTCCATCAGAGTCGATGAATCTTGTAATAGACCACGGATTATATATATCCCTGCATCTTCCTATAACAAATCCGTCATACCATTGTTTAACGCGCTTCTTATACTTACCAAGCTTAACATGATCAAGTGCTGCGAATACTTCTGCCTCTGTAAATCCAAATGCTGTCTCATATCTGTGTGTTGTTATTGAAGCAACATAAAGATTATTCATATCAGAAAACATAGACTCTTTACTCACTCTCGTTATTCCTGTAAGAAGAGCCTTCTCAATATAAGTATTAGATTTCAAAGTGTTATTAAAAAATGTTCTCATAAACTTAATCATCTTATCCCAGTATCCACTAAAATATGCTTCAATCATTGGTGTATCATATTCATCTAACAAAAGAATAACTTTCTTTCCATAATACCGACTAAGTATCCCAGATAACATCTTAATAGCAGTAAGTGCTTTATATTCATCAATACCAGTGCTCATGTTTTCAATAATGTTCCGATCATCCTCTGATAATTTTTCAAGATCAAGATTATGCTTAATCCTGCGATATATATCTGATATTTCAAATTCAATTAACTTGATAGCACCTTCATAATCATCATTCTTAACCCCAGCTAAAGAAAAAAATATAACAGGATATGTTCCTTGAAGATTCCTGTATTTTTCACTTTGCCATATCTTAAGTCCCTCAAACAGCTCTGTTCTTCCACAATATACCGTTGAAAAGAAACATTCCATCATACTAAGATTAAGTGTCTTTCCGAATCTTCTTGGTCTTGTGATAAGTGTTACTGCATAAGAGGACTCCCACCATTGTTCTATAAATGATGTCTTATCCACATAAAACGAATCATTCTCTCTTATGCTTTCAAAACTCTGATTACCAACGCTCACATTTTTTCCCTCTATCCTTACAACATAATCTATAAGAACAGAACTCTCTCCATATCTGTCTGGTCGCTCAGCATCCATAGGAATTTTCCAGCGAATGCCTTCTTTAACGGCCCCATCAATCTTTCCTAATGCACACCAGTAATTAACCATTCTCTTGGTAACTCCCCACTCTGATGCTTTCTGAATAGAAGTAACAAATTCCATATGCCCCTCCTCTTATTATTCTATAATCTCAATATACAACATAAGTGGGAAAAGAACAATATTCTTTTCCCACTTATGAAACCTGTCAATTATTTATCCTGTTTTCAATAGCCCTCTTTAACTTAGTAGAGCTTGTACTCTGCGTATACGGAAAGAATACCATAGTAGAACCATTTTTCTCCAGGAATTCTTTCTCAGCAAGCCATGCCGGATCATGTTCATAATCACTTCCTGAGAATTGTACATCAAAATGATATATCTTAAACATATCCCTCGTTCCACAGAAATCAAGTGGCAATTTAATAGCCTCATCAACATATTTACACGAACGGACCATCTCTATTCTTTCATCAAAAGGCACAAAAGGCTCAGCCTGCTTATTAAGTCTTACCCCTTCATCAGATACCACACCTACTATCAGATACCTGCACTGCTCCTTAGCCCGCTTAAACATATTAAGATGTCCTATGTGGAACAAATCAAACACCCCTGCTATATATCCCACATTGTACAGTTTATCTATGTCTGATTTATTCAATCCTGCCACAGAATTATTTTCCTGTACTGCTGCCAGTCTTTGTGCCACCTGTTCTTTTCTCTTATTCGGATAATCATTTCCCGGATCATATATATGATAATCCATTATTCCCATATCTTTTAACTGATTAACAACACCATTATATCCCTTAATACATATAATAATATGTCTCTCTCTTTCCGGAATATCCTTTAATATGTCAGGTGAATTAACCGGCACTCCCTGCATTGTTGTTCCCCATTTTGCACTGTTATTATCAATAATAGAGTAAATGTCATAATCATCTGCAAATTGAAACAAAAACTTCTCCGTGAATCTGCCTGAGCCAAAAAGAATCAGTTTCTTGGAATCATCAAATCCTTCAAATATATCAACAAAAATTTTTTGATATTCTTTCGCACTATAATTAATCTTTTCCCTGTTAGTATAAAGAATTCTTCCATCAATTCTCTTATTCTCATAATATGGTCTTAAAGGCTTCTGATTCCTTAAAACATCTGTAAACCTTGAAGACATACGCTGCCACATATCCTCACATTCAGATAATCCATATCGGTCAAATAATTCCCCTCTCTGGACAATTCTCTCGAATTCCTTGTCCGTTCCATCATATATAATCATTATCGAACGATACATTACAGCTTTTGCCGGGCAATTCTCCCAATAAAATTCCTGATCATAATATATGAATCTGCTCTTAGCATCCTTAGCTGATTCGTCATAGAAACAATTAAGCGGAACCATATCAATATATCCTTTTTCAAGAACAGGTCCGACATCTCTGCCATCAGCACTATTCTTATCTTTTTCGGATAATACCCCTGTATGTTCTGATGAATTAAGAATTAATTCATACATATCATCCATTGCCTTTAAGAATGCATTTTTATCCGTCTTAGCAATAATCTTTAATTCGTTCATTGCAACCGGAGCGTCAACATAAGGCATTACAAATGTATCATTCTCAACAGATGAATCAACTACATTTATTCCTCTTGCATGCAAATCATTAAGATTGTCCTGCATTTCTTTAAGTTTATGTATTCCTTCTTCGTAAACAGCCTTCTTAAGTACATTTCTGACTCCACCATGTTCACATATACTGGTTACAAGCGCATTATCATGTCCTCTGTCAAGTGATATTGTTGCATGAAGGGTATTATCAAACTGTCCGTCAATGCTACATTCTATAATGTAAGCATTAGCCATCTTATGAAACATGCCATTCTTTATTAAATCAGTATACAGGTACTGCTCTTCAAGAAACACACTATCCGGATAGTTATAAAGAGGGAAATACCGCATAGCCAGTTCTTCAACCGGTTCATACCCTTCTGCATATACAAGCTGTGTTTCCTGCAAAGATGGCATTACTGAATAAAATTTATCATTATCAAATCCAGCTTGTCCAAGCATAGATTTTAACTCTGCCATAGAATAACATCTTCCTGCTATAGAATCCCTGTCTGCAGCCGACAATCTCCTGTAATTCTCAATCCCATCAAAATTGTGATTAGTATATGGGTCTCTGTCTCCACATATGTACTTAATTGCATATCGGTTTTCTGTTCCAATAACAAGCCTTCCTTCTGGCTTTAACAATCCATGACATATATTTAATAACTTTTGTGGATATCTACTCTCTTCAATAACATCAACTCCAACTATATAATCATATGCATTACCCGCAATCTGATTATTTAAAAGCTGTTCTACACTGCAATCATCCACTTTCCCCTTGCTTTCAAGCAGTTCAAGTACCGCTTCATCTGCCTGTCTGGAATATATATATAATATTCTGCTGTCTTGTCTGAAATAGTACCAGACTAATGCACCTTTTGAAAAATCCCTGACTAGTGCTTCTTCTGTTAATTTAACACTTTGCATTATAATTCACCCAATTTATCAAAGCTATTTTGTATTAATGGATATTTTTCCCAAGCAACATTTTTTATTATATTTCTTCTCTCGTTAAACTGTTCAGCCGATGTTCTCACTGAAAAGTACACATCAAATTTAGCTTTTGTAATATACCTTCTTTTATTCAAGTATTTTCTTTGATTATCAACATTATCAACAAAAGCATTACATTGATTTATAATATATTTATCATATTCATCTTGCTCTGCAATTGCATTCAATAAAAAAGTTTCCATTGCACCAGTCTCTTCAAACGGAATAACCAACATAAGTAATTTTGTTTTCAGTTCATCCCCGTATCCATTAATAAATGAAAACTCCATCCATTCATTATTAGTTATAAGACCAGAATATTTCCCATTATAAACCTTAATCTGATACTCAATCTGTTCTGAAAATTCCTGCTCTGTAAGCACTTCATCCCTATCTGTTATAATAACTATTTTATCATATGCTTCCCCTAAAGCTGATACACTATTTAACATAAGTTCGTAATTCAAACATGGTATTAATCTATTACACCCACCGCAACCTATAATACTTACCGTATTATCATCTTTTTGAAGAGTACATTCACGAGCACTCTGACCAGCAATATTAATTTGTTTATTACTTTTATATTCCCACTGATATGTTCTTCTCATAAAATGTTGAAGTAAAACAAAATCTGTTGACCCCTCACATAAAATAACACTTCTCATTTATCTAAGCTCCAATCCCATATTGTCCTGAACTTCTATAGCTGTATATCCATCTAATCTTCTTACAACAGTCTTGTCATCTCTTTTGCTTAATGTATACACAGCCATTGAACTTGTATTTTGTGGTGAACACTTCAATAGTTTATCAATTGCCTCTTTGCTATGTGATGTTAAAAACACCTGAACATTAAGTTTCTTACACATTTCAATTACCCATGCAAATGTCCTATCCATAGCTGATGTATGAATGGCTGTTTCAAATTCATCAATTAAAAGCACGCCATCTTTTGCAGCAATTGCAGCACTCATTAATAATACAGCCTTTTTCATTCCATCTCCATACATATTAAGTGGTAATGCTTTCTGATGTGACTTTGACAATATTTTATATACTCCTCTACCTGATGTTTCTGCATAACTATTATCGTAATTGATGCTAATTACATCCTTATCATATTCCTTCAAAACATCCAACATCTGCTCATACATATCAGAATTATTCAATACCGCATTAAGATACATATAACTTGTAGTATGACTTGCTGGTGATATATATATAATATTATCTCTTTTGGTCGTATTATGAAACATATATCTTAATTGTCCTTCATAAACACGACTTTCAGATGCCTTTACACCATCAACATAAAGTTTTAATAATATGTTTTTTACATTTATAAGATAGTCTTGTTCATGCCTTCTATGCGCATAAGAAATTCCCTGAAGTTTCATGTATTCTACTTCCAAAAGTTCATCTTCTAAAATCTCAGCATTCATAATTATTTCATGTTCTTCATTCTTGTATCCAACATTATATTTAATATACTTATCATCTTCGTCAATATCAAACAAGTCATAAAACCCCTCATAATAGGAAATTCCCTCTCTCATATTCATCGAATTCTTTCTGATAAGTCCTTTCCATACACTAAAATCTGAAGGAGCACTTACGCTTCTTAATAATTCCAACACACTTGTCTTTCCACAATTATTATCGCCAGTAATTATATTAACAGAAGCAAAATTTTCTAATTTTAATGCTTTTATTCCTCTATAAGTTTCAATATTCAGTTCTGATACATGAATCGCCATAAATCAATCCCCCATCAAAATAAACATTATATATTAATAAAGTCTTTAAAGTATTATACTCTAAAGGCTTTATTAATATCAATTATTATTAAAATTATCTTTTGCATATTTATCATTCTTTTCTTCCAAAACCTTTTCAATTACATCAGCAATTCTCACACTTGCAAATCCATCGCCGTAAGGATTTTTTGCCTGTGCCATTTTAGTGTATTCTTTATCATCTGTTATCAACATTTTAAAATTATTATATATATTCTCCTCATTCGTTCCAACAAGGCGCAATGTACCTGCTTCAACTCCCTCCGGGCGTTCAGTTGTATCTCTCATAACAAGTACTGGTTTTCCAAGACTCGGAGCTTCTTCCTGAACCCCTCCACTATCTGTAAGAATAAGATAACTCTTCTTCATAAAATTATGAAAATCCATTACATCAAGCGGCTCTATAATATGTATTCTGTCACAATCTCCTAATTCCTCATCCGCTATTTGTCTGACTACAGGATTCATATGAATCGGATATATCGCCCTTATATCATCATGCTCTTCAACAATCCTTCTGATTGCCCTAAACATATTATGCATGGGTTCGCCAATATTCTCTCTACGATGTGCTGTAATTAATATTAACCTGTTATTACCAACCCACTCCAATTCTCCATGATAATAGTTATCCTTCACTGTAGTCTTTAATGCATCAATTACAGTATTTCCGGTAACATACACCCTTGATGGATTTTTGCCCTCTTTTATGAGATTCTCCTTAGCATGTTGTGTCGGAGCAAAATTATACTCAGAAATAATGCCAACCGCCTGCCGGTTAAATTCTTCCGGATATGGAGAATATATATCATATGTTCTAAGTCCAGCCTCAACATGTCCAACTGGAATCTGCATATAATAGCATGCAAGTGATGCTGCAAATGTTGTTGAAGTGTCTCCATGAACCAGAACTATATCTGGTTTTACTTTTTCAACAGCATTCTTTATTCCATTCATTACATTAATAGTGATATCAAACAATGTCTGTTTTTCCTTCATAATGTGCAAATCTATATCAGGAATAATATTAAAATCCATAAGCACCTGATCAAGCATCTGTCTGTGTTGTCCAGTAACACACACAATCACATTATTATCTGGTCTCTTACGCAATTCTAAAACCAATGGACACATCTTTATTGCTTCTGGTCTGGTTCCAAAAACAACCATTATATTTCTCATAACATCCCTCTCCCTAACAAATGGAATAAAAATTGTTAATTATATCATCACTTCCAATATAATTATTAATTTTATACTGATGAAGCATACTTTCCATAACTCTATAAGTCTTGCCCGCATTTGAAGCAGATATGATTACAAGCATATTATCATCTGCATTATCTGCCAGTGCAGATATATTAACAACATCTATTCTGCCAATACGCTGCGTATCTGCATTACCAGACACAACAAAATTAGTTATCTTATCATAGACCCCTATATTATACAAATGCCTCAATATATACTGTCCTCTTTTTCCAGCTCCATATATCACTATAGACTCTGCTTTTTCCAGAACAGCCTTATTGCTGTTCTTAACATCAATTGTGGACTTACAAAATCCTATAGGATTTTTCACTATCTTTTTATACCATTCTATTAAATATGGTTCATCCATTATGTCTTTTCCATATTTTTCATAGTCTTTCAGAACATAACTCAAGAAATTTTCCTTTAATTCGTCAGCAATTCTATAGTAATTGCCATAATTTCTAGCCAATCTGTAATAATTACATTCCTTAACACTATCACTGTCGGCATTCTTATCTTTCAATATTTTTTCTATATAGTCATATTCATTAGACATCGCAAGCACCTTTGCCTGACTCTTAATTGAAGCCATAGGATTATCCTGTCTGTACATATAATATGACTTGCCAATCCACATAGCCCTATCTGCAAATGTCATTGTCTGGAACCAGAAACCATTATCCTGATATGATGCCCCCGGCGTTTCATTAAATCTGATATTATGGTTTTTCAAGAAATCTCTCTTATAAATTCCCGTCCATATATTCATGAGAAACTTGTAAAACACATGCCTGGCGTTGCCCATAAGTACTTTATCATAATATTCTTTAAGATAATCATAATGGACATTGTAAGAATAACCGATTCTCTCCCACCAAAAAACTGCATCTGACTTGACAAAATCCAGATTTGATTCTTTTGCAGCTTTATATAATTCCTCATACATTTCTGGCAGAATACAATCATCACTCTCAACAATTCCGATATACTCACCTTCAGCACAATCCATGCCAACATTCATCGAATTACCATATCCCGAATTTTTCTTGTGAATAACCTTAATTCTTGAATCATTTTGTGAATAACTGTCTAATATGGCTCCACTATTATCTGTAGAGCCATCATCAACACATATTATCTCAATATTCTTTAATGTCTGATTCACAATGCTGTCCAGACATTTTGACAGATACTTTTCAACATTACATACTGGAACAATAATTGATATCTTTGGCATACAACACCATCCATTCTACAGCAAATTATTTGCGCTAATAATCTTCATCAATACATTCTCAAGATACTTTCTGTCATACTTGGAAAAATAGTGATTAATGTGTTCTTTTCTATATTCAATATAATCATCTTCTGCCATTGTTTTATTGACAACATCTACTAAATCATCCCTGTTGTCAACAAGTTCAACAATATTATTGATTTCCTGCCAGAATAAATTTCTCACATTCTTAGAGACCAACAGCCACACCATCTTCATGTCATCATTAAGAAATGTTGCTTCAAGTGTCGCCCCTGATTTTGCATCAATAACAGTTAAATCACCAATAAACATAAACTTGTCCAGACCATATTCTGGCTGCAAAACCATGTCTGAAATCTCATATAATTTATTCAGGTCATCCTTCTTACTGTCCAGTCTGTATGTACAATGATGTGGCTTTGTAACAATATAATACTTGTCTTTCAGGCTCTTTAACTCATTATAATAAACTGGTATCGAGCTATTTTCATCCCACGTTGGCAGATATGCTATAATTTTCTTTTCTGTCTTGATACCTAATTCCTCACGCACCTGTTCCCGTGTCATATGGGTACCTGCAATATCATAATACTTAGGATATCCAATATCATATGCTCTGCCCGAATCAATATACCTACAGCATAATTCACGGTCAAACTGTCCATTGGACATCTTATAATCAAATCCAGTAGTACCTTCCTCTGATGCTCCAAATGCATTCTTTAATAATGAGCATCCATACTGAAGATTGATTTTGATTGTTTTCTTACTATATCTGGCAAGATTTCTGACTGCCTGGGTAGTAAATGCTATATCTGCATAGGCATCCCTCATTGTATGATATACGAGATTTTTTTCATCTAATATTCCAACAGCCTTATCATAATCAAAATAATCACCTACAACATGAATCCTTTCAGGCTCTGCTACAAAATATGCATTAATCCCTCTGGCTCTGAATGCATCATAAAAAGGAATAAAATGTTCTATTTCAAATGAATCAACAAGATAAAATTCAACCGTTACCGCACTAAAATCACGTGCTACACTATATTTCTTTAAATAATCCCTGGCAATCTGTTTCATTCTGAACAGACGGCTTGCCTTATCTTTAAAAATTTCTATGAATTTATCTGCTCCATAATGATTGAATCCATAATATCCAAGATCATTATATACAAAATAATCATATATTCCTTTATTCTGGCATTGTTCTTCTATCTGCATTGTATTAACACTGGAAGCTGTTATTACAAGAATTTTATCACTATGTAATGTGCAATACTCATCTAATGATATAACCTTCTTGCCATACTTTTCAGTACATTCACCATTTTTTACAGAATTGTCGCAAAAAGCATACACATAATCAGAACCGATTACATCTAATGCCTCTTTACCTATTTTACCGGCTCCAAATAAGATTAATTTTTCATTGTCCATATTTATAATTTCCTTAATATCTTTAATTTATCTATTTTTTATTCCATTTACCCTCACTTTTTAATTTATAATACAACGCATCCAAAAAATATTTCACTGCCCAGCTTATCTCACTCTGTGGGAAGTAATCAGGGCATTTATTCCTGTCAAATGGATTAGGATTATCTGTCATTGTATAACTGCCATACCAGCCACCAGATTCATTCTGAAGCTGCATTGCATATTCGAATGTTTTATTTCCTTTTTCCAGTTCTCCTAACTTGTACCATGTAATAGCAAGCTGGAACATTCCTGTTGAGCATGTCCATTCAACATCCTTATATGCCGGAACCATCCCATTCTCATGCTGGTATCTTTCCATATTGTGCATGGCTTCTCTGGCTAAATCTGTCTGTCCTATATCACATAACGCTTCCATAACATATGCATAAAAATGTGATAAAAAGCCAAAGCCTAATATATCTCCCCTATAATTATCTATATAATATTTTGCCACCTTATCTGCCATATCTATATAATATCTGTTATTATATATCTTACCTGCATCTATTAATGGTGATAAACAATAAAGATGTATAAGCTCAGAGCATATTCCCGGTGTTCCCCATGCATCCTTTGTTGGTGTTGTAAGTCTTCCCTCCTCATTAATATTCGATATAATCCATTCACAGCCAGCCTTAATGTTATCATCAACATCCATTCCAAGCTGCTTTGCCGCCAAAAGTCCCTTTAAAATCTGTGCTGTATCAAATACATAAGGTGCCTTTCCTTCTGTATCATACCACGCACCATCCTCATGCTGTATACCGCAAAGCCATGCTGTATATGTCTTAGCAAGTTCACGTTCACCCCAATTAATCAGCGTAGGGATATAATAACCGGTAACTTCCGGATATGATTTTGGCAATCCTGTATTATTAATGATTCCCTCTCCTTTAATTGAGTTATTATATATCCACTTTCTTGCTCTTTCACAACATTCAAGATAATTAATATCCTTATTCTGTGGTCTTTTAAGCTTAGTCACAATCTCATGATATGTAGTAAATTCTTCAATGCCTGCATCTTTTAACTGTTTCATAACATCTAATGCAGCATTTTTTCCCACAGATACCACAATATCATAATCCTTATGTATTCTTATAAACTCTTCAAAACTTATAATTTCAACACCATTTTTGATATTGCCAAGATTATCTGCGTTATTATCAACATAATATGCAACTTGTCCCTCATCAAACAACTCATATGCTGTATCCCCAATTTTTCCAGCACCAAATAATATCTTTCTTTTCATCATATGGTCTCCTTCACACAATTTTCTATAGCCTTAAACCAGCAAAATTCTGAAATTCCATTGTTTTTCAACTGTTCTGCTATTGTCAATACATAATTATTTCCCACTGCTATCACTACCTGACTATCTCTGCCACGTCCCACATCATTGATATACCCGTCCAATGATACTATATCTATCCCCTGTAATTTCATACCTATTCTGTCTTTACTATTATCTATAATACACTCTATTCTTTCTCTTCCAAAATAGTCTATTGCTCTGTTGGCAATTATACCTGCTCCAAATAGAACAATTTTTTTATTATTTTCAATCTTATTTGACATTTTAATCCATAAATATTTTTTCATATCTTCAGCTTTTTGCCAAAATTTATTTAATAAATTTTCATAATCATCTATATTCTGAGATAGCATCTCTAGAAATAGCTTTTCCTTATATTCTCTATTTACATTTGACACTAAATAATCTATATGCTTTATTCTCAATCTATATAATTGTCTATTTATATCTTTCTTTCTCGTTCCTGTCAAACTATTTTCATGTTTTCTATATATGTATAGATTTTTATTTAAATGTCCAATTTTATATTTTTCACTTATTCTAATCCAATATTCATAGTCCTCAACCAAAAACATATCCGGGTCATACTCCCCGACTTTGTCAATGACTTCCTTGCGATACATAAAGCTGGCTCCTATACAATCTGCATAAAGAAGCCTGTCTGATTCCAAAGATTGTTCTCCTATAAAATTTAACGAAGCATCAACAACGTCCATATCTGAATATACAAAACCAATTTCAGAATTATAATCTAAATACCCAAACAATTCTTCTAATGCATTAGGTTTATACAGATTATCATCAGATGTCCACGTAAGATACTCACCTCTGGCCTCCCTAAATCCTGCATTCAATGACCTTGGCAATTTTAAATTCCTGCCGTTATCAACTATTCTTATACGACTGTCAGCATCTGCATAACTTTGCATAATATCTCTTGATTTATCTGTTGAACAGTCATTTACAATTATCAATTCCCAATCCTTATATGTCTGTTGTATTACACTCTCAATTGACTGCTTAAGATATTTTTCACCATTATAAACAGGCATTATAACACTTATCATTTTTTGTCTCCTACTTATGCTTTCTGCATATCTATCATTGCCTTAAATATTGCTATGTCATCCTTTGTTGTTATCTTAATATTCTTAGTTGACCCTTCCGAAAAATACAGTTTCTCTCCTACATCTGCCATAAGCGTATTAGCATATGAAGAAGCATGAATGCCGATATTGTTCTCGAATCCATAATTATATATATCAAGTATTCTGCCATATCTATATGCCTGTGGTGTCTGAACAATTCTAAGGTTTTCTCTTGGTATATATTTATCAGTTGTCTTATCATCATCAGTCTCGAATATCTGCTCATATACCGGAAATGCTGATACTCCATTGCCATTTTCCACACATGTATCTATACATGATGATATGATATCTGCATCTACCATAGGACGTATACCATCGTGTATAACAACTACATCATCCTTATTAAGCTTTCCTTTAAGGTTTTCAAGACCGATTTTAATTGATTCCTGACTGCTTGTTCCACCTGATATTATATATTTAAGTTTAGCAATGCCATACTGTTCAGCATATGCACGTAATATATCATGCCAGCCATCAAGGCAGACAACCTCAATTGCATCTATGTTTTTATGTTTTTGAAACTGTTCCAATGTATATATAATTATAGGTTTGTCATTAACATTTATAAATTGTTTTGGTATTCTGTTTCCTGTTCGTGAACCCACACCACCGGCAATTATTATCGCTACATTCATAATCTACCTCATCATCATTCTTGCTTTCACTATATCTATGGTATAATCTAGTATCTCATTACATTCAAAACATTCCTGCCAGCCAAGCTTTTTTAATTTATTATTATCCAGCAATGCTTTGGTAGCAGTTGAAAATCCTGTTTTTTCTTTTTCATCTGGCAAATCAAATACAACTTTTTTACCAGCATGTGAAGCTATCATATCTGCTAGCTCACGCATATACCATTCTCCCGAATCTGCTGATATATTGTATGCATTGCCATTCTCGCCGCTTAACATTATGAATAATACCGCATATGCAGCCTGAAAAACATCTATATATGAATATAATTGTTTTCCTTCACTCTTTAATACTATGTCTTCATCATTAGCTGCATTTTTTATAAACTGTGCTATAGCCTTACTATCTCTCAATGACATTGTTGGTCCATAGACTCTGCATAATCTTGGTATGACAAAATCCAGATTATACTTTTTGCCATATGCCTGACATAATGCCTCTCCTGTTCTTTTGCTTTCAGGATAACCCGCCCTTAATGTATTACAGTTAATATAGCCATTATATGTCTCATCAAACCTCTCTATATCACCTTTATTCTCTCCATATATTTCAACAGATGATAAAAATACGAATCTCCTGCAGCCATGCGATACAGCATATTCCAGTAAATTATTAGTTCCTATGACATTAGCTGTGATTGTACCTATAGGGTCACCGCTATAATCAACTGGATGTGTATTGCTCGCTGCATGTATTATATAATCAACTGCTCCGGCTTCTGTCATTGCATTATTAATGTCATGCTGGATGAATCGAAAACCATCATCATCTTTGTATTCACTAAACATCTCTTCAGCATGGCTCTTATCTCTTCCAATACCAGTTACATTATACTGTGTGCCATATGTCCTGTTTGAATATAATAATATATCCGTTAAAACAGCCCCTATCATTCCACTTACACCTGATATTAAAATATTATGTTTTTCTCTTATCATTCTGCTTTCTAAATCAGATGAAATTGTTTTAATGTAATCCCAATATAAAGTATCTTTTATCATAATTAATGTCCTGCTTTTATTTTTTCTTGTAATTGAAATCATCTTTATATAATTATTCTACATGTGCTATAATCTGTGCTTTATATTTATCATCATCTATATCTATTATTTCCATTTCAGGCAGCTGTGACACATACTTCTTAGGATTTGGAACTTTTACGCCCTGTCCTGCCAAATACCATTCATAGTCCATATCAATCTGTCCTATATCAACAACCTGATATCCTTGATTAAACATGTCATATGCAAGGCATTTCCCTGCAGGTCCTAAAACTACTAATATCAACTTATCTTTATTTATTTTCAATGCCTCTTTTAATAACTGGTTATATACCACTGAGGCATTTTTTGTAGGTGCAAGTATTCGCTCTATTGATTTTGCATCTGCAAGCAAATCATTGCCCACTCCTGTTCTTGTATACTCTCCCTCAACAATAACTATATCTCTACCTTTCCATATTTTTTTCATAATCGAAAATCTTTGTCCTGATAATTCCTTATTTTTATATGGCATGTAGCCCTTAAACATATAAGCATCATAATACACTCTGTTTTTATTCAGTAAAGTATAATGATAATCTCTAATTTCCTTTGTCATATATTTCCTAATTCCATTAGCTATCAATTCATCATATTGTTCTAAATTCCCATAATTGTTAGCTATTGCCAACAATAATTTGCTATTGTTTGAATTCAGAATTTCTTTTAATCTATAGCCCATTTTTTCATCATACTTTTGGTAAACTAATCTCTCTTTCCCCCTCATCTGTTCAAATTCACCATCCCCAAATCTTATCATAGAACAGTTTTCATTTACTATTTTATTTATTGCTTCACTAGTATCTCCCATTTGAGGTATCCATACCTCACCTTTTTTTAAAGAATCGTAAATTTCGTATTTTATATTATTGATTTTATTGTTAAAATTTTCCTCCAAAGATTCAAACTTTAATTCTAATATTGCTATCCTTCTTTTTTCATCATTAAATATTTCACTTTTTTCATCTCCGAAAAACCAAATTATTTTATCTACATTATACCCCTCACTATTTAACTGATAAACAATAGCCTTATAATTCATAGCAGATATTACAATATAATCAGCTATTTCAAATACATCCTTAAAAGAATATATCTTTTTATTTTCAAATAATGTTCCTATTTTATTTATATTATTGTCAATAAATCCTTTTACATCACATATATTACTGTCTAATGATGTCACTACTTTTTTAGCAGCCTTACCTGTACCCCATATATATATATTAATCATAAAAACTCCTTTATTTCAAAATGGGCTTTAACCACAAAATTTTATCTGACTCTACAAAAGATAATTCATCTTTTATAGAGTCAGCCAAATTTTTCCTTAATACAGCAATTATAATATAATCGAATTCATATTCAGACAATTCTGATTTATCTATTACATTCATTCCCTGCTTACGCAACAATTGTGCCTTTTTATCGCATATAGCAACAAGTTCACAGCATCTTGTCCTTTCAATAAACGAACAAAAGCTTCTGCCGACATTACCCGCACCATATATTATAACTCTGCTGCCCACATCTATCCGTTCTGTATCAAATATATATTTTATATCATCATTAATACTTTTTTCTGTAAATGAAGGAGTTAGAAATGTATCTCCCATTTTTAAATAATTGATATTATTTTCACTATCCATCCCGACATAATCATTAAAATTAACAATCATCTTATCATATACATTTAAATATTTAACATTTATATCTGACATTTTAAGCAATTCCTGCCATGAATAGGGAATGTTATATGATGAATAAAAAAGATTCAATACTCTATAAAATATAAAATCAACCGGAACGGGAAAATCATATACCCATTCATAGTCGATAACCTTAATATGCCCTTTATCATTAAATATAATATTATCAGATGAGCAGTCTATATTTGAAATCTTTGTCGAAGGTAATCCAAGTAAATCTTCATCATCAACTCCAAATATTTTTTTAAAATTTTCTGTGTAGCTAAATTTGATAAGATTATTTTCCCCTACAATTAATTTTTCCCAAATTTTCTGGTAGTTTTTATATTTTTCAACTTGTCCATTTAATAGGCATTGATACATTAACACACCTAGTGTTTTTCCTTCATGAAATTCTGTTATATATGCTCCTTCTTTATATGTTCCATATGTAATATTCTCATTCAAAAGAATTTCTTTTATTAACTTTTCATTACTGTATATGTTCTTTATATGTTCTATTCCTAATGGATACACAGCCTCTTTTACTACATGCTTTTCTCCATTATCTTCAATAATGCTTGTTTTTATCTGAAAAAATTTTTTACGATAAACAGAGCTCCTAAAATATATCTTTTCCATCCTATACCTACTTTCTTATACATATTAAAAAGGAGTTTGAAAATATTTTAAATTCGTCTTTACCAACAAGACTATTTAAAAACTTATTTTCATCAAAATACCTGTCCCTTATGCCAGTATAATCACTAGCACATTCAAAATTTTCATATTCAACTGGTAGATATTTATCAGAATATACCACATGTGGAAATTTGTAATCAGGATAAGGATAATAAAATTCATACTTGTTTAATTTTAATTTTTTGAACATCTGAACAAGTTCATAATAAGAAAATGTCCTTGCTTTTATTGCTCCTGGATATCCTTCTATCCCAACAAACGCTTTCCCAACATGGTCTTCTCTGCAACCTGAAAAATATTTCGCTCCTAATCGGTTTTCTATTGCAATATACAATCTTCCATTTTCATTTAATTTATCCATACAGCTTATCAACATATTTTCAAACGGATTATCGTCCTGCATATAATAAAGCGAATATTCAAATACTCCTATCAATGTTATTACATCAAATTTCTTATCCAATTTTATATCTTGATAATTTCCTACATATATTTTTACATTATCATTATCTCTGTTTTTATAAGCATTAATCAATGAACGCCTTTTTGATAAATCTATACAGGTAACATCTCTTGCATCTCTTGCCAACGCTCCCGTAATTGCACCACAGCCAGACCCTATCTCAAGCACACTATCATTTTTACTTATATCCATAACTTCTGTTATGAATTCCCTATTCTTTGATAAGTGATAAAAAACCGCAAATGAATCAGTTTCGTTGATTATTTTGTCATAATCCCTATTATTTTTTACGATATTCAATAACTCCTCTTCAATATCACCGTCTGAATATTCATCAGTTCCCTTGTAAAAATCATATATTAATTCTGTATTATAAACATTTTCAATTTTCATATTTTTATCTTATCCTTAATTTAATATATTTTATTTAATATAAGAAATAATTAAGCATACCTTTCTCTGTCAATATATCAACAATTTGTTTTTTATAATTTACTCCTACTGCAATTACTATTTTCTCATTTTTATTATTCACAACATCAATACAATATACGCTTTGTTTTTCGTCCACATCAATATTGTCACTTACCAGATAACCTTTCACTTTTATATTAAGTTTGCTAAGAACAAGCTTACAATCTCTGGCTCTATCACCAGCTCCATATATATATACTTCATTTTGGGGACTAGAAAACTTCATCAATTTTTTCTCTCTTTCAGCAAAATAGGATAATTCATATAAACTTCTTATTCCATATTGATTCCCTATAATTTGAAATGTTTTAACTAAATCTTGTTGTAATATTGATAAAAAACTTTGAGCCCACACATTATTCATTATAATCTTTGTAATAAATCCACTATCTTCGACAATAAATGACAATGAACGTTCTATTGCATGACTAATTGTTCCATCCATTTTTAGCGGTTCTTCATCAAAATCCTCATATTTCCAATTATATTTATACAATTTTTCTATTGCCTTTGTTCTCACCCAAAAATTAGTTCCTATAGATATTGGAAACTGCTCATATTTAATTTCAATATTGCATCCTATTTGTTTTAATAATTTAACTGTATTATTATAATTTTTCAACCAACTATTTGTATACCATCTAGGAATGTTTCCACTATATGGCGCAGGAGGAATCATTAAACCTATTTTTAAATTTTCTTCAAAACAACTGAGAATTTCATTTATATAACATTTGTTGCACAATGTGTTCTGCCAAACATTATCTTCCCATATTTCAGTATCTTCCTTCATATCTTTAGTTTTATAATTCTTATCATGGATAAAACAAACATACTCATAATTACTTAAAATATCTCTTGAAGTAATTAAAAATGCGCTAATATCTCTTCCTCTATTATTTTTCAGTCTTATTTCTATATTTTTTTCATTTCTAATTATTTTTGAATATAAGTCATCTAAGATATTTTCATCTGATGTAATAATATATATATGTATACCTTTAGGAATCTCTTTTATAAAATTATAGTAATAATCTAATCTATTATTGTAATATATATATATAACAACCGCTACTTTTTCATATTTATTAAAAACTTTTTTACTTTGGTATGGTAAAATCAAATAATCATTATACATGCCTTATCCCTTTACAATTTAAATTCATTTTTTGCATACATACATTTTCTGCATATTATTGGTATATTTTCATCTATATTCATGCCTCTTTTTACTTGCAACAATTCATTACTTTTTATAATATCTTCATATGAATTTTTCAATAAATTCCCTAATACATGTCTCATTCCAAAATCATTACAACATAAAACTACTGTTCCATCTGGTAATAAAACATTATGATTTAATTTATATGATCTTTCACAATATATTTTTCCTTTTGCGATTCCTCCAGTCAAATTTCCATCTTTGTTATCAAGATTACCAGCACGGTCTGACATTTCACAATATACTTTTAATTTTCCTTCTGTAATCTCTAACACTTTTTTATGTGGTTTGCTTTGACAATTAGCACTATCAATAAATAATGTTCCATCTGTTTTTTTTGCTTCAACTAAAATATTTAACATATGCAAATACTCATCTGTAATCGGAATATTTGCATGTCCATTCTCATCTGCTGTATGTAAAACTACTTGTTTAAATGGTATTTTAAGAATTCTATGAATATCATCTAATTTTAATCCAACTAAAGTTGTGAATAATGTCATTCTATATCCTAATTGATTCGCATACTCCATCATATCAATGCTATATTCATTTAAAAATGGTTCAACGAACCCCGCAAATTCAACTAATGTATTTAAAGGTAACTTTTCAAGACATATTTTAAATTCCTCTAATGACATTCTGTTTTTCCTAAATTTGTTTGTTTTATAATATTCGTTAATAAATAATTTTTGAGGACAATATCTGCAATTAACTGAACACCCAACTATTGGTGTTATTTCCATAGTCGGATTTTTTCGTTTTCTTTCTGCTTCAAAATCCAATTCTAAAATATCATAAGGTAAATCTATAACTTTACATTTAATTTTTTCATGAATGTATTCTTCAATTTTTTTACTCCCATGTTCTATAATTGCAATTAAAATGACAATATTATTTTCCTTGAAAGAATCAAATTGTAAAACTGGTAAATTGAACATCTTATTTTTATTTTCTGATATATCTGTAACAAAAAAACCTTTAACCTCCACATTGTTTTCTTTGCATAAACTATATATTATTTTAGCCATTTTACCAGCACCATATATATATACTGTCTGGTTGTAACATTTTTTTATTAATTCAATATATTCCTCTTTATTAAGCATAAATCAACCTCTTTAAATATCATAATTTATATATTTTGAATGCCATTTAATAGTTTTTCAGGTCGTTCAATATACTCATCTTTTATCCAAAGAATTCTATCAGTAGAAATCCCCCTATTTAATAGGTGCTTTTTTATATTTTGAACTGCATCCAATTTTAAAGCTGTTATTATTATCTTTTCAGTTCCTCTAATATCTATCGAATCTGGTGAATTTACTTCATAATTTATTCCAATATCCGCCAGATTAATACTATCAAATAGTTTATCAACCCAATTTACTATTTTGCATTTGCTATTTTCATTTAAATATCTATATATATTTATTCCATTTACACCCGCTCCATATAAAATCACTTTTTCATTATAATCTATTCCTCCATATGGAACCAATATTTTTTGTTGATACGAATCAAATATTGATATATTATACATAATCAAGAAAAATAATTTAAAAAAATTAAATTGATGCAGAAAATTTTCCTTATAGACACTTTTATTAATAACTTCTTCCATTAACTTAGTATGTAAATGTAATATCAGCATTGCATCATTTAATTTTGACCTTTTCAATGAATTGTTAACTACTCTATAATGGTAAAAAGCTTTATTAACAACAGCAACTGATTGATGTTTTATTAAATATGGGTATACGCTTACATAATCCTCAAACATAGATTGTTTATAATCTAATTTCATATAACATTCATATATAAAATTCTTTTTAAATAATTTGTTCCATAAATATATTGTATTCACTCCATAACTATAGAATTTACCATCATACAAAAGATTATTTAGAATAACATTCTTAAATTTTTCCCCTTCATATATTCCTCCATCTAATTTATATTTGCGTTCTTTTTCTAATGACTCTCCATAACTGTCAACTACCCCCGTTTCTACCATATCAACTTTATACTTTTCAATTATTTGAAACATACATTCATACATTTCTTTATCAATCCAATCATCTCCATCAACAAATCCTACATATTTCCCCCTTGATACTTTTAGACCTGCCTGTCTTGCTGACACAAGTCCCCCATTAGTTTTATGAATAACCTTGATTCGAGAATCTATTTTCCCATATTTATCACATATTTCAGATGAAGCATCTGTAGAACCATCATCAACACAAATAATTTCTATATCTTTGTATGTTTGATTTATTACACTTTTTATGCATTTATCAAGATACTGACCAACATTATATACTGGTATTATTATTGAAATATCAGGCACAAATTCCATCTCCTTCACCATATATTATTTTATGTTATTTATTTTTTTTGCAATTACTTCACTTGCATTTCCATTAAAAACAAGTCCAACTTTCTCATGGAATATATCAAGCCTGCTGTCATATTCATCCTGCTGGAATTTCATAATATCATCTTCAAGCTGCTCATTATCACTGGCTATCGGGAACGGAAATTTCACATCCATCTTAGGTGTGAATTTCTTATTATTTCCCACATCATGCCTTGGGTCTGTGGCTATATTCCACATTAAAGCGCCTCTGTCTTTTGCATATTTCTGTATATCATCTGCATATATAAATACAGGTATATGGGCAAAACCTGCCTCAAAGCATGCACTTGAATAATCTGTTATGTATGCATCCATCGCTGCAAGTATCTCATACATATCATCTGCCTGGCTTTCATCAATAAGCCTGCTCTGTACCTCTGGATTCTTATACTCACTGAATGTAGGTGCTAACTGTGGATGAACCCTTATGCATACATACCATTCTCCACCAAATTTTTTCTCAAGATTATCTATAAGTCTCTTAAAATCTATTGACCATATTTCAGAATAAACACTGCGGACACCATTCTTAGCGCCTTCCCTGAATGTTGGTGCATACATTATCACCTTTGCATTATCTGGAAGATTATATTTCTTATGAAACCTTTCTTTAAATTGGCTTCTGTCACCATATAAAACATCACATCTCGGTGCTCCTGTCTTTAAATATGTTCCCTCATACACTAACGCCTTGTCAAAGCTCTGCTCACACCAGTCTGAATCAATAACCAGATCATCTATCATATCTGAATCATTCTTACTCACAAGATATGCCATCTCTGAAAATCCTTTGCCTCGCAACAGCCCGGTACATTTAATTCCTATTGTGTAATGATTTACATTAAGATAATATTGCCCCTTACGTTTGCATGTTCCAAATGGTTTTCTATAATTATCAATCCACACCTTTGACCTTGTCAACCAATATGCCCTGCTCCACAATGTATTAGGAACTTTTTTTATATAACCTGGAAAATCTTTACTCATATCATTAACAAACCACACAAATTGACATTCCGGTTTCATTTCATGAAGTTTCTCTACAAGAGGTTTTGCATTACAGCCAAATCCACCTTTTCCCTCAAATGTACATATGCTTATGAGATTCTTTTTAACCGGAAATACTCGACACATGTAAAAGCATATTTTTTCTCTAAATGCTTTTCTGCATCTTTTCTTTATGTATTTAATTTCTTTTGGATCTGTTGCAACTGTATGTTCCATTTTAATTCCTTTCGTATCATAAACATTATATTTCCAACTGTATCTCTTTACCACCCACAAAATCATTGTCAAAATAAAATCCTTTCAGTATATCCTTTGAGACATTACACATACCATTCAGCATATTGTAAAATAGATTATCCTCAAGGCTTTCTCTTCTATCTTGCATTAACTTTATGTACTCATTGTTGTTGACAGCCAACACAACTTTATAGATATTTATATAATCACTTATGAAATCAACCGCAGCACAATTTACTTTTTCTTTAATATGAAAATATTCCTGACTTTTTCCATCTGCTTCACATATGATTTGCCCTTGATTATCAATACATCTAATCATTCCATGTGGGGCTGTAATAAATGTTTCAATATACATGTTCTTTTTTCTTGCAATACTTTTTTCTGCAGTATAATCATCGCCATACTGAAAGCATCCAGTCATAGATATATCACTTATATACACATTATCTTTTTCCAAACATGCATAAAAACAATATCCGTTTGTCTTAATACCAGTTAATCGTTGTAGGTAATATTGATTAGTGCCATAATATCCTAAATCAACAGTCCCATAAGTCAACCCTTTCTGCATATCACCATCAGCCTTAAGATATCTAAGATAATTCTCTCGTTCTTTCTTAGCTTCTTCCATTATTCTATCTTTATATGGCTGAATCCACTCTAATATATCCTGACTATCTCCAACTGCATTAATCTGTCTGTTATTATATTCGGATGTTGCACCTGTAACTATTACCCCAAATCTAGATTTCATATAGTCAGCAAATGTTCCTACATACGGGAAAGCTACAACTCTCTTAAAATCATCTTCATTCTCCATGGTTGCCATGTATATGAGTCTTCTTGATATTGGAAGATAACACCAGTCCTGCTTGTATCCATCATTCAATAATTCTGATACAATCTTGTAATCTTTTTCAAGGAAATAACCATCTCTTGCAAAGAATAACAACTTATCTATTCCATCTTTTCTTGAATTGTAATAAAGCCATATAAGAAATTTTTCAAGTAATGGACCATAGACACAGTATCCATAATTTTCACTGCCATCATATGATACTTTACCCTTTGTACTACACAATGCAAAAGGGCTATTAAATAATTTGGCAGCTACTAATCCAATACATATACTATCTGATACTGTATTAACATACGATGCTAATTCTGATATTGACGAATTCATAAACATATCTTTAGCACTCATAATATAATATGAATCTATTCCATATCTTACTGGATTTTTAACATCACCTGTTTTATTGTCTCCTATATGTAGACATTTGTTATCCTTACCAACCAATTTAAAATATTTTTTCCATAATGAACCTGATACTTTATCAGCCTTTTTCTCACATGATATCCATATATGTTCATCATCTGGTACTGTCACTCCACATTTATTTAAAATATGCTTAATATCCTGTAATGTATAGTACATGTCACTTATAAAATATACTTCTTTTCCACATGTTAGACAATACTCATACAAATCTGCAATATCTCTTCTTACAATACACAAATCTATTTCTGTATCTTTCTCTAGCTTCATAATATCTACTATATTCTTATCAGTAAGATTTGTACATTTCTTTATCTGATCATATATTTCATCAATAGTTGCATAAGCACCACATTGAGCAGATATCCGCGTTCTAATACTTGTAATATCACAATCTAAATTTAATTCTATTCTGACTTTTTCTCCTACTAATCTGAATACATCTTCAGGTGAAAAAATCTTACGCATTATCAATGTATCAAATGAAACAACATCTACCTTATCTATCTTATTTTTTAACTCTTCATATGAACGCTTCCAATATTCATTCTGCTGATAACTTGTATCACTATCTGATAAACAGGCTAATCTTCCATCCGCATAATACACCGGAACAGATACATCTTTTGAAATTCTTTTATATATTATGGCATAATTAGATGGATCTGAATTGATAATAATTAAATCAACTCTTGTCTCGATATCCTCTATTGATATTACTTTAATTCCACACAGTTCTTTCCCAACATTGCTTTCATCTCTGTCCAGAATTCCTACAATATTAAAGTCCTTTATGCCTGGTAAAAGCGTTGCACTTCGCCTTCCCATCCCATATATTGCAATTTTTTTATTTTTTATATTTGAAAATGTATGTCTGAATTTTTCAATTTCTAATTCATATTTTGACTTCTGTTCCATGCATATATACCTTCTGAATCAATACATTTTATCTCTTATAATCTACATCTGCTCTGCTGCTTTTACATATTCCGTATTATCATTTCCACAGCCGCCACATATTTTACAAAGTTTAACAAATCCTTTTTTCATATTACCGTTACTGTGCTCCAAAATAGCTTCTTTGGCACTATCATCATTATTAAGTATTCTTAAATCAACATAATCATCCTGAACATTCTTCAATAACTTTGCCTTATCTGCGCTCCATGATACATGGCAATAATAATATCTTCCATCATTAAGACCATGGAATATCGGTCCACACGAAAGCATATGTTCTCTTACTTTGTCAAAATCATACATTCTATTATTAACTGGAAATCCAAAATCGCACCATCTAAGAGAATGGTTCACTGAACATCTTAAGCCGGCATCTTTTACCACTTTCACTGCTTCATCAAATCTTTTTTTATAATCTACTACATCTGTGTAATCACTAAAATCAAATTTGACATCATACTTCTTTGCGGTTTGTATAAGAGTCTCATCTGGTATCAATGTCCCATTAGTAATAATTCCTATATTCCCTATTCTGTCTCCATATTTTTCACCAATCTGTTCTATCATGTCAGCAAGTTCTTTGTTTATAAGAGGTTCTCCCCCAAGAATCCTGTATGCAACAATATAATCAACATGTCTAAACAATAATTCTAAATCCGCTAATATGTCCTTAGCTGTATAATCAACATGTTCCTTATAATATGGCATGAACATATTACAATGTTTACATTTTAAAGTACATCTTGATGTAATCGTGCTATGAACCTCCATCAAACAGACTTGTTTCTTATAATTCCAAAACCACTCTGTAAGAAACTGTTCCATTGAACAGAAGTCTTTTCCATCTTGCAATCCGAGTTTTTCTAGATTTTTTCCAACTAAAGCAGCATTACGGTTAGCTGTCATAATAATAATTTTATATTTTTTCAAATCATATTTAACGTCATCTACATGTTTTACCGATATATCTTTAAACTCACAATTGCATTTTTCTTTATTACTATCCACAATATACACAATTTTAAAATTGCGCTGAAAAAATCCGATATTATCATGAGCTACTTTTCCAAACCCAAATATTATTATTTCTTTAATATCTTTCCAATCTTCTGTTAATCTATATTCCATATTCATCTCCAAAAATTAAAAGCCCTGCATACAAATGCAGAGCTCCATACAACATTTATTACACTCCATAAATTCTGTGTAACATATTTTTCGATATATTCAAGCGACTCCATTCGCACATATATATGATATACATTAATTCTTTGTTTATTATATCGGATAAAACTGGTGATTTCTTAAGGTTATACATTAAATTTCACCCAACCTTCACCTTCTCAATCCTACACACATGCTTCTTAAAATCGCCATCATCATAATTAATCCCTACCAGAACAACTTCCCCAGAATATCCCTTCAGGCTTTCAATATATTGCCTGTTCTTTATCTGCTCTATTGCAGCAGAAGCTGTTTTATTCCATTTTAGTTCCACTATCATTGCCGGCTTATTAACATTACTCCTAGGTACAAATACCATGTCAGCATAACCTTTACCACCTGCAAGCTCACGAAAAATAGAATAATCCTTTTTTGCTGAATAATATGCAAGTGATATAACACATGCCAGCGCATTCTCATCATTATATTTTAAAATAGATGTGTTTTCCTGATGTGCCTGTTCTATCATTGATGCAACTTTTTCTTCATCGCCATCTAATGTAGCTGAAAGCAATTCATCTGAACTTCGGATTGCGTCCATAACCGGTTCCCAGCCACCATCTTCTATACAATTAATGAATTCCTTCTGCACTTCCTGATTAGGTATTGTTACCTTCTGATTGTAGAAATCATATGTCAGATATCCAAGATGTACAAGCAGTGTCAACACATCATCAGCACTCTCCAACGTAGTCATATCATTCTGGAACTTATCTGGATTTACAGGTACACTTTCCCCCGCTATGAGTCTTGTTACAAGTGCTTTAAGGTTATACATATCAAGCTGTATATATTTCTTTAATGCTTCATATGTTTCTGTTTTAGTCCAGTAACTGTCAAAATCATGTCCAAGAAGTGACATGACAACAGACCTTGGATTATATATCTGAACACCTTTAAGTTCATATCCGTCATACCACTGTTTCATTTTTTCATATGGCATATCATACTGGACGCACAGATTTTTCACTTCTTCTTCTGTGAATCCGGTAAACTCAGCGAGTTCACGCTGATTAGTCATCGAATACTCATCAAACATATTCAATGCTGAATGTTCACCATATTTTTTTATTGGCAATATTCCTGTCATGTATGCAAGTGCTACATACGGCTGATTCTTAAGCATATCTCTTAAAAAATCAAGATATAATTTATATGAACTATTCGTCTCCTGCCCTACCCTGAATACACAATCCCATTCGTCTATAATGAATATAAATTTACTTTTCTTCTGAGAATATATCTCTTCCAATACTGAAACAAGATCTTCTTCATAATATTCTACATCCTTGAATTCTCTTTTTAGTTCCCTTGTAACTTTTTTAGATATAAATGACAGCATTTCTTTTATATTTTCTGTCCTGCTGACAAACTGCTGCATATTTATGTGAATTACATTATACTTATTAAGATGTTTTTCAAATGTTTCATCTTCTGCTATCTTTAGACCACTAAACAATCCTCTTGAATCACAATTTTTGCAATAATAAGCAACAAGCATATTTGCTGCCATAGACTTTCCAAATCTACGCGGACGGCTTACACATATATTTCTATGTTCACCAGACAAAACTGAATTCGTAAATCTTAACAGTTCTGTTTTATCAACATATATTTTAGATTTTTTAACTGCATTATAAAATTCATCATTCCCCGGATTCAGATATATTCCCATTATCTATGCCCTCCTTTTAACCTGTCTTTGCCAACTCTAAATACAAAACGCAGCATACAGAGGTACAATCTTTTTATTGTCCTCATATCCAAAGTTTTTAGAAGATAATTTTATTGCATATTCCGGTTTGAAAGTATCCATGTATACTTTTAAACTTTTTGCTCTTGTATTATCTGCTGATTTCACTTCTATTGGTATAAGTCTACCTTCACGCTGTATAATAAAATCTATCTCTGCTCCACGTTCTGACTGCCAATAATATGTGTTATAACCATTAATTGAAAGCTGTACATTAACATAATTCTCGGTCATGCCGCCTTTGAAATCATTAAGTTCATCAACCATATAAAGAATGTCATTAGCTGCTACATCCTTCTTGGCACATAGAAGCCCCATATCCGATACATATATTTTAAATGCATCAATATCTCTGTAATTCTCTAACGGCTTTTTAATCTGCTCCACCCGGTATACCTGTGATACAATCCCTGATAAACAGAGCCACTCAATATCATTCTCAAATTCAGACGCACGCCCGCCTTTTTTTATCAGTTTATACTGAAAACGCGTATTCTTCTTTGACAACTGGACAGTGATATTATCATATGTCAGTCTTGTTTTCTTAATTTCATTCAGATTGTTATACTTGCTCATGTCATTAAGATAACTCGCAAGTATTGTATCCTGCATATGTCTTACAAGAATATAATCCTTAGTTTCCGCATATTGCATTACACACTCTGGCATACCGCCTACAACAAGATACTGCCTGTATAACTGCATTGCTGCATCATGAAGCGCTGATGGCAAAGGCTTATCAGAGACAAAACTTTCCTTTATCTGCGAAACAAGATTATCTTCACCAAGTGCTAACATAAATTCTTCCATATCCATAGGATAAAGTGTCTTCATATCAACCTTTCCTACAGGGAATGAAAATTTTGCCCTGTTAACTGCAACTCCAAGAAGACTTCCTGCGACAATTATATGATAATCAGGCGCATCTTCGCAGAAATACTTCAGTGAAGTCAATGCTCTTTCGCAAAGCTGTACCTCATCAAAAACTATAAGGGTCCTTTCCTTTACTATTGTTTGTCCCGCAATATGCGACAAAATAGGTATCAGATAATCCGGACTTATATTCTCGTCAAATGTTTCATTAAGCTTAGGGTTCGTCTCAAAATTAAAATATACCACATTATCATAGTGTGTACGTCCGAATTTCAGGACAGAATATGTCTTCCCCACCTGTCTTGCCCCCTGTAATATCAGAGGTTTCCGATGTTCACTTTCTTTCCATTGTTCCAGAAAAGTTGTAATTTTTCTATACATAATCTTCCCTCCTCAAAGGTTCTGATTACAATATAATAAACATTCATGTAAAAATCAATGCATTTTTCTTTATTTTTAACATTATTTTGCATGAACATTTTGCATTTTTCCACATTAATTTACACGAATATACTTATCTCGCACTCTCAACTCTCCCCTTAATATACTCTCCAACCTCATGTATAGTCCGAAGCACCTCTTCTTTTGTTCCATATGGGAAGCTGTTTACACAAGGAAATGTCTCAAAACTTAAAGTCCCGTCATATCCAATCTCAGCAAGTGCCTTAGCGAAACTCTCCCAGTCAGTACCGCATGAAGGACTGCTGCCAAATGTGTAAGGCATCTGGTGAAGATCTCCATAAGCATCATTTTCATGCATATGTAAAAGCTTCAGACGGCTGCCTACCTTCCTGATATAATATGCAGGCTGTCTGTGTACAAGCTGGATATGTCCTGTATCAAGGCATATGCCAAATCTTTCCTCGCCTGCTATCATATTTAACATATCGACATAAAATATTGCATCGTCCGGATCAGCACATGTGCCTTCTGTTATTCGCCCTCCAACACTTTCATAGAGATTCTCAACACATATTCTGACATTGTGCTTCTTAAGCTCCGGTATAAGAGATGAAAAGAACTGTACATTCATCGCCTGTTCAGCCTCAAGTCCGTACTTATACTGCATCTTGAACGGATGCATGACTACCCATGGAATCTCAAGGAAACCGGCAATCTGAATGCTCTTTGGTATTACAACATTCTGCATATACTGGCTTATATCATCACGTCCCAGCACATACATAGGATAAGGAGCATGCATCTGTGACGGCTTAATTCCATATTTATTAAACATCTTCTTATACTCGCCAAAGTACGAAAGAATATCTTCAATATCCGCATCAAAAAATTTATTAATCTTTCCACCATAGACATCTGAATTCTTTAAAAATGTATCAAGATTAAAATCAACCATCTCAAATCCCGCCTGTGCAATCATCGCAACACCATGTTCAATTCCCATCTCTGGCAGAATTCCTTTAGTCTGTACACCTACTTTTACCATTTCCATTCCTCCAAATGTCTATACAAAATATCTGTCCTGAAACTCACTGTATTCAACGCCCATAGACTTAAGCTGCGCTGATATAGAATCATAATACATGCAGCATATAACAACATTTCTTTCATCTTCAGGAACGTTAAGTATCTCTGCCGGAACTTTGACTTCTACTCCATGTACCTTTGTTCCCCATCGCATTTTTCCATTATCAACTGCAAAATACGGAGGATATTTTTCTCCAAATACGTCCATATAATCCCACAGCATCTGACCTGCTCCAAACAGTATAAGTTTCTTATCCGGCTTGTTAAGCACTCTTTCAACAAATGTAAACTGACTCTCCCATTCTTTGTCAATTGCATGTAACATACGCACGTATTGTGTCTGCAATACCTCTGGAGCTCTTGCAAATGTTCCGCTATTATCAAATATCAGCCAGCCTGAAAACTCAATCTTAATAAGAGCACCAATTATATGATACCAGTCAGTTATAAGATTTCCTCTTCCCCTTGTAAATGTGAATGGCATCTGTTTTTCGTTATACATACCACCATTATCATTCACATGTACCATACACAGATATTCACTGCACTGGTCTATCTGACTTCTTACATTCTTGGCAAGAAGATTACTGTATCCAACATTTATAGCTATTCCAACTATAGGTGTATCACACAGTCTGTTGCAGTATTCGACAACGGCTTTCAAAGAAGATATATCAGAATATGCACCATTAAGATATCCTGCTTCATCGTTTCCATTACAGCCATTCTCTAAAAATATAGGTATTCTGTAATCTGCTATCATCATAGAGCACTCTTCTACAACATTTTCAAGAATTCCTGCCTCACAGTTCATTGTATCCAAAACTATATAATTCCCCTGATATCTCCTGCAATTTTTCAGAAGCTCATACAGCTTATCCGGAGTCAGCTTTGCAAGAGGATATGAAAATCCTGAAACCTTAAGTACCCGTGAATCCCCATCTTTCTTCTCATATGTTGGAAGTTCATTTCTTTCTATAATCTCATAAGGTATCTCAGCATATGAAAATCCACCATCTGCAATTGCTTCAAGCTTTAATCTGTCACTTAATTGTACGCCTGCTAACATAATTATCTCCTGTTCACACAATATCTCTCTGGCACATTAGTAAATATATCTGTTGCACCAAGTCTGTAGTATTCTCTTAAATCTGTATCCGGCAATGTCCTGCACTGTCCATACAATGGCTCACTTCCATTCCACATACGCACACAAAATCCGGCATTTCTTATATCCTCTACATCACCTTTGTTGACAGGCATTCCCCACTGTGCCGGATGAATTGTCATACCACCGTATTTTCTGATACCGTCCATACACCTATGATAATCACCTGCCAGATATGCCACCTCTGCGTCTGCTTTTATCTGCTTAACAAGCCCTATTGAATCATGATTAAATGATGAGTACACAACATAATCTTCCAGATTAAACTCTGAAACCATATCAATAACCTTCTGTTCCATCCCCTCATATCTTATAATACTGTTCTTAAGTTCAATATTAAGACGAAGACCTTTGTTCTTACAATATGGTGCAAGCATTTCAAATGTTTCTCTTAATGTAGGAATACTGTGAACTTCACCGTCTCCACTTATAGTTAACTGTTTAAGTTCATTCAATGTATAATCTCTTACATTACCGGTTCCATCTGTAGTCCTGTCCACCTTCTCATCATGTATAACCACAATTTCACCATCTTTTGTGAGCTGCACATCAAATTCAATACCAGTAATTCCTTCTAATTCCGCCGCTTTTCTAAAGGCCAGAAGCGTATTCTCCGGATTCATCATACTGCTGCCTCTATGCGCCCATATATTAACATTTCTTAACGACTCAGTATCCGCACTATGCACATCAACCTTTCGTTTTGCTAGAAACTGCTCCATCATATCCGAAAGCCATATGCTTTCTTCATCAGTTATCTTCTTTACATTTCCCGGATTGTTAATACATTTTACAAATGCTTCTATTTCATAACGCAATCCTCCGCCAGCAAATTCTTCCTCATACACCTCAATCTGATTAGGATTCTCATGATGAACCTCTATTCTCTTAGTGAGCCACCAGGGAGATGGAACTCTTATATATCCATCATCTCCTGCCACAATAAGTTCACCTTCTGTCTTGACTCCAAGACCAGTCTTTATAGTAGCTACACCATCTTCATATGTTATCATCATCTTGGTATATGAATCTGTCCCCAGAGGACTTTCTACTGAATATGTATGAATGTCTTTTACATCTGTGCCAAGCAGCTTCATAACCGGAAGCAGACAATAGCTTGCAAGCTCAGTAAAGCTTCCGCCTGACCTGCCCCACATTTCTCTTCCTGCTGCTGCACCTATCTTAGAAAACGCAGCTTCAACATCTCTTACTTTTCCTATTGCGCCGCTCTTAACAATATCCAGAATCTGTTGAAATCCGGCACAATATGCTGTTTTTATTGCTTCCATGCATACCAGATTATTATCATTGGCAATGGCAAGCATTTCTTTTATGTCCGATTTATTCAATCCCATTGGTTTTTCACATAGCACATGCTTTCCTCTTCTAAGAGCCATACTAATATATTCTGTATGTGTCTCATGTGGCGTTGCTATATACACCGCATCAACTGAATCAAAGAACACCTCAATATCATCTGTAAGAATCATCGGACCATCTATATCAATCTTATTATTCTTTGCAAACCATAACGCACTCTCAAGGTGTGGATTATATATAGACGATACATTTATACCACTGACATAACTACTCTCCTCAAGAAATCTGGCTGCTATCCGACCTGTCCCTATTATTCCGATGTTAATAACGGCTGCTCTGGTTTTCTCATGAATAAGTTCCACAACCTCATTTGTAGTAAATCCTCTGTTAAATTCATGTTCCATAACAAGTCTCAATTCTTCAATCTGACTTTTATAGAATGGATAATTATGCGAACTTCCAACATTTCGTGGTGTCATATAATCTTTGCCATACTTTATCCGCAATAATCCATCATAGCCTGCCGGTACTGGAATTGTTGTATTTTCAAATGGCAGTTCACATATGTCCTCATACCATTCTCTTTTAGCATGATAGTCCCAACCTTCAGCAAAATCTATCATTGAGCACACTTCCTCTGTTTTCTCATTCTGATAAATTGCACATACAATATCGTATATTTTCTTCAATTCATGTCTGAGCCTGTTGTTATAATCAATTGGTATTCCAAATGTGTTCTCTACTTTTCTCATAAGTTCCAGTACATCATCACTATATGGAGCTTCCTCCGGAATGCTTTGTACCATTTTTAACAAAAACCTAAGCCCACTAATCTGTTTATCAAGCCTGTCCTTATCCTCAGTTATATTATCAACAGGAAATATATCAATACCCACAACATATGGACAGCCATGAAATTTAGAAAGAAAATCTGGTTCAAAATTAATATGCCGTCCATTAATTATTCTAGCCTTAATAGTGTCATCTGTAGGGTCGTTATATACACTTTTAATCTCATAATATTTTTCAAGAAGTGCAGGTGCTTCAGACAAGAACCTCATATAATCCTTACGAAGCATTGCTATATCCATATCATCATCCCATGGTATGAACCCTTTATGTCTTACTGCACCCAGCAATGTCCCCCAGTCTGCAAAGAAATGTATATTCAGAATATTACACACTCTTTTTACTTCCTGTAAAACTTCAAGCTGTGCCGCCCACACCCGCTTCATATCCTGTGAAACAATAAATCCATCTCTGTTCTGTTCTTTATAATATTCATCATTAAAAAACATTCTAATCTCCCATTAAGCAAGTCTTCGCTTCTGCTTCATATAAGCTTCCGTAACTTCTGCCATTGCAATCGCTTCCTCGGCAGTAAGCTTATATCCATTCTTATCTATTCCATTAATCTTAGATACAAAATCACTTATCTCATATCTAAAGCCATCTCCCTGAAATATTGGCTCATATACTTCAACTTTTGATGAATCTTCATAATGAACCTCAAATCTTCTTGTAAGCCACCATGGTGATGGTGCAAGAATATATCCTTTCGTACCTGCTATAACAAGCTGGCCTTCTGATTTGACAGCTACTCCGTTCTTTGACAATGCCATTGCATTATCATATGACATATACACCTTGGTATACAGGTCAACACCATTCTCGTCATATATTGTATCAAAATGTATGTCCTTATAGTCTGTTCCAAGAAGCTTAATAATAGGAAGCAGAGTATAGCTTCCGAATTCAAGAAATGCTCCACCATATGCTGCATCTGTTCTCTCTCTTGAATCAATATTAGCAAGTCTCGTAAAGCATGCTTCAACATCACATACTCTTCCTATCTTACCTGACTGAACCATATTGATAAGCTGCCCGAAGCCTGGACAATAAGCAGTCTTAACAGCCTCCATAAGTACAAGTCCATTATCCATTGCATACTTATACAGGCTCTGTGCTTCAGCCTTGGTAAACGCTGCCGGTTTTTCACATAATACATGTTTACCACTTTCCAGTGCCTTTCTGGCATAATCATAATGAGTTTCATTAGGCGAAGCTATATATACAGCATCTACCTGTTTAAGAAATTCCTCATACTCTCCACTATAATTAGGAATATCATGTCTGTTGCTGAATGCCAGTGCCTTCTGATTTTCAGGATTGTATGTACATGCTATATTAATACCACTTACATACTTCGCTTCTGATATGAATCTTGGAGCAATCCTGCCTGTTCCAACAATTCCAACATTAACAATCTTAAACTTATTCTTTCTCTCTAAAGTTGATGATATATCTGGTGTTCTTTCAAGATATACAACCTCACAGAACTGCTTAAGATAATCAAATGTTCCAATCCAGTCTGAACCAACAGTAAATATATCAACACCATAACGCTGAATATCCTCTATCTTCTGCCCATCATGGTCCTCAACAATAATTTCATCTGCAAACCCTGTTTTCCTGACATTCTCAATTCTGTCCATTATAGAATCAACTACATTAACCTTACCTCGTGCCTCATCAAAATGTTCTGTAGTAACACCTACAATAAGGTAATCTCCTAATGCCTTTGCTCTCTGTAAAAGCTTGTAATGTCCTTCATGAAATAAATCATATGTCCCATAGGTTATTACCTTCTTCATAAGTTAAATTCCTCCAATATCTTCCGCTTCTATCTTATCTTCCCATTCAGCCTCTGATTCTTCTCCAAAAAAATCTATAAGCTTTTTAATATACAGCTTTCTTATTCCTTCTGACTGTACTATAACTCTATCTGAGTATACAACTCCTGGCATTGTTACATACGCATCCATGTTAGTATATGCTCTCATATCATTCTCATCTATTTCATCTGTTCTGAAATATGGAATATATATAAGCTTCTGTGTATGTGATGCAAGATTATATGAATAAAACACAGGATCTGTTGTTCCCGCTGAATTATAATTATCATACGGATACTGGAATACAATTACATCTGGATTCTCATTCACATAATTATAATCATCTATTGGTGTAATTGTAACATATTCCGGATATGTTCCGCCATCTATATATTTATCAAAAGTTCCATCAACATTCTTGTAATAATACGGAACACTCTGGACTATAACTTTAGTGTCCTTTTCCTGGCAATATTTCTTATACATATTATCCATCGTATTCCAGTTTTCTGCTTTATACGATAAGAAAAGCACTGTCTTATGAGTATTTCCATTAAAATCTTTAACTATCCTTTTTGCTTTTCTGATTACATCTGTTTGCTCCTTACATTTCATATAATCCTTATATGTATCCTTGTAATCATTTGATTTAATCCCCTCTGCTATGCAGTGTTTTTTCTGTTTAACATAGAATGGATATTCATGTGTGTCCCAGTTATGAACTGGTGTCATATAATCACCATATTTTGTCTTTAATATGGCATCATATTCAACAGGTACTGGTATTTCTGTATTTTCAAATGGTACTCTTATCTCTTTTCTGTAATATTCTTTAGGAAACTTATAATTCTTATTTCCAAGCCACACATGCATAAGCGTAATATAGTCAGCTTCTTCCTCTGTATACAATCCACTCAACTTATCAACCAATATAAGAAGCTGCTGTGCTATACTTTTATTTCTTTCTATTGTCACTCCGCATAATTCTTCTACCTGGCTTAAGCGTAATTCCAATTCTGCCGGAGCCTTGTCCCAATCTATTTCATCACTTTTATTTTCGATTTTTCTTGCCAGTTTTTCAACTGTCCATACTATATCTATTAAATCGCATTGAAATTTATCATCTTCTTCATCCGCAGCTATATAATCAAGTGGGAATATATCCAGACCTGCTATATATGGGAATCCATGATATTTTTCAAGATGTATTCTGTCATAATTAATATTTCGTCCATTAATAATTCTAGATATTGCATTATCATTCTCTGCATCACTATTCATGTCAAATATACAATACCCTTTTGGCATAATATCCTTGGCAATCTTTAAAAATCTTTCATAATCTGGTCTTCTCATACATATATCCATATCATCATCCCATGGTATGAATCCATGATGTCTTATTGCTCCAAGAAGTGTACCCCACTCTGCAAAATACTGTATTCCATTTTCTCGGCATGCTTTATCAACATCATTGAGAACTTCTAATTGTGCCGCCCATGCATGCTTTATATCTGATGTTACATAAAATCCTTCTCTTACTTCAGCTTCGAAATAACTTTTATTAAATACCATACATATATTCTCCTAGCAATATATTATCTTATACTCTATAAACAAAAAGAGCTGGTGCATGCACCAGCTCTTTCGCTTATAGTAGTAATTCTTATTAACCGAGAAGTGAAAGTACACCCTGTGTCTGCTGATTAGCCTGAGCAAGCATAGAATTACCAGCCTGTGAAAGGATGTTATTCTTGCTATACTTTACCATCTCATCAGCCATATCTGTATCACGGATACGTGACTCAGCAGCCTGTGTATTCTCAGCGTTAGTATCAAGGTTATTGATTGTGTGCTCAAGTCTGTTCTGGATAGCACCAAGTCTTGATCTATGAGTAGATACTTTCTCAATAGCAGTCTGGATAGATGTCATTGCTGCACCAGCAGAAGCATTAGAACTTACAGAAATAGCACTTACTCCTAAGCCGGTTGCTGAAACAGCTATGCTAATCTTAATGTCCATAGTATGATGTTCAAGAGCTCCAACCTGAAGTTTTCCAGAGAACTTACTGTCTAACAGATTTCTAGTATTGAACTGTGTTGTTGATGAAATTCTATCAAGTTCCTCATTCAACTGTTTAATCTCATCACCAATTGCAGTTCTATCTGTTGATGTGTTAGTATCGTTAGCAGCCTGTGTTGCTAACTCATTCATTCTCTGAAGAATTGAATGTACTTCATTAAGAGCACCTTCAGCTACCTGAATAAGTGAGATACCATCCTGTGCATTATCAGATGCCTTATTAAGACCTCTGATCTGGCTTCTCATCTTCTCTGAGATTGAAAGACCAGCAGCATCATCTCCAGCACGGTTAATCTTGTAACCTGATGATAACTTCTCTGTTGACTTCTGAAGTGCATCTGTAACTACACCCATCTGTCTGTTTGTGTTCATTGCTGATAAATTGTGTTGTACTACCATAATATTTTCCTCCTTGAAATTATATTGTGATGCAGCATCCTTGCTGCATCTGGTTATGGTTTACAGGAAACGTTCCGTTTCCTTGTACTTTATATATCGGACCTTAGTTCTAAAACTTTAGCCCGTAATATAACTTTTTTAATAATTATTGCTTGGTGTCCATAAACTGTGGTTCATTGCTCACCTTGCTCATATTCTGATAATATGACTTTGCCATCGATGCACTTCTCTTAGCTTCCTTATGCTCCTGACGTTCTCTACGAAACATAGCCTCTACCTTAACTTTGTTGCGTGCTTCCTGAACCTCTATCTTAGCTCCAAGCTCTGTAACCTCTGTTATAAGTTTCTTCATAACAGCTATCTCTTCTGTGTACATAGCCTTATTGTTATTGATTTCATCTCTTACTCTGTTAAAGAGTGCCTGAAATCCCTCATCAAGCCTGTCAAGCCCATCTATACAGTCGCCCTTTGCTTTCATGTTAGAATCAAATGCTGCATCATCAAGTATTGAGGTTGATAATATATTATCCTGTTCCTCATTAAGAGCAATTATTCTTGTAAGAATATCTTTCTTCTTATTAAGGCTGTCTATCATCATCTGAAGATAATTAGTAGTCATAATTTTCTCCTACTGGTTAGTGCTTTTTGCACGTTTCATAACTTCTTTCCAAGTATCCCTCATGCCTCTGATTTCATCTAATGCTCTGTTAAGCACTTCTATATCCTTACTTATATTGGCTTCTACAAGAAGAGAATATATATAATCATATATCTTCTCAAAATCCTCTGCAACAGCATATTTATGATTAAGAGTAACCTTAAATTCTGTGATTATATTTTCAGCCTTCTTAATATTAATATTGGCTTTCTCATAATCCTTCTTCTCAATAGCGACTATCGCAATATTACAGAATTTAATTGCCCCTTCATAAAGCATAAGTGTAAGTTCTGCAGGACTCGCTGTAAGAATCTTATTCCTATTGTATTCCTGCGCTATATTCTGATTAAATGCCATACTTTCCTCATTCCCCCACAAGCTTCCATGCTTATGTGATTGTTAATAGATATCAGCTAAAAAGACCTGTTAATGATGACGACTGTGCATTCATCTTAGCAAGGGCTGATTCCATGGCTGAGAACTTGCTATAATAATAATCCTCCCATGTTGTAACCTTATCCTCTGCCTCAGATATCTTAGTATTATATTCTGAATACTGAGTATTCATCTGCTTATCATTATATATAGTGTAAGCACTGCTTGTCGATGATGCTGTCATCTTACTGCCAAGATCTTTATAAAGCTGTGATGCGAGCTGTGAAAAGAATGTAATAACTGTATCTGGATCACTTGCTATCATTGACTTAAGCTTATCGGTATTAGCCGATGTATATGTATCATCCTTATTCCCATCTATATGATACACGCCAGTCTCATTCTCTGGTGAAGAAAAATATCCCAATGTTGATATTCCAAAACTAGAAAGTGAATATGACTTATCACCAACCTTGAATGACATTCCCATATCATTCTTCATAGTATCAAGTACACTTCCAAGTGTTGAATCTTTTCTAAGAAGTGAATCCTTAATTTTTTCTTCCCACTTCTTAACCTCATCATCAGACATTGCATCTTTCTCATCACTTGTAAGAGGCTCGTATCCTTTAGAACTCGCCGCATTGTAGGCAACATCTACAGACTTGACAAGGTCATTATAATCCTTAAGGAAACCCTTAATCATATCATATATGCCATCAACATCTGTATCTGTTGTAATAGTCACCTCATCAGTACCTGTTACATTCAATGCCTGTATAGTAAGACCATTAATTGAATAATTATTAGTATTATTCGTAAATGTAGCACCATTAAGTACAATCTCTGAATCCTGACCTGTGATTCTTACTGCTTTAGTTGTATCCGAAGAAGCTGTCTTATCTATATCATTAGCTGCTGTCTTGGCCATGGCAATTTTAGAATCAAGTAATGCCTTTGCTTTAGCCTGTCTGTCAGCATTAGTATCGTTTACTTCCTGTAATACATTGGCATTAGAAGCATCTGCTACAGCCTTACCATCATCACCGATTGTTACATAATCCTTAGTATCCTCTATAACCTTGGAATTATCATCATACACCTTAATCAGTGATTCATTAGACGCTTTTTTCTTTACCGCTGCCTCATACTCTTCCTTGACGCCATCTTTTTCCATAGCCCCTGTGTCATATTCGTACACAACATTGCCATCAGAATCTTTAACTGTATTGCCCTCTGAATCCACCTTTTCCTTCTTATACTTATCATAAGCATTAAGCAAATCTGGTGTCTCTGTCTTAAGCTTTGCCACATATTCATCTAATGTATATGAATGATCCCATGTATCATCTGCTACCAATGCATCAAGCTTCTCCTTGGCTGCATTATACTTATCAGCATAACTCTTCGCTGTATCCTTGGCAGTAATCTTAGTATACATACCTTCAAGTTCTGTATTATAAGCATCAGTGCCCTCTGTCAACGCTGCAAGTCTTGTATACTCAGCCTTGTCAGTGTCATTAACAGTATATATTCCTAACGCTTTCAATGCATTAAGTCCATTAGCATCATTGGCTGTGAGTGAGAAGTCATTATCCTTGCCCGATTCCTTCGCACTTATAAAGAAACGTCCATTATTATCATCAAAATTAGCATTAAGTCCGGCTTCCTTTAACTTAGCAACAAACTGGCTTACATTCATATCCTCTGTGATATCAATGCTCTTTATTCCAGAACTCGTCTTTACACTTATTGAACCATCCTTAGTTCCTATAATATCAGATAACTTGGTTGAGCCTGTCACCTTACTTTTATCAGTAGCAGTAATCTGTCCACCAGTAAGATATCCTGTAGCTGCAAGCTGCTTAACCTTAAGTCTCTGTGTTCCGCTTACTGCAGATGTACTTGCAGAAACTTTGGCATACTTATCATTAGACACTGTTGATGTCTTCAGATTATAACTTGTAGAAAATCTTGCACTTGAAAGCTTTCCACTATAAAAGCCATAGATACTTGTATTCATGGTCTTCCACTTTTCCTGCTTCCATGAAAGCTTAGTCTGTGCTTTAACAAGATTATCCTTCTTTAACTTATATGATGATACGAGTGCTGAAACAAGCGATTCTGTATCCATACCCGATACCATACCAGATAGTCTTATTGCCATAGCTTATCTCCTCTCATCTACCATGATACCTGCAAGCTCCCATGCCTTGGCAAGCATCTCAAGAGCTTTCTCTGAAGGTATCTCTTTAATAACTTCGTCTGTATCTTTATCTTTAATCTTAATTGTGATTCTGTTAGTTGGTTCGTTGTAGCCGAATTCTGCAATTGTATTGTTGTTAAGGACTTTCCTTATATCCTTAACGTCAGCCATAGATTCAGCCTGCTTCTTTGCCTTGTCATTGTCATTAGCGTTGCTGCCATTCTTCTCACTGTCTGCTGCCTGTCCTACAGAAACTGCTGCATTAGATGCTGCTGACTTCGCTGAATCAACAACAACCTCATTGCTCTTATCTGTAGCTGATGTAACACTGCTTACCTGTGATACCGGCTTAGCAGCCTGTGAATTCTGGCTCTGGTAGCTTGACGCTGCCGCTACTCCATTAACTTCCATTCCCATGATACAATTCCACCTCCGTGTGAAAACAAAACTTTATCCTGTAGTTACATTCATGTTGTACTGCATATATCGGAAAATGTTAAGTAAAATTTAACCCTTTGGACAAAAATATACACAAATAAAACAAATCATTTCTTAAATAACTGGTTAAGAGACTTAACATCAACCGAACTTGCTGCTTCCTTATTAGAATCAAGTATCTGTGCATACACTTCCTTACGATATATAGGCACTGACTTAGGAGCTGATATGCCAAGCTTTACCTGATCGCCCTTGATTTCAATTATAGTAATCTCAATATCATCGTTAATAATAATTGCTTCGTCTTTCTTTCTTGATAATGCGAGCATATTAGTTCTCCTCCTTCTTTAGAATATCGTATATAGGATATCTTACCTGATATTCAGAATTATCTGCTATAAGCTGTATTCCTTTCATTGTATCAAAATCAACAATGATAGGAGCTTTAAGATTAATTGTCATCTTAGTAATATCCTGTGGTACCGTAAGCGCACAGTACACTCTGATATTATCATCCTGTATATCATCGCCGAGAGCCTTAAGAAGCTCATCCTCAACAACAGGATCATATGTCTCATACACGAATTCCGGCTTCATGACAGGAAGTGCAAGTGTTGGCTCATCAATCGCCTGAAGCCATATAATAGAGATATTCTCCTCTTTCTCTGCATCATACACAAGAGTATACTTCTTCCAGTCCTCAAATCCAATAATTCCCTTGTCAAATGTAATGATTTTATCCTCACTAACCTCAATTTCACCAAACCATTTAGTCTGTACTTTCATGTCAAACCTCCAAATCTTAATTCTATCCTTTATCTGTCAATGCTGTTTATACAGCTTAACTCTCAGCCTGCCTCACTGTATTCCTCTCTTATGCTGGCTACCCAAGGAAATCAAGCAGTGTCTGCTGAACAACCTTGCTCGCAGCTGATAATGCTGCCTGATATACAAGCTGTGCTGATGTATATGTAACAACAATCTCTTCCAGATCAATGTCTTCATTCTGAGACTTAAGATCAGTGAAATTAGTCTTCTGCTCTGTAAGTCTTGTCTTGGTAAGGTCAAGTCTTATCTGTCTGTTACCGACATCAGCCTTCGCATTAGATACCTGCTCCTGATAGCCCTGCATCTGACCGATTCCCGCTTCAAAAGCATCTTTCATCTTAGACTTTGCAAAATCTCTCTGCTTTGTAAGGCCTTCCATAATATCACTTAACTTCTTCTGTGAAGCCTCATCGCTGTACTGTCCTTCCTTCTGCATAGACTCAATCTTTGATATCTGGTCATTAATATCAAGGACATTCTGTACTGCATTGACAAGGTCATCAACATTTCTTCCAAGATATATATTGAAAGCTTCATCAGCTTCTGTATTAACCTTAATCTTCTGTGAAAAATTAATGATATATTCAATATCCTCACTCTGCTTGTTGTACTCAATTCCTGTATTATTATCAACACAGTTAAAATACATTGTCGGGTCAATGTCACCCTTTATAAAATTGCTCTTCTCGTATGTCACTGAAAATGCATTATCAGCATACACTGACTTGTATACATTCTCACCAAGAAGAAGCTCGCCTGTTGTTGAGTTAATTGCAATCTCATTCTCTCCCGGAACATAATTAGGATCTGTCGTTGTAACCACATTTACAGCTGTATCAGCTGTATTACCGTCTGCATCAGTTACCGGAACAGTAAGTCCTCCATCTACAGTAACACTCCCATCATCAGCAATAGTTATATTGGCAGAATTATTATCTCCCATGCTCATTGAAAATGTTTTTCCGTTAATCTCGTCATATGCAAGCTGGATTCTGTGTACATCTGTTATATTAGGTGTGATTATATTTCCGTTAGCGTCTGTCTTTACATTAAGATTGATAATATCGTCATTAGTATATGCATTAGTGTATGCTGTCTTATTAGATAAATCCTCCCTTGTAAAGTTCTGTGTAATTGTATAATCAACATCTTTAGCAGTTTCATCTGACTGGTATGTCAGAGGCTTATCTGTAGCATGTCCTGTAAATACATATCTTCCGGCATAATCAACATTTCCCTGCTCATAATAAGCTTCCACCAGCTTGTTAAGACTTTCAGCAAGAGTGTTACGCTCAGATTCTGAATATGAATCCGTAGAGCCCTGCACACAGTAATTATACAGATCCTGTATAATCTTGTTGCTTTCGTCTAATGCATCATGAGTTACACTTAACCATGATGATGCATCAGGAATATTCTTTCCAAGATACTGTGTTACCTCATCAAGACTTGAACGCAGTCTCAATGCCCTGATGGCTATAATAGGGTCATCAGAAGGCTTATTAATCTTTTTCTGTGTTGAGAGCTGTGTACTTAAATCATTAAGCTGGCTCTTATTTCCCTGAATATTGGATATTGAGCTGTTTACCATCATCTGGTTAGTAATACGCATATTGTGCCTCCTTATATCGCGAATCAAAAACCGCCCCTATGGTGAGGAGAAGAATTCTTTTACTATTTTATACACCTGTATTATTAATAAGTCTGTCATATAACTGATTCATGACAGTCATCATCTTCGAACTTAAATTATATGCCTGCTGGAACTTTACAAGATCCATGGCTTCTTCATCTGTATCAACACCCATTACAGATAATCTCTGGTTCTGTATAGTTGTCTTAAGATTGTTGTAATTCTTTGTAAAATTAATTGCCTTACTTGCATCTATTGACATATCACTGACAATACTTTCGAGGAAATATGTTCCCGTACCTCCGTCATATATCTTAGCATCTTTAGAATTGATAAGGTCTACAATCAGGCTTGTATTGGCTTCTCCATCGCTTTCCTTGTACTTGGTAGCAAGAAGGTCCGCGTTATCAATAAGATCCTGATTAACTGTTACACTTGACGCTGTAAGAGCCTTGCTTCCATCTGACATTACAAAAAGTGGAATTCCGCTTGCCGAGCCATCTGATGTAACACCCTTTGTAAGAATCTCATTGATTGATGATACAAATGTCTGTATAAACTGGTTAAGCTGTGCCTGATAATAAGGAACTCCCTTATAATTAGTATTGCTGTCCACCTTACTTACTGTATCAGTAAGGATATTACCCTCTGCATCTGTCTTGTATGTTTCATTGCCATCATCGTCAGTTGTTGTGGCATATTTTTCAATCTCACCATTACATCCGTCTCTTATATCAATAAGTCCCTTTAACTCTCCGCCTAATGAAGTGCTGTATATGTTAAATGGCTGTCCGGTCTCCCACTGTATGTCATACAGACCTGCCGCATCTGATACATTTCTTGGCTCATCTCTTGAAACAGTCTGAAGAGTATGGTAATTATATCCATTAACAAGCGAATTACCATTAATTGTAATCTGAAGGTCTGTAAGGTTATTGCCAATATCCGTCTCACTTACTGAGATATTAACAAGCTTTGAAAGGTCATCAATTAAAGCATTTCTCTCATCCTTAAGATCGTTGGCATTGCCATAATTAGCCTGAATCTGGTTAATCTGCTTATTAAGAGAAGAAATGCTCTGTGCCAGAGAATTAATCTGGTTAACAGTATCTTTAATCTCATTATTAGCGTCTATCTGAACATTCCTTAAATTAGTAGCCAGAGTATTAAAATAATCTGTCATGCTCTTTGCATTATTGATAAGCTGGTTCTTTGCGGATGTATCAGCCGGCGTAAGATCAAGCTGGTTAAGTGCTGCAAAGAAATTCTCATACTCAGTTGAATATCCCTTAAGTGTGAACTCATTGAGATAATTCTGTATCTGTGACATGTATGTATCCTTAACATTGTACTGTCCATAATTAGTATAATTATTTCTGTACTTCTCATCATAGTAAGAATCTCTCGTCTGATTAATTGCATCAACGATAACTCCTGCACCAAGTGTTCCATATTTAGCATATGAACGTAATGCCTCACCAGCCTTAATTGAAGCTGTTTCTTTCGTATATGACTGGTTATTGATATTAGCAAGATTATGTGATGTAACATTTATAGAGGTCTGCGCCGCCTGCAATCCTGTATATGCAATTGTTAATCCAAAAAATGTTGATGCCATATTATCCTCCTGTATTAATCAGCATTTATATACGTCCAAGTGAAGTAACAAGATTCTCAAGCATTTCGCTTACTACATTCACATATCTCGAAGCTGCATTATATGCCTGCTGATACTTTATCATCTTCTCTAACTCTTCATCAGAAGATACACCCTCTGACTGGAGTCTCTGGTTATCATAACCATCAACCATCGTTGTCTGGTTACCTACATAATTATAAAGTGCCTTACCCATAGTGGCATATTCCCCAATATAATTATTGTAGAATGACATGTAATCCGACTTCGCATACATGTCCGGGTTAAGGGAAGCGAATTTCTCATCCCATATATCCACGAGTTCCTTGGCTCTGTCAAAATCTTCCTTACCCTGTACAGTAGAAAGTGGAATCTTTCCTACATTCTGTGCTGCTTCAGGATTAATCTTCAGATTGCCAAGCTTATATAATGATTCATAATCTGTCTCGTTAAGATTGTTTCTAAGATAGATTGTCTCTCCATTATCACCTGTAGTCTTAATATATCTGTCTGTTCCAATTCTTGAAAACAGTTCTGTACCAACAGTCTTATCGTCATCCATACCGTATCCAGTCTTGTCCATGTCAAGCATAAGATACTCATATGAATCAACCGGAACCGCTGCTCCGCCTGCACTCTCGTATAATTTCTCACCAGATGCATAGCTGTAAGTACCATCACCGTTATCAGTTCCGGTAACCTCTCTTCCGTATCTGTCATAAAGAACCGGCTGATCAACTGAATTATATATGTATGTATCTGCCTGAATCTCACTTCCATCTGCATTAAGATAAGGATTAGTCCTTGTCTCAGTTTTCTCCGGACACAAGATTCCGTTGATTCTTTCAACAATTCCATTAACAAGCTTATCGAATCCCGCCATAGCGCTAAGAATTGCTGAAGGCTCTACATATGTATTATAGTATTCCTGCTGCTTTGCATATTCATTATAGGCCTGCTGATATGCTGTACGGCCTTCCTCAGTACTCATGTCATAATCATTGCTGTCAGGTGCAACCGGAACCACTGTATAATCTACAACCATATTGCCTCTTGCAATAATAAGTCCCTTAAGCTGTCCCTTATCTGTATCATCAGCATTAGACGCCAGCTTGCCATCTTCATAAACATCTCTTTCATACGATGGCCATGTGGGAATAACAAGTGTTGTTCCCTCGACAACTCTTGTACTCATAGCTGTAAGTTCGCCTGATGTTACAAGAGGAACTCCGGCTGCATTAATAATAGTTTCCTTATTCTCTGATTCATAATAGGTAATATCTATATATTTGCTGAGTTCATCTATTGCCGCATCTCTCTGGTCTCTTAAATCATTAGCTTTCTCAATACCCGGTGCTTCCACCTTGGCAATACTCTTATTAAGCTTATATATCTGGCCTGCAAGATCATTAATCTTATTAACCATATTACTAACCTGTGTATTAAGAGTTGTCTGGTAATCCCTGAGCCCCTTATACACATTTTCTGATTTCTCTATAAATGCAGTCGCATTCTGGATAAGTGATGACCTTGCAACTGTACTTGTCGGATTCTTGGCAAGTTCATTAATTGAATCATACAGATTGGTAAGATATGACTCATAAGTTACACCCTGCATCTCACCAAACTGGTCTTCTATCTCCTGAACAGCATTGTACTGGCTTTCATAGAATCCAAGTCTTGAATTCTCATTCCTGTATGCCAGGTCAATATACTGATCTCTTATTCTTCTTACCTCAGATATTGCAACACCAAGTCCATAGCTTGCATAACTTACTTTGTCCTTGCTGTTGACATTGACATATGTAGTATCAGAGAAAGTAACCTGCTGTCTTGTATATCCGGTTGTGTTAATATTAGACAGATTGTGTGCTGTTGTGTTGAGTGCTGTCTGAGCTGTTTTCAAACCGCTTGCTCCAACAAACAATCCTGCCATTCCATTAGCCATGAGGTCACCTCTTTCTTACTTAATTCATAATCTTATATGTATATCGTCATTTTTTTAAAACAAAACACCCCAGAGACTAAAAAAGCCACATTTCCTTAGTAAAAATGTGGCTTTCAATCCAACACGGACAACCCCATCTCACAATAAATCATCCGTGATATTATTCATATTGTCTTATATCCGTGGCATCCTGATATGCCATCAGAATATTACTGCCTGGCATCAAAGCTTGTGCTTCCCATGCCACCTGTCTCCTCATACGCTCCCTTTCCATAGTTAGCCGTCTGTGGAGCCATACTTGCATTCTTCGCAAGATTAATCTCAAAATCAATCATATCCATTGATTCCTTAAGCAGCAGCCTGTTATTATCATTAACCTGCGTAAGCTGGTTTACAGTTTTCTTAAGACTCAGATACGACTGTTCTAAAGCATCATGCTCTGCCTGCTTCTTTTCTAACAGTCTTACTATCTGACTCACCTTAACCTCTGCTGCTGACAGATGCAGAATCTTACATATATCTGCAACACATGACTGTCTCTCCATCTCCAGTCTGTTAAGAATATCAATAAGCTTCTGCTCCTTACCAAATATCTCCTGAAGCTGTCCGACATCTCCCTTAACAATAGCAGTAGTCTTATTATTAGACAAGTCCAAAAGCTCAGTATACTGTCTGTTCTCATCATTCATTATATTAATCAAAGAATCTATCAAACTTGCCATCTAATAAAACCCCACTAAAATGTTAATGTTGAAATGTTGTTCAGAATCTTATCTGCAACAGCTTCTGAACTGATGTTGTAAGTTCCCGCTGCCATACGTGCCTTAATATCAGCAATCTTATCTTCTCGAACATCAGAAGCCTTACTTACTGCTGTCCTGGCTGTCTGATATGTCCTGGCTGTGTCAGAAATCTCAAACTTGTCACTAACCGATGATGTCTTAGCTGCTGTCTTAGCTTTAGAAATCTGGCTGGTCTGATATATCTGATTAACAGCATTATAAGCATCTATGCGCATATTAACCGCCTCACTTTCCATTAATTAAAGCAGATACTCTCTTGCTTCATGTGTAAGATATCGGACAGTTTCCGCAAATACTTTATACCCGTTTTGAAAAAAGCTTATTATTTATCAAGAAATCTCATCCTTGCCTTTTCTCTTCTCTCTCTTATCCTATCAGCATCAACTGTTGAAGATCTGCTTCCATACATGCTTCCCAGTCTGTTAGCTAAATCGTTCTTACATCTCTCACAATATCTTCCGGTTCTTATGGTAGCTCCGCATACTTCGCATGCAATACCAATAGGTGAATCATCACTGAACGATAATCTTTCTTCTCTTATCCACTGTTCAATCTGTCTTGTACTGACATCGCAATTCTCAGATATTTCTCTCATATCAGCCCTTGGATTATCCTCTATATAATCTTTAACCTCCTGAAACTTTTCTTCAAGCTTTCTCATGCATTCAGGACAAAGTCTGTACACACCACCTATATAATTATATAATCTTCCACAGTTCTTACAATTCTTAACTTCCATAGCTTCTCCTTGTTAATCTTCTTTATCAATCTCGTTAACAGGTCCAGTTACTAAAGCAGCTCATACTTTAAAATCCGTCTCCCACACACAGACTTATACCATATACCTGTGACACTCCTGCGTCTTTAAGTACTGCTGCACATGCATCAAATGTTGCTCCTGTTGTATATATGTCGTCCACGATTAATACTTTTCTATATCTTACAACTTTTCCTCTTACTTGAAAAGCATTTTGCAGATTTTTAATTCTTTCCCGATTACTTAGCTCCTTCATGGGCTGAGTCTTAACAATCCTCACGAGATATTCCTCATCTACCGGAATCTGCATGGCTCTTCCAAGTGCCTGCGCAATAAGCCCAGCCTGGTTAAACCCACGCTCCTTATATTTTGAAATATGAATCGGAACAGGAATTATCACATCCGGCGACCACATGCGTATCATCCTGCCACATCTGTCCGCCATCTGCTTCGCATATATTCCTGCATATTCCTGCTTGTTATAATATTTAAATCTGTATATTGATTCCTTGACATTCTTAGAATATTCATACAACGCACATGCCTGGTCATATACATGCTTCTGCCTGCTGCAGTCACTACAGTATTCTGTTTCTTCATCTTTCACTGGCTTACCACATTTTAAACAGGCAGGCTCGCTTACATAATTTATATTATGCATGCAGCTTCCACATATATCTGCCCTTATCCCTCCAACAAAAGGTGCCGGCTTTCCACACATAGGACACGCTGGCGGAAGTACCGCATTAACTGCCTCCATTAATACCTTCTTATAATCCATAATCCCCCATTATTATCATCATTATCACATATAAACATATCAATTATCATTGTCCGAAATCTTCAATATGTCTGATTTCTTCAATCCTGTCTGTGAGTGAAGAATATCGTTTTGACTCTGATACATTGTCAGCCATAAGCCTGAATATCTCCTCTTCCCCAACGAGGCACACACATTTTCTTGCTCTTGTAACTGCCGTATACAGAATATTCCTGTTCATCAGCATTCTTGGTCCCTGCGACATCGGAATAATAACCGCCGGGTACTCACTTCCCTGTGATTTGTGAACCGTAATCGCATACGCAAGTTCAAGCTCATCAAGCTGTGAGAATTCATAAGTAACAAATCTGCCATCTTCGAATTTCACAGTTACATTCTCATCAAATGTGCTTATTCTCTCTATAACTCCGGTATCCCCGTTAAAAGCGCCCGTTCCCTGTTCTGTTGGAATACCGTATCTGCTCCGTTTTTCCCATGCAAGCTGATAATCATTCTTAATCTGCATAACCTTATCACCTTCACGGAAAGTAACATCACCGACCTGTCTTTCCTGCTTGATAGCATCAGCCGGATTAAGAAAATCCTGCATAATCTTATTAAGACGTTCCACCCCGACATTGGATTTTCGCGATGGAGTAAGAATCTGAAGGTCATACACATCGGCGCCTACATAGTCCGGAAGTTTGTCCTTAATAAGCGTTTTCATCGCATTTATTATATTGTCTGCACCGTTTCTGTGAACAAAAAGAAAATCCTTGCTGTACTTGTTAAGTACTACCTCCTCGCCCCTGTTAATCTTATGGGCATTAATAATAATCTCGCTCTGTGCCGCCTGTCTGAATATTCTCTCAAGCTTAACAACTGGAAAGCAACCGGATTCTATGATGTCTTTAAGCACATTTCCCGGACCGACACTTGGAAGCTGGTCCACATCACCTACAAGAATCAGTTTCGTTCCAATCGAAACAGCTTTAAGAAGTGAATTCATAATGCTTATGTCTACCATCGACATCTCATCAACAATAATAACATCAGCCTCAAGCGGATTATCTTCATTTCTCTCAAAGAACATAGACAGACCTGCTACCGACTTTCTGTCATCATCCGGCACGCCGCCGCTTATCTCTAACATTCTGTGGATTGTCTGTGCTTCATAACCGCACGCCTCAGTCATTCTCTTGGCTGCACGTCCCGTAGGCGCTGCCAGCCTGATTTCCAGACCTTCCAGCTCAAAATATTTGATTATTGTATTAATAGTTGTAGTCTTACCGGTTCCCGGACCGCCAGTAACAATAACAAGCCCGTTTCTTACTGCTTTCGCAACAGCCTCTTTCTGGATATCATCAAGAGTTATTCCTTCTTTATCCTCAATCCTTGCAATCCTGTCATCTATGAATTTCTGGTCTTCCTCAATCTGGACATCAAGATTATTAAGCATAGCTGCAACATTTGCTTCCATGTTGTAATACATACGGGCATAGACACATTTTACATTGTCCTTAACCTTGACAACTATCTTCTTATCCATTGTCAGGTCCATAAGGTATTTGTCATAGTCCTGGACATCAATCAAAAGCAGTTCGTTGACCTGACGCACAAGCTTATCATACGGAAGATATGTGTGTCCCTGCATTGTCGCCTGGTTAAGCACATAAAATATTCCGCTCTTAATCCTGAATTCAGAATCAATCTTGATTCCGGCACGCGAAGCAATCTCATCAGCCGTCCTAAAACCGACACCCTCTATGTCATCAGCAAGCCTGTACGGATTCTGTTCAAGAATGTTATAAATGTCGTTTCCATAACGCTTAAATATTTTGTTGGCAAGATTCATCTGGATTCCATAACGCTGAAGAAACATCATTGCTTTTCTGATGTCTTTCTTGTCAATAAGCTGATTCGCTATATCCATAGCTTTAGACATGCTTATTCCTTTAATCTCAGCCAGACGCTCCGGTTCTTCTTCCATAATCCTGAATGTATCATCGCCAAATGTCTTAACTATTCGTTCAGCCATCTTCTCGCCGATACCCTTGATTGCCCCGGAGCTTAGATAACGCCTTACGGATGCAGCATCATCCGGCGCCCTGAACTCATAAGATGTGACTTTAAACTGCATGTAGTAAACTGCATGCTTAACAAATTCGCCTTGTGCGGTAATAAATTCACCTGTGTTGATATAGCTTAACACTCCAACACAGGTGATTTCTTCATCATCATATACAATATTAAAAACCGTATATCCATTGTCTTCATTCCTGAAGATAATATTCTCCACAAAGCCCTCTACATATTTCACAGACTCGTAATCCAATCTGTTATCTCCTTTATGTTAAATATTATTCCTGCTCATCTGCCTTAGGAATAGACTCTGTAGAATAATTTCTCTTCATCTGCTCATAAAGCGTCTGTGCTATTCCAAGTCCTTTGCCATGATTAGAATCAGTCATAAGCTTGGCATAAGATGACACCATCTCATCTCCAAAGTAACTTCCCAAAGTATTAAGTGAAGTATCCTCTGTTCCACCAATTCCAGCCATAGAAGTAAAAAGATTGCTATCCTCGTCTTCTGAATCAATCTTAGCCATCTTCTCCATTGACTTAAGAACCTGTTCAACAAAATAACTTTCAAAATCCTTGCATACAGACATAAGTTCATCGTCTGATGCCTTAGAATAATCAGTATCTGTAAGTTTATTAGTTAAAGAACCCGCTTTAGAATCATACACATCTGAATAATTCTTACTGCTAAGCCCCGTAATAGAATCGCTCATACACTACACCCCGCTTATCTCTTAAGGTTATTAGCCTGCTCCATCATTGTATCAGATGTTGTTATAGCCTTAGAACATAATTCATACGCTCTCTGTGCTGTAATAAGATTAACCATCTCAGTTGCAACCTGAACATTAGATGATTCAAGATATGACTGTCTTAATAAGCTCTTCTTTCCAACTTCATCGTACGCTTCGTTAAGTGCAACTCCTGACGCCTCAGTCTCTGAAAGGTAGCTTCCACCAATCTTATCCAGTCCTGCAGGATTAGAAAACTGATATAAGCCAATCTTAATACCGATTGGTGCCGGATTGTTAGACTCGTCAGGATATAAAAGGTTGCCGTCTGTATCAATAGTAATAAGATTAGTCTTATAATCTTTACCATTAGCGTCCTGTCCAAGAACTATCTCTGCGCCATCTGCGCTGAGTACAGGATATCCTTCAGAAGTACTAAGCATTACACCTTCTGTAGCTGTTGCCCATGTAAAATGTCCATTTCTTGTATACACAGTCTCGTCAGTATTAGTATTTCTTACTGCGAAAAAACCATCTCCATTAATTGCAAAATCTGTTGTACTGTCAGTTGCATTTAATGCACCCTGTGTATATATTGATGTTACTGCTGAAACTCTTGAACCAAGTCCTACCTGTGCTCCAACAGGTTTATTCTCTCCGTTGGCAGAAGTAGTCTTCGCCTGAAGATTCTGGTAAAGCAGAGACTTAAACTGAGTCTGTTCCTGCTTATATCCTACTGTATTAACATTTGCCAGATTGTTGGCAATAGTATCTACACTTGTCTGCTGGCTCATCATTCCTGATGCAGCAGTCCACAATGATCTCATCATGTCGTCAGTCCTCCATATGTATATGCCTAACAGTTGTTACTAAATCTCAGATATAGATACCATCTTTCCTAACATCTCATCGATAGTATTCATAATTTTCTGATTACTTTCAAAATCTCTTGCAATAGATATCATATCTACCATCTCTGTTACCACATTAATATTGGAAGCCTCCAAATATCCCTGATTAACTGTTGCTGCAGCATCTGTCTGTGTTGCGCCATCTACAGCTCTGTAAAGATTCTCGCCATATGCCTCAACATAGTCATAATTCTCAAAATCTACAAGAGCAAATCTGTCTACATACTGTCCGTCAGCATATATTTCGCCATTCTCTTCTACAGTCAGTTTTTCAAAGTCTGTAGGTAACTGTATCGGACCATTCTCGCCCAATACAAAATCACCATCCTTGGTTACCAGATAACCTTCACGGTTCATCTGGAAAGATCCGTCCCTGGTATAAAGCGTTGAAGTTTCTCCAGCTTTGTTAGTGAAAGAAATCGAAAACAATCCACTTCCACTCAGCGCAAAGTCAAATGTATTGCCTGTGTTCTGGAAAGAGCCCTGATCCCAGCTTCTGAAGGATTCTCCTACTTTTGCTCCAAGATTCAGAGTTCCGATATTCTGATTAATATAGCCCACAGTTTCATCTTTAACTTTGATGCCATAAACATCTTTAAACGACTGTGTCGTAAGGCCTTCTTTCTTATAACCTGTGGTAGTTGCATTAGCCAGATTATTAGACACTACATCCAGTCTCTTCTGCTGAACTGTCAAACCAGAGTACGCTGTATAAAGCCCTTTTACCATAGCCCGCCTCTTTCTTGATAATATATTCTTCCGGCATAAAAATTGTCCATTCTGCCAGAATGTTAAGAAACATTAGTAATAATCTTATTAAAAATGTTTCAGGTTACTTAACTTCGTCTCTGTAGCCTGCAAGGAACTCAATAAACTTACCTGTACCAATAGCAACACATGTCATTGGATCTTCGGCTGTCATAGTATTAATTCCTGTCTTGGCTTCAATTAAATCCTCAAGTCCTGAAAGAAGACTTCCGCCTCCTGTAAGGACGATTCCTCTGTCTGCAATATCAGATGCAAGTTCTGGTGGAGTCTTCTCAAGAACGCTGTGAACAGCTTCAACAATCTGTGAAGTTGCCTCTCTTAAAGCTTCCTCTGTCTCCTCTGAGCTTACCTCTACAGTCTTAGGAAGACCTGTTACAAGGTTTCTTCCTCGTACATTCATAGTTGTGACTTCTGCCTTAGGATAAGCAGAACCAACCTTAATCTTAATATCTTCTGCGGTTCTTTCACCAATAAGAAGATTATGCTTCTTTCTCATGTATCTTACGATAGCTTCATCAAAATCATCTCCGGCAATCTTAATAGAAGTACTTACAACAGTTCCTCCTAAAGAGATAACAGCGATATCAGTTGTACCACCACCGATATCAACAATCATATTACCACATGGTCTTGAAATATCAATACCTGCACCGATAGCTGCTGCGATAGGCTCTTCAATAATAGCAACCTCTCTTGCGCCTGCCTGAAGAGTAGCATCCTCAACCGCCTTCTTCTCAACCTCAGTAACACCTGAAGGTACGCACACACTGATTCTAGGCTTCTTAAGCATTCTCTTGCCGATAGCCTTCTGGATAAAGTACTTAAGCATCTTCTCAGTTACAGTGTAATCAGAGATAACACCCTGACGAAGAGGTCTTACAGCAACGATGTTACCTGGTGTTCTACCAAGCATCAGTCTTGCTTCCTCACCGATAGCCTTAATCTTATTAGTATCCCTGTCAAATGCAACAACTGAAGGCTCTTTAAGAACAACACCTTTGCCTCTGATGTACACAAGAATACTTGCAGTACCTAAATCTATACCAATATCTGTTGATAACATGATAATTCCCCTTTCTTATAAAACAATGCGGACCTCTGTCTGTCCGATATATTCAGATAAAACATAAAATCAAAAGTCATTAGAAGCCATGTGTACCCATGGCTAATCACCATTATATACATAAAAAAGGAAATTTAAAAGCCCTAAATAAAAAAAATCTATCTAAATATATATTTTTATAAATATTCAAGAAGCAATATGTCTTGTAAATGTATATCGGCATTAATTTGTGCCTGCTTAATATTCTGCCCGCGAATTTAAAAATATTTTGATTTTAAGATACATACATATTATAATGTGGTGGATTAGGATTATAGCTTATATATATTAAGGTAATTCTGAATTTAAGTGTATAGGAGATTGCTATGAATATCCGTGTATTAGATAAAAATGATAAAGCTGCTCTCGAACAGCTTATATATACTATAGAAAATGCTCTCCCTGTTCCGGAATGGTGGATTCCTATTGATGATATTGAACGCTCACATTTCTTTGATGCTGACTGGACATGCTTCTTAGGTGCATTTAATGACGATAATGAACTTGTTGCCGCCAGCGCCCTTTTCTTTAATGAACATGAATTTGCTGAGGAAGCTGAAAAGCTCGGTCTCGACATTCGTTCTACAAATGTAGCTGAAGTCGGACGATGCATGGTTCACCCTGACTTCCGCGGTCACAACCTTATGTGTGAGCTTAACAAGCGCCTCTGTTCAATTGCCCGCAACCGCGGCATCGACACAATCCTCGCCGTAGCCCACCCTGACAACGTCGCCAGCAATTCGTCTTTCCGCCGTCTCGGTGCAGAGCTTAAGGCAACTGCCACTGTATTCGGCTCTTACCGAAGGAATATGTATATTCTGCCATGGTAGATAGGTAACAACCTATAGGTAGCGGCTGTCGGGCAAGGCAGGCTGTCCCAGAAGAAGACAGCCTGCCTTGCCCGACCCTTTTTATTCACATATATTGCCGTGGCACTTGCTCATGTAACCTGCCTGCAACCATCTACAATTCTTCCTTAAGGCACTCAAGCAGCCCTTTGCATCCTGCCAGAACGTCCCTGTAGGTTGCCTCAAAATCTCCCGTATACCATGGGTCTGCCACATCAAGTCCGCTTCCCGCAAAAGTAAGCAGCTTATATATCTTCTCATCCGGATCTCCGCCCGATATTCTCTGCATATTGCGGATATTCTCAGTATCCATTCCAATAAGGTAATCATATTCCTCATAATCATTCAGAGTCATCTGCACTGCCCTGTGAGGAATCACCGGAATTCCTTCTTTCTTCAACTTGGCAACAGTGCCATGATGCACCCCATTACCAATCTCCTCACGGCTTGTCGCCGCAGAATTAATATAGAACCTATCAGCAAGTCCCTCTTTTTCAACTAAATATGTCATAACGCTTTCTGCCATAGTGCTTCGGCAGATATTGCCGTGGCAGATGAATAGTACTTTTATCATTGCTTTATTTCTCCTTGATTTGTCTCGGAATGCCCTGTTTTGCAAGGGATTCTAGGGATTTGTAAAATGTGTATTTTTGCCGAACTCCTGACAAAATAGAGCAAGATGGAGCAAGTTGTTGCGGGCTGTTAGTAGTAAAGTTGGTAGTAAAATGAGAGATATTTACTACTAAGAATTTTTATACTTCAACAGGAACATATTCTCTAAATATATCACACAACTCCTCAGAAGCACTATCTTTAGACTCAAGCAGCCTTATTACATATTCAATGTAATATTGCTTTTTCCAACCAAACACATTTGGTAAATTAGTAGATGGTAAAAGTCCTTTATTATTTATCACCTTCAAGGCTGCAAGGTAATCTTTGTCATCAATAATTTTCTGTAATTCTTCTCTCACTTTATTATATTCTTCTTGTGGATTCACAATATCTACCACCCCATCTAAAGATGCTTTATACTCTTCTATCGTACTTGTTGGTTGATTACAAATATTATTAATCGTATTTTGACATCTTTTCTTTGCGAATAGTAATGATTGCTCCTCTAAATGTTCCTGCAAAAATTCAATTGTTTTTGCTTTTGTTTGTTCCAATAAATCATCCACATTTTCAATATTTTGTTTTTTTGCAACTAATTCAATAACTTTGGGAATCAAGAACAAGTTTTCTATCTCTGAAACTAATGGAACATATATTTTTTCTTTTAGCAGTGAGCCTATTTCTTCTTCCGTTCTTCTATCCCTGTCAACAATACCTTTTATTGTCTTATAATGAAGCATCGGTAACTTGTTGTATGCTTTTGTAGCTTGTATAACAGATGCACATCCTTCTAATGGCATAATACTATACTTTGGAAATAGTCTAGAATATAATTTTCTATCAATACTTTTATCCTGTGTTCCTTCTACAAATAAAACCCCTTGTCTATTGCCCAATATTTCAAGTAACAAATCATCTGAAAACTCATTTGAATCTAACAATGCATAATCCCACTTCTGTTTGTCAATCATATTTTTTATCCAAACAATCTGTGTATTATTCCTAGTTCTCGCGAAATCCAAATTATGTGTTATATATAAATATACACAATCCTGTCTCGCAGACTCTATCTCATTCCAAAGCCTTTCTAATATTGAATTATGCAAATGGTTCTCTGGTTCATCTATAATAATTAAAGAATTTTCCTCTGCCGAAACAACCTCTGCAATAAAATGAAATATGGCTCTTTCACCATCACTCATCAAATTTCCGTTGTATGTTTCTGAAATTTCCTCTATACTCTCAACTTCAATTTTACCAGCACATATTTTCAATTTTCTATGTGTTATTACTTTTTCCCATATCTTCTTAATCTTTTCTAATTTTGTTTCGTTATCAAACTCCTGATCACCATCTTTATGCTTCTCTCGATATTCAATACTTTTTTCAAAGTTTTCTGTCATAAGTAACTCCATAAGTGGCCGATAGTCATCTAACATATGAATTTCTGGCTCATTCCCCCATCTTCTACTTCTCTTTCCATATCTTTTTAGCCAATCTCTATTATCATCTGTAGTTCCATACAAAAAATTATCTTTTGCTTTCGTTAATTCAGTTGGACTCACATATTCTGGCATATTAAGAGATTTTTGTGCAGAGATTCTATGTATATTTAATTCAGGATTATTCTCATCAATCCATACACTCATTCTAGTTTTTCCAGCTCCATTAGCTCCTAATAACACAATTGACTGTTTATCTTCAATGTAACATTCTTTATCATCAACATTGGGTATTCTAATTTTCATAATTGTTCCTCCATCAAAGACTCATTTCCTTTATCTATTATATCGTCATTTTCACTTCTTTTCCACTCAAAAAACGCCCCAGCCTAAGCCAGAGCGTTTCCTATCTTCCATATCAAACTACCTTGAACATTTTCTGTGACACCGGTTTCTCCTTCTTCTGCTCAACCTCCGCCTGTACTTTCCTAAACTCTTCCATCCGTTTCAATTCTTCCTCAGCATCATCGAATCCGATATGCGTGTACACATTCATTGTGACCGATATATCCGAATGCCCCATGAGGTACTGTAATGTCTTGGGATTCATTCCCGATTTTGCCATATTCGAACAATAGGTGTGTCGGCATACATGAGGTGTAATATTTGGCATCTGTACTCGGTAAATGTCATTGTATCTGCCAACCATATGATTGCAACACTTCTACCGGTATTAGTAACTCTTAAATATAATTCATCTTTCAATTCGAACAATTTAAACGATAATAAAGAATCTAGGCTCTTTAAGTATTGTTTACTATTTTTGTGATTATATTATAATGATACAATAACAGTACTCAAAGATATAAATGCTGCAATAATTGAAATTACAGTCTATATAATAATTTTATCCATGTATATCATTCTGTTTATTTCCCTGCCAATTTCACTATTCCTATAACCGATTCGATTAATACTACAGCCACAAATGGTATTCCCACAAGTGTCATGGCGAACATCATATATTCTATCCCATTCAGCAGATGTTCCCATCCTCCTGTAGCCTGCGACACTATCCACATTTGATTGTTAACCAAAGCACCTATCAGAAATCCCAGTATCAGTCCACAGATCAGCCACGTCCCGCAGATTATGACGACATCTTTCAGCCGCACCATCTGATTGTCATATATCCATCTCCTGAATATAATATACAGAACCACACACATCAGAGGAACCGCAAATACAACAATCAGATTGAAACTGTCGTTATATGTTTCTTCCATATAATCTGATATCGTCATAATACCCCAACATATGAGCTGTGCTATCAGACACAGTAATATTTTCTTCTTCATAATCCCCCTTAGAGAACATTTCTTATACATTATCGTATACACTCCTGTTCAAGTTTGATCTTTTGTGCCAGCATGTACCGTGCCACTTCCTGTTCTTCCTCGGAAAACCGGCTTTCCCTGCTCTATCCTATCTCTTATATACAGAATAAACCTGTGGGTGTCTTTGCTCAACACCCGGGATTTTAGCTCCGCAAGAATTTCACTTGACAGTCTTTCACCATGGAATGAAAATGTAAAACAAATCTGTCAAAACAACTCATAGTAAATATTCGATAAAAATGCAATGTTTAATATGCAATTCTAAAATAATCCAAATACGCCTTATACTTATCCTGTGCGGTCAGACAGGTATCTGTCAGATAACCTTTTTCATTGTTCCATTCTTCCAATCCACGATAATAGAACATCTTCAGATTATCCTCGATGATAAACGGAATGATATTATATTTCAGACATTCCTTGAACATAATTAATCTGCCCACACGACCGTTACCGTCCTGGAATGGATGGATGCGTTCAAACTTCACATGGAAATCCAGAATATCCTCAAAAGTCTTTTCTTCTTTTCCGTTGTACTCTGTCAGCAGAGCTTTCATTTTATCGGCAACTTCTTCCGGAAGTGCTGTATCCATACCACCGGAATACTTACTTGCCTTCTGCTCCTGCAGAATATCTAGCAATGTAATTGGCTGCTCTTTCTTTTTATTGAAACGCTCCGGCTTTTGTTCATTTTCGGGAATGTTCCAAGTCTTGCCGGTAAGAAACACACCGTTTACTCGTCCCTGAGCACAGTAATTTCTGACACTACGTTCCGACACATCCCATTTTTTCGCTATTTCAGTAACTAAAAGGTATCGCATCTGCTCTCCTCCATTATAAATCAAATCTAAATTTATATTTTATCGATAATATAGTATACTACACTATCGGCAAAATATTAAATATTCACAAGTAATATTTTTCTTTATTTTGCCATTTTCGAGCTGGTTTCATTTCAAATCATTCATAAATTACTTCTCTGACTACTGCTTTCTTCTCCATCTCTTTCAGTAGATTCATGTGCCTTACCCAAGCCATAGCGTCAAATTATCAAACAATATCGGATTATGCTCCTGCAAAAACACTCTGCGCATCCTGCCGTACTTGTTCAAAATCTTATCTTCCACTGGTTTTAATTCAATTATTGAGATAAAGCAGTCTTCCACAGGCATACAGATTTTCTGATTCATCAGTTTCTTAACTTTGAAATCATTTCTCACAGAAGTATGTAATCTGTCGATAATTGCTTTAAGCTGCGCATAAATCAAAAAAGCGAAGTGCTTATCGTAACACTCCGCCAAAAGCCTAACCGGTTTGAGCATAGAATGCTTGGTTAGGTCTGCCTTATTATTTTATGCAATAAAACATATTTTAAACACTCAAATGCGACTTCCAATCTGTCGGAAGATTCATTGATGCAATATTGATTATGCTATTATTTTTTTCAATCAACTTATCAAATTCATATACAAACTCTTTCCACTCTTCATCTGACGATCTTAGATATTTCATTGCCAATAAGATTTGATATAATCCGTTATGCGCAGGCATAGGTGTAATTTTATCTACATCAAGGATTTCTGGTGTAGTATGTATTGTTCGATTGTATATTCTCGAATTGTGGGCACACATATTACGTAATATTGAGACTCCCTGTATCCATGAAGTGAACATTTTCTTAGATGGATTTACCAAATTTCCCTTTTTCGATTTATACTGATAATTAGCCGCCAATACTGAGTATGAACTTCCCGTTCCTGTTTTCAAATTCTTAATTATCTTTGACAAAGTGCCAAAAGATAAAACCTCAACAATCGCCCATACAGGCACTTCTCCATCATGATTATTAAAATTATGTTTAATGAACACATCATTAGATCGAGCAATCTCAGATGCTATGGTAGACATATTCTGCCAATACAGTTTTTTATCCTTAAAAATCGACGAATCTTGCAAAACAAGTGGTTCTCTATGTATAAGTAACGATTCCACTAATCGCACTCTCAAAGATACCTCAATCTTAGAAATCATAGAAAAAATTAAGCAGGATAATTCTCGGTCAAAATAATACAGTTTCAGAACATCTTCAAACTTTGTCCCCGAAACATACTTTTTGGCAGCATTATCATATAAATGAAAACAATATCCTCGTAAGCGATAGAATCCAACTGAATTCAACGCATTTTCTACATCTGACCGAGAAGTAATTATCATACCAGCATCAATATATGATTGAACCTGTTGTTCTATTGTTAATATTTGTTTAGGATATTGATACATAAAACACTCCATAAATAAAAAATCCCACCGGGTTGCGCATGAAAAACCAGAGGCGTGGTGGGTTCTGTTACGATTATTATACATCTTTTTGCAGTGCTGTCAAGAAATTTGCCTTTTTAAAATCACATTTATCTTCTATTCCTGTTATTCAAATTTCCCCTCCATTTACATTTGGTATCACTCACACAAACTTCAATTTCAACGGAATTAACCTTTGTACAATTTTTATGTATATTACTCCATTATTTATACAGTATCATTAGGTGTTACACGAAGTGTAACACCTAATGATACTGTAAGTCAATTCCTCAACTCTTTAATTTAAAACAAAATCACTCCATCGCCAATCCCAGCCGATAAGCCTCATCCAGCCCATCAGTGTTCCTGACATCACCTTTATCCTTAGCACCTCTGACCAGCACCATTCCCGCATCTTCAAGCTTAAAGAAATTAAGCACAAGCTGATACTGTATCTTAATAGAATCAAACAATTCCGGCAAAACTGCTGCCCCAACGAGTATCAATGCCAGCTTCTTAACTTTGAAATCATTTCTCATAGGAGTATGTAACCTGTCGATAATTGCTTTAAGCTGCGCACTCACTCCATAGAAATACACTGGCGAGGCAACGACAATCACATCAGCACATTTTAACTTATCATAAACTATCTGCATGTCGTCCTGCTGAAAACATTCATGCCCCGCCCTGTCAAAACACGAATTGCAGCCAATGCATGGGTTGACCTTATAGTCCGCCACCGAAACGACTTCTACATTATTATTCTTTTCCGCACCTTTGACAAATGCATCAACCAACAGGTCAGTATTGCCGCCCTTACGCGGACTGCCTGACAAAACAATAATATTGCTCATGAAAATCCTCCTTATGTAAATTCTTATACAGTAATTACATAATGTTCCTTCAATTCATTTAACATATTGTACTCAATACAGCCTTCATTCTGTAATCGTCCAACAACAATTCCCGGAGCAATTCTATTCTCTTTTGCAAATCTTTTTACACTTGCAACCGAAAAATTCTGTTCTTCTTTAAACATTTTAAATGCCTCTAATGGAATCAATTCATCTCTTGACCATACATCTGCATCCTGTTCATCCTGTTCTGTTGTTCCACCATTTTTCCCCACATGCCCAAGAATAATGTGTCCAAGTTCATGGAACAGACTAAACCAGAATTTATCTGCATCCTTGCCTCTTGCTGTTAATCCAACAACAATCTTATTCCCATCTATAAATGTAGCGCCTTGTAAAAATGAACCTTTCAAATGTGGTAAAAATACCAATGCAACTCCATTTTCCGCAAGCAATGATTTAAGCTCAAAGCAAAAATCTTTTGTTTTTTTTAAAGTCATCTTTCTTATATCTGGCATAACACTTATAAGCCCCTTAATATTAATTGGTTTCGTTTCTATGCCACGTGCCTGAATTTTAGCTTCCTGTGTCCATGCTAGCAAAGCCAAATCACTCTTATCTGTCACTGCAAGTCTTCTGCATGCAATTCTTGTAATCTGTGTATTCTCTAACAATGATAAACTAACCACTTCAAAATACTTTCTAAGATTAATAACTTTTTCCTTAGAATTCCTTGTTTGTGGTATCCAGCCTAACTTAGCCATCTCACTATATGGAAATTGTCTAGCCAAATTCTCATCCGCATCCATAGCCTTTTCCGCTGCAATCTTTATAAGTTTTTCTCTATATATTGCCTCCAAATTATTCCAAAACCTTGCTGGCACGCCAAGCACTATTTCCAATCTAACAGCCACCTCAGGTGTCAACTGAACCTCTCCATTAATGAGTTTGCTGACATGTTTCTCTGACATATCAATTCTTACAGCAAACTCTTTCTGACTCATCCCCCTGTCGTTAAGCTGTTCTTTTATTGTTGCTCCTGGTGGCGTTGCAATTATACTGCGACTTCTCACCATTTTGCTACCTCCTATTCATATTCCAACTAATGATAATCCACTATTTCCATAATATGTGCAATCTGAACCACATCACCATGTTTCTCAAACACCAATCTGTATGGATGAACTAAATCAACTGCATACTGCCCTTTCCTATTATTTGATAGTTGATGACATCTACCAATATGACACTGAATCATCTCTTCTACTGTATCCGCAGCTCTAATCTGATCCAGACGCATATGTATTTTTTCAGACATCTCATTTCCATAGGTTCTATCGGCAGCTTTAGCATCCATACAAATATTCTTAATATTCTTGTCTTTGTATGTAATATCCAATGAACCACCTCTTAATATAAATTTACCTTTGTGGTTAATTTATATTAACATCCGTCAACTCTCATGTCAACCAATAATTTACCTTGCAGGTAAATCATCAATAAAACAAAAGCCCTGATTTATCAATCTATAAATATTCTATAATCTATAGATTCATCAATCAGGGCATAATTATTGTATACGAAAATCTAAATTATCTAAACATAATTTTTCACTTCATTTTTCAACAAATTCTTAAATCCAGCAGTTCCTTCAGCATACGCATTATCCTTATTCATAAATATGTATACCAGATTGGTTTCTGTCAAATCTTTTATCGGAAACACCAGCAGCTTATTGTCATTATATAAGTTCAATTCGTGCAAATGTGGCAGATACATGGACAAGCTGAAACACGCCACCAAATTCTCCTGCGCCATCTGCTGATACAGGTCAAAATGACCTGATGTGTGCACACAATCCAGCGTAACCCCCTCCCAGTCAAGCAAATGATCTAATATCTGCACCTTTCCTTAAACTGTCTCATAAGAGAAGGCATAATCATACGAAAATGCCCCTCTGTTGTTCCCACTCGAATGATTGATTTGTGTATTATCATTTATCTTTATTCAACTCCTCCATATATCCTGCTGTTATTATGCCTGCTGGCAATGCTACAATTGCAATGCCAAACACTGATGATATCATCGTAATAACCTTTCCTGCCATTGAAACTGCATATATGTCTCCGTAACCTACTGTTGTCAAAGATACTGTAGCCCAATATATAGCATCAAAAAAGTTGTTAAAAGTTTCCGGTTCTACATTAAATATAACAAGTGCCGAAATAAATATATATCCAACAGCCAGAACACATACGACAGTCAAAGATTCTTTCTGCCTATGAAAGACATTTAAAAACATTTGGATGTTTTTTGAGTATCTAAATGATTTAAACACTCGAAACACACGGAAAGTCCTGAACAGTCTAAATATTTTTAACAACTTTAAACTATTATTCACTATAATTAGAGATGGTAAAATTGACAGCAAATCGACAATAGCCATAAACGAAAACGGATACATAACAAATGATATTACACCCTTTTCCAATTTATAAGTAAACGCTCCATCGTTTACGTTTTAGTGCTTGCATTTAAACAAAAAAATAGAGCGCCGTCGCAACGCCGCCCTTGCAAAAACACATAAGTGTTTTATGATTCTATCCATAGTATATGTAGAATTTTTGGAAAAGTCAATTCTCCATTTCCCATGAATTTTGAATTATAACTTCACTCATAACCTCATTTATCTTTTCTGTGTCATTTAATTGAATTTATCAGAATTCATATATACGCTTCTTATTAGGGTTACAACCTGTAACCGTATATCCACAAATCCTCATCAACTACCCATCAACTAAAATCAATCCAATAATAAAATTGTATTTCCTGTATTTTCAAGCATTTTTACAATAATAAACACACAAATCACGCACACCATCAATTACCCGTCAACTAAAAATCCTGAGAGTAATGAACCGAACTTGACATGCCCACGAAATATGCTATTTATAGTCAACTTGTGACGGATAAAAGCTGGTTTCCCAAGTGGGAGCAGACACTTTAATGCTTAGAATCCTTTGCTCCTGGGGTTGACTGTTTTTTATTCCATAAAAACAGTTCCAACAATAAACACCTATTATTGGGTTTGTGAATTTATATATTTTCGCAATATTCCTACATCTTTCTTAATATCTTTCGGTTTTATCCGCTCAAGAACTGCTTGCTCAACCTCTGGTGTCCAATAAATCTTAAGTTTTTCTCTAGCTCTTGTAATAGCTGTATAAAAAATATTGTGTGTAATAAGTTCATCTACCTCATCAGTTATTACTATTTTTACAGACCTATATTCCAGACCTTGGGCTTTATGAATTGATACAGCGTATGCAATTTGAAATGGTAATTCTGTTCTTAAACTATTTTCTTCGTCATCATCAACATTTTTCAGTTTATTTACCACAAAACGTATTTGTGATTCATCAACACCATTATTTGACAGTAAATCAAAATCCTGCCACCTCGCATCATCTTCATTAATTAACGTATATACCAAAACATCAAACTGTATACGTTCTGTAACTTGTCCCTCATCTAAAATTTCTATCCCAATAATTTTACCCTTCATATTATTGTAAATTATAGGAGCGAAACGTTCTGACTCATTAAATAATATTGGATCTCCAGTCTTAAATTCCAGCATTCCCCAAAATATGCTTTTATTAGGATTATTTTGTTGCAAAAATCTATTTATATTGTTTATTCCATACAGACCATCATAGTTCAAACAAAGTATAATCTCATCATCCTCTGCTGCTGTAAAAATTGATTCATCCAAAGTTTTTGAATATCCCTTTTTGGCTATTATCTCTTTAATTCTATCATCAGAAGTTCTTACTCGATCCCAGAATGTCAACAAGCCTTCATCTTCTGTTCTGTACGGACTCTTCAATTCAAAAACTGCACTATTTGGCATAAAATATTTTGCAACATTAAACCAGTTTCCAAATCTAATAGATGCAATCTGATAAATATCCCCCACAAGAATAAGATACTTAAAAGATGCTTTTCTCAATATAGCACGCATATCTTTATTACTTACAGTACTACATTCATCAATGACCAATACATCATATCTTGTAACAACATTTCTTTGATTTAAAAATTTCGCTATTGTAGAAAATCTATATTTTGAATTATCAATACGCCTTTTCAGATTATCAACTGCCGGATTAGTTTGCGCTAAAAACAACTGACTTTTATCAGAAAAATAGTTAGATAAATGTTTTATCATATGAGTTTTCCCAGTTCCGGCTGCACCATAAATCAGTGCCACATGTGAATCAGAAAACATCTTCACCATCGCATCTTTCTTTTCATCCGAATCAATATTGTATTTTGTTTCCTCTATCCATGTTAACACAGCATTTGAATAATCTACTTCACCTTCCTTGGACAAATCTTTTAACTTACTGATAATATTACAGGTATCCAATTTGTAACTATTGATAAATATCTGACCGTTCTCTATCACTAAATCACTTTCTGGTCTATGCCCGTACCAAAGTTTATCATTATATTCATCTATAAGTTCATCTATATCTCCCATATTTTCAACTTCACTTATAGCCGTAAACATCTGCCCCTTGATCTCTGTATTATTTTTAATAAATCTTGCTAATATTTCATGTTTCCTTTCCTTGATGGAAATACATTCAAATAAATCACGTAATTTAGGATTGTGATTAAGAGGTGAATTAATAAATGGCATATTATCAAATGGCATGCAACCATTTTGTAAATATAAGCCAGATAGATTACTATTCTCCACATACATTCTTTGATTCTTAATGAATTTGTTATTCATATGAAAGAGCATATATTTTATTACATTAACACCCGGCTTACTATTTTTAACAAGTTTTCTGCACTTGTCCAACACTTCAAAAAAGACAACACTCTTGGCTGTTTTAGTAACCTCATACTTGACATTATTATATTCTCCTTCGCTATAATTTAGTAAATCAACTAAGTTAGACCGTGTACTTGTAAGAAACCTGGAAATTCCTTGTTGTTCTGCATAATTAACTTTTTTCCTGGTACCGCATATTATGCTGACAAAATTCTGATATTCGCAATCACGAATTGAAATCTCCCATCCCGTAATTACGAATATCGGCATAATCTTTCCTAACAAACTTATGCTACTCTCCCGTATCATAAATTTAGCTGCATAATAATCAGTTATATCAATGCTCGTAAACGCTATCATTCTATTAAACTTGCTCGTATTATCTGTCGCTGGAGAAAGTGTAACTTCGTAATACACTTTCCTATTCACAAATACTGGTTTGATCTTTTGAACATAATACTTATCTGATTTTTCTACTCTTTCTCTTTCAAATGTATCAACCTTTTCAGCAATTTTTTCATAATACTCTTCCAATTTAGGGTCCTTATGCAATGGAAACTTTTCTAAATTATCCAACACTTTCATACCAAAAAAGCTGTCAAGAAGCCTTCTTATTTTATACAAATATGTATAATACTTAAGCATTAATCTTTCGGAATTTTCTTCATCAAGTGTATAATGTGATGCCACGATTTCCAAATAATCATAAAATCTATTTAAGACCTTCAATTCACCGCGTTTTTTTGAATTCTCTACCGCCTTACAAATATTCTTGTATGAATCATCAATATCCTCTCCATTAGCATAAAATTTTAACATAATATGCTCAATATAATTTCTTAATTGGGCAAGGATATCTTGTGATACAGCTCCTCTTCCAGAAAAATCTGACGCATCAATATGACGACAAATCACTTTATCGATATTTAAAATTTGTTCATCTATCTTAAGCATTTTATGCTCCTTTCTGGGCATCGACATTCCTTAATATAAAAACAGCAACATACACACGATACTATTGTTACCTTCTATTTTAACCGTTTCTTCCCTTCATATGTCAATTTTCATCTAATGATGCGTTGATTAATTTGCCTAATAACGCACAATACATCATCAAGCGATAAATCATACCAATTAATTCAATGTCATTTTCATTCCGTATCCTCTGTCCATCGTTCTATTCGCCCACCATTAATTACTTCACGGTTACATACTTTTAATTCTTACTTTGAGGCTTATCCGGAATCGTCATCGCCAAGCGTCCTTGTTCAACCAATGATTTGACATATTTCTTCGTTGGCTTTCTTCCGGAATATCCTAACATTTCTGTGATTTCTAATATACCTTTCGGGGTTTGACAAAATTCCAAAATACGCTTAATTTTCTCATCCTCCGAACTACCCTTACTATCTTCTTGAGTTCCATCTTGGGTCCTATCTTGGGTCCATCTTGGGTCCTCATCCTCTGTTGATGTACCATGGTAAACGGAATCGACACAACAATAGAATTTTCCCTGAACTCATATGTTCCTTTTCCATAAACCTCTGTTATCTTTGGGACTCCACGACCTGTACGCTCACTTATGTGCAGTTGCAATAACATATCTGATAATTTTTGATTTACCGGTACAGATTCACCCGCGAAAAATCCTTCCATTGTCTGTCCCGGAGGAATTGTTCCTCTGGATAAAATCTCTATTCTGTCAGAAAACGCTGTTATCATTGGCGCATTCCCCGTTGTCCACTGATTATGCACAAATGCATTTATCATTGCTTCTCGGAATGCCGCTATTATCTGACATTAACTGCGCCAACATATTATAAATGTTCGGTTATAATATAAATTAATCTTTGTATGCAATCGTTCTATGACAAATGATTGCCTTGACTTCTTTCCTTCCTGTAACGAAATTGTTATCTCTCCTTCATATACATCATCATGTCCACTCCAATCCAATCGTAAAGCCAAATCGATCATCGAGTACGCAGAAAAAATCTGGGAGTCCCCTTCTCTTTTCTGTAATACCTGATTATTTTGTGGCATAATATCTAATTCCCCAATTTCGTCAAAATAATCTTGGCGTAAAGCCCTACATATTCTCTCTTATCTTCTCAATCAAAGTAACATCCGCTGGCAGCCACTCAACCTCTCCAATATGCTCCTTAGTCAGCCATTTTGCATTCTCATGTTCCTTTAATACCAGATCTCCGCTTAATATCTCACACCAGAAGCAATCCATTGAAAGATGAAAATTAGGATAATCATATTCAATTGTGTCGATTAAAGCTCCAACTTTAACTTCTGTATCTAATTCTTCCATAATCTCACGTTTTAACGCTTCCTGTGGTGTTTCTCCTGCTTCTATTTTTCCGCCTGGAAATTCCCAGCCATCTTTGAATTCTCCATATCCTCGCTGGGTTGCAAAAATAATTGGTTCTTTCTTATCATTGACTGCCTTTATTACTGCTGCAACTACCCTAACTGTTTTCATGTATTTTCCTCTTTTCTGTAACAAAATATGATTATCTTTGCATATGCAGAGATTTTGTAAGTCTTTATGAATTTACAATATACTCATAGATATCTTCTCTCACAGGAACATCAAGAATCCACTCTATTTCGACTGCTGTTTTCTGTGTATTTGGCATTGTAAATTCTTTAGTATTTCCACTAGCTGTCATATGTCCCAGATAATAAAACTCCTTAGAAATCTTATCATCTTTATTCTTACGAACAAAAAGCTCTACTCTGATTCCCCGCTCTTTTGCCTTAAGAAAATTCTGTACATCTTCAGACTGCAGACTTCTTCCAGATTTCGATATTGCTATCAAACGATCTCTAAATCCTGGCACAAAATGATCCTCATATTTTGTCGTATCACTAATATCTTCTGATTTATCATAATTAATAAATACAGGAAATGTTTTTGTCTTCTTATCATATTTATAACCACCAATATTTAATGGCACCTCATTCTGCTCCCAATTAAGCAAACGACACACATCCTCATATGTATATTTCTGATAAAGAACAAAATCTGTTACATCATAGCTTTGCTTATAATCTCTTTCATATCTGCTTATGCCAAAATCAACAAGTTCCTTAATAACATTATAAAAATCTCTATTTGATAACATTTCAAGAAATGTCTTTGTTGGTCTATAATCATTGTCTTCCTTTTCTATGAAGATACACTGGGAATATGTCTTCTTACTAGAACCTGCTGGAAATTCATTTGTCATAACATTTACAATATTCTCTTGCTGTTCCTTGCTGATAGATTTACCATATGTCAACAGATCCTGTGATAGTCCTGTAAATAATCCACATTTCGATAATCCATTTGCATATAGAAGTGTTCTCTTTAATAATTGCAGCTCCTGTATTCTCTTACCATTTGCCAGCTTCTTTGAAATAAATTCAACTATCTTTTCTTCTTCCTGTGACAAACGAATCTTATAATCCTTCTCATATTTCACTAAGAATTTATAATACGAACCGAGGCTGTTATTATCGAAAATTCGTATAACATCCATTTCCCCATAATCATCAAAATCCTTGAGTGCCGGTATTCTTCCCAATTTGTTCTTAAGATTTGTATAGTTTTCTTTTATCAGCTTAATATCACTGAAATTAGCATTATCAACAGATGCAAATATTCTCTTCTTGCTTATTTCATCAAAATGCACTGTAGATGCGCCTGGAATAATTCTTCCGCCTTCCATTATATATCTACGAATATTGTCTTTATTGTAAGTTCTATCCCCTGAGAGTGCTATTGGAATCATGAAATTATTATTGTAATTACCAATAAAATCAAGAATTACAACATATTCTTTCCCATCAGCCTTTCTGAGCCCTCGTCCCAACTGCTGAATAAATACTATTGGCGATTGTGTTGGTCTGAGCATAATAACCTGATTAACCTCTACAATATCAACACCCTCATTCAGTATCTCCACAGAAAATATATAATCTAATGGCTGCTTATGGACATTTGCCTCACTCTCATTCATTGCAAGTCTTTCAAATGCATCCTGTCTTTCCTGTTCGTTAGCATCACCATTCAATGCTATTGTTCTATAAAATCCCCCTGTATCGGGATTAACTATATTGTTAAACTTATGTGATAATTCCTGTGTCTCTTTGATACTGCTACAGAATATAAGTCCTTTAACCTTTTCTCCACTATATCCATAGTAATTTGCCTGCCGGATTATATGTTTCACACGTTCATCGCTTGTAAGCATACTGAAATTATGATTATCTTTATCATCTCCAACTATAGACAAATCAGTAATTCCAAAATAATGGAACGGACATAACAGATTTTCTTCCATGGCCTGCTGCAAACGTATCTCATAAGCAATCTGATAATTAAATAACTCATAAACATTTCTACCTGCAACATTGTCATCCCGCTTATCAGGAGTTGCTGTCATTCCAAGCCAAAGCTTAGGCGAAAAATGTTTCATAATCTTCTGATATGTATCAGCAGTTACATGATGTGCTTCATCCAACACAATACAATCAAATGAATCCTTATCATATTGAAGCAAATGTTCATCACGATTTAATGTCTGGACCGTAGCAAATACATAATCCGCATCATATTCATGATAACCCGCACCAACTAACCCCATAGAAACAGATTTTGCAAACACCTTTTCGTAAGATTTCTTAGTCTGTCTTGCAAGCTGTCCCCTATGAACTAAAAATAAGACTCTCTTAAATCCCAGTTCTCTCATTGCAAATGCAGAAGCATAAGTTTTACCTGTGCCAGTCGCAGATATTAGAAGAGCCCTGTCTTCTCCTGTTTCGAGAATCTTTTTAAGATTTGTAATAAATCCAACCTGCATACTGTTAGGTTTTAATCTATATTTTTCAATAGAAACAACCTGATCTTTCCTGGCTATATCTCTCTGATGTTTAATAATTTTATATTGTTCATTATAACTTTCATAGAATTCACTAAATTCTAATGCATACTCAGAATTCCATAGTCTGTTAAATTCAGCGACTATTTCTCTTGCCATCTCTCCCTGTTCGGTCGAGACAAGCTTAGTATTCCACTCCTGATTTCTAGTAAGTGCCGCACTTGTTATATTCGAACTACCAATGATAATACGATACACTTCATCGGTTTTAAAAATATATCCCTTTGTATGAAATCCTTCACCTGCTTCTTGTACATCATACATTTTCAAGGTAATATTTGATAATCCATTAAGCTTCTCCAAAGCTCTAGGTTCACTAAAATTCAGATAATTAGTAGTAAGAATTTCGCCCGGAATATTCTTCTTTTCCAACTCTTTCAATGTCTGAAGTAATGGCGTAATTCCACCCAAAGTAATGAACGCAACACTAATCTGAAACTTATCGCACCTTAAAAGTTCATCCTCAATGGAAGATAAAACCTTCTTTCCGTCCTTGTAATTATTAGATACAAACTGTGGGCTATAGAAGCTGTTTGATGCAACCGAACCGTCTATATATGCTGTCTCAAATCCTAATCGCAATTCATCTCTTTTATCCATACTGGTACTCCATTTTCACTGACAATTATTATACTAATTATATTATCTATTATGGTAAGTTGCAATGAAAGATTAAATTAAAATTGTATATTTAAATTAAAAAACAGCACCCCAACAGTACCCATCTACTGCCGAAGTGCTATCCATTCCATCAATTATTCCATTAAAATCTACCCAAATATACTCATCAGATTAGCCACAACCAGGCCGCCGCCGGTTCCGATGACATAGCCGAGCAGCGCCATCATGATACCAACTGGTACGAGGGCATTTGAGTATGCACCGGCGAGAACCGGTGCTGTTGCTGTTCCGCCGATGTTGGCGAGGGAAGCAACGCAGCATGTGAAGATGTCAAATTTCAATATCTTCGCAAGTGCAATCATGATTGCCACATGGATAAGGAGGATTACAAATCCTGCGAGAAGCCATATTGGGGCATTTCCGACTGCTCCAAGGTCTGCTCTTGAGGCTATTAAGGCAATGACTATATAAAGCATTACATTTGAAATCTCCTCAGTTCCCTTAATCTTGCCAAATGGTGTCAGGGCGAATACGATACCAAGCACTGATACGATAAGGACTGTCCATGTTGTGCTGTCAAAGAATGATAAATGTGCATTAATCATGCTGCCAAGCTCCATTGAAACTGCCGATACTAAGAGTCCTGAACCGAGCAGAAGAATAATGTTCTGCCATACGAGAGGCTTTGTGTTGGCTTTTGCTTCCTCTTCGAGTGCAGCTCCAACGCCGTCGATTATGCTTGTGTCTGCCTTTGTCCATTTGTTGAACTTCTCGTGATTTCCGATTGCCCACAGAAGGAACATTACATAAAGTGTCGCGCAGATTGAATCCATAACAAGGGCGTAAGCCATTGTTGCTTCGTCAACATCAAGTGCTGCCTGGATTGCGAGCATATTGCCGCCGCCGCCCATCCAGCTTCCGCACAGTGCGCCGAGTGCTTTCCATGAACCTGCGCCTAAGAGCTGGTGGAATATTGCATATGAAACAAAGAATCCAAGTCCGATTGACAAAGTTGCTGCGAAGAAACCGATAAGCATTTTAGGTCCAAGCTTGATAATTTTCTTCAAGTCACAGCGAAGCAGCATTATGAAAAGCATCGCATATAATATCGGGTTCTTGACTGATTTGTACACAGCACTTGTTGCACTAAGGTCCCACACTTTCATTGTGCAAAGCAGCATAAGCCCCAGGTATATAAGTACAATCGGCGGTGCAAAATTAAAGAACACCTGTGCCTTTTTCCCTTTAAAAATCTTAGGCAGATTTACTAATACTGCGGCTGCAAATATAAGTGCCGCAAGGTATAAAAATCCATCTTTTATCATGTATAAATTCTCCTTATGGTTAATTTATAACATATTCTGCCCATTTTTCTGTAGTATATAACTAAATTTGCGGAAGTAAATGTGATGCAATCTGTCGTCACACACTTACTCCCGCAAATTTAATTATAAACTTTTAAGTATCTCCAGCAGATATTCCCAAGTCCGCTCCACTGAAGCCACATCCATACACTCATCAGGCGTATGCACACTTTCAAGTGTCGGTCCAAATGATATCATATCTACTCCCGGCATTTTGCCAGCGAGTATGCCACATTCGAGTCCGGCGTGGATTGAGGTCACTTCCGGTTCGTGACCGTACACATTTGTAAAGCTATCAACGCATATCTTTCTTAACTGCGAATCACTCTTGTATTCCCACGCAGGATAGTCCGACATTGTGACTACATTTCCTGACAAATGTTTTACAAATGTGGTGACTCTCTCAAGCAATAATTTCTTTCCAGCCGCTGTATTGCTTCTTATAAGATATTTGTACACAAGCTTGTCTGCGTCGAGGTAAGCAGTTCCCAGATTGAGCGAAGTCTGCACCATGCCCTTAATCTCCTGACTCATTTTGTACACACCATCAGGACTTAACCAGAGGGCATATATTACATTTGCAGTGCTCTTGGAATCAAGAACCTTGTCTGCTGCAATGTCTGTCTTTTCAAGCTCAATCTTAGCATGTGGCTCTGTCGCACTGATTTCCTGCATCCACACAGCCTCACTCTCTTTGATGCTTTGTTCAAATGTTGTGGCATCGCAGCTTCTGACACTTACAACTGCCTTTGCTTCTTTTGGAATTGCATTTTCCTTGCCGCCACCTGAAAGCGACACAAGACGGAAATCTGCTGCCCCGCTGGCATGTGAAAGTAATGAAGCAAGCAATCTTATAGCATTAGTGTGCTGTTTGTGAATCTCAACGCCGGAATGACCGCCGGCAAGCCCGCTTATCTTAACTTCGAAGCAGACCTGACCATTCTGCACATCACTTGCACCATCTGCCACCCAGCCCGCAGCATCCTCATACGCAACCGGAATATCGCACTCAGCCCTTACACCACCAGCACAGCTTACATACAATATTCCCTCACTTTCAGAATCAATATTGATAAGCCTCTTTGCTGTAAGGTCAGAAGTATCAAGGTCTCTTGCGCCAAGCATTCCAATCTCCTCATCACTTGTAAGCACTGCCTGTATCGGAGGGTGTGCAATTGTATCCGATGCAAGTACTGCCAGTATAAATGCAACTGCAATTCCATCATCAGCGCCAAGCGTCGTGCCGTCAGCCCACACCATCTTACCATCGGTGCAGGCCTTAATGCTCTGTACACTCATGTCAATATCGCAGTCTGGCTCTTTCTCACACACCATATCAAGATGTCCCTGCAAAATCACAGGCTCACAGTCCTCATATCCAGAAGAACCAGCCTTAAATATAACAACATTATCAGCCGCGTCTTTCCTTGCCTTAAGCCCATGCAACTTAGCAAACTCCAGACAATAATCCGCAATCATCCCGGTATTCCCAGAACCATGCGGAATAGAGCATATTTTTTCAAAATAAGAAAACACCTCACTAGGTGACAATTCATTTAACTTCATAAAAAGCCTCCTAAATCAAATAAACACATCACAGCCAGCCCAGCACCTGAAGTGCAACGACCAGGTGCGTCCGTCTGCCACACCTGCCCCGAACACGCACCGTGAATAAAATCATATTTCCAATCCAGCATATATAGCCACTGCGGCTGGGGCAGTGCAGGGTGTACGCCTGAGTCTGGCAAGCTGTGCAGAAGTTAATGCCGCCATCTGCAAAAGTTCAGGGTGCGAAAGCTCGTTCAAGCGAAGCGCGTTTGCTTTCGCACTCTGTAAAAAACTCTGCAGATGGCGGCATTTACTACTGCTAAGCGAAGACAGTCCGAAGGTGTACACCCTGCTCTGCCCCAGCCGCAGACCGGTCTACACATGCCTTATCGAAAAATGATTCTATTTCACATGCAATATCTCATGAGCCCTATGTGACAACGGTTTCTCAAAATACTCCTCATAGCACTGCTTAACCGATGGATTCTCATGTGAGAATCTAAGATTATCGCGCTTATCAAGCCCGTACAGCACATGACGTCGCTCCTCAACCATCACAGAGTCTTCCTTGTAAGGCTGTCCGCCACCGTTGATACAGCCGCCCGGACAGGACATGATTTCAACGAAATCATAGTGAACCTCGCCCTTCTTAATAGCATTCACCAAACGTCTTGTGTTGCCAAGTCCGCTGGCAACAGCCACATTTACAGTTGTCCCATTAAGGTCAAATGAAGCTTCCTTCCAGCCCTCAAGACCTCTCACTGACTGGAACGCATCCGCATCAGGATTATTTCCTGTCACAAGATAGTAAGCACTTCTGAGTGCCGCCTCCATAACACCGCCTGTTGCACCGAATATAACGCCAGCACCTGTTCCTTCACCTAAAGGATTGTCGAACTCGTCCTCATCAAGTTCTTCCGGCTTTATGAAAAATGCTTTGAACATTCTTTCAACTTCTCTTGTTGTAAGAACTGCGTCAACATCTTTGCCTCCGTCCCATGTACACTCGTCCTTTTTTGCAAGACAAGGCATGATTGACACACAGAATATCTTTTCCGGGTCAACCCCAAGCTTTTCTGCATAATACGACTTTGTTATTGCACCAAACATCTGCTGTGGTGACTTTGCTGTTGAAAGTCTGCCTGCCATCTCAGGGAACTCGCTCTTTACGAATTTCACCCATCCTGGACAGCATGATGTGAACATTGGAAGTCCTGACTCCTTGATTTCTGGAAGCCTTTCAAGAAACTCGCTTCCCTCCTCCATAATTGTCATGTCTGCTGCAAATGTTGTGTCAAATATATAATCAAATCCTATTCTTCTAAGTCCTGCAACAAGTCTTTGCGCTGTCGCATATTCCTTAGACATACCAAAATCTTCGCCCCATGCTGTTCTTACTGCAGGTGCAATCTGTACTACTGTAATGATATCCTCATTTTCAATTGCATCAAGCACGATTCCGACATCATCTCTTTCTGTAAGTGCACCTACAGGGCAGTTGCTTACACACTGACCACAAAGTGTACATGCAGTCTCCGCAATGTTCTTGTTTGCACGCACATTTACAGTTGTACGCGAACCTGTATTTACAACATCCCATATGTGCATTCCCTGAATATTATCACACACTTGCACACAACGCATACATTTGATACATTTCTGGGCATCTCTGATAAGTGGAAATGTTTTATCCCAATTATCTTTTTCTAAGATTGAATCATATGGCATCTCTGATATATTAAGTTCATTTGCAATTGACTGTAACGCACAGTTACCACTTCTTATACATGTACCACATTTGTAATCATGCTGTGAAAGTATGAGCTTGACATTAGTCTTTCTGGTTGTACGCACTTTTCTTGAATTAGTGTAGACAACCATGCCTTCTTCTACGAAGTTATTACATGCTGTAACACATCTGTCAGTACCCTCTACTTCAACTACACATACACGACATGCACCAATTGCGTTGACTTCTTTGAGATAGCAGAGTGTAGGTATTGTCTCTCCTATTGTTTTGGCAGCTTCAAGAATGGTAGTTCCTTCTTTTACTGATACAGCTTTACCGTTAATTGTTAAATTTACCATTGTTTCTCTCTGCCTCCTCTGAATGAACCAAATCCAAAATGATCACATCTTAAGCAGCGTCCAGATTCCTGACATGCTTCCTCGCATGAAAATCCATATTCAATAGGTTCAAAGTCTTTCTTTCTGTCTGCGGCATCACGCAGTGCAACCTCAACTCGTCCGCAAGGTACCTTATCCTCATATCCGGCATAAGGTATCTCTACATCTGAAGTTATCTCGTGATGGTAGCCAAGATATTCATCAATGTTGGCTGCCGCAACCTTTCCGGCTGCTATAGCCCTGATTACTGTTGCAGGTCCTGTTACGCAGTCTCCTCCTGCAAATATTCCTTTACGTTCTTTAATCTCACTTGTATCAAGTGCCTCAATTGTTCCTCTCTTGACTGTAACGCCATGCTCCTCAAAATATCTTGTTTCGATACCCTGTCCGATGGCAACTACAATAAGGTCGCAAGGAATAAGAACCTCGTCCTTAGCTGCAGTCTTAGGTGATGGTCTGCCGCCTTTTATCCTGCTTATCATCTGTGGCTGAACCCATAAACCAACTGCTGCGTCATTTTCATCTTTCTCTATTCTAACTGGTGACATAAGTTCAAGAACATCGCAGCCCTCCGCCTCTGCACCTTCAACCTCTTCCGGAAGTGCCGTCATGTCGGCTTTTCTTCTTCTATATACAATGCTTACTTTATCCGCACCTAATCTTACAGAAGAACGTGCAACATCCATTGCAACATTTCCACCGCCAATAACAACCACTCGCTTGCCTGTATAGTCAGGCATTTCATCATCACCAATTGCACGAAGCATTTCTACTGCTGATGTTACACCTGTTGTAGCATCCTCACCATCAATTCCAATCTTCTTGTCTGCATGTGCTCCGATAGAAATGTATACTGCATTATATTCTTTATTAATATCCTCAAGCGTAATGTCTGTTCCTACGCTTATATTTTTCTTAACTTCTATTCCTGTAGACAATATAGCGTTAATCTCCGCATCCAGCTTTTTTCTTGGAAGTCTGTAGTTAGGAATTCCATATCTTAACATTCCACCAAGCTGCTTTCTCTGCTCAAATATAGTAACCTTATGTCCCATAAGAGCCAGATAATATGCGGCACTGAGTCCTCCCGGGCCACCACCGATTATTGCAACCTTCTTACCTGTTGGCTCATTACATGCTGGAACCGGAACATCACCGGCATTATCAACTGCCATTTTCTTAAGTCCCCTGATGTTGACTGGCGCGTCAATAAGTGTTCTCTTACATCTGTTTTCACATGGATGCTCACAAATGTATGCGCATGTTGTAGGCATTGGATTGTCTCTTCTTATAAGACGAACCGCGTCTGCATATCTGCCTTCATGCACAAGTGCTATGTATCCCGGTATATCTACTCCTGCCGGACATGACTTCACACATGCAACCGGCTGGTTACTGTTACATGAACAAAATCCTCTCTCAATATGTGACCTGAAATCATCCTCGCAGCCATCAATACATTTTAGTACAAGCTTTGCTGCCTCATATCCGATTGCACAGTCAGCGGAATAATAGATTCCCTCTGCTGTAAGCCTGATAACATCTAGAGTTTCCTCTGTTGCGTTACCATCAAGCACATCATCAAAAAGTCTCGCAAGCTGTCTAAGTCCCACACGGCATGGGACACATTTACCACATGACTGTGCAAGACACATTTTTATAAATGACCTCGTAAGGTCAATAGTACACAATCCCGGTGGACTTGCTACTATTCTTCTCTCCAAATCCTGATATAAAGACTCCATTGTAACCTGAGCCTTATCCTTAGTTATAATTGTTAATCTGCTCAATTCCCGCTCCATTTCTGCATATTGCGTAGTCGTATTGCTGCTTGCCAGTATACCGCTAGACAGTTCCATGTAACATTTTACACAATTAATGTTAATTTGAAAAGAAAGGTTATTTTTTTCACACAATAACCTTCCCTTCATCCATTACTTATGGTCGCACTTCATGCACTGGCTCGTTTCTTTGTCAGTTTCTTTCTTATAAAATGCGCATGACCAGTCGCATATACTTTGCAATATCGGCATTACAGACAAGCCCTTTTCCGTAAGTGAATATTCAACTCTTGGCGGAATCTCGTCATATGATTTCCTTGATACAATATCATCCGCAATCAGTGCTTTTAATGTTGTTGAAAGAACTGCATCTGTAATATTCACCAGTTCTGCCCTTAACTCACTATATCTTAATGTCTTCTTATCCGCCAGAACACATATAACTCTTGATTTCCATTTGCCTCCAAATACTTCCAGGCCGTATTCCAATGGACATCTGATATCTGATTCTAATTTCTTGTGATACATACACCTCTCCTTTGTTTTTTGGCATTTCTTTATAATATCATAATAACAATTATTTTAAAATCAAGTGTGTATGTCAGATTTTTATATATTCATCGTCATATATGGGGGAATGCATATAATTCCATCTTTTACAATTAAATTTCTTGGATGAATAATATAACTTTCGTATTCGTTTTTTCCAAATTCTTCGCAGATGGTAGACTTTCCAATACGTCTGGCACCTTCTATCAGTAAAGCTTTTTTCCCCTGACATTCATTTTTCCATTCCAGTAGTTTTTTATATATTTTTCTTTTTAATATCATGGTTCCTCCAGATTATGCGCATATATGTTAGTTCTAATTTTTATGATTATACGCACATTGTAAACAGGTTTTGAATTTATTTGCAGGGAGGCTTTTATATGTCAATGAATATTAACAGTTTGATTCGGACGGAGATTTACTGAATGCAAATGGTGTTACAGGTATGGATGTTACTGTAATCGTTTAAGTGGTACATGGACTTTAGAACAATATGAAGGACAGTACAGAGCTGCTATGTACGCAGCCGTAAAATCAGCCAATCCAAATTGGAAGCCCGGACAAGCATTTGATACAGGAATTCTTGATAATGTCACAAGAGAATCCGTAGAAGCTACACTTGTCCAAAATGGTAACAGACTCGTTCGTAATTCTATTGATGTATCGGTATAAAAGGGAGAAACGTATAGACTTCAAAAAGGCGGCAAATCATCTCAACATATTGTTGATGATTTGCCACCTCGACTTTTAACACTGATACCGTATCCACACCGCATCACTGTCAAATTTTTTTAGAAAGATAGGAAAGTTCATCCGCTGCAGTTTTTCGGGTTATCCCTGTCTTTACATCTTCTGTTTGCTCCACAACCTGCTTTTCTGTGGTTTCCTTAGCATTATTTTTCCGTATATTACCGGTATAAGCATTTGTGTAAATATTAGAGTAATTGTTTACACCTGTAACTGCCATACTAACATCTCCTTTCGTATTACAAAGCTTTCATTACCTTTTATTAGCATAATAATCCCAAATACCATTAAGCATTTTCCGATTACCATCTGATACATTCAGATTTAGCCTTAAATCTTTCCAATCACCCAAATACTGCTGCGATAATTTCTGGTTATCCGACTGGATGGCGGATAAAAATGCCTGATATGCCGAATTTTTGATAACCCCCTTTTCTTTAGATTTTGCAGTATTTTCCTGGTTCTCACCTATGTTCTGTTCATTTGCTGTCTGTTCACTTCCTTTATGGTAAACTACCGATGGTGTAAAATCCTGTAATTCTGACCAGATTTCTGTGGAAGTTGCCATAAAATTACTGTGGTTTTCATATGCCTGATTCAGCATATCCAGTTCTTTTTCTTTGGTTAATTCCTCAATTTTGCCCGATTCTGTCACATAATACTCCAGCTCATAATCTTGTTCCGCATATTTTTCTTCAATGCTGTTTTTCATTTTGTTATATGCTGTCGCCATTCTGTTTACATGATGTTCAAAGGAATCAGACTTTACACTCTCTGTATCTTCTTTGACAAATATATCCGTCACTTCCCTCTCAAAACGGTTCTGATAATCCATAGAGCTGACAGAAGATAAATACCTAAATCTCTCCTGCCCCGTTTTAGAAATAGATACTGTATCTGTATACTGTGTCATTTTCTTTTCTAAATCTGCTGGAAAATTTTGCTTCGTATTTTTCCTGCTGTTATGTTCGATTGCAGAATATGTAATATTTGTATTATTGTAAATCTTCATAGCTGTTTCCTTCCCAGATAAATACCATTAGACTCTAATATCAATCGGCACATACCTTTTAATTGTCTCTGTTTGTACCATTTCTGCTGCCTCTAAACTATCTGTAACAAGCTGCTCCTGCAAAACCTCGTCTGGAAGTTCTTCCATATTCTCCACAGTTTTTTCTGTCATCTGCTCTGTCATTTCTTCGGTTGTCTCCGAAAGTTCGTCCATGATTTCAGACATCATGCCCTTGTTTTCCTCTGTTCCAAGAGCTTCATCCACCATTTCTTCCTTTCGTTCTTCTTCTGTTTTAGGCTTATTCCTCTCAGCAGCTTCCGCAATCTTTTCGCCATGTTCTTCTGCCTCGTCCATGACATGAAACATCTGCGAATTATTATACTCCTGATTTGCTGCCGCAATTTCATTCTCATAATTATGAAACATTTCCAGCTTTTCAGAGATTTCTTCCAAAGTGTCAGCCTTTCGGTTTTTCAGATTTTCTTTTTGTGCTTCAAAAAAAGCCACCTTATTATCCCGTTCCTGCTGTCGCTGCAATTTTTCCTGTGTACTTTTCAACATATTAGGACTATTAAATCTATTTATCAATAAACCTCCACCGGATAAATTGACTGTAAAACTCATCTGGTTCCTCCTTCCCGACAAATTAATACAAAAGATTTTTCTTCTTGTCATTTAGGCTTAACATACTATACTTCCTTATCAATCTTACTTGACGTTAGAGAAGAATCTCTTTTCGAATATGTACCATTGTTTGTATAAGTCGCACTTGCCCGGTTCGCAGCATTTAATATACCAGCTGCTTTCTGGGCTGTTTTGCCTGCAAAGGAATTGTAACCTGTAAAAACCGTTTTTAATGAACTGATATCTGCTTTCTTCAATTCATCTTCATCCAGCTCCAGCTTATTCCCCTTTCCTATGGTAATACCTATTTTAGAAAGTAAATGACTGGTTTTGTCTGTCATGCCTGTCATCCATGAAGCATTTCTAAGGACATCTTTTGTATTGGATTCTCCTGCCTCCTTAACAACATCATTATAATCATCAATAAAAGACTTCACTTTTTTGGTAATTGCATCCCAATCATAATCCTCTACCTCTGTTTCTTCCCCCGTCTTTTCATCCTTCTTTTTTATTTTCTTTTTTCCCCAGAGTGACGCATCGTTTAGTGCATTTGCTGATTTTTTCAGGGAATCCGCACTTGTTTTCATCAGTATAAGCTTCTGTGAAGTATCGCCTTTACCCGATAATTTTTCTGCATCCTGCTTTGCATAATATGCTTTCATAAGTTTTCCATAGCTTCCGTTTTTAATCGCAGCATAATCAGAAAGCATATTGGTGTTTCCTACGGATGAACTGTCGGAAGTTCCTCCAAATAATGCGGAATAATCTACATTGCTGTTATACTTACTTGTGTAATCACTAAAACTCTTAATCTCTGACATAATACCATTCTCCTTTACCAACTATAAACGAATATCAATCGGTGTATACACTGCCTGCTGTGTTGCATTCTGTGCATTTTCCAGAGTCGGTGTTTCTACTGTCACCTGTGTTTCCCCTTTGATATCCGTATTCTTTACGCTGTCTGTCTCCTCTGCCGCAACCCCCGCAGATTCCTGTGTTTTCTCGGATTTATCAGTATTGTTCTTTGTTGCAGTGTCTTCTGTATTGCTGTTCTCCGCTTTTGCAACTTCTTCTACTGATTTATTTGCATCTGCAAGTGTAGACATCTGTGCTGCTGTCGCCGACTGTGCCTTTGCCTGCAGCTCTGCCAGTTCTTCTTCCTTCTTCTCAGTATTTCCTTTTCCGGCATCCTGTTTGATTTCAGATTCAAGCACACTGGCACGTCCCTGTATCTGTGTTGCCATACTTCCCTGCACCTTTGCCTGTTTCATGGAAGAATCTGCGGAAATCATCTCCTGCATACTTGCCTGTGACAATCCGGTGTCTTTCTTTTTAGAAGTGTTACTTGTTCCAGCCACCATATCATCCATAGATGACGGATTTTTACTCTGCTGCTTACTTCTCTGCTCGATCTGGTGCTGTCTTAACTGCTGATTGAGATTGTTAATCTCCTGCTGTATCTCCTGACGCTTTTTCATCTTATCATCTAATGGCATTTCTTCATTCGATGATAAATCCTGTAGCTTCTGCTGTGCATTTGCAATCTGATTCTGAATATTTTTACTTACAGAATCATTCCCCTGTCTCATTCCCATTGTTCCTGTCTGCGTATTTGTCCCACTAAATCCATTGATCCTCATTTTAATCCTCCTTGTTTTGCGAGGCAAAATCCGAACCCTTTGGTGAGGAGAGGATTTGGCCTCCTTGAGCTTAAATTCTGAAATCCGTTTCCTTAAAAACCTGTACAACATGATTTCTCTTTACTGATTCTTTCGGCATATCTTTCTTTACAATAAACAGCGATGTTGTGAACCGCCCTTTTTTTGTTGTGAAGCAAATAAAAAACACTAAATATTCTGATGTTTCACAGATTACTTAGTGCTTTTTGTCCTTATTCTACCTGTAACATAATACTTAGAACCACTTCCTGATTCTCCTGCTCTAAAGATATATCTCCCATATACATCCTTGCAACCCTCCGGATATTATGCAGTCCAATTCCATGCTCCTTCCCTGATTTCGTTGTTTCCGGCAGGTCACTGTCCTTATAATTTAACTCTCCCTCATATCTGTTCTTTATGGTTATCATAAAAATACTGTTTTTCCGAAAAGAAGAGAGACTGATATAAGGATTTTCTCCACTTACATTTTCCATACAGTTATCCAGTGCATTGTTTAAGATCACGCTTAAATCAAATGCATTTAATTTCGTATCCCCCGGATAATGAAAATCTGATATAAAACGAATCTGCTTTTCCTTTGCTTCTCTTAACTTTTCCATCAGAATCACATCAATGACAGGACTCCCCGTTTTTATCTCGGGAGATATTTCATTCCACTCCTTTTTCAAATGCTCCATATATTCTGCTGCATCATCCATATGATTCTCTGCCACAAGATGTTCCAGCATCTGTATATGATTCCCCATGTCATGACGCAGGCTGCGGATATCCTGATACAGCTTTTCCACTTCCCCGATATGCTTTTTCATGTCACTGACCTGATTTAATATCAGCTCCTGACCTGTCTGTTCTTCCTGTGCCACCTTCCAGTTTTGAAACATCGTAGTCATAACAAGAATTGCTATGATAGAGATAAAATAATGCACGAAGCTTAAAGCTCCATAAAATCCATAGGTATCTGTCAGGCTCTTTCCTGTATCTTTTTCATAAATATTCAGATAATATTGTAGAATGCCATACCCTGTAACTCCCACGAGAGAAGGTATGATAAGCATTACCAGCTCTTTAACGCTCATTTCATCATTTTTGTATACATATGCTTTATTGATCAGACCAATTGCGACTGCAAGGAAAACAATACAAAGCACAATATCCAGAATTCTCGTTCCAGCATAAAGTACATATTGCAGCCATTGTCTTCCTGCAATCGTATTCCCAAAAACCAGAGCTTTTGTGATAAAATCATCCATTCTGCCTGCCATTGCAACCGCAAGCCAACGGATAGAAAAAAATGTCACTGCAAGAAATATTTTCTGATAAATGTTTCTTCTGTCCTGTACATACATCACAAGAAATGCAGCCACAACTCCCAGCATATATGCAGAAAAATTGCCAATCTGCTGCGGTATCAGATATAGCACAGACATAATTCCAATATAAACAATACTGACCAGAGAAGCTTCCCTTTTCTTTTTCATATATGGATATACAAAAACACCAAAACAGATTCCTGTAATAATCAAAATTGCAATAACAGAAAACTTCGATGTGATCATCCAACATTTTTCCACTAAACTCATCTGACTTCATTTCCTTTCCTCTGGTTATACTTCAGATATTGCTTCACAAACTCCGGATAATTCTTTTTTGCAATCAATGCAGTTCCATTTTTCATAGTTACACAAGTTGCATCATATTTTTCTACATATTTAAAATGTACAAGATAGGCTCTGTGTGTTCGGAAAAAATCTGTTCCTGCCATATCACTTAATTCCTGTAATTTACCATAGTATTCAATATCCGTACTTCGTGTATGGATAATAACTTTCCGGTTATACACCTCGGCATACACAATATCACGCAGAAAAATTTTTATATGACTTCCGGCTGTCTGTACCATGATATATTTTTCGTCTTTTTCAAGTCTGGAACTCCTTTTTATGTTATGAACTGCCTTTGTCACAACCTCTTTAAATTTCTCATCGGAAAATGGCTTAACCAGATAATGAAATGCTCCGACATCAAATGCCTGAAAAACATACGCCTCTGCTGCTGTCACAAAAATGAGTATCATATCCTCATTGTCCTGACGAAGCACCTTTGCCGTTTCCATCCCATCCATTCCCGGCATCTGAATATCCAGAAAAAGAATATCCGGCTTACTGCCACTTGCGATCAGTTCATCACCCGATAAATATTTATCTATAACCGCATCTGGCAATAACTTTTTTATCTTTTTCTCCAGTATCTGAACCATAGATACTTCATCATCACAGATAGCTATTTGCATATTGTCACTTCCTTGCTTACATATATTTATAGCTATTATATCGGATAAGTTCTTGCAATATCTATCTGGAATGTTGTGAAATGACCTTTTTTTGTTGTGAAAAGGGGCTGTCGCTTTAACGATTGAAAATCGTTGAGGCGACAGCCCCTCCAATTACTTTTAACTTTCCAGCTTCGTATTCATCTTCCAAAGCTTTCCATGCCACTCTGTTTCCTTCCACATAGCGGTTTTCTGACTGATTTACCTCAACCCATGGCTGTGGCGAATGAATGATCATCATGACCAGATAATCCAGACCCATTTTTTCCAAAGTCTCATCAATACTCTTGGCTGCCGACTCATAGATCTTATGCTCCGCAGCGACCTTCGATACGACAAAAAGCTGCTCTCTCGGCACACCACAGGATCTGACACCTTCACCGACACCGCGCTCATTACCGTAAGCCTGCGCTGTATCAATATGACGGTAGCCCGTTGCAACAGCAGCCCTTGTTCAATGTATAATTTTTGCTCAAAACACTCATCAGTTCTTACCTAAACCTTTCAATTAATCTTCTTTCCATACTTCCTTAGCCATTGTAATCCTCCATTCCTGCCATATAAGACATTATCCTAATCTGTTATATTCTTCATCAGTTACAGGCTCACACCATTCATTACTTGTATTCTCACCCGGAATCTCTGCAGCAATATGTGAAAACCAGCTGTCCTTCTTAGCTCCATGCCAGTGCTTAACTTCTGGTGGAATTGCGATTACAGTTCCCGGCACAAGGCTTACAGGCTCCTTGCCCTCTTCCTGATACCAGCCCTCTCCAGCTGTACATATAAGCATCTGTCCGCCGCCCTTTGTTGCATGATGGATATGCCAGTTATTACGGCATCCCGGCTCAAAAGTCACATTTGCAAGAAAAAGCCCGCACTTAGGATCTGTCAGCGGATTCAGGAAAGAATCACCAATAAAATACTTAGCATATGCTGTATTTGCCTGACCTGTTCCGAAAACATTCTGCTTTTCAAAATCATCCTTATCCATAAATTTCATGATAATAACACCTCTTCTTTCATAAAAATGTAAATTATTTGATACCTGTATGATACGACTTGAAGTTAGCTTTAGGACAAGAGGTTTATGGGATTTTATATAATTTTTTTGCACAAATGTTATGTCTGGTCTTCTCACTCCTTTTGGACTTCCTCGCATCTCCCCGCTACCTCAAAGTCCAATCCGCAGCTCTTCCTCGCCCCACCACGCAAAAAAGGCGGATTGCAAAGCAATCCGCCAGTCTCATTCCGGCAATTCTAATCCGCCAGTCCAATCCCACTATTTCCATGCCAGTCATCAGCCAATTCCACCAAGTAAAGCACCTGCAATAAGTGCAACAAGTGCAAGTGGAACAAGGACATATTTGCCAAGTGGTACAAACCACTTTCCAATAGGCTTATCTGCACCTGCATTAACAGCATCAACAGCAAACTTCTTTCCTGCAACCCAGAAGAACATAATTGCTGCGAGCATTGCGCCAAGTGGGCAGATGTAGATAGATACTGCGTCCATCCAGCCTGATACAATACCCTGTATTACAAGTGACACAACACAGCCAGCCACTGCGATAATTCCAACAGATGCAACACGGTTAAGCTTAAGCTTCTCCTGAATAGTTGCAACCGGAGCTTCATACAGATTAACAAGTGAGCTCATGCCGGCAAACAGAACACATACATAGAATACAATTCCTACAATCTTGCCACCCGGCATACCATTAAATACATTTACAAGATAGATAAACATAAGTCCGGGACCACCTGAAGATAACTCGGCACCGCCTGCTGCCATACCCGGAATAATAACAAATGCAGCTAATAAAGCAGCAATAGTATCAAAAACTGCAACATTTCTTGCAGAAGACACAACATTTTCCTTATCACTAAGATATGAACCATAGATAACAGTTCCGTTACCTGCGATAGACAGTGAGAAGAATGCCTGACCAAATGCATATATCCAGAGCTTTATATCAAGAAGTCCCTTAGGGTTAAGTGTAAATATGTATTTATAACCTGCACTTGAACCTGGAAGTGTGAAAATGTATATTCCAAGACCTACAAACATGATAAAAAGCAAAGGCATCATGACCTTGTTTGCTTTCTCAATTCCGCCTGCAATACCAAGTGCCATAATAACAGCAGTTACAACCATCGCGATTATAAGCCACATATTATTGCCAAATGCGCTTGCTGTACTTCCAAACATACCACCAATAGCTGACATATCATTGCCCATTGCTGAAAGCTTTCCAGAAAATGCAAGATAAGTATATTTGAATATCCAGCCAACAACTACAGTATAGCCCATTGCCAGAGCCAGTGAGCCAAGCACAGGAATAAAACCAATTGCCTCACCTGCTTTTCTCTTTCCTGTACGCATCTGCATACAGTCGCCAAATGCTTTAATAGGTCCGCCCTTAGTCACACGGCCAAGTGCCATCTCCTCGATAACACCTGTTGAACCTATCAATATTACAAATAATACATAAGGTATTAAAAATGTCATACCACCCCATGCAGATACCATATATGGAAAACGCCATATATTTCCCATTCCTACTGCCGAACCGATACAGGCAAGAATAAAACCTGTACGGCTCTTAAAGCCATCTCTTTCCAATTCAATTCCGTTATTTCCCATAGCTTTAGTTCCTTTCTTCCTCATATTATGAATAGCCGTATTCGCTATACATTTTCCTGCAAAGATATCTTATACGCAAAAAAGGCAAAGAAACCATTACCCCTTCCGGGTCATGGCTCCTTTGCCTTTGATGTCTGTATAATATACCATTGTGTTATTCCTGTAAAATACATTTTAGTTATAAAACCATAACCATAAATAATAGTTAAACTACATAATCCACATCTGTGCCAGATACATCACAACTGGCATTGTAATAATTGAAAACAGCGTTGACAGGCAGACCATACATACTGCCCGCTCATAATCCTGCCCGAATTTCTGTGCAAATATTGCCGTACTCGTTCCAACCGGTGTTGCCGCAGCAATTAGTGTAATCATTCCAATCTGACCGTGTCCCGCCGGTATAATATAAAGCACAAGCAGTGTAAGCAGCGGAATTATTATAAGCCTGACAAACGATGCCAGATACAGGGACGGATTAAGCAGTAAGTCACGGATCCTGACACATGACAGATAATATCCCAGTACTATCATGGCTGCAGGTGTATTAAGTGCCGCAACTCCAGCCATCGTGCTGTTTATTACACCTGGCAGTTTAATTCCCGTAATAAAAAGAAACAGTCCTATAACAAGTGATATTGTCACAGGATTGACGAATACCTTTTTTATATTTATCATATCCTTGCGGCGGGTTATTATCACAATTCCATATGTCCACTGCAACAGATTAAGAATACTTGCAAATGATGCAACATAGAATGCCGCTTCATTTCCAAATACCGCAGTTACAAGTGGAATTCCGATAAATCCTGCGTTACAGAAAGCAGTTCCAAAGTTGTCTATCGGCTTTCGCATGCCGTATATTATATATGATACAGCTATCGCCACTGCAAATGCAGCTACAGCCAGTACCGCCGACATAAGAAGTCCATACAGCTTCTCCATCGTGAAATCTGTTATATAGCTTCTTATAATTACACACGGAATAACCGCATACAGCAGAATATTGGCCATATCCTTACTGCCATGTTCTGTAAGCAGACCTGTTTTAGACAGAATCAGTCCCAGAATCATAAGAATAAACATTATAAATGTCTGCGTTAATAATATTTGTGTTATCATAATCGTAAATATCCTGATTTCTATATTATGTTAATTGTAATTTTTATAAAATACTACATACAAGAGAGGTGCGAACATGGAATTATATCAGCTCAGGCAGTTTCAGTCTGCCGCTAGACACAAGAATATGACCCGTGCTGCCGGTGAATTGTGCATAGCACAGCCAGCATTAAGCAAGACAATCCATAAGCTTGAAGAAGAATTTGGCGCACAGCTTTTTATCCGTAATAAAAAAGGGCTCGAATGTACCCGTCAGGGAGAAATTCTGCTTGAATATGCAGACAGAATACTGGCTCTTTCAGAAGATGCTGCGCGTGCTGTCAGTGAAAGTCTTGGCGATGCAGGCGAAATAAGGCTCTGTCTCCGCTCAAGTGCAGTTCTTGTCAGCAATGTACTTAAAGATTTTATCCATGAGCACCCTCATGTCAGCTTTTCAATATCTTCTGAACCAAAAGGTTGTGACCTGCTGATTGACTCTGTCTCATCAGCTTATGATATTCCAGACAATGCACATCTTCTTATGACAGAAGAAATCTGCCTTGCCGTTTCATCATCACATCCACTTGCCCATACCGGACACATATCAGTAGAACAGATGATGGACGAGAAATTCATTGACCTTGCAGATACTCCATCTTATGCCGGAGTGTTCAATTCAATATTCAGTAAATGTAAGAAAACTCCTCAGATAGCCTACTCATGCAATGATTACATATTACAGGGCAAACTCATAAGTCTCGGTCTTGGAGTATCATTTGTTGCCTCTGTAACATGGACAAGCAGCAGCCTTCCTGAAAACATAAGCCTGCTGCATATAGATGACTGTCCACATTTCAGAAGCATTTATTATCAGCCGCTTGGCTCATTCTGCTCAGAAAATCAGCGAATCTTCGAGCACCAGCTTGAAGAATATTTCAAAAATTTGAATAATTAATGCACCTCTAATGGTGTGTCTTCACCGGCTGCAAACTGCACAACACTCTTAACTGAAGACTCAACCATGTCAGACACAGCCTGATCTGTGAAAAATGCAACATGAGGTGTGACAATAGTATTCTGGAAAGACTTAAGTATGATGTAATCGTGATTAACAACAAGGTCATCATACTTACGGTCTGTACGGATAAATTCATCCTCACCCTCACAGCAGTCAGTTCCAACTGAACCAATCTTGCCACTCTCAACAGCCTCAATCAGATCCTTTGTATCAACAAGCGCGCCCCTTGCCGCATTTATAAGGATAACGCCATCCTTCATCTTTGCAATTGAATCCTTATTAATCATATGATATGTCTCATCACTTAAGAAAGTATGAAGCGAGATAATATCTGCTCTGGCATACAATTCATCAAGAGTTACATACTCAACATTTTCAAGGTCTTTTGCAGGATATGGGTCATACGCAATAATCTTACAGCCAAATCCTGAAAGATTCTTAATTACTGCCTTTCCAATTCTTCCTGTTCCGATAATACCTACTGTCATATTCTGCATTTCACGTCCACATATAGGACCAAGTGAATAATCTGCTGTGTGTGAACGCATCATTACATACAAAGCCTTGCGGATACACATAAGCATAAGCATTACTGTATAATTGGCAACTGAATATGGCGAATATCCGCTGTGTGCAACACGGATTCCAAGGCGCTTTGCTGCCTCAAGGTCAACACTGTTATATCCGATTGTCCTGAAACCGATGTACTTTACACCCTCTGCTGCAAGCTTTTCAAGAACAGGTGCTGACAAGTCACACATGCCATCGCACACCGACATAGCCTCACAGCCTTTGACACTTTCTATATCATCTGCTGTAAATCCGCTCCTATTAATCTGTAATTCCACCTTGTATACATTTGCAAATGTATCAAAATACTGTTTTTCATCTTGACGAACGCTGAATGCTGCTATCTTCATAACTTTTCACTCCTCCTACTTAATCCACTCATATGTAAGTTTTCCAAGAATTTCGATTCCCTTAACAATCTGCTCATCAGAAGGTGTCGAATAATTAAGTCTGAATCCATTAGACTTCTGGCTCTCATCTGCTAAGAACGCTGCTCCCGGAACTGAGAGAACACCTCTGTTAATAGCCTCCCTTACAAATGGTGCAGAATCCATTCCCTCTGGCAGGAATGCCATTACGAAAAGTCCGCCCTCAGGGTGACCGAAGGTTACTGAAGGATGGAATTCCTTCTTCATGCACTCCATCATGAGATTACATTTGTGCTCATACACCTTTCTTGAATCCTCAAGATGTTTGTCGAAATCATAGTTATTAATATATTCATTACAAATGTACTGGAAAAGTACAGTTGAATGTACATCTGTGCACTGCTTTGCAACTGTAAGCGGTCCTGTGAGCGACTTGTTAAATACAAGAAAACCAAGACGGAATGCAGGTGCCATTACCTTTGAGAAGCTTCCTGCATATATAACCCTGCCCTCTGTATCCATCGACTTGATAGTTGGCACATTTTCACCTGCAAATCTTAATTCACCGTAAGGATTGTCCTCTAATATTGCGATATCATATTTGCAGCAAAGCTCATACACTTTTTTTCTCTTCTCAAGGGAAGTTGTAATTCCTGTAGGATTCTGGAAAGATGGAATTGTGTATAAAAGCTTTGCATCAGGATTAGCCTTTAAAGCCTCCTCAAGCGCATTTATATTCATTCCGTCCTGCTCCATTGGGATTCCTACAAGCTTTGCACCGTAAGAACGGAATGTATTAAGGCAGCCTACAAATGCAGGCTCTTCAGTAAGCACAACGTCTCCTTCATTAACAAGTGCCTTAGTTGTAAGGTCCGCACACTGCTGTCCGCCTGACACTATGAAAAGCTCATTATTCTCAAAATCAAAGCCTTCCTTCTTCTCAAGATATTTCTTCATAGTATCACGCAGGGGTGTATAACCTTCACTCAGTCCATACTGTAATAAAGAAACCGGATTCTCGCCAAGTCCCTTTGCCGCTATCTCTTCTATCTCCCTGCATGGAAATGTCTCTGCTGACGGATTGCCACCACCAAAAGATATAATATCCTTGCTTGCTCCTAACTTAAAAAGTTCTCTTATCATCGAACCATGAACACCTGATAAACGATTAGAAATCTCGTATTCCATATATATTTCCTCCTTCAAATACTTACTAATGCAAAAAAGAGCCAGAATCCCCTAAAGACTTCCGGCTCCTTTGCCCTTGATAAATGTATCATACCCCCATGTGTCATTCCTGTAAAATACATGTTAGTTATAAAATCATAAATCATAGCAATAGTTATTATTCGTATTCTTTGTATACTTGTTTATTGTATATTGTTATGATATAATTCCTAGTGCTACCCCTCCCATACCTGGTAGAGAAAGGAGGTGGATTGCTTGGATGCACTTGTGTCCTTAATTATCTCTATCTTGGCAAATATAGCTTCATACTATATCTGCAAATGGCTGGACAGAGATAACAGACGGTAGCCAGCCTGGGGACTAAGCCACCCTGCCAGAACGGAATAGAAAACCCCACGAGCCCTAACTCGTGGGGTTTTCGTAGATTGCTTGAATGCACTACTTGTATCCAATGACATTCTATCACATGCCATCAGACATTACAAGTATATTCTTTTTCTTTTCAAATATTATAAAATTATCAGACAACTTTTCACTTATCCCAGCTTCCCTCTTCTCTTAAGATATACGAATGCTGCGACGCATATCATAACTGATAACACCGAGCCTGCTGGTGCGGCAAGTCCCATCGGAAACAGCGTAGCCGGGAACAGCTTTGAAGCAAGGTAAGAACCAGGAACTCTCACAAATGTAATCGAAATTATATTATGCAGGAATCCGATATAAGACTTTCCATATGCTGCAAAATATCCGCTGAAACAGAAATGCACACCTGCAAACATTGTATCAATTATGTAGCTTCTCATATACTGCGTTCCAAGTAAAACCACATTTGAATCAGAAGTAAACAGACCAATAAGCCCGCCAGCAATAAACTGCATAACTATTGCCACCACAATTCCATATGTGCATGTTATAAATGTTGCGTATTTCAGTGTCAGAGCCGCGCGGTCATGCTTTCCTGCACCTATATTCTGTGCTGAAAGCGCTGAAACTGTCGCAAGCATAGACGATGGAATTATGAATATTGCACTTATCATTTTCTCAACAATACCCACTGCTGCCGATGTATCAAGTCCCCTGTGGTTGGCAATCATCGTTATTATAATGAACGCAACCTGAATACAGCCGTCCTGTATTGCAACCGGAATTCCGACCTTTAATATCTCACCCATTACCTCCCGCTGTGGTTTTAAAGCATTTGCAGACACATGTATTCCGGTCTTTTTCACTTTAACAGCAATTAACGATACTATTACGCTAAGTGTCTGGGCAAGTGTTGTTCCAAGTGCCGCTCCTATAGGACCTAAACTGCATGCACCGATAAACAGATAATCAAGCACGATATTAGCAGCACATGCAACAGCAATAAAATACATCGGACTCTTAGAATCACCCATTCCCCTGAATATTGAACTTATTATATTGTAAGCAGTTATGAATGGTATTCCGATAAAGCATATTATAAGGTAAGCAACTGTTCCACTTACAGCCTCCTCAGGAATCGCAATAAGACTGACAATCGGCTTTACAAGTGCTAAAAGAACAACCGTAAGCACAATCGACAATCCCATAAAAAGAGTTATTGTATTACCAATTGCAACACCCGCATTTTTCTTATTATCAGCACCAATCGCCCGGCCGATAACTACCGTTGTTCCCATCGCTAGCCCCACAATAATTACCGTCAGCATATGCATTACCTGACTTCCATTAGACACAGCCGTTATCGAGTCAACGCCACAAAACTGACCTGTTATGAATAAATCGGCCATTCCGTACAAAGTCTGTAAGAAATACGACAGCAGATACGGCAAAGCAAAATATACAATCGTCTTAGATACGCTTCCTGTTGTAAGGTTCTTTTCCATATTCTCTTCTCCTGATTAAAATGTGCTGTTTTGTCTATTTGCACTGTGTGAATTGGTGTCTGGCTGTATGTGTGCCTATGCGGACTCTCAGGTTTTCTTCGCCTAGTGGGAGTAAATGCCATCATCTGCAATGTCTATTACTGCGAGCGAAAGCAAACGCGCTTCGCTTGAACGAGCTTTCACTCACAGACTTTATGCATATAATGGCATTAACTCCCACACGGCTTAGAAAAAATCGAGTCCACACAGGCACACATACAGCCAGACATCACTACACATATGCTTAATTCAAAAAATAAATTAGCAGCCACCCTCAAAGCAGCTGCCAATATATTAAACCTTACAACCATTGCAAGGTCAACCATTATTCTGTTATTTTCTTTACGGGAATACTTATCTGCCCAAGCCTTTGTTCAGTCTTTCTTGACACAAGCTCATCCCCACACAGTCTCACCATTAATATAATCAGTCATAAAATATACAATCTTGTTCCAAAGCTCATACTCTACAATATGCCTTGTTTCTTTAATTATCCTGAGACATTTTTTAATTACATCTGAAGAATCTCCATCTGCCAGCTCTAACAACTTTTTGTATGTCTTATGCCCCTCACTTTTCTCTTTCTCTGTCCATCTCACTTCTTCGGTATCCTCTATTTTATTAAGAAAAATATACATAAATACCGGCATATCTTTTTCCTGTCTCCATTCCATACATTTATCCTCCATAAAATATGTCATCCTTCCACTGCCATCATAATAAGTATCAATCCAAAAAAAGTAATGCAAAAATACATTAGCACTACATACATATGATCACCTCTTTGTTAAAAACACTATCATATTCACTTTAAACCAACTTTAAATTGTATTTTAAGTCTCTCTGTGCTACTATTTAAGCATAAGAGTTAAACCTAACTTTAGGTCAACCCAATAATAGTGAACATTTTGTGAATTTTATTATCACATTTGTAAAAAACTAATATCAGGTAAGCAAGGCTTACAGAAAGCAGGTGTGTTATGTACACAATAGGACAGGTTTCAGAAATGTTTAATCTTCCCGTTTCAACATTAAGATATTATGATAAAGAAGGATTATTCCCTTTTATGCAGCGTACCTCTGGAATAAGACAGTTCTCTGACACAGAAATTGCTGCTCTTAAGCTTATTGAATGTCTCAAAAAATCAGGTCTTGAAATCCGCAACATCAAGCAGTTTATGGAATGGTGTCAGGAAGGCAGCAGAACTTACGAACTCAGAAAACAGCTTTTTGAGAGACAGAAAGCCGCTGTTGAAAAAGAGATGGAAAAAATGCAGGAAACTCTTGATATGCTTACTTTCAAGTGCTTCTATTACGAGCAGGCTATCAAGGACGGCAACGAGGACGGAATACATTCAATGCTTCCAGACAAGCTCCCCGCCGATATTCAGACTGCCTACGACAACTCACACAAATAATTATTAATTGCTTATTATATTTAACACAAAATATGGAGGCTAATATATGTTCAAATCTTTAGAAGTTAAATATCCTAAGTTTTATCAGGTATTCAGATTCATTATAGTTATAATTGCTTCCGTGCTGTACGCATGGAATTTAAGATGCTTTGCCAAAGTCGCAGACCTGCTGCCAGGAGGCTTTTCAGGAGTCTCCCTGTTATTTCAGGCAATCGGACTACGTTTTTTTTATATCAGCATCCCATTTACAATATTCAATGTGGCACTTAACATTTTCCCAGCTTACATTGCCTACCGCTACATCGGCAAGAAGTTTACCATCTACTCAATCGTGGTAATTATACTTTCCAGTGTGCTTGTTGATATCCTTCCTCCATACATTTTTACAGAAGATATCCTGCTTATAAGCGTATTTGGCGGAATTATCAACGGATTTGCAATAAGCCTGTGCCTCAATGTCGGCACTACCACAGGTGGAACTGATTTCATAAGCATTTATTTTTCTCATATTAAAGGAATAGACGCATGGAACTATATTCTTCTTGGTAATGTTGTGATTCTGCTCATCGCAGGCGGACTGTTTGGCTGGTCAATCGCGCTCTACTCAATAATATACCAGTTCTGTAGCACTCAGGTAATCCAGTTCATGTACAAACGCTACCAGAAGATGACATTATTCATCATTTCTGACAAATCCGAAGAAATCTATCACGCCATAAAGAATACAACCAACCACGACGCCACGCTTTTCAAGGGAATCGGCTGCTACGAGGAAAAAGAGCGCACGCTCATATACTCAGTAATCAACTCCGAAGCGAAACGTGAGCTTATCACATTGATTCGCTCAATTGACAAGCACGCATTTATAAATGTGGTAAAAACCGAAGAGCTTGACGGCAGATTTAACGATATTCCACATGATTAATCAGGACACAGAATATTCGTACTCATATCATATTTTAATCAAATTTCTCCAATAAACTATAGACAATCAATTAACATACACTAAAGAAATGGAGAGATGACTATGATTAAATTAAATAAAATCAAAAGGAATTGCGTAGCCGCAGTTATTCTTACTATGTGTCTTATGACTGCTGGCTGTGCCAGAAATTCGACTTCAACTACTACTGCATCAGGCGGTGAGACTACCATCACTTCAGGCATTACTAAAGAAGACACAGATGTAACTCACGCAGATGATGCTGAGAATTACAGAGTCTCCATTACAAGTGATTTCACTGTGACATCTGATACATCAGATGGAGTTACACAGTCAGGTTCTGTATACACAATCACAAAGGCTGGTGAATATACAGTAGCCGGTCTTTTATCAGAAGGACAGCTTATTGTTGACGCAGGTGATGAGGACGAGATTACTATCGTATTAAACGGAACATCTATCACATGTTCAAGTGGTTCACCTATATACGTTAAAAATGCTTCCGAAGTCAAGATTAAATCAGAAGAGAACACATTTAACGAGGTAATTGACAAACGTGCTGAAGCAACTGACGATTCTTCTGACGACGCCGGTAACGCAGCAATCTATGCAACATGCGACTTAAAGCTTGTCGGTAAGGGAGCTTTAGTTGTAACTGGCAATTACAATAATGGTATCCAGAGCAAAGACGACCTTTCTATCAAAAATGTGATTGTTAAAGTTACTGCTGTAAACAATGCCATCAAAGGCAACGACGCCGTTGATATTGAATCTGGAAATATAATTGCAATCTCCGCTAAAGGCGATGGCATCAAGACTTCTAACAGCAGTATTTCTAACAAGGACAACCAGAAGGGAATCGTTACAATCACTGGCGGTAATATTGATGTATATGCAGCCTGTGATGGTATAGACGCAGCCTACGGGGTAGATATATCAGGTGACGGTAACTTAAACATCTATACAGATACTTACTCTGAATATAGTGAAGAAGTTACAACATCTGGCAGTTCTTCCGGTTCAAGCAGCTCTACTAATAAAACTGCTTCTGCCAATACTGTTTCTTATGTGGCAGCTTCTGACACTATCGCCAACGCACCTGGCGGCTTTGGTGGTGGCAACATGGGTGGCATGGATGGTCAGAACGGTGGTAATGCTCCTGATATGAACGGCGGTTCCGGTGGTAATAAGGCCGGCGGCGACCGTCCAGGAATGCCTGGTGACTTTAATGAATCCGGTAATTCTTCTGGACAGTCCTACTCAACTAAGGGTATTAAGGCTGACAGCGAAATAAATATTTCAGGCTTTACGATTAACATAAACTCAACAGATGACGGTATCCATGCAAACTCTGATTCAGGCGTACTTGAAACTGGCGAGGACGGCAAAGGAACTATTGTTATCAATGGTGGTTCAATTACAATTTCTTCTGGTGATGACGGCATGCACGCTGACAAACAACTTGATGTCAATGATGGTTATATTAATATAGTAACTTCATACGAAGGACTTGAGGCCATGACTATCAACTTAAATGGCGGCAAAATATATGTATATGCTACTGATGATGGCATCAATGCCTGCACAGGTGATGGAAAGACTTCTCCAATTGTCAATGTAACAGCCGGATATATAGATATCACAACTGCGTCTGGTGATACTGATGGTATTGATTCTAATGGAAATTACGTACAGACCGGTGGATTTGTATTAGTTAAAGGCGGCAGTTCATCTGGAAATGTATCAGGATCAATTGATGTAGATGGTACCGTAACGATAACTGGTGGAACATGCGTTGCCCTCGGTGGTGTATGCGAAACACCTATAAACTCTGCTAATGCTTATGTATTAAGTTCCGTATCATTCAGTTCTGGAAGCTATTCACTTAAAGATTCTTCTGGCAAAGAAGTAATAAGCTTCACTGTTGACAGTACATTCAGCAACGGCTGGATATGCTCTGACACTCTTGTAACCGGCACAAGCTACACACTTTACCGGGGTTCAGACTCTATTGCAGACTGGACTCAGGAATCTGGAACAATGGGAGCTTCTGGCACTGGCGGCTTTGGCGGTGGCAGACGATAAGATACTTCACATTTACTCTCCTTATTTTCTTAAAACAGTCACTGGATTTTGATATGCCCCCTGTCTACTTGACAGGGGGCATATCATTTTTCTGGTGGCTGTTTTCATATATCTCCCTATATCCCGCATAGCATAAATTCCTAATAAACCTACCAAATCATTATCCACCATTACTTTAGTATGTCAATTAAACATCTTATTTTATTAAATTGTCTTTCAAAACCCACTAACTATATACATAATCATAATTTAGTAGGCATTTTCACGGAAGATTTCATCTTTAAGAGCCTCTAATTCAGAAAAATCCAGGAAAAAGACCTACTCAAAAAGCTATTCACAGCTGTTTCGTAGGTTTGCTCCCTCCGCATCAGGTTATAATTCTCTCAAGCAAACCTACTCAATGACATATTATAGGCATAATAGTAGGTATATCCATATTATTCATATATATAAACTCATTTTCTCCTTGCTAATCTCTCCCCAATATGCTACAATTCATTTATGTTTACTTTATCAGTTTAAAGCGTTACACTTTAAACCTGTGAAGTAGTCTATAATACATTTAATATGGGGGTTTTTATGTTAAAACTAGTTATTCTTATTATCTACTTTGCGGTGCTGATAGGCATTGGCTTATACTGCCGCAAGCATGCAACTGATGTTAATGGTTTCGTTCTCGGTGGAAGAAGCGTTGGTCCGTGGCTCACCGCATTTGCATATGGAACATCTTATTTCTCGGCTGTTGTATTCGTTGGATACGCAGGCCAGTTTGGCTGGAAATACGGCATTGCCGCAACCTGGGCTGGTATCGGCAACGCAATTATAGGTTCACTTCTTGCATGGGTCATACTTGGCAGAAGAACAAGAATTATGAGTCAGCACCTTGATTCAGCAACCATGCCACAGTATTTTGGAAAAAGATTCGGAAGCAATCCATTAAAAATCGGTGCTTCTGTTATAATATTCATTTTTCTGATTCCATACACAGCTTCACTTTACAATGGACTTTCAAGACTTTTCGGTATGGCTTTCAACATTGATTACAGCGTCTGTATCATAATCATGGCAACACTTACCGCAATCTATGTAATTGCAGGCGGTTACATGGCTACTGCAATCAATGATTTCATTCAGGGAATTATCATGTTATTCGGTATCGTTGCTGTTATTGCTGCCGTAATCCACTCTAAAGGCGGCTTCATGTCAGCACTGCAGGGTCTTGCAAATGTGTCTGACCCGGCAGTAAGCGATACTCCCGGTATATTTGCTTCATTTTTTGGACCTGACCCATTCAACCTTTTATGCGTTGTAATCCTTACATCACTTGGAACATGGGGACTTCCTCAGATGGTTCAGAAATTCTATGCAATTGATAATGAAGCTTCTATCCAGAAGGGTACTGTAATCTCAACAATATTTGCGCTTATAGTTTCAGGTGGATGCTATTTTCTCGGAGGTTTCGGAAGATTATTCTCTGACCAGATAGATGTCAAGGCTAACGGCTTCGACTCAATAATTCCAACAATGCTTTCTAATTTAAGTCCTGCGCTTATTGCATTAGTTGTAATTCTTGTGTTGTCAGCTTCAATGTCTACACTTTCATCACTTGTAATAGCTTCAAGCTCAACACTTACTATTGACTTCTTAAAAGATAACTTTATCAAGAACATGAGTGAAAAGAAACAGGTATTATACATAAGAATTCTTGTTGTTGTATTCATTGCGATATCTGCAATACTTGCACTTATCCAGTACAAGAGTTCAGTAACATTTATTGCACAGCTTATGGGAATATCTTGGGGTGCACTTGCAGGTTCATTCCTTGCACCATTTATGTTCTCGCTTTACTCTAAGAAGGTTTCCAAAGCATCATGCTGGGCATGCTTTTTATTCAGCTCAATACTTATGCTTGCCAACATCTTCTTCAGAGCAGGCTTCCCAACATGGCTCCAGTCACCTATCAACTGCGGTGCATTTGCAATGTTTGCCGGAATGATTATCGTTCCTGTAGTCAGCCTGTTTACACCGAAGCCAAATAAAGAGCTTGTTGACAGCGCATTTGCATGCTACGAAAAAGAAACAGAAGTGCCTCAGAAAACAGCACTTGGAAAGTAATTCGCAACATATCTAATATTTATATACCCTTTACAACAAAACCTCCTTGTGCTATAACAACCAAAGTTATAAAACACAAGGAGGTTATTTATGGCATCAAAGCTTCACAACGCCCTCGCTAAGAAGCTTCCGGATATACAGATGTCCGAAGCCTTCATAAACTGCGTATTCCTTGCCATGTCCGGTGGACTTCAGGATGCATATACATATTTTACAAGAAATGAAGTATTCTCCAACGCACAGACCGGTAATGTGGTTCTTATGAGTACACATTTTATGATGGGTGAATGGTATCAGGGATTAAAATATCTTCTGCCATTCTTAGCATTTGGTCTTGGCGTATTCGTAACAGAGCGGATTCAGGGCAAATACAAAAATGCTACCAGACTTCACTGGCGGCAGGCAATATTACTTATTGAAATTATTATCTTAATTGCAGTTGGCTTCATGCCCCATTCAATGGACATGTTTGCAACAATAATCGTATCGTTCTCATGTGCTATGCAGGTACAGGCATTTAGAAAAGTCAATGGCTATTCCTATGCAAGCACCATGTGCATCGGTAACTTAAGAAGCGGTACAGACGCACTTTCAGTATTTGTGCGTACTGGCAATAAAACATCTCTTAAGAAAGCCGGATATTATTTTGGCATAATATTATTCTTTGCAATCGGCGCAGGTATCGGTGGAAACCTTTCAATGCTGTTCGGAATCCACACAATATGGATTTCAAGTGCACTGCTTTCAATCAGCGTACTTCTTATGTTTGCGGAGAAATTAAAAATATAATGTAAATGATTCCTTGTCATAGTCATAACACATTCTAACATAAAACCCCAATCCGTGGCATAGATTGTATAAATGAAACTTCCGGAGTCCCGACATGCGAGACTATATAGAAGAACGTGCCACCCAGCTGGCATATTACATAATTGAGCATAAAGCCACTGTAAGACAGACAGCCAAAGTATTTAATGTAAGCAAAAGCACTGCACATAAAGATGTAACTACACGACTTATGGAAATCAATCCTGAACTAGCCAGAGAAGCCAGAAAGGTTCTTGATGTCAATAAACAAGAAAGACACATCCGCGGAGGTATGGCTACTAAAGAAAAATACCTCCACGCATGTGCCAGATAGTTTTTATAAAATTGCAGAAACTGTGAGTCCTCGTGTCTTGGATAGGTCTATAAACTCATCTTCACACTGGACAATTGGCAGACTGAGTGCATTCTCATTAATAAGAACAACCTTTCCAATTCTTCCATCTGAAAGTCTCACATCGTTATTAATATACGATGATGCCACATTTTTTAAGAAAGGAAGAATATATTCAGGTTCAAACTTTGTAAATGCATCTTTATACATTGTATCTATTACTTCAAAAGGACATAATGCTCCTCTATATACTCTTGCTGAAGTCATTGCATCATACACATCAGCAATTGCTATAATCTTGGCTACTGCTGGAATATGATCCGACTTTAAGCCAAATGGATACCCTGTTCCATCACATTTTTCATGATGGAGCAGGCATGCCTCTTTAATTCGTATATCAATGTTCTGATTCTTAACTTTCTCATATCCAAAGTTAACATGCTGCTTCATTATATTGTATTCAGCAACTGTCAGCTTACCAGGTTTTGTAAGAATTTCGTTAGGAATCATAATCTTACCTATGTCATGAAGAAGTCCACTTATTGTCAGTATTCTTATATCTTTCTCACTAAACTTAAGCCATTGCCCAAGAATTGAAGCTATCAAAGCAACATTTACACTATGAACATATGTAAGGTCATCAAACTGCCTCATACTGTGCAACATATCAAAAAGCTGTAAACTATTTCTGTTCGCAGTAAGAATCTCATTAGTTCCTTCTATCAGCTTATCTATATCAATGGGACTGTTATTCATAACAACATCGTTAAGTCCTCCTTTGATATCCAGAATATTCTCATCATAAGTCTTTTTAAAATGCTTAAACCTTATGCTTGCTCTTATCTTATCAAAATACTTAACGTTCTCTTTATTAGCAGTTTTTCCCAGAACCTTTTCCAGATCCTGCAGTTCATTATTGGTGTCGTATACCTTTACTTCCAGTATATGATGCCCTGAAATATTTGCTATTATATCATAATTAAGTATGGTATCTTTCTTTGCTAATATATTACCATCTGGCGTATGTACATCATCTGCGAGTTTATCGCCTTCCTGTGCATCAAATATGAATATCGTCTTATCTGTCATTACTCATTCCCCCGGTTTTCACGATACATTTGTCTGTAAAAATGTATTTTAATTATAAAATTCTATATAGAAATTGTCAATTTACTCTTGACGAATGTTTAAATATTGTGTAGTATCTTATGCGGTAATATTAATTGAATATTTTATATCCCTTATTAAGAGCGGTGGAGATACATAGGATCTATGAAGCCCGGCAACCCCTTTTGAGGAAGGTGCCAACCTGAGCGATATTAGTCGAACAATAAGAGGATTTCGATACAGTCTATCGGGTCCCTTGTCGGGGACCTTTTTTTGTGCGAGCAGCGATGAGAATTCTAACGTATATGACACAATCATGCTTGCATGAATTGGGACATATGCGTTTGGATTCGAGGAGCACCGCGACAATGCCAGAATGTAGTTCTGGCATCTGAGCTGCGAGCGCGAGCAGCGGTAACATTGCAGTTCTGGCATTTTGCTACAAGCACGAGTAACGATAAGAATAGACACGATAAGGTATGGGATAGACATATTCACGATAAAATCAAAAGGAGATAACATGGAAAAAAGATTATTTACTTCAGAATCAGTAACAGAAGGACATCCTGACAAAATCTGTGACCAGATTTCAGATGCCGTACTTGATGCTCTCTACGAGCAGGATCCATACTCAAGAGTAGCCTGCGAAACTCTTACTAACACAGGTTTTATTATGGTAATGGGCGAGGTTACAACTAAGGCTAACATAGATATTCCTTCTATCGTAAGAAAGACAGTTACAGATATCGGTTATGACAGCTCTGATAAGGGATTTGATGGTAACACCTGTGCTGTTATGGTTGCATTAGACAAGCAGTCAGCTGATATTGCTATGGGTGTTGATAAGGCTCTTGAAGCAAAGGATGGCGAGATTGATGATTCAGAAGGTGGTGCCGGCGATCAGGGTATGATGTTTGGTTACGCAACTAACGAAACTCCTGAATTCATGCCTTACTCTTCTGCACTTGCGCAAAAGCTTTCTAAGCAGCTTACAAAGGTTCGTAAAGATGGAACTCTTTCTTACTTAAGACCAGACGGAAAGACTCAGGTAACAGTTGAATATGATGAAAACAAAAAGCCAATAAGACTTGATGCTATCGTTGTTTCATCACAGCATGCTCCTGAAGTATCTCAGGAACAGATTCATGAGGATATTAAGAAATATGTTATTGATGCAATCGTTGATCCTTCTATGATTGACGCTGACACTAAGATATACATCAATCCAACAGGCCGTTTTGTAATTGGTGGACCTAACGGAGATTCAGGTCTTACAGGTCGTAAGATTATAGTTGATACTTACGGTGGAGCTGCAAGACATGGCGGTGGTGCTTTCTCTGGTAAGGACTGCACTAAGGTTGACCGTTCTGCTGCATACGCTGCAAGATATGTTGCTAAGAATATTGTCGCTGCCGGACTTGCTGACAGATGTGAGATTCAGCTTTCATATGCAATCGGTGTTGCAAGACCAACATCTATCATGGTTGATACATTTGGCACAGGAAAGCTTGATGAAGAAAAAATCGTTGAAATCATCCGTGAGAACTTTGATTTAAGACCTAACGGAATCATTAAGATGCTTGACTTAAGAAGACCTATCTATAAGCAGACAGCTGCTTATGGTCACTTTGGACGTACAGACCTTAACCTTCCTTGGGAGAAGCTTGACAAGGCAGATGTACTTGCTAAGTATCTTGGTTAATTATTAGCAATTATATATAATGCTGAATTTAAATGGCGGTCAGATAACCAGTAAATCTTCTGGTTATTTGACCGCTACTTTTGTCATCTTTATATCGGAATTTGGTCAGCCTTTCTGCCGTCATCACTGGCGAAAACCCACTAAAAGCTTGAAATCACTCAATTTAGTATGTTGTTTTTTCATCTTTTGACATAATATCTTTTACAAAACCCACTAAATTAATAATACTTCACCCTTTAGTATGTCTTTTTCATGCTTCATCTTTACATCCAGCCGGTGAATCATTATAAATTCCTTAAAAAGACCTACACAATCTGGCTCGTGCCATTATTTAGTAGGTATCCTCAACAAATTTATTTACTTTTAAAATGACAAAGACCTACTCAGATACTAACTAACGCCATCTGAGTAGGTCTTTGTTAAATTATGATATTGAAATCAGCCATTTCGCACCACTCTGCTACTATCGCATCCAGCATCAGCTCACATCTTCACGTCATCACAGCTTCTTCAGCCACTTCTTCCGCTCCATGCGTACAAGGAATATGGCACCCCTGAAGCAAAGCTCTGCCGCCATCGCTATCCACACACCAACAAGTCCATAACTTCCAACAAGAAGGAATGAAAGAACAACCCGAACAGCCCAGAGACTGAAGAAATTCATAAGGCTTGAAACAAGAGTATCTCCTGCTCCACGAAGCACACCTGTTACTACAATTGACGCGCCATACAGTGGCTCTGCAAATGCCTCAATTCTAAGTATAGTTACTCCAAGCTCTCTTACTGCCGGGTCAGGTGTAAGAATTCCAATCATAAACGGTGCAAATATAAACATCAGAAGTCCGGTGAACGCCATTATTCCCATTCCGAAAGCAACTGAAATTCTTCCAAAAGACAACGCAAGCTTTCCTCTGCCTGCACCGATACTCTGTCCAACAAGTGCTGTTGCAGCCTCCTCAATTCCGTAAGCTGGCATATAACACAGGCTTTCAGCAGTTATTGCAAATGCATTGGCAGCCACAGCCACAACTCCTAATGGTGCAACAATTCTTGTTATCGTAATCATAGCCCCGAACATAACTACATTTTCAAATGTGACAGGAAGAGATAAAACAAATGACTTCTTTATTGTCGCAAGACCTGCCTTCTCATCAGAATCTGTTCCGTAACCCTTAGAAAGCATCGGTGTTCTGAACATCAATACATAAAACATAATAATTGTGGTGACAATCTGTGCCGCCGTTGTTCCAAGTGCTGCACCCATAACTCCAAGACCAAAGCCAAAACCATGCCAACTGAATATGAATATAAAATTGAATATAATATCAAGTAAACAGTTCATGGAATTAAGAATTCCCGGTGTCTTCGTATTGCCGCAGCTCTGTAACATTCTCGTACCAAGACGGTTAAATCCTAATGCCGGCATAGACAATGATGTTATAAGAAAATACATTGCCGCGTCCTTCTGTATCGACTCTTCTCCACCAAGCCATGCTGGAAGTCCCCAGCTTATCATGGCTCCGGCAGCACCAATAATAATTGATATAAGAAGAACTATTCCAAATGACTGTAAGAACACTCTTCTTGCCCTGTTAAACTTCTTTGCCCCGACAAGCTGTGCCACCTGAATTGAAAATCCAAGTGATGGTGCAGAAGCAAGGCTTCCAAGCAGCCATGTCGTTGTCGATACAAGACCTATTGAAGCCGAACAGCCTGCCCCCAGTCTTCCAACCATAGACGCATCAATATACTGCATTATAATTGATGACACCTGTGCCAGAATCGTAGGCAGACTCAGCATAATTACAAGTCTTATCTTCTGTTCAAATGTAATCTCTTTATTATTTCTTATATAGGAAAGTGTATCTTCCTTCATTTAGCATTACCCTTCTACAATATTTTTAGCATGCTCAAGAGCTGCATCAATGTTGGCACAGAAATTATCTCTTCCAATCTCATCTGCAAAACCAGCATGCTCCATGACTGACATAGGCTGTTCATTAACATGTGAAAGAATCATAACTGCGCCATGCCTTTTACATACTGCATGAATATTTCTTAAAGATCTGAGAGCAGTAACATCCATTGCAGGAACACCTCTCATCCTTACAATAACTGCCTTAGAACCTGATACTGTCTGGATATCAAGAAACTTGTCCGCAGCTGCAAAAAACATTGGTCCATTAATCTCATATACAAGCGTATCCTTAGGAACCTGCTTAAGATTAATGCTGTCAGGATCATTATTCTCATCTATATTATCACCAATATATTTCCAGCTCTTAACCTCTGTAACATCAGCCATTCTCTTAAGGAAAAGAAGTGCTGTAAGCACAACACCAACTTCAATAGCAACAACAAGGTCAAATACAATAGTAAGTACTGCTGTTGTAAGAAGCACAAGAATATCGCTCTTAGGTGAAGTCTTGCACAGAGAAATCATTTCTCTCCAGCCACTCATGTTATAAGCTACCATGAAAAGAATCGCTGCAATTGCCGGCATTGGAATCCATGCTGCATATGGCATAAGCACAACAAGGATAAGAAGAAGTGTTACAGAATGCACCATACCAGCAATTGGTGTACGTCCACCATTCTTAACATTAGCTGCTGTTCTCGCAATAGCACCTGTTGCCGGAATTCCACCAAATAAAGCAGATACAAGGTTACCTGCACCCTGCGCAACGAGTTCCATATTAGGCTTATGTCTGCTTCCAATCATACCGTCAGAAACAACGCATGATAAAAGTGACTCAATACCTGCCAGTACCGCAATTGTAAATGCATCCGGCAAAAGATTCTTAACCATTGTTATATTAACATGTGGTATGCTGATACCCGGCAGCTTGCTTGAAATTGTATATAAATCTCCAATAGTCTTAGCCTGCATTCCAAGTTTAACCATAATTACAGAAACTATAACAGCAATTAAAGATGCTGGAATCTTCTCTAACTTCTTGAATCTAGGCCATATTATAAGAATTGCAAGTGAAACACCACCTACAACAAGAGCCTGCCAGTTAAATGTGTTAATACATTTAAACACCGCATTTAACTTATCAAGTGTCTCAATAGTTGGTCCAGTATATGCAGAAGTATCAAGACCTAAGAAATCCTTAATCTGTCCTACAAGAATAGTAACTGCTATACCAAATGTAAATCCAGTTGTAATTGTATAAGGAATAAATCTGATAAGATTACCAAATTTAAGAAATCCCATGATAATAAGAATGATACCAGCCATAATTGTTGCAACAATAAGGCCATCCATTCCGTTCTGTGCTACAATTCCTGCAACAATAGTTGCAAATGCGGCTGTTGGTCCGGCAATCTGAACCCTGCTTCCGCCAAGGAATGAAATAACAAAACCAGCAAATATAGCTGTGTAGATACCCTGCTCAGGACCTACTCCTGATGCAAGCGCAAGTGCGATAGATAATGGTAACGCTATGATTGCAACGATAATACCTGCAATAACATCATTAACAAACTGCTTCTTAGAATAGCCTTTCATAACATCAAAAAGCTTTGGTACGAATTGATTCATTGTTTTCCCCTTAAGTGGTTTTACCACATTTCTCATATTATTAATAGTGCAGAACCTGCCTGCTCATATATGTAAATCCCGTTTTAATGCGGAAACAATAAGAATAAATAAGGCTGCACACCCATTAAAAGCTGTGCAACCTTAGTCCTGTCAAACATTAAATATTAACTTAATCACGAATTACTCTGCTGTATCTGTTGTATCGTTAACCGTAACATTCTCACACACAAAATCAACTATCTTCTGATAAAGAACCTGATATCCAATCTCTGAATTCATAGTCTTGCCATAAGTATCAAGAATATCATTATAGTCATCATAACCATAATATGAAGCAAGCTCCTCACCTGTTGAATTAATATCATCTGCAGTAACAGTGATATTGTTATCAGCAGCTATCATAGTTACAATCATCTTCTGTAAAAGATACTGCTTTGCATAATTATCTGCATACTCGTTAAATGCATCAAGTGAATCAAATTTATATGCACTCTTAAGATACTCCTCCTTAGAAGAGTATGATGAGCTATATGACTGATATTCTGCATCTACGTTACTGTTAAGAGTATTTAATAAATCAGTAAGTTCTTCGCTTGGATAATCTGAAACGTCAAGTCCATCAGACATCTGTTTATAAGCAGCATCAAATATAGCACTTGAACGGCTTGATGAAGCCTGTGTCTCAAGGTAAGATCTTACATATGTTCTTAACTGCTCAACTGTTGTAACTGAACTATCCTCAATTCCTAATGAAGCAGCATTAGCTGCAACCCACTCATCTGTAAGTTCTGGAACAACTGATTCGTCAATTTCATTAACAGTTACTGTGAATACTGTTGTCTTTCCTGCAAGATCTGAATTGTAATAGCTCTCTGGGAATACACATGTAATATCAGTCTCCTGACCTACTGTAAGTCCCACAAGTCCCTTATCAAGATCTTCAATAAATTTCCCTGAACCTATTGTGTAAGTAACATCTGTAGCAGTTCCTCCTGAAAATGCTGTTCCATCAAGCTTACCACTGTAATCAAGCTTAATAACATCTCCTGCCTTAGTTGTTCCCTCTGTTATAACATTAGTTGTAGCCTTTGATTCAAGCATGCTCTTGATATAATCCTCAACATCTGAATCAAGAACAACATAATCTGACTCCTTAAGATCAACAGACATTCCTTTCCAGTCTGAAAGATTAACAAATGTCTTATATACTCCTGCATTAGATGTAATTGTTCCTGCATACTCTTCTGCATTTATCTCTGTGTTAGCTGTAGAAGCTTTAGCTTCTTTCTTTTCTGTTTTACCACATGCTACTAATGATGCTGCAAGTGCACCTACAAGTAACACACTAAATAACTTCTTTTTCATATACTTCCTCATTTCTACATACATAAACATTTCTGCCTAACAGCAAGCCTTATATTTATAGCACATTTATCAAAAAAATAAAAGTAATTTCACACTAATTTCACTTTTTTATACAGCGTTAAACTGTTATAATCTCAATGTGTTAATAATTTTTGGAGGATGCCGGTTTATTCCGGTAATTATTCTATGAAGAAATTTAATAAAATAAAATGCTTTTCATATGTGTTTACTGTTATTCTGGCTCTGGGCTTTGTGCTTACCGCCTGCGAAAAACCTGCAGTTACACTGACTACCCCGGAGTCTGTGAACGGCTTTAAGTTAAACACATTTGTGCAGATTGACTCATACACAAGTGTTTCTAAGAATACTCTTACGGAAGCTCTTAATCTGTGTGACTACTACGAAAACATTTTTTCAAGGACTAAGGAAGATAGCGAGTTATCAAAGGTTAATTCTAACCAGACAACAAGCATATCTAAGGAAATGTATGAATTAGTAAGTGCCGGACTTGAATATGCTGCTTTGAGTAATGGAGCATTTGACATAACAATAGGAAGCGTTTCCAGACTGTGGGACTTCACCGCGGAATCACCGAAAGTTCCTGACAGCGGACGTATTGCCGAAGCTTTGACACATGTTGATTACACCAGAGTCAGTGTGTCCGATAACGGTGATGGTACTTATTCAATCAGCAAGCCTGATGATGTCATCCTTGACCTCGGAGCTGTTGCTAAAGGCTATATTGCCGACAAAATCAAAGATTTTCTTGAAGAAAATGGTGTAAAACGTGCTATAATCAATCTTGGTGGCAATGTTTTATGTATAGGTAAGAAAACTAATACGGATAACTTTGGAATCGGCGTAAGGAAGCCATTTGCAGCCAATAATGAAGTGCTGGTTGCTCTTTCTGTTGATGATTCCTCTGTTGTATCATCTGGCAACTATGAGCGGTATTTCTATGCTGATGACGGCACATTTTACCATCATATACTTAACCCGGCTACAGGCTATTCTTATGACAATGACCTGTCCGATGTTACTATTCTATCAAAGGATTCGCTTACCGGAGACTGCTTAAGCACTACCTGCTTCTGTCTGGGTCTTGATGATGGCATGAAGCTTATTGAAAGCCTTGACGGTATTGAAGCTGTATTTGTGACTAATGAAGGTGAAATTCACTATTCTAGTGGAGCGAAGGCCTATGTAAAGAGCTGAGATAACTCGCGCTACCAGGCTTAACTTAATATCAAAAATGAAATGGAGAACATACAATGATAAGACTCATATTAATCGTTATATTTGCAATAATAATATTCTTTGCCAGCCTTATAATGCTTCCTGTATTCTGGCTTATTGGCAAGTTCAATCAGGATGCTAAGGATCGCGGAAGTCTCCGCTTTGTTCAGGGTGTTTTTAAGGTTGTTCTTTTTCTGTCTGGTGTTACAACAACTGTAAAAGGACTTGAAAACCTCCCTAAAGACGGAGAAGCTGTACTTTTTGTAGGCAATCACCATGGTTTCTTCGACACAATTATTTCTTACACATACATGAAACCCAGAACTGGCTTTGTTGCCAAGAAAGAGATTGAAAAAGTCCCTCTTCTTAATATATGGATGAAATATCTTTACTGCCTCTTCCTTGACAGAAAGAATATGAAAGAAGGTTTAAAGACTATCCTTACCGGTATTGATTACCTTAAAGCTGGAACTTCAATTGTTATATTCCCTGAAGGAACAAGAAATAAAAGCATTGATGGTGTTCTTCCTTTCCATGCAGGAAGCTTTAAGCTTGCTGAAAAATCAGGCTGCAGGATTATTCCTATGGTACAGAACAACACAGCTGCTGCATTAGAAGACCACCTTCCATTCTTTAAAAAGACTCACACTGTCCTTGAATTTGGCAAGCCAATTGATGTCGCCAGCATGGACCGCGAGCAGAAAAAAACTCTTGCCAAGGATGTGCAGGATCTTATTGAGAAGATGTACGAGGAAAACAAGACACTTGTGTAGATTGGTTTGAAGTGGGCGGTCATGATGGAGGTATGTTGTCCTTTCAGACACGCTCCCGCTCGTGAAAAGACGTAGCGGTACTAGGTGCACTGCCTCACTTCGTGAGGTGCGTTTGCCAAGTGCCGACGCCTTTCCAACGGTCTGAAACTACAACATACCTCCATCATGACCTTACACTTCACCCAATTTACAGTTTGCTTTGGTTTCCCGTTGGGAAACCTTGCTTGTTGGGAGTTGTCTTTTTGCTTACTTATTGGCAAAAACCTACTAACTCCCCTTATTCAATCTGTTTCGTATGTCAATAAATCATTATTTTTTATTATATCAACTTCAATGACCTACTAACTTGCAAGTTAAATTGAATTTAGTAGGTATTTTCCAGGCACGCAGGCTCATATTTCATCTAAATCAGCCAGCAATTTCACAAAACGACCTACTAATCCGCACACATCAGATATATTAGTAGGTTTTCATCCCTAATTCTCTAATATATCGAAGTCCAATAAACCTACTAATTCATATAAAAACAGCCATTTCGTCCGTATTTCCCAATTTTCATTGCAAAACTACACATCCACACCTGACCTTCGTGGCATAAAAAAAGACCACACCAGCAATCCGCTGATGCAGCCTCTCATCCTTACTTATTCTTCTTAAAAAATCCCTTCTTTTTCTTTTCAGGAACTACAATCTTTCCACCTCTTACAGACTTGATGCCTACAATATAGATACCACTTACTTCTGCCTTGACTTCTGCCTTAATTGGAATCTGGTCAAATACCTTAGGATCACACATAAGTGACATAACTCTTGGTCCAATCTTTGCCTTAACGATTGGCATCTTACGACCTCTGAATGCCTTAGGTGTCTGGTCTAAGACCATCTTAGGAAGTCCGGCATCTTTCATCTTCATCATCTTCTTATCAATGACAAGCATCGACATAACCTGCTTTGCAGCCTCTAACTGTGCGTTATTAGCTTCCTGCTTCTTCTGAAGCTTTTTACCCACAATAGTAAGTGCAACAAGTGCTGCTATAAGTACAGCAATAACTATCAATAAAACAATACTCCAAACTGGCATATTTACTACTCCTTCGTTAACTTTTCATATACTAGTTAATTATATCAAAACAATCAGTAATTGCAAGTGTTTTGTGTTGGTCTGTGGGGCGGATTGTGTGGGTATATGTCATTTCCAGACACGCTCCCGCTCGTGAAAGTGCGTAGCGGACACTAAGTTCACTGCCTCACTTCGTGAGGTACGTTCACTAAGTGCCGACGCACTTCCAACGGTCTGAAAATGACATATACCCACACAATCCGCCCACCTCCCCACAAACTCTTGCTTGGTGCCTTTGGCACCATCGCTCTCTGCGGAAATCTCTCTCGCCAGCCCCACCTCCGCCAAAGGCGGACAGGGGAAGTGACAGCGTAAGGGGGCAGGGTGTGCATATGCTGTAGTGTAAGACCGTTGGAAAGGCGTCGGCACTTGGCAAACGCACCTCACGAAGTGAGGCAGTGCGCCTAGTACCGCTACGCCTTTCCACGAGCGGGAGCGTGTCTTACAATGCAGCATATACACACCCTGCCCCCGTCCGTCTGCCACTTTCCTCTAGTCAGTCAACTTGTGAAGAAGTGACATCTTCATATCATAATATGCCGGGCTCATATCAAGATAATGGTTATGAGGATTCTCAAATCTCTGCTCTTCTTCCCATATATTATCAGTGAGCTGATCCTGAACATACTTCTTAATCTCATCAATAGATACTCTGTCCATTACACGCTTGCCGTTCTTTACAACAAGCTGCTGTAACTCTACTGCTGTGCAGTTTTCAAAGTATCTGTTCTTCCAAGGCTTTACAGGGTCTACATAGCGGTAAGGCTTTGAAAGGTCAACAACCTCATCAGCACCTGCTATAAGGTCTGCTATTGCCTTTTTATTCTCGTCATATATTCTGTAAACCTTCTTAAGACCTGGGTTTGTTATCTTCTCAACATTTTCAGAAATCTTAATTCTTGGCTGGAATACTCCATTCTCCTCTACTGCTGCAATCTTGTACACAGCTCCAAATACAGGATCAGACTTTGCTGTTATAAGTCTCTCACCTACACCAAAGCTGTCAATGCAGCCACCCTGCTCTAAGATTGACATAATAGTCCATTCATCAAGACTGTTGGAAACAACTATCTTGCAGTCAGTAAGCCCCGCATCATCAAGCATTTTTCTTACCTTCTTAGATAGGTATGCAAGGTCACCACTGTCAAGACGGATGCCCTTAAGACGCTTGCCCATTGGCTCAAGCACTTCCTTTGCACATCTGATGGCATTAGGAATACCTGATTTAACAACATCATAAGTATCTACAAGAAGCACAGTTGCATCCGGGTAATTCTCTGCATAATGCTTAAATGCTTCAAATTCATCACGATAGAACATTACCCAGCTGTGTGCCATTGTTCCACTGATTGGAATATTAAACATCTGACCGGCAAGAACAGTAGCTGTTCCAACCGCACCTCCGATGTAAGCTGCTCTTGCACCATATACAGCTGCATCCATGTTATGTGCACGTCTTGCACCGAAATCTGATACAGCACGTCCCTTAGCTGAACGAACGATTCTTCTTGTCTTGGTCGCAATAAGTGACTGGTGATTAACCTGAAGAAGAATTGCAGTCTCAACAAGCTGTGCATCAAGTAATGGTGCAACAACAGTGATTACAGGTTCATTAGGATACATAATAGTTCCTTCCGGGAATGAATAAATATCTCCCCTGAACTTAAAATCAGCAAGGTATGCAAGGAATTCTTCCCCAAAAAGCCCCTGACCTCTTAAGTATTCAATATCATCTTCATCAAAATGCAGATTCTCTATATATTCAATAATCTGTTCAAGACCTGCAAATATAGCATATCCGGCATTATCAGGATTCTTTCTGTAGAATACATCAAATGCAACCTTTCTTTCCTTGTCCTCATCCTTAAAATAACCATTAGCCATTGTAAGTTCATAAAAATCCATTACCATTGTAAGATTTCTCTCATCAAACTGTTTCTTCATAACTACTCCTTTTTCAAAGAAAAATGTACTATTCATCAATTCTAAGTTCTCTGGTTGTTATTGTTATCTGCATATCACAATCTGAAAGATGTTCACAATTCACTTCCATTCCATACACAAGATATATACTTATTGTATCCTCAGTTCGTTCAATTTCAAGACTTTTCGTTATAATACCAAGGCTCATATTTCCATAAGGTGTCTGGTAATAAGTCATATTTTTACTGCCCATGGTAAATCTCATCTTCGTAGATACAACGCCTTTCTTTGTCACTTCTACGCTGTCACCATCAATCTTAATTATGCTGCTTGACCGTTCCTGTGAGTCATCATATACTTCCTCATACCGTATATATTCCTTGCCGTTGACAACCGAGTATGTGCCGACATTTATAACTTCGACCTCATCGTCCTGTGACTCAATTACTTCAACCTCTTCACCATCACACGAGGCTTCCTCGTCCATTGTTCCCGTATATAAACCTTTAATCTTAATAAAGACCTTATCCTTATTATTCAATCGTCCTTCCTCCACTGACTGCTTATAACCCAAGCAGTTCATTTATAAATGTTAAATATTTAAATCTGACTTTACAGCCCCTGTCAGTTACTGTCTTATATTCTTCGTCTGTTAGAACTCCTGCAAGCTTTTCCTTAGAATTCTCTGGAACTACGCCATACACCGCATCCACAAAACATAATGGCGGATACAGCACACACCACCAGTTCTTTCCCTCTGCATCACCTATATCAACTCTGAAAGCCTCATAGTATCCTGCAGGAAATGTTACATCACCGTATGATTTAACCGGAAAATAACTTTTCTCAAAATACACGCTTACATCTTCCATAAATCCATTATCCCGCAAGGTTTTAATAGCAACATTTCTGATATTATCACTTTCTGCCTCTAATATAGCTCTTGACTCTGAAAGAGAATCTGACTCTGAAAGAGCCGGTCTTATGTAATCAACTACTGCTTCCTTAACCTTAAGCTTAACCTCCTGGTCTTCCTGAGAATCACTGTTGGCCCTCACATGGAATCTTATAATACTCTCAGATATGCCTTCTGTAACTGCCTCTAAATTTCCTGCATAAGACACTCTGTAATAACCAACCAGTCCACTGACAACTATTATAACAATAAGCAGAATTCCAAGTTTCTTTTTAATATTCATATGATATTTACCCCCTGATATATCTTCATATCTGGGATTATATCCATATATTTGCATAATAAACAGAAATTTACAAACTAACAAAGGCTGGCATATACAGCCAGCCTCCGTGTAATCTAAAGATTATTTGTTAAGAAGTCTGATAATACCCTTTTCCTGATTAGTAATATGCTGTCTTATGACAATCTTAGTATTTTCTTCATCTTTCTTAGAAAGCTTATCAATGATGTCATTATGTTCGCTGATAAGAATAGAATGTGCTCTTGCATCCTTAACATATTCCAGTCTGTATCTGTACATCTGCTCTCTTAAGTTATTAATAATCTGAATAAGTCTCTGATTATCTGTCATTGCATATATAATATCATGGAAATTCACATCAGCATCTACAATTGCAACTACATCCTTAGATATAATTGCTGCCTCGAATCTCTTATTTGCCATCTTAAGCTCTTCAATACGCTCCGGTGTAACGTTACGGCATGCAAGTGTTGCTGCAAGCTCCTCAAGTGCTGCTCTTACCTCAAGGACATCTCTCATGTCCTTCTCGGTTATATGGGCAACCTCTGCTCCCTTTCTTGGAATCATTATAACAAGACCCTCCAGCTCAAGCTTTCTGATTGCCTCTCTTATAGGAGTTCTGCTCACTCCAAGCTTATCGGCGAGTTGAATTTCCATAAGCCTTTCACCTGGCTCCATCTCACCACGGAGAATTGCCTGTCTTAAAGTATTAAAAACCACATCTCTTAATGGGAGATAGTCATTAACATCCATCTTAAGTTCACCTTTCATATAAAACCTTGCCTTTCTCTATTACTCTGAATGTGTATTATTTCCACATATATTATGGTGTAAATGTTTCCGTTGTATACACCTGCCTTGCCTCACCCTTCTGTCTTAAGAACTGCTGACAGGCTATCATTGATTGTTCATCTGGAAATATTCCAAAAACTGTCGGTCCACTGCCACTCATCATGGCATTAATTGCACCATGTTCTATCATATCTTTCTTAATGCTGTCAATGACAGGATACAACGGCACTGTAACTGACTCTAAAACATTTCCCATTCTTGAAGCGACAAGTGCAACATCCTTTAACTTAATAGCCTCAATTATTCCATCTATATCTGGATGCAGCTTAACATCTGTGTTATCCAGTTTCTCATACACAAGCTTAGTTGATACATTTACCGGAGGCTTTGCTATAAGAATATGACAAAATGGCATATCCGGAAGCCTTGTAAGCTTCTCTCCAATTCCTTCAGCTAATGCTGTTCCTCTCATAAGACAGTATGGAACATCTGCCCCAATCTCAACACCAAGCTTCATAAGCTCTCTCATTGGAACATTAAGCTCGAAAAGCCTGTTCATTCCAAATAATGCACATGCAGCATCACTTGAACCTCCAGCCATTCCTGCCGCAACCGGAATGAATTTATTAAGATCAACCTCAATTCCTCCATCCAGCTTATACTTATTCTTCATAAGCATAATTGCCTTATAAACAAGATTATTCTCATTCACAGGCAGAAATCCTATATTAGTCTTAATTCTTATCTCTTCCTCCGGAATCCTTGTCATTATAATACGGTCATACAAACCAACAGTCTGCATTACCATTCTTACATCATGATATCCGTTCTCGCGTCTTCCAATAACATCAAGTCCAAGATTAATCTTGGCTCTTGCCTTTAATCTGATACTTTCCATATATTACCTAACCTTGTATACAAAATCCATTTTCAAAACTATTATATTAAAGATATTGTATGAAATCAAGTACAATATTTAAAATGCACTTTTAAAAAGTTTCATTTTTACGGTACTTATGTGGAGATATCCCCTTTGCTTTCCTGAAAGCATCTCCAAAATAATTACTGTCATTAAAGCCACATTCAAATGCAATATCAGTAATTGATTTGTTTGTTTCAAGCAGCAGATTGCAGGCGTTCTGAATTCTTACATTAATAATGTACTCCTTGAATCCAAATCCGGTTGCTGTCTTAAATTTCTTTGAAAGATATGACCTGCTAAGATTAAATTTATCTGCAACATACTCTAAAGACAGATTATCTGCATAATGTTCATATATATATGTGGCAACCTCCTGAATAATCCTGTTATCCACATCAATTTCCTTAATAACATTTTCCTCATAATTCTTACAGCGGATAATAAACAGCAGAAGTTCAATTAGCCCAACCTTTATAAATGCCGGCGACAGCTCATCAGGAGAATCATTTTCAAATAGCAGTTTGTCAAGCAGAGCAACAACATAATCTCTTCTTTTTTCAGGAATATTAACAACTCCCGGCTTCATGCAATTTTCCATAAGTTCTTTACCAGTCTGGTTCTGAATCCATTCAGTTGCATCATTTCTAAAGCTTATAACAATTCTTTCATGCATTCCTTTTCCATTATAAGTTGTCCTGTGAAGACATCCGCTTGGAACAATAACAAGATCACCTTTTCCAAACTTATAAATGTTGTGGTCAATAAAACTTGTACACTCTCCGCTCGAAAGATAGAATATCTCATTAAACGGATGCACATGTGCCCCTACCCCTGTACTACAACTGGTATTACTTCTTTTTATCCTCTTGATATCAAAATCCTTCGACATATCCTGAAACATATAACCCCTCCTTATCTCAAACACATTTGCGTCTATTATAGTAATTTTTCTGTATTATAAAGAATATTTTTTCGTTTAATTGTAGAAATCACTGTTTTTTATGCTTATATTATGTATAAAGGATTTTGAAATGTCAACAAATAATCAGTATTTTGATTATTTTTCTGTATTTAAAGAAACATTCTCAACACATTTATTAAAACAAGGGGGCTTATCATGGCAAAACCAATAAGTGAAGATAAAAGAAATATGATTCTTAATGGTAATCTCTTTCGTGCAATTCTCATGCTTGCGATTCCAGTTATGATCAATAGTTTTATCCAGTCAATGTACAATCTTACAGATACTTTCTGGCTGGGAAGAATAGGTACTGAGAACCAGTCGGCTATCACGCTTGTTTCACCTTTCCAGAATATCCTGATTAATTTCGGTAACGGCATAACAACTGCAGGTGCAATTCTTATATCACAGTACCTCGGTGCAAGAGAGGATGAACAGGCTAATTCAATGGCTAACCACATCTGCCTTACTTCACTTGCATTTTCAGTATTATGCGCACTTATATGCTGGCTTGTCTCTCCGGGACTTGTGAAATGGCTCGGTGCTGAAGGAAGTATATATAAATACGGACTTACATACATAAGAATTGTAGTACTTGATCTGCCTTTTCTGTTTACCATTAACCTCTTCACATCAGTCAAACAGTCTCAGGGCGACACAGTAAAACCAATGCTTCTTAATATGTTTGGCGTTGTTATTAATCTTATATTAGACCCGTTATTCCTTATGGTTTTCAAATGGGGTATCGCTGGTGCTGCCCTTGCAACTCTCATTGCCAAAATTCCATGTGCAGTGATTGCACTTATTGTACTTACAAGACCAGAACAGCTTATAAGAATTAATTTCAGGGGATTTAAGTTTGATAAAAGCAAGATGGGTTCGATTGTAAAAATCGGACTTCCAACAGCAATCGGAGGAAGCACTATGCAGCTTGGTTTCCTTCTTATGACTAAAAATGTTAATGCTTACGGATTTATTGCAACAAGCGCTTATGGTATCGGAAACAAGATAAACAGCATCATTACAATGCCTGCAAATGGTATCGGCTCCGCCATATCAACTATAGTGGGACAAAATATTGGTGCCGGACAGAAAGACAGAACAGACAAGGCTTACCATTACGCACTCCGTATGGGTGCACTGTTTCTGTTATTCTTTGGTTTGATTCTGTCAAGAAGATTTATATCTCAGGCTATGGTAACATTTTTCTCAACTGATGAAAGAGTTATTCCGCTGGCAACAGATTTCCTCTCACTTATGGCATTCTGGTGCTGGAGCAACGCATTTTACAATGTCACTCAGGGACTTTTTCAGGGAAGCGGTCACACCATGATAACCATGATTGTCGACGCTTCAAGAATCTGGATATTCCGTCTGCTGACCCTCTGGGTATGTGCCAATGTGCTTAATATGGGGGTTGAATCTGTATGGTATGCTGTCGTAATCAGTAATGGAACATCCGCTGCCATACTTTATGGCCTCTACTGGACAGGAATATGGAAGAAATCTACTATAAAAATTGAAAAAACAGAAGGTTAATTAAAGAAATACATTTACCGATATACACTATAGAAACACTACAATAAAAGTCCAAGGAGGGATATAATGTCATTAAACGGAGTTAATTCAAATTATCAGGCTTATGAAACAAATACTGTTTCTGGTTCTGATAAGAAGGTTTCAACTAAAGAGATTTCTAAGACTACAGCTTATTCAGGTGTAGCGGCAACTTATGAACATGCTTCACAGTCTGAAGGTTTAGTAGCAGCTGTTAACAAGAAAGCTTCTAACGCTTCTATTGTTGCCCAGTTAAAGGCTGACCAGGAAACACGCATGGCTCAGATGCAAAGCCTCGTTACTAAGATGTTCTCTAAACAGGGAATAACTATTGGAACTGCCGATGATATGTGGAAGGCACTTGCTGGCGGTAACTTCACAGCAGACGCTGACACTATTGCACAGGCTAAGGAAGATATTTCTGAAAACGGTTACTGGGGTGTTAAACAGACATCTGAAAGAATCTTCTCATTTGCACAGGCACTCGCAGGTGATGATGAAGAAAAGATGACTAAGATGAAAGAAGCATTTGAAAAAGGTTTTAAAGAAGCCACTAAAACATGGGGCAAGGAACTCCCTGATATTTCCCAGAACACAAGAGATGCTGTTCTTAAGAAATTCGACGATTACTTTGCCGGAAAGAATTCATAACCAGACATAAAAAGAGGTACAGACTTTACAGACTGTACCTCTTTTTATGTCTATGCCTTCACAAGAAGAAGCTTGGTACCCCGTGGTATAATCACAGACTCTGACAGTCCATCAGCACATTTAGGATTACTTGCCTTTATTGAATCTGCTGTTGTATGATACATTTTAGATACATCCCATAATGTTTTAGTGCCATCAGCAATATACCCGGTCATTGACGGCATCTTTGACAGATCACATTTTTCCTCTGACATATAAGCACTTTTTATGCCACTATACTCAAAGTTTCTAAAAACAATTACATCCAGTGAAACTGATGATTTAACCTCTATTACACCAGCACTGTTTATTGTGGCTGAAAGCTGCTGTACTGACGGCTTTATGTTGTATTCAAGTGAATCTGAACTGACACCATCAATCTTAACTGTACCTGCAAACGGAATGATTGTATGCACACTGCCAAGCGGCTGACTGTCACTTGAAGTTATGTAAAATACATTTGCACTTACAACACCTTCCGCAACCAGCTCTCCTTCTTTATATGTCACATCGTCAAGCTGCACCGTAGCTGTACAGTTACATATCTGCATAAGGTCAGCATAATTCTCAAGCTGGAGATTACCTGAAACACGGCTTGATACATTATTTCGTACAACAAGGCAACGCAGCTGTGTATCTGCATTCTCTATTTCCATATCATATGAAGGCGAGTATATATCTGCTATAACATCCTTCTTACGCTCCTCATATGCTTTTACATCCATATCAAGAACCACTTCAACTGCAATATCGCGGTTTTCACCATCTAAGTCAGGCCGCTCCTCAACTGTCTTTCCAATTATCTGAAAATTAACATATGGAATCATATCTGCATTGCAACCACTTATATCCAGACTTCCTTCAAATGATGCTGTTGTCTCGTACCATTGCACATTTCCTGTTTCTCCATTTCCTATATACATTACAAATATATCTAAATCACCAGCAAGCTTAAGTCCATCATCTGCAAGCCTTGTATTCAGATTCCTTACATCTACATCATCCCAGATTATTTCTTGTATCTCTGGTTTTCCGGCCGGAAGTGATACATTTTCTCTTATTCTGAAATTATCACGCTGATTAACTGCAAGCTGCACAAATTCCAATTCTTCCTTTAACTGCTGAATGTCCGTATTCTCCGTCTCATCCACACCCGTTATCATCTGTATATCCTGCAGACTCTCGCATATAAGTTTAAGGGTAACTATCGCCTTAACACTTATTTTTCTTGAATTAATTGCTTTAATACTAAGATCTTCTATTGATGCCTGACATGTAACATAATCACCTGTACAGTCACCCGAAAGATTGACATTTTCAGAAAAACTCATTTTCCCTGTCATTTTGACCGGCTGCATTCTTTCTGAGTCAGATGATGCACCTATATAAAGAAGTGAAAATTTTAATTGCCCATCAACTGCAGCTTTATCCTTATTTACCTTTACACTGTCGGTCTGGACATTTCCCCATTCTTTCACTATAAGTTCAATATCATCTTTTGTGTCCGGCACATTAAAATCATCATCAAGCGTAATCTGTGCCACTGTATTACATTTCAAACGATATTCATGAATATTTTCTGTTCTGAGTCTCACAGACTGACCTCCTATACATTCTACATTTTAAAAACAACGCTTTCTTCACGTCTCTCCATCTTAAGCACTATTACCGGATATGTGTCAATCTCATTTACAGCTTCCCCCGCTGCCGGACCTATCAGATTAAGATCAATGTACAGTGCATTATCTCCTGTGTATACATCATTTACCTTAATTGAATATCCACTTGTTTCCCTTGTTCCATAACCAGCCACAACATATGTATAATCCTTAGTCGTATATGTAAGCCTCATCACTTTATCTTTTTTGCTTTCAATAAGCTTCTTAAGCTCTTCCGGCAGGTCTGCATTTTCAACCACTGTATAATCAACACTGGTCTTATTATCTGGCTCTTTGCTGCCAGAACACCCTGTCATGGCACACGCAGGCATAATTATCAACAATGCCAACACAAACGTCATGATTTTTCCCCATAATTTTCCACACATAAAAACACCCCCACAATAAGACCTATTTAATCTTATGTGGAGGTGTTGAAAATATTCATATAAAGTTATTGTTTATGTTCATTCACCATATGAACAGGCACGCTCCCAGTGTCCGTCTATGGCTTATGCTTTCAGTATTCCTGCGCTTAGCAGGAGTAAATGCCGCTATCTACAGAGTTTATTACAGTATGCGAAAGCAAACGCACTTCGTTTGAACGAGCTTTCGCACACTGAACTTATGTATATAGCGACATTAACTCCTACACAGCTCGTCATAATTCAAGCATAAGCCATAGACGGACACTGGGAGCTGATTGTACATATTCCGAATGAGCGTAAATAATAGATAGTAAGATTTTTTAAACCTTACACAGCATATCCCTTGCTCTTTATGACATCTATAACCTGGTCGACATATTTTTCACACTCTTGTGTGCTTCCTGCCTCAACCATTACACGGACAACAGGCTCTGTTCCGCTTTCGCGTACGAGGATTCTTCCATCTGCGCCAAGTGCATTGGCAACTGCTTCAACTGCAGCCTTAACATCTGCATCATCCTGTGCCTGTGTCTTATCTGTAACCCTGATGTTCTTAAGAACCTGTGGATATATAACAAGTGGTGCTGCAAGCTCTGACAATGTCTTCTTCTTTGCAAGCATAACCTCCATCATCTTAAGGGCTGTGATAATTCCATCACCTGTTGTTGCATATTTAGAGAATATAATGTGTCCTGACTGCTCTCCACCTATACGGTAGCCGTTCTCTGACATACACTCATATACATACTTATCGCCAACCTTAGTCTTTTCGTACTCAATTCCTACTGCATCAAATGCTTTGTAAAGTCCGAAGTTAGACATTACTGTTGTTACAACCTTGTTTCCGACAAGCTTATCTCTGTCCTTCATATAACATCCATAGATATAGAGAATATGGTCACCTGTTATGACCTCGCCCTTCTCATCTACACACAGACATCTGTCAGCATCACCGTCAAACGCAAATCCTACATCAAGATGCTCTCTTCTTACTAAATCCTGAAGTCCTTCAATATGTGTAGAACCGCAGTTTGCATTAATATTAGTTCCGTCCGGAGCAGCATTTATAACATATGTCTTAGCTCCAAGTGCGTCAAATACAGCTTTTGCAAGTGTCCATGCACTACCATTAGAAGCATCAAGACCTACTCTTATTCCTTTGAATGAATAAATTGCAAGACTCATAAGATATCCCATATATCTGTTACGACCTGCTGTGTAATCAACTGTACATCCAATGTTTTCTCGTGTTGCGTATGGAATTTCTCCAAGCTCACCATCAAGGTACTTCTCGATTTCAGCGATAACATCCTCTTTCATCTTCTCACCTGCAGCATTAATAAGCTTAATTCCATTGTCATAGAAAGGATTGTGACTTGCAGAAATCATAATTCCGCAATCAAAATCTTCTGTTCTTGCAACATAAGAAACACTTGGTGTAGTTGTAACATGAAGAAGATACGCGTCTGCTCCTGATGCTGTAAGACCGGCTACCAAAGAATACTCAAACATATAACTGCTTCTTCTTGTATCCTTACCAATAACAATCTTTGCCTTACCATTCTCATGGTTTTTTCCATAATACCAGCCTAAGAATCTTCCCACCTTAAATGCATGGTCAACTGTAAGAGTTACATTTGCTTCTCCTCTGAATCCGTCTGTTCCAAAATACTTACCCATAATCTACTCCTTAATCATCATATCCGTTAGGATTATTCTTCTGCCATCTCCATGAATCAGCACACATAGTCTTTAAATCACGCTCTGCTTTCCAGTGAAGCTCTCTCTCTGCCTTACCTGCGTCACAGTAGCATGTTGCGATATCACCTGGTCTTCTTGCCTTAATTACATATGGTATATGTATTCCTGTAGCAGCCTCAAAATTCTTTACTATATCAAGTACTGAATATCCATTACCTGTTCCAAGATTATATATTACAATTCCCGGATTATCGTTGAGCTTTTCTATGGCCTTAACATGTCCAAGTGCAAGGTCAACAACATGAATATAATCTCTTACTCCTGTTCCATCATGAGTATCATAATCATTACCAAATACCCCAAGTTCCTTTAACTTTCCAACAGCAACCTGTGTTATATATGGCATAAGATTATTAGGAACTCCGTTAGGATTCTCTCCTATTGTTCCGCTCTCATGTGCTCCAATTGGGTTAAAGTATCTTAAAAGAATTACATTCCATTCCGGGTCAGCCTTCTGGATATCTGTAAGAATCTCCTCAAGCATTCCCTTAGTTTTGCCATAAGGATTAGTAATCTCGCCCTTAGGGCATTCCTCTGTAATAGGAACAAATGCAGGATCTCCATAAACTGTAGCTGAAGATGAGAATATAATATTCTTGACACCATGATTTCTCATAACGTCAAAAAGTGTAAGTGAACCGGATATATTATTCATATAATACTCAAGTGGCTTTGCTACTGACTCACCTACAGCCTTAAGTCCAGCAAAATGTATAACACTGTCTATACTTTCCTTCTCAAATATCTCATTTAATGCTGCAGCGTCATTGATATCTGCCTCATAAAATGTAACTTCCTTTCCTGTAATCTTCTCGACTCTTTCTAAAGACTTTCTGCTTGAATTAACAAGATTATCAACAACTACAACATCATAACCTGCATTCTGAAGTTCTACTACTGTGTGGCTTCCAATAAAGCCTGCACCGCCTGTAACTAATATTGCCATTGTTATCTCCTTTATGTTCTATACTAATATAGCCACAAAACTTCATATAACATCTCGTTCTGTGGCTTATTATATGTCTTATGTTACGATATTATTTGTCGCCTTTCATCATACGCTCAGTTGACCATATTTCAACCTCGTACCTGTTGCTCTTATTATATCTCTTTCTAAGGTTCTTGAGCTGCTTTAAGTACTCTAACGTAACCTTTCCTGAAAGCTTTGATTCACCTTCAGTTCTCTGCTGGAATTTGTATGGAATCTCTACAACCTTGCTATATGTACCCATTGCAAGAACCTCAACCATAATTTTCCATCCAATTGGCTGAAGGTCAGCATTCTCAATAACTTCTCTTCTGAACATAAAGAGTCCGCTTGTAGGATCTGATATCTTTCTAAGGCAAGGCAACATAACCTGTCCTATCTTTCTTGCTGTTCCAGATACGAACTTTCTGTACCAGTTAAGTCCGCCATCATCTCCACCTGGAATAAGCCGGCTAGGTATACAGAAGTCTGCACCACTTTCCATAGCCCTATACATATATTTAAGAACGATTGGTGGGTGCTGTAAATCAGCATCCATACATGCCATATATTCGCCCTTTGCAAGCTTAAAACCATCAAGAACAGCAGTTGCTAATCCTGTACCATTCTTTCTATGTTCCATTCTCACCTGTGGATATTCCTTAGCAACTTCCATAATCACATCAGGTGTATTGTCCTTACTGTCATCAACAAAGACAATTTCATAATCAACACCCTTCAAAGCAACATCAATCTGTGCTACAAGATTTCTGATGTTCTTGCTTTCATTAAATGTTGGTATTACTACTGATAACATTATCATACTCTCCTTTAAAAAGAATTCTCTCGTCATTATACATCAATATACAACAAAGTAAAACATTTTTTTATACTCTGGTAACAACCATGGTTGCCTGTCCCTTAATTATTATTGAACGAAGACCTGCGCTTACAAAGAAACTGTCACCTGCTTTAAACTCCATAGTCTTTTCATAATCATCAGTTTCAATAGTTCCTGAGCCATTAATGAAAAGTACAGAAACAAAGGATGCCTCATCAACAGTAATCTTTGCCTCGTCATTGACATCATACTTATATACTTCAAAGTATTTGCACTGGACAAGTCTTTCTTCTGTGAAATGTTCATTTCTTGCAATAACAACCTCTGTCTTATTGTCCTTGATATATTTATGGTTATCAACAACATCAAGTGCTTTCTTAACATGAAGTTCTCTTGGATTACCGAACTTGTCCCTTCTGTCATAATCATACATACGGTAGGTACAGTTAGAATTCTGCTGTATCTCACATATGAATACACCTGCGCCTATTGCATGGATTGTTCCTGCCTTAACCATAACAACATCGCCTGCTTTAACCTCTATCTTATTAAGTATGTCTGTGATTGTATTATTATTAATTCTCTCAAGAATTTCTTCCTTAGATGCGTCTCTTGAAAGCCCACAGTACAGATATGATCCCGGTTCACTGTCCACTACATACCACATCTCATTCTTTCCATATTCATTCTCATTCTCAAGAGCATATTCATCATCAGGATGAATCTGTATAGAAAGTGCCTGCTTTGCATCTATGAATTTTATAAGGATAGGGAATCTGTCCTGTGCCTGACATTTCCAGCCTAATGCTTCTTTTCCTATAATATTAAGGTACTCATTAAAGAGCATTCCTTTATATCTTCCCTCAGCTATACGGCTCTGACCGTCAGGATGAGCTGAAAGTTCCCAGCTCTCACCGATGACATCATAATCACATTTCTTGCCATATACATCACGAATCTTGGTTCCACCCCACAGATTATCCTTAAATGCAGGTTCAAGCTTCGCAATAGGACTCTTATCCAGTCTTACATAATTAGCAGATGCCTGTGGGTTATCCTTATTATATATCTTAACAAGATCTGTATCTGATATATTATCTCCAATACCAACCTCTATTACTACCACATTCTTGTCTGTCTTATTAGCAATCCTGTGTTTCGTTCCCACTGGAATGAATACACTTTCATATTTGTTATAATCAGCAGTTTCATTACCAAGTGTAATTGTAGCAATACCTTCAACTATTGACCAATGCTCAGTTCTCTTTTCATGCCGGTGAAGAGACATTGACATTCCTGGAAAAACAGTTAGCTTTCTGACTTTATATCCCTGTGAATAATTAAGTATCTCCTGTATTCCCCATTCCTTATAAGTAGTCCTGTTATAATCGAAAAATGCTTCATAAGTATCCATATTATCTTTCATAATCTGCTTGATATTATCAGCAGATTTCTTTGATGATATATATGTTGCATCATCTGTATTAACAACTACAAGATCTCTTAAATCATTGGCGACAACAAGTCTCTTCGGTGCATTATTTATAATATTAACATTATCGCAGTCATTCTTGATAACACATTCTGACTTAATATTGTTTCCAAATTCAGCTAAATCGCTGGCGTTGCCGACATCCATCCACTCGAAATGTGCTTCAACTACTTTTATTGAATCACATTTTTCAAGGAGAAGTGTTTCAATACTGCCATGTGGCATAGCCTGCATAACCGTCTCTGAAAATCTCACAGACCTTCTTATTGCCGGCACCTTTCTCTTAGCTGTCTTACAGGTAGTGTACAGTTCTGATGCAAGGCGTCTTGCAGCATTAACCATATCCCCTGCCCTGAATACAAGTATTCCACTGTTCCACAGATACCCCTCATCATAATCATATCCAAGCAGACCTTCTGTCTCATCTTCATCGAAATCTATTCTTGCAATAAACTTCTTAACATTCTCTTTATCCCGGAGAATGTACCCATAAGTGGATGACTGTGATTCTGGTTTAATTCCTAATACCGCAAGATATCCTTCTTTTGCATATTCTTTAGCCTCAATTATTGAATCTTTATAACCATCACCCTCAATCAGGTTGTCCGAATTAACAACCAGAACTAATTCTGACGGGTTGGCAAACATAGTCCCTAACAATACAGCTGCTCCTGTTCCCTTCGGTGTACCCTCGAGGATAACTCTGTACTTAAGACTCTGGAACGCTTTCATCTGTCCATTAACAATATTCTTATAGCTCTCATTGGTAACTATTATAAATTCCTCACAGAATGGCATATTCCTTACTACAGTTTCCTGTAATATGGAACGGCCTTCTTTTATTTTCATAAACTGCTTTGGAAACTGCCTTCTGGACAATGGCCATAAACTATCACCACTACCCCCGGCTAATATTACACATTTCATAGCAATCCTTCCTTAAAATATCTGTTATAGATAATATGTTTATTAGTTATCTGCTGAAGTATCTCCACCCGCTGGTGTATTGCTACTGTCATCTCCGCCTGCTGGCTTATTATCTCCGCTTTCATCTCCACCTGATGGCTTATCTGTGCTTTCGTCTCCACCTGATGGCTTATCTCCGCTTTCATCTCCACCTGCTGGCTTATCTGTGCTTTCGTCTCCACCTG
>OGRS01000031.1_pt1 | contig 143859 bp, 117 predicted proteins | sample 1553561 | NCBI WGS metagenome assembly OGRS01 (sample SAMEA2580103, study PRJEB22360) | human gut metagenome | biome: human gut; feature: human-associated habitat; material: faeces | place: Denmark | collected 2008/2010
CAATAACGGGAATTATTACTCTAATATACTGATTTTTCAAGGAGATTATAAAATAAAACAATAAAGTAATTAACTGAATTATAAACTTTTAAAACCCGAATCAGAAGCTATTTTCAACTCCTGATTCGCATTAATAATAAATAAAAACGGAAACAATAATAATGGACGAAACAAAAGACTTAGTAAAGAAAATTACAGAAGGCATTCAAGAGAAAAAAGGAAGAAACATTGTAATAGCTGACTTAACCAATATAGAAGATACTATTTGTAAATACTTCGTTATTTGTCAGGGAAACTCTCCCAGCCAGGTTCTGGCAATCGTTGACTCAGTAAAAGAATACGTCAGAAAGACAACCGGTCATAAAGTATACGGAATGGATGGTGTGAGTAATGCACAATGGGTTGCAATGGACTACGGAGATGTACTGGTACATGTCTTTTTACCTGAAGTGAGAGATTTTTACAACCTGGAACATCTGTGGGCAGATGCCAAATTAACATCTCTCCCCGATATTGACTAATTTCATAAAAAAATTGTATGAGCGAAAATTTAAACAACAATAAACCTAAGATTAATGTACCCCGACCTAGTTTGAGTTGGCTGTACGTTATAATAGCACTTGCTTTTGGTTTTCTTTATTTCTCGAGCGAAGACGGAAGCGCTAGCAAGGAAATAACCTATACCGAATTCAAGGAAATGGTAAGCAAAGGATATGCAAGTAAAATCATTGCTTACGATGACAACACCGTAGATATGTTCATCAAACCTGAAAACATTGTTGATGTGTTCGGAAAGGATGCTAATAAAGTAGGAAGAAGTCCTTCTGTAAATGTCAAGATAGGCTCAATGGAAGCACTCGATAAATTCCTTGACGAAGAACAAGACAGCGGAAACTTTACAGGCTCTATCAGCTACGAAAAGCAAACCAATTATTTTGGTATGATTTTCTGGAACATTGCTCCTTTCTTATTATTAATAGGAATATGGATGTTCGCCATGAGACGTATGAGTGGTGGCGGAGGTCCGGGAGGAGCCGGAAGTGTGTTCAGTGTAGGAAAAAGCAAAGCACAGCTTTTCGAAAAAGGAGCAAACCGCATCACATTCAAAGATGTTGCTGGTCAGGCAGCAGCCAAACAGGAAGTAGAGGAAATAGTAGAATTTCTGAAACAACCTCAAAAGTATACAGAACTGGGAGGAAAGATACCTAAAGGAGCCTTGTTAGTAGGTCCTCCGGGAACAGGTAAGACATTGCTTGCCAAAGCTGTTGCAGGTGAAGCTGATGTACCTTTCTTCTCTATATCAGGTTCCGACTTCGTTGAAATGTTTGTCGGAGTGGGAGCTTCACGCGTACGCGACCTATTCCGCCAGGCTAAAGAAAAGTCACCTTGTATCATCTTTATCGATGAGATCGATGCCGTAGGTCGTGCCCGTGGAAAAAATCCGAGCATGGGAGGTAATGATGAACGCGAGAACACCCTGAACCAGCTGCTTACAGAAATGGACGGATTTGGTTCAAACAGTGGAGTTATTATCCTGGCTGCAACCAACCGTGTAGACATTTTGGATAAGGCCTTGCTTCGTGCCGGACGATTCGACCGACAAATTTATGTAGATCTGCCCGACTTGAACGAACGTAAAGAAGTATTTGGCGTACATCTCCGCCCATTGAAACTGGATAATACGGTAGACGTTGACTTGCTGGCTCGCCAGACTCCGGGATTCAGTGGAGCTGATATTGCCAATGTATGTAATGAAGCTGCTCTGATAGCTGCCCGCCATTCAAAACCGTCAGTGGGAAAAGATGACTTTCTGGCTGCAATCGACCGTATAGTCGGTGGTCTGGAAAAGAAAACCAAGGTTATGACAGCAGCAGAGAAACGTGCCATTGCGCTGCACGAAGCAGGACATGCTACGATTTCATGGTTCCTGGAACATGCTAATCCGCTGATTAAGGTTACAATCGTTCCTCGCGGACGTGCATTGGGAGCAGCATGGTATCTGCCCGAAGAACGTCAGATTACAACCAAGGAACAGATGTTGGACGAAATGTGTGCTACGCTGGGAGGACGTGCTGCCGAAGAAGTATTTATCGGTCACATCTCAACCGGTGCTATGAATGACTTGGAGCGAGTAACCAAACAAGCTTACGGCATGATAGCATATGCAGGTATGAGCGACAAGTTGCCTAACTTATGTTATTACAGCAATGACGAATACAGCTTCAACAAACCTTACAGTGAGCATACTGCTGAACTGATTGACCAGGAAGTGCAGAAGATGATCAACGAACAATATGCTCGTGCCAAGGCATTGTTGCAAGAGCATAAGGAAGGTCACAACCAGTTGGCACAGCTTCTGATAGACCGTGAAGTCATCTTTGCAGAAGATGTAGAAAAGATATTCGGAAAGCGTCCATGGGCATCTCGTTCGGAAGAAATCATGGCTGCTGAAGAAAAAGCTCTTCCTGCTCCCGAAAAGACAGAAGAAGCTGCTACAGCATCTGAACCGGAAACTAAGGAACAGACTGAAAACTCCGGAACTTCTGCTACACAAGATGAGGAAAAGCAAGCCTGACAATCATCTGATAAACAACAGATAGCATAACTTTTGTCATTCAGAAGGCTCCAAACGAGCTTACTGAGTGACAAAAGTATTTTTAATAATAAACATTAAAACCTTACTGCCGTGAAAAGCAATTTTCTTCAACGAGCCATCACAGGAGTGATATTCGTAGCCGTACTTGTAGGCTGTATTCTGGGAGGACCCATTTCATTTACAATTTTGTTTGCATTGATCAGTGCACTTACGATCAATGAATTCGGAAACATTGTCAACCGAATGGAGCATACGCGCATGAACAAACCTATATCCATTCTGGCTGGTTTGTTCTTATTCCTCTGTTTCGGATATATCGGAGTAGTGCCGGGAGCGAATGAGATATTCATCCCTTATCTCTTCCTGATACTTTATCTGTTTATCAGTGAATTGTACAAGAAGCAATCTAATCCGCTCAATAACTGGGCATATGCCATGATGAGCCAGATATATATTGCCTTATCATTCGCTTTGCTCAACGTACTGGCCTACCACAGCAGCGCAACAGAAAGCGTATCTCAGTATAACCCTATACTGCCCTTGTCCATTTTTATCTTCAACTGGGTAAACGATACGGGTGCTTACTGTACCGGCATGCTGTTTGGAAAACACCGCCTGTTCGAACGTATTTCACCAAAGAAATCGTGGGAAGGTTCTATCGGTGGAGCCGTGTTCAGCATCATTGCAGCCATCGTTTTAGCACACTTCTTTACATTCCTGAGCACCGGTGTATGGATTGGACTGGGACTGACTGTAGTAGTATTCGGAACATGGGGTGACCTGACCGAATCGCTGATGAAACGTACCCTCGGCATTAAAGATTCAGGCAATATCCTGCCTGGACACGGAGGTATGCTCGACCGCTTCGACAGCACCCTGATGGCCGTTCCAGCAGCTGTAGTATACCTGTATCTGGTAGGACTTATCCTTGCATAAGAGCATAAAAATCGCCCTTCATTTCTTCTATACATTTCAGACATGCATCTTGCTATGCAATCAATTGATTCACAACGTATTGATAAATAGAAGAAATGAAGGGCTTATTATGTCTGAAGTTCGTACAAAAAAATAAAAAAACATCAAAACGTTTTTCTACACTTTTGCTCTTCTTTCAACAAAGTCTCCATGTAAAAACAGAAGCCAATGGTATCAGGCTTTGTGATTCGACTTTAACAAAGCTGTAATCTGAGATGCAGCACGCTCCGATGCTCCGGGTTCTCCTAAAATTGCTATCAACCGGTCGTATTCTGAAAGCATAAGCGAACGTCCGCTTCCTCCCGGTACAATCTTAGCCAACTCCTTTTTTATATTGGCAACCGTCATACCGTCGGCAACCAGTTCAGTAACCACTTCACGATCGGCTATCAGATTTACCAATGAAATGTATTTCACCTTCAAAATATGCCTGCGAAGGAAAGAAACCAACTTGCCTGCTGCCGTATAGTAACACACTACCTGAGGTACACGGAACAAAGCCGTTTCGAGCGTAGCTGTTCCCGAAGTAACCAGTGCAGCCTCAGCCTGCTGCAACAAACGGTAAGTCTGCCCAAACACAATCTTCGTACTACTGTCGATATATTGTTTGTAGAAATCAGGCTCAATACCAGGAGCTCCCGCCACCACAAACTGATACTGCGGAAAACTGCGTGCTGCCTCAATCATACGCGACAGATTATCTTTGATTTCCTGCCGGCGACTTCCTGCAAGTAAGGCTATGACCGGTCTGTTTTCCAACCCATTGGCAGCAATAAATTCACTGAAAGTTTCCTCACCATTCTTCCGGAAATCATCCACAGCGTCGACACAAGGATTGCCCACATAATGCACCGGATACTGGTGTTTCTTGAAAAAATCGACCTCGAAAGGCAGGATAGAAAACAGTTCATCTACATCGCGCTTGATATTTTTGATGCGATATTCCTTCCAAGCCCAAATCTTAGGCGAAATATAATAGCAGACAGGTATCTGCGTATGCTGTTTGATATATTCGGCTATCTTCAGGTTAAATCCCGGATAATCAACAAGGATCAGCACATCCGGCTGCCACGCTTCAACATCCTTCTTGCAGTAATCCATGTTACGGAAAATAGTACGCAAGTGAAGCAGTACGGGAATAAAACCCATATATGCCAGTTCACGGTAATGCTTTACGCAAGTACCTCCCACCGCCTTCATCAGATCGCCTCCGAAAAAGCGAAATTCGACCTGCGGATCTTCGTGCTGCAAGGCACGCATCAGGTTCGATGCGTGCAAGTCGCCCGATGCCTCTCCTACTATCAGATAATATTTCATACGTTCCAGTTCCAGTGTTTCAAGTCTTCCATCAGCGAATATGCCGTCACATCAATTTGCGTAGGAGTAATAGCCACGTAACCGTGTTCCAACGCCCAGTGATCGGTATCTTCAGCATCAGGCTCGTTATTCTGATACTCACCTGTCAGCCAGTAATAATATCCGCCACGCGGATGATCTGCCTTAACAAATTCGTTGGTCCATACCCCATCAGTCTGACGGCAGATACGCACACCTTTCAGTTCGTTTGTATCAGGAAAATTCACATTCAGACACTTACCTACAGGAAGTCCCTTTGTAAGCACTTCTTCTACAATGCGGCGCACATAAGGCAGCGTTGCAGAAAAATCAGCATCCGCACTATGATTGCAAAGCGAAAATCCTACTGAGGGGATTCCTTTCAAGCATCCTTCTATCACCACTCCCATCGTACCAGAATAGTGTACATTGACCGACGAGTTGTCGCCATGATTAATACCTCCTATCACCATATCGGGCTTACGGGGAACCAAAGCGTGCAAAGCAAGTTTGACACAGTCGACAGGACTTCCTGAACACTTATATACAATGAGTCCCGGCTCCTGACGCATCTTTGTACAGCGAAGCGGATGCTCGGAGGTAATGGCTCCCGATGAACCCGAACGCGGCCCGTCGGGCGCAACAACAATGAGGTCGGCAACAGTGCGTAACGCAGCGATAAGTTCTTGTATTCCTTTGGCATTCACGCCATCATCATTCGACAGCAATAAAAGAGGTCTTTCGTTTGTCATATATTTCTCCATTAATAATCGCCGGTAAAGTTACAACAAATATTAATCTTCCCAAACCACGACGAATAATTACAGATAAATCGTTATCTTTGCCTCGCCGAAGTTATTAACAAAAGCCGTAAGTTATCAACATTTTCAAGAAATGTAGACATTTGCTGATACATAGTTTCGACGATTATTTGTTACTTCGCAATCAGATAAACTGATTAATATGGGAAAAATTATTGCTTTAGCCAACCAAAAAGGTGGCGTAGGTAAGACTACTACAACCATTAATCTGGCTGCATCATTAGCAACTCTCGAGAAGAAAGTGCTGGTAGTCGATGCCGACCCGCAGGCGAATGCTTCATCCGGTCTGGGAGTAGATTTAAAAGAAATAGATTGTTCTATTTATGAATGTCTTATCAATCAGACTGATATACGGGAAGCTATTTACACGACCGATATTGACGGATTGGATATTATTCCTTCTCACATCGACCTTGTGGGAGCAGAAATCGAAATGCTGAACCTGGAAAACCGTGAGAAGATTATGAAAAAGGCATTAGAGCCGATGAAAAGTGAATACGATTATATTCTGATAGACTGTTCACCGTCGCTGGGGCTGATTACCATCAACGCACTGACAGCTGCCGATTCGGTCATCATTCCGGTACAATGCGAATATTTTGCACTGGAAGGTATCAGCAAGCTGCTGAACACCATCAAGATAATCAAGACAAAACTGAACCCTTCGCTGGAAATAGAGGGTTTCCTGCTTACAATGTTCGACTCACGTCTGCGTCTGGCAAACCAGATATACGACGAAGTGAAACGTCATTTCCAGGAACTGGTATTCAAAACCATTATCCAGCGAAATGTCAAACTGAGTGAGGCTCCCAGCCACGGAATACCTGCCATCTTGTACGATGCGGATTCTACAGGAGCAAAAAACCACCTGGCTTTGGCAAACGAAATTATAAACAAAAATTAAGAAGCATAGAAAGCTGAAAGAATAAACAAATATGGCCGTACAGAAAAAATTTGCACTGGGCAGAGGACTCGACGCGCTGATTTCTACAAACGACGAGGTTAAGACTTCGGGCTCTTCTTCCATCAACGAAGTGGAACTGAGTAAAATCTCGGTAAACCCGAACCAGCCACGCCGCGAGTTCGATCCGATTGCCCTGCAAGAGCTTGCCGACTCAATAGCTGAAATCGGCATCATACAACCTATCACTTTACGCAAGCTGAATGAGGATTCATATCAGATCATAGCAGGAGAACGACGTTACCGTGCTTCTATACAGGCAGGGCTGAAGACTATTCCTGCTTACATCCGTACTGCCGACGATGAGAATGTAATGGAAATGGCTCTGATAGAGAATATCCAGCGCGAGGACTTGAACTCGCTGGAAATAGCTCTCGCCTACCAGCATCTGATCGAACAATATGAACTGACTCAGGAACGTCTGAGCGAACGTGTAGGCAAGAAGCGTACTACCATCGCCAATTACCTGCGACTGCTTAAACTTCCTGCTCCGATACAGGTTGCACTGAAAAATAAAGAAATAGATATGGGGCACGCACGTGCCTTGCTTGCGCTGGATGACCCGAAGACACAGATACGTATTTTCAACGAAATAATAACCCAAGGGTATTCGGTCCGCAAGGTAGAAGAAATAATAAAAGCCCTTTCAGCCGGCGAAAGCGTAGAATCGGGAGGCAAGAAGATTGCTCCCAAAGGCGCCAAACTGTCTGAAGAATATACGATGTTGCAAAATCATCTGTGTACCTTCTTCGGTACAAAGGTGCAACTTTCGTGCAGCAACAAAGGAAAAGGTAAAATCAGTATCCCGTTCAGCAACGAAGCTGATCTGGAAAGAATCATGGAGATACTGGACTCATTGAAACCAAAAGAATAAAAAGGACAAGTTTTGAGAGAACGATCGTTTACATATGTATTGTATATCGTACTGATGCTCTGTTTCGCATGGGGAGGAAGTACGGAAGGATATGCACAACGTGCACTCAAGCACCGGAAAGGCTTACTGAATGCCGATTCGATACGCGCACAAAACGTGGCCGACAGCCTTGCTTTACCCGATACGCTGAATATACGTCAAAAGCGCATCGAGGAACTGGAAGCTCCGGTAGATACGGCCAGACTTATGCGTCAGAGTGACTCTTTGCAAAGCCGGAAACCTGTAACCATAAAGGAGAAAAAGAAATGGCTTCCCACTCCCAATAATTCTATCTGGCTGTCGCTTGCCATACCTGGAGCAGGTCAGATATACAACCGGAAGTATTGGAAACTGCCTATCGTTTATGGAGGTTTCGTGGGATGTACTTATGCATTGACCTGGAACAGTAAGATGTATAAGGATTATACACAGGCATATCAGGACATCATGAGTGACAATCCGAATAACGACAGTTATATGGATTTCCTGCCAGCCGGATATACCAAAGAAGATGTACAAAACAGACTCGATTATTATCAAGAGTTGTTCCGTAAACGAAAAGATGTCTTCCGTCGTCAGCGAGATTTAAGTATAATTGCTTTCATCGGGGTTTATCTGTTGTCGGTAATCGACGCATATGTCGACGCTGAGCTATCGAACTTCGATATATCGAACGATCTGGGAATGACACTGGAACCTGCAATATTTAACGATGCATACCGCAAGCTTCCTCAAGGAATAGGCTTGCAATGCAGTATTAGATTTTAAATTATGAAAAAACTATGTATTGGCATACTCGCCTTCCTTAGCTTTTCGCCCCTCTTTGCCCAACAAACGGAAAAGAGTATTGTCGTCCGCTCTAGTTCAGGTGTGGAGGCAGCTGCCGATTTGCCCGAAGGTATGCTTTCTGAAACAGACAGTTTATATCTGGACTGGATTTCGAAAAATTATATCAATCTGGGAGAAAACTGTACTGCGACTTCTACCAATCCGGAAGTAAGCGACTCTATCTACATGGATCGTCTGCAACGTATTCCGGCCATCATCGAAATGCCGTATAACGAAGTGGTGCGCAAATTTATCGACATGTATGCTACCCGCTTGCGACAGAAGATTGCATTCATGCTGAGTGCTAATAATTTCTACATGCCCATCTTCGAAGAGGCACTCGACTTGCACGACCTGCCGCTGGAGTTAAAATATCTTCCTGTAATCGAATCGGCCTTAAACCCGATGGCAACTTCCCGTCAGGGAGCCGTAGGCTTATGGCAGTTCATGCTGGCTACAGGTAAAATTTACGGACTGCAAGTAACCAGTCTGATAGACGAACGTCGTGACCCGATCAAATCTACTCGTGCCGCAGCACGTTATCTGAAAGACTTATACGATATCTATCACGACTGGAATCTGGTACTTGCGGCTTACAATTGCGGTCCGGGCACAATAAACAAAGCTATCCGACGTTCGGGAGGAGAAAAGGACTTCTGGAAGCTATACAATTATCTGCCTCAGGAAACTCGTGGATATGTGCCGGCATTTATCGCTGCAAACTATATCATGACCTATTATTGTGAACATAACATCAGCCCGCTGGAAATGAGAATGCCGGAAGGAACAGATACCATACACATCTCTCGCCCGCTCAACCTCCAGCAGATAGCCGCCGTATGCAACTCAAACATCGATGAGCTTCGTGCCTTGAATCCGGAGTTTAAAAAAGATATCATTCCTGGAAATGAGAAGCCTTATGTGCTTCGCCTGTCCAACAAGATGATGAGCTGTTTCCTCGAAAACGAAGACAGCATCTATAACTATAAACCGGAGGTCTATCAGACACGACGCAGCAAAGTAGAAGTAGCCGATGTTAAATCGTCTGCCAAATCAGGAAAAGCCGTTTATCACAGAATCAGAAACGGAGAAACCTTGGGAGGCATTGCAGCCAAATATGGAGTAAGCGTATCGCAGTTACGCAGATTGAACGGAATCAAAGGCAGTAACATACGTGCCGGAAGATCACTCCGCATCCGATAAGTATCATATTTTTACACCGAAATATCATAAAAACCATCCCGACAATCCCAAGATTTGTCAGGATGGTTTTTCATTTTTCTATCTTCCTTTTCCATAGCTTTGTAAGAAAAAACTTCATTCTACTTGTTAAATTCTTTATTTTCTTTATTTTTGCAATATAGATTAAGGGAGTAATACAATGACGGATGAAAAACTTACACAAGAGCAAGCAGATGAAAAGCAAATAAATGATGCCTTTCAAGAACTTTTAGATCGATACCTGGAAAGCAAGCACCGCAAAAAAGTAGAAATAATCACCAAAGCATTTAATTTTGCCAAGCAAGCACATAAAGGTGTACGACGCCGTTCGGGCGAACCTTATATACTGCACCCTATTGCGGTAGCACGCATTGCGTGTGTAGAAATCGGACTAGGGTCTACCTCCATCTGTTCGGCTTTGCTGCATGATGTAGTAGAGGATACCGACTATACGGTGGAAGATATAGAAAATCTGTTCGGACCTAAAATTGCACAGATTGTAGACGGACTGACAAAAATATCCGGAGGTATTTTCGGCGACCGTGCTTCGGCTCAGGCTGAAAATTTCAAAAAGCTCCTGCTTACAATGAATGACGACATCCGAGTCATTCTGATAAAAATAGCCGACCGTCTGCACAACATGCGTACCCTCGGTTCCATGCTTCCCAGCAAACAATATAAGATTGCGGGAGAAACCCTTTACATCTATGCTCCTCTTGCCAACAGACTAGGTCTGAACCGCATAAAAACAGAACTGGAAGACCTGAGTTTCAAATACGAACATCCGGAAACTTACAAAGAGATACAAGACAAGCTGCAAGCAACTCAGGCAGAGCGCGAAAGCGTCTTTACCGAGTTTACAGCTCCTATCCGTGCACAACTGGATAAGATGAAAATACCTTATCGCATTCTGGCACGTGTAAAATCTCCTTATTCCATCTGGAACAAGATGCAGACCAAGCATATCACATTCGAAGAAATCTACGATATCCTTGCTGTGCGCATCATCTTTACTCCAAGAAACGAAGAAGAGGAACTGAACGACTGCTTCGATATCTATGTAGCTATCTCGAAAATATACAAACCTCACCCCGACCGTCTGCGCGACTGGGTAAGCCATCCGAAAGCTAATGGCTATCAGGCACTGCACGTGACACTGATGAGTAACAAAGGGCAATGGATTGAAGTGCAAATCAGAAGTGAACGCATGAATGACGTTGCCGAGCAAGGATTTGCAGCTCACTGGAAATACAAGGAAGGTGGAGGCAGTGAAGATGAAGGAGAACTGAGCAAGTGGCTGAAGACCATTAAGGAAATTCTGGACGATCCACAGCCTGATGCGCTCGATTTCCTCGATACCATCAAACTGAACCTGTTTGCATCCGAAATTTTTGTCTTCACCCCCAAAGGAGAAATCAAGACTATGCCGCAAAACTGTACGGCACTCGATTTTGCTTTCTCTATCCATACATTCCTGGGCAGTCACTGTATCGGAGCTAAAGTTAACCATAAACTGGTTCCACTAAGCCACAAGCTACAAAGTGGTGATCAGGTAGAAATACTTACTTCCAAATCACAAAAGGTACAGCCTTCGTGGATAAACTTTGCCACCACAGCAAAAGCCAAAGCTAAGATACAAGCAATTCTGAAGCGTGAAAAGAAAGAGATGCAGCAGAAAGGTGAAGATATGCTTACCGATTTCTTCCATCAGGAAAACCTGCCGTCAAATGATGAGAATATCAAGAAACTCTGCAACCTGCATCACGTAAAGAATTACGATGAACTGACCTTAAATATCGGTCAGGGAATATTCTCATTAGGTGAAGCAGACAAAAACGAGCTGAAGGAAAAGCCATCGCCTACCAACTGGAAGAAATATATCAGCTTTGCATTCGGAGGAACCAGTAAAAACAAGCAGGAAGAGAAACAAGCTGAACAGCCTGCACTGAATATAGACAAAAAGAAAATCATCAAGCTGACTCCTGATGCCATTCAGAAGAATTACATTCTGGCTGATTGCTGTAAACCGATTCCGGGGGATGATGTACTTGGTTACATTGACGATAACAACCGTATTGTTATTCATAAACGTCAGTGCCCGATTGCAGCCCAGCTGAAGACCAGTTTCGGTAACCGACTGCTTGCTGTAGAATGGGAAACAGGCAAAGCATTAAACTTCCCGGTCAATGTATACATTAAAGGTATAGACGGCATAGGAGTCCTCAATCAGGTTACACAAGTTATATCTCAACAGTTGAATGTAAATATTCATAAATTGAATATTGAATCGAACGATGGTATTTTCGAAGGTCGCATTCAGCTTTACGTACACGATGTAGATGATGTGAATACCATCTGTACAAACCTCAAAAAGATAGATCACATCAAGAAAGTAACCCGTACCGAAAACTTTGAAGATACAATTGCCGACTAAAAAGACGTATCTTTCTGATGATGGCAATAACAGATTAAAACCATTAAGACGAAATAAAGATATTCAGCAAATATCCCTAAAAAATACAATGGCATATGAAGATGATAAACTATAATCACTTCATATACCATTTTTATTGTTGTTTTTCGTTATTTCCTCACATATACGACGTCCGGAAAAAGTCTGATAATCGCTTAAAAAGACCTATAATTAAGTCACCAGCCAAACAATTCACACCTGCAAGCATCAGGTGAGATAATCCAGCTCCTTACGCATACTGAGCAAATCTTCTTTGATACGCCGCAAGCGGTCGATGATTTCGGCCGTATCACGAATGCTTTCTTTATTCTGCTTCAAACGCTGTCTGGCCCCAGCAAGAGTCATTTTCTTTTCTTTTACAAGATGATATACCAGGCGAATATTTTCAATATCCTCTTTCGTATACTGCCGGATATTTCCTCCCGCCTTCTTGGGAGCAATTATAGGAAACTCCTTCTCCCAATAGCGCAAAAGCGACTCGTTTACATCAAACATTTCCGCCACTTCACGAATAGAATAATATAATTTCAAATTTTTATCGCTCTTCAAAGCCATGTCCTTTCTGTTTAGTCTGTAATATTAATCGAATACCTTACCGTGGTTGGCAGCAATCTGAATCATCTTGTCGTAATCATCCGCATCCAAATCCATAAAGTAATAGTTCACCGGATTCATAATCTGCCCTTTCAGATGCACTTCGTAGTGCAAATGCGGTCCGGTACTCTTTCCCGTACTTCCTACCTTGCCAATAGTTTCTCCACGCACTACTTTCCGCCCTACCTTCACATCAATTTTACTCAAGTGGGCATATCGGGTGACATAACCGAAACCATGATTAATGACAATACAGTTGCCATACAATCCTTCCCAGCCTGCTTTCTGTACCGTACCGTTTCCAGTGGCATACACCGGTGTACCCACGTTTGCCGAAAAGTCCATGCCCGCATGAAACTTAACAGTCTTATAAATAGGGTCGATACGATTTCCATATCCCGAAGCCGTCTGCTTCAAATTCTTGTTGGCCACCGGCTGGATTGCAGGAATACATGCCAGCATATCATCCTGTTTCTTACACAACTCTACTACCTCGTCAAACGATTTCGACTGCATATAAATCTGACGTGAAAGCAAGTCCATCTTCTGAGTAGTATTCACTACCAGCTTGGCATTTGCCATATCCATCAAATCCTCGTAACGGTTCGTTTTACCATAACTGGCCGAACGCAAGGCATCCGCCACGGAATCTGCCTGCATAATCACCCGGTACAGATTATCATCACGCTGCTGAAGCTGCTGCATCACACCAAGAGCCTCGTCCAGACGGGTAGATAAAATATGATATTGTGAAAGTAAGCGCGAATTTTCCACACGCAGGTCCTTTTCCGAAGGAGAACCGAAAATCAGCAACAGGATGATAAAACATCCTGCACCCAGTCCCATACCCACAAACAGACGCCGCAAATAGCTCATCGCCCGCTGGCGCATAGTGGGATAAATACGGTCGTATGTACGCGTTTTCGGATTATAAATATAATAGACTTTACGCATTCAAATCTAATTTTGAAAAATTTTAAGATGCAACATGTCAAGTTTTTGCATCAAACATACGGACAAAAATAATAAAACCGATTATCTTTGCAAATCAATTTTGAGAATATTAACTACAAGACATTATAAGCATTATGTTGACAGCAAACGAAATTCGCGACTCATTTGTAAAATTCTTTGAGTCGAAAGGACATCAGATTGTGCCTTCAGCACCGATGGTCATCAAAGACGACCCGACATTGATGTTCACCAATGCAGGTATGAACCAGTTTAAAGATATTATTCTGGGTAACCATCCTGCGAAATACAAACGTGTAACCGACTCACAGAAGTGCTTGCGTGTGAGTGGAAAACATAACGACCTGGAAGAAGTAGGTCACGATACATACCATCATACCATGTTCGAAATGCTGGGTAACTGGTCTTTCGGCGACTACTTCAAGAAAGAGGCTATCAGCTGGGCATACGAATACCTGGTAAGCGTACTGAAACTTGATCCGAAAGATCTGTATGTAACCGTATTCGAAGGAAGCCCGAGCGAAGGTATTTCCCGCGATGACGAAGCAGCAGGCTACTGGGGACAATTCTTCCCAGAAGATCACATCATCAACGGTAACAAACACGATAATTTCTGGGAAATGGGTGATACAGGTCCTTGCGGTCCTTGTTCAGAAATTCATATCGACTCGCGTTCGGCTGAAGAAAAGGCTGCCGTTCCGGGACGTGAATTGGTTAACAAAGATCATCCGCAGGTTATCGAAATCTGGAACCTGGTGTTCATGCAGTACAACCGTAAGGCTGACGGAACCCTGGAACCGCTTCCAGCAAAAGTTATCGATACCGGTATGGGATTCGAACGTCTGGTACGTACTTTGCAAGGCAAGACATCCAACTACGATACTGACGTTTTCCAGCCTATCATCAAGGCAATCGGCGATTTGTCTGGCAAGAAGTATGGCGACGATGAAAAGGTAGACGTAACTATGCGCGTAGTAGCCGACCATATCCGTACCATCGCCTTCTCTATCACCGACGGACAGTTGCCGTCTAATGCAAAGGCTGGTTACGTAATCCGCCGAATCCTGCGCCGTGCCGTTCGCTACGCTTACACTTTCCTCGGACAGAAACAAGCATTCATGTATAAGCTGCTTCCTGTACTGATTGAAAATATGGGTGGTGCTTATCCTGAACTGAAAGCACAGCAGGCATTGATTGAGAAAGTTATGAAGGAAGAAGAAGAATCATTCCTCCGTACACTGGAAACAGGTATCCGTCTGCTCGACAAGACAATGGCTGAAACTAAAGCTGCCGGTAAGACTGAAATCAGCGGTGTAGACGCATTTACACTGTATGATACATTCGGATTCCCATTCGACCTGACTGAACTTATCTTGCGTGAAAATGGTCTGACTGCCGACGTAAAAGGCTTTGAAGCCGAAATGCAGAAACAGAAAGAACGCGCACGTAATGCTGCTGCCGTAGAAACAGGCGACTGGGTTACACTGAAAGAAGGAGAAACAACTTTCGTAGGTTACGACTATACTGAATACGAAACAAGCATCCTGCGTTACCGTCAGATTAAACAGAAGAATCAGACACTTTACCAGATTGTATTGAGCGATACTCCGTTCTATGCAGAAAGTGGTGGTCAGATAGGTGATACCGGTGTATTGGTAAGCGAATTCGAAACTATCGATATCATCGATACCAAGAAGGAAAACAATCTTCCTATCCATATAGCAAAGAAACTTCCGGAACATCTGGAAGCTCCGATGATGGCATGTGTAGATACAGACAAACGTGCAGCTTGTGCAGCCAACCACTCTTGTACACACTTGCTGGACGAAGCATTGCGTCAGGTACTGGGTACTCACGTAGAACAGAAGGGTTCTCTTGTTACTCCTGACTCTTTGCGTTTCGACTTCTCTCACTTCCAGAAAGTAACTCCGGAACAGATTCGCGAAGTAGAACATCTGGTTAATGCTAAAATCCGCGAAAACGTTCCTTTGACTGAATACCGTAACCTGCCTATCGAAAAGGCAAAAGAACTGGGTGCAATCGCTTTGTTCGGCGAAAAGTACGGCGATGAAGTACGTGTCGTACAGTTCGGTTCATCTATCGAATTCTGTGGTGGTACTCACGTATCGGCAACTGGAAAGATCGGTATGGTGAAGATTATCTCAGAAAGCTCTGTTGCTGCCGGTATACGCCGTATCGAAGCTGTTACAGGTGCGAAGGTTGAAGAAATGTTCGATACTGTACAAGATGCTATCAACGATCTGAAAGCTTTGTTCAACAACGCTCCTGACCTGAAAGCCGCTATCTCGAAATACATCGAAGAAAATGCCGGTCTGAAGAAACAGATGGAAGAATTCATGAAGGAAAAAGAAGCGGCTGTAAAGAACAAGCTGATTGAAGGAGCAAAAGAAATCAACGGTGTGAAAGTTATTCAGGCTGTTCTTCCGATGCCAGCTGACGCAGTCAAGAATATTGCCTTCCAGTTGAAAGGACAGTTCCCTGAAAACTTGTTCGTAGTAATTGGTAGCGTATTCGAAAACAAGCCGTTGCTTACTGTTACCATGAGCGACGATCAGGTGAAGGCCGGACTGAATGCCGGACAACTGGTTCGCGAAGCTGCCAAACTGATCCAAGGTGGTGGTGGTGGTCAACCTCACTTTGCAACTGCCGGCGGTAAGAATCCTGACGGACTTAGTGCAGCAGTCGACAAGATTGTAAGCCTGGCTGGTTTCTGATTGTAAATTACAAAAATAAAATACAAAAAGGTTCTATCATTTTCCTGCTATGGGGTGATAGAACCTTTTTTATTACAGATTAGGATGGTTAGCGTACAAATCAATTATTGCAGTCTGACAAGAATCTTCAATCCAAAAATAGAGTATTGATGAACAAGCAATTATCCTATAGAATTCAGCTATGCAGGTTATCTACAGGAACAATGCTGATAAGCTCATATTCATATATGTTTATCGGACACTCATCTAAACCAATAACTCTTCTTTCTTGAGTTGGAATTCCGGCCTCTACCTTTTCTTCTTTCCGAACGTGTTTCTCTTATCCTACAAATCCAGATAAGTCTTCAGTGCCTTTACATATTCTTCCATCGCTTTTCTACCTGTTTCTGTAATCCGGCACGATGTACGAGTCTTTTTTCCGACAAACTCTTTCTCTACCTGAATGTATCCCGCCTTGCTCAGTTTATCCAGTTGCACACTGAGATTACCGGCAGTAGATTCAGTCTTCTCTTTCAAGTACACAAAGTCGGCCTCATCTACCGATAATAGGATAGACATAATCGCCAGACGCAGTTGCGAATGTATCAACGGATCTAGTTCAGCAAGCATAAGCGGCGGCTTTTTTATTCAACAAATGTCCTGGTATCACCATCATAAGCAAGAAAGAAAAACCGAAATAAAGATTCCATTCCGGAGTCACTCTACCGCCATTTGTCAGTACCATCAGCATATAGACAGCAACCAAAAAGGCAACAAGAGGTGAATACACCAGGGCTGGAACCCGAACAATCAGACCGGTAATCGAAGTTCCTATACCCGCATATAGCAAACACAGCGGAAGCATCAAGCCAAAATTGCACGAACCAATCACCATACCTATCAGTAACATGGCCACAACAGTCAGTCCGAACAACGATCCTACGATGCACCAGGTATGAGCAAGCATCTTATCCATATGTGTTACCACAGAAGGTTTCTTACGAACCTGAAGTACTTTCATAACAATGGCAGGAACAAACATCAAAAACCACAAGGCGTTCCACAACGGTCTGCCTGTGATATACACGGCTGCATATACAACTATAGAAAGCACTACTGCAGCATATCCATAAATCAGAAAAACATTGCCACTACCCCGTTCCAAATTTTCTTTCGTCATTTGAATCATCTGGGAAATCAGTTCCAGACTTTCTTTTTCTGTAAACATCTTCTTTTCTTCCATACTCCTTACATTTTTAAAAGATAAAACAGTTTGTTTTATAAACCACTACTGCAAAAAAAATAGAAATCCGCGCGTTTATTCCTATTTCTATCACATCACAAATATAAAGTAGTTTATTTTATAAACCAAATATTCTGTTGTTTTTTTCTGAAAAAAGTAAATTTCCTACCAAGTCAATTGTAATAAAGCACAACTATCCATGAAGATTTTGCTGTGATCAACGCATAATAAAACATTGCTGTCCGACAAAACATTTTCGAAAGCTCATAGTCGCTTGTAATATAGCAGTTGGTTTATTCATTGATACAACAGAGTTTTCAAATCCTTAAATACAACTGAGAATCAACCTATTGATAAATTTATCACACAGCGATAACAATAAAAAAACTCTTCCCAAAGGCTTTTAAAAAAGACCTTCAGAAAGAGTTCCTATAATATCAGCAATTTCTGCCCAAAATATCTCGATGTTTTTTTATTTTCTGTACGAAAGTTCAGCAAGTTCGTACAAAAATTTTCAGAGAAATTATGTACTCCGTCGCAAACTCATAGCGATTAAAAAATAATTGAAAATTTCCATGGTTATCATCATTCTTAGAAAAGGGTTACACATGATAAATTCGAAAGTACAAAAATATTTTGTAACACGAATGTTTATGATTGAATTTTATGATTTTGGCTATATTTTGTATGGTTGCCGGATTGTTTTGCCTGGGTGTTGAATCCAGTAAATTGTTATCGAAAGAAGTGAAGCATAAAGGATATAACGAAAAAGAGAGCCTGCCGTTTTTCAGCGGCAGACTCTCACGAACAGAGTTATTTAAAAGTAGCTTAGAATTTGTATCCCAAAGTAATACCGATATTGGCATTATGTGGAGCGTTTCCGTCCTTCACTTTGCAGAAACCGAGCTGGGTATCGAGACCGACCAAAATTTTGCCGAATTCTACCCCTAATCCGATGTTCCATCCGGCATCAAAACGATTGTAGTCAAGGCCGTCGCTGCCAAAAGTGTCGACTTTGTCTCCTCCATTGACTGCAATGCCGCCAATAGAAGCTCCTCCGTCAAATTTAGTCTTACCACCTACACCGCAAGCAAGGTAAGGACCGGTCGCGATGACCAGATTGGTGTTGTCTGCAAGGTTAAAGCGGAACTGTACATTGATAGGAAGTTCCAGATAGAGTTGGTTGATCTTTACGTCTGCATCGGCATCAACGACGGTTCCTTCATAGCCGCTGGAGTATTTGGCCCCTTTTTGTGAGAAGAAGAGAGAAGGTTGCAGAGAAATAAGGTCTGTAAACTGGTATTCCATACCTACTCCGATGCGTGCTCCGGGCTTGAATTTGGAATGGTCGGAATTTTCACCAATATAGCTGCTCAGGTTCAGTCCGGCTTTTACCTGAAAGGAGACTTGTGCGAATCCGATAGTGCAGCATAACGCAAACAAGGCAGTTAAAATACTTTTCTTCATGATTATGTTCATTTTAAGTTTCAATCAAAAGAAGTCGGACACTTGGCATGTCCGAACTTTTACACACAATGGAGCTTCCAAGCGAATTAGTTTTCATGGATGGTGCAGATGCTCACCCGATTCCAATCAGGTTCTTCAAACATGTTTCCTACACCTTGTCCTTCGGCTGTAATCCGTTTTTCGGCTATTTTATATCGTTTCACTAACAGACTCTTGACGGCATCCGCACGTTGTTGGGCAATACGGGCATTAACTTCGGCCTTTCCTTCCGGAGAAGCATACCCTTTGATAGATACAGTAGCCTTTTCATGATTTTTCAAGTAAGTCGCAATACGTTCCACATTAGGGGTCTGAGAAGCTACTACACTGACACCTCCTTGGCGGAAGGTTACCACAGATTCCAAGGTCTTCTTATGGCTGGTGATGGTATCTGTTACGATAACCGGACCCTGATTCTTGCAGTCGGCTAACTGTTGTTCCAATTCAGCATTTCGTTGGTTGGCAGCAGTCAGTTCGGCTTCTTGATCTACGTTGGTTTGTCTCAGGTTATTTACCTGCTCGTTCAGCGCATCCACTTCTGCCTGATCATACAGTTTGGCAAAAGAGATATGGTGTTTGCCATTGCTGCAACGGAAGTGGTATTTCAGACCGGCTGTAATTTCCCAAGCTGCCCGGTTGGCGTTAAATCCTACGTTTCGTTCACCACATGCGTTCAGATCATATACCAAGGCAGGTTTGATGCCAATGGTCCAGGCTTTGGCTTCACCTAAATTGAAATTGAAGTTGAGTCCCAGTTTGCTGGAGATGCTGTTACGGTCTCCGTTACCGTTTTGGGCATAATGCAGCCAACCGAGGCCGGCTACGGTTTCTATTTCGAATAATCGGGGTGTTCCCCAATATCCTGCAAATAGGTTGCTCAGATTGACGGAGGTCAATAAACTTACATTGGTGTTGTCAAATGCCGTTTTGCTGGCAGTCGTATTGATGCTGGTCATGGCTTCCACACCCATACCGAAAAAGGGTGTGAGCTGTTTACCTATTCCAAGTTCCCATGTGGCTCGCATGTTCGGGAAAAATGCACTGTGGGTCAATGGAGTGGTAACACCGGCATGGATGCCAATAGACCAGTTATCTCCCAAGTTGGCTCCTTCGTAAGCTCTTTGAGCATAGATGCCACTACAAGTAAGACAAGCTACAATTACTGCAATAAATTTCTTCATAAGAATGAGTTGTTAAAAGTTTAGGGCTGCAATATTAGCAGCATTTACAATCCGTTGTTATTGAAAGGCTTTTTAATTAATAAATATTAAACATAAATCAATACGAAACCAATCTTTTGACTCTCTATGGGATCTATTCCTAGGGGCACTGGGAAAATCCGATGAAGATATTGCTGGACATACGGAGGTCGTTGGTATTCATCTTCAGATAATCGGAGTGAAGTTTCTTCATGGTATGGCTGTGACGGATTATCACGTATCCTTAATTCCCAAAGAATGTGCTGTAGAACATGTAATCGGATGGATTTCAAAATATCTGCTTGCTTTTTCACAAGCTATGGTCATATTTCCTAAGAAAAAGATTTGTGTCTTTGCTTTTACTAAGAAAAAGATTTGTGTCTTTGCTTTTATTTATACATTTGCAAGCTACATAGGTAAAATGACCTATTTCTAACAAACCTTATAGTATAGTTTAATTAAAGATTAAGAAACATGAAAAAGTACATTGCTGAAATGTTGGGAACGATGGTTCTCGTTCTTATGGGATGTGGCACGGCGGTCAGTTTGTCGTGTACGTCAGCTAACCCTGATTTAGCTTCTACTGTTGTTGGTACGGCTCTTGCCTTCGGACTGTCTGTTGTGGCTATGGCTTACGCTATTGGCGGTATTTCCAGCTGTCATATCAATCCGGCTATTACACTGGGTTGTTTGTTGTCGGGACGTATCAGTGGAAAGGATGCCGGTATATATATGCTGTTTCAAGTAATCGGCGCCTTTATCGGTTCAGCTATTTTGTGGGTGCTGACTTCCAATTCCGGACTGGTCGGCACGGGAGCCAATGCTTGTCAGGAAGGTGTTTCCGTAACCGGAGCTTTGCTGGCGGAAATAGTTTTTACTTTTGTTTTTGTATTGGTAGTGTTGGGTACAACAGATGCAAAGAAAGGAGCAGGCAACTTTGCAGGACTTGCTATCGGTCTTTCTTTGGTGCTGGTTCATCTCGCCTGCATTCGCTATACGGGAACTTCGGTTAATCCGGCCCGTAGTATAGCTCCTGCCATTTTCCAAGGTGGGGAAGCGTTAAGTCAGTTGTGGATATTCATCGTCGGACCTTTCATCGGTGCAGCATTAAGTGCCGGAGTGTGGAAAGTGTTTGCCGACAAACAAAATTGATAATGTAGATAGGATTGGGTATTTAAAAATAGAATGAACGAACGGATTAGTCATATTTAAAATTGAACGATTATGAAATTGAAAATGTATTTTATAATGTTGGCCTTGGGCCTGTTCAGCTTCGCAATACAAAGTTGTGATGATGACGATGAGGATGCTCCTGTTTCAGAACAACTGGAGAAAGCTTTTACCAATGAATTTGGCAACGTAGCCCATAACTGGTCTACGCGAGGTACTAATCATGTTGCATCTTTCAATCAAGACAATACAGAAAAAGAAGCCTGGTTTGATGCAAATGGAGTTTGGCTGATGACAGAAACGGACATTGCTTACGATGCTCTTCCTGCACCGGTTAAACAAGCATTTGAAGCACTTACTCAATATGAGGGTTGGAAGCGTGACGATGTGGATATGCTTGAGCGTAAGGGCATGGAGAAAGTATATGTGATTGAAATCGAAAAAGGCAAGGAGGAATTGAATCTCTTTTTTGATGTCAATGGAAATCTGTTGAAGGAAGTAGCTGATAAAGACGATGATTCGTTCAACTATTTACCTTCTGAACTTCCTGCTACTGTAGCTCAGTTACTGAATGAGAAGTATGCCGGTTATAAATTATTGGAGGTTGAAGTGGATCCTGTTTCCAAACTACTGGAAGTAGATGTCCTTTTGCAGTCTGCCAAGTTGGAGGTTTGCTTTGACGTTACAGCATCCTATGCGTGGGTTTCCACTTCACAGGATGTGCAGTATGCATCTTTACCTGATGTCGTAAAGACTGCCGCACAAAATGCCGTAAAAGAACATGCCGGCTATGAGCTGGATGATGAGGAAGCAGAAAAGGTGGTGACTCCTACAGGTACCTATTATATTGTGGAATTGGAAATGGATGGAAAACCTGACATTCAAGTTGAAATTAAAGAAGACGGAACACTAAAACAATAAGATTCATGTAATACTCAATTCCAATAAAAGAAGAGAGCCTTTTGCTGCATTCCAGTAAAAGGCTCTTTCTTGATTATACAAGTACGGCTAATTTAAAAACGATAAGCAAATCCAAGATTGAATACAGCTTGATCAAAATCACTGACTAATTGATAGCGGAACTCAAAGTTCATCATCCAGTTTCTGGCTATTGCGAAATCAACTCCACCACCAATATTCATGCCAAACCGGCATTCATTGTCGCTGTCGTCATCGCCATCTATATGGACGTGATTTCCGTCTATATCCACATCTAAATCATTGTCCCAGTCAAACATCCAATTGGAAAATGTCAGACCAAGCAATGGGTAAAGTTTCACTTTGCTTGCTACAGGAAATAAATAGTGGAAATTCAGGTTTACGTCTAACATGCTGACGTTGTCATTCTCAAAGAAATAGTTCAATGAAGGTTCCAGACGTATGGGATTGGTGATATTGTACTGATATTTCAGTCCCAAACCAACACTCTCAATTTCTGTTCCATAACTTAAACCGAATCCGATTGCTTGTTTTCCCTTTTGTGCATAAGTGTTGCCAACAAGCATCAAAAAACAAACTGCTAAAAATAAAATCTTTTTCATTTTGGTATGTATTTTGTGTAAAATTAGTCATCGTCATCATCCCAGTCGTCATCATCATCATCGTCGTCCCATTTATGACGCCTGTATTTCTTGTATTTTTTGTGATGATATCTGTCGTGATGGTCACAATAGGAACAATAATGTTTGTGCCAATATCTGCTATGGAAATCAATCCTGTCATAAAAAGGATTGTAGTAATGGCTTCCCGGTCTGATACCAATTTCAATCAAGACACGATTCCATTTCCGATAGCGTTTATAATAATGGCAGATGTCACGCATGTGTTTGCCGGAAGTCCTTGCTATTTCAAGGGCCAAACCGACATTACCCCAGTTGCGTCCACACTGTCTGTAATAGTCATCCAGAAGACTGCCGCGTGTGTTATATTCTACGCACAATCGCTTCCGGTAGTCGGACAGTTCCACAGAGGCATATTTGTTTGCTCTGCTGATGAATAAGGATAGCCTATCTTGTGCAAAGACGGAACAAGAAACGGCCATGAGCAATAGAAAAATATAAAATTTCCTCATAAAACAAATGATTGGTAAAATTGTGGACAAAGGTACTATAAAATCATTAGATAATGCATTGCATTTGAAAAAATACAATCGTTTGTTGATTTTTTCGTCAGAAAGATGTTTCAAAGCAGATTTTTGACAGGAATGATGGGTAAAATATGGCTTATGGGAACCTTGGGATGCATCAATGACATGTTGCAACGCGATAAAGAAAATCGAGAGTTGCGCAAACGGAATCGGGAGAGGCTAACAGACACCTACCACCGGTTATTGGATACAGGAAAAGAGACTGACCTCTCTCAGATGACGGTGGAAAAGATGGAAGACATCCGCCGAAAAACTTTGGAAAAAGAAACCCAGCAATCAAAGATTACCGAAATATGTATCGAGCAACTTTTTCGCAGCCGAGAACGAAGTAGCCTTTCCTTGCAAGACCTCCTGTTCCTGAGCTGTAAGCATCGAAGCGATAGCCGGATTGTTGTAGAAACTATCACGCAAATGTTCGTTTATCGTTTCGTACATCCAGTATTTAGCCTGTTCGTTGCGGCGGTAATCAAAGTATCCGTTCTTCTTCACAAAGTCGATATAACTGTACACCATGTCCCAGATCTCCTTGATTCCGATGCCATAAAAACCTGAATATGTCAGCACCTGTGGTGTCCACCCCGATTCAGGAGCCGGAAACAGATGCAGTGCATTGCGGAAATGAGCAGCAGCCAGCTTTGCCTTCTCGATGTTATTACCATCAGCCTTGTTGATGATGATACCGTCTGCCATCTCCATTATACCACGCTTGATACCTTGCAGTTCATCTCCTGTTCCGGCAAGCTGTATCAGCAGGAAGAAATCCACCATCGAATGAACGGCTGTTTCGCTCTGTCCTACTCCCACTGTTTCGACAAAAATTTTATCGAAACCTGCTGCTTCGCACAAGATAATCGTTTCACGGGTTTTACAGGCTACACCACCCAGCGAACCGGCAGAAGGGCTGGGGCGGATAAAGGAATCTGGATGAACGGAAAGTTTTTCCATACGGGTTTTATCTCCCAAAATACTTCCTTTCGAACGCTCACTGCTCGGGTCGATAGCCAGTACAGCCAGCTTACCTCCACGTTCCAGTACATGCAGACCGAATACATCAATCGACGTACTCTTCCCCGCTCCGGGAACACCACTGATACCCACACGGATAGAATTGCCTGAATACGGCAGACATTTTTCGATAACCTCCTGTGCGACTGCCTGATGATCGGGTTTCACACTCTCTACCAGCGTGACAGCCTGACTAAGTACGGTTACATCGCCTTTTACGATACCTTCCACGTACTCGCCTACGGTAAACTGACGGCGCTTGGGTTTCTTTCTCAGGTTCAAATAAGGATTTATACTGGAGGGTTGTTCGATACCCTTGTTAACAGTCAATCCCTTGTACTCCTCATTGTTCTCAGGGTGTTCCATAGTCTTAGTATTTTAAGTTGATAACAATAGCCTTACGAGAGATCTTAAGGCTGTACGATTTTTGCCTTTACCCGAATGGTAACCGACGGATTATTCGGGTCGTTGGTAATCATCAGTACATGGGGAGTACCTTTCACACGCGAAAGGTTCTCACCAAGTACGGTAATCTTCAGCTTGGCAGATTCACCCGGCTTCAGTACCGTTTTCTTCAAATTGACGGCTAGAGCGATGTTGAACACCTGCATATCCTGAATAACCAAATCGGTCTTTCCCGTATTGGTAATGATGACGTTCTGCGATTTTTTCTGTTTCGGTTTCAGCGGAGGGAACTCCAGCTGTGTAGTAGAAAGCGAAATCTGTGGAGGATTGTTCTTCTGCTGTTCGGTCAGTCCGGAGAAATCCGGCAACAAGACTGTCGATACAGGTATTTCGTTGTCGCTTTCCACTTTATCGCCCGGATAGCGTGACAGATACACCGATGTACGGGTAATACCGAACTTCGGAAGTTTCTCCGTATCGAGCGTAACGATAATCTTACCGTTCTTACCTCTTCCCAGCACTTCGGGAACTGCCTTTGCACTCAGATAAGGAGGCAGATGCATCAGCACCGGAGAATAAGCTTTATTGGATGTATTGGCTACCAGAATACTAAATTCAGGATGGTCGCCTTTATTGACATCTTTAAATTCTATTTCATCTTTGTCCAAACGGATTGCACCAAACCCGAAAGGATGGGTAAACGAATAATTTCTGGCATCGGCTGTTACTTCACCATTAAATTCCAGATAAATAGGACGATAAGAAGCGTTGCAGTAAATACCGACTTCTTTATAGAAATGTCCGATAGCCTCTGCGTCGAAAACGGCTGTTACCGTACCTTTCCCACCGGCAGGTATCGGAGACTTAGTCCAGTCGACCTCCGTACAGCCGCAGGAAGAAGTTACTTTCGAAATAACCAGCGGTTTGTCACCCGTATTCGTGAAATTATAAGTAATGGTCACCGGATTGCGCCAAAGCACATATCCCAACTCCTGCACATTCTTGTCGAATGTTATTTTCGGCTGTGCCTGAGCAACCAAAACTACGGCAAACAATATATTGAATAGAAATAAAATGCGTTTCATCTTTCAGTGTGTTACTTGTTTAGAGTGAACAAAGATAAAGAGAAAATCAAAGACGAACAAAGGTTGGTGGTGAATTAATATAAATTTGCCGATACAGCGGTAAAAAGAAATACAGGCTGATGCAGATTTTTCCATACCGGAAAATACATCAGCCTGTACTGTTTTCTAATGAATTATTCTACAGTCAGAGATTGTCCTCCTGTGTGTCCGCTGAATTCGGGAGCATAAACCGACTGGATGGTTGCCACACCAGCCTGATAATTTCCCGCACGGTCTAAATAAACTTCATACTCCAGCATATATGTACCCTTCGGCATCCGGTCGATAAAGAGTTCGGTCGAAGCATCCCGGTTCACCTGATAATATCCCAGACCGTTGTTCCAATGATAGCCGGACAACTGGTTTTCCGGTTCCATACATGCCGCACGCTCATCCTTTATCCGGATAAAGTCCATGTCGCGATCAGCCTTTACCGTCAGTCGTACAGTCAGTTTATCTCCAGCATGCAAGGCAGTCTTCTGCGAAACCTGCTTACCGTCGAGCCAATACTCACGTACTATTGAAACGCCGTTACCTTTTGCCGGAAGTACCTTATCCATATCCTCCAGATACTGCGCATATACAACTCCCCAGCCTATACCGGTTCCCGACTTCGAAACGACAACACGTTCCACATGAGTATCCGTTCCGGTCAGCGTCATTCGGGTATACCCTAAAGCATCGTCCGGAGTACGTACCTCGATATTACCGGCTACTGCCTTCATCTTTCCATTCACCTGTAACTGCTTACCGGAGCCATTCAAGAAAGCATACACCGCATCTGCTGTTGCAATACCGCTTTCCCATACCTGAACCTGCTTCTGTTTGAGCAGCCAAAGCTTCATACCGGTCAGCATATCCGCATCGGGAGCAATCTGCCGGATAGCCTCCATAGCAGCCACCTGTGCAGGGATTCTGTAATTGCTCCATGAATAAGGTGCTTTCGGTGTATCGAAATAGACTCCCAGTTGCGGCGTGCTTACCGTATACTCCTTAACAGACTGAACCAGTTCCTGAGCCTGACGCTTTCTGCCATCAGCCTGCATAATGAGAGCAATCATCGCCTTCTCACCGATAGAATACTCAGCCGAACGGTTTTCCAGCTTATCCGTCATATAGGCGTTTATCTGTTTATCTGCTAACGAAGCAGCCTGCCCGTCGAGGGCACAAACAGACAGATAGTGTACCACCTGCCCGTTGGGAACAAGGTTTTTCGCACCTTCCTTTTCCGCCTTTTTCATCATTTCATAATCTTCTTTCACTGCGTTCTGTAAATAGCGCAAAGCTTGTGTATACATCGGAGCGACCTTTCCGTCGAGCGTCACATTCATGTGCTGCAAACGTGCCAGCATCTCCACAATCTGCGTTGTAATATATCGGCTACCTGTCATACCCTTATACCAGCTCCATGAGCCATCGGAAAGTTGCAGTTCTTGCAAACGTTCTACCGAAGTACGCAGGCGATTGTCCATCGAATTCAGATCGAACAACAAGGCTATACGCCGTTTCTGCTCACCTTCCTCAATTGCTTCAGAAAGCCACGGAGTTTCTTCCAGCAACAGATTCTTCAGATTCTGATTGCGTTCGAGATTACTCAAAAGCGTTTCTTTACTTCCTCCCTGAGCAATCCAGGTATCAAACACCTGTTTGATGCGGGGATTTGCCTTCACAATAGCCTCAGCAAGTGAATTGGCATAATAGGCAGTTGCCCACGACAATGCATCTTCTTCTGCCGGATTGCCGATAACAGGCAGCGCCTGAACAGCATACCAGTCGGGATTTGCAGTCAACTCTACTGTCAGCCGTCGTTCGGTAGCCGTTTTGCTCTGCTTGTTGAACAAGTCTTCGGTTCCGACTTCCGTCATGCTTTCTCCATTCAATTGGACAGGAATGGTTTCCGTCATCCACTGCTTGTCGGTCAGTACCGGCAAGTAATGCTGTTCGCCGTCGCTATATTCTCCAGCCTCGGCCGTAATCCGGCATACCAGCATATCATAGTTATCAGGAATCTGGCAGTCGAACCGTACGACTCCCGTTGTTCCCTCTGCCACACTGAACGGTTGCTGATAGTCGTAAACCACTTCTTCTGTCACCGGATCGTATAATTTGATACCGGCATTCCCTTCAATCTTATCCATCGACAGATTGACCAGCGAAGCAGCAATAACGGTTCGGTCACCTTTGCGGACAAAACGCGGCATATTAGGCTGCACCATAAACGGCTTGCTCGTCTTCACGGTCTGTGTCAGCATGCCGTAATCGACATCCTGTGTATGCGCCAGTCCTGTGAACTTCCATTCGGTCAACGCATCCGGTACGGTAAAGACGATACTTACCCTACCCAGTGAATCAGTCCGCAGATTCGGATAGAAAAAGGCTGTTTCGACAAAGTTCTCACGCACCGGAATCATCGCTTCTTTATCATCTGTTCCTTCGACAGCTGCATCATTTTCTACAATCTGCAAGACTTCTTCTACGCCAGCACTACCGCTTTCTTTTTTAAAGCCGGACGATACAATATCCGGAGAGGCGACAACCGCCGATTCCTCAACAGTCATGACAGGCTGATATTTCACCTCTACGGCATTTCCGGCATCGTGTTTCGCCAGAATACGGGTTGATGTGCCAGCCAGATTGATGCCTCGCATATAAACATTTCCGGAAAAGACCAGCAAAGAACTATACTCACCATTCAGCAGATTCAGTCCGGTGTATGTCCTTACGTATGGAAAACCTGCAAACATGCCGATTCTCTGGTTTGCCGACAACATACCTGCATAAATCCATGGAACAGGACGAGAGAACCACAGATTAAAACGCCAGTCGTGCTGGTACAGCTTATCGAGCGAAGCATCGTAAAGCGATGCCATCACGTTAGCTTTTACCGGATTTCCGGCCGCATCTGTAATATGCATGCTCCATTCTTCCTTATTGCCCGGTTGCAACTTATCTCTGAAAGTTTCCCACTTCAATGTCAGTTTCTTTTCCGGTTCCGGCCGGATGATTGTCGCCTGCTTGCTATACAAGCTGCCATTCCGCATGAAAGCAAAGTTTACGGTAATACCATCGCCATACACCTCCTGATACGGATAACTGAATTTCTTGATTTCATCATTCAGTGTCAATCGCTGAGAATCTATCCGTTTGCTTCCACTGTACACATCGACCAGCAGATATATATTCTTTTCACTGGTTCCCACATACAAAGTAGCCGGAGCTGATTCGTTAAACTCGGTTCCATCCTGATAGAACCAGTCGACAGCAGGATACGGGAGTCGTGTATCCAGACGCGAAAACAATGTAAAATCTTGTTCTGCCGTACATACTCGTCCCTGCGCATCCGTTGCAGAAATTTCAATGCGATATCTGCCCGAAGGCAATGCAAGCAATTCGGAAGGAACAAACGAACGTTGAGCTTCCGCCTTGCCTTCCTGTTGCAATCCGGCTTTCTTGCCCGCATTATCCAATGCAAACACACGGTAAGCGACCTCTGTCTGTACAGGAGTTCCATTCAGGTTCAATGCCATAAACTGCACCTTTTCCTGTTTCTCACGCATGATCATACCCGACAGTCCGCGTATCTGCAAGCCCAACGACTGCTTACCCACCGGAAGTGACAAGGTGTTTGTCTGTGTTTCAGCCGCTCCATCAGTTACCTCTGCCTGTACTTCATATACATAATAACGGTGCTCCAGCATATCCCTTCCGGTTGTTTCCGGGGCAGTAAGCACCACACGGACACTAAAATTACCATCAGCATCCGTCTGCACCTCACCGTTATCCAACTCTACCTTATTCATACCTCCCATACGGAACCACATATATTCCGAACGGGATATCGTATATTTTACCTTTGCCATGCGGACTGGTGCTCCGGCAAATGTCTTTGCTTCTCCTTTCACCACAATGGAATCGCCCATATTATATGTGTCTTCGTACGGAGTAAAGATCACATCGAAAGTAGGACGCTTGTATTCCTCTACCTTGATAATGGCAGAAGCTCCATCCATCGACACATAATAAGTACCGGGAAGCAGGTTCTGTGGCAGCACAAATTCACCCGACAATACGCCAAAGTCGTCTGTCGATACGGCATATTCGGCTACATTACGCTCGGAAGAATACAGTTTCAGAGAACTTTTTTCGCCCTTTATCACACGAAGAGAATCACCGTTCTGTTCGTAAACCATACCGGAAACATATACTTTCTGCCCCGGACGATACAACGAACGGTCGGTAAACAGATTTACCTTCTTCTTCCATCCCTGCACTGTTTCTCTGACAAACGAAGCATTTTCTCCTATACTTGAAATAGCAGTGAAATCATTTCCTGCCATACGGACATTGTAATAAATCCTGCCCGAACGGGGAACATCTACCGTAACACTGCCTTTACCATCGGTCTTATATACCTGAAGTACATTGTATTCATTTCCGTTCAACCGATACGTAACCACTTCTGCACCCGGAACTGGTCTGCCCGTCAGTTTATCTACAGCAACAAACTCCTTGCGTCCCTCTGACACAGGAATACTGATGCACTGATAAGGAGAAACAAACAACAACGAATAATCAATACCTTTCGCACTCCCTTGAGGAATTTGCTTTAACATGTAAATTCCCGCTTCGGGCAATGTATAATGCAATACCGTATCATGCTTCTCGTAATCGGGAGTAGAAGGCAAGGCGTAGTAACGTGAAGTCACTTTTGTACCGTAATTCTGTATCAACGTTTCTTCCTTCAGATTACCACGAATCAATGAAGAAGCAGGAGATATATTCAGACGATACAATTCGAAAGACACTCCTTTCAGATTGGCATACGTCAGGTTCATATCCGCTTCATAGTTGGGATATACAAAAGGAATATTCATTGAAAGATACGGACTGGAAGCAAAATCAATGTATGAACGCAACTGAGACACCCATTCGTGCTTAGGATATTTTTCAATTCCTTCTCGTGCCGCCTCAACCGTCTTAAGCAGTTCATTGCTCATGCGATAGACATAGGCCAGCTTTACATATACATCGGCACAAACAGGCAGATCCTTATATTCTTCTGCCAGCTTACGCAATTCCTCCGCTACCTGCTCCGGTGTCAGCGCTTCACGTACAATGCTACTTCCCGCCCCTTCCCAGCAGTACAACAAACGGGCTTCCTTAGTCAGTAAAGCTGCCTGACGGTTGCTTTCAGCGTAGAAAGCAATCAGTCCGTCGTACAGTGACAATGCTTCCGACACACATCTCAGTCTGTCGGAATTAAAACGATAAATAGACAAACGTTCAATTGCCTGCCGGGAAAGCAAGTCGAACATATTATCATCCAGATACTTTTCACTCAGCTCGCCTGAAGTTGTCATCGGACGGAAATCCTTGGCAGAAGCCTTACCCAGTATCTCTCTGTCTTTCAGAGAAAGACGAAAATACCGTATTGCATCATCTTCCGTACCCAACTGCTGATTATCCAGTATCAGGCTACCCATTACATGATTCAGTGCGGCACGCCCCACCCTGTCTGTTTCGCTTTCTGCCCATTTCTGGATACCATCGTACTCTGCCTGTGCACTGTCCGGAGTAAGCCGGATGCGTGATTCAGCACGCACAATATAGGCCTTCATCATCTGAGGGATGTTCTTTTCGTTTTTTGCTTTAGTGTATATTTTATCAACTACACCAATAACCGTTTTCGGCAAGTCCTTCTTTTGGGCTGCTTCTACTTCTTTCCAAAGTTCATTATAACTCTGTGCCTGCAATACAGATGGAAACAAACTGAAAAACAGTATCAGCCAGCTCATCAAATGTACTTTCTTCATATCGCATATAGTTTGGTTTCACATAACATTGTTCTATAAAGAAAAGAAATTTTCACTTAAATACTGCACAGATTTTAATTAAATTATCTGAAAGACTAAGTAAGTTACCATAAAAGACATTGAAACCTTATCCCAAAACATGCTGATGTTTCTTCTAAAAGATGCTCATGTTTTCTCCAAAAAATGCTGATGCTTTACAGAAATTCTGCCCGCATTTTTCAAAAAAAATCCTTCGCGCTCCTGTATTTCCAAAGAAATTCCAAGAAGCGCAAAGGATTATGAAGGCATCCTTTAACGGGCTGTGGTACAAAATTTTTGTCGTATCCGACACTATCAACGGGGTGCTTAAACCTTTCTGTCATTACATTTTCATAAGCATATCAGTTTGCCTTCCAAATTATATAGAGATTGTGTACTGTGTTGATTTTCAACTAAATTAAACGATATTTATCATATACACCCCAACAAATAAAAAGCGCCCACCTTATATATATTCACATCTATTGTTTCATATCTTATATCCGATTATAAGCCTTCATTCAGATAGACTTCCAGATTGGTATATCCTTCACAACTTAACGTTACTGCTGGTCCATCTGCCGGATTCTCGGGATCCAGTCCGTGTTTTCTTTCCCACACGTCGGACATACCGTCACCATCAGTATCCAGAAGAGCCTGCAAATCGGTATTTCCGCCGGAAAGGTCCACCCATGGTGATGAAGCTCCTTCAGGCATGACATCCTCAGGCAAGTCGATTATGCCAGGCAAACTAGCAGCTTTTTTATCAATGCTTCCCATATAAGTTGCCGTACCGGTGCGAGTTTCTCTTACAATCCGCTCATCGATTTCATCTCTCCATTTGGAACATCCGGCTGAAGCCAGCACTTTCTCGAAGGCTTCGGCAGCTGTGTGAGTGGTAACAATACCTGCTTCCAATGGAGCTTTCAGCCGTATCGTATCGCGTGTGACGGAAGAAAAGTATCCGTCGGCACTTGCCGTATCAAGCTGTTCGTATATACCTTTCGTCCAGTTATCGGCTGAAACTTCGGGAAAACCTTCTACTACATTACCGTCCACATAAAACTTTCCCCACACATGCAGCATGGGATGCCAGATGTTGGGCTCCCCTTTCTTATTATAACAATATTTTTTAGAACGCACACCGACAGAAGCAATCCGATAACGCACCTTGTTATGAGGTGTGGCAGGACCGGGTTTATAATAATTATTCACGATATTGACTTTCATTCCTTCGCCTCCATAGCAGCCATTGCCAGCCCAATTGTAGTACACATTGTTACGGATATCCACATACTCTCTGGTCTGTGTTCCCGGACGAGGTCCCATACGCGGAACTCTACTCACATGATGTGCCATGAGATTATGATGGAACGAGGCATGATCTCCTCCTACTATACCGCCAAATCCGTGCGCACCCTTGGCATGACCTCCGTTATTCAGACTTTCTGAGATGATACACCATTGTACGGTAGTATTCTCATTTCCATATACTGAGCAAGTTTCGTCTACCGACCAGCTGATGGAGCAATGGTCTACAATGATATTGCGATGATCGGTAGCTCCAAGTCCGTCGGGTTCTCCCTTGTTTTCGTTGCCAACCCGAAAGCGTACATAACGGATTATAACATCGTCTGCCTTGATAGTTACCGGATAACGTGCAATACATACTCCACGTCCCGGAGCTGTCTGTCCGGCAATGGTCAGGCTATCGTTCACTATTTGCAGGGGACGGTTCAGAAAAATGTTACCCGAAACATCGAACACCACGGTGCGTGCCCCTTTCTTATTTACAGCATATCGGAGAGTTCCTTCCTGCTCTCCATCTTCGAGTGTGGTAACATGATATACCTTCCCCCCTCTTCCTCCGACAGTGTATCTTCCGAATCCTTCAGCTCCCGGAAAAGCCGGAAGAGCAGTTCCACCATCAGCTGCAATCATCGTTCCAGTGGGGAAAAACAATAATAAGATTAATAAAAATAACGGATGCTTCATAACTATCAGATTTTATTCCTGCTGTTTTCGATAACGCAAAAATAAGATACCCCTGAAGAAAAGACGTGCATTATTTAAGTAAACAATGTATACTATTTAGGCAAACCGGCGATATGAATAAATATTGCATGACATACGGATATTTTTCAAGACAAAGCAATGGCGCCATCAGCAGCCGGACGATAAATCGTACAGCAACCAATAACGCCATGCCTTAATCAACAACTATTTCCAGAAATTACTGCTGTTGTTTCTTTATAATATCCTGCACCAGACTATGCAGATACATTTCAAGATTTGTATATTTTCCAGCCGGATCGAGTGTATTCGCATTGCCGTCATCCGGATTATTGGCATCGAGCCCGTATGCCGTTTCAAAAGCATCAGGCATACCGTCGCCGTCTGTATCGGTCACATCATGCGAGGTATCTTTCGCAAGTTCCGGATAAGGATTGTCACCCAGTTCGGACAATGCTTGCAATACATCTTCAGGTTCGTTGATGTATCCAGGCTTATTTCCTGAAGCCGTACACGTAGCTTTTCCTTCTTTGACATCCGAAAGGACAAGCTCGTCGATTGCATCCCGATAATTGCAGGCTCCAGCGTAGTTCAATACCGCCTGATAAGCTTCCTGTGCCGAATGTTCGGTTGTCATTACCGGATCGACTACCGGCGACTCCTTACGGATAGCCTTCATGGTTTCTTCAGTCCACAGATTATCTACCTTACTGCCGTTTTCCTGCTGTGCGTAGATACCTTTTGTCCAGTTGTCTGCCGTAACATCATCGTGTCCTTCCACCACGTTTCCCGTTACATAGAAAGTTCCCCATTTATGCAAGGAAGGATACCAGTCGTTGTAAGAGCCATCGTCTTCAGTCACATAATCGAGAGTACGAACACCAATCTTGGCTATACGGTAACGGATACGGTCTGTTTTCTTACCCGAATTAGTAGCCGGTCCCGGTTTATAATAATTGTCTACAATATTTATATTCTGATTTTCGGCTCCGTAACAGCCCTCTCCTGCCCAGTTATAGAATACATTATTCCGGATATCGACATACTCATTAAGCTGTGTGCTGGCGCGCGGACCCAGACGAGGAACACGGCTTTCGCAATGTGCTATCAGGTTATGGTGATAGGAAGCTTTGTTTCCACCCCAGTTTCCTCCGTAGCAATGTGTACCCTTGCCATGAGTCGATACACGAAGTGCCTGAGCCGCGATGCACCACTGCACGGTAGAGTTCTCCATACCGTACACCGAGAGACATTCATCCACACTCCAGCTCACTGAACAATGGTCTATGATAATATTCTTTTTATCCATACCTCCCAGTCCGTCGGGTTCTTTTCCACTGTCATCTCCGGGACGGAAACGAAGGAAACGGATGATTACTTCATTCGAATTGATGACAAAAGCATAATCGGCAAGACAAATACCCCCCGGAGAAGTCTGTCCGGCAATAGTCAGATTATCGTTATTGGTTTTTAAGTCGGCTTTCAGATGAATGGTTCCTGCAACATCAAATACAACAGTCTTTGCACCTTTCTGTTTCAATACCCAGCGTAATGTTCCCTCTGCCGGATTGTTGGCATCGTCGTCCAGACTGGTCACGTGATAAACCTTTCCTCCTCGTCCGCCTACGGTATTCTTTCCATACCCTTCTGCACCCGGAAATGCAGCAAACTCTACCGGATCCATCTGCAAAGGTCCATCAGGATTATCTTCACCTCCAGGTTCCTCAGTTTCTCCACTCTCTGTACCTCCACCAGCTGGCTGTTCTGGTGTATCATCCGAACATGCTGTTCCTCCCAAAGCAGCAAGCAGACATGCACTGAAGAGGATTCTTTTAAAATTTTTGTTCATAATATTAAATGTTAAGTAATTTAGGACTTGTTTGGAAACAAATTTAGGGAAAAGCGAGTATACGGAGTTGCACAAATTGATTTATGATGTACAAACATTAGTCAATCGTACATAAATATACCTTGCAGAGAAATTGTACAACGAATTGCATAAATACTATACAAGGCTTTCTGGTATACGGGCTATTTTTGTGAACAACACTCAAAATTGTATCTTATGCATATCCTGAAAACTTCAATTTTAAGCGGTTTACTGCTGACAGCCGCTGCATGTATATCCTGCCAGACATCAGAACCGTGTTCATGGAAGGAGATGGAAAAGGTGTACAACCAGATTTCTCCTCCAACTTTTCCCGACAAGACGTATGTGATAACCGATTATTACAACGGAAAAGATTCACTATATACCGATGCGATTAATCGGGCCATCGAAGCCTGCTCTTCACAAGGAGGAGGAACCGTACTCGTTCCCGACGGCGAGTTTCTCACGGCTCCTATCCGCCTGAAATCGAACGTCAACCTTCACCTGTCGGACAGTACCATTCTGAAATTTACAACCGACTACAATCTGTTTGAAACCGTACTTACACGTATAGAAGGCATCGACTGCCATAACATATCTCCGCTGATTTATGCATACGGAGAAAACAATATTGCCATTACCGGAAAGGGGAAGCTAGACGGACAGGCTAGTACAGACAACTGGTTTGCAGAACAGCGCATCCGTGGCATTAAGGCAGAAAACGGAGAAACGGTCAACGAAAAGACCCTGCTATACCAGATGAAAGAAGATTCTATCCCCGTAAAAGAACGCGTCTTTGAAAAAGCGAACGGCATCCGCCCGCAGTTCATCAATTTATATAAATGCAAGAACATTCTGCTGGAAGGATTCACCATCAACCGTTCTCCGTTCTGGCTTATCCATCCGCTGCTGTCGGAAAACGTAACCATAAAAGGTGTGAAAATGCAAAGCCACGGTCCGAACAATGACGGATGCGATCCGGAATCGTGCGAAAACGTGCTGATAGAAGACTGCGACTTTGACACGGGCGACGACTGCATAGCCATAAAATCGGGACGCGATGAAGACGGTCGTTACTGGAACATTCCCTGCAAAAACATCATCGTACGTGAATGCCGCATGAAGGACGGACATGCAGGAGTAGCCATAGGAAGCGAAATAACCGGAGGATGCCATAATGTATGGGTAGAGAACTGCCAGATGGACAGCCCCGAACTGGACCGTATTATCCGTATCAAGTCCAACCCTATGCGTGGTGGAAACGTAGCAAACGTCTTTGTACGGAATATCACCGTAGGCGAATGTAAACAATCTATTCTGGGTATAGAGCAAAAATACTGGCATGTAGACGAAGGTCCGTATCTGCCTCTCTTCGAGAATATCCACCTGGAAAATATTACCAGCAAGAAAAGCCAGTATGTGCTTCATCTTGACGGATTTGACGATAAATCTCAGATACGCAACATCTACCTGAAAGACTGCTCATTCGAAGGAGTAGAAAAGCCGGAAATCAACAAAGTAACAGGAGCTGAAAATATCCGTTTCGAAAATGTAACTGTAAACGGAGAACCATTCCACGAAATGTAATTATTTCGTGGAATGATTTTCCTTATATTCCGTAGGCGTACATCCCATTGCAGCCTTGAATACACGACTGAAATACTGGGGAGAAGAAAATCCACACATATAGGCAACTTCCGATACCGTATATTCTCCCGACTCCAGTAGCTGCACCGAACGTTTCACACGCATATCTTTCACAAAGTCAATCGGTGAAACACTCAGAATCGATTTTATCTTCCGATAGAACATCGAACGTCCCATTCCCATCGAGTCGGCAAGATCCTCTATCTTAAAGTCCGGATTATTCAGGTTATCTTCTACACTCTGTATGATATTCTTAATAAACTCTTCATCAAAATGAGTGATTTGCGGAAGTGAAGGCGACAGATCCTTCAGCCGGTGTTCCTGCTTTTCTTCAGTTGCCGTTACGGTCACCTCGTCCAGACTACGTCCTGCCAGCAGGAAATCTTTCAGGTGAGTGCGCTGCAACAATACCGATTTCAGACGTGCACGTAAATAAGCAGAACTGAACGGCTTCGTAATATATCCGTCGGCACCATACTCCAGTCCCTTTATACGATCGTCCAGCGAAGCCTTTGCCGACAAGATAATAACCGGAATATGACAGACATTATGGTTTGTCTTAACAGCATTCAGCAGTTCAATACCATCCATTTCAGGCATCATGACATCACTAACCACTACATCGGGCATTTCAGCCAGAACTTTTTCCAGTCCGATTCGTCCGTTCGGAGCCTCCAGTACACGATATTCTTTCTGAAGGATATGAACAATGAAGTGACGCAGCTCATCATTATCTTCTACAACCAATATCGTTATATCCTTCTGATCTTCCAGTTCTTCGGGCATCTGAACTTCGGAAGAAACATCCCGGCTGCCGTCATCCAATATAAACTCTACATTCTGGTCATTGCGATAAGCCTCAGCCCTCAAAGGCAATGAAACAGTAAAAGTACTTCCTTGTCCCAACGCCGTATCAACTTCAATCTTGCCGTGCATCATCTCTACCAGATTGTGTACCAGCGAAAGTCCTATTCCTGTAGAAACCGCCGAGCGTTCGCTTCCAAGTGTTTCAAAACGGTCGAACAGCTTGCTCAGCTTTCCGATATCGATGCCTTTTCCCTCATCTTTTACCCGGATCAGTACATTATCCGCCTGCATCTCGACGATAAGCGAAATAGATTTTCCCTTGGGAGTATATTTGAAAGCATTCGAAAGCAAATTGAACACCACCTTCTCTACCTTATCTACATCTGTATAAATCTTGATTTCTTCCTGAGGTGCGACAAAACGGAAATCTATCTCCGACTGATGTGCCATGCCTACGAAATCGGAGTATGCCTTGTGGACCAAAGATACGATGTCGACCAGCTCTATATAAAGCTTCATCTTATTGTTCTGGATCTTACGGAAGTCGAGCAGCTGATTGATGAGCTGAAGCATACGTTCTGTATTACGCTTGGCCACCTGCATGTTCTCCAGCCCTTCGGGTGAAAGCTTTTCCTGTTCAAGTACTTCTTCAATCGGACCTTCGATAAGCGTAAGCGGAGTACGGAGTTCGTGCGATATATCGGTAAAGAAACGGAGTTTCATATTTGTAAGCTGTTTCTCGAAACCGATTTTTTTACGCAACCCCCATATATACACTACAATACCCGAAACCAGGGCCAAAGCCAGCAGGAACAAGATAATGTACAAAACCCATGCCCAACCTGTTTCCCAGAAAGTAGGTTTCACATGAATATGCAATACCTTGATATTATCCGACCATACTCCGTCGCTGTTGTTCGATTTCACTTCCAGATCAAAATCTCCTGCCGACAGATTTACAAGGCTTACCGAACGGTTCTTTCCGATATATGTCCATTCATCACTCAAATTCTTTATCCGATAAGCATATTCCAGATAAGCAGGCTTGGTAAAATCGAGTGCAGCAAACGAAACCGTAATGTTACGTTCATCGGGTTCCAGTGTCAACGTGTCGTTTACCAGTGAGTTTCTGACTGAGATTCCTCCTCGTTTCTGAATGTTGAAACTTGTAAAGGCTATGTTCGGTGCATAAGCAGTCTTTTTCAACTGTTCCAGATCGATGCGTAACGCTCCTTCATTGCAGCCTACATACATGTTACCCGAACGGTCTACCACCGGAGGTACTTCGGAAAGAATTAAATTGGAGTTGACATTAAAGTGGTCATACACTTCGAAATCAGGCTTTTCCGGAGAGAACTTACAGATAATATTCTCAAACATAATCCACAGTCTGCGTTTGTTATCCTCTACCATGGCAAAGGCTATGTCCGAAGGCAGACCGTTTTTCTTATTGTAATGGAAAAAGTCAATCTTGTCGGACAACAGTCCTCCCAGTTCCACCTGACTGATTCCTCCACTGAAGGTAGTAATGTATACTTCTCCGTCGGAAGTTTCCAGTATATGCATCACATCGTTATCACTCAAACTGTTCTCACGGTTCGGTTCACAGTAATTCAAGTAAAAATGAATATCCTCAGGATTGTCAAACTGCGAGGAGAACGAAATCAATCCGTCGGTCGTACCCACAAGTATCACATCATTCGACAACGGACAGACGCTGCGCACACGCATACAGTTCCCGGAGGGATAATTTTTTCTCAGCTTGTTGGTAACATTTATAAAGTGCAGATTCTCCGGCTCACCTACGGCAAGATTCAATCCACCCTCATATGTTCCTACCCAGATATGCCCGAAACGGTCTTGTGCTATAGAATAAACCGAATTACAGTTTATCCCGTCCGGATTGTTTTCCTCAATCTGATAGTGTTTAAAGACGTACCCTTCTCCACGAGGTTTGCCTACAAACAACCCGTTACCGCGGCTTCCTATCCAGAAATTTCCACGGCTATCTTCAAAGAAAGAATAAATGTTAGCTCCAAACACCACCGAACCGTCTTTTACGATTCTGCCGTCAGGACTCAGGTTTCCGCAATATCCGAAATCTTTATCGTACACCTTCACCATTCCGTCCTTCGATGCCACCCAGATTCTTCCGCGCGAATCGATGTACAAGCCTCTGACCAATGCACTGGACGTGCTGAGATACTCAAAATTTGTATTCAGAAAAGCAATACGGTCAATTCCGCCTTCCTGAGCCATCCATACATTTTTATGATTGTCTATGTAATAAACCCGGTTGATACCTTCGTACATCGTTTTGGTAGCATCGTTCAACATATAGCTCTGTTGAAACACATGCTTTTTAGAATTGTAATACGAGAAAAAGCCATTATTAGAATACGCCCATATATGACCATACTCATCTTCATGGATAAAACAGGCTTCATCTTCACTTGCCTGTCGGCGGGGATAGTCCAGAAACTCAGCTTGCCGGCACTCCGGATCCAGCCTGACTATATGCTTGAACTTGTTCTGCACCCATATATTCTTTTTCGAATCCTGAAAAATATAAACCGGCTGAAAATCCTCCTGAGTTTCGTCGAGTAACAATGAAACCGACTTTCCGTCTGCCGGATTATAAACCGCAAAGCTTCTCTTCATCAATATACCCAGCAATCCGTCGGAAAGAGGAAAAATCTGCCGGATATTTTCTGCCGGACGAGATAGGCGTACGTCAGACAGTCCCCTTTCCGGAAGGTATTCCATCAGCTTGTTTCTACTATCTGCCACGAAAAATCGCTTGCCGACACTAGCGGTATATCGATAAGCCTCATTTCCTTTCAGTGCATTATTGCCATATACAAAATATCCTTTGTCTGTCAGCACCCACTCATTGCCCTGCATATCGAGTGAGACTGTGAACACGTATCGTTTGCGTTCCGCATCCGAATGGGCAGGCAAGTATACCAGCCCTCCCTTGTCTTTATACCTGAAACAATCGATACGCCACAAATCACCATTCGTACCTACAATCCACACCATTCCGTTTGGAAGGGTGATAATTTTCGAGGCAGCCGTACACAACTTTACCTCCGGATGATAGGCAAACACATCTTCAAAACACTCCCGGCGTATATCGAACAGATACACCCTTCTGTCGTAACTCTGGCACACCAGCATCTGATTACCTCCGAGTTGCAGATTCACCAGACGGTTATACTGAAGCTTGACCTTGTCTGTAGGATATGTCTTATAGTTTTTAAAGGAATAACCATCAAACTTTTCCAGTCCGTTCCAGGTAGCCATCCAGATGTAACCCTCATTGTCCTGCAAGACTCCCTGCACCGTATTCTGCGACATACCGTCCTTCACCGAATAGTGCTTCACATTGACAAGTCCTTGCGCTGCCATGTAACACAGGCTGCACACAACATATATCACCGTTAGAAATAAACTTTTCCCCATACAAATTCATATCGTTTTAGATACGGCAAAGATATAAGAAAATTTATAACTAAAAGAAATCCTGAAAAACGAATTTTCCCATTGTATCACGAAAGCTTTCTTCCGGACAAGTCCGGCAAAATATCAAGATAATGTATGGAAAACTGCCCGATGTTTTTTTAAAACTTCATATAAAAACTTACTGTATTTTCCTGACGTATGATATACTACCTGCCTAAACCTTACCGAAAACCTCGGCAAAGCTATTAAAAAGTGTGAAGTAAACGAGAAAACATCTGCAATCGGCATTTTTCGATGTAACGCACGAAAGGGAGATTGCATTTTTTTATACCTTTGCTTCAGGTAAGTATGAATAATAATAATAAAAACAAGCATATCTACACAATGAAAAAACTGATTGCATTATTCTGCCTGCTGGCTTTCGTTATCGGAGCACAGGCACAGCGTAAGGTCAGCCTGCAAGATGTGGCACAAGGAACCTACCGTGCACAAAGCATCTACGGCATCAAACCAATGCTGGACGGAGAACATTACACGCAGATGAGTTCTGACAAAAAACGTATCGTGAAATACTCGTTCAAAACGGGCAAGGAAGTAGAAGCGATATTCGATGTTACTACGGCAAGAGATTGCCCCGTGAAATCGTTCGACGATTATATCATGTCGCCCGACGAAAAGCTGATTCTGATTCAGACAGACACGAAACCCATCTACCGTCATTCGTTCACTGCCGAGTATTACATATACAACGTGAAAAACAACAAGATGGAACCGCTTTCTAAAAACGGTCCTCAGCAAGTTCCACTGTTTTCACCCGACGGCTTCCAGGTTGCTTTCGTACGCAACAACAATATTTTCCTTGTGAAGCTGCTTTTCGGCAACAGCGAATCGCAGGTTACAAAGGACGGTGAATACAATAAGGTACTGAACGGTATCCCCGACTGGGTATATGAAGAGGAGTTCTCTTTCAACCGCGCTTTCGACTTCAGTGCCGACAGCAAAATGATTGCCTATATCCGTTTCGACGAGAGTCAGGTTCCCATGTTCAGCTTCCCGTGGTACAAAGGTATGGTCCCCGAAAAGAGCCAGTATGCCACTTATCCGGGAGCTTACGAATACAAATACCCAAAAGCCGGCGAAATGAATTCGAAAGTCAGTGTACACACATACGATATCAAGAGCCACGTTACACGTAAAATGGATTTGCCGCTCGACGAAGACGGATACATTCCACGTATCAAGTTTACTTCCGATCCTGAAAAACTTGCCATCATGACACTGAACCGCCACCAGAACCGGTTCGACATCTATATGGCCAACCCGAGAAGCGCACTGTGCAAGCTTACTATACGCGACGAAGCCGAACAGTACATCAAGGAACAGGCTTATTCTGACATTGTTTTCTATCCGGAAAATATCGTAATGATGAGTGAACGCGACGGATACAATCACTTGTACTTGTATACTATCGGAGGAAACCTGATCAAACAAGTTACCAAAGGTAAATTCGAAGTGAAGGATTTTCTGGGATGGGATAAGCCAACCAATACGTTCTACTATACCAGCAACGAGGAAAGTCCGTTGCGTACGGCTGTCTACAAGACCGATGCCAAAGGAAAGACTATCAAACTTTCTACCCGCACCGGAACCAACTCGGCAATATTCAGTACCAACCTGTCGTATTATATCAATAATTTCTCTAATATCAACACTCCTACACTGATAACGATAAACAATAACAAGGGTAAGGAACTGACTACACTATTGGACAACTCGAAACTGAAATCGGAAGTTGCTACACTGAACATGCCGAAAAAAGAGTTTTTCAGTTTCCGTACAACCGAGGGTATAGAGCTGAACGGCTGGATGATGAAACCTGCCAACTTCGATCCAAGCAAGAAATATCCGGTCATCATGCACCAGTACAGCGGACCGGGTTCGCAGCAGGTACTCGACAGATGGGGTATCGGAAGCTTCAGTGATGGAGGCATGTTCGAAGCTTACATGTGCGACAAAGGTTTTGTCATGGTATGTGTCGACGGACGTGGAACAGGCGGACGCGGTGTGGACTTTGAAAAATGTACATACTGCTTCCTGGGAGTTAAAGAATCGCACGACCAGGTAGAAGCTGCCAAATATCTGTCCTCACTGCCTTACATCGACGGAAACCGCATCGGTATCTGGGGATGGAGCTTCGGAGGTTACAATACACTGATGTCGATGAGTGAAGGTACACCTGTATTCAAGGCTGGTGTGGCGATTGCAGCTCCAAGCGACTGGCGCTTCTACGATACAGTATATACTGAACGCTTCATGCGTACACCGAAGGAAAACGGCGACGGTTACAATGCCGGTTCGGCTATCCTCCGCGCTCCGAAACTGCATGGCAACCTGCTTCTGATACACGGAACAGCCGACGACAACGTGCACTATCAGAACTGCGCCGAATACAGTGAAGCACTGGTACAGGCAGGCATACAGTTCGACATGCAGGTATATACCAACCGCAATCACAGCATCTTCGGTGGCAACACACGCAATCATCTGATGAACCGTGTAGCCAACTTCTTTATCGAAAAGCTGAAATAAACATTATAATCATACATTGAGAGTTATGAGGAATTAAAAATTCTACTGCCGATACAAGGCGGCGGTTTTTAATTCCTCATTTCTCATTCTTAGACCAATATACTATGGAACACGTAAAAAAGCCTGAATGGCTGAAAATAACTATCGGAACCAATGCACGCTATACCGATACAAAACGCATTGTCGATACGCATAAACTGCATACGATATGCAGCAGCGGCCGTTGTCCGAATCTGGGCGAGTGCTGGGGAAAAGGAACGGCTACTTTCATGATAGGTGGTGCTATCTGTACCCGCTCATGCAAATTCTGTAACACCCTCAGCGGGAAACCGCTTCCGCTCGACACTCAGGAGCCTGAACGGGTAGCCGAATCGGTCCGTCTGATGAAACTGGATCATGCCGTTGTCACCTCGGTAGACCGCGACGACCTGCCTGATCTGGGAGCTGCTCACTGGGCTGCCACAATCAAAGCGATAAAAGAAGTCAATCCGAATACAACACTGGAAACACTCATCCCCGACTTTCAAGGCAGGGAAGAACTGATCCGCATGATAACCGACGCCCGTCCTGATATTATTTCACACAACATGGAAACCGTACGCCGCATCAGCCCGCTGGTAAGAAGTGTGGCAACCTACGACCGAAGTCTAGAGGTCATCCGCCAGATAGCCGAAAGTGGAATAACGGCCAAGTCGGGCATCATGGTAGGACTGGGAGAAACTCCTGAAGAAGTAGAACAGACGATGGACGACCTGCTGGCAAACGGCTGCCGCATTCTCACCATTGGACAATATCTCCAGCCGAGCCGGAAACATTATCCCGTTCACGAGTATGTCACACCCAAACAATTTGCCCGCTACAAGGAAACCGGAGAAAAGAAAGGATTTGCCACAGTAGAAAGCGGTCCGCTGGTACGTTCTTCCTATCATGCCGAAAAACACATCCGCTATAAGTGAACAATTCGGAAAAGAACCTTGTTACACCTATAAAAAAGACCACGGCAGATGATGAAACTTATATTAAAATACAGAAACAAGATAGTATCGCTCGGACTGTTGCCTATCATAGCAACACTGATATGTTTGCATTTTTTCCAAAATACAATAGTGCTGGGAATAGGTTTTATAGTCTGCCTCGGTCTGCTGTTATATGGCATTGTACGCCTGAAGGATCTGAATTTTTTCCTTCTGCTAGGTAGTATAGGCATAGGTTCCTGCTTCGTACTTCGCCTGTTTACAGGCTACAAATTTATTCCATACGGAAGCATTACTCCCATACTGGAACTGCTGCTACTCATTGTGGCATTCATCCATATCACAGCTCCCGAAATCTACAAGGAACTGCAAGAACGGCTGCATCTGAGAAACTGTTTTTCTTTTGTTCTGGAAGCAAAAACCATTGTAATACTTTCATCACTGCATCTTACTATCCTGCTTTTTGTAGACCATATCGAACATCTGTTTTTGGAAGACGGTTCTTTCTTCCTGATGTACGGCATACCGGTTATTATCTATGTGCTGTGCCTGGTCATCAATGTAGTAGGAATCCATCTCGCACTTCAGGAAAACTTCCGTTATAGTCTGGTGCGCATTGCAGTAGTACACGACGGAAAAATCTACCTGAAACAACGTACCGGATGTCCTGACGAAAAATACGAAAACGCTCCCATGTGGGATATTGCTGTAGAAAGTCCTTTTGAGGGACCAACCGAAAAGAGCAGCGAATACGCCGCACGCATCACCAAAAAGATATGTGCTTCGAAAGATACTACCCCACGGCTTATATTGAAATATACAACTACATCATGCGATGCCGACAACCAGCAACGCGTATCGTTGTACATTCTTCCTCTCCAGAACGAAACAGATCTTCAAAAAATAACCGGAGGCAGATTCTTTTCTTTCGATGAAATAAGCGAAACCGCTGCACGCAGATACAGTCCTTCCCTGCTCTCGGAACTGGATACACTTCAGATGGCAGCAGAAATATGGAAGGCATTCGGTGCTTCCGAATAGTATTTTTATTTATAAATCAAAAATATGCACGGTATCTTTGAAAGGTCGGGCAAATGACCTTTCCATTCCTGAACAGTCTTGGTTTTGATATATTCCCCCTCACAGGTAATATTGGCAGCCACACAAAGTTTGGTTTGCGGACGACAGGCTTTCAAGATATCCTCCAGCATCTTGTTGTTACGGTAAGGTGTTTCGATGAAAAGCTGTGTCTGATGTTCACTGTATACCCGCTGTTCCAGTTCCTTCAATCTTTTCTGACGTTCTCCCGGTTCGATAGGCAGATAACCGTGGAAAGCGAAACTTTGTCCGTTGAAGCCCGACCCCATGACCGACAGGATAATAGACGACGGTCCCACCAGAGGAACCACCTTCAGATTCTTGCGCTGTGCGATAGCTACAACGTCTGCTCCCGGATCGGCAACGGCCGGACAACCTGCTTCCGAGATTACTCCCATAGAATTTCCTTCCTGCAACGGTTTCAGATAACCCGAGATAGCTTCGGGTGACGTATGTTTGTTCAACGAATAAAACGTCAGTTCGTCGATATTGATATCCCGATCCACTTTTTTCAAGAAGCGGCGTGCCGAGCGCACATCCTCTACGATGAAATGACGAATCTGCAGAATGATCTCTCTATTGTACGAAGGAAGGACTTTTTCTACCGGAGTATCACCAAGAGTCACCGGCAGCAAGTATAATGCTGTATCCATGATTGTCTATAATCTATATTTTTGTAGCTCAGTCTAAAGTCAGATTGCCGAAATCAGTACGTTCCAGCAGTGTGGCAATACTCACGTCAGAGTGTTGCTTCATGTATTTTTCTACAAGCTGCATTCCCAGCCATAAGCCTATTACCGGCGGAATCTTCTCACCGTTGAGTACCATGCTCGGATCGGAATGTGTATATGCACGAATCAGCATCTGGTCTGTACTCGTGAGATGTCCCCTTTCTTTCATCCATTTCCACATTTCCTTCTCATGTTCCTTGCACCAGTCTTCTTCTTCACTGCTATATCCCAGCATTGCTCCGTTCGATTTCATCTTAAGTACCTTACGCACTACCCAGTGTATTTTTCCCTGGTGCATGATGACATCGTATAGCGAACGGTGTCCCGGACGCCATTCAAACGGATATAAGCTAAGCAGATAGAAGGTAAAACAGTCGGGAAGTATCCGGTCCGGATTCATCGACCGGCGCTGATAGTCGTAATAATACCGGCGATAAAGCGGATAGTCTTCGCCCATGTACTTGTCAATGCTGAAGCCCAGCAAGCTGTCGCCCACCACTACCGACTGGTTGAGTGCTGAGATTTGCGAGTAGACTGCCGGTATGGGAAATGAAGGTATCTCTTCCCGCAAACGGTGAAAACCTTCGGTAAATCCCTTTTCAAGGGAAGTCATATCTTTGAACTTCTCGGTCGCATCCTGCATCAGCCGGAGCAAAATAGTGTCCGAGTAATACTCACACAAGCGTTCGTTGATAGCCGGCTCGTCTACTGTACCCAGCATAAGCACATCTTCTATCAGAATCTTGGTAGCACGCGGACAGTCGAGGCTCATTTTCTGCAATGCCGAGAAGCTGTTCATTGCCGTGGCCTCAAATTGCAGACGGTCGTAACGGAAAACCTTTATATTCTTATTAAGCAAAACATCGCCGTCTTGCTCTCCTGTATGGCAGGAAACAAGTACGACGATGCTTAGTAATATGAATATAAATTTTCTCATGTAAACAGTTTATTCGTCAGATATTATCCGTAGATAATATTTCCGTTTTCGTCTTTGTATTCATCCAGACCCTTTTCGTAAGTAGCCATAGCACGAAGACTCATACCTACGCTAGAGAAACCTCCATCGTGGAACAGGTTCTGCATAGTAACTTTACGAGTAAGGTCAGAGAACATTACGATACAGTAGTCAGCACATTCGTCAGCCGAAGCATTGCCCAGAGGCGACATGCGGTTGGCGAAGTCGAACAGTTTATCCATACCTTTTACTCCCGATCCGGCAGTAGTCATGGTAGGCGACTGTGAAATGGTATTGATACGTACGTGATGTTCGCGTCCGTAAATGTAACCGAAGCTACGTGCGATAGATTCAAGCAAAGCTTTCGCATCTGCCATATCATTGTAACCGTAGAATGTACGCTGTGCAGCTACATAGCTCAGTGCAACGATAGAACCGTATTCGTTGATAGCATTCAGTTTTTTAGCCGACTGAATCATCTTATGGAATGAAAGGGCTGAAATATCCAGCGTTTTGTTCAACATATCATAGTCAAGGTCATCGTAAGTACGTTTCTTACGTACGTTAGGTGACATACCTATAGAGTGCAGTACAAAGTCGATTTTACCTCCCAATACCTCCATTGAACGCTTGAAAACGTTTTCCAAATCTTCTACACTTGTAGCGTCTGCCGGAATCACTTCGCAATTCAGCTTTTCTGCCAATGCAGAAACTTCTCCCATACGGACAGCAACAGGAGTATTGGACAAAGTGATCACTGCTCCTTCTTCAACAGCTTTTTCTGCAACTTTCCATGCAATAGACTGTTCATTCAGAGCACCAAAAACAATACCTCTTTTTCCTTTCAGTAAATTATAACTCATACTTTTTTTATTATAAATTTGGGGCAAAGATACAAACAATTCTGTTAATCCTGACATTTTCAGGCATGAATCTATGAAAAATGAACAATATTCCCCCCTGCATACCAAAGAATGCATCTTTTGTCAATTTTTCATATATAAAAACACAAGATTGCACATTTTTTTCACCTATTGAATCAAAATGTTCACATTATTTTCATGCGAACCTGCTAATTTTGTAAACATCAACAAGAGGTTTTTCATAATATTTATTAAGGTTAGAAATTAGGTTAAAAAAAGGTCTTTATTATCCTGCCTGTCAACCTTCTGTGAGAGAACGTTGCCGGGCGCTAAGGATAATAAGCACATTCAAGAAAACCTCACCTTTATTTAATATAGAGTAAAAGAACAACAAGATAAACATAAATATTAGCGTTCATGATTACATTTAGCAACTTAAGACAATGGGCTTTATCAGTATGCATCGCAGCTTTTGCACTGGGCTACACAAACAGTGTAACGGCAAAAAATGCAACAGAAGCCGATAACATCTACAGTGAACTGCCATTTCAGATGAATAAGGTTCAGCTGCCGGTATTCCCCGATTATTCGCGTTCTATTACTGAATTCGGTGCTGTAGCCGACGGTATTACGCTCAATACAGAAGCTTTCGGCAAAGCTATCAAGGCCGTAGCCGAAAAGGGTGGCGGCAAGGTTATCGTACCTGCGGGACTGTGGCTTACCGGTCCTATCGTACTGCAAAGCAACATCAATTTATATCTGGAAGAAAACGCACTGGTTCTGTTTACGGCCGACCACACACAGTATCCTATCGTCAAAACTTCATTCGAAGGACTGGAAACACGCCGCTGCCAGTCACCGATATCAGCTCTCAACGCTGAAAACGTTGCCATCACCGGAAAAGGTGTGATGGACGGAAACGGTGATACATGGCGTCCGGTAAAGAAAGACAAAATGACTGCCAACCAATGGAAAAAGCTGGTGGCTTCGGGTGGTGTACTCGATGAATCAGGACGTATCTGGTATCCGAGCGAAGGCTCTATCAAAGGAGCTATGGCATGCAAGAACTTCAATGTGCCCGAAGGAATCAATACCGATGAAGAATGGAACAGCATACGCGACTGGCTGCGTCCGGTTCTGCTGAGCTTTATCAAGTGTAAAAAGGTGTTGCTGGAAGGCGTAACCTTCAAGAACTCTCCAAGCTGGTGTCTGCATCCGCTTTCTTGCGAAGACATTACCATCAACAATATCAGCGTATCTAACCCCTGGTATTCACAGAATGGTGATGCACTCGACCTGGAGTCTTGCAACCGTGCACTGATTCAGAACAGCAGCTTCGATGCCGGCGACGATGGTATCTGTATCAAGTCGGGTAAGGACGAAGACGGACGCCGTCGTGGTGAACCTTGCCAGAATGTCATCATCCGCAACAACGTAGTTCTGCACGGACATGGAGGTTTCGTTGTAGGTAGCGAAATGTCAGGTGGTGTAAAGAATATCTACGTAGACAACTGTACATTCCTGGGAACTGATGTCGGCTTGCGTTTCAAGAGTACCCGCGGACGTGGTGGTGTAGTAGAAAATATCCATATCAACAACATCAACATGATCAACATCCCGAACGAAGGATTGATTTTCGACTTGTTCTATGGCGGAAAGGCTCCGGGTGAAGGCGACGGTTACAACAACCCGACAGAACAAAAGATTCCTGCCGTAACAGAAGAAACTCCTGCTTTCCGCGACATTTTCATCAAGAACGTTACAGCAAAGAACGTAGGACGTGCTATCTTGTTCAACGGTTTGCCGGAAATGCCTATCAAGAATATCCACATCGAAAACGTAACCATGTCGGATGCTAAAGACGGCGTAATACTGAACCGTGCAGATGGAGCTACACTGAAAAACGTGAAAGTCATTACTACTAAAGGTGGAAACAACCTGAAAATGCAAAATGTAACAAACGTTACTGTAGGCGACAAACAATATAAAAAGGTAGGAAACCAGGCAGAATCGTATAAATTCTAACCCGAATCCTTCCGTTATCAGAAATAAGAACGACGAAGGGTCTGTAAACATCCGGTTCAAGTCACGCAAGCTTGGTTCTCATGTTTACAGATCCTTTCTTCCTTTTCGGAACTTCCGATTATAAAATCATATACTACTCCGACAAGTTCTTTGATATCCGGAGCTTATCGGATACCGATAAAATGCTGAATATATTATGAAAACATTCTCTGCAATCTGTCTGGCACTGCTGGCAGGAGGACTGAGTGCATCGGCACAAGGTCAGGAAAAGGAAATAGAAGTTATCGTTGAAAATCCGTGGAACGCTGAAAAGATAGACGAGCCTGTCGTTATTGATCTCAGTTCCCTTGGAGCAGGATTTACTGTCAAGTCGGCTACTGTTTTCGACGGAACAAACGAAATTCCCTCACAGCTCGACGACATGAACGGTGACACCCGTGCCGACGAACTGGCTTTTGTCATCAACCTGCCGGCTTCGGGCAAGAAGACACTCAACGTCATACTATCCAGTCTTAAAAGCGACAAAACATATCCGGCACGTGTGTATGCCGAAATGTTGTTCCGTACTTCCAAGAAAAACAAATATGCCAAAGGATATGCCATCTATGCCGACGGTGCTTCGGACACTTACAACGTACAGCATCACCACGGAGCGGCTTTCGAAAGTGAGCTGGTAGCATACCGCATTTATTTCAATGAGAAACAGACTACCGACCTGTACGGAAAATTCCACAAAGGTCTGGAGCTGGAAGAAAGTCAGTTCTACCCTACCGGCGAACAGTTGAAGCGCGGCTTCGGCGATGATGTCATCAAGGTAAACAGCAGCTGCGGAGCCGGAACACTGAGAGGATGGGACGGCACACAGTCTACACTTATCAAACCGGTTGCCGTACGCGGACAGCGTATCCTAGCTTCAGGACCGGTACGTACCATTGTCGATGCAGAGGTAAAGGGCTGGCAGTATCAGAACAAGGAACTGAACATGATAAACCGCTATACACTGTATGCCGGACACCGCGATGCACAGGTAGACGTGCTGTTCGATGCTCCGCTGGATAAGGAAGTATTCTGTACCGGTGTACAGAACATTACAGGACACGCCGACATGTTTTCCGACCATAACGGGCTGGTTGCAAGCTGGGGTACAGACTGGCCGGTAAACGATACAGTGAAATATAAAAAAGAAACCGTAGGACTGGCTACTTATATTCCCAAGAAGTATGTGGTAAAAGAAACATCCGACAAGGAAAACTTCCTTTATACCATCAGCGCTCCCGGAAAAAGTTCGTTCCGCTACTATACATCATTCACCTCGTGCAAGGAAACCTTCGGTTATCCCGACAAGGAAAAATGGTTTGCCTACGTACAGGAATGGAAAAAGGCGTTGGAACAGCCGGTCAAAATTACAGTCGTCAAGAAATAGTCACAACATAAACACCACATCGGGACACAGAAGTTAAAAAAGACAAAGCGAATGGATGTTTCAGGCACTCCGGACGTATTTTATAAAAGTCAGACGATGTGAATAACACACAAATGCGAACCAAATAATTTATTAACTAAATAACCATAATCCATGAAATCAATCGTATTCTCAATCTTACTGGGAAGCTGCCTCGTACCCTCGGTACAGGCACAAAACTATGTATCGAAGGTATGGGTTGCCGACCAGGGTGACGGAACATACAAGAATCCGGTACTATATGCCGATTACTCCGATCCCGATGTTTGCCGTGTAGGCGATGACTTCTACATGACCTCATCCAGCTTCGGATGTCTGCCGGCTTTGCAGATTCTCCACTCCAAAGATCTGGTAAACTGGAGTATCGTGAGCGCAGCCGTTCCGGCTTCACTTCCACCTCATACAGATGTGACGCCTCAGCATGGCAACCGTGTATGGGCTCCGTGTATCCGTCATCACAACGGTGAATTCTATATATTCTGGGGAGATCCTGATCAGGGTATCTTCATGACAAAGGCTAAAGACGTAAAAGGTCCGTGGTGCGAACCGGTACTGGTAAAGGCTGCCAAAGGTATCATTGATACTACTCCGCTATGGGACGAAGACGGACGGGTATATCTGGCACACGCATATGCCGGAAGCCGTGCCGGACTGAAGAGTGTGATCGCCGTATGCGAACTGAGTGCTGATGCTACCCGTACCATCAGTCCGTCACGTATCGTTTTCGACGGTCATGAGGCACATGAAACTTGCGAAGGACCGAAGTTCTACAAGCGCAACGGATATTATTATATCTTCCATCCGGCTGGTGGTGTTCCTACAGGCTGGCAGGTCGTACTGCGTTCGAAAAACGTATACGGACCGTATGAATGGAAAACCGTGCTGGCACAAGGCAACAGCCCTGTCAACGGACCTCATCAGGGAGGCTGGGTAGATACCCCAAGCGGAGAAGACTGGTTCCTGCACTTCCAGGATGTGGGTGCAGCCGGACGTCTGGTTCACCTGCAACCGGTAAAATGGGTAAACGACTGGCCTGTAATCGGTGAAGACAAGGATGGCGACGGTTGTGGCGAACCTGTACTGACTTACAAAAAACCGAACGTAGGAAAGACATATCCTATCTGTACCCCGCAGGAAAGCGATGAGTTCAGTACAAACGAACTGGGCCTGCAATGGCAATGGAATGCCAATATCAACGACAAATGGTACTTTGCCGATCAGGAACATGGAGTATTGCGCCTCTATTCTTATCCGGTTCCCGAAAACTACAAGAGCCTGTGGGATGTGCCCAACATGCTGCTGCAAAAAATCCCAGCTCCAAGCTTCAGCGCTACCATGAAGATGAAGTTCTCTCCTATTGCCAAGTACAAAGGCGAACGTACAGGACTGGTAGTTATGGGTATGAACTATGCAGGTATCGTGCTCGAAAATACCGAAAACGGACTGGTCCTCTCTCAGGTAGAATGCAAGAAAGCCGATCGTGGCGGCCAGGAAACCGTAAACGAAACCCTTCCGCTGAAAGGTAATGAAATTTACCTGCGTGCCGAAATCACTACTACGGGTGAAAAGATCGGCAAGAGCGAAGGCGGACACGACCTGGTGGTAAAATGTCAGTTGAGCTACAGCACCAACGGAAAGAAATTCCACAAGTTCGGAAAAGAATTCCAGGTGAAAGAAGGCAAATGGATAGGTGCCAAAGTAGGTACATTCTGCACACGTCCTGCCATCAAGACCAACGACGGCGGCTGGGTAGATGTTGACTGGTTCAGAATCGACAAGTAAAAACGTACAAAAAAATAAAAAACTTGCCCACGTTTATCACAAAACATGGGCAAGTTTTTTTATACACATCAGCATAAAAAAAGCCCGGAAATCTCACGACTTCCGTACCCCAAATATGCTAAAATACAAAATATTCTATCTTATGATTCTCTTACTTCCCATCCCAAAGCACTAGCTCCCAGTACGGCAGCATCAGCATCTTTCAACTGAGAAAGAAGCAATTTTGTTTTTCCTTTATAGATATTCAATACATTTTCTTCCAATGCTTTCTGGATAGGCTTCATGATATAGTCACCCGATTTAGCCAGACCACCGAAGAGAATGATTGCTTCAGGGCTAGAGAATGCAACGAAGTTAGCCAATGCAGTACCCAAAACTTTACCGGTAAATTCGAAAATTTCCAAAGCCAGCTTATCGCCTTTTACAGCTGCATCGTAAACATCTTTCGACTGGATTTCTTCTGACGAAATGTTTCTCAACAAGCTTGGTTCAGAACGTGCAACAAGGAATTCGCGAGCTGTACGTGCCACACCTGTAGCCGAGCAGTAAGTTTCCAGACAGCCTTTACGTCCGCATCCGCACTGACGTCCTGCCGGATCAACAACAACATGACCAAGTTCACCAGCAAAACCATCATGACCGTAAACCAGCTGACCGTTGATAACGATACCGCTACCTACACCTGTACCCAATGTAATCATGATGAAATCTTTCAGACCGCGTGCTGCACCGTATGTCATTTCACCGATAGCTGCCGCATTTGCATCGTTTGTAAGCGCTGTAGGAATACCCAGACGTTCTTCGAACATAGCAGCCAAAGGAATAACTCCCTTCCATGGCAAGTTCGGAGCAAATTCGATTGTTCCACTATAATAGTTACCGTTAGGAGCACCTACTCCCACACCTTTAATCTTTTCTGCACCGCCAAACTGCTGGAGCAACGGAAGAAGCTTCTTGCATACAGCGTCTACATATTCGCTTACTTCAGTGTACTGCTGTGTTTTTACAGAATCGGAAGCCAATACATTACCACGAGAATCTACTACTCCGAAAACAGTATTAGTACCACCGATGTCCATTCCCACCACGTAGGGTTTTTCCATATTTATTGTCATGACATTAAATTGTTAAAGGTTAGTTATATGTGGCAAATGTACGCAATCGGAGAAAACCGAACAAATTTTTTTATAAGTTTATTCAACCCTTGTGTAATTTTTTATATTTTAGCCGCGTCTAACGACACGTAACCTGACACAAATCAATCTTAATCATGATACGCTTACAAGGCATCAACAAGACATATCACAACGGAGCACCGCTACACGTGCTGAAAGGCATAGATCTCCGCATCGAGAAAGGTGAATTCGTTTCTATTATGGGGGCCTCCGGATCGGGAAAGTCTACCTTGCTAAATATATTAGGGATTCTCGACAACTACGATTCGGGCGAGTATTACCTGAACGATGTGTTAATAAAAAATCTGAACGAAACCCGTGCGGCGGAATACCGGAACCGCATGATCGGATTCATCTTTCAGTCGTTCAACCTGATTTCGTTTAAGAATGCCATGGAAAATGTGGCACTGCCGCTGTTTTATCAGGGAGTGGGCAGAAAGAAAAGAAACGAACTGGCTATGGAGTATCTCGACAAGCTGGGACTGAAGGAATGGGCACACCACCTGCCCAACGAGCTTTCGGGCGGACAGAAGCAGCGTGTGGCCATAGCCCGGGCACTGATATCGAAACCTCAGATTATCCTTGCCGACGAACCTACGGGTGCACTCGACAGCAAGACGTCGGTGGAGGTAATGAACATCCTGAAGGAGCTGCACGACAAGGAAGGACTGACCATCGTGGTTGTGACGCACGAAAGCGGAGTAGCCAACCAGACCAATAAAATCATCCACATCAAAGACGGAGTGATAGAGCGGATAGAAGACAACATCGACCACAATGCATCTCCTTTCGGCAAGAACGGATTTATGAAATAAACGCACACAGAACCAGCCATGACCGACTTGATACAGGAAATATACGGAACCATCATGCGCAACAAGCTGCGCACCATACTGACGGGATTTTCCGTAGCATGGGGAATTTTCATGCTGATTGTATTGCTGGGGGCAGGAAACGGACTTATCCATGCTTTCGAGGGACAATCGCAGAACATGAAAATGAACTCTATCAAAATTTATCCGGGATATACATCGAAACCGTTCAACGGACTGAAAGAAGGCCGAAGACTCTCCCTGAACGAAAGCGATCTTCAGCTTACCGCAGAGGCTTTTCCCGATAAAGTCATCACCACCGGAGCCAGCATCAGCAAGAGCGACGCCATCCTCACCTTCGGCAAGGAACACGTTTCCATTTCGCTGGAGGGCGTCTTTCCCAACTATACGGAACTGGAAGCTGTAAAACTGAAACAGGGACGTTTCATCAACGACCGCGACATGAAGGAACGCCGGAAGATGATCGTACTGCACGAAAAGACTGTCAAGATGCTGTTTCCACGTACCCAGGCGATAGGAAAGTATATCGATGTACAAGGAGTGGCCTATCAGGTAATAGGCATCTACACCGACCAGAACAGTTTCTCGCCCTCGGCACTTGTTCCCTTCACGACACTTCAGCTTGTATACGGCAAGGGCGACAGTATAGACAACCTGACATTCACTACGCAAGGGCTGACAGACGAAGTCACCAATGAGAAATTCGAGCAGAGCTACCGCCGTGCCATGGGACTCCACAAAAACTTCGATCCTACCGACCAGAGTGCCATCTGGATGTGGAACCGCTTCACTCAATACCTCCAGCAAGAATCGGCAGCCCGTATGCTGCACATAGCTATCTGGGTAATCGGTATATTCACCCTGCTGAGCGGCATCGTAGGGGTAAGCAATATCATGCTTATCACCGTACGCGAACGTACCCACGAGTTCGGCATCCGGAAAGCTCTGGGAGCCAAACCGATGTCTATCCTGTGGCTCATTATCTCGGAGAGTGTGGCCATCACTACTTTTTTCGGCTATATCGGCATGGTGGCAGGCATTGCCGTCACAGAATATATGAATCAGATAGCAGGCAGACAGACCGTCGATGCGGGTGTGTTCAGCGTAACGGTTTTCGAAAACCCGACAGTAGACCTCAGCATAGCTGTTCAGGCCACACTCACACTGATAATCGCCGGCACGCTTGCCGGACTCTTTCCGGCACGTAAGGCAGCCCGTATCCGTCCTATTGAAGCATTAAGAGCAGACTGACATGAGAAGAGTAGATTTTGACACCTGGGAGGAAATCCTCCTTACCATTACACGTAACAAGACACGAAGCGTGCTTACTGCCTTCGGTATCTTTTGGGGAATATTCATGCTGGTTGCCCTCATGGGCGGAGCTCAGGGTATGCAGGACATGCTTTCACGCCAGTTTCAGGGATTCGCCACCAATTCCGGCTTTATGGCGACAAACAAGACCTCGAAAGCCTACAAGGGTTTTCAGCAGGGAAGGTGGTGGAACATGGAAAATCAGGATGTGGAACGCATACGCAACTCTGTGCCAGGCATCGATGTTGTGACTGCCACCATCGCACAATGGGGAGTAAATATCGTACGCGAGGAATACACGCTGTCGGGAACCCTGAAAGGACTTTATCCGGAATACGACAAGATAGAAGAACCGATTATCCGTATGGGACGTTCGCTGAACGAAACCGACATACGCAACCGCCGGAAGGTGTGCGTCATCGGGAAGCGTATCTACGAAACGCTCTTTCCCAAGAAAGACAATCCGTGCGGACAATTCATCGAGATAAATGGCATCTATTACCGTGTAGTAGGTGTAAACGAGGCTACAGGCAACATGTCGGTCAACGGACAGTCGGAAACCTCGGTGGTTATCCCGTTCACCACCATGCAGCAGAACTATAACCGTGGGAAGCAAATCGACATGCTGGGATATACAGCCAAGAAAGGATATTCCATCAGTCAGGTGGAAAAGGATGTGGAACGTACCATCAAGCTGGCACACGCCATTCATCCCGACGACGAACAGGCAGTCATCCGTGTAAATGCGGAAGCAATGTTCAGCATGATGGACAACCTGTTTACGGGCATCCGGATGCTGGGATGGCTCGTAGGACTGGGTACACTGCTCGCCGGAGCCATCGGAGTCAGCAATATCATGATGATAACCGTCAAGGAACGGACAACTGAAATCGGTATCCGCCGCGCCATCGGTGCACGTCCCGACGACATTCTGCAACAGATTCTGCTGGAAAGTATGGTACTTACTACGCTGGCCGGTATGGCGGGCATATCGTTTGCCGTCTTCCTGCTCAACATCGTAGAAACGGCCACTTCAGAACCGGGACTTCCGGCACATTTCCTTATCAGTTTCTGGCAGGCTGTCGGAGCTTGCATCCTGCTCGTTGTTCTGGGACTGCTTGCAGGACTGATACCTGCTTACCGTGCCATGGCTATCAAACCGATAGAGGCGATACGCGACGAATAAACGCTTACCTGCTGTTAGTAATGAAGAAATAAAAACATAAACCAATTTATATGAAGAAGTATATCAAAATAGGCATATTGGTGCTCATCGCACTGATATTTATAGGAACATTCGTTTTCCTGTATCAGAAGTCACAGCCTAAAGACACGAAGTACGACATTCAGAAAGTAGAAACCACCAATCTGGTACAGACTACCGTAGCAACGGGAAAGATTGAACCGCGCGACGAGGTACAGATCAAGCCGCAGATTTCGGGTATCATTGCCGAAGTATACAAAGAAGCGGGCGAGAAAGTAAAGAAAGGTGAAGTCATAGCCAAAGTAAAGGTTATCCCCGAACTGGGACAACTGAACTCTGCCGAAAGCCGTGTCCGCCTGGCAGAAATGAACGGACGTCAGGCAGAAACCGACCTGACACGTATGGAAAAGCTTTACAACGATAAGCTGGTAAGCAACGAGGAATACGAAAAGACACTGCTGGCTGCCCGTCAGGCACGTGAAGAGATTCAGGCAGCCAAAGATAATCTGGAGATTGTAAAAGAAGGTATCACCAAAAACAGTGCTTCGTTCAGCAGCACTCTTATCCGTTCTACCATCGACGGTCTGATACTGGACGTACCTGTCAAGGTAGGAAACTCGGTTATCATGAGTAACACATTCAACGACGGTACGACCATCGCTACCGTAGCCGATATGAGCGACCTGATTTTCCGCGGCAACGTAGACGAAACAGAAGTAGGACATATCCGTGAGGGAATCCCCGTAAAAATCACTCTGGGAGCCTTGCAGAACATGAAATTCGATGCCATACTGGAATATATCTCGCCCAAGAGCGTAGAAAACAACGGAGCCAACCAGTTTGAAATCAAGGCAGCCATTACCGTTCCCGACAGTGTTACCATCCGTTCGGGCTACAGTGCCAATGCCGAAATGGAGCTTCAGCGTGCAGATAATGTGCTGGCTGTACCGGAAAGCACACTGGAATTTTCGGGAGATTCTGCCTTTGTCTACGTACTGACCGACAGTGTTCCGCTACAGAAGTTCGTACGCCGTGCTGTCAAGACCGGTATCAGCGACGGAATCAAAATGGAAATCAAACAAGGTGTCAGTGCCGGCGAACTTGTCCGCGGACTGAAACACGAAGACTAATCTTTATGCAATCATGAAACTGAAACAATTATTTATCATAGCTTCCGTTGTCACAATGCCGGCTTATGCCCAGCAGAAATGGGACTTGAAGCAATGTATCGACCATGCCATTGCAAACAATCTGACCATCAAGCTACAGGAAGCCCAGCGCGAGCAGAGTAAAGTAGAGTTGAGCACAGCCAAAAACAGCTTCCTGCCCGACTTGAACGGAAGCGCATCGCACTCATTCAATTTCGGCCGGAGTCTTCAGGCAGACAATACCTATCAGAGCCTCAACACCCAAAATACGGGACTGAACCTGAGTACCAGCATTCCACTGTTCAGCGGACTTCAGAAAATAAACAACGTAGCACTCTCGAAACTGAATCTGCAAGCGGCTATGGAAGACCTGAACAAAGCCAAAGAAGATATCAGCATACAGGTCGCTTCGGCCTACCTGCAAGTGCTTTTCAATGAAGAACTGGTGAAAGTAGCCAACGAACAGCTTGCGCTGAGCAAGGAAATGCTGGAGCAGAAAACAGCTTTCTACAAAAACGGAAAGGCTTCGCAGGCCGAATGGTATGAAGCCAAGGCTCGTGTGGCACAAGACGAACTATCAGCCGTACAGGCGGAAAACAACCGGCGTCTTTCGCTGCTCGACCTGAGCCAGCTGCTGGAGCTTCCCTCTCCCGATGATTTCGCTATCGTATCACCGGCTACCGACTCCATTGCCGGCCTCAAGATACAGACATCACCGGCCGAGGTATATGCCGAAGCGGTTCTGACCAAACCTTCCGTCAAGGCAGCACAGTACCGGCTGGAGGGAGCAGAAAAGAGCATCCGCATGGCTAAGGGAGCCTATTATCCGCAACTCAGCTTCGGAGCAGGTATCAGTACCAATTTCTATAATGTCTCGGACATGGAGAACGGTAATTTCGGTTCACAGTTGCGCGACAACTTCAGCCAGTATATCGGTTTCTCGCTCAGCGTTCCAATCTTCAACCGTTTTGAAACCCGTAACCGCGTACGCAGCGCCCGTATCCAGCAACATACATACTACTGGCAACTGGAGGAAAGTAAAAAGAACCTCTACAAAGAAATACAGCAGGCGTACTACAATACCGTAAACGCCGAAACCCAGTATCACAGCAGCCTTACAGCCGACGAAGCGGCACAGGCTTCCTTCCTGCTGATGAAAGAGAAGTACACCAACGGCAAGGCAAACGCTACGGAGTACAACGAATCGCGTACGGCCTGGATGAAAGCCGTTTCCGACCGTCTTCAGGCCAAATACGACTACCTGTTCCGCACCAAGATACTCGATTTCTACCGGGGTATTCCACTTACGCTGTAATACAACCCGAAACGATATACGTCTATATAAAAAGAGAGCCGCAGGCGATACTCCACGTACGACCTGCGGCATTTTTGTTGTGTATATTTCGGAAACTCGATATCGTGCCTACTATTTATCGATGCTTTTTATGATAGTTGATGCAATTTTCGATGAACTTTTGCGGCTAGCCTTGCTCAGTTTGTCAGCTTTTTCCAGATTCATGCAAGTAAAGTAATTGTTACCTTTCGTCACTTCTTTCTGGTTTTTGTCGTAAAGCGAGTAGCTCACAAAGTGGAACAATGTGCGCAAAGGTTTTTCCTGCCACTTCAAATAATGCTGGTTCAGGAACAATACATAATCGGCATGCGCTTCGTCCAGCAGCTGCTTGTAATTCTGGCTGTCTATCTGGCTCACATTAGCATAACTCTCTTCGTTTTCTCCACTCACCTGTATGTCACCCAACAACTTCTCTGCATCAGCAAATTTCTCTGAAGAGATAAATGCAAATTCCTTATTCTTGTTTGCATGGATGATATTGTCCGTAATAATCCGGTTGTAAGTATCGCCGATACTGTCTTCCGGAATACCCGTTTCTTCAGTAATCATGCTTTCAGGAAAGTAGTTCGAGCTGACATTGTCGAGTCCTACTACCAGCACCTTAACCGTAGCACTGCTTTCTTTACCGACAGCCTCTTTACCGGCCTCTTCAGCCTGTACGGTTGCAACGGAAGCCATAGCAAACAATCCTAAAATAATGCTTTTCACAAATGTTGTTTTCATTGTTTTTCTGCTTTTAGTTTGACGATACAAAAATAGGGATGTCATGTTACATCCCTATTTCCTGTGTGTGATAATATTATTTAGAATCGGTTACAATCGGAGCAATCCATGCTTCCGCCATTACTTTCCTGCCACCAGAGCAGCAGCTTCCAAAGGTTGGTCGGTCGTGATATAATCTACATTCAGGTCTATCATCTTTTTCATGTCTTTCTCATTGTTCACAGTCCAGACATTAACCTTCATGCCCAGTTCGTGAGCCTCTTTCACCCATTCCGGATGTTTTTCGAATGCTTTATAATGATAGTCTATGCCATTAGCACCCTTTGCCTTTACGTCCTTGGGAGCGATGTCACTCTTCAGGTAAGCGATTTCCGATTTGGGAGTAAGACGAGCAAGCTGCTCACAGATATTCATGCTGAATGAGATATATTCCACCTGCTTTTCCAATCCGTATTCCTTTACCATTTTTACAGTAGTTTCTGCAATCTGGTCTTCCTGTGCCTTTGTTTTATGAGGCTTGATTTCCAGAATCAGCTGTACATCCGGCAATTTCTTTCCGGCTTCCAGATAATCGGCAAGCGTAGGAAGTTTCTCACCGTTCTTCAGTTTCAGGTCCTTCAGCTTATCGTAAGCCGTTTCACCGATAACCAGTCCGTCTATCGCATCATCGTGGTTTACTACCACCACTCCGTCGGCTGTGAGCTGTACGTCAAATTCAGAACCATACACTTTAGCTTCGGCAGCTTTTTTCAATCCTGCAATAGAATTCTGTGCCGAACCTTCTGCTTTCCAGAATCCGCGGTGAGCGATCACCTGTGTCTGAGCCTGACCTGCCAGTGTAAAGAATGCACAGGCACAAGCCATCAGTAAATTTCTTGTTTTCATAATCATCGTTATTTATTTTCAGTTTGTTTATCAGAACGCATATCTCAACCCGATCTGAACCTGATAAGGAGTACCGTTCAGACTAGACACACCGGTATTTGCATTGACATTGTATACATACTCTTTTTTCTCCTTATCGAAGCTCTTGATGGTATAAATCTTCTGAGCTCCCAAGTTATGTCCTGCCCCCCAGTCCTTGTTCAGCATATTCAGTACGTTGAATATATCGACCGAGAGTTCCAGACTGTGTTTCTTGTAGAACTGGAATTTCTTAGCCAGACGCAAGTCGAGTGTACCGTAGAATCCGTTTACTCCACCGTTACGTTCGGCTACCTTTCCGAAACTCTTGCGAATATAATCTTTTGTACTTTCCTCTACATCCGGATTAGAAAGAATATTGTTAATACCGTCTTTCAGATACTGCGGAGTATTCGGATCGTTCGGATTGTAAATATAAGCCAAATCATTTGAATCTACAAAGTCACCGTTCACATTTCCACCTACGATGAGTGAATAGCGTGTACCGCCGATACCTGAGAAGCGTGCACCCACACTGATTCCCCAAAAAGTAGGAGCTGTACCATATACTACCACTTTATGACGGAACTGATTGCTTGAATAGCTCATCTGGCTCAAATCACGCGGATCGTCTACAACCATCTGAGAAAGTGTAGCTGAGTTTGCCACGTTACCGTTGTAAGAAGTATTGTCTTTTGTATCGTTCCATGTATAGCTGAATGAAAGTTCTCCATCCTTGAAATAACGCCATGTACCATCGATAACGAAAGCAAACTGATTAACCTTACCTTCACTTACCATTTCGAGCACACGTCCTACCTTATCGCTCTTTCTGCTCTCTTTCCAGTCGGCTACCCCCTTATCGTCGATAGTATTTGCAGGGACATACACTCCACGGTTTCCTTCGGAAGCGATACGGAAGTACGGTTCATCCACCATGTTACGGTCTACATACATATAGTTGTTGCGTCCCAGTGTCATATATCCGGCTACACTCATTTTCAGGCGGTCGCTGAAGAAATGTGTATACGAGAGGTTAGCCTTATAGATAACCGGCACCTTACAGTCAGCACCATTCATGTTAATGGTAGAAAGTTTTTCCACATTCGGATTATTGAAAAGTCCGGCTCCCGGTGCTGTAGACGGATCCTTGCGGTACGAAGGGAAATCCGGACGGATGAGGTTCAGCATTTCCTGATAGTTGGAAGCTGTTTTGTCAAGTGTAATATCCAGCGAAGCAGTACGTGTACCGTCGAACACCATGTTGTTGATCATGGCATAGTTGTTGATATCGGAAGCAAAGATACCAGCACCGGCACGGATGATATCTTTATGTTTGTCATTGATATCCCAGGCAAACTGCAAACGCGGCTGAACCTGGAAAGTAGACAAGCCATTGTCTGTTCTCAATCCCAATTCATCGTATACAGTCTGATTGAACGTACCCTTGTTGAAATAAGTAGCATTATCCAGACGCAAGCCGGCAATCAGTTCAAATCCCGGGAAAAGCTTAGTCTGCAACTGTGCATAAGCACCGGCATTCAGAATGTTTTGTTTCACACGGTCATCGGGAGTAAGATACAGTTCACGAACGTAACGGTACGGTTCCAGATTGTCGAAAGCGTCCAGTCCGTTGAAGTAGAAACGTCCGTTCGTTTCACTACCATAGCGTGAGTTCATGTGTGTATACATCATGTCTACTCCAAACGTATAATTGATTTTGTTTGTATTGTAGTAGAAATTATCGACAAGCTGAAGCACATGATTGTAGAAGTTTTCAGGGCAATAACGCTGTCCTCCCAACTGAATGCTGGTAGTAGCCGTCTTACCGTCAATCTGAGATTCTACATTGCTGACAATAGCTCGGGGAATATTGGAAGAAGGCAACTCATCGCCCGGCATAGATTCTTCCAGCGTATAAAGGTGCTGCAACTTCAGTTCATTGGTTCCTTTCGGACCTGCTACCGAACGCAAGGTAGCCATGGCACTGTTGTTCAGCGAATGTACATTACCATAAGTTTCGTACAGACAGATAGAGGTATTGTCCCCCAATCCCAGATTATTCATATCGTTTACAAAGTTATCTGTAAACGTCAAAAGATTGGTAGCATTGATCTGCCAGTCTAAACGGGCAAATACGGCATCAGTGCTTTGCTTCTTATCGAAAGCACCAAACTGAGGATTGGATGATACTCCATATTTATCGCGTGCAATTTGTAAGAAACGGTCGCGTACGTCTGTGGTCAGACTATAACGTTTTTCATCGGCAGCACTCTGGATATCGGCAATATACAGCGGACGAGAGTCTGCCTGATGATCCCATGCAATGAAGAAGTGAGCACGGTCTTTTACCAGCGCGCCTCCCAGTGAAGCACCAAACTGATAAGTAGAGAAGTCATTGTCGCGCTTGTTTCCGCGGATATCATACGGGCTGGACAACCAGTTGGCACGGGCAAAAGTAAACGCGCTACCGGTCAGCGTATTGGTACCCGACTTGGTAACTGTACTCACCGTACCACCTCCGGCACGTCCATTGGTCACATCGTACTGATTGGTTACCACCTTAAACTCACGGATAGCCTCCATAGAAATAGCATACGGCACACCGTTTCGGCTTGTCGTACTACCTCCCGAAGTCGGATTCTTTGCCGTCATACCGTCGATGGTATAGTTGGTAGACGATGCAAGCTGTCCTGACAGGCTGGAGCCGGTACTAAGTGGAGAAAGATCTACCAGCGAAGTAAAGTTACGTCCGTTTACAGGAAGCTTTGCCAGGTCACGTTCCGTAACGGAAGTAGCAGCTCCGGTAGTGGCAATAGTATTCTTCAATGAATTTGCAACTACTTCTACCGCCTCCATCACTACACTCTCTTCTTTCAACTGAAAATCCAGTCGGAGCAAATCTCCCTGATTCAGTGTATATCCAGTTTTCTTCTGATCGCCATAGCCTACGTAAGTTACCGTTATACTGTATGGTCCACCCAGCGGTAACTGCTTGATGGTATATTCACCATTCTCATTTGTAATAGAACCGGTATTAAATCCGGTTGATTCATTCTTTACCTGAATAGCAGCTCCGATAACCCCCATTCCGGTTTCATCGGTTACAATACCCGAAATGACAGCCCGGTTGTCCTGAGCCATCACTTGTCCTGCCGAAAGCAGCAAGACCATAAAAAACAATAAGAACCGTTTAAATTTTGTTGTCATCATATTCTTTAGTTAAGTGTTTCTAAATTGACGCAACAAAAGTAAAAGCCGGGTATTACACCCACATAAACGCGATGTAAAGAAACCGTGTGATTCGTGTGAAGAAACTATTACAGGTCTTTTCTCACGACCTGTATACCTATGAGTACATAAAAAAGAACGTTCCGCCAAGCCTTATAAGCCTGACGGAACGTTTTCCTTATCTCCTCTTATGAACTTTGTCCAGAAACATTCCGGACAAAGCCATGCAAGTAATATCCCAAAAGATTATTTTTTCATTGATCTGATCATTGACTGAGATTCGATAGAAGTCTTAAATGTATACTTCTTATCCAAGTACTTCTTGACAGCAGCTGCGGCAGCTTTAACATCGAGGTTACCAGCTTTCTTAAACAGAACTTTCGAAGTATTCAAATCCAAATACTTGTCAATTTCTTCAACTGGTGAGTAAGTACTTTCATTTACTTCAAGATTAACTGATCCAACTTTAGAATTCTTTTGAGCCTCATCAATTGTCATACTAAGCACTACCCAACTACCTTCTGAAGCAAGCCACAATGACTGTCTATCTGGAGAGCTATAATCAGCAAAAGCATTCAAAATTGCAGCATAGAGAGTTTCATCAGTAATTTCTTCACCCGGATTTTGTTCTTCAACTTGCTTTCTCAAATCGGCCAATTCTTTAACTGTTACCGGATAAGTAAATGTATAAGTACCGTTAGTTTCGATGTTATTGAACAAAATCGGTCTGCCTTTCAAATCATCTATGCCCAAATGTGCAGCGAGTTCATCACCATCAAATGCCAATGCTGTCATGTCCAAAGTCAAGTTTTCAACCACCTGACCTTCTTCTGCTGTAAATCTAGTAACAACCAACTTAGTTGTTGCTGTATTACCAGCGCGTCCGATAGCAGCAATTGCATATTCCTTACCAACTTCCAAAGCTGTATTGAGTGATAATTGCTGTTTACCAGCATAAATACTTACATCTTCTCCCATCAGAGCAGATTCAATTTCAGCATCGCTTGCACTGCCATCGAATATAGCCAAAGCATAAGCATCGAATGTAGTAACTTTTACAGTGAATGCTACAGAAGATGCTATTTTATTAGTTACATCAATAGTAATCTGGTTATCTACCGGTGCAGCAGCAGTTGTAGCAGCGTTAACCTTTGATACAGGAGCAACCAGTTTTCCGTTTTCTACTCCGTAGCAATAGATGCAATATTCAGTAGACGGTGACAATTTAGTAAACTGATAATCTTCCATCGGACCGCTTACAAGAGCCTTTGTTGCTACCAATACATCATTCAAAGACATTCCGTACTGATCTGCCAGTTGCTGGTATGTGCTCATATCGGAGTTAAACAAAGCCTCATCACTGACAAATCCTTCCATTTCTTCAGCCGGACGAATGTTAAGGAAGTATTGGGCTGACTGGTCTTTTGGCTGGATTTCGAACGGAATCCATGTAGAACCGCTTTCTCCAGGAATTGTAATAGTGAACTTTTCTTCTGCCTTAGCTCCCTGTGTAACGGTCAATTCGGCAGATGCAGCATTTTTCTCATCATCAGAATAAGTCAATGTTACTTTAGCTGTACGGTCTGCAGTTTCAGTATTTGCAGCAACAGACATGGTAACCTTACCGCCGGCAGCCTGAATGTCTGTAATCCAGTCCTGATCAGAAGTTCCGCTTATTTTCGGGTTTGTACCTGCATTTTTCAGCGTATAAGTAACTTCAGCAGAACCTCCGGCAGCTCCTACCTCAATACTTTCATAACCCAACTGAATGCTGATCTTTGCTCCGGGAGTTTCTGTTCCGGGTTCTTCCGGTGTTGTAGGTTCGTTATCGTCACTACATGCAGCAAACATAAACATACTACCCAATATCATCATAGATATCGGCATCCATTTCATAAACTTTTTCATAAGCAATTTTTAATTAAAAACATTTTCTCATTTCATTATAGTCATAGGTAAATCAAGCTTTCCGATACTTCTCGACTTGGTTTCATTCGTTCTGTTTTTAGGACCGGGAACGAATACACCTTTTTCGAGAATATAACGTATGCGTTCAGCCTGATCGGACGTAAACTTATTGGAGTACGAAATAGAGTAATCCATAATATTGTCCGATACGAATACGCTACCGTCGGTGCAACTCTCTCTCTGTATCAGTTCATCCAAATAATCTTTAAAGTTGGAAGTGCCCAAATAGGTAGCTGCCAGCTTTTCGTAAGCAGATCTGTCATAGGTAGGAGTATCAACGCAGTAATCAGTATCACGGCATCCCCAAAGAGATTCAGAAAAGACATGACGCAATCCCAGATAATGTCCCAGTTCGTGCGCTATGGTCATAGCTACACATCCATCGTCACCATCAGGTGTTTCAGGTGTCAGCGATACCATGTTGTATACATAGTCACTATTCACTGATATGCACTGCGGACGATTCAGGTTTTCCTGAGAGAGCGCTCCTCCTGTCCAGATTTCACAACCTTCCAAATAATCTGGAGCCAGCAGGAAGGGAAACTGTGCAATACCGGCAATGGCACTATTACTGAATTTATACAACATAATATTCATATACTCATCCGGATTCCATATCAGGTCGAGATATTTATCATCTGAACTAGACATGAACTTTTCACAATCAATAGGAATAGAAGCCCAAGGTATACGATCCACTCCCGGTTCTTCCATCAGATTACCATCCGGATCGACTGTTGCCATGACAAATTCCAGTTTCAGATCCTGACTGCACTCGCTATACTGTTTATTCACCTCATCGAGCACTGTCTGCAAGTGTCCTTCACGAACATACTGTGTAGGTATGTTCCGGTTGGAATACAATACATGAAACACCACGGGAATCTTGTAAGTTCCTCCTGCAACAAACTCCTGTCCTTTCTGAAGCACAGTTACCTCACTGGTATGAGATCCGTCCGTAGCAGAATAAGTAAAACTGAGTGTAGCCTGACGAGAATTTTGCGACAAGTTCTCCTCGACTTCCAAATTGAGTGTCTGATTGCCTGTCAATGCATCTCCGGCAGTCACCTTGCACCAATACTGGTCGCTTGCCACTTCCCAGTCAACATTACTTTTTACCGTAAGTGTCAGCTTACCTCCCTCGGAGGAGATTTCCTCTCCCCCCGATGGAGTTATTTCCAGAAACGGTTCCTGTACAGTCGGTTCATCATTGCTGTCACTACAGGAAGCCATTACACAGAGAGCAAACAACAAAAGCTGTATTTTAAAAAACAGATATCGCATACAGCTTATTATTTGTACTCAAATCCAGCCTTATCATTAAGCGGACACATCACTACATTATCTACAGCAAACACGCCACCTTCCGGAGCTGTAACCATGATAACCACACGGCAGTTATCCATCTTTTCGGATGACAGTGTAAAACTGCATGAATAGTCTTCAGTGGAACCTGCCGGAAGTGAATCACCCAGCTTATCACCGAAAGCAAGCGATGCGCTTGACTGACGCAATACATTATTGTGTGTATAAAAATCACCTTCCAGACCTAGATAGTTTTTCTGAGTATTATCATATATACCATCTTCAAGCAACCAGGCAGCCACACGGTAACTGCCACCTTCGGCTATCTTTATCTTAGCTTCAACCTCTACCTTATTGGAAGCCTTATCAGCACGTACCACAGCCGCAATAGCACTTTTAGCCTCTTTTGCTGTATATTCTTCTACTGCCTGTCTGATAAGTCCGGCATTCTGTTCACCCACATTTCCTCCAGAAACACAAGAAATAGTCGTACCCGGTATCAGGTTAACATTTAATGTCGGGAATTCAGATACGCTCAACCAGTTGATGACCTTATTGCTGAAATCATTAGACATTCCATCACCGTTATGAGCAGCTGCGAAGACAGCCAGTCCGTCTGAATACGTTTCACCGTATGTCTTGATTCCACTCATTACAAGCGGACAATATCCGCACCAGGTACCTGTAGCCTGCAATAACAGTACACGTTTCACAAATCCTTCATAACGGTCCGGTTCCGGATCGGCAGGCATAACGAGATTTTCCGATTTGGTAGCACGTACTACAATTTCAGCAGAAGTTTCACCGTTATAGCGAGCTGAGAATTTATATTCACCTTCAGTATCTGTATAGAAGCGAGTTCCAGAAAAAACCTTTCCATCCTGCAAGATTTCTGCAGCAGCAGTTACATCCTGATTACCTTTTGTTACAGTAAATTCTGCTACATCTGCTCCATCCGCTTCAATCAGGAGTGAAGTAGCGTTCAAGACCAGCATTTCTGACTCGGGTTCATCAGAAGGATTACCAGAACATCCATACATTACCAAAACCAGCAAAAATGCCACAACAGAGGACAATGCCTTTCTGCAATTGTCTTTCCAATTAATCCATATACGTACCATAATCGCAAACCATTTTTATTGTTTCCACAAATATAAATAGATATTTTTATTTTAAACTAATTTTATATAAAAAATATCCACCTAAATAAACATTTTTACACCATGTAAGCACAATACTTAGAAATAAATATACAAATAACAGCATTTACAAGTCATAATGCAAGCAACAACCACCTCTACGCATAACTTTAGAACTAGAAAGAAGAAAGCAAGCAACAGCTATATTTTACATATTTTAAACACATATTGCATAAAAAGTACAAAACAAGGTATTCATGCTGACACATTGTATTTTCACCTTCCGATCCATAAAAAAAGGCGGAATAATATCTCGCCCAAGATGAAAAAAATTCCCCTCACCATCCGGTCGGCATGGCAAGGGGAATCTTATAAAGTATTTATTTCGGCCTTAATACAAGTTATTCTTGGTGCATCAAGAATCAACGTTCGTATTGCGGCATATCCGGATTAAAATCGAGAACAGTCTGCGGAACTGGCATAATGTAGCGCAAATCGTTGGCTGGCAATGTCCAGGTCTCACCGTCGGCAGTGTGAACGATATCTTTACGGAACCAGTCTTCACGGTTCAGACGCTTCAAGTCTATCAGACGGGGAGCACCCAGCATGGCAAACTCACGACGACGTTCGTCGATTACCAGACTTTCCCTGCGTATTGATAAACTCGTTATCGTTTACTTTGGTCAGTCCTCCGCGAAAAGATTCACCATTCTCAAAATAACCGCCAATTTGCTTACCAGTCTTCGCTAGAGCCCAGAGATGGGAAACAACAAAAAAACAAGAACAATAGATACTTTTTCATCTTTACAATACTTCGGTAAATTTTTACCGAAGTATTGCATAAAGTTAAGCAACAAGCTTAACAAGAAAACTTATCCATAAAAACAATACTGATAATCAGGCTATTTAATATACTTATCGGACACTAATAGTTCTAAATTTCAATCTATAAGATTTTTACTTTCGCAGTTCCATTTTGAGACAACTCAAAGTGCCTAGCACAAAATATATACAGCGACTGTTTCAGACCTTATACATCCACTTATTCAACAGCCACTTGCCTTCACACCCGTCCAGCAATAAAAAAGTGAGGGCTACCCCTATCACTAGGAATAGCCTTCCAATCATTCTTTAAGAGAGAAATTAATAGAGAAAATTATTATTATTCATGATAACCAAACGGAGTTTCCTGATTGGTTACAACGATTACATTCTTCGTATTGCCTACCTGAGTCAGTGTCATCTTAGTCGGATTAACTGGATCATCAGGTTCTACAGTAAATGTGACTGGAGAGAGTTTTGCAAACAGAAAAATAGCGTCAAGGATTCCAGCATTTGCAAATTCGCCACCAACAGTATCTCCATATCCTGTCAAAGTCAGACTTACTTTATCATCACCACTTGTTGAAGTCACAAGCTGCAAAAGACCTTTTCTGCCACCGAATACCATATCCACAACTTCATAAGTAGGAACGATAGCCAGATAATCCAGCGTCTGACCCGGATAAGAAGCAGCCATACCTTGCAATGTTGAAGCTACAGTCTGCTGTCCGTATGAACTCATACCGTCGTAAGTAACAAACCACGGACCACCGTTGGCAAATAACAATGCCGGAGGAGTAGTTTCACCGCTCAATATAGCTTTTCCATCTTCAGACTTCCAAGTACCAGAAGCACTATCGTAAACCAATTTCGATACTTCCATTCCACCCAATGTAATCGGGCTGTAGAATTCCATACCTTCCTTGGTCTGAATGTATGAAAAGACCTCTGTTACATTCTCACCGTCAACTTCATGCGAGATAGCCAGTGTTCGATATGATTTTGTTACGTCATATTTCTCACCATCAGCAGCATAAGAGAAAAGTACATAATTTGCTTTTTGCTCAGCTTCCTCGATATCAGTGAGATATGCTTCCCAAGTTTCATTTTCCGGCATCGGAGTCATGGTAATGATATTACCTGTCTTTTTACCTTTCAATACAACCTGTTCCGGAGTGGCCGACTGAATAGTAAATTCATAGTCACCTTCCATACCGAGTCCTGTAGCACCTACACCCGAGGCCGGATCAGAGAAGAAGTGGAAAATTTCATTATAAGTATCTACAGTCAGTGTCGGACCAGCCTGTTCTTTCAAACGGTAAAGACTTGTCGACTTAGCACTGGGATCAGCGATATCAGCACTTACCGTTACTTCACCTTCTGCAGTAAACGACATCAACACGTTATATCCGCCAAAACTCTGCTGAGAAGAAGGATAATATTTCATCAACCATCCGTTCGGTGCCTCAATCAAAATTTTCCGGGCGTTTTCCATCGCTTCCTCCACACGGTTCGAAGCCGATTCACCGAACAAGTTTTCCGTTTCTGAAGTACAGCCCGCCAGCAAGAACGAACTGATCAGAGTAAAAATATATAATAACTTTTTCATACTCATTCCGTTTTTATCATTTTAATGTTGTCCAATCCATTTCCAGTATATGCGACTGGCGTTCCTGCACTTCTTCATGCAAAGCCTGAATATCAATTCCCCATGAGTCACTCAGATATTCGGTAACCATATCCAGTTTTTCCTGAATCAATGCGCCACCTACTGTTCCGGCCTGGCTCATGATGTTCTGCCATTCAGCGTCCGATTTTACCACGTAGTTTGCAATGGTTTCTACAAAGTCTTCATCCGGTTTGCTGGAACCATAGGCAGTTACGAAACCGTCTTTACGTGCATCAGCATCCTGAATGTTCACCCATCCTTCACCTGTATACTTACCGGCAGTAATGTCATTAAAGTCTGTAGAGTAATTCTTGGTCTGATGCAGGATATGAGCAAACTCATGGTGCATGGTCTTGAAGTACCATTCATTCAACACATCTATATTCGGATTTTCGACATCCAGTCCGTTCACATTGAACAACGTAATCTTCATACCGCCTTCCGCAGTACCCAATACAATGGAACCGCTGGCTGCGTTATATTCCGGTGAACCTACAAAGTGCATAATCTTCGGACAGTAAGTAGGAAGAAACTCCGGAGCAGCCAGTTTGGCATACACTTCCAGCCACAGGTATTTCACCATCTGCGCCAAAGCAATCGACTTGTTATAATCGGCTGGTATCACGTTATAGTCCATATCCGATTCGATATCCTCAAAACGATACTTCAAGTCGATATTATATGGAGTTGTATAGTTCGTAAGAATCCAGTTATCAAACTCATTGCGCTGAGGAGCCGTCGTATCAAAAATGCTATCAGGCGACAAATCATCTTCGCTGCATGAGGTAGCAGTACACATGGCTACCAATATTAAAAATAAGTATTTTATCTTTTTCATAACAACTATCATTTTAAAGTTCATTTATCGAGGATTAGCCTCCAGACCAGCTTCTATAACATCCTGCGGCAACTGGAATGCGCGACGCGGATCATCTTTCGTCAATACGATCGGGTCCATACCGCCACGGTTGTGAGTAATTTCTATACCATAACGTTTAATATCCATCCAGCGTGAACCGTCGTGAATAGTTTCAATACGGCGCATCTGCAACACACAGTGGATCATGTTTTCCTGTTTCTTGTTTACAAACGAGAAGCAAGGATTCAGGTGTTTCTTCACTGTACGCTTGGTTTCATCGGTTACAGGTATCGGTGTATATCCCACACCTTCATAGAAGTCTACAATTTTATCTTCTGTCAGTGTTTCCGGATATCCGTATCTTCCGTCACCCTTCGATGCATCCAGCCATTCGTTCATATATTCTACAGCAGTAGCATAGTCAGGCTGAGCCTTCAGAATATTAGCCTCGATGCAGCAAAGCAATGTTTCGTTGGTACTGAACGGAACGATTACAGCGTGACGCCAACCGATACCGTTTACCTTATCTATATACTCAAAGTACATACGATACTTGAAAAAAGACAACTTCTGTTCCACACCGTTCAGGCTGGCATAAAACAACGGGTTGTTCCATGGAGCGCCTGCCCACAAAGTTTCTGTTTCAGTCACTGTACGGTTCATGCCATAACGTTTTGCCATGTTGTAAGGACCATAAATATAAGGCCATGAACTGTTAATCGGAGTAATCAGCAAGTTGGCATCTACCGATGCAGAGATATACGCATCGCCTCTTTCATCTGCTTCAGTGATAGAACCCAGATCGGCCTGCAGCTGGCGCAGTGATCTTGCCGGATTTGTACCCAAAACAGCCTTACCATATTCCAGCACCTTTTCATAGTTTGACTTATCTTCTTTTACATAGAACAGGTAGAAACGTGCGGCAAAAGCATTGGCAGCCTTCTTGTTGAAATGATATTTAGGCACTGAATATAAATTGTCATTAATCAGCGGAAGTCCTTCCAGCAAATCAGCCTCAATATGCTGATAAGTTTCTTCCAGTGTACCTCTGGTATATTCAGGAGCTACTTCTGTTTCCGGTTTCGTAGCGTAAGGAATACCCATTTTTTTCGCAGCGGTAGCCGGATCGTAAGCCTCACAGAAAATATTAGCCAAGATAAAATGTGCATATGCACGGCACAACAGCGCTTCACCTTTCTGAGCGTTCAGCGAAGCCGGATTTCCCATCTGTTCGATAGCCTGCAGTGCATGGTTTGCCGAAGCAATCGCCATATAAAGTCCGTTCCACATTCCCTGCGGAGAGTCCTGATCCGTATCTGTCTTGATATCACTCCACAGATAGGCATCCTGTTCCTGCTGGAACTCAAAGCCATACATTTCACCATTGTCAGCCGTATTGTCCGAAGCCTGCTCAAACATCATTATCGGATAATAGTTAGGATAAGCCGAAACCAGCAGACTGGTAACCTTCGACTCCGTATCAATTTCTGCACGATTATCAGGCACTGTATCCAGGAAATCGCTACACGAAGCGAAAGCCCATGCCATCAATAAAGCAGCACTGTATGTTTTTATATTTTTCATCATAATTTTCTCTTTTAAATCAAATTAAATACCCAATCTCAAAGTCAAAGTAAACTGCTTAGGAACAGGAGCAGCCACACCACCGGTGTTGAAGAATTCCGGATCCTGACCGTTCAGCTTCTTGTCGGCATAAATCAGGAACAGGTTGGTTGCCTGAAGTTTCAGTGACAGGTTGCTCAGTTTCATACGGTTTGCCAGTGATTTCGGGAAATCATAGTTCAGTGAAATTTCCTTCATACGGATGAAGTCACCTTTAGCAATACGTTCTGTAGAGTAGTTGTATGCATTGTATGCGCGGCTCAACTGAGAATCCTGACGGTTCATACGTGTATCGGCGATAACCGGTATGTTGGTAATATTTTCGTCACCCGGCTTAGTCCAGCGGTTTACAAACTCTTTCGGTGTTGCATCCAAGTCAGTATATTCATTGCTGAATACCGGATCCAGACGGATTACATTTCCGAATGAGTAAGTGATAAATACATTCAACTTAAAGTTCTTGTAGGTAAATACGTTACCGAAACTACCGGTAATAGTCGGATCGGTCGGTCCTTCGTAAACCAGATGATCTTTAAGGTTACGTTCCTGGAAGTTGATGTCACTTACAGTCACTTCACCTTTTTCATTGATGAATGTCGGGAGACCTTGTCCGTTCAGTCCCTGGAAGTCCATAGAGAACAGTGAACGTACCGGATAACCTTCCAGAGCAAAACCTGTACCTGCAATCAGGTCGATAACACGTGAGTTAGCATCCAGTTCGGTAACTTCGTTCTTCGCGTTAGAGAAGATAAAGTCGGTATTCCATTTGAAGTCGCGTGTTACAATGTTTCTTGTAGACAATGTAAATTCCACACCGTGTGACTTCATGCTGGCAACATTGGCATATTTTGAAATCTGGCCACCTACACCCATTGTATTGATGATACCGATCAAGTCGTAGTTGTTACGCTTGTACCAGTCCATAGCCAGATTGATGCGGTTATCCAGGAAACCGATTTCAGCACCGATATTCAACTCATGTTTCTTTTCGTAAGTCAGCTCACTGTTTTCCAGTTCTGTAATCTGAAGTCCGGATTCACTTACACTGGCAAACGGGCGGTAAGAGTTATAACTGTTGACGATTACACGTGAGTTAGAAACCTCAGCCGGACCACGGTCGGCAGTCAGTGAGTAAGAAGCCTTCAGAGTCAGGTTAGACAAGGCCGGTCTCAGGTTTTCAAACCAGCTTTCTTCGTGTACGTTCCATGCACCCGAAACGTTCCATGTAGGAAGCCAGCGTGCCGAACGGCTCTTACCCAGCTTGTTAGAACCTTCATAACGGACTGTACCGTTTATTGTATATTTACCTTTCCATGAATAAGTAGCTGTACTGAAGAAAGCCACGTCACGAGAGCGGGTTGTAGCCACACCGTAGTAAGCAGCATTTTCCTCATTACCCTGTTTGAAGTACAGATAGTCGTAAGAAGGAAGCATACCCATATCATACTGCAAACCTACACCCTGGAACCAAGTCTGTGTACGGTCGGTAGCGTTCAACTCCATACCACCGAAGAAGTTGAAGATATGGTTTTCATTAAATACGTCATTGTAGCTGGCAGTAGCACGGAAGTCGTAGCTGTTCATGCCATATTTAGTTTCACGGTAGAAACCTCCCACCGGAAGAACCGATACCGGCAATGCATTCGATACATCCGGGTCAGTATACAACCACGGGTTAGCGTCACGGATAGTAGCATCATCCATTGCACGGTAAGCCCATGCCTGGTTAGAATAGTCAGTAATCTTGTGAGCCTGAGTAGTAGTAGAATACTTGTAAGCACCCAGCACACTCAGTTCTACCTTATTGATAGGTTTGTATTTCAATTCACCCTGGAATTTCATATCTACTACATCCAGGTCCATATAGTTATTGTCCAGTTCATGCAAGATATTGAACGGCGCATAGTTACGTACGTAGTATTCATTCGGGTCGAGTGCACGTGAAGTATTCAGCGCGTAAGAATACGGGTTGATATCGAAGTCACGTTTTACTTCACCACTTACAGGGTCCAGATTCGAGCTTAACGAACCCGGTGCACGCTGTTTACGGTAAGAAGCGTTACCGATCAGGTTCAATGAAACTTTCTTGGTAATGTTATACAAAGCGTTCAGGTTGGCAGTGTAACGCTGTACCTTGCTCTGTTTGGTCCATCCCGGGTCGTTCATCACACTCAGTGAAGTATAGTACGAAGCCTTTTCAGTACCACTTGTCATACTGATTGCATGGTTCTGCGAAATGCTGTTATTGAACAAAACATCAAACCAGTCTGTATTTCTGTATTCAGCCTCACGCAGATAAGCATTTCTTGCTTCCAGAGTGTTTGGCATGCCAAATCCTGTGTTTGCGTCGTAACTGTTGATCAAATGATACATCTTACCATATACACCACTGTTAGAAGCACGGTATACATCGGCAAATGTCAGGTAACCGTTGCTTTCCAGTGTCTTGTATACGTCCATCTGCTCCTGAGAGTTCATGATATTGAAGTTACGGTAGTTCGGTTTCATACGCAGGGAGAATTCACCTGTATAGCTGATTTTGTTAGAACCTGCCTTACCTTTCTTGGTAGTAACGACAATCACACCTGCCATGGCACGAGCACCATAGATAGAAGTAGCCGAACCATCCTTCAGGATCTGGAAGTTTTCGATATCGTCAGCATTCAAACCAGAAATAGCCGAACTGATCAGTGTAACGGCATCACCCGAAGACAAATCGTCAGCACCTACTTCCGTTACATCCTCCATGATGACACCATCTACTACCCACAACGGTTTAGAGCTACCGTAGATAGATGTGGCACCACGTACACGGATTTTCGGAGCTGTACCGAAAGTACCTGATACGTTCTGAACCGATACACCGGCTGCACGTCCTTCCAGGGCACGGCTGATTTCCGGCACACCGTCAAGTTTAGAGTCTTCGGCAGATATTTTTGTTGACGCTCCTGTAAATAATCGCTTGTCCATACGCTGCATACCGGTAACTACGACTTCATCCAGAACTTCTGTATCCGATTCCAGTACCACCTTCATATTATTTTGGGCAGCTACTGTCTGCGATTTCATACCGATATAGCTGATTTCAAGTTTATCCCCCTTGTTAACTTTCAGTATAAACTTTCCGTCGATATCCGTAATTGTACCATTAGAAGTTCCCTTAACCAAAATAGAAGCTCCCACGACAGGCATGTCATCCTCCGCAGACATCACGACACCTGTCACTTGTACAGCCTGAGCTATCGCCAGACTTATGCCTATTAACAAAAAGGCACAAAAAAGTGTAATTCGCTTTTTCATATTCTAATAAAATTTTAATAACGGACGCAAATATACATATCATTTCATTAAAAAACAAAAAATTAAAGCAAAATACATAAATATTCTTGCATATTCTATAAATTATCAAATAGACAGTTTTAGCTTTATTTTTTACCATAAACACCAATATCTTGCTAACACATTGAACACTTTTATACCCTTTTCGAGAATTTATGGATAAAACCATATAAAAACAAACAATAACAAACATTCAAAAAAATAAGGGACTCCTTAAAAGAGCCCCTTACCACAAATCACTATAAACCAAATATTTACACAAGCGTTAAAACTCAATAACACATATATTTATTTTACATATTACATTTTGACAGTTTTTTAACACAAAAACATATCATCACAACACTGTACATAAATTTTCTTATAATTCCGTCCCAACATCAAAGCAGGGACACACCTTCGTCCACTCTTCCGGTTCTATCACCCCGTCACCGTTCAGGTCCGGACTCAGGTCGCGATGTCCTACTATCCGGCGTGTCTGGAAGTCCATGGCAAGCACTCTCACCAGCACCCTGAGCGAACGCTTCTGAAGTTCCGTACGTGTGTCGGCAGGACGTCCCTGCTCGTCCAGTCCTCCTTCGTAACACACACCGATACTGTGCTGGTTATATCCTTTGGCGTGCGCTCCGGGACGGTCTACCGGACGCATCGTACATATTTCTCCGTCGCGCCTTACATAATAATGATACCCGCATCCGTCGAACCCGCGCTGCCGGTGCATTTCATCCAGCTGGCGGGGCGAGAGCGGAACATCCGCTCTCGTTGCCGAACAATGAATGACAATCATGTCAATCTTTCTCATCACACCCTCCTTTCCTTCCGGTCAGTATGCAATACAGACACTTGATTATCCTGATCAGAATCCATTTTACCTTTCCAGTCATACATTCCTCCTTGTTTTTTATATTTCACATCTGTCCGCATCTCCCTTCCGGAGTCTTACTCCTCTTTTTTAGGCTTTACAGGCACACGTTCGTAGTTCAGCGAAGTCAGAATGTCCGACAAATCGGCTCCCGGACGGAAGTTGATATGCGCCTTCTTTATCAGTCCGGTGTGATATTCTTCCTCCGTGACACTACCCTCACCGTTCAGACCGATCTGAAACGAACCCAGGTCGCCCAGACGCACGATTTCTCCGGCACACAGACCGTCACGCATCACCGTACCCAGCGAAATCAGCACCGCCATCGTATCAGCACGTGTCACCGTACACATCTGCTGAATACGGTCCGCCATTTCACGGATTCCCATCTCGCCGCGTGCCTGTGCCAGGGCATAATATTTGGCACTACCTTCCAGATCATTAGGTTTCTTTCTTGCTACTACCGAATAAGTCACTGCTCTTTCCATAATCTTTTTACTTTTTAAATGATTAAAACGAATACCTGTTGAAAGCTTTCAATCTCTTTTCTGTATCACAAAGATACATACCCAGTTCCTGGCAGTGTCCGTCACCGTCCGCCTACAGGATTGCATTGTTACGATAAAAATAAAAAAGCCACAGGCCGTACAGCTCGACGCCTGCCGGTGGAAACCGTCTGCGTAAATGCTGTACAGCCTGTGGAACCTCTCTGTTACCGCACCTGTCAGTTGGCGCGGCTCAGTTTGATATTGTCGATAAACCAGCGGCGATATACACTGCTGCCCGAAGTAGCGGCAGTTTCACCCCATGCATCCGACTTGATGGTGATGCGTGTATCTTTCGTGATGGAAACACCCTCCAGTACCACATCGGCATGCAGCCATTCCAGTTTGTCTACCTCATTCACAAAGTTATGTCCTATCGGATCCAGTCCGACTGTCTCGCTGCCGTTGGTCACGGTGATGATCAGCTGTACCGGGTCGAACTTTCTCGTACCGCCCACCATCGGCGCCCAGTCGAACGAAAGCATTACCTTCTCGCCTGACGGTATGCCGTCTACAGCCGGCAGTGTCAGTCCTGCCTGATAGTCTGCCTTACCGAACTTCAGGTAACATTTCTGCAGATAGATAGAAGCACCGCGACTTTCTTCCAGTCCGTATCCGTGAGCCAGCAACGCTTCGGCAGCCGTCTGTCCCTCGTCGTTCTTCGCACTGTAAATCTGCGGAGCAGTACCCGATCCGTCGTTTTCCACTGCCTGTCCGGCACCGCTGTTCCCTGCCCAGGGCAACAGCCACTCAAAGTCTTCCGCGAAATAGATCACCTCTACCACACCCTTGTCTTCGATGCGTGCAGCCTGTATGCGCAGTGCAGGAGCAGCCACTCCGTCGAAGTAGCCGTACACCGTCACCTTGTGACCGTTCAGGGCAGCCAGATTCAAGCTTTCGGGCGCGTCGATGATAGACACCGAGTTCACCGCACCGTCTATCGTCACATTGTTACCGCTCAGCACACCGCTTGCCGAAATCCATTCACGGCTATCCGATGTGTAGCTGTCCACCTCGGCAGTCACGTCGTGAGCTTCCGGATAATCGATATTATTGCCTTCCGATACCACACGTACCTCGTCGCATACCACGTAAGGCAAAGCGTGTGCGTCTGTGCCTTTCGAACCTTTCACCGCCACCTTGTCGCCTACGTTCACGGCAGTTGCAGTTTGCAGGAACATGTTTACAGCGTACTGTGCGTCGGTTACGATGCAGCCCGAAGTCGTCACCGCCGTAACCAGTGCTTCCGGAACCGAAACCACCGTTTCATCTTCCAGTGCCGGCAGCTCGTCGACCGTATACTCCTGACAGTCGCGGTACTTGTCACCATCCTGCGAAACCACTACCTCCGCACGGCTTGCCAGCGTACAACCCTTGAATACGATTGTCGCCTTGCGCGGATTATCCTCCGCCCCGTCGCGCATGTTGTCAGTTACCGATACCGTCACATCCGTCGTACCGTTTCCTGTGGCAGGAGTCACCGTAATCCATTCGGGCAAGTCCTCCATCACCCAGTCGGCATCCGCATACACGGTAATCGTTTTCGGCTGTGCCCCTTCAGCCTCAAAGTCCAAGGCACTGGCACTTGCCAGTACAGCTTTCGAAAGCGTATTCTCCTCTTCGCTGCAACTGCCCAGAAGCGTTGCCGAGAGAAACAGCACCGAAGCCATGATATAATTGATCAGTTTCATATGTTTTACAGAGTTAATTTGTTTGTTTTGAAGTTGAAGGATCTTTCCAGAAAATCCCTGTTTCACCCCCGAAAAACCTGCTGATGTTTCAAGAGAGAGATTCTTTATTTCACCCCCAGAAAACCAACTGATGTTTCAAGAGATAGATTATTTATTCCATTCCCGAAAAACCAGCTGATATTTCGAGAGATACATTATATTATTTCACCCCCAGAAAACCAGCTGATGTTTCAAGAGAGATTAGCCGTTTTGTTTCAGAACAGAAGCTGAAGTTTAGAAACCCAGTCCGTCGCTCCATCCCGGATTCTGTGTCAGACTCGGGTTCAGCGAACGTTCGTTGATAGGAATCGGGTACAGATAGTCACGCTCCTCATTGAAACCGTTGCGCACGATATTCTTGTGAGAATACACATACCCGCTGTTGCTTCCTGTCAGCAGAATATCCTTGCCGATTTCGTACACCAGCACCCCGCTGCCGGCTTCCGGTTTCGCAGTACCTTTATTATATAAGATCACATCCGGATTACCGTCGCCGCTCAGGTCGTATTCACCCGCACCGGCGAAATACATACCGTAGATATCCTGATCGATGCAGGCTCCGGCTTTCCAGCGCACCAGGTCGTCGAAGCGGAAACCTTCCTGATTCAATTCAACGGCACGCTCGCGGCGGATTTCCAGAATCACACCCTTGTTGCTTCCCGAAACGTTGGGATAACCCGTTTCCTTAGCCGACAGATAACGGTCCGGATTGGCATTGGCAGCAGCCATGTTCAGGTGCGCGTCGTTCATACCTGCACGGTCACGCAACAGATTCACAGAGATATCCAAATCCTCCTGAGTCAGCGTACCCAGTTCCGCCTTTGCCTCGGCATAGTTCAGCAGCACTTCGGCATAACGGTACACAGGCAAGTCGTTCGTATTGCGGTCGTTGCGGTCTACCTGTCCGCCGGAAGCAGTCGGTTCCTGCACAAACTTGATCGGCTGGTAGCCAGTCACAGTAACCGAAAGGTCGGGAGGAAGCACCGTTGTTTCCCCGATACGGGTATATCCCGGTGTACGGATGCTCTGAGCCAGACGCGGGTCACGGTCCTTCGTTTCCTCCAGGAAGCTCATTTCCTGCCATCCCGGCTGGTCGGTAAAGCGGCTTCCGTCCTTCATCAGATACATATTCACCATCTTGCGTGTCAGTCCCGGACGCCCCTGAGTAGGAACCAGCGTATGTCCGTTGGCATTGTGATGGATAGCCAGACTGTAGTCGAACTTGATAGCCAGGATATATTCATCCGGATTCGCATCCTCGGCAGCGAAGAGATTCAGGTAGTCCGATTCCGGATGTCCGGTAGAGTACAGCTTGTACGGACCATCATTGATAATCTCGCCGGCAGCTTTGGCAGCCAGATCCAGGTAATACGTATAATCGTTGCCTTCCAGCTTCAGGTCGTGATACTTGCGGTACGTACCTTCGTACAGACAGAACTGTGCCTTCAGCGCCAGTGCCGCCCAGCGGTTCACACGGAACGGACTGCTCGACTCTTCCTCGCGTGCAGGAAGATTATCGATGGCATAGTCGATATCCTCTATCATCTTGGTCATCACCAGCTCACGCGAGTCACGCGGCTTGTACAGTGCCTCGTCGGCAGAACCCAGTTCCACGTCGTACCAGGGCACATCGCCGAAGCGTTTGACTTTCTCGAAATAGAAGAACGCACGGAAGAAGCGGGTCAGTGCCGTATATTTCACCACCGCATTCTCGTCGCTGCACTGATTCACATACGCCAGCAGGGTATTCATCTTGCGCAGGTCGGTCCATGTCCATCCCCCGCCCGAAGCAGGCACGGTACGGTTGTTTCCGCCCAGCATCTCGTCGGAAAGATTCTGCTGCACGTACAGGTCACTCTGGTCGTCGAAAGGGCTCTTGTCCGGCAGGTTGTTGTAAAACGAGTTACTGAAAAGCTGCAAGTCGCTCTCTGTCTTGAAATAGTCGTCCTGCGATATCTCGCTTTTAGGAGTCAGGTCGAGCAAACCGTCACACGAAGTCAACCCCATTGTCAGTACCAGTGCTGTAAATATATATTTTTTCATACGAATCTGTTCTTGGTTGTTTTATTCAATGAATTTTCGTTTAGAAAGTGATGTCTACACCAAACAGCAGCGTCTTCTGCCACGGATAGAAACTTTCGTTGTACGTATCGTTGCTGCGGCTGATGGCTCCTTCCGGATCCACGTATTTGGTAATCTTCTTCAGCGGCGACCAGTAGCAGAGGTTCTCGCCCGAGAAGTAGAAACGTGCCTGATCGATACCGATTTTCTTTGTCAGGTTCACCGGAATGGTATATCCTACGGTCAGGTTCTTCAGACGCATGTAGCGGATGTTCTGCAAATAGCGGTCGTTCACCTTGCTCAGCGGACCGGAAGTCGACGAGTATGCCATCGGACGCGGGAAGTAAGCATCCGTATTGTCTTCGGCCCACACCTTGTCCATGAAATCCTTCTGCAGGAAGGTCTGGTAAGGATAAGAGAACGGACCCCAGAACGACATCATGTGTCCGTGAGGATACCAGTAGTGGTTACCTGTTCCCTGGAAGAACACCGATACATCGAATCCACACCAGCGAACACTGGCATTGATACCATACGACAGGCTGGGCAGTGAGTTACCCAATACCTTGCGGTCGCCCGGATCGGCTACATTGTTGCTGCCTATATCCACCATACCGTCACCGTCGAGGTCGACAAACTTCACGTCGCCGGCCTTCCAGCCTCCGGTCAGTCCGTCTACCATGTAACTCAGGTCTACCTCCTTGGCATACGCCTGTGCCTCCTCGTCGGTAGCAAACAGACCGTCGGTCACAAATCCCCAGATTTCTCCGATGCGCATGCCTTCGTAGTAATCCTTGGCAAATGTCTTGTCTTTATTGTCATACTTGGTAATGTAGCTTTTGTAGTTGCTCACGTTGAATCCCAGACTGTATTCCAGCGGACGTCCGGCCAGTTCGAACTGATCTCTCCACGACATTGTCACTTCGTATCCCTTAGTCTGCAAGTCGGCTGTATTCATATCCGGTACACTGGCTCCATATACAGCCGGCAGTTCCACACCGTCGGTCAGCATGTTCAGAGTGTTGCGCACATATCCGTCTACGGTAATGTTCAGGCGGTTCTTCAGCATGGTCAGGTCGAAACCGAAATCCCACTGTTCCGAAGTTTCCCAGGTCAGGTCCGATGCCACCGGCGCACCCAGTGTAGCATATTTCGCCATCGAGCTGCCCTCGCCGAACGTGAAGCCGGCAAAGTCGTTTACCGAAATCAGACGCATGTATGTATAGTAAGAAGAAACATTCTGGTTACCCAGGCTACCGAACGAAGCACGCAGCTTCAGGTTGTCTACATATCCGCTCAGCGGCTTGAAGAACGGTTCTTCCGAGATACGCCATCCCACCGAACCCGAAGGGAAGAATCCCCAGCGGCTTCCGGCAGCAAAACGCGATGTACCGTCGTAGCGTCCGCTCGCCTCAAACAGGTAGCGTCCCTTGTAGTCGTAGTTCACACGGCCGAAGAAACCAGCCAGCGCATATTCGCTCTGTCCGCCGCCCACTTCGGTCAGCACTTCACCCTCGGCATTCTGTCCCACCAGGTCGAGGTCGTCCAGCGAAGTCGAAGTCAGGTTCTGTCCCGCAGCCGAAACATTCTTCAGATACATGCGTTCGTAGTTGAAACCAACCACTCCTGTCACGTGATGTGCTTCGCCGAATGTATCTTCGTAGTTGGCAAAAACGTTTGCCGAATAATAGTTGCGTGTGTTCACCGATTCACTCAGCTTGTTCAGACCGGCTCCGGTAGCATACGACAGCAGCGGTCCGTCCGGATATTCGCGGTAGAACAGGTTGTTCGAACGGTGTGTATTGCGTGTCTGGTACAGACGGTAGGTAAAGTCCCCCGTCAGACTCAGCTGTTTGATCGGTGTGATGACCAGTCGTGTAGTATTCGAGAAGTCGTTCGTGCGGTTCACGTTGCGGTGCGATCCCTCGCCCAGCATGATATGACGTCCGTTGCCCACCTTATAGTTCAGGTAAGGAGTACTGTACAGCCATGAGCCGTCGGGGTTCTTCATCGGGAAGCATGCCAGCGCGTGACGTCCGCTGTAACCGATGGTATCGTCGATGCTTCCGTTACCCTGAAAAGTATACTGCGAGCCATAGAACGAAGTATTGTTGCTCAGCGTAGCATAGCGGTTGATGGTAAAGTCAATCTTCGAACGCAGGTTATACTTGCGGTAGATATCCGGATTCATGTTCAGGATACCTTTCTGGTAATCGTATGCCCCGCTCACCAGGTATTTCACATCCTTCGTACCCCCGCTCAGCGAGATGCTGTGCTGCTGGGTAGGGCGACGGTCGTTGTACATCATGTGCCACCAGTCGTAGTTGCCGTAGTACACCCACTGACGGCGACCGTTTCTTGTATCTTCCACTACCCACGGGCGGTCGGGGTTCTCCGTCTTGTCGTTCACACGAGCCAGCAGCTGCTGCATGTCGTAGTCGGTATAGTCCACGTAGTTCGTGCCGTTCTTCGCACGCCAGAAGGTGTTTACCGTATACACCGACCAGTAACCGGTTGTTTCGTAATCGGTAGTCGTGGTAGGAGCCTGCCATCCCAGACGGCCGCTGTAACGCACGGTAGCCTTTCCGTCCTGTGCCGAGCCCGACTTGGTTGTGACCAGAATCACACCGAATGCCGCACGCGCACCGTATACTGCCGCAGCCGACGCATCCTTGATGACCGAGATAGACTCCACGTCGTTCGGGTTCACACGGTCCAGTTCACCCACCGCACCGTCTATCAGCACCAGCGGACTGGCACTGTTGATAGAAGTCGTACCACGCACGTTGATGCTGGGCGAGCTGCCCGGCACACCCGACGAGGTAGTGACATTCAGACCGGCTACCGAACCTTGCAGCATGTTTGCCAGCGACTGAGTCGCACGGTTTTCCAGCTTCTCGCTGCCCACCGTAGCCACGGCTCCCGTCAGGTTCACCTTCTTCTGCGTACCGTAACCGATCACCACCGCCTCATCCAGCATGATGGCATCTTCCTGCATATATACCACAATATTTTTCTGTCCCGGTTTCACCTTTACCTTTTCGGTAAGATAACCCACATAAGAGAAATTCAGAGTAGCCCCGCCGGCAGGTATCTGAAGCTCGAAGGCTCCGTCTACATCAGTAATGCTTCCCTGGGCAGTTCCGTCGATGACGATAGACACCCCGATAAGCGGTTCCTGCAAGGCATCCAGTACCTTACCCGATACTGTTCTGTTCTGCGCCGACAGCGTAGAAACACTGCCCGTCAGCAACAGCAACAGCAAAAAAACATACGAATTGAAAACTTTCATAAATAAATATTTAGTAAAACATTAAGTAGCTTGTCGGTGCATCCCCGTTCAGCGAGGCAGGTAAGCATCCGTCGAGAACGCCTTCGGACGTTGCATCTGCTCGGTCCATTCGTGTCCGAACTCATCGCGCACGGTGATGGTCAGATCCACGTCGGCATCCGCCGCCTTCACCTTGAAGAAATGCGTAAAGTTTTCGGTAATGAAGCTCGGTGTAGAGCTCAGTGTCGACGAGTTGAAACGCTTCACACTCAGCGCTGCCACATGCAGCGGATCGTAAGCCCATACCTCCTCGGGAGCAAGCTTGTTGCCCTTCTCGTCGGTCACCGTCAGCGTCCAGCGCGGATTCCAGTTCCAGATGTTTATCAGCACCTCATTGTCCTTGTTCACCGGATAAGCATCCACATAGCGCTGGAATTTCGCCTTGACCGAAGCCGGTACACTGACCGGCATCTGCGGCACATCCGCCATCGAGAAATGCACATTGTTCAGGTCGTAGCTGCGGAACTGGTAATCCTCCGTCCATCCCGTAGCCTTGTATATCCATTCGATGTCCGTTCCGTTCACATCCCATACCGAGTATCCGCCCGGTGTTCCGTCGGGACTGATGTGCACACCCGGAGTAAGGTAGCCCGACCACCACCACGAAGCGCATACCGCACCCGCGTTATGTTCGTACACCTCGCGTCCGCCCGTTACGTCATCCTCCGGAGTCACGTTGAAACTCAGGTGCGTATGTCCGGTCACGAAATGCACCTTGTAGCCGTCCAGCACATCCAGCAGCTGCGTAGTGTTCAGCACATCATGGTCTATCTTGAAACCTTCCGTCTGCGACGGGTAGAACAGCTGTGCGTGCATCACCACTACCAGCGGTGTCGACTTGTCGACATATGCCAGATCCTTCGACAGCCAGCTCAGCTGTTCGGCCGACACACGCTTCTCGTAGTCGCGTGAGGTAGTGCCGTCGTAGTTGCTGCAATCGATGTCATCCAGCACCACGTAATGCACCTTTCCGATGTTGAACGAATAATATGTCGGAGCGATATAATCCATGAAACGGCTTCCCGCCTCCTCGTCGCTCGTAGCCTTGTAGTCGTAGTCATGATTTCCGATAGTATGGAAAATCTGAAGTCCCTTCACCTGATTGTTGATGGTATTCAGGTACTCAGGCAGCGCATAACTGTTCGAATACCAGTAGAGGTCCCAGGTCATGTCGCCCAGCGTAATGGCATACATCTTTTCGTGCTGATGCAAGGCACGGTAGCTGTTCAGATCCTCGGTAAAGTCCATAAACTGTCCCAGGTCGCCCGTGCGGTTGGCCAGATGCATATCGCCCAGCATAAACACCTTATAGCTATCCTGTCCTTCCACCTCAGTCAGCGAGAAATCCACACGCTCCGTTGTAGCGGCATCCCCCTTCATCATCTGGTAGAACTGAGGCAAGACTCCCTCGGCAGGAACTTCATATCCCGAAGGAACGGAGATAAACACATACCCCCATTTCTTTTCCGACTGAAGCTGGTAGATACCCCGTTCGTCGGTCACGCTCACCTCTACACCGTCCGATACCACAACACCCTGCACCGGACCGTCGGCTGTCGATACCACCCCGTACACCGTCGTTCCGGCATCCGGCGTGAAACCAATTCCCTCTATTATATTAATATAGGTAGTACCAATCTGTTTCTTGCGGTCACCACGCTTGATGAACACCCGGTACGTACCGCTTTCGCATCCGTCGGCAAGCTTTATGGTAAAACAGTTTTCCGAAACACTCACCAGCACACACGTATACGAGATTCCCCCTGTCGATTCCAGAATAATCACATCCGATTCCGCCGGCTTGTTACTCCCGGTCACCTGGAACGTATATTCCCCTCCCTTGGCCACTTCTATCAGCGAAGGGCATTCAAACTGTACCTCGAAGCTGCCTGCCACAGCCTCCGTCATTCCATCGTTGCTGCACGCCATCAGCGGCAAGACAGCAATCAGCAAAAACCAAAGTAAATACGCTGCAAATTTTTTCATTTTATTTTTAAATTGTAAATTTTCCCAACCTGTTTCTTACCTTTTCACTACCAGCTATCTACATGACAACCAGCGTTTTTCAAGCAATTAAAATTCCTTAATTTTCATTGCGCAAAATTAAAGGCAGCGTATTTCAAAACAGAAACGCGCATGTGGCAATCCTGTTTCAAAACGGTTAAGTTTCCGATGCAGCATACCCACAAAAAAACGGGGTGTGAACCACGCCGCGATACCGCAAACGTGAGGTTCACACCCCGTGTCAGTTAAAATAAAATCCTTATCCGACCTTTCCTGTTAACAGTTCTTCTTCCAAAAAAGCAAAAACATACTTAGGACTCTGGTAATAAAATGCAGCCTCCTCATTCATTACTTTCTGATACGTATCCGAGTTAAAAACAAATGAAAGCGCCTGTTCCATTGTTAATTCCCTGTTCTTCTCCATCAGTAACAGTGCAAGGCTCTTTACCATATCTGCCATCATTTCCTTTTTCTCATTCATATTCGCTTCAAGTATTTTATAGCACGTTCCGTACCGAAAAAATATTGTATTGTTACTCCTTTCATGTATTGCAAATTACGGACAAGTGTAGGCAAATCAATTGAATGATTTTCATACTTCCATAACTGTACTCCCACTCTATCGTCAGCAATAGGTCCTATTACCACATCATAATCATGAACAGGCTCATCAGACGGATTATTACGGTTTAAAAGTATAAATTTAGCCCATTCTTCAGAGTAATTTTCAAACCTTAATACGCGCAAACTGTCCCATGCATCTTCGCTTATTTCATATTCCAACACAACAGGGCTTCCGGATTCCAGTTGTTCCATTTTCACATGCGCCATATTTAAAGCCTGATTGTAATCTGCTGAAAGATAAAAACCTCTCCCAAAATCCTTATTAGGTTTAGACTTCAGCAAATCAATTTCCAGAAACTCCTTATTCGTCCCATGATACAGCCTCATACCAGCGCCCCTCCGTGACGGTGACAATACTCAGCTATATCGTCCACCATCGAAGCAAACGACTGAGTATGCACATAATCATAATGGCGATCGATAAAATCAATCCCTTTGAAACGACTCAGGTAATTGAATGCCTGCTTCATCGAAAGTCCGTATTTACGTCCGAACTCCCTGATGAAAATAATCGTCCACTCCATTTTATCCTTTATATCATAATCCATATCTACAGCTGTTGATGATACATATGCAAATATAATGATTTTACTCATTCTTTCCTCATCCGATTCTGAAAAAGCGTCCAGGCTTCCGCCGTTAAGTTTCCGATGCAGCATACCCACAAAAAAACGGGGTGTGAACCACGTCGCGATACCGCAAACGTGAGGTTCACACCCCGTGCAAGTATATATTAATAGTTTCTTTATCTTACGGCTCCCCCAGTCCCCGCACGATCACCTCCACCTCCGGCTTGAGGAAAAACTTGCGGTGTATAAACAACAAACCAGCAAGAACAAAAAATACTCCCAAAATGCTAACTATAGTATGTTGAATTTCAATCTAAGCCTACATATTTTTGTAAAAAAACATACTATGAGTAGCAATTCCATTCTAGAAATATTCGGCAGAAATGTCCAGAAGTACCGAAAAGAGCAACGCCTTTCGCAAGAAAAACTTGCGGAATATGCCGGACTTCACCGTACCTATATAGGAATGATAGAGCGTGCAGAAAAAAACATAACTCTTGTCAATATAGAAAAAATAGCAAAAGCATTAAATATTAATCTAACTAAACTACTAGAAAACAATGAATAAAAAACAAGAAGAAGGTATTGACAGAAACCGGCATCCCGAATTTCAAAAATACACAGAAGCCATTGTTTCAGCTCCCGAATATGAAGGGCTTTATTTTGAAAGAAAAAAAGACACGCAGATTAAATGGGTTGCCACCAAGAGGTCTTCCGCCGGACAGAAACGTCTGGCATGGTGGAACAAGAAATGCGAGGAACTGGGTATTCCCGTAAAATCCGGAAACTATGCCGTTGCAGCCAGGGAGATACATCCTACAAAAAAACATGTATGCCAGATCTGTGGAAAGGCGCTCAGCATATATTATGAATACCCCACTAAGCAAACGCTTTCCAGAATCAACCAGAAACTCGGCACCAAGCTGAAGCAGACAGATTATACCATAAAGGAAATAATAGAACAGTTTTGCAAGAATACCAACGATCTGCAAAACATAGCCCACATATTCAAGGTAAAATATTTCACAGATGCAGCCGACCTGATCCGGCAAATATATGATACACATGTAGCCAAGTGTTCAGGCAAACTCTCTCCGGGAGCCATGTCAAATTGTCCGGACCGTTTCGACGGCTACCATTCCGACGGACTGTGCTGCCGGCAGTTTACCGACAAGGGCAGACATACAGACAACATGAAAACCTATGTGCAGGACCGGCGTGCTTATGAAGAATGGTCCGACGGCAACTATAACCTGGCCAACAGACTGATGGGAGAATACCAGAAAGCTCCAAAGTGCACATGTCCGGTCTGCGGAGAAACAGCTAAAATGACAGCCGACCATATAGGTCCGATTTCACTCGGATTCTGCCACAGTACGAACTTTGCTCCTATGTGCAAAGCGTGCAACAGTGCGAAAAACAATCGCCTTTCCTTGTCGGATGTCCGTAAACTGCTGACACTGGAGGCAGACGGCAATCAGGTGGTAAGCTGGCATTCCCAATATATCTGGGACAAGTACAAAAATACTATCACTTCCGATGAAGATGCCCGGAAACTCAGTTCCCTCATGTTGAAATGCCACCAGAACGTATTGAAACTGTTCTCCCTTATTTACAAAAAAGGAGGGGAAGAATTTCTCCAGACTTATCTGCATCCTGAATACTCCATGTACGACTACCGTTTTTCGGATTTCAATCCGCTGGAACTCGATAAACTGAAGATACACGAAAGCCCTATCGAAAATGAAAACAAGCGGAAAAATCAGGAAAGATACCTGCGCATTGCTTTCGAAAGTCTGGAAAAATTTGACATGAAGGAAAACCGTAAAGTAACATTTTACACAGACCAGTTTCCCCAAGAAACAGCTGCCGTCATACAGAGCATCAAAGCCAGAAATTTCACACAAGCCGACCAGGAAGTCAGGAAACTCATCGCACTTCTGTGCGACAAGATTATTACTTCCGAGTCAGAGTAGATTATAAAACTCTTCGAAAGTCAACTCTCCATACATGAGCCTGTCGTAAGCCGATGCCTGCACAGGCTCATAATCCATTTCCAGACTTCCTCCCCCGTTTTCCAGTTCCGGCAGCGAACCGATAGCATCTCTCACCGTAATGGCTACGGGCAAGTTCCACATATTCGGTGTCTTGACAGATGGCATGTAAAACAAAGGCGACGGCTGAGGTATGGAAATCTCTTCCAGTGAACCGATGATGAAAACCCGCTTTCTACGCTGCGGCACACCAAATTCCTCGGCATTCAACTTGATGGGTACATTTACATGATAACCGATTTCAGTAAAAGCCTCAATAATTTCTTTAATGGCATCCCCCTTACGCATAGTCAGAATACCTGGCACATTCTCCATAACGAAAAATTCCGGCCTCAGCCGGTTTACCATTTCAACAAAATCCTTGAACAACTGGTTTCTCTTGTCGTTCGGATCTCTCCAGCCCGCATACGAAAATCCTTGACAGGGCGGACCACCAACAACCACATTAACCGGTGTATTTCCGCAAGCTTCCATAATGCGCGCCTTGGTTTCCTCCTGGGTAATATCTCCCAAAATAAAATTCTCAGCCGGTGCATACTGCGAGTGATTATATCGGTTGGTAGCCATGATGCTATTGTCTATTTCATTTGCAGCTATCAGCTGGAATCCGCTCATAATGAATCCTTCCGACATACCTCCGCATCCGGCAAACAAATCCACAAAATTCATTCCTCTTAAATGAGGCATGATCAGTGAAGCGACGAACCTGGCCAGCAAAGGAGGCACAGCGTTTCCTATCTGCTTGTACTGTGAAGCATTAGAACCCTGAAAGATAAAACTGTCGGGAAACGACTGAAGCCTTGCCGCCTCCCTGTTGGAAAGCACACGACATTGCGAAGGGTGCAGATTGCACCCGTTCCCTACCCGATTGAAATAAGTGGCGATCGTATAGCTTGGCTTGTCCCAGCACAACCTGCCGTAATAAGTAGTCCGTCCTCCGGTTTCCCTTATTTTATCCAGACGAGTATCCGATATGCTCAGAGGAATATCCTGCCAGTTTCCACCTTCAGGAATGTGAGGGGCTATTTCCGCCTCATGTTTCCCCATCTTAAACACAACATGATTATATAATTTCATCGTACTATCCAGTTTATCTCTTCCGGTGTCAAACCATACAGTTCGCCTACATACCTGTCCAGTTCCTCCTGCGAAGAATAAGTAAAGTTTTCATCCACTCTGTTCAGATCAACTACCGGCAAATCGTCTATTTCGTAGTTATTTATATGATTATTAGAGCTGGTCACCTTAAATCTCCAGTTCAACAAGCTGCTGTTCAGCAAAATATACATCTTCTTCAAGACTATTTCTTCGGCCGATATATAATTGCAACTATTTCCCAATATATCATTTTCCTCACAATACACAAACCTCAGCCTCCGCGATATTCCCATATTGGAAACCTGCTGACAGACCAGCCTCCTTCTGCCAAAATCACATTTCAGAAATTCAGCCGAACGAGTTCCAAGAAACTCGCCCTTCACATATTCGTGATTGATATCCTCAATATCGTTGTCAGCAATCATATTTCCCCGTACCAACCGGTAGGGAGTCTGCTCTTGTGTTATAAACCGCTTATATAAAGTGAGATCCAGTTCCCCCCTTCTGTTCCGTATTTCAGGATATTCCTTCAGCTTCCGTACCTGTGACAGCTTCTCCAGAATCTCCCATCCCCTATCCGACATCAGAGGTATCTCCATATTTTCCCCGAAAATCTTCCGCACACTTCCGATTTCTACTCCAAAACATTTCCCGTCCACTTCCACATTTATCCTGCCGGTAATACCGTATCGCTGCAGGTAAAATATATTAGTCGACTGCGTTACATTGTCAAACAGCGGGATGCTTTCTCTAAAGTATTTTATTTCACAGACCTTGTTCTTTTCCAACAAAAATTTCCGCAATTTTGTTGTTGACAAATCCGCAAATAATGTAGAAGGGCATATTACTCCCAAATAACCATTCCGCTTAAGCATCCGTATCATCTTTTCAATGGAGAGCTGATACAGATTCAACATTCCCTCCAGCGCATAATGATAAGCACCCGAAGTTCTGAACCAGGACACCCACATTAAAATCCGGTCAGCTTTATTTCCCGAAATCTTCTTCTTGTCCGGTTTCAGAACCAGATAAGGAGGATTTGAAACAATCACATCAAATCCTCCGTTTACCTTTCCCTCAAAATCAGAGTTTTTCAACGGACATTCATCAGAAAACATTATATTCTCCTGTATCAGTGCATTTCTCCGAATAATATTTCCACATATTTTTTCTATGTCCGAAACAGAAGGTTCTTTCAGCCTTGCCAAGGCCTTCATACGAGTAATCGCTACAGCTACAGGGTCTATATCCACAGCAAAAATATTATTCAAAATACTTTTTTCCGGTGGTATAGCATATTCTTTATCCAATATATCGACAATGCAATCATAAAAGCGTCCTGTACCACAGGCAAAATCAAGCACAGACACGTCAGCCCCTGCATCACATCGTGACAAGGTATTTTTCACTATTTCATAAGCGACATAAGATCTGGTATAAACCGCTCCCTTATCAATAAGATTATGCTTCGATTTTTTTCTGTAAACAAGACCGTTCTTCCGCTCTATCACAGCATTCAGAAATACGATATGCAGTTCTTCACATAAAGAAGGGATTACTTCTGCCGGAAACTGAGTATAAAGAGAATATTCTCCATCAGGCAAAAATCCATAGCTGCCTGAGATTTCCACCGAGTTCAAAAGTTTTTTTTGGTAGAGAAAAGTATATATAAGGCTGTTTATCAGAAAGGAATGCACATTTTCTGCCAATGTAGCAACTGTTTCCGTATTCAAATCTTGTTCCGAAATCCGATTTGACGACTTATATTTTTCGCATTCTTCCGCTATCAGATCGTTTTCCAATTCAATAAGTCCGTCAATCATTATTCCTTGCTTGATTTAATTATTACTGAAACAAAATCCTGTATTTTCGTGCAAAGATAATGTTTTTTGTTTCACCAGCCCCGTTCCCGTTCCGAAAAAACAGCCTCTCTTTATCTTACGGCTCCCCCAGTCCCCTCACGATCACCTCCACCTCCGGCTTGAGGAAAAACTTGCGGTGCTTGTCGTGGCCCAGTGCCGCCAGCCCCTCGCGGATGGACGGACAGCGGTACATCCACCGGTACAGATTGCGCCGTGCCGTTTCCGGCGAACGGTCGGGAAAATACAGACAAGCCAGCTCCGACTTGCCGTAGATACGCAGACGGAATTCCCCGTCGCCATGTTCATTCTCTTTCATACCGCATCTCCTTTCCGGCACGTCCGGTTTCCTTGCGCGGCGATACCCGTTCGAAAGCCGCCCCGTCCAGCATCCCCTTCAGCACCATGCCCGGACGGAAACGCACCCATATCTTGTTTATCATCGATTCGTGGAAGTCAGCCTCCAGCCGCACTCCCTCACTTTTCACTCCCACCTGAAGCGAACCCAGCTCACCCAGACGGACAATCTCGCCGTTGCACAGCCCGCGGCAGACCTCCTCTTCCAGCGCCACAAGCACCGCCAGCGTATCGGCACGTGTCACCGTACACCGCCGCTGAATACGGCGTGCCATGTCGCCCAGCGTCACCTCTCCCCGCGCCTGTGCACGGGCATAATACGTCATCTCTGCCGAGATATCACGCGGATCAACCCGCGGAACCACCGAATAAGTCACTGCTCTTTCTTTCATCCTCCTTACGCTTTAAATTGTTTGCCGGCGCAGTCACAGGCGTACCCGCGAACTCGCCGATTTTCGTCATGCTGGGATTATACCCGTAATATACCTTTCCCGTCGCCCCGTTGCGGTGCTTGGCTACCGTAGCGATGCCCATGCCCCGCGTAGACCACCCCGTATCGGAATCCACCCGGATATGATAACGCTCCGGACGGTGCAGCAGAATCACCAGGTCGGCATCCTGCTCGATGGCCCCGCTCTCACGCAGGTGACGCAGCTCCGGACTCCCCGCCCGGTCTTCCGCCTGACGGTTGAGCTGGCTCGACACGATGACCGGACAACCCAGCGAGCGCGCCAGCCCCTTCAGCTTGCGGCTGCACTCCGCCACCTCCTGTTCACGCGTACGCCCCGGATTCACCGTGGCAAGCAGTTGCAGATAGTCGACGATGAGCAAGCCCAGCAGCCCCTTTGCCCGCAGCGACTTGGCGATGACACACAACTGGTCGACGTTGATGTACGGCGTATCGTCGACATGCACCGGCAGCGCGCTCATCCGTTCCGCCGTACGGCGCACATCCTCCACCTCCTCCGGCGAGAGCCTGCCCTGACGGATACGCAGCGGATCGGCCGAACTCTCCGCCAGTACCATACGCTCACCCAGTTCCGAAGCCGTCATCTCCAGCGTGAAGAATACCACCGGCACACCCGCCATCGCCGCCTGACGCGCAAAGAACAAGTCGAGTGCCGTCTTTCCGTCGGCCGGACGCGCCGCCGTAAAAATCAGGTTGCCCGGCTGCCATCCCCCTGTCATCTCGTTCAGCCGCTGCAAGCCCGTAGGCACACCCGTCAGCCCGTTCACAGCCAGCTCCTGCCGGCGGTCCACCAGCGCCACCGTATCACCCATCACCTCCGGCATGGGGTGCAAGTGATTCTCCAGCGGCGAATCCTCGAGCAGCGCCCCCAGTTCCCGCTGCGTATCAATCAGCACATCATACACATCACACGTCATATCGTTTGCCGCCGCCAGCTCCCGTGTCAGCACCTCCACCAGCTTCCGCCGCAGGTAATACTGAAACAGGATGCTGCAATGATACTCCAGGTGAGCCGACGTAGCCACCCCCGCCGCCAGTTTCGCCACGGCAAACGGACCGCCCGCATCGTCCAGCCGCCCCAGAGCACGCAGCTCCTCAGTCACCGTCAGCATATCCACCGCCGCTCCCCGGGCATACAGCGCGTTTATCGCCTCGAACACCACCCGGTGCGCCGTCAGGTAAAACATCTCGGCACGCAGACTTTTCAGCACCACCGCCTGAGCCGAACGCTCCAGCAGGCACGCCCCCAGTACCGCCCCTTCTATTTCTTCCGCATAAACCATCCCCATAATCCTAAAAATATGACTGCTGTCCGATACAGCTTTTCACAATACTGAAAATCCGATTGCCTTTACGGACAATCCCTCCTGTTAAAATTATTGCTTAATTCTTATATATCAACAAGTTATTGAGGGTTTGAAAAATTTCATCAGACAGCAATGATTGACAATTAAAAAAAGTTTCATCAGACAACACAGATAAAAATATAATCAATTGAGTACAAAACTCTTCATCTGCAAATACTTCAGTGCCGTACGAGCCCGGTCGATAGACGGCAGCATGCAGAGATACATCTCGATGTTTCCCACCGCCTCCTCGCGCTCGACCAGCGTCAGTTTCCCCCACGCCTTGCGTGCCGCCTCGATGTCGAGGGCAGGCTGCTGCGTCATGTCGTGATACTGTTCCCAGAACACCTCGAACATCTCGTCGCCCGCGCTCCTGCGCCTTCCGTCCGCACCGTTTTTCACCCGCATGCGACACAGCGTATCGTAGTGCAGCAGACGCAGCTTCGAACAGTTCTGCACCTTCATCACCTCCACCACACCGTTCTGCTCCAGCTCTCCGATAAAGTGGTTCACATGCCTCCGGCTCCAGGCGAAGCGCAGACTCAGCTCCCTTCCTGAGAAAAACAGTTCGCCCCGTTTCAGGCATCCAGGGGTATCACCCTGATCGGTAAAGCACGCCGCCATGAGCAGATACACATACGCCTGCGAGTCGGAATGCCACTTTCCGTACATTTCGGCAAACATCTGGGTAAGCAGTCGCCTCGAAAGTACCAGAAAGCCCAGATTGCCAGGATTTTTCATAGTTGTTATCACCTCCATAATTCTTCATTTTTTTACGCAACCCGAAAGGGCGGACCACCACCGTCACCAAAGTGTAGCATAGCAAACCCTCAGAGTTACAAGTTATTACAATGTCCGGCGGGCCACAAGAGCACCACCGGTGTTGCCACCCTTTCCTATTATATATTATAAAGAAAGAGTAAAAGCAAGGGAAGTTTTTCTCGCAAAGAAAAACGTTCAGCCACGATTTTTCCGTTATCTTTGTGTCATCAACAGAACCTGACAGGTAAACTTCCGTTCTTGTCTTTCATCGGTAAAAATACCGATTGGCAGAGTATTAATTACTGCCTTATACGGCAGAGATAAACCCCGAGAGACAAGACTAATGAAATATTTCGAAAAATTATACGCTTCGTGCGAGCCTACGAAGCAACAGACAGACGAGTGGCTCAAAGAATTAAGAAAGTTCATCGATACACTGTGCGCCCTGTCGCACGTATCGAAGTCGGAAATCCAGCGCATCACGGGCATCGGCACGCATACGTGTTTCGACACCGTCCGCAACTTCCGTTTCAAGACGCTGGCCACCTTCTTCAAGGCAGCCGAACAGGTGTGCGAGATAGATTTCGACGTAACCACCCTGAGGCTGATCATAGAGAGCTGCATCATGCACAAGACGAACCTGATAGTACGCGAGGCCGATCCCGACGAGGAGCCTGGAGAAAACGAGTTCAGGATTCTGAAGCAGCTTTCCGTGGGCACGGACTCCCGAAAAGGCAGCCCTACGGGAAAAAAAGCTGAAAAGTTGAAGTAAACATCAGGAAGTTTACCCGGATATTCGTACAAAAGCTCCGGCTTTTCGTACGAATATCCAAAAAAACGGATAAATTGACAAGCCAGCCCGTTTGCGTCCACATTCGGAAAAAGACGGCAGTCCTTGTGTAAAAATAAAAAAATTGAGCAATCATATCTAAAAAAAGGGTTAAAATAAACCTTCTGCATATAAATTTGTTATCTTTGCAGCGAAGAACGACTTCCTATGCGGCTGTGGGAACGACTCCTAGACAGAAGCACGATGTGCGTCATCTTCCGTATCCGGAGATAACAAACTGATTCATAGTGTTTTTTAGACGCTAGGAAGGAGAGAGAGGTGCATCCGTACCTCAACAAACATTCAATCAAGAAAAAAGGGAACAAAAAAAACAGAAGGACAAACATCCACAGACATGGAAAAAGAACAGGTATGGCTGCCCCTGCAGACGGTGTACAACAAAGAACTTACAGTAGCCGCCTATCTCAAGGAGCAGGGCATTGAGCATTACATCCCCATGACCTACGAGCTCCGCGACACCGGACACGAGGGTGAATGCACCCACATACTCGTACCCGCCATCCACAACCTGATTTTCATCCACTGTCCTTATGACGCCAACTGGTGCCGGCAGTTCGCCGCCGAAGCCCCGCTGCCCGTCTACTTTCTGAAGAAGGAACGCAGCGGCACCGACTACTGCACGGTGAGCGAACGCGACATGCAGAACTTCATGCATGCCACCAACCCCGACATCCATGGCACGCGGTTCATCGATTCCGAAAAGCTTCGCGGCAAGCGCAGCGTCCCCGTCCGGGTAGTACGCCGCGGTCCGCTCTACGGTGTGACCGGCAAGTTCCTCCGCTATGGAGGCCGCCACTACATCGCCATCGAAATGCCCCAAAGCACCGCCCTGCTCAAAGTGAGCTACACCTGGTGCGAAACCATCGAAGAGTAAATTCAGAAAAACAATATAAAATCACTAACAGACAAGCATGAAACTAAAAGCTTTATCACTTGTTATTTTTGTGGCATGTTCGCCCCTGCTCGTGGCGCAGTCGGGCATGACCGACCAGCAAGTGCTGGAATATGCTAAAGATGGAGTAAAACAAGGCAAAGACCAGCGTACCATAGCTACCGAGCTGGCACGCCGAGGCGTAACCCGCGAACAGGCGGAGCGCGTGAAGAAAATGTACGAACAGCAGACAAACACCGGCTCGGAAGACCTGAGCGGAACAGCCAAGGCAGAAGCAAACCTACGCCAGCAGACACAGGAAGACAATTCCACCATGCTCGACGAACAGCCACAGGCACAGGAAGTGGCACAGCAGGACGCCGTATTCGGCCGCAACATCTTCAATACCCGCAACCTTACGTTCGAACCGAACGTCAACATAGCCACCCCGCCCAACTACCGTCTCGGTCCGGGCGATGAAGTGGTAATCGACATCTGGGGAGCCAGCCAGAACACCATCCGCCAGCAGATCTCGCCCGACGGAACCATCAACCTCGAACAGCTCGGCCCCGTATTCCTGAGCGGCATGAGCATCGAGCGCGCACAGCAGTACCTCACCGGCGAACTCCGCAAGATCTATTCCGACCAGAGCAACCAGATACGCGTCACGCTGGGCAACACCCGTACCATCCAGATCAACGTGATGGGCGAAGTGATACAGCCGGGAACCTATGCCCTCTCGGCCTTCTCTACCGTATTCCACGCCCTCTACCGTGCAGGCGGTGTGAGCGGCATCGGTAGCCTCCGTAACGTGAAAGTATCGCGCGGCGGACAGACCGTAGCTACGGTAGACGTCTACCAGTTCATCATGCAGGGCAAGACCCGCGACGACATCCGCCTGGAAGAAGGCGACGTGATCATCGTTCCTGCCTACGAAGAACTGGTACAGATTACAGGCAACGTGAAACGCCCCATGCGCTATGAAATGAAGAAAGGCGAAACCCTTTCTACCCTGCTGAAATATGCCGGCGGATTTACCAGCGACGCCTATACCAAGAGCCTGCGCATCGTGCGCCAGAACGGTAAGGAATATCAGGTAAACACCGTGGATGACACCGACTACAGCGTATGCCAGCTGCACGACGGCGACGTAATCACCGCCGAAGCCATTCTGGACCGCTTCACCAACAAGCTGGAAGTGCGCGGCGCCGTATACCGTCCGGGCATCTACGAGCTGGGCGGCAAGCTGAACACCGTACGCGAGCTGGTAGAGAAAGCCGACGGACTGATGGCAGACGCCTTTACCGGCCGTGCCGTACTGTACCGCGAGCGTGAGAACAAGACCCGCGAAGTGAAGCAGATAGACATCCGCGCCATCATGGACGGCAGCCAGCCCGACATCCCGCTACAGAAAAACGACGTACTCTACATCCCCAGCATCCACGACCTGGAAGACCTGGGCAACGTACAGATATTCGGCGAAGTAGCTCATCCGGGCGACTATCCGTATGCCGACAACATGACCCTCGAAGACCTCGTGATCACCGCAGGCGGTCTGCGTGAATCGGCTTCCGTAGCACGTGTCGACGTGGCACGCCGCGTAAAAGACCCGAAGAGCACCGAAAGCCCCGCTACCATCGGACAGAACTTCTCTTTCGGCCTGAAAGACGGTTTTGTGGTAGACGGCGAACCGGGATTCACCCTCCAGCCCTACGACCAGGTATTCGTACGCCGCAGCCCGGGCTACAGCGCACAGCAGAACGTGGTAGTAGACGGTGAAGTGCTTTACGACGGAACCTATGCCCTGAGCAGCAAGAACGAACGCATCAGCAGCATCATCGCCAAGGCAGGAGGCGCCACTCAGTTTGCCTACGTAAAGGGAGCCAAGCTTACCCGTGTGGCAAATGCAGAAGAAATCAAGCGCATGCAGGATGTAGTGAACCTGCTCCGCCGCCAGGTAGGCGACACCATGATCGACTCCCTGGGCATCAACGTACAAAGCACCTTTACGGTAGGCATCGACCTGGAAGCCGCCCTTGCCAACCCCGGCAGCGATGCCGACATCGTGTTGCGTGCAGGCGACGTGATCAGCGTGCCCGAATACAACAACACCGTGAAGATAGACGGCGCCGTGATGATGCCGAACACTGTATCCTTCAAAGAAGGCGAAGGCGTGAAGTACTACATCAACCAGGCAGGCGGCTACGGCCAGAACGCCAAGAAGAGCAAGAAATTCATCATCTACATGAACGGCCAGATAGCCCAGGTGAAAGGCAGCGGCAAAAAACAGATGGAACCCGGCTGCGAAATCATCGTGCCCAGCAAACGCAAGAAGCAGTTCAACATCGGCAACGTTGTCGGTCTGACAAGCTCTATTGCCTCACTGGCAACCATGACAGCTGCCATTACGGCATTGATTAAGTAAACTACTGATTACCTTATTTACAATCATACAGCTACAGAAAGCGCGGCAAGGAAGATTTTATTGCAACTTTTCTCACCCACCGAGCCGTGCCGACTGTAGCCTTTTCTATACAAAGCATCTATGAGCGAAAACAAAAACTATCAGCATCCGGACATACAGGATCCGGAAAACGATGAACTCGAAATAGACTGGATGGATATTCTACGCCGTATCTATGCCATCCGTAAGACTCTCTATAAAGCAGCCGGCGTAGGCGTGGTGCTGGGCATTATCATTGCCCTGAGCATCCCCAAACAATACACCGTAACTGTAACTCTCTCCCCCGAAATGAACGGGGATAAAGCAAGTAGTGGACTTGCCAGCCTGGCTTCTTCTTTTTTAGGAGGAGGAGCAAGTAATAGTAGCAATGATGCACTGAATGTAACTTTAGCACCAGATATCGTAGCCTCAACTCCATTCGTACTTGAATTATTCAATACCCGTGTACAGACACTTGATGGAGAACTGGATACTACCCTAGTAGCTTATCTAGATGAGCAAAAAACTCCCTGGTGGGGATATATCAAGGCAGCTCCAGGTTTGGCAATCGGAGCAATCAAATCACTTTTTGCAGTAGAAGCTGATACAACAGCAGCATTAAATCCTTTCCAACTGACAGAAAAAGAAGCAGCAAAAGTAAAAGGACTCAGACAATCAATTCTTGCTGAGGTTGATAAAAAAACAGCTATGACTACCATTACAGTTACTTTACAAGATCCCAAAGTAACAGCCATTGTAGCCGACAGCGTAGTAGCTAAACTCCAGCAGTATATTATCGACTACCGTATCAAGAAAGCTAAAGAAGACTGTGCATATCTGGAAGAACTCTACAAAGAGCGCCAACAAGAATATTACGATGCCCAGAGCAAATATGCACATTACTTCGATACCAATCGTAATATCGCATTTCAAAGCGTACGTGCTGAACAGGAACGTTTACAGAATGACATGAACCTTGCCTATCAGGTATATAGCCAAGTAGCACAACAATTACAAGTAGCACGTGCTAAAATTCAGGAAGAGAAACCGGTATTTGCCGTTGTGGAACCGGCTACTGTTCCTTTACAACCGTCAGGTACTAGTCGGAAAGTAATTTTAGTGGGAGTCGTGTTCTTTATTGTTTGTTGTGTCGGAGCATGGAAACTGCTAGGACAAGAATATTGGCAACAACTTAAAAGTAAAATCTGACGACAGAACAATTTCATTTGCTGAATTATCTGAATAAATCGTATACTATTCAATTTTACAATGACGGCAAATCCTAGCCTGAAAGAAATACGAAAGCAGATGTTCGTGGGATTTGAACAGATACTTCCCAAGCTGAAGAAGTGGGTGGTAGAACCGCTATATTCATAGACTCTCATGGTTAATGAACGAACACCCACTATAAGTGTAAAAAACACAAGTACTATTTAAACTACACAATAATACAAAGATACAGACGTAAATATCTGTATATAAGACTATTGCCACTGAACTTTATAAAGAAAAATTAAAAATATATTTATGAAAAGTGACGCAAGACAATTGAAAGAATGAATCAAAACCAAAGAAGATGTTAAACGCTTCTTCCAGAAAATGATAGATAATAAGTACGCATGTATTGAATATATGTGTGAGGGACGTCCTTTGTCTGAACTCCAATCACGCAGTATTAAAGTAGTCAAAATCAGTAAAGTGCTTGGTTGACCACCTTCTGCATACTATACTCCATCACATATCACTTTAGCTACCAGCCAATATTAAACTCAAAACCAATTAATTAACAAAACTCAATTTAGGGTACTTTTCAGTGCCCTCTCAAAGGAGAATGCCGTAAATTGAGTACTTACAAAATCAAAACTAATTTGGATTTATTTAAAAGGGGAATACCATGGTGTAGCATTTCCCTATGATATGTCTAAATTGGACGCCAATCTTCCAATGAAAAAAGATTCAACTCAACAACCCAAAACATTCAATAGTATTGTATGGAGCAGTATTGAACGCTTTTCTGTACAAGGCATACAATTTGTTTTATCTTTTGTCATCGCAAGAAAACTCCTTCCTTCTGATTATGGACTGATTGCGATGTTAGGTATATTTATGGCAATTGCCCAGACCTTTATTGATTCAGGATTTTCGAATGCACTTATTCAAAAGCAAGACAGGACTAATACAGATTATTCCACTGTATTTTATTTCAATATAGTCGTTGCTTTTTTGCTATATGGCATAATGGTAGGATGTGCTCCATATATTGCTTCATTTTATCAGGAACCTCTGCTAAAAAGCATCATTCTATGGGTCGGACTAAACTTTGTCATCAACTCGTTTGCAACTGTACAACGGGCTAAATTGACTATCGAACTGAACTTCAAAGTTCAAGCCTATATATCACTGACAGCCGTCATTTTAAGTGGTAGTGCAGCTGTGTATATGGCTTATAACGGATTTGGTGTATGGACTCTTGTTTATCAAGGTTTGCTTAGCAATCTGATCAACACACTTCTGTTATGGATATTTGCACATTGGAAACCACTTCTAATATTTTCTCAAAGTTCCTTCAAGGAATTATTCAGTTTTGGTTCCAAATTATTAGGTGGAGCAATACTTCATACCTTATATACCAATATATATACACTAATCATCGGGAAAATATTTTCATCCACTGATTTAGGATTCTACAATCGGGCATTTACACTTACTCAGTATCCATCAACCAATATTACAGGCATTGTAGTTCGAGTTACCTATCCTATCGAATGTCAGTTGCAACATGATAACGAAAAACTGCAAGATAAATACTTCTCATTTATCCGATATATAGCCTTCATGGTTTTTCCTTTGATGATAGGTTTGGCAGCAATCAGTGAACCTCTTATAAAAATTGTACTGACAGAAAAATGGATGGGAGCTGTTCCTTATATACAAATCATGTGTTTTGCTTATATGTGGGATCCTATTATGCGAATGACGTGGGACTTACTGAATGTAAAACATCGTAGTGATTTTTCTTTAAAATCAGAAATCATAAAAAAGATAACCGCATTCAGCATCCTGTTTATTACCATTCCTTTCGGAATAAAGGTAATGTGTGTTGGATTAATTGGATATTCCATAGCAGATCTTATCATTATCACTCAATTTGTAAAGAAAATATTGCCTCAAGTCAATTTCATAAGTATAGTCCGGCAACTTATACCTTGTTTTACATTAGCTTCTATCATGGGAGTTTGTACTTACTTATATACAACATTAATATCTAACAGTTGGCTTCAACTTATTGGAGGTATCTGTTTAGGAGGCATAATTTACCTAGTAGGAGCCTATTTTATAAAACTAAAGGAACTAACTTTACTTTTACAGAAAATAAAAAAATAACAATATGGATATCGTAATTTGTACAGACAATAATTATGTTATGCCCAGTGGAGTATTATTCTGCTCTATCTGCGAAAACAACAGACAAGAAAACATTACTTTTCATGTCATTGCAGATCAGTCATTTTCTGACGAAAATCGTCGAGCTCTGTTGAGCATTGTTATGAAGTATGATAAAAAAATATGTTTTTATCAGATTGATCCTAATATATTTACATCTTTTCCTGTTGGACGGAAAGACCAACCTATACACATTACATTAGCTGCTTATTACCGGCTTTATCTTACAGAGTTATTGCCAAAGGACCTAAACAAAGTCCTCTATCTAGATGGAGATATCATAGTTCGAGGAAATCTAAAAGATTTGTGGAATACAGATATTGAAAATTATGCAGTAGGAGTGGTTCCGGATTTACATGAGGGTAGTATTAGTAATTATAATAGACTTAGATATTCTCCAACACTTGGATATTTTAATTCAGGAGTATTACTAATAAACTTGCTATATTGGAGAAAAAATAACATTTTGAATAACTTTCTTTCTTATGTAAAGAATAATCATCAAGCACTAAAGTATCATGATCAAGATATTTTGAATTTTATATTCAGAAATCAAAAATTGGGATTGCCTATTAAATATAATCTTCAAAATGAAATGTTATTTAAAGAGCCTGACATTTCGTGGGAATATGAAGATGAACTGAATGCAGCAATACAGAATCCTATTATTCTACATTTCACATCAAGACTAAAACCGTGGAATAGAGGATGTGATCATCCCTATAAAAATGAATTCTTTAAATATCAAAAAATGACGCAATGGAAAGATATGCCATTACAGCGTAGAAACAAACCATCTATAAAAGGATTTATTTTGAAAATTCTTCAAAAAATAAAGTTGCTGCCCACTCCACAGAATCTTTTTAAGGAAAACCTAAAATTAGAAAAATAAAAAGAACTATTCATACAAAGTTTTTTATTCTGAAAAATAAAGAACTCTTAATTATAAAAACAAATAATATCTTAAATACCAATGATGAAAGTTGGAACAATAGTAGTTACTTACAACCGACTACAACTTCTGAAAGAAGTAATCAATTCATTAAGAAAACAAACTTACAAAAATCAGCAAATCATTGTAATCAATAACGGATCAACAGATGATAGTTTAAGTTGGCTAAATGAGCAAAAGGATATTATCACAATAACGCAAGCCAATTTAGGTGGAGCAGGTGGATTCTATACAGGAATGAAATATGTTGTAGAACATGATTATGAATATTGTTGGGTTATGGACGATGATGTAATTTGTAAGCCTACCGCCCTAGAAGAATTAGTAAAAGCATATCAGGCTCAGGACAATATTGGATTTGTATGTAGCCGAGTAATTGGCATTGACGGCGTTCCAATGAATACCCCTTATCCTAATATCGTCAGCAGCGAAAATGGTTATGCGGACTTATATGATTTGGTTGCAGATTATGCAATGGTTAAAGTGTCAATTGCTACATTTGTTTCGGTATTCCTCGGTTCGCAACGTATTAAGGAGATGGGATTACCTATTAAAGAATATTTTATATGGGGAGATGACAGTGAATATACTGAACGTATATCATCTCGTTACCCATCCTATATAGCGTGCCGTAGTATAGTAGTTCACAAACGAGCAATACAAAGAAGTTTAACATTTGAAGAAGAAAAGAACCCTCAAAGAATAAAAAATTATTTTTATATGTTTAGAAATAATGCATATACAAGATTAATTCATAACAAGAAAAAACTATTCATAAAACAAATTATTATACAATTACTACAGGCTATTAAATTATTATCTAAAGGGAAACTACAACAAAGTTTGATAATATTTAAAGCATATATTAGTTTGATTACCTTCAAGCCGCAAATTAAATACCTTAAAGATACACATATAAAATAAATTTTTATTTCTAATACTAACAATTTCTACTAAATAAAGAAAAAATAAAAATGAAGACCCCAATTATATATGTATTAATTAGCAATGATAAAGATTTCTATTGCGAACAGGCTATTATTTCTCTAGTTTCATTACATATGTATAATTCTGGAGTGAAAGCAATATTAGTTACAGATCATGACACTTATCAAACATTAACAGGAAACAGAAAAAGACTAACACAATTAGTATCTGATATAAAAATAGTTGATGTACCGACATCATTCTCAATGCTTCAAAAATCTAGATTCATTAAAACTTCTTTAAGAGAAATAATACAAGGAGACTATTTATTTATTGACACTGATACAATAATTTGTAGTTCTCTTGAAGATATTGATAATTTCAAAGAAGATATAGGGGCTGTAAAAGATCATCATCTGACAATGGCTGATCTTCCAGAATCAGATAAAAAGCTAATTTACCAAAGAGCCTCTATAACTTCATGGGATATAACACCACAAGATACTATTTATTTTAATAGTGGAGTCTTATTCGTCAAAGACACCCCTAAAACTCATGAACTATACAAACTTTGGCATAAGTATTGGTTATCTAATATTACCCGCAATTTAAATTTTGACCAGCCAGCATTGGGTAAAGCAAATAGCCTTACAAATAATTTGATTAAAGAATTAGATGGAATTTGGAATTGTCAATTAGCAACTAATGGCATAAAATTTCTCCATGAGGCTAAAATAATACACTATTATTATAAGCCTTTGTGGTATAAAAAGGATAAAGAAATATATCCATATCTTTTTTATAATGAATCATTCTGGAATAATATAAAAAAATATGATATCATCCCTGATGATATTATGAAACAAATTAAAGAAGCAAAATCTGCATTCAGTGCCAATACCTATCTTGCTTCTGGAGAAGATATCACAATATTATCTTCTACAATATTTCATTTCATAGAATTTCTCTACTACAAGCGCCCAACTATCTTCCAAGGATTAAACTCAATATTTAAATACATCAAACACATTACAAAAAAATAAATAATCTGAGGTGAAATGAGAATCATGACATACAATATATAATAATTATGTATCATATTTTCTATATCCTATTTATTTTTCTAGTTACAGAGAATATTTATGAAGACAGTATTTCTGGGCTAAACTATTTTGATGAGGTTATAGCAATAGTAGCTCTATGTTATTTAATGCTTCCACATAAGAAGTATTATACGCATTCAAGTCCTGAAAAAAAAAGTATTCTCTGCATTATGGGTGTCTTAATTATAGGATGTATTTCAACACTAGTTTTTCATATTCAGTCCGATTTCGGAGGCATATGGAGGGATGTTATAGCCATTATGAAATTTCCAATTTGCTACTATGCATTTCTACAAATATCATATAAGTATAAAAAAAAATATATACAAAAGTCAATAATAAAATTTGCACAAGTATACACATTTTGCATAGGATTGATAGGAGTCCTTAATTTTATTAAGCCGATAGAAGTTTTCACAGGTGGATACAGATACGGAATGCCTTTATATCATTTTATTTATTCACACGCAACATTTTTAATAAGCACATTAATTATTCTTGTAAGTGTATTAATTGCTAATGGAGTTAGAAAAAACAAAATGCCTATAATATTAGGAATTATTGGAATAATCCTAACATTTCGCTCGAAACCAATATTAATTGTAGTATTCATTAGTATTATGCTAATTCTACGAAATAAAAACAAGTTACATTCTATTTCAAAGAAACAGTTTATCACATATGGCATAATTATTTTAGCACTTTCCTTATATTTTGCCTCATCACAAATAAACACATATATAAGTTTTGGTGAAAGCGCAGCAAGAGGAGCTTTCTATATTTACGGATTTAATATAGCTTATACAAGATTTCCACTAGGAAGCGGATTCTGTACATTTGCATCTACCCTCTCTCATAAGTATTATTCCCCACTCTATTTTGATTACAATATGCAAAACATTTGGGGAATTACTCCTGATGATGGGAGCTATGCTGGTGATACATTTTGGCCCAATATATTTGCGCAATATGGCTTTATAGGTTTTATTCTCTATCTACTAATGCTTTTTTATATATATAAATCCATAAATAACAGATTTATAATCCTTTCAGATCAGTGGATAGCAGCTATGAGTTTACTTCTATATACAATTTCAGCAGCATTTGCTGAATCCTTTTATACCAATGCAACAAGTGTAATATTTGCTTTGGTTTTAAGTATATATCTTGGAGAAAATTCAAAACAAACATTACAAACCGATCATAAAAATTTAGACTCATGAGAATTATAGAAATTATACCAGAGCTTTCTTCAGGAGGAGCTCAACGTTTTCTTGTTGATTTATGTAATGAACTAATAAAATATAAAGATAATGACATTATAGTAGTTTCATTACAAGAACTATCAAGTTCCAAAAACAGTTTTTATCTAAATTCATTTAACCCTAAAATAAAAGTTATATCACTCAAAGGAAAAGATACATTATTTTCTAAAGTTACACTTCTATTTAAATTATACTTCTATATTCTTTCTCTCAAACCTGATATTGTCCATTCTCATCTCACAGCTTTCAACTACATTATACTACCATCACTACAACTAAAAAAAACAACTTTTTATTATACTGTACATAACATAGCTGAAGAAGATACCAAACCTGGTATCCAAACGCTCTTAAAGAAAATCTTCTTTTCAAAAAAAATCATTAAACCAATAACAATATCACCTTTATGTACAAAGTCTTTTTTTTCATATTTTCAGTTTAAACCCTTCTTAGAAATATATAATGGCTGTAGAGATTTAAATGAAATTACAATCTCCCAAGAAGTAGAAAAAGAAATTATATCTTATAAAAAAGACGACGATACTAAAGTTCTTATTAACATAGCCCGAATAATGCCTCAGAAAAACCACCAATTATTAATAGACTGTATAAATCAACTCGGGAGCAAAGGATATAATTTTATTTTATTAGTTATTGGAGCGTCTAACAATGATTTATATTCAGATAAAATAATTAAACAATTCGATCAATCTCCATATATACATTATTTAGGTCGAAAATCAAATATAGAAAATTATCTCTATTTTTCAGATGCATTATGTCTATCATCACAATGGGAAGGACTTCCTATAACTTTATTAGAAGCTGGATTACTAGGGAAATATGCAATATGTACACCTGTAGGAGGAATTCCAGATGTCATAATCAATAAACATATAGGTTTCTTATCAAAAGATATATCTACCAATAAATACTTAGCTGCTTTAGAAGAATTTCTTAATCACCCATCATATGATATGAATTTTATAAAAAACTATTATAATACAAATTATTCGATGCAACAATGTGCAAAGCAATATTATAAATCATTTGAAAAAAACATTCAAAACAAAAACAACAAACAGAATTAAACATAGTATGATTACTAACCTTAAAGAACTAATTCTCTATATAAAGGAAGATAAAAAACGTAATATGGTTAACTGCACACCTATTTATCTTATGCTTGAGCCTGTACTTGCTTTATTTGGAGCTGTATATGAAAGTTATTATATTAGAAAATATTTACGCACTTTACGGATCTTAGAATTCCTCATAAACAAAGGATGGGGAATAAAGATATTTTATAAAATAAAATGGAAAAGATTATCAAATAAATACCAAATCTACATTCAGCCTAACACAGTAGGCAAAGGTTTATACATTCCTCATTTTAATGGTGGCATACAACTTAACTGTTTTTCTATGGGTGATTATTGTACAGTAACACCTGGAGTTGTAATCGGTAATAAAGGTTCGCAAAAGAATAGAGCAACAATAGGGAATAACGTATCTTTCACTGTTGGAAGTAAAGCAATAGGAAAGATTACCATAGGAGACAATGTTATTATATGCCCGAACTCTGTTATTATAGAAAATATCCCTGCCAACGCTATTGTTTCTGGAGTTCCCGCTAAAATCATAAAAATCAAAGAATAAGATGCTTATACATATGATACTACTTCAATGCAAATTTCTAATAGTTGCATTCCTCAATTTAACCTATACATACATTCCTAACCCTATAAGAAAATTCTACCTTTTACTTTATAACATAAAAATAGGAAAGCACAGCTCTATTCATAGAGGATGCAAATTCTTCCATGTAGGAAAAATAACTATTGGCAATAACTCTGTTATAAACTTCGGATGTTATCTTGATAACAGAAGAGGTATTTATATCGGTAATAATGTCGGAATAGCACACAATACAAAAATCTACACACTTGGACATAATTTAGATAGTCCTAGATTTGAAACAAAAGGAGCTTCTGTAACTATAAAGGACAATGTATTTATTTTCTCAAATACTCTAATTATGCCTGGTGTTACAATAAATGAAGGGGCTATTGTTTTAGCAGGAAGCGTTGTGACAAAGGATGTTCCTGCATATACAATTGTAGGAGGAAATCCTGCAATTGCAATAAAAAAGCGGAATTCTGAAATACAATACAATCAATCGTATAATTATTGGTTTGCACTATAAATTATGAATGTTCTTTTCTTACTAAAAACATTAGATATTGGAGGAGTAGAAATTGTAACTCAAACATTGGCAAATAAATTTAGAGAAAAAGGTCATAATATTTCAATATTTGCATTTTCTCCAGCTAAAAATTCTATAGAAAAATATATAGATAAAGAAGTACATATCTACGTCCAAGAAAAACTTCAGTATAATAAAAAAAATATATTTAGCCTCAGAGAAATTTTGATAAAAAATTCTATTGATATTATCATTAATCAATGGGGGCTTCCCTTTTTACCCATAAAAATAGCACTGAAAGCTTCTCGAAATCTAAATATAAAGATTATTTCTATACATCATAATTCACCTGAAGCTAATGGTATCCTCAAAAAAATAGAAATTCAATTATCAAAAACTACGAATCCAATAAATAAACTTATTTTAAAAGGAAAGAAAGAAATTTGTAAACAAATAACTAGTAAAAGTATGCGTTATGTTTATAATCATAGTGACGTATATATGGTTCTTTCTCCCAGTTTCGTAGAAAAGTTTAAGTTATTTACAAAAATAGCCAATCCACAAAAGCTAATTGTACAAACAAATCCTATAACCATAGACTCCAGCAATTTTCATTACACCAAAGAAAATAAGCAAAAGGAAATTATTTATATGGGACGTTTGGATTACAACCAAAAACGTGTATATCGTGTTATTGATACGTGGAAAGAATTAGAGGACAAATATACAGACTGGAAATTAACAATCGTAGGCGACGGCCCTGAACGAGAAAACTTAGAACAACAAGTCAATAGTTCAAATCTTAAACATATCAGTTTTGAAGGTTTTCAATCACCAAAATCTTATTATGAAAGAGCATCTATTCTATTATTAACATCTGAATATGAAGGATTCCCTTTAGTATTAGCTGAATGTATGAGTTTTGGGGTTGTTCCAATTGTATACGGAAGTTACTCTGCCGTATATGACATTATCAGACATAAAGAAAATGGAATGATTACACAACCACAAAACGGGAAGTTCTCTCATATTGAAATGGCTAAACAACTTTCATTCCTAATAGAAAATGATATAGAACGAAACATAATGGCTCAAGAAGCTATTCGAACCAGTAAAGAAAATTATTCACTGGAAACCATATATCAATCTTGGTTTAATCTATTCAACAAATTAATGTTATGATAATACGAAGTAAAGCTCCCCTACGCCTTGGTTTGGCTGGTGGAGGAAGTGATGTTTCACCCTATAGTGACATTTATGGTGGACTAATATTAAATGCCACTATTAATTTGTATACTTATTGTACTATTGAGGAAACGCATGATGGTTTTATCACTATCAATAGTGATGATGCAAAATGTTATAAAAGTTATCCAACAGCTAGTTTCTTAAATATAGACGGCGAAGCAAATTTAATAAAAGGAGTCTATAACCGAGTAATACGTGATTTCAATATTACGCCCAGAAGTTTCCGAATTACAACATATAATGATGCTCCTGCAGGTTCAGGTCTTGGGACATCATCTTCTATGGTAGTATGCATATTAAAAGCATTCATTGAATGGTTTAGTTTACCATTAGGTGATTACGAGGCCTCTCGTTTAGCCTATGAAATAGAACGTAAAGATTTGAATCTTTCCGGAGGGAAACAAGACCAATATGCAGCAGCTTTTGGTGGCTTTAACTTCATGGAATTCCTTAAAAATGACCTAGTAATAGTCAATCCTTTAAAAATAAAACGTTGGATAGTAGACGAATTAGAAGCTTCAATGGTACTCTACTTTACAGGTGCATCACGTAGTAGCGCAGCAATCATCAATCAACAAAAGAAAAATACCTCAGAAGGTAATAAAACAGCAATAGAAGCAATGCATAAAATCAAACAGAGTGCAACAGATATGAAGCTAGCTTTACTAAAAGGCGATATGAGAGAGTTTGCTCGCATATTAGGAGAAGGATGGGAAAATAAGAAAAAGATGGCAGATGCCATTACTAATCCGAGTATTCAGGAAGTATTCGATATAGCCATGCCTGCAGGTGCACTAGCTGGAAAGGTCAGCGGTGCAGGAGGAGGAGGCTTTGTTATGCTTATGGTTGATCCCACTCGCAAAAAGGAAGTAATTAACGCATTGAAACAATTAAACGGCTTTGTAATGCCTTTCCAATTTACAGAAGGAGGAGCGCATGGTTGGAAAATATATCCAACGGATAAAATCTAAATTAAAAAAAAATTATTCATGGAACAGAGACTAATAAAACATATTAATCTGTTATTACAACGTTATCCCACACTAAAATCTTGTCAGGATGATATTATATCGGCATATAATATCTTAAGAAACTGCTACATGAATGATGGGAAACTATTAGTTTGTGGCAATGGTGGAAGTGCCGCAGATGCCGAACATATAGTAGGTGAGCTAATGAAAGGATTCAAAAAAACAAGAAAACTATCTTTAGAATCAGCTAACGCCCTAAAATCTATAGATACAGAAATGGGGCATATACTTGCAGAAAATTTACAAGGTTGCTTACCTGCCATTGCATTAGATGGTCACTTATCACTCAATACTGCTTATATGAATGACTGCAATCCATTATTATGTTTTGCACAACAGGTCAATGGATTTGGGAAAAAAGAAGATACTATTTTATGCATATCAACCTCAGGAAACAGTCAAAACATATTATATGCGGCAGTAACGGCTAAATCCAAAGGCTTAAAAGTAATAGGACTTACAGGAGCTAAAGAAAGTCGTTTATCAGCAATGGCAGATGTATGCATTCGAGTTCCAGAAACAGAAACTTATATGATTCAGGAGCTGCATTTACCTGTTTACCATTGCTTATGCCTAATGCTAGAAGACGAATTTTTTTGTTAAATCACAAATTTTATGGAAGTAATTATATTAGCAGGTGGACTAGGTACAAGACTACGCAGTGTCGTTAGTGAAGTTCCTAAATGTATGGCTCCAGTAGCCGAGAAACCATTTCTATGGTATCTCCTGAAATATCTGACAAATTTTAATATTTCTAAAGTTATACTCTCTGTTGGATATCTACGCCATATCATAATAGATTGGATTGATGAAATTGGTAGTGAATTTCCTTTTTCATTTGAGTATGCTGTAGAAGAAATACCTCTAGGCACAGGTGGAGGTATAAAACAAGCTTTGGGAAAGACTTCAAAAAATGATATAATAGTATTAAACGGAGATACTTTCTTTAATGTAAATTTAAACGAGCTTTATGAATATCACCGTCTATATCCAGCATCTGTTACTTTAGCATTAAAACCTATGAGCAATTTTGATCGCTATGGAAATGTAAAAATGCAAGGAATAGAAAACCGAATACTATCCTTTGAAGAAAAAAAATATTGCACCAAAGGATTAATTAATGGAGGAGTTTATATAATAAATAAACTGGAGCCTATATTTGAGAATCTTCCAGAAAAATTTTCCTTCGAAACGGAAGTTTTACAACCCCAATGCACATTAGGAAAATTGTTTGGACTTATTCAGGATAAATATTTTATAGATATTGGTATTCCTGAAGATTATATGCGAGCTAACAATGAATTACCCACCTTATTCAAGTAAAAATGAACCTACTGGATATTGATATAAATGGATACGATACCCTACTATTGGATCGTGATGGAGTTATAAATAAACTTCGTCCAAATGATTATGTAAAAACTTGGAATGAATTTGAATTCTTACCAGGAGTATTTGAAGCTTTATCAAAATGGAATAAACACTTTAAACACATTTTTATAGTCACAAATCAAAGAGGGATTGGTAAAGGTATCATGACAGAACAAGATCTCTTTAACATACATAAAAAAATGTGTGAAACAATCATTGAACATGGAGGTCGAATAGACAAAATATATTACTGTACAGCTCTTACAGAAGAAGATAATCGCAGAAAACCAGGAAATGGAATGTTTTTAGATATTCTTCAAGATTTCACCGATATAACACGTGAAAAATGTCTAATGATTGGTGATAGCGATAGTGATATGGTATTTGCTCAAAATTGTGGAATAAAAGGAATCAGAGTGGAATGAACAGTATTGAAATATTAAATGTAAGAATTGATAATTTTAGCCAAAAAGAACTTCTAGAAAAATTAGAAAAAGGAGTATTGGTAACACCAAATGTAGATGATATAATGAAACATCAGCACGATGAAGAATTTCATCGGTTCGCATCAATGGCAGAATTTTCCGTTTGCGATAGCAGAGTTATTCAATTATTATCAAGATTAAAAGGAGAAGCATTAAAAGAAGCAATACCTGGTTCTAGTTTTTTCCCTGCCTACTGTGATTATCATGCCAAAAATGAAAATATAAAAATTTTTCTTTTAGGAGCAAAAGAAGGGGTAGCAGAAATTGCAAAAAAAAACATTAATACTAGAATAGGTCGTGAAATCATTGTTGATACTTATTCTCCTCCTTTTGGATTTGAAAAAAATGAACAAGAATGTGCACATATCGTTCAAATAATATCACATTCCTCTGCAAATGTAGTTCTCGTTGGATTAGGGAATCCTAAACAAACGAAATGGATATATAAATATAAAGATCAGTTACCATCTGTAAATGTATTTATGGCTCTTGGAGCTACAATTGATTTTGAAGCAGGCAATATAAAACGCGCTCCCTTAATTTTCCAAAAGTTAGCATTGGAATGGTTTTATCGCTTTCTGAAAGAACCTCAACGTCTTTTCAAACGCTACTTCATTGATGATATGCAATTTTTCTATTATTTTGGGAAACAATTATTGGGTATTTATAAAGATCCATTCTCCCAAAAACAGCCTTTATCTTCTAAATACTCTGAAAATCAAAATTATAAAAATCGGAATAAACGCAATTATATGCGATAAAAATATTCTAAACATTTTTCTTTCTTGGTCTTCTTTGCAACTAATCATAAAATTAGTAAAAGAATCCCTTAAAACTTTTTCTCATGCAACACTACGACTACCTCATAGTAGGTGCAGGACTATTTGGTTCTGTATTTGCCTACAAAGCCAAACAACAAGGCAAAAAATGCCTGGTTATCGATCGTCGTCCTCACCTAGGAGGAAATATCTATTGTGAAAAGATGGAAGGTATCAATGTTCACAAATATGGTGCACACATCTTCCATACATCAAATAAAAAGGTGTGGGATTTTGTAAACTCGATTGTAGAGTTCAACCGCTACACCAATTCGCCTGTAGCTAATTACAAGGGTAAACTATATAACTTGCCTTTCAACATGAACACGTTCTATCAGATGTGGGGTGTGACTACTCCTGCTGAAGCAACAGCTAAGATCGAAGAACAAAAGGCGGAAGCTGTTGCACGCATGAAAGAGCAGGGAGTGACCGAACCTCGTAATCTGGAAGAACAAGCACAGCTACTTATTGGAAAAGATATTTACGAAGCACTGATTAAGGGTTATACCGAAAAACAGTGGGGACGCAAATGTACTGAGTTGCCGGCTTTCATTATCAAGCGTCTGCCTGTACGTCTGGTATTCGATAATAATTACTTCAATGATAAATATCAGGGTATTCCTATCGGTGGATATAACGTATTGATTGAACGTCTGCTGGAAGGTGTGGAAACTCGTCTGAACTGTGATTTTTTTGCCAATCGTGAGGAACTTTCAGCACTGGCTGACAAGATTGTGTTTACAGGAGCTATTGATGAGTTCTACGACTATCAGTTCGGCAAGCTTGAGTATCGTACCGTAAACTTTGAAACTGAGGTATTGGACATGCCTAACTATCAAGGTAACGCTGTAGTAAACTATACAGAAAAAGAAATACCTTATACACGTGTCATCGAGCATAAGCATTTCGAAATGTTCGGAGCAGATATTGAGGCTTGTCCGAAAACCGTTATCTCGAAAGAATACAGTTCAGAATGGACAGAAGGCAGTGAACCGTATTATCCAGTAAATGATGAGAAAAATAATTCTTTATACCTGAAATATAAAGAACTGGCTGATAAAGAAACTAATGTTATATTCGGTGGTCGCCTCGCTGAATATAAGTATTATGATATGCATCATATAGTGGAAAAGGCTTTAAATTATTTCCTATGAACGATTTTAAAAACTTGAATATCGCTGTAGCAGGTACAGGCTATGTAGGTCTGTCCATCGCTACCCTGCTGGCACAGCATCACCGAGTGGCAACTGTAGATGTTATTCCTGAAAAGGTAGAGAAGATTAACAACCGCATCAGCCCGATACAGGACGAATATATTGAAAAGTATCTGGCAGAAAAGGAGCTGAATCTGACGGCTACACTGGATGGAGCCTCAGCGTATAAAAATGCGGACTTTGTGGTGATTGCGGCTCCTACGAACTATGATCCGGTGAAGAATTATTTCGATACGTCGCATGTAGAGGAGGTTATCGACCTAGTACTGGAAGTAAATCCGGACGCGGTAATGGTCATCAAGAGTACCATTCCCGTGGGTTACTGCCGAAGCTTATATGTGAAATATGCCGAGAAGTTCAAGAATACTCCTGCCCTGACTGGTAAGAAATTCAACTTACTGTTTTCACCAGAGTTTCTGCGTGAGAGCAAGGCTCTGTACGACAATCTTTATCCGAGCCGTATCATCGTGGGATTCCCGAAACTGATAGAGGGACGCGATGAGGAAAATGAAGCTATCAAAGCCATTGCAGGCGAACATCTGGAAGAGAAAGCGCACGAGTTTGCAGCATTACTTCAGGAAGGTGCTATCAAGCCGGATGTAGATACGCTGTTTATGGGACTGAAAGAAGCAGAAGCGGTGAAGCTGTTTGCCAATACGTATCTGGCGCTGCGTGTAAGTTATTTCAATGAACTGGATACGTATGCGGAAGTAAAGGGACTGGATACACAGGCTATCATTCAGGGTATTTGTCTGGATCCACGTATCGGCACGCATTATAACAATCCGTCGTTCGGCTACGGGGGCTACTGTCTGCCAAAGGATACGAAGCAGCTGCTGGCAAACTATCAGGATGTACCGGAAAATCTGATTGAGGCGATTGTAGAAAGTAATCGTACGCGCAAGGATTTCATTGCCGACCAAGTACTGCATAAGGCAGGATATTATGATTACTTCAATCGTGGGGACTATAATCCGGCTGAAGAAAAAGAATGTGTTATCGGGGTATATCGCCTCACCATGAAATCGAACAGTGATAATTTCCGCCAGAGTTCCATTCAAGGTGTGATGAAGCGTATCAAAGCGAAAGGTGCACAGATTATTATTTATGAACCTACACTGGAGGATGGAAGTACATTCTTTGGCTCAAAGGTTGTAAACAATCTGGATGAGTTCAAGGCTCAGGCACATGCCATCATTGCCAACCGCTATGATGCGTGTCTGGATGATGTGAAAGATAAAGTATATACGCGTGACATTTTCCGCAGGGACTAAAAACTTCCAAAGGCTGCTAAAACCAGCATGCAAAATCATATAGTCATCATGGCAGGCGGCATTTTTAATGAAAAAGCATCACGCATATTACTTTTTTTAAAATAATCCTTAACTTTGGTGAAGTAAATGTTATAGAAAATGCAAAATTATTGGTTTGAATCTCTTCCTGAATCCTGCCCTCCGGCAGATTCAGAAAAATGCCAAGGCATCTATTATCGAGTCGCAATCGGTAATCCGGCACAGTCTGAAGATTTCTTCTCTCAAAAGAAATTAGCTCCAGACAAAACTTTTACAGGTGAAGGAATAGATGAATGCATTGTACGAGCCGTATCTGTTTTTTCAGAACTCACGGATGCAAAGCGTCTGCTAAAACTCCCAAAGTTCCGAAAGGCTAACATTGCAGAAGTAAGTCTTTCCCCACAAGACGGAAACATAAAGAAGACATTCAGAAATTCACACTATTCATGGTGGAGAAGCCGTTTATTTGATGTTTCACAAGCTAAAATCATATCGCTATGACCAGAAATATTCCTATTCGGATAGAAAGAATTTTGGATTTTTATGATGTGCCACAGTTGTTTATCGCCCGGGATGCATTCGAAACCTTGTATCTTTGTCTGTTGTACACCGACGAGCAGGAATGCAGATATACGGCCATACGCATCTCAGGAAAAAGAATTGAAGAGTTTTTGTCCGGAAAAACAGATTTGCGGGAGTTGTTTCTCTCTCCTGAAACCGGAGCGGAATATTTTGATGTGGCATTGACCAACAACGAATATCAGATTACATCATCCGTTCCTGCTCCTCTATCAGAAGACAGACTTCCGGAAAAAGGGTATACGGCATGTACCCCTGAGGAAAATGAAAACGTAATCGTAAAGATTCCGGTATCGGACAGATACTTACTGAAAGAAATTGTCCGAAAATTCGGATGGGCCTGCATGTGACATTTTCCGCAGGACTAAACAATTCTAAATCTATTAAAACCAGCATGCAAAATCATATAGTAATTATGGCAGGCGGCATAGGAAGCCGTTTCTGGTCTATGAGTACCCCCGAATATCCCAAACAGTTTATCGACGTAATGGGGGTAGGAAAATCGTTGATTCAGCTCACGGTGGAGCGTTTCAAGGGTATCTGCCCGAAAGAGAATTTCTGGGTGGTGACATCGGAAAAGTATGTCGATATAGTAAAGGAACAGTTGCCGCAGATTCCGGCTCAGCATATTCTGGCGGAACCGGAAGCAAGGAATACGGCGCCGTGTATCGCGTATGCGTGCTGGAAGATCCGAAAGGAGTTTCCGCAGGCGAACATCGTGGTGACGCCTTCGGATGCGCTGGTGATTGATACGGCGGAGTTTGCGCGCTGCATTGCCGTGGCACTGGAGAAGACGGCGGACTCGCAGGCTATCGTGACCTTGGGGATGAAGCCTACCCGACCGGAAACGGGCTACGGGTACATAGCTGCTCAGGGGGAAGCGGACGCAAAGGGTATCTGCAAGGTGGAAGCGTTCAGGGAGAAACCGGACGTGGAAACGGCAAAGGGGTATCTGGCTGCGGGAAATTACTTCTGGAACGCGGGGATATTTGTGTGGAACGTGGACACGATTACGAATGCCATACGCAGGTATGCGCCGCAGATTGCCGGAGTGATGGACGAGCTGGAATCTGCCTTGTTTACGGACAAAGAGGCGGAGGAGCTGAAGCGACTCTTCCCTACTTGCGAGAAGATTTCCATCGACTATGCGGTGATGGAGAAGGCGGAAGATATCTTTGTGCTGCCGGCGGAGTTCGGATGGAGTGACCTGGGTAGCTGGGGTTCGCTGCGCACCTTGCTGCCGCAGGATGAAGCGGGCAATGCCAAGGTAGGCGGCCGGGTGGATATGTACAACTGCCGGAACTGTGTGGTGCATGCGGCAGAAGAAAAGCGGGTGGTACTGGAAGGACTGGAGGGCTACATCGTAGCGGAGAAGGACGGACAGCTGCTGGTGTGCCGCCTGAGCGAGGAGCAGCGCATCAAGGATTTTGCTGCGGGGAAGTAAACGGGAATCGCCACGCTACTCTATACAGAGGGTAGCGTGGCGATTTTTTTGTATTGGCTTGGCACTTTAAGGTTTATTTGTTTACTTTGTAACTATCAACTACTAAATGCACTCAGTATGGAAAGTTATATTCGTTTTGACTGGGCTATGAAGCGCCTGTTGCGCAACAAGGCTAATTATGCGGTGCTGGAGGGACTGCTTACCACGCTGCTGGAGGAAAAAGTGACCATCCAGAAGCTGCTGGAGAGTGAAAGCAACCAGGAGGGTGAATTCGACAAGTATAACCGTGTGGATATGCTGGCGGAAAACTCGAAGGGAGAACTGGTGCTCATCGAGATTCAGAACAATAATGAGTATGCGTATTTCCAGCGGATGCTGTTTGGCGCTTCGAAGCTGGTAACAGAGTACATCAACCGCGGACAGGGATACGACAAGGTACGTAAGGTGTACAGCATCAACATCGTGTATTTCTCTCTGGGACACGGCAAGGATTTTGTATATCACGGAAAGACGGAGTTCGTGGGAATTCATGAAGGGGATGTGCTGGAACTGAGTCCGTTTCAGAAACAGACATTCAAAGTGGACAAAGTGAGCCAGCTTTATCCGGAATATTATATACTGAAAGTAAATGATTTTAACCGGGTGGCAAAGACGCCGCTGGAAGAATGGATTTATTACCTGAATACGGGAAATGTGCCGGAGAATGCTACGGCGCCGGGACTGGATGCGGTGAAGGAACGGCTGAAGCTGGATCGCATGAGCCGGGAGGAGCTGAACGCGTATTACAAACACTTGGATAATATCGTGATTTTACGGGACAATATAGAAACGGAACGTGCGGAAGGTCGTGCGGAAGGTCGTGCGGAAGGTCGTGCGGAAGGTCGTGCGGAAGGTCGTGCGGAAACACAAACCGCTATTGCACGTAACCTGAAGTCGCTGGGCATGAGCAACGAACAGATTGCAGCAGCTACGGGACTGGCAGAGGAGGAAATAAACAAGCTGTAAACATATCTGAGACATAAAAGAGGGAATCGCCACGGTACTCTATACAGAGGGTAGCGTGGCGATTTTTTTGTATTGGCTTGGCACTTTAAGGTTTATTTGTTTACTTTGTAACTATCAACTACTAAGCTTATTGGCTGGTATAAACCAAAGAGCATTTCCATGATGAAAAACTATACAATCGCTGTAGCGGGTACGGGCTATGTAGGTCTGTCTATCGCTACGTTGCTGGCGCAGCATCACCGGGTGGTGGCTGTGGACGTGATTCCTGAAAAGGTGGAGAAGATTAACAACCGTATCAGCCCGATTCAGGATGAGTATATCGAGAAGTATCTGGCGGAAAAGGAACTGAACCTGACGGCTACGCTCGACGGGGCTTCGGCTTACCGGGAGGCGGACTTTGTGGTGATTGCAGCTCCTACGAACTACGATCCGGTGAAGAATTATTTCGATACGTCGCACGTGGAGGAGGTGATCGACCTGGTGCTGGAGGTGAATCCGGATGCGGTGATGGTGATAAAGAGTACCATTCCCGTGGGTTACTGCCGGAGTCTGTATGTGAAGTATGCGGAGAAGTTCCGTACCTCTCCTGCCCTGGCGGGAAAGAAATTCAACCTGCTGTTCTCGCCGGAGTTTCTGCGTGAGAGCAAGGCGCTGTACGACAATCTTTATCCGAGCCGTATCATCGTAGGATTCCCGAAACTGATAGCGGGACTGGATGAGGAGAACAGGGCTATCAAGGAGATCGCAGGTGAGCAGCTGGAGGAAAAGGCGCACGAGTTTGCGGCGTTGCTTCAGGAAGGGGCTATCAAGCCGGATGTGGACACGCTGTTTATGGGTATGAAGGAGGCGGAAGCGGTGAAGCTGTTTGCCAATACGTATCTGGCGCTGCGTGTGTCGTACTTCAACGAGCTGGATACGTATGCGGAGGTGAAGGGACTGGATACGCAGGCTATCATTCAGGGTATCTGTCTGGATCCGCGCATCGGCTCGCATTATAACAATCCGTCGTTCGGCTACGGGGGCTACTGTCTGCCTAAGGATACGAAGCAGCTGCTGGCGAACTATCAGGATGTGCCGGAGAATCTGATTCAGGCGATTGTGGAGAGCAACCGCACACGCAAGGATTTCATTGCCGACAGGGTGCTGCACAAGGCGGGATATTATGATTACTACAACCGGGGCAGCTATAATCCGGCGGAGGAAAAGGAATGTGTCATCGGGGTGTACCGCCTCACGATGAAATCGAACAGCGATAATTTCCGCCAGAGTTCCATTCAGGGTGTGATGAAGCGCATCAAGGCGAAGGGGGCTACGATTATCATCTACGAACCGACACTGGAGGATGGCAGTACGTTCTTCGGATCGAAGGTGGTGAACAGACTGGAGGATTTCAAGGCGCAGGCGCAGGCTATCATCGCCAACCGCTATGATGCGTGTCTGGATGACGTGAAAGATAAAGTATATACGCGTGATATTTTCCGCAGGGACTGATAAAAAACAAAACAGAACGGTATAAATGAAAAGATATTGTCAGACATTGGATCTCTACGACGACAAGGAGTTGATAGAGGCTTACGTGGCAGAGCATGCGCACGTATGGGAGGAAGTGAAAGCGGGCATCCGTGAAGTGGGTATCGTGGATATGCAGATTTATATTTACGGCAACCGCCTGTTTATGATTATGGATACGACGGACGAGTTTGATATGGAACGTGACTATGCCCGACTTGCTACGCTGCCTCGTCAGGCGGAATGGGAGGAGCATATGTCCAAGTACCAGAAGGTGCTGCCGGGACAGTCTTCTCAGGAGAAATGGAAGCTGATGGAACGGATTTTCAAGCTTTGAGAATCCGGACGTACTGATAGAGAATCTCCGCGGCTGTCGGTGCAGGTGGGAGTACACGGCGTGGGCTATCTGCCGCGCAACCACCGTCCGTATTACAGCATCCAGCCGAGCATTGACGGTTACAAGCCGCGCTCGTCGGAACACTACGAGGCGGGATGGAAGCATTTCCTCGACAACGGGATGCTGGAGGTTTCGGCATACTACAAGACACGGAAGAGGACTACACAGTCATTTCATGCGGGCGGCACACTCGCGGCACACGCCTTTTACCATGTAGTTGATGCTGTGCAGACGGAAGCCTTCGGGCAGGTCGACAACGGGAATGTGGATGGACGGAAAGCAGAAGGTACGGTGACAGACTTCGCAGTAGAAATGCGTGTGCATGTCGTCGACGGTACAAGTGTCTTCGTCGGGACAGACCTCGTACTTCAGTGAGCCGCTGCCGTCTTCGATGTCGTGTACCACGTGGTGCGCCAGGAAATGATTCAGCGTACGGAAGATGGTGGAGCGGTTGACAGTGCCCAGAAGTGTTTCAAGCTCGATGAGCGACAAGGCACACGGGGATTCGAGCATAGCTTTCAGCACCAGGATGCGTACGGCTGTAGGTTTTACTCCTTTCTTTTCGAGTCTGACGGCATAAATCTCATTTGTTTTCATGATGTTTTTATTGTTTTCTGCTGTTCCGTTGGCGCAAAGATAGGCATCTTTTATTGCAACCCGGTTGCATCGAGCTGTCCGGTGTAGTGAATGGGCTGTCTGTTGCGCATGGTGACATGAATATTTGCCGAACCGTCGTCGTACAAATCGACCGAGAACCTGAAGTTGTCTTCACTGGTCGTAGCCTCGAACGTTATCCGGTAGCGGTCTTTCTTGAGCTTGCTGAAGTAGTTTTCTACGGGAGCCTTGAAGCGCAACCCCTCTCCTCCTCCATAGGGTATCTGATAGGCCCTGCCGTAGTAAGGCAGATAGACATCGACGGAGTCTTTCTTCATCTGCAATCCGTAGGGTGTAGTCAGCGGAATGCTTCTGCCGCTCATGGGATATGCCATGCTTGCCTCCAGCTTGAATGTGCGACCGTTGACCTGTTCGCCGACATAGGTCTTGAGAGCCTCTTTCTTTTCCTCACGGGTCTGTGCACCCGATGTACCTGCCACCAGCAGGAACAGTACAGCAACGATAAGATATCGGAATGTTTTCATAAGTTTCTCCTTTCTGATTGGTTGACCGGTGCAAGATAAACAAAAAAATCTGTTATTCATTCTCTATGTCGGAGAATGAATAACAGATTTAATTAAAATTCAGTTATTTATAATTATCGAACCTGAATAACCAGATAGCGTGATACGCTCCAGAACTGGTTAGGGTTAGTAATCTTCAAAGTAAGCTGTTCCTTGTCGTCCTTAGCAAGTTCGTATGAACCGGCAGGATGAGTAGTCAGCAGCGTAGCACGCTTAGAGTACAACTTGATTTCTTTATCCTTACGGATATCGATTTCTGTAAAGTAGTCTTTATTGAACTCATTGTCTTTCAGCACATCACCACGGTTCAGAATCTTCTGGTCTTTCAGTTCCGACTTCGTACCGAATACATACCATGCAGTGTTGAGGGCCTTGTCCTGAGCAGCAACGGTCTTTGTCTTAGCCTCGTTTTCGGCAGTCAGCTGGTCGACGTTCTTGTTCAGATCGGAAACAGCCTCATCAAGTTCGGCAATACGGATATTCTTCGAAGCCAGTTCAGCCTGAAGGGTTTCAATCTGGCGTTGTTTTTTTTCCAGCTGGGCAGTCAGATTCTTGACAGCCTTTTTAAGCTGTGCCGACTGGTAGTTGCTGTTCTTAAGCTGTTCTTCCAGTTTGGCAATCTGTTCACGGTTTGATTTCAGTTTTTCGCTGATAAAGCGGATATCTTCCTTGATCTTGTCGGCGCTCGATTTGTTTTCGATAGCATCGCCGGTAAGATCCACACGGTTTTCAGCTTCATTGATTTCGCGGAAGCCTTCCTGAATTTCATTGAATGCTCCCATTATTTCATCCAGTTCGGCATCGCGGTTAGACAATTCAATCATCAGCGAGTCGTTCTGAAGTTTCAACGCATCTTTATTCTGACCTGCATTGTTACAAGAAGCAAGCACGGCCGCAGCACATAATGAAAATAAAACAACTTTCTTCATAGTTTTTTATCTGTTTAGAATTTATAACTTCAATCTTCTTTTCCTGCCAGTATAATGACAATCTCTCCTCTCGGCTCGGTAGCCGTGAAGTGTGCAATGACTTCCTGCAAGGTTCCCCGCACGCTTTCCTCGTGTATCTTGGATATCTCACGGCAGACAGAAACCTGACGTTCGGGACCGAATATCTCGGCAAACTGGGTAAGCGTTTTCACCAGCCGGTAGGGTGACTCGTAGAAAATCATCGTGCGCGTTTCTTCTACCAGACCGTTCAGACGGGTCATGCGTCCTTTCTTCTGAGGCAGGAAGCCTTCGAAGCAGAAACGTTCGTCGGGCAGACCTGAAGCCACCAGCGCCGGAACGAAAGCCGTAGCTCCCGGAAGACACTGTACCTCGATATCGTTTTTCACACATTCGCGTACCACCAGGAAGCCGGGATCGGATATGCCCGGAGTTCCCGCATCGGAAACCAGTGCAATGGTTTCGCCTGCCTTCAACCGGTTGATAATCCCCTCTACCGTCTTATGCTCATTGAACTTATGATAAGACTGCATCGCATTCTTGATTTCGAAATGTTTCAGCAAAATGCCCGACGTGCGTGTATCTTCCGCCAGAATCAGGTCGGCTTCCTTCAAGATACGGATGGCACGAAAGGTCATATCTTCCAAATTACCCACAGGAGTAGGAACAACATATAATCTTCCCATACAATATTTCAACTGTTAATATAGCAAAGATAGAAAGTTTTTAATCTCACTAGTTAATTTCATTCAATATTTAACAGTTGTTGTGTATAAAATAGCCGAAAAATGAAATTTCAGATAGAAGATAAGGCAAATTAACGACACAAATTGTATTTTTGCACCAAATTTTTGAACCAATGGTTGTTTTTTCAGAAGATCATACACATGAAACGTGCCGCAGAGGAAGAATAGAAGTTGTCTGCGGTTCGATGTTTTCGGGCAAGACAGAAGAACTGATCCGCCGCCTGAAGCGTGCTACCTTTGCCCGCCAGCGGGTAGAAATATTCAAGCCGGCCATCGATACGCGCTACTCGGAAGCGGAAGTGGTTTCGCACGACAACAATTCGATTCCTTCTACTCCGGTAGACTCGTCGGCAAGCATCCTGCTGTTCAGCTCGGAAATCGATGTAGTGGGCATAGACGAAGCGCAGTTCTTCGACGACGGACTGGTGAACGTATGCAACGAACTTGCCGACAGAGGGGTGAGAGTAATCATTGCCGGACTGGACATGGACTTTAAAGGTGTACCTTTCGGTCCGATGCCTGCCCTGTGTGCCATCGCCGACGAGGTGACCAAGGTGCATGCCATCTGCGTGAAGTGCGGAGATCTGGCCTATGTTTCACACCGTACCGTAGCCAACGACAAACGGGTGTTGCTGGGAGAAAAGGAAGAATACGAGCCTCTGTGCAGATGTTGTTACCGGAAAGCGGTAGAAGAGGAACAAAAGGCTCAGGCAAGCCATTCGTAAAGATCCGGCCGGCCAGAATGGAACAGCAGACCGGCACTCAAGAATAAATAAGGAGATAAAAAGCGGTTGCCGGCATGTAAAAAATCAGGCTGTCCGTATGTAAGCCCCCCGGCAGGAACGGGAATCTACAAGATTTCAGGAAAACCGGTTTGTAAAGGCTTATTTTTTCGAAAGCAAAATACGCTATAAATCAGCAAAATAAAACGTAAAGGAAAATTTATTTGAAAAAAAACTTGCCAAAACATTTGGCAGTTTCACTCAAAACACCTACCTTTGCACTCGCAATCAGAAAATGAATGCAACACAGGTTTGATTCGCTAGCTCAGCAGGTAGAGCACAACACTTTTAATGTTGGGGTCCTGGGTTCGAGCCCCAGGCGGATCACCAAAAGAAAACCATCGATAACTAAATTATCGGTGGTTTTTCTTTTTTATATATTCCGATGAAAAAACTGCCCAGACATAGAGCTTCCGATATTTCCGATACTGGCATACACCTTCGTGTATTTTCAGCAGACGGCATACCCCTGTCGACTATGCGCATCAGAATGACTACTATATGTTCGGCTTCGTCGAATCGGGTGAATGTGACATCCATATAGACTTCAACAGCTACAGGCTGACGGCGCATTGTGCCGCTCTGGTATTACCCGGACAGGTACACAGCTTTGTACAGGCTACCGGACTGAATGCGTATATACTAATGATTGACAGCGCATTCATCGAAGAAACTTCCCAAAGACCCTTTGAACAATATACACTTGGCACACAGACGGTAGAATTGTCACCGGAACAGCAGACTGAACTGACATCGCTGTTTACCATCCTGGCCGGCAAACTGGCACAGATCAGCAAACATCCACAGGCACTGGCACTGCACCTGTCGCTTGCCATCATCGACATCATCGGAGAAGCTATCACCTCCAAGCAAACGGCTCATAGCCTGCCCCAACGTTATGTGGAGCATACCATCACCTTCAGGAGCCTGCTCAAACAGCATGTAGAGTACAGCCACAGTCCCAGTTACTATGCACGCATGATGAATATCTCACTCATGTATCTCAACGAAGCGGTAAAAGGGACGACGGGGTTCAGTGTCAGCCAGAACATACAATATGAAATTGTGACAAGAGCTAAACGGAGCCTGATATATACCAGTAAAAGCGTAAAGAAAATAGCTCAGGAACTCGGATTTGAAGATTACGCTTACTTTACCCGGCTCTTTTCGAAAACAGCAGGAATATCTCCAACCGACTTCCGCAAAAACCATAAATAGTCCAAGTACTCCCCCGAACTGTACCGGCTAACCCTAACATATAATAATCATGAAGAAACAAAGAACATTCTACATCGACCTCGTTCTGACATCTATATGTCTGCTCACTCTTATTACCGGTCTGATTATCCATGCGGCAGGTCATGGTATCGTACAGTCAAATGTAAGGCCGTTTATTTACTGACAAGTACGACAGGCCTCATCCTGATATTGCATCGGGGAAATGCCGGCACTCATTTAGGAATACTGCATTATCAGGCAGGTATCCTGTTCGGCATACTGGCAATCTGGCATCTGTGCGGACGTATGAAAATACTCCAATGAGAAAAAACACACTGAGAAAAGGCCTCAGAAGGGGTAGGAACGGGGATGAAGGGTAATTTGAGCAGATATTATCATTCATTGAATAAAGATTTTCGTTTAAATTAATGTAAAAAGCCTTTCTTTGCTTAGTCTGTTCTATGGAACAGCTATCTTTTGTATAAACAAACTAATAAGCTTATGAAAAAAACATTAATTGCATCTATCTTATCAACATTATTCTTAACTGCATGCGTAGGGAACAAACAAGATAATTCTACCGTTCTCACAGACTCCGGTCTGAACCCTCAGAACTTCGTTACTGACATAAACGGAAAAAAGACAGGTCTATTTGTTTTGAAGAACAAAAACAACATGGAAGTGTGTGTTACCAACTTCGGCGGACGAATCGTTTCGGTGATGGCTCCAGACCGTAACGGAGTAATGCGCGATGTGGTATTAGGATTCGACTCTATTCAGGATTATATAAAATATCCTTCCGACTACGGAGCAAGTATCGGCCGGTATGCGAACAGAATTGCAAACGGACGTTTTACACTGGACGGTACAACTTATCAATTGCCACAGAACAATTACGGACATTGTCTGCACGGTGGTCCTAAGGGATTCCAGTATGTAGTATATGACGCAACCCAGACAGACAGCAGTGAGGTGAAACTGTCTTACTACGCCAAAGATATGGAACAAGGCTTTCCAGGAAACGTGAACTGTACGGTTACCATGCGACTGACAGACGACAATGCCATCGACCTGAAGTACGAAGCGGAAACAGACAAACCGACTATCATCAACATGACCAACCATTCTTATTTCAATCTGGACGGAGATCCAGCCAAAGGAAATGCTGATTATTTATTAATGGTAAATGCCAGCCACTTCACACCGGTAGACAGTACATTCATGACAACTGGTGAAATTCTTCCGGTAAAAGGAACTCCGATGGATTTCCGCCAACCCGCCGTACTTGGAGAACGTCTGAATGAAGAAACAGAACAACTGAAAAACGGTCACGGTATTGACCACAACTGGGTACTCGATACCAAAGGGAACATCAACGAAGTATGTGCTTCTCTGAAATCGGAACAAAGCGGTATCAAACTGGAAGTTTATACAGACGAACCGGGAATCCAGATTTACACCGGAAATTTCCTGGATGGCACACAAACCGGAAAGAAAAATACCAAATACAACTTCCGCGCTTCTGTATGTCTGGAGACTCAGAAATATCCGGATACGCCCAACAAGCCTGAATGGCCTTCATGCGTATTACGTCCGGGAGAAAAATATACAAGCCATACAATCTTTAAATTTGTTGTAGAATAATAAGCCATCATGAATCTTAGAAAATATATTTCAATAATAGGTTGCTGTGCGGTATTGTCCGCATCTGCCGTAAATGACGGATATACCAATCAGGACGTATGGAGTGCTTATGAGGGCTTCAACAAGACTTTTCTTGACAGTAAAAAATACATTTACAAGACCGATACTTCCTTTCCTGAAGCAGTAGACCGTTGGAAAGGAGCTGCTGCAATCTGGTGCCAGCCGATGTACTGGGACATGTCGATGAACGCTTATCGCCTGGCTTGCAAACAGGGAGATAAAAAGCGTAAAAAGGAATTCAAGGAATTAAGCCGTAAAATATTTGAAGGGAATAAAGCACAATATGCCGGATTCAACTTTCATGACAACAATGAAAATACCGGCTGGTTTATTTACGACGATATCCAGTGGTGGACCATCACACTGGCACGTGCTTACCAGTTGTTCGGCGACGATGAATATCTGAAACTCTCGGAAGCCAGCTTCAGCCGTGTATGGTATGGCTCAGAAAAAGTCGGAGATACCGGTTCATACGACCCGAAGAAAGGCGGGATGTTCTGGCAATGGCAGCCGATACAGCATCCAAAGCCAAACGACAGTGACCGTGACGGAAAAATGGCATGTATCAATTTCCCGACAGTCGTAGCTGCAATGACACTTTACAACAGTGTACCTAAAAACAGAAAGCCATCAGCAGACAAAATTCCTCTGTATCAGACACGCGAACAGTATCTGGCCAAAGCAAAAGAAATTTACGACTGGGGTGTAGAGAATCTGTTCGACAAGCAAACAGGAAGAATAGCCGACAGCAGACACGGACAGCACGAACCGGCCTGGAAAACCCATGTATACAATCAGGCAACTTTCATCGGTGCTTCTGTACTCTTGTACAAAGCTACCGGAGATAAAAAATACCTGGACAATGCTATTCTGGCAACAGACTATACGGTGAAAGACATGTCGGCAGAACATGGAGTGTTACCATTCGAAAGTGGTATAGAGCAAGGAATTTATACGGCAATTTTCTCACAGTATATTGCAATGCTGGTATACGACTGCGGACAGCAGCAATATGTCCCCTTCCTGAAAAAAACAATCGCTACCGGATGGAGCAACCGTGACAAAACCCGCAACATCTGTGGAGGAGAATACACAAAGAAGTTATCGAAAAATGAAGTTATCGACAGTTATTCCGCATCGGGAATACCGGCACTAATGCTGCTTTTCCCGGCAAATTAATTTCATTTAGTAGAAACAATGAGAACAATTTGGATTTTACTGCTATGCATCTGCTCCGGCATAAAAATGCTGGCACAAGACAATAATACCTCTAATGTCGCATATCAGGACGAACATACTCGCTTTACGATAATCAGTGACGGAACGATTCGTATAGAATGGCAGAAAGACGGGAGGTTTGTTAACTCTCCGTCTTTCGCAGCCGTCGAAAGGAATTATGCACCGGCCGAATTTCAAGTACACGACTCGGATGGGTGGATTGAAATTACAACCAGCAAATTCACTCTGAAATACAAGAAAGACAGCGGAAAGTTTACTGCAAGCAATCTGACTATTGATTCAAAAAATATCACTCCATCCTTCCACTGGAAACCGGGTGATACCAATGCCGGAAATCTGAAAGGTACATTCCGCACGTTAGACGGATACGACGGCGACATTTTCGTTGGAAACGGGAATGACAATTCAAACGAATGAAAAAGAGTTTTGTTGAAATGAGATACCGAAACGCCAGCATCGATTATATCGAGGAACTAGGTGATATGGAAACAACCGGACGAGCCGTAACTTATGATAACAGTTCGTTTGCCGACCGCATCAATGAATTCCGTAAAAATTACGACAGCCTCCCCGAATTGCTGAAAAAGCAGAGACTAAACGAAAATGATATCCGCTGGTTCCTGCAATCCATTCACTGGCAAAAAAATTAAGACTATACGTTCAAATACTCCAAAACAGAATTCTGTGAAAATCAGAATTCTGTTTTTCTAATTATATAAAGATACATATCAATGCAAGCAAGACTCAATCTAATCCGACTATTCATGCGCAAATAAATCTGATTTATTCCCTTCAAACAGATAAATATTATAACTTTGTACCTAAACATGAAAAACCATTATATAAGACTGACGTATGCTATCGAAAAGCCACTTAATTAAATACTTCTTAATACTATTCGCTCTTTTATTCAATCATCAGATAAAAGCCTCTTCGTTATTCGTAATCGACTCTTATACAGTAAAAGACGGATTGTCACACAATACAATATGGTGTGCTCTGCAAGACAGTTACGGTTTTATCTGGCTAGGAACCAATAATGGTTTAAATTGTTTTGACGGACAAAAAAATACAATATACCGAACTTCTTCACAAGAAAAGGCACAATCGCTGGGCAGTAATTTTATCTTTTCCCTATTTGAAGACAAGCAGCGTCAAATATGGATAGGAACCGACTGCGGTATATACATTTACGACAGAAAAAACAGTTTTAAGGCATTTACACAGACAACTAAATTCGGAGTATCGATCAGCAGTGAAGTAAGAAAGATAGTCCAGTTTTCTGATGATCAAATCGCAATAGCCACTTTAGGACAGGGAGTATTTTTCTATAACCTGAAGACCAAGGTTCTGGAACAAAACAACCAGTGTCAATCATTTATATGGGATATGTATGTGGATGCCAAAAACGAAAAGTTGTATGTTTCGTCTTTGCAAGAGGGGATATTATGTTTTAACAAGAATCAAGAACTGCTTCACTCATATCCCCTGCATACAAAAGCAGAAAAGACAAACACAACTTCATTGAAAGCTAATTCTATATTAGCGGCAAATAACCGGCTATGGATAGGTACTGACAGCAAATATTTATTCGAGATTGATCCTTCGTCAGACCAAATAACATATCACAGACTAGAATCCAGCAAATTTCAGATTATACAATGTCTGATCAGTTTCAATCCGGAAACATTCCTGATCGGTACAGACAACGGTGTTTTTCTATACAACTATAAGACACAGGTATTATCGGAGTTAACAGAAACCTACAACATCAACAATGCCGTTGTAAATCAGAATATTAATTCTTTCATAAAAGATAAGGAAGGTGGAATATGGGCTTTAACCAATCAGGCCGGAGCAGTTCATATCATACCCAAAAATAAGATATTCAACCAGCATATTATCCCTAATAATCCAATCGTAAACACGTTTTACGAGGATAACCTTCACCGTATTATCTGGATAGGTACCCAAAAAGGACTCTTCAAATACAATATAGACAGTAAAGAAATTCAGGAATATAACCTGGCAGAAAAAGAAAAACAAATCTTCGATATACGAACTCTTTGCCTGAACGGAAACGAACTCTGGATCGGAACGTTCTCGAACGGTCTGAAAGTGCTTAACCTGAGCGACGGAAAAATAAAAAGTTATCACCACTCGTATAATACCCCCAATACAGTATGTAGTGACAACATCCAAAAAATATATAAGTGCAACAACGGAACCATTTATATAGGAACCAACTGGGGACTGTGTTATTATAATTCGGAAGAAGATAACTTCAGAGTAGAAACGTCGGTCGGAGCCATGATTTCCATTACAGACATTTACGAAGACTCGCACAACAATCTCTGGATAGCAACTGCCAACAACGGAATATTTTACAATAACAGAAAAGACAATTACTGGAAACACTATGAACATAAACAAGGAGTAAACACATCTCTAAGCAGTAACTCCATCGTAACTTTATTTGAAGACTCCAAACAGAAGATATGGCTGGGAACCAATGGAAACGGTCTTTGCCAGTTTAATCCGCAAACAGAAACATTCACTACTTTCAACAGCAACAATAAACAGTTGTCTACACTTGTAGTATACTCTATAGAGCAGGATTTTTCAGGTTATCTATGGGTTACCAGCAACATCGGTCTGACCAAAATAAATCCTCAAAAAGAAGAAGAGTACCAGCACTTCACTACATCTGACGGACTACAGGAAAACCTGTTCTGCGAACGTGCTTCTTACAAGACATCAGAAGGAATTCTGTTATTTGGAGGAGTCAACGGATTCAGTTCATTCAAGCCGTCGCTGGTTCAGAAGAATACGTTCATACCTCCTGTATATATTACCGATTTTGTGCTGACACACACAGATACAACTTTGGATATACAAAAATTACTGAACATTGAGCAACCCATTTATTTAACCCAAGAGATAAAAATACCTTTCCATTACAATAGCTTTACAGTCTATTTCTCATCTTTAAGCTATCAGAATCCTAAAAAGAATCATTTTTCATTCAAACTGGAAGGATTCGATACTGAATGGAACAATAATGTAGAGGATAATTTTGCGTCTTACAACAACCTTCCGCCAGGAAAATACTGCTTATTGGTAAAAGGCTCGAACAACGACCAGCAATGGAATGAGGAGACAGCCCGGTTATGGATTATCATCACTCCTCCCTGGTACCGTTCTATCTGGGCATATATTGTCTATACACTATGCATAATCGGCAGTATAGTCTATACATTACATAAAAGAGAACAACATTTAAAAAGAAAATATCGGAAAAGAGTAGAAGAATATCAGATTGAAAAAGACAGAGAAGTATACAAAAGTAAAGTAAACTTCTTCATAAACCTGATTCACGAAATCAGAACACCTCTTACATTAATTAAACTTCCTCTGGAAAGCATCATGCATGTGAACATAGACAGAAAAATGGAGGAACGGTACTTAAATGTTATCAACAAGAATGTGGATTACCTGCTAGGAATAACCAATGAACTGCTTGATTTTCAGAAAATAGAATCAGGAGAAATCAAACTTCACCTTCAGCAGCATGATATATGCCACTTGATTAATGATATTTATCAACAGTTTATCGGCTCTACCGATTTAAGAAATATCAGCCTGTCAATCCATATACCTGAGAATTTTCAGCTTGAAGCACTGATAGACGGTGAAAAGATCAACAGAATACTGGTCAACCTATTAAGTAATGCAATGAAATATGCCAATAAGGCAATTTCAATAGGTATCGAAAAGAATGACACAGATTTTTCTATCTGGGTAGAAGATGACGGCCCTGGCATATCAGACAACGAGAAAGAAAAAATATTCCAGACCTTTTACCAGATAGCTGACGAAAAATCTGTTCAGGGAAGCGGTATCGGACTTGCTTATTCACGTGCACTGACCGAAACCCATCACGGAACACTCTGCGTAAAAGACAGTCATCTGGGCGGGGCAGCATTCGTTCTGACTCTTCCTATCTACAGCAAAAATGAACAAAAAGAAGAAGCAGGCATCATACCAGACTCACAATATACAGCCACAAACGATAACAGCAATGATTCGCCTGATGCTCCTCAATATAGTGTACTGCTGGTGGAAGACAACACTGATCTTTTAGAAATGGAGTACTCCGGTCTGGAAAAATATTACCATGTACTGAAAGCTAAAAATGGTATTGAGGCTTTACAAGTCATCGAAGACAATGATATAGATATTGTAGTCAGCGATGTCATGATGCCACTCATGAACGGTTTCGAACTGTGTGCCACAATCAAGAACAATATCGAATACTCACACATACCTGTCATCTTGCTAACAGCGAAGGTTTTGCCAGAAGCAAAGGTTGAAGGCTTTTCGGATGGTGCAGACGCCTATGTAGAAAAACCGTTTACGATTTTGCAACTACATATGCAAATACGCAATTTGCTGAAACTGCGCACAACATTCCAGCAACATATGACTTCGTTCCTTCCTGATGCCAAACCAGAAGAAAAGGAAGAAGAAACAGGTATTCAGTTAACTCCTCCAAATCAGGAGTTCATCAAAAAGATGCAAGAAATTATAGAGCAGCAGCTGGCAGATGAAAGTTTCTCAATCGATACACTTGCCGCAGAAATGAACATGAGCCGTTCTAATTTCTACCGGAAGCTAAAAGCTCTTTCTGGAATGCCACCTAACGACTATTTAAAAAATTGCCGCCTCAATAAAGCTGCACAGTTACTAAAAGAAGGCTACAGAGTTACAGAAGTATTCGAACGTACAGGATTCGGATCGTCTTCTTACTTTGCCAAATGCTTTAAAGCCAAATTTGGAGTACTTCCCAAAGACTATATCTCCAATTAAAATAATTGCTGTCTGATAAAAATCTTTTGCTTTTACGCAGTTTTTATCAGACAGCAATAAAATTTCCAATTAGCCAGAACAAGCGAAAGGCTGATTCTTTACTCTCTTGAACTGTAAATGGAAGTTTTTTATTTTACTTCTTCAATTTGTACACTCAAAATACCAGCTGCTGCATGAGGCAAAGGTACAATTCTCAGACGCAGCCCTTCAGTGGTGACATCTTTACCCGGATGAACCATATTGTATTGGTCTTTCAGCATCCGATATTCATCTGTCACATAAACTGGAAAAGTTTTCCATTCTCCATTCTGTTTATACTCCAATGACCATGATTTCGGAACCTGTACACCTCCACCATCATCATACCAGTATACAGAAAAACTTTGCAGTGCAATCGGACGCTTCAGGATAAATTCAACAATTTGCTCCTCACCTTTTTGCGGCCAACTTGTCCAACGTGGAATAGAGGTGTCAAAAGAATTGGCTGGATACCCATTGGTCAACATTGCATATACGTCATCCCTATCAAATGTATGTGTAGCTTTTATATCCGAAATATACTCAGAAATTTTAGGTATAGATGCATTTGCCAAAGAATCATTTTCCGACAACCATACAATCATAGCGTCGTCGCCTCGATTATCCCATGCATAATAAGGAAGTAAAGTAAGAGAATGTATATCCTTGTCTTGAACAGAGTGCGCAGGCACTGTTATAAAAGCTATATATTTCAATGCACCTGCTCCCTTAGTAATACTTATATCCTCAGATGGATTCACAACATAACTTGCCGGCATGGCAACATTATCTACAGACTCTGCACAATATACTAACGGCCCACGAGTAATACATACACGATCTATATCTGCTTCTACCTGAGAAATAGCCTTATTGTAACGGACTAGCATAGGAAGCTGTAGTTCCACCAGATCTCCACTTTTCCAGGCACGTTCTATGGAAACAAATCCTTTATGCGGTTTCACAGATACCTCTTTCCCGTTCAATAAAACTTTCCACTCAGCCGGTTTATCATTTAAATAATGATATAACTTTCCAGGAACAAATTGTTTGCCTACCCACGTTGGAATCCGGAAATGCATGGCAAACCTTTGCTTTGACTGTGCTGGTTTTATTTCAAAACGTACAGATTCATCAAAAGGATAATTTGTTGTCTGTTTAATCGTTACTTTCCCATCAGACAAAGGAACTACTGTAGAAGTACCGGCATAAAAAGTACAATAAATATCATTATCGGTATGAGCATACATCATTCCCGGTATCTGAGGTATCAACCGAGCGATATTGGAAGGACAACAAGCCGTACCAAACCAAGGAGAGCGTCCTTTCAGGCCTTGATTAAATGCATTACGTGCATCAGCTTCCAACGGATTTACATAAAAGAACTTATTCCCATCCAAATTCACCCCAGCTAACACATTGTTATATAATGCTACCTCAGCCACATCGACGTACCTGGCGTCTTTTTTTGCCAAGAACATCCGATAGTTAAACATTACATTTCCTACGGCGGCACAAGTTTCATTATAAGCATCTTTATTAGGTAGTACATACTCTGGACCAAAGCCTTCAATACCATGAATAGCTCCCAATCCCCCTGTAATATGCATCCGCGTATCTACAACATTATTCCAAATGCTATCAAGAGCAGGCTGCAAGCTCTTATCACCTGTTTGTGCCAATACATCAGCCATACCAGCATAAAGATAAGTGGCACGAACAGCATGTCCAACCGCTTTAGTCTGCTCACGAACAGGCAAATGCTGCTGTGCATAACTAGGTGCCATTACACCTTCTCCTTCGGGCTGGTAAGTGACACCACGAATGTCAATAAACTTTTGAGCCATCTTCAGATAAAGTGAATCTCCTGTTGTACGATATAGCTTAACCAATGCAAGTTCTATTTCCTGATGACCAGGAGCCTGATTTACAGGATTACCATTATTATATTTAGGATCTCCTTCAAAAAAGACATGGTTTATATGACGTGCATTTTTTTCAGCGATTTTCAGCCATTTATCTTTACCCGTTGCCAGATAATAAGCAACTGCCCCTTCGTACATATGTCCCATATTGTATAATTCATGGCTATGGACTACCCATGAGTACGGCTTATCTCCCATTCCAGCTCCTCCCCAATGTTCATGTGAAGCCGAAACTCCAGTTGTATGAGCCTCATATAAATATCCATCCTCTTCTTGTGCATTTCCGATGAGATCTATAATGCTATCCATCGTATGCTCTAATGCTGAATCTATTTCCAAAGTCAACAGATATGCAGCTCCCTCCATCACTTTATAAAGGTCTGAAGCTACAAAACGATGCGGGAATGGAAGCTCATCTTTCACTCCATTTAAATAATTTCCGGTTTTACGCAAATTGTCCATGGCAGGGCGTACTTTTTCCAAAGCAAAGGGAACAAGTACTTCTTTTTGAATCTGTAAACGTGGCAACCAAAAATTATCTTCGAGAATTACTTCATTAAAAGAAACGGGCTGAAGCACATCACTACTTTTCGTCTTCTTTATCGAAGCATACGATATAAAAGGAAGTAAAATAAATAATGTACAAATTAAAGTGTTTGTCTTCATATTAAATATAAGTAGTTCTTTAAATATACGTATATACTTTAATTGTCCTAACGGTTTTCTATAATTGAAGTTTTACCTTATCTGTAACAGATATGTTTCTATGTTTTAAGGCAGTAACGTCAGTAGACCAACTATTACTACTAACATTACTGCCCAACAAATGATAAACAACCTAAGATAAAACTTACAATCTTATCTCATAACAAATCATTATCCAATGGTTTTATCCTATAACCCATTTACTTCCAGGAATAAGCGATATGATCTTCGTTGCAATAAGGCTCGAAATGAATGTACAGACAGCAATACAAGGAATAGCCATAACAGTAGGCAATGCCAAATTGTGCTTAAACAAGGCAGCCCACAATCCTAACCAGAATATATGCATCAGGTACATACCATAACTCAACTTTGACATTTCAGTTACCCACCGTGGAGCAGAAGGAGCCTTGATGGTACTGAATATCAGGAATGTTCCGGCAGTAAGAAGTACACAGTTTATGGTGCAGAAAGCCCATCCGATTTCGATTACAGGAGTTGAGAGTATTTCACCTGGAACGGCCTGACAATAAAAAGAATAAATGGTCCACAATGCACCTATGACCATCAGGAGCCCACCGCCCCAAAGACGTTTAGAGCGACTCCAGGTAAGATGTACACGTATATAATGTGCCAGCACAAGATAACCTAAATAACCTGAGAAATACCATAACATATGGTACTCATTCCAGAAACACTGTCCCCATACTTCACCCGCTACACGATTCAGATAAGGCATACATGTCGACACCAGAAAAAGCACAATAAAGAAACGTTCCTCTTTCGCACTAGCTTTACTGATCCACGGTGAAACGATCGGGATAAACAAATAAAGGCTTATCAAAGGATACATAAACCAGAGATGTCCTGCCAAAGTCGGAAAATTCAGCCATATACGTGACAAATCTTTCACTGAGGTAGCTGGGTCAATTTGTCCCCATAACATCGGCAGCGTGCTATATAAAACCATAAAGATCAAGAACGGAGGCAATATGCGCATAAAGCGATGACGATAAAACTGCCACATGTTCTGTCCTTCCTTCATCGGAACAAGAAGAAAAGCAGACACAATCATAAAAAGTGGAACCGACATACGTGAAAATCCGTCGTATACAGATACCCACAACCTGTCTGTCTCTGATGCAAGGTATGACTGTGGACCTACCATATCAGTAGATCCGGCAGCACCATAAAAATTCTCGCTAGCATGCACAACCATTACCAGAAAGCATGCAAAAATACGTACATAATCTAAAAAAACAATACGTTTCATTCTTTATAAAAAATCTATTGAGTTATCATATCAATATTTACCACTTAACGTTTACTTCTACTCCATCGGGGTTATTTTCAAACCGAACTAGCAAAGTAGAAGATTTCTTGTCCCAGTTACTCTCCCAGTCAAAATGTTCACCATTTATCATTATTTCTTCAGGAACGGAAGGCAAATAAATTCGGGAAACATTCGTCGTGTTCTACGGACTTTTAGCAATAAAAGAGTATTCCTTCTCACCCAATCTTTCGTCACTGATTCTTGATGCCCCACACAAAACATGTGCTTTACTCTTCTCTGTTATTTTCCGCAAATCATACAAATAGGCCTACTCTCCCGGATTAATCTTTAATTTGTACAGGTTTAGAAGAAATACTTTCATCCAGGACGGTCGCAATGACATATGCACCACGCTGGACAACAAAATTATTCTTCAGTTCAACTTTTTCACCACTCACCTCCTTATAAAGAGAATATACACACTCTTTAAACACTTTGTTACCATCCGGTTCCAACGCAAAGTATTTCGGATCGCGGCGTATAACCTGTATTTTTCCTTTACCCACCGTATATTTTCCGGCAGCCGGTTTCCTGTCCAGTCCTGCTAATTCAAACAAATGTTCTGAAGGCGAATGATATACATAAGGAGATTTATTCCACCATTCAGGAACCTGCTGATACGGATCAATATCCTCTCCACAGTAAATCAGTGCACCACCGTTTTTTACCCAATCGACCAACATCTGGTGATAACGTTCTTCCATTGGCTTCATATTGGAATAAGACATAATCAAAACCTTTACATCGGCCAATGTTTGCTTGAACGGCAAGTTTTCCATATGTACAATTTCTACCGGAATACCGTCTTTCATCAATGGTAAGGTCTGTCCGTAAAAACTGGAGAAAGAAGGATCATCATAACCGTCATGATTAGGAAAACGCTGGAACATCATCGAGTTTGCCATCAATACGCCAATGCCGTGAGTTCCACTAACAGCACAATCTGACACTTTGATGTCGTTCAGCGTATTTATCATGATCTGCATCTGTGTAGAATAATCGCGGGGAATACGCTGCTTTTTGTCAGTTCCTGCTATATCATACAATCCCTGATATATACGGTCGGGCCATGGCATTACTTCATACGTATCTACATCCGAATACATCAACTGAGCTGCAAAAGTAGCCTGATAATTTATTTTATAATCGGTCCAGTCTTTCGCACGGTCTTCAATAGGATCAGTCAGAAAATACATCTTCCGCCCCAAAGGAGCTGTCATCGATTTCATACAGCCATATTCGAGAAAAGCATTTTCAAAGACTCTCTCCTTACGCACCCCTTTAAAATAATTCGGTTCGCGGGATGTACCAGTCCATACTTGAGCGATATATCCGTCAACACAATCAAGCGAAGCTAAACTAGCTTCCGGACTCACAATCTGCCATGAAGTATAATTTATCAGAGAATGGGTAGGGACATAACATTTTACTTCCAATCCCTTGCTCTTACCATACTCTTTAGCATAAGAAAATATCTCATCCAAGGCGCGATAATACAGCCAATATTTCAGTTTATTCGACAGATAAGTCGCATCCGGTGAGTCTTGCTGATCCTGCCATGGCGTTCCATAATAATTCATCCATTCTTCCTTAAATGCATTACTATAGCCTCCTCTCATCCAAAACTCAGGTTCTTCCAGATAGATATCTGTAATGCCTGAATCTATCACCCGCTTTATCTGCTTTTCTTTCATGTATCTGATAAAGCTTTCGGTTGGAACAACATAAGATGCGAGATGTCTGCACCATTTTTTTCCCGCTGTCCTTCGCGCAAATGATCGGTCACTCCATCCCATTTTCCTAAAAAATAGTCCTGATAATCTCCCCAGGCTACTCCCGTCATAAACTGAATGCCATATCCTCTTTTACGCCATGATTCTATGCGCTCGGTTTATCTACCGTGCCATATACCATTACGGCATCGGCACGAATATCTGTTTCCTACTTCCAGGGTTCTGCTGTCTGAAATATGGCCTTGGCATCCTGAGCATTTAATGTTTCTGCAACACACGCCAGCCCAAGCACGATATTAAATATTGTCTTCATAAATAAGCAATTTTCAAAATAAGATATAAGCAAGATATCTTTTACTCACGACTGAATGAATAAGGAGCATCTTCAGGTGCGATACCTCTGTTCTTGTTCGGTTTG
>OGRS01000037.1_pt1 | contig 130502 bp, 93 predicted proteins | sample 1553561 | NCBI WGS metagenome assembly OGRS01 (sample SAMEA2580103, study PRJEB22360) | human gut metagenome | biome: human gut; feature: human-associated habitat; material: faeces | place: Denmark | collected 2008/2010
AATGAAGTCAGCCTTATTTTTTATGCTTTAGATAAATTTTTATCGGACAGCAATAATATTGTATCATACGTTAGAGTACAAAAAATCCCCTGCTTTAGCTTTATTCATGCTGATTATATGGCTAAAAGCAGGAGATTTTTTACTATTAAAGTTTCAACCTATAAGATTTTTACTTTATACTTTATTTTAAGACAAGTTCGGAAAGCTGATAAAACACCTGGAAAAAGCCTCATTTTTTGTACAAAGAAGTACAACTTTTGTAGAAAAATAAAAAAAACATCAGCATGTTTTCTCTGTCTTTTCAGCAAAAATAAAAACACTTTCCCCAATGAATCATAAAAAGCTGTCAATCACTACTGTTTCAACAGATAAGCTTTAAACGACGTAAAGTCTTTTTGCATAGGTACACTTTGTTTTGTACCACGCATGAAAGCCTGTAGCTTTTCGGGTATCTTTACTTCTGTACCGATAATCGCTTCTACTGTTTGCAGGAACTTCGCCGGATGAGCAGTTTCAAGAAAGACTCCATTTTCTTCAGGCTGCAAATCTTCTGCCAAGGCACGATACCCACATGCACCATGAGGGTCGAGCAGATATCCGGTTTCTTCATAAGTTTTCTGTACTGTTTCACGTATCTGTTCGTCGGTATAAGTCTCCCCACTAATTTCGGATGCTATAGCATCGTGACTACCTTCATATAAATCGAGGATACGGGCAAAATTACTCGGATCTCCTACATCCATAGCATTGGCAATAGTTGCTATTGAGGGGCGAGGACTGTATTCTCCAGTCTTCAGGTATTGATAAAAGATGTCATTCCGGTTATTTGCCGCAATGAAGCGTTTCACGGGTAGTCCCATACGCTTACCAAACAGACCGGCTGTTATGTTTCCAAAGTTTCCGCTAGGCACGCAAATCACCAAATTGTCGGCTTTTCCTTGCTTTTTCATCTGTGCATACGCATAGAAATAATAAAAAGCCTGAGGCAAGAAACGGGCCACATTGATAGAATTTGCCGAAGTGAGCTGCATATGTTCGTTCAGTTCCTTATCCATAAAGGCATTCTTTACCAGTGCCTGACAGTCGTCGAACGTACCGTCTACTTCAATAGCCGTTATATTCTGTCCGAGTGTAGTAAACTGCTTTTCCTGAATCTCGCTGACTTTACCTTTCGGGTAAAGCACATATACATGAATCCCTTCTACCCCCAGAAAACCATTGGCTACGGCACTCCCCGTATCTCCGGAAGTAGCAACCAGTACATTCACCTGTTTCTTGCCTTCCTTACGGATGAAATATCCCAGCAAGCGTGCCATGAAACGTCCGCCTACATCCTTAAAAGCCAATGTAGGACCATGAAACAGTTCCAGCGAGTAAATATTGTCCTTCACCTTCACTACCGGAGCATCAAAACTAAGTGTATCGTATACAATGTGTTTCAACGTTTCGGCAGGAACATCTTCACCGAAAAAAGCATCGGCTACACGATAAGCTATTTCCTGAAACGAAAGATTTTCTATCTCATCATAAAAAGACTGGGGCAAAGCCTTGATAGCACGAGGCATATACAAACCTTTATCGCCTGCCAGTCCACGTACTACAGCTTCCTCAAGTGTTGCATCGGAAGCCTTCTTATTTGTACTGTAATATTTCATAACTCTCTAGTGTAAATTCATAAACTCATTCATAAACTCATCTTTTTCCATCGTACCGTATCCTCCTTCCCGGCAGGCTATTTCATCGTAACTCTGCACGCTATCGGGAGTAATACCTGGATAATAAATCAGGAAAGGTATCGGTTCGGCTGTATGTGTACGCAGTTCGCACGGAGTAGGATGATCGGGCAACACAGCTATCGCTACCGGCTCATCCCAGTTTTTTACTTCTTCGTAAATAGGTCCGACTGCACGGCTGTCCAGATATTCAATGGTTTTCAGCTTCAAGTCTATATCTCCTTCATGTCCAGCCTCATCACTAGCCTCGATATGCAGGTAAACAAAGTCATCAGTTTTTAACGCTTCGATAGCTGCCTGAGCCTTGCCTTCGTAATTCGTATTGTAAAGTCCGGTAGCTCCCTCTACATCCATACAACGCAGCCCCGCATAACGTCCGATACCACGAATCAAATCGACAGCTGTAATGACCGCCCCTTTATGAATGGAAGGGTATTTCTGTGATAAAGGTTCCATCTGCGGACGATACCCCGGGCTCCACGGCCAAATGCTGTTGGCTGCATCTTTTCCTTCCGCCAGACGCTTCTGATTGACCGGATGAGTGGCAAGCAATTCCTGCGACTTCAGAATCAAGGCATTCAGCAAGTCGGCAGTTTCTTGTGCTTCCGGACATAAGGCTTTTACCAGATTCGGACGGAAAGGCTTCAACGGAACATCGTGTGGCGGCACACAAGCCAGACGTTTGTCGCCTCCTTTGATGACAAGCAAATGACGATATTGTACTCCCGTATAAAAACGAATACGGTCTGTACCTAATTTCTCATCAAGAAACTTAATCAGCTGGTCGGCTTCTTCGGTCGTGATATGTCCTGCCGAATGATTTTTCAGGATATCTCCTTCTACACAAATCAGGTTGCAGCGCATAGCCATATCGCCCGGTTCCAGATCTACACCGATACTGGCAGCCTCAAGTACGCCTCTTCCTTCGTAAACTAACGGTAGGTCGTAACCCATAACCGACATGTTCGCAACTTCACTTCCGGGATGAAAACCGTCGGCAACTGTTTTCAGCATCCCCGTACGCCCCATCTGGGCTAGTTTGTCCATGTACGGAGTATTTGCATATTGTAGCAATGTTTTGTTTCCCAGCGATGGTACGGCCCAGTCCGCCATACCGTCGCCTAAAATAATAATGTACTTCATAAGCCTAAATGTTTGCGATACTCATTATATCGGCAAAGACTCCGGCTGCGGTAACACCTGCTCCGGCTCCATAACCCTGAATGAGCATCGGGTACTCGTTATATCGTTCAGTTGTAAGCAAAATAATATTATTACTGCCTTCCAGTGTATAGAACGGATGATTCCGGCCTACTTCCTGCAAAGCCACGACTCCATGTCCATTTTCCAGACTAGCTACAAAACGCCAGTGTTTTCCTTCTTTTTCCAACACTTTACGACGTGCTTCAAATTCATCGTCAAGAGCTGGAATCTTTTTCCAGAAGTCATCCAGTGAACCTTCGAACAATTCGTCAGGAATAAACAAGTGCTTCTCTACGTCTTCCTGATTCAACCGATATCCTGCTTCGCGTGCCAGAATAACAAGTTTGCGGATAACATCCTTCCCGCTCAGGTCGATACGCGGATCAGGTTCTGAATATCCTTCTTCTTTTGCTTTATGAATAGTTTCACTAAGAGGTACATCGGCACTGATAGTATTGAATATGTAGTTCAGTGTACCGCTAAGTACAGCTTCAATCTTTACAATTTTATCTCCACTGTTTATCAAATCGTTTATCGTATTTATCACAGGAAGACCTGCTCCCACATTTGTTTCAAACAAGAATTTCACTCCACGCTGGCGAGCAATCTGCTTCAGTTCCGCATAATTCTCGTATTCCGACGATGCGGCAATCTTATTGGCTGCGACAACCGAAATATTGTGACTTAAAAATTCCTTATAAAGTCCGGCTATTTCTGGGCTTGCAGTACAGTCCACAAATACAGAATTGAAAATATTCATCCCAACAATCTCATCCTGAAGTACCTGAGGAGATGAAGGTATTCCTTTTTCATCCAATTCCTGACGATAGTTAGACAGGTCGATTCCTCTGCGGGTAAATAAAGCTTTATGTCCATTGGCTATACCTACCACATTCAGCATCAGTCCACGTTCACGTTTCAGTCGCTCCTGCTGACTGCTGATCTGTTCGATAAGACTATGTCCTACCGTTCCGATACCACAAATGAAAAGGTTCAGTACCTGATATTCGGACAAGAAGAAAGAATCGTGAATAACATTCAATGTCTTACGCAACGAAGCTCCGTCTACTACAAACGAAATATTTGTTTCGGAAGCTCCCTGTGCACAAGCTATCACGTTGATACCGTTACGTCCCAGTGTACCAAACAACTTTCCGGCAATACCCGGTGTATGCTTCATGTTCTCTCCTACGATAGCAACAGTAGCAAGTCCGCTTTCTGCTTTCATCGGACTGATTTCGCCCATTTCTATTTCCTTGGCAAACTCTTCATTCAATACTTCGCAAGCCAGATCAGCATCCACGGTCCGTACACCTATAGACGTTGAGTTCTCCGAAGAAGCCTGTGAAACGAGGAACACACTGATACCATTTTCAGCCAATGTCTTGAATATTCGGTAGTTCACTCCAATCACACCGACCATTCCCAGTCCGGTCATGGTTATCAGACACGTGTCATTAATAGAAGAAATACCCTTAATGGCTTTCGATGAGTGATCAGCCTCCTGTTTTACGATAGTTCCCGGAGCATCTGGATTGAACGTATTCTTTATTAAAATAGGTATATTCTTATGACAAACCGGATAAATAGTAGGGGGATAAACTACCTTCGCACCAAAGTTGCACAACTCCATCGCCTCTACGTAACTCAATTCCGTAATAGGATATGCAGTACTGATAACTCTCGGATCGGCTGTCATGAAACCATCTACATCTGTCCAAATCTCCAGCACATCGGCATCCAGTGCAGCTGCCAGAATAGAAGCTGTATAATCGGAACCGCCTCGTCCAAGATTTGTCACTTCTCCTGTAGTCTTATCAGTAGAAATAAATCCAGGAACAAGTGATATAGAAGGAATTTCATGGAACGTTTCACGAACCAGACGATTGGTTAGTTCCGAATCAAGTATATGTTTGTTGTGTTTCTTTTCTGTTTTAATAAACAAACGGGAATCAAACCACTGGGCTCCTTCTATCAGTGTTGCTACGATAATAGAAGAAAGACGTTCGCCATAGCTTACAATTGTAGCCGAAGTCTTTGGCGACAAATCACGTATAAGATATATTCCCTGAAAAATATCTTTCAGTTCACTCAGCAGTTCATTCACACAGTCAAGCAGCAATTCACGTTTCTGTCCTGCCGGAATGACGGTATAAACCATTTCTATATGACGGTTTACAATCTCCTTCATCTCCTTTTCATAACCGGAATCACCGTTGGCAGCCATAGTCGAAGTCTTAATCAACTTATCAGTTATACCACCCAATGCTGAAACGACTACTATTACTTTATCATCTACCGCTTCAACTATTTTCTTTACATTCAACATGCTGCTGACAGAACCCACTGATGTTCCACCGAATTTTAATACCTTCATGTTCTTATATTTTTATAACAAGGACCGTTCTTTCATACAAGAAAGCCCACTTGTCAGATAAAACAAAATAAATAATTGATTAAAATAAAACGAAATGCCTGAGTCCACAGGCGTGTAACACGTAGAAACACCTAAATACAATCTCTCACCCCCGAGGGGTCATCCCGGTTACAGATGTGAATGTTGCAGTGCGCCCCATTCCGACCATCATTGTGATATGAAGAGAGTATTTGTTCATATATTATTGTTTTGTCATTGGCAAATATAGTAACATTTTTCTTCAATCAAACATCTTTCAACTATTTTTTTGCATAAAAAGTAGAAAAATTGGGACAAAACGTTTATTTCATCACTAAACCCATACTCTTTTCATAGAAGGCACATTTATTTATTCACAATAAAAATCCCGCTCTTTCATCATACTAAATACAAACATTCACTCATAGCCATTAGCATAATTATCAGTAAACTATTGCAGAAAAATAAAAAATCATGTATTTTTGTTCACATTAATTTAGCATAAGTCTAACCCGATAAACTTTAGAATTTTAATATGGCAGACTCAAAGACAATTCTCAGCGGAGCTGAAGAGAAAATGGATATGGCAATTATGTATCTGGAAGATGCACTGGCACACATCCGTGCAGGAAAAGCAGACGTACGCTTGCTGGACGGCATCCGCGTAGATTCTTACGGAAGCATGGTCCCCATCAATAATGTAGCAGCAGTGACTACCCCTGATGCACGCAGTATCGCTATAAAACCTTGGGACAAGAGTATGTTCCGTGTAATTGAAAAAGCAATTATCGACTCTGAATTGGGTATCATGCCCGAAAACAATGGAGAAATTATCCGTATAGGTATTCCTCCTTTGACAGAAGAGCGTCGTAAACAACTGGCAAAACAGTGTAAAGGTGAAGGCGAAACAGCTAAAGTCAGCGTTCGTAACGCACGACGTGATGCTATCGATGCTTTGAAAAAAGCCGTAAAAGACGGTATGCCTGAAGACGAACAAAAGAACTCTGAAGCAAAATTGCAGAAATCTCATGACAAGTATATCAAACAGATCGACGATATGCTTGCTGCTAAAGACAAAGAAATCATGACTGTTTAATTAATTTTATAAAGGATGAAGAACGAAGCTTCAACGACGCTCTGAAAACAGAATGCGTCAGCTTTTCTTCATCCTTTATCTTTCATCCTATAAAAATTTGGAAAAAGGCTTAGTCATTAAAAATACAGGAAGTTGGTATCTCGTCAAAACAGACGACAACCGGCAAATAGAATGTAAAATCAAAGGAAACTTCCGCCTGAAAGGAATCCGTAGTACCAATCCCATTGCCGTAGGCGACCGGGTACAAATCTCAATCAACGCTGAAGGTACAGCTTTCATTACAGAAATAGAAGACCGGAAAAATTATATTATCCGCCGTGCATCAAATCTGTCCAAACAATCGCATATTATTGCAGCAAATCTGGACCAGTGCATGCTAATAGTTACTGTCAACTATCCGGAAACATCAACTACGTTCATCGACCGTTTTCTGGCATCAGCAGAAGCTTATCGTGTACCTGTCTGTCTTGTATTCAACAAAATCGACCGGTATTCGGATGAGGAACTTCATTATCTGGAAGCATTGACCAATCTTTACACACATATCGGTTATCCTTGCTTCAAGATTTCTGCATTAAATCAGACAGATATCGAAGAAATTAAAAAAGAGCTGAAAGGAAAAGTCACCTTATTTTCCGGGCATTCCGGAGTTGGAAAATCGACATTAATTAACGCCATCCTTCCAGATCAAAAAATAAAAACAGGAGAAATATCGACAGTACATAATAAAGGTATGCACACTACGACTTTCTCTGAAATGTTTCCTATAGGTGAAGAAGGTTATATCATTGACACTCCGGGAATTAAAGGGTTTGGTACTTTTGACATGGAGGACGAAGAAGTAGGACATTACTTCAAAGAAATCTTTGAGTTCTCAGCTAAATGCAAATACGGTAATTGTACCCATCGACATGAACCGGGATGCGCCGTACGTGAAGCCGTGGAAAACCATTATATCAGTGAATCACGTTATGCTTCTTACTTAAATATACTGGAGGACAAAGAAGAAGGGAAATACCGCTCAGCTTATTAATCTTTTAAATCTAACAGACATGAAAAAATTCACTTTTTGTATACTACTTGCAACCATGTCGTGGTTTGCAACTACAAATACATATGCAAAGAAAAACTCAGGACCTACTCCAGAGGAAAAAGGACTTGCTCAAATCAACCAAGCAAATGCAGAAGCTTTTGTCCGTTTCCTGGCAGCAGATGAGCTGAAAGGCCGGGAAGCCGGAACAGAAGAGGGAAGAATAGCCGGAAACTACATTGCTTCGCTATTACAGCAATGGGGTGTTTCTCCTGTATTCGACAGCTATTTCCAACCGTTTGAAGCATACCGTGTAGAACGACAGAAAAAAGGCAAGTTGCAAGTTCATCCCGATTCAATCCAACTAATCAAACAAGGAGTACATCAAAAATATCACATGCGCAATGTACTTGCAAAAATAGATGGAAAGAACAAGGACGAGATCGTCATAATAGGTGCACACTATGATCATATCGGTTACGATCCCATGCTGGATGGTGATCAGATTTATAATGGCGCCGATGACAATGCATCGGGAGTTTCAGCCGTTCTACAGATTGTGCGTTCCTTTCTGGCTACAGGCAAGCAACCAGAACGTACTGTTATTTTTGCCTTCTGGGACGGAGAGGAAAAAGGATTGTTAGGTTCAAAATATTTTGCACAGACCTTTCCGCAGATCAAGCAAGTGAAAGGATACTTAAATTTCGACATGATAGGAAGAAATAATGATGAGTCACGTCCCTGGCATGTAGTATACTTCTTTACCAAAGGAACACCTGCCTTCGGTGAATGGCTGAAAGAAGATATCGAGCATTACAATCTGAATCTACAGCCCGACTATCGTGCATGGGATAACCCTGTAGGAGGTAGTGACAACGGAACCTTTGCCAAACTGGGTATTCCAATTATGTGGTATCATACAGACTGGCATCCGGATTATCATCTTCCGGGTGATGAAGCTGATAAAATAAACTGGGACAAGCTGGTAGAAATAACCAAAACATCTTTCCTTGGGCTATGGAAAATGGCAAATATATCTTTCTAAATATCTAAAGGATTTATAAAATATATTTTATCAAAACAGCTGTAATTCCTTTCATTCTTTAAAGTCTTACGCTTACAGGCAAAAGAATGAAAGGAATTTTTATTTGCAAATTTTTGTAAAAAAGGCATTCTCTATTCAAACAATTCCTTAAGCTTGTTATCAAAGTTAATAATCATTATTTCCAAATCTTAATTTATACCATAAAAACACATGGCCAAACGAGTAAAATGGGGAATTATCATTCTGGTAGGAGCCGGATTAATCGGCTTAGGAATCCATAATTTCACTCCCAAAGAAAATGAAGAACTAAATGAAGCTAGACCAACAATAAAAACAAATAAAAAGAAAAGTCTGAATGTAAATGCACAGATCATTAAACCACATTTACTGACCGACCAGTTATTTGTCAGTGGTAAGCTTATGCCTGACGAAGAGGTAGATTTATCTTTCGAAACTTCGGGAAAAATCATCGACATTAATTTCACAGAAGGTAGTTTTGTTACCAAAGGTCAGTTGCTGGCAAAAGTAAATGACAGTCAGTTACAAGCACAATTAGACCGTCTAAAGGCACAAATGCCACTTGCCGAAGACCGAGTATTCCGACAGAATGCACTATTACAACGAGATGCAGTAAGTAAGGAAGCATACGAACAGGTTAAGACAGAACTCGCTACGCTTCATGCAGATATAGAAAACATCAAAGCCAATATTGACATGACCGAGCTACGTGCTCCTTTCGATGGTGTAATCGGTCTGCGCCAAGTCAGTGTAGGAGCATATGCCTCTCCTACTACAGTTATAGCCAAACTCACCAAAATTACCCCACTAAAAGTAGAATTTGCCGTACCGGAACGTTATGCACGACAAATCAAAAAAGGAACCAGATTATCTTTCAAAATAGAAGGAAGACTGGATGCTTTCGATGCTCAAGTATATGCAACGGAATCGAGTATTGATCCGGAAACCCATACCTTGACAGTGCGCGCCTTATACCCAAACACCAATGGTGAACTGCTTCCCGGACGGTATGCCGACATCACATTGAAACAAAACGAAATTAAAGATGCCATAGCTATTCCATCGGAAGCCATCGTTCCGGAAATGGGAAAGAATAAAGTGTTTGTTTATCGTTCGGGTGTTGCCCAACCGGTAGATGTCGAGATTGGAATCCGCACAGAAGCAGAAGTGCAAATAGTACGAGGGTTAGCCGCAGGAGATACAATCCTTACCTCCGGAACCTTACAGCTGCGTACCGGCATGCCTGTTGTTCTTGACAATATCAACTAATACCTGTCCGCCGTATGAATATATCCGAACTTAGCATCCGCCGACCGGTATTGGCTACCGTACTCACCATTATCATCTTGCTTTTTGGATTAATTGGTTATACAACGCTGGGAGTACGCGAATATCCCTCGGTAGACAATCCGATCATCTCCGTTACGTGTAGTTATTCAGGAGCCAATGCCGACATTATAGAAAGCCAGATCACCGAACCGCTTGAACAAAATATCAACGGTATTCCCGGTATACGTTCTCTTTCAAGTGTAAGCCAGCAAGGACAATGCCGTATTACTGTTGAATTTGAATTGTCTGTCGACTTGGAAACTGCCGCCAACGATGTACGCGACAAAGTTTCACGTGCACAGCGTTATCTCCCGCGCGACTGCGACCCTCCTACTGTTTCCAAAGCTGACGCCGATGCCAGCCCTATTCTGATGGTAGCCATCCAAAGCAATACACGTTCACTGCTAGAGTTGAGCGAAATAGCCGATCTCACCGTCAAGGAACAGTTACAGACAATATCCGATGTAAGTAGTGTTTCCATTTGGGGAGAAAAACGCTATTCAATGCGTCTTTGGCTAGACCCGACCAAAATGGCCGGCTACGGAATTACTCCTGTAGACATCAAAAATGCCATAGATAATGAAAATGTGGAACTTCCCTCCGGCAGTATAGAAGGTAACACAATGGAACTTACCTTACGTACTATGGGACAGATGCACACGGCTACCGAATTTAACAACGTAGTAATAAAGGAAGTAAACGGACAGGTTATACGCTTAAGCGATATCGGCTATGCCGAATTGGGAGCTGCCGATATTAAAAGTTATATGAAAATGAATGGAGTTCCTATGGTAGGAGTAGTAGTCATACCTCAACCGGGAGCAAACCATATCGAAATAGCGGATGCTGTTTACGAACGTATGGAGCAAATGAAAAAAGATTTGCCCGAAGACGTTAGTTTTTCTTATGGATTTGACAACACGAAATTTATCCGTGCCTCTATTGCCGAAGTAGAAAGCACCGTATACGAAGCTTTCATTCTGGTAATCATTATCATCTTCCTTTTCCTGCGCGACTGGCGTGTTACTCTTATACCTTGTATTGTAATTCCAGTTTCGCTAATCGGAGCCTTTTTCGTAATGTACGTAGCAGGTTTCTCTATCAACGTGCTTACGATGCTCGCCGTTGTCTTGTCGGTTGGATTGGTAGTAGATGATGCCATTGTGATGACTGAAAATATTTACATCCGCATAGAGAGAGGCATGAAGCCTTTCGATGCCGGTATAGAAGGAGCCAAAGAAATATTTTTCGCCGTTATTTCTACTACCATAACATTGGTTGCTGTGTTCTTGCCTATCGTATTTATGGAAGGAACCAGTGGCAGACTTTTCCGGGAGTTCAGCTTCGTTGTAGCTGGTTCGGTATTAATCTCTTCTTTTGCAGCATTGACATTTACCCCAATGCTTGCGACCAAAATGCTTGTCCATCAAGAAAAGCAAAGTTGGTTTTACCGAAAGACTGAACCGTTTTTTGAAGGAATGAACCGCATCTACAGCCGCTCCCTCAATGCATTCTTAAAGAAACGTTTTATTGCTATTCCTGTTTCTATTATCACCTTAATTCTAATCGGTGTATTATGGAATATAATACCAGCGGAAATGGCGCCTTTGGAAGACCGTTCGAAAATAGCCATTAGTACAAAGGCTGCCGAAGGAGCCAGTTATGAATACATACGCGATTACACTGAAGACATCAATGCTTTGGTAGATTCTATCATTCCGGATGCAGAAGCCGTTACAGCACGTGTGTCAAGTGGTAGTGGAAATGTCCAAATCACATTGAAAGACATCAAAGACCGTGACTACTCCCAGATGGAGGTGGCCGAAAAAATATCGAAAGCAATCAAGAGCAAAACGAAGGCAAGGGCATTCGTCCAGCAGCAATCTTCTTTCGGAGGAAGAAAAAGCAGTATGCCTGTACAATATGTATTGCAGGCTACCAGCATAGAAAAACTGGAAAAAATCCTGCCCGAATTTTTAAATAAAGTGTACGATAATCCTACCTTCCAGATGGCTGACGTTGATTTAAAGTTCAGCAGCCCCGAAGTACGGGTAAACATCAACCGAGATAAAGCAGGAACAATGGGGGTAAACGTGCGTGATGTTGCCGAAACACTTCAATATGGACTGAGCGGACAGCGTATGGGATATTTCTATATGAATGGTAAACAGTATGAAATATTAGGACAGATAAACCGTCAGCAACGTAATCAGCCAGCAAACATCAAATCTATTTACATCCGTAACGATGCAGGAGAAATGATTCAATTGGACAATCTGGTAGAATTCGTAGAATCCATTGCGCCTCCTAAGCTTTACCACTACAACCGATTCATATCGGCAACAATATCAGCCGGACTGGCAGAGGGAAAAAACATCGGACAGGGATTGGAAGAAATGGATAAAATAGCATCTGAAACATTGGACGAAACATTCCGTACAGCCTTATCGGGCGACTCGAAAGATTATCGTGAAAGCTCATCCAGCCTGATGTTTGCTTTTATTCTTGCACTCGTGCTGATATATCTGATTCTGGCAGCACAGTTTGAAAGCTTTAAAGATCCGTTCATCATCATGCTGACAGTACCACTTGCCATTGCTGGGGCTTTGATATTCATGTATTTCGGTGATATAACAATGAATATATTCAGTCAGATAGGTATTATTATGTTGATTGGACTGGTAGCCAAAAACGGTATTCTGATTGTGGAATTCGCCAATCAGAAACAAGAAGCTGGAGAAGATAAAATACTGGCTATACACGACGCGACCTTACAGCGCCTACGCCCGATCTTGATGACCAGTGCATCAACAATTCTAGGCTTGATACCATTAGCGTTCGCTACAGGAGAAGGCGCTAACCAACGTATTGCAATGGGAACAGCCGTCGTAGGAGGTATGTTAATATCTACTTTCCTTACGATGTATATCGTACCAGCTATCTACACTTACATTTCTACCAACCGAATAAAAAAAGAAAAAAAAGCATGAAACATTTTGCATATATATCACTGATAATCTGGTTTGTCACTACCCTTCCGACCCACGCACAATATGAATACACATTAAAGCAATGTCTGGAGGAAGGACTGTTGAACAATTACTCTCTCCGCATCTCTCGCAATGAAGAACAGATAAGCAAGAATAATGCAACGCTTGCCAACGCCGGTTATCTGCCTACAATAGACTTAACGGCAGGGTATACCGGAAACATTGACAATACCAACTCTACACAACGAAACGACGGAAGTGTTGTCAAAGAACGAAACGTATTCGACCAGACTCTTGATGCCGGTGTGGATCTGAACTGGACCATCTTCGACGGATTCAACATCAGTACAACATACAAGGAACTCAAGGAGCTGGAACGCCAGGGAGCAACCAATACCCGTATAGCAATAGAAGACTTTATCGCCAGTCTGACAGCAGAATATTACAATTATATTCAGCAGGAAATACGCCTGAAAAATTTCCGTTATGCTGTTTCGTTATCAAAAGAACGTTTACGTATCGTAGAAGAGCGCTATCACATCGGAAACTTCTCTCGTCTGGATTATCAACAGGCAAAAGTCGATTTTAATGCCGATAGTGCACAGTATATGAAACAGCAAGAGCTGGTACATACCTCGCGTATCAACCTGAATGAAATGATGGCAAATAAAGATGTAGACCGTCCGATAAAAGTAAAGGATTCTATTATCGAGCTGAAGCATTCGCTCGATTTCAATGAATTGTGGAATGCTACGCTAAACACCAATGCCAATTTATTGAAAGCTGACCAAAATTCAACTTTAGCTGAACTGGACTATAAGAAAGTGTTGTCACGCAATTATCCTTATCTAAGGCTGAATGCCGGATATGGCTATACCCTGAACAAATATGAAATCAACTCCATCCAACGACGGAACAACTGGGGATTTAATGGAGGTATTACCATCGGATTCAACATTTTCGATAGCAATCGTCGACGTGAAAAACGCAATGCAAGCCTTGCTATACGAAATGCCCAACTTGAACGCGAACAACTGGAACAAGGTTTACGTGCCGATCTCAGCAATTTGTGGCAGGCATACCGTAACAATATTCGTTTACTCAATCTGGAACGTCAGAACTTGATTGCAGCAAAAGAAAATCACGAAATAGCCAAAGAACGATATCTGTTAGGAGATTTGTCTGGTATTGAAATGCGTGAAGCACAAAAGAGCCTGTTAGATGCAGAAGAACGAATACTTTCTGCCGAATACGATACAAAGATGTGTGAAATATCTCTGTTGCAAATTAGCGGAAAAGTTTCTTTATACTTGAAATAAAGACATTCGCAGACTCATAAACAATGCAAGTATTCTTTACATCAACAATCTTTCAATCAGTATAAATAATAACAAAAACGCCCTGATAGTTTTGGTTAAGGTACATATAATTTGCCCAAAACATCAGGACGTTTTTCTGTATATATCAACAAGATACATATAAAAAAGAGTCACACATCCAGAATAAATACTATCTTTGCAACCTATAACATTCAAGCAAATACTTCAAAATGGGATTATTTATAAGAAAAAGTATTGAAACCCTACAAGCAGAAGCACAGCAGTCGGGTAGTAAAACGTTGAAACGTGTACTCGGACCAGTCAGTCTGGTAGCTTTGGGAGTAGGTGTCATTATTGGAGCCGGACTATTTTCCATTACCGGAACTGTAGCTTCCGAATATACAGGCCCGGCCATTACTTTATCCTTTATCGTTGCAGCCATAGGTTGCTGTTTCGCCGGATTGTGTTATGCAGAATTTGCATCCATGATTCCAGTAGCAGGAAGTGCTTACACCTACTCGTATGCAACAATGGGAGAACTGATAGCCTGGATTATAGGCTGGGACCTCGTATTGGAGTATACCGTAGCAGCAACAACCGTCAGCATCAGCTGGAGCCGTTATCTGGTTGTCTTTCTGCAAGGTATAGGCATTGAGTTGCCACATGCCCTCAGTGCATGTCCGTGGGATGGAGGTATAGTCAATATTCCTGCCATGCTGATAGTAGTACTCATGAGCCTGATTCTGATGCGTGGTATAGCAGGCAGTTCTTTATTCAACGGATTTATTGTTTTCCTGAAAATAGGTGTTATTCTGGTATTTGTTATTCTCGGTTGGAGATTCATCCAAGCAGAAAATTATGTGCCTTATATTCCAGAGAATACAGGTAAACTTGGAGAATTCGGCATTTCCGGCATATTGCGTGGAGCCGCCATCGTATTTTTCGCTTTTCTAGGCTTCGATGCAGTAAGCACTGCTGCTCAGGAAACCCGAAATCCACAACGAAACATGCCTATCGGAATCCTCGTTTCTCTGCTGGTATGTACCATCCTGTACATTCTGTTTGCACATGTCATGACAGGAGTAGCACACTATACAGAATTCAAAGGACAAGAAGGTATCGCTCCCGTGGCAGTAGCTATCGAACATATGGGAAGTACAAATGCAGCAGGTGTATTCGTGCAAGCTTATCCATGGCTGAATAAAGCCATCATTCTTACCATTCTCTTCGGATACTGCTCGGTCATCATGGTAACATTACTCGGACAAAGCCGCGTATTTTTAAGCATGAGCCATGACGGACTGTTGCCTCCATTTTTCTCACGCATCAACGAGCGTTTCCGCACTCCTGTACATAGTAATTTCCTCTTTATGATTGTAGTCAGCCTGCTGGCCGGATTTGTACCAGCCCAAGTGGCAGGAGAAATGACAAGTATAGGAACACTGCTTGCATTCACACTAGTATGTGCAGCTGTATTAATCGTACGAAAAACCATGCCCAATGTGCACCGTACCTTCAAGACACCGTTCGTCCCCTTCGTTCCTATTATGGGTATCCTTACCTGCCTGTGTATGATGTGTTTTCTTCCGGCCGACACATGGATAAGACTTGTTCTCTGGATGTTGATAGGTCTGGATGTATATGCTTCGTATGGTAGAAAATACAGCAAGCTGGAACCGGGACAAACACATCGTAAAGGAGATATCGTATTAAACATCTTAGGACTTGCTCTGTCTGTACTATGTATCATTACCGGATTATGGCATCAGCAAACCGTAGGATGGGATGCAGACAAAACATTATTGACTATTTCGTTCATTTTTGCATTTACTCATTGCGTGTATTATATGCTACGAGTATGGAAGCAGTCGAAAGAGATAAAACCACTCGAATAAAAGCGGTTTCTGCTTAAAAGAAGTTATAAACAATGACGAAGGCCAAAAAAAGCGAAGATTAAACTACTAACAATAGGATAAAATGTTGTTATTTTACAACGATTTAGATAATATGGACAAGAATTTATTACTTACAGCCATCCGCGCATCACTGGAAGCTGGATCAGAAATAATGAGTGTATACACCGATCCTAACGCGGATTTTGAGATAGAGAAAAAAGCAGATAACTCACCACTGACTATCGCCGACCGCAAGTCGCATATGGTCATTGCAGCACGATTAGCTTCAACTCCTTATCCTGTTCTCAGCGAAGAAGGGAAAAAAATTCCGGTTGAAGAACGGCAAAGCTGGAATGAACTTTGGATTGTTGATCCGTTGGACGGAACTAAAGAGTTTATTAAACGTAACGGAGAATTTACCGTCAACATTGCTTATGTAAAAAATGGAAAGCCGGAAGCAGGAGTTATCTATATTCCTGTAAAAGAGGAATTATACTTTGCCGACAGCCAGTACGGAGCTTACAAAATAGAGCATATCACTCAATTGGATTCAGAGGAAACAGTCGACAGCCTTATCGGCAAGGCACATCGTCTGCCCTATCAGGAAGAAGCGCAGCGAAGCAGTTTCATAATAGTTGCATCCCGCTCTCACCTTACGCCGGAAACAGAGGCTTATATCGAAGAGATGAAGCAAAAACATCAAGAAGTGGAAACCGTATCGAAAGGTAGTTCACTGAAGCTCTGTCTGATAGCTGAAGGAAAAGCGGACGTATATCCCCGTTTTGCTCCTACTATGGAATGGGATACCGCTGCCGGTCACGCCATAATTCGTGCCATGGGAAAAGAAGTCTATCAGGCCGGCACCCAACATCCTTTGGAATACAATAAAGAAAACTTGTTAAATCCATGGTTCATCGCCGAATAACCTATTTATGACATTAGAAGTTATTATTGTACTTGTCGCGCTTGTTGCCATGTTGACTGCGCTGATAATGGATAAGATGCGTCCGGGAATGATTCTATTCTCGGTCGTTGTCATATTCCTTTGTACCGGAATCCTCAGTCCTAAAGAAATGCTGGAAGGGTTCAGCAACAAAGGTATGATCACCGTTGCCATGCTGTTTCTGGTAAGCGAAGGTATCCGCCAAAGTGGTGCACTGACACAAGTTATAAAAAAGCTATTGCCTCAATCACAGACTACTGTTTTTAAGGCACAGGCACGCATGCTGCCCACGATTGCTTTTATTTCAGCTTTTCTAAATAATACTCCGGTTGTAGTTATCTTTGCTCCTATTATCAAGAGATGGGCAAATTATGTAAAACTACCCGCAACCTATTTTCTGATACCTCTGTCGTATGTAACAATTCTGGGAGGTATCTGTACACTGATCGGTACTTCAACCAACCTGGTAGTACACAGTATGATACAAGAAGCCGGAATGAAAGGATTCAGCATGTTCGAGCTAGGGAAAGTCGGTATTTTCATAGCCATTGCAGGCATTATTTACCTGTTCCTTTTCTCTAGTAAACTTCTGCCGGCCGACCGTCCTGAAACTCTGTCAGATGAAGAAGAAGAAAACAATCCCTCCCTCCACCCTGTAGAAGCTGTCATCGGTGCACGTTTCCCCGGTATTAACAAGCGGGTTAACGATTTCGACTTTAAACGCCATTATGGTGCAGAAGTAAAAGAACTCCGCCGAGGAGGTAATACCTATAAGGACCTGAGCGAAATCCGTTTCCGTGAGGGTGACACACTGATATTACTTGCCGACGACAGTTTCGTGAAGACCTGGGGAGAATCTTCTGTATTTATCATGCTTGCCAATGGTAAAGATTATGAACCGGCAGGGAAAAAGAAACGCTGGTTTGCCTTGTTCCTATTGCTTTTTATGATCATAGGAGCAACTATTGGAGAATTACCTGCTATACAGAAACTACTGCCAGAAGGCATTAAGCTGGATATGTTTTTCTTTGTATCCATCACAACGGTCATTATGGCATGGACCAAGATATTCCCACCTCGCAAATACACTAAATATATTTCATGGGATATCCTGATAACCATCGCATGTGCCTTTGCAATCAGCAAGGCAATGGAAAACTCCGGAGTAGCTGACTTGCTTGCAGGTTACATTATCGATCTCAGCCGAAGCCATGGTCCATATATTCTGTTGGCCGTACTGTTCATTATTACCAATATCTTCACAGAACTGATAACCAACAATGCTGCGGCAGCTTTATCTTTCCCGTTGGCTCTTTCTCTGTCACAGCAGCTGGGAGTAAATCCGATGCCTTTCTTCGTTGTAATATGTATGGCAGCTTCAGCGAGCTTCTCTACTCCAATCGGTTACCAGACGAATCTTATCGTACAAGGTATTGGAAACTATAAGTTTACCGATTTTGTACGAATCGGATTACCATTGAATATTATCACATTCTTAATTTCTGTATTCGTCATACCTCAAATATGGCCTTTTTAATTAACTAACAAACTATATGGAAGAAACTAAACATATTTACCCGATATTCGACCGCATGCTAAGCCGTTCTGATAAAGAAGAATTATTAAAACAACATAGCGTAATGATTTGGTTTACCGGACTGAGCGGCTCTGGAAAAAGTACTATCGCCATTGCTTTAGAGCGTGAACTTCAAAAGCGCGGATTACTTTGTCGTATCCTGGACGGTGATAATATCCGCAGCGGAATCAATAATAATCTGGGATTTTCTGCCGAAGACCGTATAGAAAACATCCGCCGTATTGCCGAAATAGGCAAACTGTTTGTCGATACAGGTATCATTACCATTGCTGCCTTCATCAGTCCGAACAATGACATTCGAGAAATGGCAGCAAATATTATAGGTAAGGAAAATTTTATGGAAATTTACGTAAGCACTCCTATCGAAGAATGCGAACGTCGCGACGTAAAAGGTTTGTATGCCAAGGCACGCAAGGGAGAAATCAAAAACTTTACTGGTATATCTGCACCGTTCGAAGCTCCGCAACACCCAGCCCTTTCACTGGATACTTCCAAACTTTCCGTAGAAGAATCAGTCAATAAACTGCTGGAATTAATCCTGCCGAGAGTAACCCGGTAAACATGTCAGGACTACGACTTTTGCACAAGAAACTACTGGTTTATGAAATAATATGAGTACTTTTGTGCGAGTCTGTTTTTCACTTATTCAAAAATTTGAACAAAAACATTCATAATTCAGATATGAAAGAAGAATATAAATTAAGCCACCTGAAAGAACTCGAAGCCGAGTCTATCCATATAATCCGTGAGGTGGCTGCCGAATTTGAAAATCCGGTTATGCTATACAGCATCGGAAAAGATTCATCTGTAATGGTACGACTTGCCGAAAAGGCTTTTGCTCCAGGAAAAGTCCCATTTCCATTGATGCACATCGATTCGAAATGGAAATTCAAAGAAATGATCCAATTCCGCGATGAGTACGCAAAAAAATACGGCTGGAACCTGATTGTAGAAAGCAACATGGAAGCTTTCCGCGCAGGTGTGGGCCCGTTTACTCACGGAAGTAAAGTACATACCGATCTGATGAAGACACAAGCTCTGCTACATGCACTCGACAAATATAAGTTTGACGCAGCTTTCGGAGGTGCCCGTCGCGATGAAGAAAAGTCACGTGCCAAAGAACGTATCTTCTCCTTCCGTAACGAATTTCACCAGTGGGATCCCAAAAACCAGCGTCCGGAACTTTGGGACATATACAATACCCGTATCCGTAAAGGAGAAAGTATTCGTGTATTCCCGTTGAGCAACTGGACCGAACTGGACATCTGGCAGTATATCCGTCTGGAAAATATTCCTATCGTTCCATTGTATTTTGCCAAAGAACGACCAGTTGTCAACATCGACGGACAGCTGATCATGCCAGACGACGACCGTTTGCCGGAAAAATACCGCGATAAAATAGAAATGAAAAAAATCCGCTTCCGTACGCTGGGATGCTGGCCTCTGACCGGTGCTATCGAAAGTGAAGCCGACACGATAGAAAAAATCGTAGAAGAAATGATGACTACTACCAAGAGTGAACGTACAACCCGCGTCATCGACTTCGACCAGGAAGCTAGTATGGAACAGAAAAAACGTGAAGGATACTTCTAACAAAACTGAAAATCATGGAAGAACTAGATAAAAACAAATCGGGAAACCCGATGGAAGGTGAAGCCAGAGGGACTATGTCTATCGAAGAATTTCTTAAAAAGGACGAGCAGAAAGACTTGCTCCGTTTTCTTACAGCCGGATCGGTAGATGATGGAAAGTCTACACTTATCGGACGCCTTCTCTTTGACAGTAAGAAACTGTATGAAGACCAGCTCGACGCACTGGAACGTGACAGTAAGAGAATGGGAAATGCCGGAGAACACATCGACTATGCTCTGCTGCTGGATGGACTGAAAGCTGAACGTGAACAAGGTATTACTATTGATGTGGCATACCGCTATTTCTCAACCAACAACCGTAAGTTTATCATAGCCGACACTCCGGGACACGAACAGTATACCCGTAACATGATTACCGGTGGTTCGACTGCTAATCTTGCCATCATTCTTGTTGACGCCCGCACAGGAGTCATTACACAGACTCGCCGCCATACATATCTGGTATCCCTGCTGGGAATCAAACACGTAGTTCTGGCAGTCAACAAAATGGACCTGGTAGATTTCTCCAAAGAAGTCTTCGACAAGATTGTTGCCGACTATAAGGCATTTATTGACCCGCTGGGAGTACCCGATGTAAATTGTATTCCGCTGTCAGCACTCGACGGTGACAACGTGGTAGAAAAATCCGACCGTACTCCGTGGTACAGCGGTCCGTCACTACTGGAATTCCTCGAAACCGTACACATCGGCAATGACCACAACCTGACTGATTTCCGCTATCCGGTACAGTATGTACTTCGTCCAAACCTTGACTTCCGCGGATTCAGCGCTAAAGTTGCTTCGGGAGTTGTACGCAAGGGAGATGAAGTAATGGCATTGCCTTCAGGTAAGAAGTCACGAGTAAAGAGCATTGTTACTTACGACGGTGAACTGGATTATGCTTATCCTCCAATGTCGGTAACCCTGACACTGGAAGACGAGATAGACGTATCACGTGGCGAAATGCTGGTTCATCCGGATAATGTTCCTATGATAGGACGTAACTTCGAAGCCATGCTGGTATGGATGGATGAAGAAAAAATGGACATGGAGAAATCATTCTTCCTGAAACAAACCACCAACACCAGCCGCACCCGTGTAGACAGCATTAAATACAAGGTGGATATCAATACAATGGAACATCTGAGCGTAGAAAACGGACGTCTGACCAAAGAAGACATCCCTATGCAGTTGAACCAGATTGCTCACGTTGTACTGACCTCATCCAAAGAACTGTTCTTCGATCCTTATACCCAAAATAAGGCAACCGGCTCTTTCATACTCATCGACCCGATTACCAACAATACCAGTGCCGTTGGTATGATTCTGAACCGTGTAGAAGACAAGGATATGCACAATACGATGGAATTGCCAGTTCTCGACCTGCCTAAACTGGGCATTGCTCCCGAACACTATGAAGCTATAGACAAAGCTGTAAAAGAATTGTCCAGACAAGGCATTGCCATCGAAGTAAAAAAATAAGTTTTTAAAGTATCAACTTAAATTTATAAAATGGGATTACTTGAATTCAGTAAACTGCCTATCAATACCCTTGTAGGTGCAGACTGGAAAACATTCAACCAGATAACAGCAGGTAGAACGATAGATCAGACATATAAAGGGAAATACCGCCTCACCAAGGCGGTATGCCGTCTGCTTTCTACCTTAAAGCCGCTGCAAGACAAGCGTTACGAAAAATTGCTTGCCAACCAACCGCTGGAACACGATCCGGTATTTATCCTGGGACACTGGAGAAGCGGAACAACTTTCATGCATAACGTCTTTTCATGCGACAAGCACTTCGGTTATAACACTACATACCAGACTGTATTTCCACACCTGATGATGTGGGGACAACCCTTCTTCAAAAAGAATATGAGCTGGCTGATGCCCGACAAACGTCCGACAGACAACATGGAACTGGCTGTCGACCTGCCTCAGGAAGAAGAATTTGCACTGGCAAATATGATGCCGTACACATACTACAACTTCTGGTTCTTACCTAAGCACATGCAAGAATATGCCGACAAGTACCTGTTGTTTGACGACATCAGTGATGAAGAGCTGAAAGTATTCGAAGAGACATTTACCAAACTGATTAAAATCTCCTTATGGAATACCCACGGAACACAGTTCTTAAGCAAGAACCCTCCGCACACCGGACGAGTAAAAGAGCTGGTAAAAATGTTCCCGAATGCCAAGTTCATTTACCTGATGCGTAATCCATATACGGTATTCGAATCAACAAGAAGCTTCTTCACCAATACCATCCAGCCGTTGAAATTACAGGATATCAGCAACGAACAGTTACAAGAAAACATCCTCTCTGTTTATGCCAAACTGTATCATAAATACGAAGCTGACAAGAAATTCATTCCGGAAGGTAATCTGGTAGAAGTCAAATTCGAAGACTATGAAAAGAATGCTTTCGACCTGACACAGGAAATTTATCAAAAACTTTCTATTCCGGGATTCGACGAAGCTCGTCCTGCTATCGAAGCATACGTGAATAAAAAGAAAGGTTACAAGAAAAACCAGTATCAGTACAAACCTGAAACGGTAGAACTGGTAGAAAAGAACTGGTCGTTTGCTCTCGACCAATGGGGATATAAACTCTAAATATAAAAGACACAGACTTTGTGCTTAGAAGTAAATTCCGGCCAAACACCCAATCAGAATTTACTTGTTCAGGCATCAGGTCTGTGTCTTTTTTATGCCTTCATTTCACGAGAAACATACATATTCATGCATTTTATCTAAAATTTTCACGCATTTTATCCACTCAAAATGCATATTTAAACAGATTTGTTGTATCTTTGCGCCCGCTAAACAATTAAGATATAATGAATTCAATAAAAAAATTCCCTTCACCACTGATTTCTTTTTTACCGATAATTATACTGATATGCATGTTAGTTGCTACCATCAGTACATTCGGGAGCGACGCACTAAACGGCGGTAGTCAGATTTCCTTGCTGGTAACCACCGCTGTCTGTATATTTATAGGAATGGCTTTCTACCGCATTCCATGGAAAGATTATGAACTTGCCATAACGAACAATATTTCGGGGGTTGCTACAGCCATTATCATTCTGCTCATCATCGGAGCATTGAGTGGAAGCTGGATGATAAGTGGTATTGTTCCCACACTTATCTATTATGGAATGCAAATTATTCATCCAGACTTTTTTCTGACATCTACCTGCATCATCTGCGTACTTATCTCTGTCATGACAGGAAGTTCGTGGACAACAATCGCCACCATCGGAATTGCATTGCTAGGTATAGGCAAGTCACAAGGTTTTCACGAAGGCTGGATAGCTGGAGCAATCATTTCAGGCTCTTACTTCGGTGATAAAATCTCCCCACTGTCTGAAACAACGATTCTAGCCTCATCCATTACGGAAACTCCTTTATTCCGTCATATCCGCTACATGCTCATCACGACCATCCCTTCACTGGTAATCACACTCATTCTGTTTACCATCATGGGATTCACGCATAATGCCCATACTATGGAGCATATGACAGAAGTAGCAATAAGTCTGGAAAACAAATTCAACATTACCCCCTGGTTACTTATCGTCCCCGTCGTAACCGGAATTCTGATAGCCCGAAAGGTTCCTTCTATCATAACTCTTACAATTTCTACATTTTTAGCCTGCATAGCAGCAATCATTTTCCAACCTAACCTGTTGAATGAAATTGCCGGAGAAGAAAACTTGTTTAAAGGAGTGATGATAACCTGTTACGGAAGTACCAATCTTGAAACCGGTAATGCAGCTCTGACAGAGCTCGTTGCCACACGGGGAATGGCAGGCATGACAAACACGATCTGGCTGATACTATGCTCCATGTGCTTCGGAGGAGCCATGACCGCAAGTGGTATGCTGGGAAGTATCACATCTGTTTTTGTACGTTTTATGAAAAACCGTTTCAGTCTGGTTTCGTCAACAGTATGTTCTGGTTTATTCATGAACTTAGCCACTGCCGACCAGTATATAAGTATCATTCTGACAGGAAGCATGTTTGGCAATATATACAGAAAACAAGGATATGAAAGCAGACTGTTAAGCCGTACCACCGAAGACTCAGTAACGGTGACTTCCGTATTGATTCCGTGGAATTCATGTGGTATGACACAGGCTACCATCCTGAATGTTCCTACCCTAACCTATCTGCCTTATTGCTTCTTCAATATTCTCAGCCCGATTATGAGTATCATCGTTGCAGCTATCGGATACAAAATAATCAAACATCCGACACCTGAAAAACAATAGTTTATTAAAAAAAAGGGCTGTTTCAAAATAAAAAACTGAGATAGGATTACTTATAATCCATTAGTTACAACATAAAAAACTCCTGCTTTTAGTCTTGCAATTGAAATAAACAACGACTAAAGCAGGAGATTTTTATTTCCCGGTTCTATTTTAAGGAAGATTCCTTTTACATTTACACTTTTAAATCATTGATTTACAACGTCCAATAAAAGCTCTAAATTTTCGTACAAATTTTTCAAAAACATCAAGAAGAATTCTCCAAAATATGCTGATATTTTCCAGAAAACAAGATATTGTTTTTTGTCCTGCATCTTTCTTCCCTTCACCCGATAGTACAATTATATGCGAAACGTCTTCATTCTCACATGCCATGAAGAAAGTGAAGGGTTAAAAAGAGGAAACAATCTACCATTTATGACTCAAACATACTTCTACGCGATAACATACAAGCTCCTATGACTCCAGCCTTATCGAGCAACTTCGACAACGCTATAACTGAATCCTTATTTACCAAATTCAATGAATACTTACGGACCGCACTCTTTATCGGTTGCAGAATATAATCTCCCGTCTGAGCTAAAACTCCACCAATAATAACAAGTTCGGGATTAAGCAAATTAATCAATCCAGCCAGATAACGTCCCAATTTCTGTCCGATTTCCTCAACCAGTTCGATACAAAGCAAATCTTCTTTGTTGGTTGCAGATATGATTTCATCTAATGTCAAAGAAGTATCACCATGTAAGATGCGTTTGGAAAGAATAGACTGTTTGCCATCTTGCACACATTGCACCAGCTTCCGATGCAAAGCAGCTCCAGAAACCTCCGTTTCCAGACATCCACGCTTACCACAATGACAAAGAATCTCATTATCGAACACATTAAAATGTCCAAACTCTCCCGAAAAGCCTGACTTTCCGGTAAAAATATCTCCATTTATTACCAATCCTGCTCCAAGTCCCCAACTCAAATTTATAAAGATGATATTTTTTTCTCCTTTCACCAACCCTTTGACCATTTCTCCATACGTCATGGCACGGGTATCATTATCAATTGTAACCTTATAGCCTATCTTTTCAGTCATAATCTCTGCCAGCGGACGTTCCTCGAAATTAAACAGACTGAAACTGTATCCTAACTCAGGATTGACCCGACCAGAAATATTGACTCCTATATTCAAAATCTTCTCTTTATCAATATTTGCATGATTTATGAAATCTGTGATGTATCCACACAGTTTATTCAATCCCTCCGGACTATTTTCTGTTTCGTAAGGGATACCCATCTTCAGGTCTACAAAATCTCCCACAAAATTCATAAGTCCAATATTTAAACTGAACTTCTTAATGTCAACTCCTATAAAATATCCAGAATCGGAAGTCAATCCATACAAAGTAGGAGGACGCCCTTCGCTGGTTTCCTGCTTTCCGTAACTCATGATGTACCCTTCATCACACATCTCCATAATAAATTTTGTAACGGTAGGTACACTTAAATCAAGTTCTTTCGACAAATCTGGTATAGTAGATGAACGGTTATACATATAATAAGTAATAATCCGTTTCTTGGTCAGTGCATTCTTCGACCCCCTTTCGATTTCTTCCAATAACTTTCGAGTCATATTTCCTTCCTTATTAATTCCTCTTTCAAATATAATAATATTTTTTAGAAAGCATCTCTTTCAAATATAATAAATCAAATTACCCTATAAATAAATTCATATTCAAGGAATTCTGCCTTAAACAGACAAAATTGAATAAGTTTATAAAAAACATTAAACTGTATACCCATGGTTACATTAAGAAAAAATTAATTATATATTTGCGATAATTAATAATTAATTTTATTAACCATCTAATTTGTTATATTATGAAAAGAACCATAAAACTTTCCCTTTGCCTACTATCAGCCCTACTTACACTTTTGTCTTGTCAAGAAGAAAGCATACAAGCTGATTACCAAATCATCCCATTGCCTCAACAAATCCAATTAAAAAGTAATGAAGATCCATTCATTATCAATAAAAAAACAAACATACTATACCCAAAAGGAAATAAAAAATTGAAAGAGTACGCACAACTATTGGCACAATATATAGAAGAAAAAACTCATAAAGAAATAACAATAGACTCCGGCACTAAGGCAAATAACTCTATTATTCTACAAATTGTACCCCAAAGTACTAATTTGGAAGGATATCAGATAGACATAAACTCCCATCAAATTACCATTAGTGGCAACAGTGAGGCTGGTATTTTTTATGGCATACAAAGTTTATGGAAAGCATTGCCTATAGCACAAGAAAATAAAGTTATAGCACTTCCAGCTGTACACATTAACGATTTTCCCTACTTCCAATATAGAGGAGCACATCTTGACGTAAGTAGACATTTTTTCAGCGTTAACGAAATCAAGACATATATCGATATGATGGCCATGCACAACATGAACACCTTACACTGGCATCTTACAGACGACCAAGGATGGCGTATAGAGATAAAAAAATACCCTCGTTTAACACAAATCGGCTCAAAAAGAGAAGAAACATTAATAGGACATCTCAATGATTATTCTGAAAAATATGATGGAAAACCTTACCAAGGATTTTATACCCAAGAACAAATAAAAGACATCGTCAACTATGCATCTCATAAACAGATTACAATCATACCAGAAATAGATTTACCAGGACACATGCAAGCTGCATTAGCATCATATCCAGAATTAGGCTGTACAGGAGGTCCTTATAAAGTATGGACCAAGTGGGGAATTTCAGAAAATGTACTCTGTGCAGGAAACCCCAAGACACTCCAGTTTTTAGATGATGTCTTTAATGAAATTATCGAAATGTTTCCTTCCACATACATACATATAGGAGGCGACGAATGCCCTAAGACCCAGTGGAAGCATTGTCCTAAATGCCAGGCATTTATTCAAAAGCAAAACATAAAATCAGATTCAATATATACAAAAGAACAATATCTGCAAAGCTTTATAATGAAGCACGTATCAGAATACCTTAAGAAAAAAAATAGAAAAACAATTGGATGGGATGAAATTCTAGAAGGCAATGCTGATCCTCAAGCAACAGTTATGTCCTGGCGTGGAGAAGCCGGTGGAGTAAAAGCTGCTCAACAAGGACACGATGTCATTATGACCCCTAATACTGTTATGTATTTTGATTTCTATCAAGCATTAGATACAGACAAGGAACCTTTAGCTATAGGAGGATATATTCCTATTGAAAAAGTATACAATTACACTCCAATCCCCAACCAACTAACCCAAAATCAGCAAAAACATATCATAGGAGTACAATCCAATTTATGGACTGAATATATACCCGACTTTTCACATGTACAATATATGACACTCCCCCGATGGGCAGCACTAGCAGAAATTCAATGGAATAACCCCAAACAGAAAAATTATAATGAATTTCTTAATAGACTAAGAAATATGCTAAAATTATATGATTTAGAAAAATACAATTACGCTAAACATGTACTGAACGTAGATGCTACCTATGTATCTAACCCTGAAACAGGATACACAGAAGTAACTTTATCTACATTAGGAAACGCACCCATACACTATACACTCGACGGCACTATTCCAACAAACCAATCACCTGTATATCAGAAAAAACTACAAATAAACAAAACAACAACTCTACAAGCTATTGCAATCCGCCCAGAAGGGAACAGTGAAATCTACAAAGAACAATTTCATTTCAACAAAGCAACCAACAAACCTATAATACTAAAATTCCCTGCCGACGAAAAATATAACGGACAAGGGTATGGAACATTGGTAGACGGAATCTCCGGAAATACAACTTACGGAAGTGATAAATGGCTAGGATTCAGTAATGGAAATGACATGATTGCAACAATAGATCTAGAAAAAGAAACACCTATTACATCAGTCTCACTCAACACATGCATAGCGACTGGTGATGGTATATTTGACGCGCAACATATTTGCATAGAGCTATCAAGTGACGGGAAAAACTATAAAAAAACAGCATCACAAATCTATACGATGCCAACAGAGCATAGAAAAGAAGTCAAGCAACATACACTAACTTTCCAAACTCAAACAGCACGATACGTCAGAATATCGGCTACATCAGAAAAGAAACTGCCTTCATGGAGTGGGCTTCCAGCCATACCTGCCTTTATTTTTGTAGATGAAATATCAATAGAATAATCCTACCTTATAAACCAACCATAACTCAAACAAAAAAACACCATATATCCCTAGCACAACAAACCGTACATATTACAAAAATCTCACACTATCAACACATTTAACAACAATCTAAAACAAAATACACAATATTAATAATATTATAAAACAAAAAACAGCGCCAAATAATAACAAATAGTCAAAAGTGGTTAAATAAAAAATAAAATAATACACCGATAGTATAATAAATAAAATATTTTATATATTTGCATTATAAGAGTACTCTACATTTATTAACACAATTAAATCGATAAATAAAGTATTATGGACGATTTAAAACAATTAAAAGAACTGTATAAGGAAGAATTACTTAATAATGTACTTCCTTTTTGGATTCAACATTCCCAAGATAAAGAATGCGGTGGTTATTTCACATGCTTGGATCAATTCGGAAAAGTTTTCGATACCGACAAATTCATCTGGCTACAAGGTAGAGAAGTCTGGATGTTTTCTATGTTATATAATAAATTGGAGAAAAAGCAAGAATGGCTGGACTGTGCCATACAAGGTGGCGAATTCTTAAAAAAATATGGACACGACGGTAATTACAACTGGTATTTCTCATTGAACAGAGAAGGAAAACCTCTGGTAGAGCCATATAATATTTTTTCATATACATTCGCAACAATGGCCTTTGGACAGTTAAGTCTGGCTACCGGTTGTGAAGAATACGCTGACATTGCCAAAAAGACATTCGATATTATTCTTTCCAAAACAGATAACCCGAAAGGAAAATGGAATAAACTCCACCCCGGCACACGAGACCTAAAAAACTTTGCTCTTCCTATGATTCTTTGTAATTTAGCCTTAGAAATAGAACATTTACTCGACAAAGATTATCTGCAAAGTACAATAGATACGTGTATACATGAAGTAATGGATATCTTTTACCGACCTGAATTAGGAGGACTCATTGTAGAAAATGTAAATAGTGATGGAACCTTGGCCGACTGTTTTGAAGGAAGACAAATAACTCCCGGGCATGCTATTGAAGCAATGTGGTTTATTATGGATTTAGGAGAACGTCTCAATCGTCCTGACCTGATAGAAAAAGCTAAAGATACAGCATTGAACATGTTCGATTACGGCTGGGATAAAGAATTTGGTGGTATTTTCTATTTCATGGATCGCAAAGGTTTTCCACCTCAACAATTAGAATGGGATCAAAAATTATGGTGGGTTCATATTGAAACATTAATCGCCATGATAAAAGGTTACCAACTGACAAAAGACAACCGATGTCTAGAAGTTTTCAAAAAGGTTCATCAATATACATGGAGTCATTTTAAAGATCCAAAGTATCCGGAATGGTTTGGTTATCTAAATCGAAGAGGTGAGGTTTTACTTCCACTAAAAGGTGGTAAATGGAAAGGATGCTTCCATGTTCCTAGAGGGCTTTATCAATGTTGGAAAACACTGGAAAAGCTATAATACATAACCTATCTTTACCTTAATCTTTAAAACCGCATTCTTATGAAAAAAAATTTCAAACGCGAAAAATGGATTTCAAGGATATCACTTGTAACCATTGCTTTAACCTGCCAAAATGCAGTATATGCCACTGATGTTCTATCAGGATCAACCGTGGTATCATCTATTATACAACAAGAAGGTCGTACGATTTCTGGTACTGTAACAGACGAACAAGGTAATAGTATTCCTGGTGCAAATATTCTTATAAAAGGGACTTCTATCGGTACAATTTCAGATATGAACGGAAATTTCGAAATACTAGTTCCCAGCAATCAAAATATCCTACAAGTTTCCTTTATAGGCTACAAGAATAAAGAAGTTACCATAGGGAATAATAAAAGATTGAATGTCCAGCTAAGTGTTCAGTCAGAACAACTCAATGAAGTAGTTGTCACAGCACTGGGTATCAAGCGAGAGAAAAAAGCGTTAGGATATGCCATGCAGGAGGTTAAGACAGATAATCTGACAGAAAACAAATCTATCAGTCTCAGCAATATGCTACAAGGAAAAGTAGCCGGTGTACAAATTGCACAATCAGGATCCGGAATGGGAGGATCAACGCGTATCATTATGCGTGGTCTAAACTCACTAAGTGGCAAAAATCAACCTCTTTGGGTAATTGACGGCATTCCTATTAATGATGATTCAAATGGTGATGCCGATGAATATGGAGGTACAGACCTTGCCAGTGCAGCTTCACAAATTAATCCGGAAGATATTGAAAGTATTTCTATCTTAAAAGGAGCCAATGCTGCCGCACTTTATGGTTCAAGAGCACAAAGCGGAGCCATCATAATTACCACAAAGAAAGGAAAACAAGGGCAACCTTTACAGCTGGAATATAACGGCAATATCCAATTCAGCAAAGTATACAATCCATACGACTATCAAAATATTTATGGCCAAGGCTCCAGTGGGGTATTCAGTACTTCAGCCAAAGGTAGCTGGGGTCCGAAAATGGAAGGTCAGATGGTTGACAACTGGAAAAATGTCATCTATGGCAATACAGATTATGGTCAATATGCATTGCTTCCACAAGATGACTACATCAAGGAATTCTACGATACCGGCGTACAATATTCAAACACTGTAACAGCATCAGCAGGAAGCGACAAACTTACGGGACGTTTATCATTTACAGACAGCAGAAACAATGGTATTGTTCCTAACCACTCTATCAATCGACAATACTTCGACTTAAACACTGAATTCAAAAACGATTTTCTGACTATCGGAGCAAAAGCCAATTACATGATAGAAAAGACTAATAACGCTCCGGCACAAGGTAGTTACGGGTTAATGTCGCAGTTCATTACCATGCCACGTGGTATTCGTCTATCTGACCTTAGCACCGATATGTTTAAATCAAACGGACAGGTACAAAACTGGACTGGCCCGGCAGAAAACTATACCAACCCTTATGGAATGATATTGCCCGATAACGGAAATAAAAATACCAGAAACCGTTTCTTAGGACAAATCAAGGCATCGTTAAAACTGACCAGTTACCTGAACTTGACGGGACGAGTAGGTGTAGACTGGTACAACGACCAGTACCGGAAATACGCTATTCATCAGTCTGATGGATCGACAGCTTCACAATATGTTCATAGTGAAACTTCTCATAAGGACTTTACTGCCGATTTAATATTGAACTTCAACAAGACATTCGGAGATTTCGGTGTAACAGCCAATCTCGGTACTTCTGTCGAAAACCAATCGTATGAAGGTCTTGCAGGCGATGCAGGTACTTTCCAGATTACCGACTTCATCTGGATGGGCAACGGCGACAAACGAGAAGCATCAGAGTCTTTCTATAAAAAAGAGATTCAATCTGTATTTGGTAATGCCTCTGTCAGCTGGAAAAGTATGTTATATTTGGACGTAACAGGACGAAACGACTGGTCTTCAACCCTACCAAAAGAAAACAGATCTTACTTCTATCCATCTGTTAGTTTAAGTGGCATTATTTCTGAAATGCTAAAAATGCCTGACTGGATTGATTATCTAAAAGTAAGAGCATCATGGGCAAAAGTCGGAAATGATACTGATCCTTATAAATTGGCTTATGCATACAGTAAATATGGTAGTCTGGTAAATGGAGGAACCATTCTTGAAATGCAATTACCGGATGAACTTCCACTGAGCGACTTAAAACCGGAAAGTACTAATTCATACGAAGCAGGATTGGAATGGCGCATGTTCCAAAATAGATTAGGTATTGATTTTACATATTATCAAAGTGCAACAACAGATCAAATTCTAGCTATTAATACTCCTGTACCATCAGGATATACCAGTAAGCTGATAAATGCTGGTAAAATTCGCAGTAAAGGTTATGAATTGACCGTAACAGGAACTCCTATTCTTACAAAAGACTGGAAATGGGATATCACATTAAACTGGGGATTAAACCGAACTGAATGTATAGAACTAGGTGGAGGAATCAAACGTTATACACTAGGTAGTACCAGTATCGCATCAGTTGTTATCAACGAAGGTGGAAAATACGGTGATATTGTTGCAACCAACGCTTATCAGAGAGATGCTAATGGCAATATTTTGATTGGTGATGACGGACTACCTCTTACTGAGACAGATAAAGTTATTGGTAATATGTTACCAAAATGGACAGGTTCAATAGGCACCGGATTACAGTGGAAAAATCTGTCTCTTAATGCTTTGATCGATATACGTTATGGTGGCGACTTTATCTCTATGACTGATGCCAACGCATGTTCTGCAGGAACATCTGCACGAACATTGGAAGGACGTGACAGAATGGTTGTAGATGGCATTTTAGCTTCAACAGGAGAAGTAAATACCATTCCTGTTACAGCACAAGAATTTTATACTAAAATAGGAAGTTCAAGTGGTGTAGCCGAAGAATTTATGTATAAAGGAACCTATGTAAAAATGAGAGAACTATCTATAGGATGGAATCTTCCAACTTCCTGGCTTAAGCCACTCAAGCTACAAGCTGTTAAGGTTTCTGCAGTAGGACGTGACCTCTTCTATTTCTACAAAGATGCACCTGTAGATCCAGAATCAGCTATTTCTAGTGCTGACTATGCTCAGGCATTCGAATATGGTTCAATGCCTCCTACTAGAAGTTTTGGATTTTCTTTAAATGTTAAATTCTAAATTTAGAGCTATGAAACAATCTTTGATTTTATCCAGTATATTTTTGGTTGGTATGGAACTATTCAGCAGCTGTACTGATAAGTTCGAATCCATGAATACCAATCCCGGAGCTGTTACAGAAGCAAGTTTAAAATATATCTTGCCTTATGTACAGGAAGTAGGTGCTCACCTTGATTGTACACCCTACCAAAGAGCAGACAACTTATATGCACAAATGTATTGTCAATATTTTGCAAATGCAGACGCCGGCTTTGCATCCGACCGATACGGTTACAACGATTCATGGTCCAATGAAGGGTTTTGGCAACCATATTACAAAACTCTAAAACACATGAAAGTAGCAAAGCAAACAGCTGAGAATAATCCAGAAGAAACAAATATATGCCAGATGATTCGTATAACACAAGCCTATAACACAGCTGGCATGACAGATACATTTGGAGATATTCCGTACTCAGAAGCTGGATTAGGAGAGACAAAAAACAAATATGACTCTCAGGAATCTATCTATCAAGATATTTTTAAAGAATTAACAGAGGCTGTAAACATATTAAAAGAAAACAGAGAAGGACAAACAACCTGTACTTCAGACAATGATCTAGTCTTTGGAGGCGATATTCAAAAATGGATCCGTTTTGGTAATTCATTAAGATTACGCTATGCACTGAGAATTTCATATATCGATCCGGCACGTGCAAAATCAGAAGGTGAAGCAGCCTTGGCAAGCGGAGTAATGACCAGCAATGATGACAATGCCTATATGACAGCCTCTGCTACCGGAGATTGGGGATGGGGACATCCTTTATACATGATGAGCTTATGGAACGGATTCTGTATGAGTAAAACTATGGAAAATATTTTAAAAAATGAAAGTACAGTCACTGATCCACGTATGCCTCTCTGGTTTGGACAAACACAAGATTACGTTGCAGCTTTAAGAAATGGAGACAATACTTATACTGGAGAACAATTTGCCGGCATGTCAAACGGAATGAATGCAACAGAAATCGGATTGCCGGAAAACGGAGTAAGAAGACATTCTGTTTGCCTTGGATTACAAGCATATCCCGACTGGAATTCTCAAACAACTCCTTCGGAAGATGTATTAAATATAACAGTTACTCTTCCTCTAAAAATCATGACTTACGGTGAAGTTTGTTTGTTAAAGGCTGAAGCAGCTCTACTTGGTTGGAACGGCGCTGGAGATGCTGGAGAAAATTACAAAGAAGGCATTAAAGCTTCTTTAGCAGATGAGCGTTCATTCTTAAGTGACGCTTCACTGTCTCCATCAACCAACGACGAAACTTATATGACAACAGGTAAAGTTGCATGGAACGACAACGATACAAAAGAACAGAAATTAGAAAAAATCGGAACACAAAAATGGCTAGCCCTTTATCCTAATGGCATAGAGGCATGGGCAGAATGCCGTAGAACAGGATATCCGAAACTTTCACCTGTTCTGCATAGTGAAGATGCTAACATTAATCCTGCCAATCATGAATTCATCAGAAAATTAAGATATACCGACGATGAACGACGTGAGAACAGTGAAAATGCAACAAGCTCCTCCCTTAATCAAAATCAAGGAGACGGCTCTACTGTACACGTTTGGTGGGATACAAATCGTCAGCAAGAAGTTCAGCAATAAATAAGTGCCTTATAAAGATACAGATTATCAAAGATGTTGATAATCTGTATCTTCAAACTGATATAAAACCTTATCATTATGGAAAAAGCACAGCGCCTTATCTCCTTGGATGTTTTAAGAGGAATTACAATTGCAGGTATGATTATCGTCAACAATCCTGGCTCATGGAAACAATGTCTACACACCATTGACGCATGCTGTATGGAACGGACTAACACCGACAGATTTGGTGTTTCCTTTTTTCATGTTCATAATGGGTATCTCAACTTATATATCACTCAAAAAATTTTATTTTTCATTTAGTTTACCATTAATAAAGAAAGTAGTTAAACGTACCATCTTATTATTTCTCATCGGATTATTCATCAACTGGTGTGCTAAGGGTATGTGCAGCTTTCAAGAATTAAGAATACCAGGAGTATTGCAGCGCCTAGCTCTTTGTTACTTTTTTACAGTTATCATATGTACAAATATTCACGAAAAATATATTCCTGCTTTAATCACTGTATTACTCCTCATATATCAAATTATATTAGTGACTGGCAATGGATTTGTCTATGGACCACAAAATATAATCGCTGTTATTGACCAATATATTTTAGGAGCTTCACATCTTTACAACGATCATGGTATTGACCCTGAAGGAATATTAAGCACGATACCATCCATATCACATACACTCATCGGATACTGTATTGGCAAAATTTGCATTGAAAAAGAAAATATACACAGTAAATTAGAGAAACTTTTTCTGATAGGTACTGTACTCTTGTTCGCCGGATATCTATTCAGCTATGGCTGTCCGATAAACAAGAAAATTTGGTCGCCCACTTATGTATTTATGACTTGTGGTGCCGGCATTCTACTATTATCTTTACTTATTTGGATAATTGATATCCGAAAATATCAAAAAGGATTCAAACTTTTTACTGTATATGGCGTCAATCCATTATTCTGCTATACAGCAGGCGAACTATTATTCATCGCTCTGATACATATTTCAATTGGAGGAAACACACTTCATACATGGTATTATCAGCATGTATTAGCTCATTACTTTGGAGATAATTGTTTTTCATCGCTACTCATGGCATTATCTATAGCTGTTGTTATCGGAATAATAGGATACACATTATACAGAAAGAATATTTATATCAAAATATAAAACAGAAAAAATTAAAATTTAAGCAATATGACGAACCGTAGAGATTTTATAAAAAAGACATTACTGACAGGTGCCGCAGCTTTTGCAGCTCCCTCCTTCCTGCATTCAGAAAATGAAATGCCCGCTATTGCCTCATTGGCCAATGAAAGCAATATGAAAAAAGAAAATGATAACAATCCGTTAATTATTCCCAAAAACAATGGCTTACGCATCACTGGGACTTTTTTGGATGAAATATCACATGACATACCACATCAGAATTGGGGAGTAAAAGAATGGGATCGTGATTTTCAATATATGAAAAACATTGGAATCGATACTGTAATCCTTATCCGTTCTGGTTATCGTAAATTTATTACTTATCCATCAAAATATCTATTAAATAAAGGATGTTACATGCCATCAATGGACCTAGTAGATTTATTTTTGCAATTAGCTGAAAAATATAAAATGAAATTCTACTTCGGGCTATATGATTCGGGAAAATACTGGGATACAGGTGACCTTACATGGGAAATAGAAGATAATAAGTATGTTATCGATGAAGTATGGGAACAATACGGTACCCAATATAAAAGTTTTGGAGGATGGTATATAAGCGGAGAAATCAGTCGAAAAACTAAAGGAGCTATTGGTGCCTTTCAAGCATTGGGGAAACAATGTAAAGATGTATCAGGAGGACTTCCTACGTTTATTTCACCTTGGATTGACGGTAAAAAAGCCGTTATGGGAACAGGTAATCTAACAAAAGAAGATGCTGTATCCGTACAAGAACACGAACGTGAATGGAATGAAATATTCGATGCTATACACAATGTAGTAGATGCTTGTGCTTTCCAAGATGGGCACATCGACTACGATGAACTTGACGCTTTTTTCAGTGTCAACAAAAAGCTAGCAGATAAATACGGCATGAAATGCTGGACAAATGCAGAATCATTTGATCGTGATATGCCTATCCGCTTCCTTCCAATCAAGTTCGATAAACTACGAATGAAGCTAGAAGCAGCTAAAAGAGCCGGATATGATAAAGCTATTACTTTTGAATTTTCGCATTTCATGAGTCCTCAGTCTGCTTATCTGCAAGCAGGACATCTTTACGACAGGTATAAAGAATATTTTGACATTAAATAATAAGGAGAAGTTATAATGGAATCAACTAAATTCAATCTGGGATATATGATTTTCCTTTCCTTTGTTGCAGCCATAGGAGGATTACTTTTCGGTTATGATACTGCTGTCATTTCTGGAACTATCAGTCAGGTTACCGATCAATTCCAACTCGATGCATTACAACAAGGGTGGTATGTAGGATGTGCTTTAATTGGTTCTATATGTGGTGTAATGTTTGCAGGAATGTTAAGCGACCGTTTAGGACGAAAATGGGTAATGATTATCGCTGCTCTTTTATTCTCTATATCAGGAATCTGGTGTGCAGCTTCATCTGATTTCAATCACTTAATAGCTGCCCGTATTTTAGGAGGTATTGCTATTGGAGTAGTTTCAATTGTTTCCCCTCTATACATATCCGAAGTTGCAGCAGCACAGTATCGAGGTAGGCTAGTGTCACTTTATCAAGTAGCTGTAACCGTAGGCTTTTTAGGAGCATACATTGCTAATTTTTATTTATTGAGTTTCTCACAAAGCGGATTCGAATCAAATATAGAATGGATTAATAAAATATTTATATCAGAAGTATGGAGAAGTATGCTCGGGATGGAATCAGTACCAGCTATTATCTTTCTGATAACAATATTCTTTATTCCCGAAAGCCCACGTTGGCTTATTGTTGTACAAAGAGAAAATCAAGCTCAGAAAGTACTTCAAAATATTTATCTTACCACTTCTGAAGCACAATTACAAATAGAACAGACCAAAGCTATTCTGGCAAACGAACATCAATCCAGCTGGTCTATGTTGTGGCAACCTGGCATATTAAAAGCAGTTATCATCGGAGTATGTATAGCTATGCTTGGACAATTTATGGGAGTAAATGCCGTACTCTATTATGGACCTTCTATCTTTGAAGATGCAGGATTATCAGGAGGAGATTCCCTATTCTACCAAATTCTAATCGGCACAGTCAATATGGTAACAGGAGTTTTGGCTTTGCTAATCATTGATAAAATAGGACGTAAAAAACTCATTTATTATGGAGTCTCAGGTATGATTATATCTCTTATCGCCATTGGAATCTATTTCTTGGCGGGAGAGAAAGTTGGTTTATCTAACACATATTTATTACTATTCTTCCTAGCATACATATTTTTCTGTGCAGGTTCTATCAGTGCTGTTATATTCGTTTTGCTTTCTGAAATGTATCCAACAAAAATACGAGGACTGGCAATGTCTGTAGCCGGATTATCCTTATGGATCGGAACTTATTTAATAGGACAGCTTACTCCTTGGATGCTAGAAACACTTACTCCTGGCGGAACATTTTTCTTATTTGCATTCATGTGTCTTCCCTATATGCTAATCGTATGGAAACTGATGCCGGAAACTGCTGGAAAGACACTCGAAGAAATAGAACTGTTTTGGACTGGACAAAAATGTAAATCTTAATAAAAAAATATCTGATGAGACATATTTTATGCATATTATTATCGGTTTTTGGATTAACAACCGGAATGACACAGCACCTGCATCAGATAAGAGGTACTGTATTTTGCGAAAATAAAGGCATTTGTGGTGTTGTTGTTTCCGATGGAAAGAATTGCGTACAAACAGATAAACAAGGTAACTATAGCCTCAATATTGATAATGAAAGTCGATTTGTATTTATATCCACACCATCTGGATACCTGACAGAAATCAAAGAAAATACGATTCCATTATTCTATAAGCCAATAGATCGTTCTGCAGATAAGAACTATAATTTTCATCTTAAAAAGAACCCTCATGATGACTTAAATCATGTATTCTTTGCCCAAGCCGATGTTCAAGCTATCAGACCTGAAAATTTAGAAACATATCATACTTTTCTAAATGATTATCAGGAAGAACTTGCATCATATCGTAATACGGATATCTTCGGTATTGACTGTGGAGATATTACGGGCGATAATGCCCAACTATTTCCACCATATATTGAAGCAATCAAGTCATTGAATATCCCTGTATACCGTGCCATAGGAAATCATGATATGGATTATAACGGACGTTCTTTCGAAACCTCACAGCATAGCTTCGAAAGCTTTTTTGGTCCTACATGCTATTCCTTCAACAAAGGTAAAGTACACTATATTATTTTAAATAATAACTTTTACATCGGAAGAGAATTTTATTATATCGGCTACATCGACGAAAAAACTTTTCAATGGTTGGAAAAAGATCTCTCTTTTTTAGAAGAAGGAACTCCACTTGTAATTGTCATGCATATACCTACCCGACTTACAGAAAAACAACAACCGTTCCAATTCGACTATAATACACTAGCCGACCAGACTGTCAATGCAGAAGCATTTCACCAGTTAATTAAGGATCATCCCACGCACATTATTTCAGGACATATGCATTACAATCTCAATATATGTTATAATGACAAACTTATGGAACACAATACAGCTGCAATCTGTGGTACTTGGTGGTGCTCCGATATCTGTCTAGATGGTACTCCACGAGGATATGGTATTTATCAAGTCAACGGCAATCAGCTTATCTGGAAATATAAATGCATCGGAAAACCTGATAACTATCAGGCCAGAGTATATCTGCCTGGAGCCTCAAAAGAATTTCCACAAGCAATAATCGCTAATGTATGGAATTGGGATAAGCTATGGAAAGTTGAATGGATGGAAGATGGAAAACTCATGGGAGAAATGACTCAGTATACAGCTTATGATCCACTAGCTGAAAAGATGTGTCAAGAAGCTGTACAGACATATAGCTGGATTGCTCCGGTTAAAACAAATCATCTATTCAAGGCTATACCCCAAAACCCACAAGCTCAAATAAGTGTAAAAATAACCGACCGATTTGGACATGAATATATACAATCGGCACAAGATTTTTCATCTTTCTTTTTACAATACCAGAAATAAATTTCATAAGTTATATTAAGGTTTTTGTTGATTAATGATGGAGGGATAACGCATAAAAAGGTGACCATCATTTATAGAGGCGTCAGTCATTCAATCTCGATGAGATGAGAACTACGCCTCTATTTGCAGAATATTTATAAAACATAAATCTAAACACACAACCAATGAATCAAAGAGCTTTAGCACTAGACGCTTTACGAGGATATGCTATCATCACAATGGTATTATCAGCTACCATTATATCCTCCATTTTACCAGGATGGATGAGTCACGCCCAAACCCCTCCTCCTGAGCATATTTTTAACCCGGAAATACCTGGTATCACATGGGTAGATTTAGTTTTTCCATTTTTCCTTTTTGCTATGGGAGCTGCATTTCCTTTTTCCATCGGCAGACATGCAGAAAAAGGAAGAAGCAAATTAATGCTATGCTATGATGCGATCAAAAGAGGAATACAATTAACCTTCTTTGCTATTTTTATCCAACATTTTTATCCTTACGTAATAAGTTCTCCACAAGACTTACGTTCCTGGTTATTAGCAATAACTTGCTTTATGGTTTTATTTCCTATGTTTATGCGTATTCCATATCAACTACCTGAAAAAATACATAAAATCATAAAACTATCAGCCTATCTAATCGCCATTATTATGTTGGTAACGACACAATATGCCAATGAAAGAAGCTTTTCCCTCTATTTTAGTAATATTATCATATTAATATTAGCCAATATGGCTATATTCGGCTCGTTACTTTACATATTTACTATACATAATCGCTTGCTAAGAATCTGTATTTTAATCTTATTAGGAGCTTTGATGATAAGTAAAGATATCGAAAGCTCATGGGTAGAACATTACTTGAATATTTCTCCTATACCTTGGCTGTACCGGTTTGAATATCTGGAATATCTATTCATTGTTATCCCAGGAAGCTTTGCAGGAGAGATTCTAAAAAAATGGCTCTCAGAGAACCATGAGAATATCTATCCGACAAAAGTCAGAACAGGAGTTGCTTTATTGAGCATTCTGGTATCTGTCATATTAGTAAATCTATATTGTTTATATAATCGATTTCTTGAAGCAAACCTGATTATTACTATTATTTTACTAACAACCGGATATTTATTACTTAAAGGTAAACCTAAAACTGATATTAGAACACTTTGGTACAAACTGTTCGACCTAGGAAGTTTCTTCCTGCTATTAGGGCTTTTTATTGAACCTTTTCAAGAAGGTATCAAAAAAGATTATGCAACATTCAGCTATTTCTTTGTTACATCAGGATTAGCTTTTATGACATTGATTATTTTCAATATTATTTGTGATTACTTCAAATGTGTTCGTTCCACACGTTTCTTAATCATGTCTGGACAAAATCCGATGATAGCCTATGTAGCAACAGATCTTTTGATATATCCAATACTAAATATCTTAGGAATAACTCCTTTATTAAAATATTTTTATTCATCTCCTTGGCTAGGATTTTTACACGGAATTATATTAACAAGCTTAACTGTATTTATAACTATGTTTTTTACTCGTATCAAATGGTATTGGCGAACTTAAAATAAAAGATGAAACAATAGTATCTTTTATTAAGTATATTTTTCAAGTTCAAGCAAACATTTTGCCCTAAAACAACTTTCTTTTACAAGGAAATCAATAGCTTTGTAAAGCAAAACCTATTTTATATGGAAAAAAGATACTATAAAAAATCACTAATGGCAGGAGTAATATGCGCAATGGCATGCAGTAATCTCCTTGCACAAGAAACTGAGTTTGATTTATCGTCACAACGACTGGAAATCCAACAAGTGTTGCCCGTTCCCGGAAAGAAGATAGACCATCAGGGAATTATCATCAATCCGACTCCCCACAAACTAACAGTAGATCGAAACAATATATTGGATATTGCTGGTGGATTGGTTCTTAAAGATAAACAAGAAAAATTTGCAGAAGATCTGAAATTTCTTACTCTGACAAAGAAAGGAGTGAAACTAACTATCGATTTTGGAAAAAAGGTAGCACTTAAGCAAGGGGTCAGGGAGATTTCTGGAGCTTACACCATGCGTATTGACAAAAAAGGAATTACAATCGTTGGATATGATGAACGAGGAGCTTTTTATGGCATCCAAACCTTGCGCCAACTTATAGAAAGCCCTATCGCTGCAGAAAAACAATTACCTTATTTGGATATCAACGATTATCCAGACTTACCCAACCGTGGTGTAGTAGAAGGTTTTTACGGCACGCCATGGTCACATCAGGTACGTATGTCATTAATTGATTTCTACGGAAAATTCAAAATGAATACTTACTTATATGGTCCTAAAGATGATCCATTTCATAGTTGTCCGAACTGGAGACTTCCTTATCCCGAAAAAGAAGCTCAGAATATCAAGGAACTGGTTCAGGCGTGTAAACGGAATCGCGTAGATTTTGTATGGGCCATCCATCCGGGGCAAGACATCAAATGGAACGAAGAAGATTATCAGAATCTGGTCAATAAGTTTAACTGGATGTACGACCTGGGAGTAAGAGATTTCGCAATTTTCTTCGATGACATTTCAGGAAAAGGAACCAATCCGTTAAAACAGACAGAATTACTAAACCGTCTGACTGATGACTTTGTAAAAGCCAAAGGTGATGTATCTCCATTGACAGTCTGCCCGACAGATTACTCTAAGCTTTGGGCTAATCCGACTCCACAGGGAAGCCTGGCTATCTATGGAAATAGTTTGAATCCAGATATAAAAGTATTCTGGACAGGAGATGTGGTATGCAGTGACCTGACTCCGGAAACAATGGAATGGATTAACTCACGTATCAAAAGACCGGCATATTACTGGTGGAACTATCCGGTAACCGATTATATCCGTAACTTCATTCTACAAGGTCCCGTATATGGTCTGGATACTTCGCTGACCAAAGAAAATGTCTGTGGTGTTGTCAGCAACCCAATGGAACACGGTGAGGCTTCCAAGCTTGCTTTGTACGGAGTTGCAGACTACACATGGAATATCGCAAACTATAATCCTATAGACAGTTGGGAAAGAGGATTGCAGGAGTTGACTCCAAAAGCCAAAGATGCTTACCGTACATTTGCCATTCACTCCAGCGATACTGAAAATGGATATCGCAGGGATGAGTCTTGGGAAACTAAGACATTCCGGATTGCAGAATGGAATGAAGCCACTGCTCAGGCTCTTAAAACAGAATTTGAAAAAATAGAAAAAGTTCCGGCTGAAATGGAACAGGGATGTGAGAATAAAGCTCTGCTGCAAGAACTCCGTCCGTGGCTGACAGAATTCGGGAAGCTGGGAACAAGAGGGAAACAAGCTATTGAACTGGCTCAAATTTATCGCTCAGGCAACGACGACAGTAGCTTCTGGAACAAATATGTGCAGAACCTGATGAGTAAAGAAGATCGTAAAGCTTATGAAGCTCATAAATCCGGAACACTCAAACTGCAACCGTTCTATGAAAATGCAATGGACGATATGGCTCATGGATTTTTAAAGAAACTGCTGGGTACAACACCTAAAGATTATAAAGGCATTGGTTCGTTTGGTAACTCTGGTACAATCCTTACCAAATTAATGCTTGATAATGACACTACGACTTACTATACATCAGGTATCGGACAAAAAGAAGGCGACTGGATTGGAGTAGACCTGAGAGACATCCGTGACGTGACAGAAATATCAATCCTGCAAGGACGAAATTCTGTAGACGATGTAGACTACTTTGACCATGCGATTCTAGAATGTTCTGCTGACGGCAAAACATGGACTCCCCTTATCAAAGAATTGAATAAGCAATATGTCATCAACTGGAAAGGAAATGCTGTAAAAGCACGTTACGTACGACTGAAAAGACTGGAATCTGAACGCAAAAATTATGCTTCTGTCCGCTCTTTCGAAGTCAACCCGCTTCATGTTGAAAATCTAGGATTCAAACCGGAGTCAGAGAATCCACAACAAGTTGTTTATGCATTCGATCAAAATCTGTCTACTTTTTATAAGGTTTCTAATGCATTAACTTTCGAAGTTCCTCAAGGAACAAAAACTTATACATTATTGATGGATAAACTTTCAGCTCCGCTCAAAGTCAAACAATTTGATAAAAAAGGAATATTGGTATCCGAAACAAGTATTTCTTCGCCTTTCTTCAAACTTGAACTGACAAACGATAAAATAACCAAAGTCACTCTGGAAGGCAAAGCTGAAATATTCGAAGTCGTCGCTAATCCTCAATAATAAACCGACTAGGAACATAAAAAGAAAAGGCATCATCCTCTTTCAAATCAGTAGAGGATGATGCCTTTCTTATAGTTGGAAATAAATTACTTATTTACAGTTTCCAGTACAACGTGGTTTGATCTGTTTAAAGAAATCATTACCCTTATTGTCAACCAGGATAAATGCAGGGAAGTCTTCTACTTCAATCTTCCAGATTGCTTCCATACCCAGTTCAGGATATTCTACACATTCGATGCTCTTAATGTTATTCTGAGCAAGAATAGCAGCCGGACCACCGATAGAACCCAAATAGAAACCACCATGCTTCTTACAAGCATCGGTTACAGCCTGGCTACGGTTACCTTTAGCCAACATAATCATGCTACCACCATGACTCTGGAACAAGTCAACATACGGGTCCATACGTCCGGCAGTTGTCGGTCCCATAGAACCACAAGCCATACCTGCAGGAGTCTTGGCAGGACCAGCATAATAAATAGGATGGTCTTTAATGTACTGAGGCAAATCTTCACCACGATCCAAACGTTCTTTCAGTTTAGCATGAGCGATATCACGACCTACGATAATAGTACCATTCAGTGACAGACGAGTGGCAACAGGATATTTATCGAGTTCTGCAAGAATTTCCGGCATCGGACGGTTAAGGTCAATCTTCACAGCATTACCTTCACCTGCCTGACGCAATTCTTCAGGAATCAATTCACCTGGATTTGAATCCAGTTTTTCAATCCAGATACCATCTTTATTAATCTTACATCTGATATTACGGTCAGCAGAACAAGAAACACCCAAGCCAACCGGACAAGAAGCACCGTGACGAGGCAAACGAATGATGCGTACATCGTGAGCATAATATTTACCACCAAACTGTGCTCCCAAACCAATACGGTGAGCTTCTTCCAATACTTGCTTTTCAAGTTCTACATCGCGGAATGCACGTCCGTATTCATTACCTGTAGTAGGCAAGTTGTCATAGAAACGAGTAGAAGCCAATTTCACAGTCAGCAAGTTCTTTTCAGCAGATGTACCACCAATTACAAATGCAATATGATAAGGAGGACAAGCAGCTGTACCTAAAGTCTTCATCTTTTCTACCAGGAACGGAACCAATGTAGCCGGATTCAAGATAGCTTTGGTTTCCTGATACAGATAAGTTTTATTAGCAGAACCACCACCTTTTGTTACACACAGGAAGTTATATTCCATACCTTCAGTAGCTTCCAGGTCGATCTGTGCAGGCAAGTTACAACGTGTGTTTACTTCTTCATACATACTCAACGGAGCATTCTGAGAATAACGCAAGTTGTTTTCTGTATATGTTTTATATACACCCAGTGACAAAGCTTCTTCATCACAGTATCCAGTCCATACTTGCTGACCCTTTTCACCATGTATAATAGCAGTACCGGTATCCTGACAGAAAGGTAAAACTCCTTTTGCTGCAACTTCAGCGTTACGCAAGAAAGTCAAAGCAACGTATTTATCGTTTTCGCTAGCTTCCGGATCATTCAATATTTTGGCTACCTGTTCGTTGTGAGAACGACGCAACATGAAAGAAACATCGTGGAATGCAGCGTTAGCCATTGCAGTCAATCCTTCTTTTTCAATTTTCAGGATAGGTTTTCCTTCGAACTCGCTTACAGACACATAGTCTTTTGTAAGCAAATAGTATTCAGTAGTATCCTTTCCGTGTTCAAACATCGGCTGATACTTGAATTCTGGTGTTGCCATAATGATAAGAAATTAATTGTTAGTTACTATGCCAACAAAGGTACGAAGTATTATCGAAATTTTTCCTTAATTAAGATAAAATCTTTGTTCCGAATGATTCAAAAACTCTGCCGTATTTCACTTTCATAATTCAGTAAGAGATTTACTGAAACTCTCCTACTCCATAGCTCTCAACAAATCTCTCTGCAAAATGTCAACTCCAGGAAATCCTACATAACGATCCTGAAGCTTACCATCGTAACTGATTACCAGATATCCCGGAATTCCTGTAATGCCATACGAATTACAAAGATATTCCCATTGTTTCTGAGTCAAACGATAATGTATACCATTTATTTCTGCAATAGCAGTCTTCCAGACTTCTTTTGGAGAAGATGGTCCTGTAACATAAACATATACTACATCTTTCGATGACATCCGCTGCTTTAGTACATTTACCGCAGGCATGCTTTTCCGGCAAGGACCACACCATGTAGCCCAGAAATCAACAAGTACAGCATTACCCCGATGCTGAGATATGATAGCAGGCAATATATCAGCTCCCGACACTAATGTATCCAACTCTGCAATAACATATTTTTCAGAAGCCTTTGCCCGTTCGGCAACAGCCTGCATGGTCTTTATCTTTTCCCTTACATATGCACTTATTTCCGGATGTTCTATCGAAGCCAGCATTTTTTTGTCTGCCGATTTCAGACGTTCTTCTTTAACAACATTCTGATAAATATTTCTTGCCTTTTTTATATCTTCCCACAAATCTAACGTTTCCCCCGTATCACGTTCCCGATACTGTAAGTAAGTCACATAATCGTAACCATATTTATCATAAGGAGAGTCTACAATCCCCTGTATTTTAGCACGGGCACCTTGCAGAACAAGAGCATTTATCTGCATATTTGCAGATACGTATTCCTTATACGCTTTACCAGCTCGTTGGTCATGGTCTAAATCCGATTCAAGTCTTTCCAGCTCAGACTGCACCAGTTTATTATATTCTTCATCAGATAAATCCAGCGTCTTACTTGAGAAATCAGGATCATCGTTAAGAGCCAGAGGATATCCCCAGGTAGCCAGTTCCGTATTCAACAAGGATTCAGCTCCATCAAACCAGGCTTTCTGCTTCTGGTCATACTCATCCTTCAACAAACGGGAAGCCGACATACTCAATCTGGGAAGATGAATATACACAGTCATTTCTTTACCTGGTAAAAGGAAAAGATCCAACTGTGCCTTATTTATCTGAAGTTTTGCCCCTCCGGCGAGCAGCAAATCGGTTTCAATATGAAAAGAACCATCCTGACGTACCTTTACAGTCTTTCCCCAATCATTATAAAACAGCCAATCTGAATGACGAAAAACAACATCCAAGGCAATTTGAGGATCATAACCTAATATATAACCGTTTATTATAGACTTACCCGCTTTTAACTGGGGAGCAGGCAAATCCTGACTTTGCTCCAGATGATTAGTTTGTAAAAAACTTGGTATATATACATAGGGTTCTGCCTTACTTAGTTGTACTCCCCATATAATCCATCCTTCTTCTTTCTCTACAAAATCAACAGCATGCACCTCTGCAGGAATCGGAGCAAAAGAAAGAGTTACATGATGCTTCCCCGACTTCGAAATAAGCTCCGGCTCGGTTTTTCCATCAATAGACACCCCTTCAGCCTCACGCAAGCTAAATTCTTGCTGCGTGGTACGCAGACATGTTTTCGAAGAGATAACAGCAGCTTCTCCCGGCTCACCATACAAAACAGCATCTACCTGCGTCTGCTCATCCGTTAATATGATTTTCTTTATTTCTATTTTCGACGTATTTGTCGTAATATAGCACGGGCGGCTAACTTCTCTTTTACGATAAGTTCCCGCCTGTAAAAACGAAAACATACAACTAAATACAAAAAATAGCCATACGCCTTTCATAAATCACATTCTTTTTAATTATATATATTGCTTAAACGAGCAACTAATTCATTTCCAAGTTCAGTCTTCACTTCTATATGCTTCAAAACGGCTGTTACAAAAGGATTACTTTCGAACACACCGCGCACTTGTTCAAAGTCAAGCATTTGCTCTTCCTTACTACCATCAGCACCAAAGCCAGTCATCGAAGACAAAGAAAATTCTTTCTTTGCATCTTCATATACCATCTTATCCAGCCATACCACAGACTGTTGCCATTGATGCACAATGTTTATAATATCCTTTGCAGTTATTGTTTCGGCATCTAGTCCGTAGAACTCCAGCATTTTTCCATACGCCCAAGTCCATTCATAGGTATAATAATTGGCATGCATTTCTGCAAAACGGTCATGTATCTGATCAACAGTATGCAAAACACCTGTTTCTATATCGCTCATCAATCGCTCTATCTCTGTTTTTGGAGCTATTAAGCCAGAAATGTCAACCCATTCACCTTGTCCGATCGAAGTATCCGGCAATAAACGCTGGCGTACTTCCTCATCATTCTTAAAATGTATTTCCTCCAGACGCTTGATAACCGAATTACCCAGGAATTTATGAATAGCTGTTTCATAAAACTTGATACCTTTATTCAACGCCGAGTTTTTAATCTTTGCGCTCTGATAAGAATATGTTTCCGAAGTTTCTCCCGATACTCTTTCCAACTCTTTCAGAATACTCCGTCCTTTCATCATCTTCTGAATTGTATATGGACTGAGCAAATTATAATTAATCTGATCCAGACGGAAAGGATCTTTACGCAAATCACGTTTCGGCCATTTCTGTGCATCACGAATTGTGCCGACGCTACGAAGATTAACCCCCGGAACCAGATAAGTCGTATTTTTATCCTCTATCAAATAAGAGAAAGGTAAATCCGATGTATCAGGATGATTGACATGACGTCCCATTACAAGTGAAAAGGCTCCGACACGTGCAGGCCAAAGGATATATGAATCCGAAGTAGTCTTAGCACCTCTTTCCAACGCTCCCTGATGAATCGGCCCCAGCTTATACATATGATTACTCTGGTTAGATCCTGAACCCGCATTCATAAATGAAAACATCCCGGCAATCAGCAAAGTTGACTTATGATGAGTCACCGTAAACGGTCCGGCGAAAATAGCACATGCTTCTCCATTTTCCTCCTGACAATTGCTGAAAAACAAAGAATCCGAAGCCGAATAATTATGCCCCATATGACAAGCCTGTCCCACAAAACAGCGAGTCATCATCGTGCCATCCTCTATATGCGAACCACTGGAGATAATAAAATCATCACATACCACTCCGTAACCGATATGTACTGGATCGTCAGCATTACTGTTAATACTACCGTTCTTCAGTCTGCCAGCTCCCTCTATTTCACAATAGTCACCAATACGCACATTTTTAATATATCCCGAATTGACAATCGTAACGTGCGAACCTATTGTTCCTCTATCCGAAGCATGTTCGTCTGCATAAGCCTCAACCAACGCTTTCATACGTTCAATGAGCTGCGGACGATGACGGTAAAGTGCCATAATATATGCCTGATGTGCAGAAAGACGGTCATGAATCATAACCTCACGTCCTCCTGTTTCATTCAAGACAGACACCTCTACCCCATTTCCAAAACGAGATTTCCGGTCTACCAGAATAATATCTACATTCTCGATAAATGTATATGCCCCAATCTCATAGTTAGCAATGTAATTCTTTACATTTTCAATGCAACAATTATCTCCTACAGTCACATTATGCAGAGTCACATACGATAATCCGGAATGCTTACAGATACCTCCCGGCAATGTAAATTCGTGTTCAAATACTCCCAGACACACCTTTCCGGAAAAACGAGCATGATGTACGTAGTCAGGAGTGAAACGTTCAGCCACCCGTACATTCTTCCAGTCGGAAGCCGAACAAAGCTGCGATTCCAGCCTGTTTATTTCTTCATCAGTCAGCGAACGGTAATTTATCATAATTATTCTTCATCATAAGTTTGATAAAGGAAATCATTATAAGGATACTTCTGCACATGCAACTCTCTTACTTTCTTATAAACAATTTCCTTCAGTTCATCGATATTCGTTTTATTACGAGCCGAAATAAAGATACAATTATCATTCATCTTAGCCATCCATGTATGCATAAGCTCTTCCAGCGTAATATTCTCCTTCGTTTTCGGAGTCAAATCATCTTCAGCCTTTTCTACATAGGTATACGCATCTATCTTATTGAATACAATCATGGTAGGCTTTCCTCCTGCTCCTAAATCAGCAATTGTTTTATCTACCACCTGTATCTGCTCCTCAAAATCAGGATGAGAGATATCTACCACATGAAGCAATAAATCAGCTTCACGCACTTCATCCAGTGTAGATTTAAACGAATCAACCAAATCAGTTGGAAGTTTACGAATAAAACCTACCGTATCGGAAAGCAGGAAAGGCAAGTTTTCAATAATCACCTTACGTACTGTCGTATCAAGAGTAGCAAACAGCTTATTTTCAGCAAAGACTTCACTTTTAGCCAATAAATTCATCAATGTCGATTTTCCGACATTCGTATATCCAACCAGAGCAACACGAATCAAACGTCCGCGATTTTTACGCTGAGTAGATTTCTGAGTATCTATTTCAGCCAGACGCTGTTTTAGTAAAGCCATACGATTCAAAATAATACGACGGTCCATTTCCAGCTGAGTTTCACCCGGTCCACGAAGACCAACAGAACCCTTACCACCTCCGGCTCCGGAACCACCACCCTGACGCTCAAGGTGAGTCCACAAACGTTGCAAACGGGGTAGCATGTATTTATATTGTGCCAATTCAACCTGTGTCTTGGCATTGGCAGTTTGTGCACGCATCGCAAAAATATCCAGAATAAGCGATGTACGGTCCAGAATCTTTACATTCAGCTCCTTTTCGATATTACGTATCTGTTTGGCAGAAAGTTCATCATCAAAGATAACCATACCCACTTCTTCTCCTTCTTCCTCCTTTTTCTGAAGAAGATATTCTTTAATTTCCTGCAACTTACCTTTACCTACGTATGTCACAGTATTGGGATAATCCATTTTTTGAGTAAAACGTTTTACAACCTCAGCTCCTGCCGTTTCTGCAAGAAAAGCAAGTTCATCCAAATATTCATTCGTTTTACGCTCGTTCTGTGTCTGGGTAATCAAACCCACCAATGCAGCCTTTTCAGTCTGCGCATCTGATATAACAAATTCTTTCATTCAGTATAGTTGTATGTCTAATTGTGGCAAATATAGCGAAAAAGCACGCACCAAGTATTTTATCAAACAAAAAATTAAAGAAACATTCATACAATAAGTATTTATCATACAGCCCCAAACATCATGCTATGTATTTTATGAAAATCATCCGAAACAATAAAACCCCGTCATCAACAGTTTAATGCCAATGACGGGGTTCTAAAATATCAGTGCTTATGCTTTAACTTAATCATCCAAATTCGGATTATTTATAATCTCCTTTTCTGGAATTTTAAATGTCAAGCGTTCATCTTTATAATCATAAGTTTGTCCAGGAAGCATAGCATCTTCTGCACAACGAGTAATACTCTTCTGGAAACGCTTCATTGTAAGCAATCCACGTCCTTCAGCCCATAATTCCAAACGCCAGTTAAAGTAAATTTCATCCAAAAGCCCTTCTTTACCCATCTGTTCTACTTTTGCGGCTGCTTCTGTATCACGCTCATCCAATAAAGCTTTCAAAGAAATTTTCGCATCAGAAAGATTATTCTCTCGTGCATTAGCTTCTGCATTTATCAAATACATTTCAGCGACACGCATATATACTTCATCGTCATACCATTCTCTATTTCCTAAGATACGCTTGCTGTTATAGAATTTCCACCAGTTTGTCAATTCATATTGTTCTCCCTTTTCATCTGTTTCAGTAAACCATTTTTTACGAACATCTGTATCCGGTATAGAATTATACAAATTAGTATCAATCAATTTTTCACCGCCGGCATACGCATAGCTATATGTAAACAAGTCCATATGTCCCCAGAATGTAGGCAGAGCCGGAGAGTTACTTGGTGTCAGATCAATAGCCCACATCCATCCAGGAATAGAAATAGAACTAAATCCTGAATTGATAACTTCCGTTCTATTCATCAAGGTAAACTCTTTCGAATCAATCACCTCTTGAGTCAATCGAGCCGCTTCTCCATTTTCACCCATCATAAGATAAACATAAGCCAGCATACCTTTTGCTACTGCCTGATTAATCTGGTCTTTTTGTCCTGAAGGACGTTCATATCCTTCAAGCATAGGAATAGCATCTGTCAAATCTTTAACAATCAGATTATAAACTTCTTCTACACTTGATTTCTTTGTAGCTTCCGAAGTTAATTGAGTACGATAAATAGGTATTGCTAAAGCTGTTTTATCTTCCTGATAAGGACGGGCATATAAGTTTACCAAGTTAAAATAAGAATGCGCTCTCAAAGCTTTGGCTTGTGCAAAATACACACCATTTTCTCCAGTAGGTTTCGCTTCATCACCTCCAGCAGCATCAATAATTTCATTGGCAGCTTTGATAAGACGATAGTAATATCTCCAGAATTGATAAGAGAACTGAGATGCTGTACGAGTTGAACAAGTCAAGTCACCAGCCAATTCAAACCAGCCATATCCTTTCATCATAATGACCATATCTCCACTCATCAAGTCTGTTGCTATATCAACAGCTTTCTGTCCGAAGTCATCATGACCTCCTACACCACCTGTAGACATTGCAAATGTTGTAGAATAAGTACCTAATGCTTGTCCCATCAATATATTGGTATTCCACTTAGCCACTTCTTCCAAATCACCAGATGTGATATAATCCGAAGGACTTTTTTCCAAAAATGAATCTGAACAGCCACTGTTTAGAAGCATCAAGCTTAAAGCAGCAACCGGAATGTATTTATTTAATTTCATAAACTTCTGATTTTATTTTAGTTAAAACTGAACTTTAATACCTCCCATAATTGTACTCAATGGGCTGTATTGGCTTCTGCCTGATTCTCCAGAGTCATTATTATTATCATTGTTGACCGTATCTCTACTACCTGAAGAAGCATTAGCCACATAACCTTTACGAGCTGAAAGGAAGAACAAGTTGTCTCCAGATACATATACGCTCAGACCTCCCAGGTGCAGTTTAGAAGTAATGCTTTGTGGGAAAGTATATCCCAAACGAAGATTAGACAGGTTCAGATAAGAACGGCTAGTCAAGAAACGTGTTGAAGTTGCATTAGCATAACTAGTACCGTCAGCACCTCCACCATAGTTATTGGTAAGTCGAGGAACATCTGTAATATCACCAGGCTGCTGCCAACGGTTTTCAATATCTTTATGCCAATTATGCTTTCCAGCCCCATCATTATGCATTAATGCCTGATAATTATAATCGTAACCATATCCTCCCAAGCTATATGAGAATGTCGCATTCAAAGTAAATCCTTTTGCATATAAATCAAAACCAAAACCACCTTGTAAAGCAGGTATTGCTGATTTATCAACAAATTTCTTAGTTGCTTGACTCCAGTCACTTGTCTGTTCTACTTCCAGTTTATTAATAGCTTTAGTTGATTTATAAGTTTCCATATCTGTAATCAACTCTTTAGTACCATCAGGCAATACATTATAATACTGATTATACATAGCGTATCCAGTCTGAGGATCTACACCTGCATATTCACGCATGTAGAAATCATACAAAGAATGTCCTTTTGCCCATCCATAGTAAGTGCTTAATTCCAAAGCCTTCTCTTTACCTGTAGTTTCATCAATAGGCATCTTAGTCATTTCATTCTTATAATATCCACCATTAACACGGAAATCGAATTTATAATCTTTCTTATTCAAAAGATGTGCAGTCAAAGAAAATTCTACACCCTGATTTACCAGCTCTCCATCATTAACAGGATAAGAAGCATATCCCAAAGAAGGAGCTACCTGCTTCATAAACAACATATCAGTTGTCTTTTTATGGAAATATTCAACTTCACCTTCAAGTATACCAGCAATATCAAATTCAATACCAGTATTAATAGTAGAACTTCTTTCCCAAGTTAAATCAGGATTACCTTTATAAACAAAGCTGAAAGTATAATTATCGTTCAAGTTGTTAATCTGATACAAATCTTCATATGGATAGTATCCAGCGACAACAGGACTTGTTATAAAATCCTGATTACCAAGAACACCCCAGCTCAATTTATATTTCAAATTCTTCAACCATTTGATATCTTTCATAAATTCTTCGTTAGTAATAGCCCATGCAGCTCCAACAGATCCAAATGTTCCCCACTTATGACCTTTAGCAAAACGTGAACTACCATCAGCACGAAGTGTTCCATGAATAAAGTATTTATTATCCCAGTCATAACGCAACTGACCAAAATAACTTTCAATCGCATAACCATAAGTATACGATTCCATATAATCCATCATAACAGCATTACTCCATTCTGTATTATCCGGACGAACCATTTTTGATTTAGCACCATATGATACGTTGGTTGTACTATTTGTTGATTCATGAGCAACAAAAGCTTCAAAATTATTTCTTCCAAAACTTTGAGTCCATGATAAAATCTGGTTAGCAGTAAAGTTCAAATAATTCACCTGAGTTTTCACAATTTGCCCTTTACCAGCACTATCACCATAATATGGATTTGTCAATTTGTTTTCAGCCTGACCATAATACTGCAAACCAACATTAGCAGTTGCTTTGAAGTGTTTCAAGAAACGAGCCTCAAATGAAGCATTACCATTAAACTGGTGTGTCTTGATTTCATCTTTATCCAAAAGCAATGCACCAGCAGGATTAATACCAGCAGCAAACGGACGGCTATAACCGGCATTCATACCATAATCGTATTTATTTCCTCCAATACTTGTATCTTGTACAATATTTCCGTTTTCATCACGCTCAAAAACAGGGAACAATGAAGGCATACCGTTTATAAACTGGAAACCATTGTTCGTATTACTATCAGACTGTCCCGGCTTATTGGTAACCATATATGCATACGATAATGATGTTGTAGCTTTCAACCAAGGAGCAATCTGATTACTCATATTGTTACGAACATTGAATCGTTCGTAATCCGAAGAAATATAATATCCTTCATCCTTCAGATAACTAAAAGCTGTATAATGGGTCATTTTCTCGTTACCACCTGAGATTTTAAGGCTAGCATCAAATTTCTGACCTGTTCTAAACAAATAATCCTCCCATTTTTCCGGAGTATATTTACGTGTAATGCCACTATAAAAACGTCCTGTAGAAGGATCAATCAACTTGTCACCATCTGCGTTCCACATATTATATATAGGAGCAATACCATTTTGTCCTCCGAACAACTGTTGTGAAGCCCATGTTGCAGCTGTAGCACGATCATATCCTTCCTTTACTTCCCCATAGCCACGTAAGCCTTCCCAAGTAAGCTCTGTAAATCTTTCCGGACTATCAATTACATCATAAAGCGGAGTCAAACGCATGTTTGCGCCATATTTAACTTCAGCATCAACACGTGTTTTACCTGCTTCACCTTTTTTAGTAGTAATCAAGACTACACCATTTGCAGCACGAGATCCATACAATGCAGTAGCAGTAGCATCTTTCAAAACTGTCATAGAAGCAATATCACTTGGGTCGATACCACTTAAATCAGCTTCAAAAGGAATACCATCTACAACATACAACGGAGAACGGCTAGAATATGCTGAACCTAAACCACGAATACGGATACTAGCATTACTTCCAGGTTGTCCAGAAGTAGACATCACTTGTACTCCGGCAACTTCTCCAGCCAATGCTTTAGAAAGTTCAGTCGGATTCTTCAACGAGATTTGCTCTCCACCAATTTCAGTAGCTGAACCTGTAAAAGAACGTTTGGTAGCTCCTCCATAAGCAACAACCATAACTTCATCCAATTGTTCTGAATCTGAACGAAGTACAACCTTAACAGTAGGCTTGATAGCTACTTCTTGGCTTTCCAAACCAATGAACGAAACAACCAAAGTTTTTGCCGGACTAGGCACATTGTTGATTGTAAAGTTACCGTCGATGTCTGTTACAGTACCTACAGTAGTACCTTTAACTAAGACAGACGCTCCAACAACCGGCAAACCGTCTTCTTCAGAGGTGACTGTACCAGTAACCTTTGAAACTTGCGCGTTTACCAGACCTATACCTATCACCAGGAAGGTCATTAAAAGCATCAATTTTCTTTTCATAAAATTCTCTCTTAAAGTTTAACTTTGAATTAATAATTTTTCATTAATTATATTTCTCGGTCGCAAAAATAGTTAAAAATGTAATAACTGTATACTTTTCGATAGAAAAAACTCAATATAAACCTTTTATTTTAACACTTACACCACGTTTTTTACACCAAAATGCTTCTATTTTCAACTCTAAAGCATTTCACTTTGTCATTATTAAAAGCTATATAAGAAAAAAACAAAATATAGAAAATGACAATAATTTCTTTGTTATTATTACGTTTTTCAAAAAAAAGCAATGGTTAATATTCAATTTCTAAGTCTATTTTTGTAAAGAGACCTATATGTTTTTTTTAGACCATCAATGCATATATATTCACTAATTGTATATATAAACGCAATAAAGATTATTTAAGATAAAGATATAATACTTTCACATAATAGTTGAAAATGAAAAAGATTAAGTATCGCATAGTTTATAACCGCAAAAAACGGTTAGATAGCCAGGGAAAAGCTTTAGTTCAAGTGGAAGCTTATCTATTAGGGAAAAAAGCTTATTTTTCTACTCATATTTATATTAAACCCGACCAATGGAATAGTCGTAAATCAATAATTTGCAACCATCCCCATGCTGAAGAATTAAATTACATGTTAGAAGAATTCATATTGAATTTGCAAATGCGTGAGATAAATGCTTTATATACTTTTAAAAAAATAAAAATTTAATAAAATTGATCCAATGAAAAAGATTTTGTTTTTAGCAACACTCCTGATCAGTGTTTTTTGTTTTTCATCATGTTCTAAAGACGATGAAGCTATCGAAGTAAATCAGTTAGAAGGAGTATGGGGTATGACTGCCGTTAACGGATATTACTATTATGAAGGTGAAAAAATTCCTTATAATGAAAACTTCAATCCTTTTGAACCTACAGATGACTGCGAAAAAATTACTATAGAAAAAACAGACGGTAATAAATACACTGTAACTCACTATGAATACTATAGTGGTACTTGGCGTCAATACGATAGTGAAAACTTCTACCTGGAAGGAAACAATATGATTCCGGAAAGCATGGAGGGAGTCGATGTATCTACCGCAAAAATACTTGAAGCCTCTTCAGACAGACTTGTTATCGAAACAACAGGAGCAGACGAATACGGTAGTTTCTATGATAAATATACATATACACGCATGGCAGAATAATCTGCATTTCAATAAAACAACACGAGAGAGGATGCTAAACAACATCCTCTCTCGTGTTGTTTTATTTATTCTTTATCCATAAATTTGTGATATCAAAATAATATCAATTAAATATGAGTTTATGGAAACAAAAGAATTAAATTTCAGAGGATTTAAAGCTAACGGATTTCTCATGCTGGCTATGCACCTGTTATTGATCTCAGGCATCATTATTTGCTGCTTTATGCAAATGACAACTCCATTCTTCATATTGGGTGGAGTACTCTTGCTTATCTGGTTTATTTTATTTGGTGGTTATATGCAACTGGAACCTAATGAAGCGCGTATCATGGTCTTTTTCGGGAAATATAAAGGAACTTTCAAAGAAACAGGATTCTTTTGGGTAAATCCTTTCATGAACAAGAAAAAATTATCCTTACGTGCCCGTAACCTTGATGTAGAACCGATCAAGGTAAACGATAAAATAGGAAATCCGATTCTTATCGGTCTGGTACTGGTATGGAAACTGAAAGATACATACAAAGCCATGTTCGAGATCGATTCACAAACTATGGCGAGCGATACGACCTCTTCTGGTAACGGCAAAGAAATCAGTGTTGGAAATGCTGTAGCCAATCGTATGAATGCTTTCGAGAACTTTGTAAAAATACAGAGTGATGCAGCTCTTAGACAAGTAGCCGGACAATATGCCTACGATGACAATGAAGCGGGAACCGATGAACTTACTCTACGTTCGGGAGGAGAAGAAATCAATGAACAACTGGAACAAAAGCTGAACGAACGTCTGGCTATGGCCGGCATTGAAGTCGTAGAGGCACGTATCAATTATTTGGCATATGCACCGGAAATCGCTGCCGTCATGCTACGTCGTCAGCAAGCTTCTGCTATTATCAGTGCACGCGAAAAAATCGTAGAAGGAGCCGTATCAATGGTGCACATGGCGCTCGACAAGCTTTCCCAGGAAGATATCGTAGACCTGGATGAAGATAAAAAAGCTGCTATGGTAAGTAACTTGCTTGTTGTGCTCTGTGCCGACGAAGCCGCCCAGCCGGTTGTGAACACAGGAACGCTGAATCATTAATCAAGAAAACGGCCAATGGCAAAAAAAGAGAATACGACTAAAAGTTTCGTTCTACGTGTAGATGCCGCAACGATGGAAGCTATCGAAAAATGGGCTGCGGATGAATTTCGCAGTACCAACGGACAACTTCAGTGGATTATCAACGAAGCATTACGCAAAAGCGGAAGATTAAAGAAAACAAAGAAAACTGATACAAAAGAAGAATAATATGTTCACCATCAATTTAGGTCCGTTTTCCGGAAAAAACACTCCTGAAATACATTATCATCCATCTATCGCAGATAGGATATTGGAAGGCACAGCAGCTCTCTGCCTGCTTTCTGGCATCGGAATAGTATGCTGGAATTATTTCCACACAGACATCCTCTCTGATTATGGAGTATATGGAATATTCATCAGTATAGTAGTATTTGCTTTATTGTTTGGAGGGGCCTATGCCCCCGTACGTTGTATCAATTTTCCGGTACGCATTGGAAAACATAATGTTGTCAAACAATATATACTGGTCATTAAACTCATACGTATCTTCAATATCTTTTTGACAATGTTTATGGTTGCAGGCATTTTATCTGACTATTATAAATGGGCAGCAATCTTAAAAGTTATTTCATTGATAATATGTGTTTTATCAATTGGCGTATATTATATACTGGCATTCCGATACAAGTAAAATTTACAAAATAAGAAAGGACAGCAAATTCTACTGAAAATCTGTACAAATAATTGTAACTTTCGTACAGATTTCTATAAAAAATTGCTGATGTTTTTATAAAAACATCAGCAATTTTTTTCTTAAACAAGTTTTCTTCTGTTTTTCCCTTTTGCACCCTTCACATACATGAGTTATTATACGATAAAAGGAAAATTCAATCACCCCATTTTTCAGTCTAGAATTGGAAATAAATAAACGGCTGTATGTCGCTGCTCTTTACCTGTATGACCAGAAATATCAGGGCTATCAGAATCAATGCCTGTCCTACCAACGGCATGCGTGTCATGCCACGGCTACATGCATTCTGCCAGCTATCCGGACACCAATGAAGCATATAGCCTATTCCCATCAGCACGAATACTTTCCAGTATCCTTCTACGAGTTGTACGAACAGTTCGGGATGGAAAGAAGTGAATATCTGACGAATCATCGATACTGAACCCTCGAATTCGGTGTTACGGAAGAATATCCAGCAGAAACATACGAAATGGAAGGTAATGATGACAGCAAAAACACGTCGCCAGCCGGTACTGCGGTAGTTCTTGGGGCGATGGAACAGACTGCGGATAAATTTATGCACGGCCAGAGCTACACCGTGAAGTGCTCCCCAGATAATGAAATTCCATGAGGCTCCATGCCACAGACCTCCTAGAAGCATGGTCAGAATAAGATTGATATAGGTACGTATCTTGCCTTTCCGATTTCCTCCCAACGAAATATACAGGTAGTCGCGCAGCCAGCTGGACAGAGATATATGCCAGCGATGCCAGAAATCGGTTACACTGTCCGACTTGTAGGGTGAATCAAAGTTTATCGGGAAACGGAAGCCCAACAGCAAAGCAATACCGATTGCCATATCACTGTATCCGGAAAAGTCGCAGTATATCTGTAAGGCATAGCCATAAACACCGAATAGGTTCTCTAAACCGGAATACAGACTGGGATTATCGAAGATACGCTCTACAAAGTTTATACTTATATAATCGGATATAACGGCTTTCTTAAATAATCCGCTCACAATAAAGAATACTCCTTGTCCGAACATTTCTTTCGAAACGAACAGGGGCTGACGGATTTGCGGAATAAAGTCGCGGGCACGTACGATGGGACCTGCTACAAGCTGTGGAAAGAATGAAACATAAAACACATAGTCCAACAGACTGTCGAGAGGCTTCAAATCACGGCGGTATACATCGATAGTGTAGCTGAGCGACTGGAACGTAAAGAAAGATATTCCTACGGGAAGGAAGATATCGAAAGCTTCATAATGGCCGTTCCACAACGGACAGAGTATTTCATAGAAAAAGTTAGTATACTTGAAATAGCACAACAACCCTAAATTGATACATAAGCTCACTACAACCAGCATTTTACGTTTCCAAAGAGTCTCGGTACGTGCCATTCTAGCGGCCAAGAGATAGTCGCTTACAGAAACGATTCCCAATAAAAAGAAATAGACACCGCTACTCTTATAATAAAAATAATAAGAGAAAGCTGATACAAAAAGCAGACGCGCTGTAGTACGTTTCTGCAAAAGTGCGTATATCAGGCTGAATCCGAGGAAAAGAAACAGAAACAGTCCGCTGCTGAATATCATCGGCTGCCGGGGATCGTAAGTCAGTATGTCTGCCAGTTTAGTCCAATCTAGTTGCCACATAATTATTGTATGCTTTTATAAATGCTTCATGTAATAATAATCCTTGTAAAGTATATCCTTCGCGGGTAAAATGTATTTTATCGCGCTGATACATTTTTGCTGCATTCCAGTTAAGACAGGCACGTTGCCGGCCGCCTACAATGTCGTACATATCCCAGATAGCAATGCCATGTTCACGGGCAAATTCCAACTCGTTTTCTACAACCAGCGGTGTACGTGGATTGATAACTCTGCCTCTTCTCCCGTTTCTGACATATGCTCCCGGAGGAGTTGTCATGAGAAAATGAACATCAGGACACGCTGTCTTCAACATATTTATCAGATGGCTCATAGCTTGTGTATGCTCCGATGCATTATAACGACGTGCGTGTGCCTCATTGGTTCCGAATGACAGTATGACCAGATCGGGATGTAAATCTACAATTTCACGAATGCGTTCCGGAGTAGAATAAGTCTGGCAGGTTGCTCCGTTTACACCAAGAATATGGTATACTATGCCGTTCGAACCTGTTTCCTTTGCTATTCCAGAGGTCTGGTACGATACAGGAATATGCTCTACTGCCTTTGCCCCAAAATCATCTTCCAGACAGCAACGCATTACATAGGGAAAAACATGACCTCTGACGTGTGAATCGCCTATATGTACAATACGTAACGGACGGTCTAATTCTCCGAGCTTTTCCCAAAAAGGATATAAAGAGCCCGCAGGATCTGTCAGTTCGTTTTCTGTAACATTCTTGAAAACATCGGGCATCGGGCTGTCTACTGCAACAAACTGCATGAGTTGTTTCATCTCACGGCTTGGATAGACAGGAGATGAATGTGTATCCGGCTTTGGACATACAGGTATAGCATCCTGTGCATACCCCGGTCTCACAACTAATAGTCCCAGAGCACTAAGCAGATAAAAAATCAGAACATTCAGCTGTTTCATAGTGCATTAATTTTCATATGCCTTACGCTTTTCGTATTGTTCCTTGTCGTACATCAGCGTTTCGAACAATATTTTTGCCAGATGTTTTCCTCCTCGGAAATTAATATGCGTATAGTCATAATTTGCCATTGCCGGTTTGCTGTTTACCATTTCTACCATACTTCCTTCCCCTCCCATCGCTTCGAACATATTCCAAAAAGCAACATGAGTATTTGCAGCCAAAGCCTGCTGGTAGCGGATGAGATTTTTTACTCCAGGCATAGTTCGCAACTCTCCGGTTTCTGTTTTATTTTCTCTGTCACCGATTCCGATTATCAGAATAGCTGCTTCAGGAAAAGCTTCTTTCAGATGTCTGACAACTTTCTCCATTTCGTGTGTGTAATAAGAATAGTTGGATACATTTTCGGAAGCGACATTCAATCCATATTGCAAAACAATCAGATCGTAGGTACGCAAGCGGTTGTATGCTTTCAAGATAGACAGAGGAATGCTGGCCAGTTGCTGTCCGCTACTGCCTCGGGTACTGAAATTATCGAGTATAACTCCTTCTTTCGAATCCATTGTAGCCGCAAAGCACCGGGTATTTTTTCCAGCCTGCAATACGTTCCAAGATACATTTCCTATTCTACCTTCTACCTGGGCAACCTGCATTCCCGTACTGTCGCCGGGGAAAATGTATTCTGTATCCTCACCTCCATTGACTTGCACGGACAGTTTTACAGAATCAGACGAAAAGAAATAGAAAGAAGATATATCGCATGTATCCAAACAAGAAGTATAATTTTTACCACCTTTCAGACTGACAGATGCTCCCTGACGAGGGATAAAATAATGATTGGATATATCTTGCATGGAACGATGAAAGGCTACGGAATCGGTTATAGCATGACTCTCCCACCCGCTGAAAGTGTGTTTTACAGTGGGACGGAATCCAGCAATACGGGAAGTTACAGGCACGTATCCTACACCTCTTCCTCCAAACTTCTGCTGGAACAGAGTACGTAAATCGGCTGTCAATATATCACCTTCTATAAAGGAATCGCCAAAATAAGCGATACGAACGGGACGATTGAGTGAAGCACGATTCTCCAAAGCTTCATAGAAAGCTCCCATTCCCAACTCTAAAGAATCTGCATAGTCTTCTATACAGGTCATACCAGCCTTACAAGTATCAACAAATATAGGCTTTGCCACAACAGGCAAAGGTATGGAATCGGTATCAGAAACTTCTTCGATTACAGGATCAGGACGTAAGTCGGATAATAAATCGACCTTACGCAAAGGACTCCCGTTAAAATTTACAGGAGGCAAATAATAGAGTGCCAATAGTCCGCAGACTACCAGTAATGTAAAGGCAAAAGTTATTGTTATTTTATTCTTCATCGATGATTCTTTGCAAACAGCTGCAAAGATAGAGGTTTTTTGAAGAATATAGGGGGTATTATCAAGGCTTTTCTTTTACTGACTGTAAAAAAGCATCTACCATCTGCATACCTTTCGGGGTAGTAATTCCTCTCATATGCAGGAAAGTAACTTCACTATAGATTTCTGAAATAGGGTAATTTTCTGTTATATCTGAATATATCAGCATTTCCATCTGCATCGACATTGCCTGATTAATAATGGCAAAATTTATATCATTACGAAATATGCCTTCTTCTACTCCCTTTTGGAAATGTACCAATGCCGCTGCATCGTTCAATTTCTGATGTTCGCGTATATATGTCAACACATTAGGATACTTACGTAAATCGCGGAAGAAAAGCGGATTTATCTGTCCCAACTCATTCAACTTACGCTTATAAAAAGCAAAGATTACTTCCAGAGCATTCTCAGCTCTGGAAGCAACTTCGCTAATGTATGTACTCATCTCTTGCTGGTGCATGGCAAACACTTCCAGCAAAAGCTGTTCTTTATCGCAGAATAGCTCGTAAAGAGTCCGTTTGGATATAGAAAGTGCGCACGCAAGACTGTCCATATGAACATTCTTGATGCCAGATTTGGCAAAAGCACTAGAAGCTTCTAGTATTACTCGTTTCCTCAGCTCTGCTCTGTCACACTTATTTCTCTTTACGCCTGCCATAAAATACAATTAATGAATAATGCCTAACTTCGATGTTTTTACAAACTCTATAATCCGTTCGATTTCCGGACTATTAGGAACTTGTTCCTGAATACGAAGCAATGCATCGTGCTGAGAAGTATTTGCCTTATACAGAATACGATATGCCTGAGCAATATGTTTAATCAGAGTTTCAGAGAAACCAGCAAGCTCGAGCACTTTCGTATTTATGCTGTAAAAAGCAATAGGTTCGTGAGCTGCCACGATATAAGGAGGAATATCTTTGATAAAACGGCATCCTCCCTGTACCAGAGAGTAACTTCCCAAACGTGTGTTACCCTGCATCAGCACATTGGATGTAAGAATCGCACAGTCCTGGATAATACAATTACCAGATACCTGCGAGCCATTTCCGATAATACAATGATTTCCAACTTCAACATCATGTGACAGACGTGCACCTGTCATAATGAAGTTTCCATCGCCAACGCTTGTAGCATGTCCGGCATGTGTACCACGAATAATCACAGCATTTTCACGGATTACATTATTATTGCCAATATAGGCTAATGTATCTTCACCTGTATAAGCAAAATCCTGTGGAACTGCAGCAACAACAGCTCCCTGATACACTTTATTGCCATTTCCCATGCGAGTACCACTCATCAAGCTGGCATAAGGCATAATCACATTATCGTCGCCTATCTCGACATTTTTGTCGATATAAGCAAACGGATGTACCGTAACGTTTTTCCCAATCTTGGCAGACGGGTCAACGTAAGCTAAAGGACTAATCATAGTTTCTTTCATATTTAAGGTTAATTATTCTCTTCCTCCTCCCAAAGCACTATACAAGTTTATAACAGCTTGCATACGCTGGAAATTATCAGAAACCTCGCTCAGCTGTGCACTCAGCAAATTCTGCTGTGCTGTCAGAATTTCCAGATAAGTGGCTTCTCCACTCTGGAACAAAGCTTTGGTATAAGTAACAGCTTTATCCAACTGTTCTACCTGTCCACGGTCTTCTATAAGTTTCTTGTTCTGTGTATCATATAAGAACAATGCATCACTAACTTCCTTACCAGCTTCCAATATCGTCTGCTGATAGTTCATCTTGGCAATTTTTTCTTCTGCCTTAGAAACTTTCAAATTGGCTACCAGTTTGCCGTTATTGAATATAGGTTGAGCCAATGAAGCCAGTGCCTGCAACATAAATTCACCTGGATTAACTACAGATATACCTGAACCGTTTGTCCATCCGGCTGTTCCTGTTATGTTTAAACCTGGATAGAATGCTGCACGGGCAGAGTTCGTGGTATAATAAGCTGCTGCCAATGTCATTTCTGCCATCTTTACATCAGGACGATTTTCCAGCAACTGCAATGGTACACCGGCTGTCAATTCTTCAGGCATTACCTGTTCGCCCAGAGTATTACGGTCGATAGTTTGCGGAGCTTTAGCCAGTAATACAGCCAGAGAGTTTTCTATTTCGCGTACCTGACGTTTCAAATCCATCAGCGAAGCTTCTACCTGATGACTAGCAGCACGCATTTGTGCAACTCCCGCTTCGGTTGTCATACCAGCGACTTTCATAGCTTCCATTACACGTACATTTTCTTTGTAGATGGCAGCAGTTTCTGCTGTAATTTCCACCTGACGGTCGAGCATCAGCAACGAATAATAGATATTGGCTATGCCACAGATAATCTGTGAACGTACTGCCTGTTCCGCATACTTGCTTTGTTCATAAGCAACTTTCTGTCCACGTTTTGTATTGAGAATCTTGCCAAACAAATCGATTTCCCAACTTGCAACAGCTGGAAGTTGATAAGCTTTTACATAACTTCCTCCTCCCATACTAGTTATTGTTCCTTGAGGAGCCAAGTTTATAGAAGGCAGATACGAGAGTTTTGCAGCAGTCAGCATCACTTTTGCTTCCTGTACACGAAGAGCTGCAGCCTGCATATCTACATTGTTTGCCAATCCTTCTTCAATTAAAGCCTGCAATTTTGCATCGCGAAAGACTTCTTTCCATGGCAAGTTTCCCATATTTGAAGTATCGGCAACCAACGTATCGGTAGCCGACGCCGGGTCACGATAGATGCCTGAGGCATCTATCGATTCCGGACGATCGTAAGCTTTATAGATGTGACAACTGCTCATCATGGCAGCCAGACACATCGCACCTAATATTTGTTTTTTCATTATCGTCTTTATCATTTATGAGTTTTAGCAGTAGGAGAATATTGTTCGATTTCAGCCTCTACTTCACTTTCGTCAAGGCTATCCCATTCCATCGGCTTAATCTTCTCCTGTAGCCATTGGAATATAACAAACAGTACCGGAACGATGAAAATCTGAAGAATCATACCGATTAACATACCACCGATAGTAGAAGCTCCCAATGTACGGTTACCATGAGCACCTACTCCCATTGCCAGCATCAATGGAATCAAACCGACAATCATGGCAAGTGAGGTCATCAAGATAGGTCGCAGACGGGCAGCAGCTCCTAAGACAGCAGCCCAGGAAATACTCATTCCCTGCTTACGACGGTCGAGGGCAAACTCTACAATCAAAATCGCATTCTTTGCCAACAGACCCATCAACATAATCAAGGCAATCTGCATGTAAATGTCATTCGACATGGATCCTAAAATCATCTTCAGTGCCGGAATGCTTCCTAAAGCAGCAAATCCGTTGACGAAAATGAAGCTACCCATCAAACCGAAAGGTACTGACAGCAATACTGACAATGGAAGGATGTAGCTTTCGTACTGTGCACTCAGCAACAGGTAAACGAATACAAAACACAATACAAAGATGATACCGGTAGAACTACCGCTGGTTTGTGCCTCTTCACGTGCCATACCACCTAATTCATAACCAAATCCTGTAGGTAAGTTTTCCTTAGCAACTTCAGCAATAGCCTGCAATGCCTGACCAGAAGTATATCCTGAACCTGGTGCTACCATGACTTTGATAGAAGTATACAAGTTGAATCGGCTGATGACATCCGGACCATATACTTTCTTCATGGAAACAAACTGAGTAATCGGTGCCATCTCACCATTGCTGCCTCTTACCTTGATGCTGTTCAGCGATTCAAGATTTTTGGTTGCTTCGGGCTCTGCCTGAACCATTACACGGTACATCTTACCAAAACGGTTGAAGTTGGAAGCATACAATCCTCCGTAATAACCCTGCATGGTAGAAAGGATATCGCTTGGGCTGATACCTGCTTTCTTACAAGCTGCAGCATCAATATCCAACTGGTATTGCGGGAAACTAGGATTGAAGGTAGTCTGTGCACGGCTGATTTCCGGACGCTGTTCCAATGCTGCAATGTAATTGTTTACCACTTCGAAGAAATGATTCAGATCACCACCTGTCTTATCCTGCATGTTCAACTCGATATCGCTCGAGATAGAATAACCCGGAATCATCGGAGGAGCAAAGAACAATACCTGCGCATCTTTAATGACTTTCTGTGCACGCATAAACAATGTAGCTACAACTACATCCGAATTCTGCATCATAGAACGTTCTTCCCAGTCTTTCAGCTTGATGATGACAGAACCGTACGAAGGACCCTGACCGCCGATAAATCCGAAACCTGAAATTACGGTACGTGATTCAACTGCCGGATCGGCTGCAACCAAGCTGTCTACTTTTGCCAAAACTTCCATTGCACGTTCCTGAGATGCTCCAGGAGGTAAAGTTACAGCACCCATGATTGTACCAGTATCTTCATTAGGCACCATACCTGTCGGAGTGGTATTCATAAAGAATATCAGCAAGACAATAGATGCACCTACCAGACCGAACGACAACCATTTTTTATGGATAAAAAATACAACACGTTTCTTATAGCTCTTCAATACTGAATCGTATGCCGTATTAAATGATACATGGAAACGATCTATCAACGACATTTTTTTCTTTTCACCATGTTCGCCTGTATGAGGTTTCAGGAATAACGCACACAAGGCCGGAGAAAGGGTCAACGCATTCAAAGCTGAGAAACCGATAGCAATAGCCATAGTCAAACCAAACTGGCGATAGAATGTACCAGCTGTTCCTCCCATGAAACTTACCGGAACGAACACCGACATCATGACCAGTGTAATAGAAACGATAGCTCCACCCAGCTCGCTCATGGCATCGATAGAAGCTTCACGAGCCGACTTGTATCCCTGGTCTAACTTAGCATGAACACCTTCTACCACCACAATGGCATCATCGACTACAATCGCAATAGCAAGCACCATTGCCGACAAAGTCAGCAAGTTCACACTAAATCCAATCAGTTTCAAAACGAAGAAGGTAGCAATCAATGCAACCGGAATGGCAATAGCCGGAATCAATGTAGAACGGAAGTCCTGCAAGAATACATATACAACAATAAATACCAAAATAAAGGCTTCTATCAATGTTTTGATTACCTCATGGATAGATGCGAACAAGAAGTCGTTGGCATTTTGCGCGATATTGATTTTCAATCCGGCAGGCAATGATTCTTGTGCCTTGGCCAAAGTAGCTTCCAGATCTGAAATAGTCTGGGTAGCATTTGTTCCAGCCATCTGATATACAATACAAGTTACAGACTTATGCCCATTTACCATATTGTTAAACGTATAGGCAAGACGTCCTAACTCGATATTAGCAATTTCTCCCAGACGGAGAACCTGTCCGTTAGGCAAAGCTTTTACTACAATATCTTCAAATTCTTCAATCTGCTGCAAACGTCCTTTATAACGGATTGTATACTGGTAAGTCTGATTACCACGCTCACCAAACTGTCCCGGAGCTGCTTCTATATTTTGCTCAGCCAATGCAGCCGAAACATCTGTAGGATTCAGTTTATACTGAGCCATGACATCCGGCTTCAACCAAATACGCATAGAATAGTCCATCCCCATCACATTGGCATCACCCACACCGTTTACACGCTTGATTTCAGGAATCAAGTTGATATTGGCATAGTTTTCCAAGAACTCAATATTATATTTGTCTTCCGCGTCATATATAGAAAAGATCAAAAGCATTGAGTTCTGACGCTTCTGGGTTGTCACACCAACTTTTGTTACTTCGGCAGGCAATAGTCCCTGTGCCATTGAAACACGGTTCTGCACGTTTACAGCTGCCATGTCCGGATCAGTACCCTGCTTAAAATAGATATTGATATCAGCTGAACCACTGTTTGAAGCGGTAGACTGAATATACATCATGTTTTCTACACCATTGATCTGGTCTTCCAATGGCGCAATAACGGAATTCAACACGGTCTGCGCATTGGCTCCGGTATAAGTTGCACGCACCGAAACAGTAGGAGGTGCAATGTCCGGATACTGTGTCACCGGCAATGTAGCAAGGCCGATTATACCCAGGATAACCATCAAGACAGATATTACCGTTGACAGTACCGGACGATTAATAAATTTATCTAGTTTCATTCTATTCCTTAATAATATTATACGAATACATTATTCTCCTCACACAATCAATTGAAAGCAGTCTGGATATTTCCATCACGCTGATCCTGGAGGGCTTTTTGATATTTAGCTTCTTTTTGAGCAACAGTAATAGGAACGATCTTCTGTCCATCCTGTAAAGTTTGAACACCTTCCACTACTACCTTATCTCCTTCCTTCAAACCGCCGGTTACGATATAATTCTTACCGTCGTTCAAGTTAGAAACCTGTATTTCCGTATGTTTCAGTGTACTGTCTGCCTGCAATACATAAGCGAATTTCTTATCCTGAATTTCCTGTGTAGCTGTCTGAGGTATCAAAATAATATTATCCATTGCATAAGGGAATACAACATTTGCCATACCTCCACTACGTAAAATATTTTGCTTGTTCGGGAAAATAGCACGCATGCTAACAGAACCTGTAGTCTGATCGATAACTCCACTTACAGCATCAATTTTACCTTCTGCATCATACATAGTACCATCAGAAAGTTGCAGTTTTACTGCCGGCATTTTTTCCAGCTGTTCTTTCAATGTACCACCAGCTTTTGTCAAAGCCAACAACTGTTTTTCTGTCATAGAGAAATATACATACATATCACCAATCTGAGAAACAGTTGTCAATGGTTGAGCTACCGATGCACTAACCAAAGCACCTACACGGTACGGGAAAGTTCCGATAACACCATCAGACGGACTTGTAACTGTACAGAAGCCTAAATTTTGTTTTGCAGCAGCATAAGCAGCTTCAGCCTGCGCCAGATTAGCCTTAGCTGTCAGTAAATTATTTATAGCTGTCTGATATTCAAAATCGCTGATAATCTTCTGTTCATGCAGCATCTTCTTATTTGCTTCTGTTTCTGTAACAGTCTTTAAATTAGCTTTGGCAGATTCTACGCCAGCCTTAGCCTGATCGTAAGCAGCCTTATACCGAGTTGGATCTATTTGGAATAAAGCCTGACCTTTACGAACTGTAGCTCCCTCATCTACGCATAATTTCACTATGAATCCTGACACCTGAGGACGAATTTCAATATCCTGCAAACCTTTGATTGTAGCCGGATACTGAGTGGTCTGGCTACTAGAAGTTACTGTAACCGATTGCACAGCAAACTCGTTGTCACCCATTTTCATGCCGCCTTGGCCCCCACCACAGGCAGTCAAAACCGATAACCCTAAAGCCATAAGGGAAATTCGGCTAGAAAAAAAACTTCTGTTTCTTTTTACACTCATATTCATATTATAAAAAAATTAATGTTTTTCTTACCCTCGTTTTATCGTTTCAATAGAAAACTTTTTCAACCTGATTAGTTTTTAACCGTGCAAATATAATGAAAAAATCACTCACAAAACCAACTGTTTAACTAACAATAACCATAAAACTAGAATAGTTATTACATATAGCCAAATTAAAACGACTAATTGACAAATATTATCGACAGAAACTTCTCCACATTATACAAATTACAGTTTTTTTAAAGAAAAAATCTTCCATTTGTTATTTTATTCCTACATTTGCGCTACACATTAATTGATAATTCATAAAACCAATAAAATTATGGTCAAAATAACAAAAGAATCCGCTTTGCTCTATCACTCACAGGGCAAACCGGGTAAAATTGAGGTCGTTCCGACCAAACCTTATCAAACACAAAGAGACTTGTCATTAGCATATTCGCCGGGAGTTGCAGAACCATGTCTTGAAATCCAGAAAAGTCCTGAAACAGCATACGACTATACTGCTAAAGGTAATTTGGTTGCTGTGATTTCAAACGGAACAGCTGTTCTGGGATTGGGTGACATAGGTGCCATGAGCGGAAAACCCGTAATGGAAGGAAAAGGATTATTGTTTAAAATATATGCCGGCATCGATGTATTCGACATAGAAGTAAACGAAAAGGATCCTGACAAATTTATCGAAGCTGTAAAAGCTATCGCCCCTACATTTGGAGGTATTAACCTGGAAGATATCAAAGCACCCGAATGCTTTAAGATAGAACAACGCCTGAAAGAAGAACTTGACATTCCTGTCATGCATGATGACCAGCACGGAACAGCAATCATCTCAAGTGCCGGTCTGATCAATGCTCTGGAAGTAGCAGGAAAGAAAATAGAAGATGTAAAAATCGTTGTAAACGGTGCTGGAGCTTCTGCCGTATCATGTACCAAGCTGTATGTATCGCTGGGTGCACGCCTGGAAAATATCGTCATGCTGGATAGTAAAGGGGTTATTTCCAAGCAGCGTACCGACCTGAACGAACAAAAGAAATATTTCGCTACCGATCGTACTGACGTACATACATTGGAAGAAGCGATCAAGGGAGCTGATGTTTTCCTCGGACTGTCAAAAGGAAACGTGCTTACTCAAGATATGGTAAGAAGCATGGCAGACCATCCGATTGTTTTTGCTTTGGCAAACCCAACTCCAGAAATATCTTACGAAGATGCTATGGCATCACGCCCTGATGTACTGATGTCAACCGGACGTTCAGACTATCCTAACCAGATTAACAACGTTATCGGATTCCCGTATATATTCCGTGGAGCATTGGATACACGTGCTACTGCTATCAACGAAGAAATGAAACTGGCAGCAGTACGAGCTATCGCCGGTCTTGCTAAAAAGCCTGTACCCGATGTAGTAAATGAAGCATATCACGTCAACAACCTGACATTTGGTCCCGAATATTTTATACCGAAGCCAGTAGATCCACGACTGATAACAGAAGTTTCCATGGCTGTAGCTAAGGCTGCAATGGAATCGGGAGTCGCACGTAAGCAGATTACCGACTGGGAAGCATACAAGAATCACCTGCGTGAACTGATGGGACAAGAAAACAAACTGACTCGCCAGTTATATGAAACAGCACGTCGCTGCCCGCAACGCGTTGTATTTGCCGAAGGAACTCACCCCAACATGCTGAAAGCTGCAGTAGAAGCCAAGGCCGAAGGTATCTGTAACCCAATCCTGTTAGGTAATGAAGAAAGAATAGCTAAGCTTGCCAAAGAACTCGACCTGAATCTGGATGGAATAGAAATCGTAAATCTCCGTCACGACCGTGAAGCAGAACGCCGCGAACGTTACGCACGCATACTGTGTGAAAAACGTGCCCGCGAAGGAGCAAACTTTGCCGAAGCAAACGACAAGATGTTCGAACGTAACTATTTCGGTATGATGATGGTGGAAACAGGAGAAGCCGATGCATTTGTTACAGGTCTGTACACCAAATATTCAAATACTATCAAGGTAGCCAAGGAAGTTATCGGTATACAGCCGGGATACAACCATTTCGGAACAATGCACATCCTGAATTCCAAGAAAGGAACATATTTCATCGCCGATACATTGATCAACCGTCATCCGGATACCGATACACTCATCGACATAGCAAAATTGTCTGTAAAGGCAGTACGTTTCTTCAATCAGGAACCGGTTATGGCCATGCTTTCATACTCTAACTTCGGTTCAGATACTGAAGGAAGCCCGGCAAAAGTACACGAAGCAATAAACTATATGCACAATGAATATCCGGAACTTGCTATCGACGGAGAAATGCAGGTAAAATTTGCCTTGAACAATGCATTGCGTGATGAAAAATATCCTTTCACACGCCTGAAAGGAAAAGAAGTCAATACGCTTGTATTCCCTAACTTAAGTTCGGCAAATGCAACTTATCAGCTTATACAAAATATGAGTGAGACAGAGGTTATCGGTCCGATTCAGATGGGATTGAACAAACCTATCCACTTTACCGATATAGAAAGTTCTGTACGTGATATCGTGAATATCACCGCTATTGCCTGCATCGATGCAATAGTAGATAAGAAAAAGAAACAATGTTAAACCCTTTATAAAGGGAAAAGCTGAAATCGGGAAAATGACGAATTAAAATTCACAGAAGAATTACTTCATTTTCTGATTTCAGCTTTTCCTTTTTTATCCATAAACAAAAGCTATGAGAAAACCACTAACAAAAACCCAAAGTGTCATACTTACCCTGTTTTGGGCAGCTCTTTGTTTTGTAGTCCTGACTTCTTCTCCACGTATTGACGGACCGCTTATCACAATGCTTCTCATTTCAGGAGCTTTGGTATTTATTCCTATCGCTAAATCTATGAAAGACAATAAATAATAAGCATTTACACATATTTAATTCACAAAATCAAATATTTTGATATTTTTTCTTTGATTTTATTTATCAAATGTTGCACAAATAAATTTTTATCTATATTTTTGTCATATCAAAAATTGATCAATTTAGAAAATCAAATAATCCAACAACTAAATAGATAATTTATGAATGCAGCTAAAGTATTGGAAGATCTGAAAAGAAGATTTCCTAATGAGCCTGAATATCACCAGGCAGTAGAAGAAGTGTTAGGCACTATCGAAGAAGAATACAACAAACACCCAGAATTCGACAAAGTAAATTTGATTGAACGCTTGTGCATTCCTGATAGAGTTTATCAGTTCCGTGTAACTTGGATGGATGATAAAGGCAATATCCAGACTAATATGGGTTATCGCGTTCAGCACAACAATGCAATCGGTCCGTACAAAGGCGGTATCCGTTTCCATAGTTCTGTAAACTTAGGTATCTTGAAATTCCTTGCTTTCGAGCAGACATTCAAAAACTCTCTGACAACACTTCCTATGGGTGGTGGTAAGGGTGGTTCTGACTTCTCTCCACGTGGTAAGTCAAATGCAGAAGTAATGCGTTTCTGCCAGGCGTTTATGTTGGAGTTATGGCGTCATATCGGTCCTGAAACAGACGTTCCAGCCGGAGATATCGGTGTTGGTGGTCGTGAAGTAGGTTTCATGTTCGGTATGTACAAAAAACTGGCTCACGAATTTACAGGTGTATTGACAGGCAAAGGTCGTGAATTTGGTGGCTCATTGATTCGTCCAGAAGCAACTGGTTACGGAAATATTTATTTCTTGCTGGAAATGCTTAAGACACGTAACATAGATATTAAAGGTAAAACTTGTCTTGTATCAGGTTCAGGTAACGTAGCTCAGTACACAGTAGAAAAACTGATCCAACTGGGAGCAAAAGTTGTTACAATGTCTGATTCAGACGGTTATATTTATGATCCGGACGGTATCGACCGTGAAAAACTGGATTACATCATGGAACTGAAGAACTTGTACCGTGGCCGTATCCGCGAATACGCAGAAAAGTATGGCTGCAAATATGTAGCAGGTGCTCGTCCATGGAACGAAAAAGCAGATATCGCTCTTCCTTCTGCAACTCAGAATGAAATCAATGGCGACGATGCAAAAGCATTGATTGCAAACGGTGTAATCGCTGTTTCGGAAGGAGCAAACATGCCTTCTACTCCAGAAGCTATCCGTGTATTCCAGGATGCTAAAATTCTTTATGCTCCGGGTAAAGCAGCTAATGCTGGTGGTGTCTCTGTTTCTGGTTTGGAAATGACTCAGAATTCTATCAAACTGAGCTGGAGTCAGGAAGAAGTAGACGAAAAACTGAAGAGCATCATGAAGAACATTCACGAAGCTTGTGTACAGTATGGTACAGAACCAGACGGTTATATCAACTACGTGAAAGGTGCAAACGTTGCAGGCTTTATGAAAGTTGCAAAGGCTATGATGGCTCAGGGTATTGTATAATAATCGACAAACTTATTTCAAAATAAAAATCGGGTGGGAACAAATATTCTCACCCGATTTTTTATATCAACGGTCAAAACAGTATCAATGCAGAATCACATACATCCAAAAACAATAAGCCCTCCCCACCCATGCAAAGATTATACATGAAATAAGGAGGGTATATATCCAATTTTCAGATTATTTTTCCAAAGACAAAGATTGAGTACTCCAGTTATAAACTACCGTATACATCGTGTTGATATTCACGGTTTCATCATCCATCTTCCCCCATTCACCATTCAAAACATTCACTTCCGAATCCGAATTGGTCATCGACAACTGATAGCTGAAAGAAATACCTTCCGAATGAGGGAAATAAGCGGTTTCTCCATTTTGCAGCGATATACTCCTTTCATCCGAAGTAACTGCAAAACTATACTCCTGCAACCAATCACCCAACACTTCCGAAAGATCTAAACTTACCGCAAAAGTAATCATAGGAACCTGAACTTTCAATCCGGTAGTTTCACCCTGATTCACGACAAAAGGAACTTCCTTATAATAAACAGGCTCGCCTTTCTCTTCATTCGTCCACTTTTTCTCCACTCCATAGTTAGGACTATACACTTTCAGCACATAATCATCAGCCACATCTAACTCTATTTTATCCTGTATATCCTCGGCAGAAAGTGTGCGGAGCATCTCATTACCTTTCCATAGTTCAACAGTCCAGATTATATCATCTGTTGAACGTGAAGCAACTTCTGTATTTGTCTGCGCCTGAATTTCTATACCAGAAACCGACAGAAATCCTTCTCCTGACAGTACTATATCGTTTTCCTGCCGACAACTTATCAGCAGAAAAACAGACAATATCGTATATAGAATATTTTTGCTCATTATATTATTTATCAAAGATTAAAGAAATATCGTCGATTGTAAGTATACTACCATACCATACTGGGTCAAAGTTAGTCTCTTTATCTAACCAAATAGTATAACTTCCTTTTTGGTAAGACATATTTTCTCCTGTATTTATGGTAGAACTAAAACATATAAAAATCTTAGCACACTTTGCATACGATTTTCCATTTTCATAATTCAATCGTATAACAGCATTAGTCCAATCATTTTTTATATCAGAAGATTCATATGAGCTCTCTATAATAACATTCCCCTCAACATCTATCAATTGAACCAAGGCCCTATATGTATCAGAACCATAAGGAACATACTTATACCAAAAACTCAATGCTGTAGGACGCACATTAAAACTCCTATTTTTATCAATTGTATATTGGTCACCGATAGGAGTAGCATCAGTTCCTCCTGTATTAACCTGTACGGTTCCTGTAAATAATTCCCCTGCAACACGGTTCATCTCAAGGACATTACTTGGTAATGTATTTCCTCGTCCATTTCCTGTACTTCTTAATTCTGCAGCCCATGTTCCAGAATGAGCATTTTTAACAAACGATATAGCAGGAAAACTATTATAAATTTTAGCAAATGTACCTCTATTACGAGTTGTAAAATCATTATTAGTATCCCAAAAACTATCACTACCATTAGTCCAAGGATATATAGAATAAATGTTATCGGAAAACCATCCAGCAGAATGAACCTTTTGATAATACCATTCTTCCATATCAGAATTCGGTAACTGCTGCGGAGTTTCCAATTCCACATCTATAGGTTCTGTTTCGATACCTTCACGGTATACGGCACGTACCTGATATTGCTTATCAGCAGGATAGTCATCAAACTGTACCAAGCGGTCACAATCTATCCATTGCTCATCACCTTTCTTACGATATTGATATTGGATTTTCTTCGAAAGAGTTTCTACATCACCCGTTCTGATATCGCAACTGTCTACACTAAACTCCTTGCACCAGAAGTTTCCCGGATTCGTAACAAGATAAAATTCCGGCTTATTACAAGTAAGCGTATATACCCGATTGGCTGCAACATCTTCGCTTGCCCAACGGTTATTAGCCTTAACATCTACTTCCACAGTAGATGTAACAGTCGTTCCTTTATCTGTCATTAACTGAGGGATTAACGAAGTAAAGTCGAGAGTTGCTTCTGTCACTCCGATTGCCGGCAGTGAAATGCCCAGCGCCATTTCAACTGCTGATTTATCTTCCGCATTCGACAATACATATTCTCTACCCTGTTCCAGTCCGGCAAACTTAGCATCTGCCGAATTAAACTTCAGCTTCAGCTCCTGCAGAGCAGACGAAAGCTTCAGGCGGATAACAGCCGACTTCTTTTCTGTTTCGGCAAACGAAAGTTCGTTGTTAAGAAAATCATCTGATTCCAACTTCGGCTTCGGCAAATATTCTACAGGAATTGTTTCTGAAATGGAAACAGTTTCTGTTTCTAATTTCTCAATCGAAATACCTACTCCTGATGTGATATTGGATTCATCCAGTCCCAACGTTACCTTTACATGAGTCTTCACCGGAATATTGGTGAACTGCTCCTGTTCTGGAATATCATAAATAACCTCCTTACCAGTTCCTGACAAGCGTCCATGGAAAACCAGTTTTACAGAAGAACCTGCACGGAAATAAGCACTTTTTCCTGAATCAGCATCCAAATCAACAGATTCACTTCCTACGGAAACCGTTACGTAATAAGATTCATACATCTTGTTCAAACTCTCTTTATTGTAAATGACAGACAACAAAGAGTTGGCAACTGAACAAGGAACAGACACAGGTGTCATCTGTCCCTTTATTACTTCCTGTTCCAATAAATTTCCTGTATAATAAGGAGCATCCAAGGCAATTACCGGATTATCACCATAAGTAGCCGTCAAGTCATAAAGCCCTTCCAGTAGCAAGACAGATTCCTTGCAGCTACCTTTATATGCCGACTTATCCGTACCACTATATACCACTTTCAACTGAAACATTTCCGTCAACGGATCTTCCAGATCGGAAGGAGCTGTACGAGAATAAGCCTTGTTTTCTTCGTCAGTCAATGTAACAAGTAAACCAGTCTTGCCTGATAAGGCCGTTTCTTCATCCGACTGACATCCACTCAGTACCATACACAGTACCAGCGAACACAAGCAACCTATCCACTTCATATATTCAATAACCGATTTATTCATAACCTAATTCAAATTCATCTACCCATAAAGTACTGCCATCTCCAACCTGCCCGATTACTTTTTTACCAGCATCATCAAATTCACCACCATATCGGCTGGAGGTCGCTACAATAGCAATTTTGGCAGGTTTCGATTCAGTATTACTATACTTAATATCAAACTCAAATTTCGTATATTCAGTAACAGTCTCTGTACCAATAAACTCACCATAAGCTATTTCCTGTCCGGCATCATTCCATAATCTCAAATAAATATGGCATTGATCTGTTTTCAGATTTCCGGGAACAGTACCAGCGTATGTAATAGGCATTGATTTATATTTATAATACCCACTCAGTTTTGTAGGACGGGCTCCTGAATAAGCACGTCCAAACGACGGGCTCGACTCAGGTTTTCCTACATTCGTTTTATAAGTCCCGATAAACAAATTACCGGCAGCAGCACCAACCAATAAAATATCTCCGTACGTATACATTTTGGCAGCCTTTCCTTTATAAGCATCACTACCTGTAACAGGTACGGTACTCGATTCCTTATAAATAGTCACTCCCTCATTACCTGTAGCCCAATAAGCCTGCGGATCATCCAAATTATCAGCAACAGGGTTCGGATACCAAGTTTTTCCATCCTGTTTCCAAGTTTCGAAACTCATGTTGGGAAGAGTCACAATCGTTTCCGTCTGGAAAGAATATGCCTCTCCTTCACTACCTCCGACCAGTGCACGTACTTCATAATCCGTACCACTCTGCAACCCCGTAAGTTCGGCAGAATAAGAAGTGCTTCCAGTTTCAGTAATAGCCGAATTATCCAGTTTCGTCCATTCCTCATTACCTCTCACACGATATTCCACAGAAATATCAGTTCCAGCACGGAAACTTCCACTGATATAAGCCTTAGTAGCCCATGCATTTACTTTTTCTACAGAAGCAGCTACCGATGATTTCTGTACATCCACCGTCCAATCGCATATATATCTGCCATTACGGTAAGCCTTAAACACTCGTGGACGAGTAAAATCCGTTACTGTTGCCGGATCTGGATCTAATACTGTTTTTGAGCCCTCCAGATTTAATTTTTTAATCTTGATATTCCGGTAATCAGCATCTTCTGTGACATAGATAATAGCAACATGATTATATAAGTCCAATGAAGGAGCAGTACCCGACTGATTCTCCACCTCAATCACACGTTCAATTTCTTGCTTTACAGTCACCCTCCACTGATAATCCTGATAAGTTTTCAACAAGATTCTAACTGGATTCGTAAAATCAATAGCCGTATTGGCATTAGCAGGAAGTTCTGACAGCGAACTAAAACTGAAATTAGGAAAACCATTCGGTTTAATACATGCAGCAACATCCGGATAGATTGAAGCTTCCGTATTGGCAATCAGTTTCATAACAGGTAAACTGTCAATAAAAGCATCCTCCCCTATAGTAAGCTCAATAGTACGAGCCTGATTATTGAACACAGCCTCCCCTTGCATTCCTTCCACCTGAAATTCCTGAATTACTCCCTCAATATAAGGGTAAGGAATATCATTTTCTATACACGAAGACATGTTCAGCAATAAAAGAAAAGCAAAGCTATATTTCAAAGCCTTCATTATCATAATCCATCAGTTTAAAAATAGGTACAGATACCTATATTTATCGAAAATATATTAATCTTAAAATCAGCCGAGCTCTGACGGTACGAACCGTGTTCTACCTGATTGGTTGTCTGTTCAATCCATTTAAAATCCAAACCAACAACATTAATAGATACTTCTACGGCCATATTATTTGTTACAAAAGCTGTCAGACCAGGAGCAGCTCCAATCTGTAAACGATGAGAGGTCTGATAGGTACCCGTAGCTTTCTCATCCGACCCGGACAACGTTTTTCCCTGACCATATCCATACGTCAGACGAAGCTCATTGAAAAAGCCAAAAACTTTACTGTTTCCAAGTCCCATATAAGTACGCAAAAATCCGGCAGCAGTGTACTCATGCTCCAGATATTTATAGTCACTGATATCAAAAGTCAAATCATCTCCCAAATCCAGATTAATACTACCTATATCTGCATAGGTACGGTTATAATTCAAACGTACACCGGCTGCCATATTGTCCCGAAAAAAATATCCGGCATACGGACTCACCTTAAACGTATACCCTTCACTGTTTATATCATCTAATATAAGAAACTTATAATTATCACCTGTCAATTCTGTATAAGAGAATGTGACACCTCCCATCCACGATCCTTTCGGAACAAATAAGGAGGGCTTTATATTACGATCATAACCTTTTCGTGCGTAGACCGAAGTTACGCACAAAAAGGTTAATAATAGAATCAAATATTTCTTCATGTAAACATTAATAGTATGACAATTCAAAATCATCTACCCAAAGGGTACTGCCAATCGCCAGCTGACCAATTACATTCATTCCGTCAAAATATCCACCATAACGGCTAGAAGTTGCTACAATTGCAATCTTATCAGGACGTTTGTTTGTTACTGTATATTCTATAGGAATTTCAAAATGTGTGTATTCTGAAACAGTTTCATTTGTTATAAAATGTCCTTCGCCGATAGTTTCACCTCCCGACCATAACTGAATATAAATATCACACTCATCTTTTTCCAATTTTTCAGACGGAACACTTCCATCAGACATTGTTGCCCCCGGCTGATATTTAAAATATCCAGATAATTTAGTCGGACGAGCTCCTGTATAATCTCTACCAAATGATACGCTTGAAGCCGGATTAGATGTATTAGTCTTATAATTTCCAATAAAAATATTACCAGCAGCAGTCACCTTCACAATCAAAACTTTAACTTGTACTGTTTGTAACTGAGCAGCCAACCCACTATAAGAATCACTGACTCCTACACTATTAGAGTTTCCTCCTAAAGTCACACCCTCATTTCCAGTTGACCAATAACTATTAGAAGCATCAGCATTCGGATACCAGTTCTTTTTATTCTGACTCCATGTATCAAAGTTCAGGTTCGGAATTTCCACATACGATTCTGTAGTAAACGTACAAGTTTCACCCGTCTTATCTCCACACAAAATGTAATATTCGTACTGAGTACCGAAATCCAGCGGAGCAACCTTTGCTGAATAGTTCTTGGTGCCTTCTTCCTGAACAGCTTCAATTGTAGTCCATTCAGCATCGGCTTTCTTCTTGTAACGGAACTGCACCGGAGAAGTAATTTCTTCCAGATTGCAAGTACCCGACAGATAAGCAAACTGTCCCCAAACTTTAGAAGCATCGCTACGGATATCGTCAGTTACCATATCAACACTTTCCTGTTTGGTAGGAACTTTTACAGTCACATCATACTGATGAATAGTCTGGTCTACCGAGATATCGAATCCGGCATTACCTTCCGTAATATCCAGGTTTACTTTATAATGGTAAGCAGCTTCCGCTTTCGATGCTATTTGCTGAGAGAAAGATTTTCCATTGCCAAAATCAACTTTTACAGTCAATGCCTGACCTGCTTTCACATAAGCTGCACGTTCTTCTCCTTCTATAAACGGAATACTCAGTGCATCAGCTCCTTCTATATAACATGTATAACCGGCAAAAGTCGATTTAAAAGTTTCCGAACAACTTACAGAAACCATTGTCTGAGCCAGTTTACAAGCTACCTTCACACTTTTTGCTTTATTAGCCTCAATAAGCACACTGCTTTGTCCTTCATAATAAGGCAATGCATCAAACCCTTGAGTCTCCATATCCTTGTTTGCCGAATATGCCTTGATGGTATATGTAGCAACAGGCAATATCACATCATTTAAGTTTCTCCAATCGTCGGCATGCTGTATTACATCATTCGATTCATCCAATATATCAACAGCTATTGCTTCCGATTCGGTTATATCAGCACGAGTAGTCACACTCTTATTAACATCAACGGAAGAAAGTTGAAGATAACCATATCCTTTGGCTTCATCTATTTCTGACTGGCAGGAAGAAATCAATCCTACACCCAGAAATAATCCTATCATTATATTTGTTAATTTCATAAACTCTTACTCTCCTTCCTTTGGATTTACAATAACTGTAATATCTCCGTCTTTAGTGCTAACACCATCCGAAACAGCCAGATTGAACGTACTAGTTCCAGATGTTACAACCTGTGGAATCAAAACTAACAATCCTCCCAACTTAAAGGTAAAATCTGTACAAGTTCCTGCATGAAGCTGAATGTATTCCTCTTCTGTTACAAGACCTAAATTTACGATTTTTCCCTTAAGACCATCATCCATATTACAGATGTCAAATGTTTCCGGCAAGCTTACCATGCCTAACAGAGCAGCAATCTCACCTGAAATAGTAACGTTCAGATTTTTAATACCATTAGGAGCTAAGATGTGAACATCCTGCAAACCTGCAATAGTATCATTTCCATGGGTACAAGTATAAGTAGCAGGCAATCCTTCGAATGTGATAGAAGCTTCCGGTTCTTCGCCACCACCTTCACCCGGAGTATCCGGACCTTCATAAATAATATTATCTACCGGGATTTCGATAGTCTCACCCACTTCTGTAAATGTCAGGTCAACAGTAATACCGATAGAAATAGAAGATTCTGTAGAACCTTCATCAGTCAGGTTAATTTCGAAAGAATCTCCTCCTTCCAGATCAGAGTGACCACCCTCTGCATCTGCGGGCTTCTGAATAGTTGCTTTCAATTCAATAAAATTACCTTCTACAGAAGTTACCTTGATAGAAGCATTCAGACTGTTCTGGTGTTCAGGAACCTGAAAATAATATTTCTTACCAAGAGAATTCTTATCGAATATTTGGGTGGCACCATCTCCATTATCAACTATTACTGAATAATCATCTTTAAAAGACTCTTCGAATGAAGCTGTCAGCCCAACAGATACTTCAATACATGCCAGTTTACACGGTAAATCAACACTTGTAGCAATACCTTTCTTTACAGAGAAAGTCTGTTCCCCTTTGAAATAAGGACGCCCGGATACCGTTACATTTTCACCTTCATAATTGTAAGCAGTTACAGCATAGCTTCCTTCACCCAAAGGAAGAACGACCTTACCGCTCTCATTCTTCAGCTCACTAACTTTACCTTTCGCAACTTCTTCCTGAGTTTCTGTATTCGTAACAACCAGTGTATAATTGTCTACATTTACATCTTCTTCATTAAAACTTCCGGTAGTAGTTCCGCCGTCTACAGTTTCTCCGGCACGACTTATTGTTACTCCGTTATAAATAGATGCCAGGTCAAGCTCCAGTGTACCAGCATTTTCTCCGGCTCCTCCTTTACTCAAAAGTTCGTCACGCATTTCGCAAGATGACAAACTTACAATAAGGCCTAAAAGCCATATTAAACTCTTATATTTTTTCATTTTATTCGTATTTTATCTTAATTTGGAATGTAATCACCCGGGATATTAACAGTAACATCTTCTTCTGTTACCCCATCATCAACAGTTATAGTCAAGCCCAGCTTACCTCCTGCAATATTTGTTTTATTTGGCTTGATAGTCAAAGTATAAGAATAGCAAGGTTTCAAATCGATTACCTTAGAAGTATCGAAACCATCAACAGATACAGGTTCACCGTTTTTATCGATTAAAGAGAAGGACAAAGTAGCATTTGTACCTTCATCACCAGTCTTCAGGTAAAGCTGCTGACCTTCATTCGACTTGTTCATAGTCCAAGCCTCATTCATATAATCAGTCTTGACAGTAACAGTACAATCCTGGAAGTAATCTTCGAATGCATCGTTATCACCATTTCCTTTATAAACCAAAGTAATTCTAGCATTGGCAGGTTTACAAACAATAGAAACTGTTTTCTTATCTCCTTGCGATACAGTAAATGATTCACTACCCTTTACGTACAATTTGTCATAACCCGCAGCCACATCTTCTCCATAGTAAGCGGTCAGTGTATAAGAAACACCAAAATCAACTTTCTGTTCTACATCCAAATCTCCATAAAGCTGATCTGTATAAACAGGCTCTTCACCTTTATACAAAGAAACTTTGTAATTTTTCACGTTCAGATAAGCGCTCTCATCTACAGCGCGACTATAAGACAGATTGGTCGACAAATCAACCATGATACTGCCTTGCCCTGAAACACTCTCTTTTCCGTCTTCACTCGAGCAGCTACCTATGAAAGCCAGCAACACTATTGAAGAAAGAAGTTTTAAATAGTTTTTCATTTTCATTCAATTAGTAATTTTAATTTTTTCGGGGCACAAAGTAATAGAGTTTTCAGCTTATCGAAAAGGTCTGTTTTTTTTTATTTTGTTCTATTTTTTATCTTTCCGAACTTATACCATATCATAAAGTATCGAAAGTCATACATTTTACCAATATTGTTTTAGTCTATTTTTCATAAATACAGTATAAAAATTAAGATGGAATTAGCTTCCATCCTGCTTTTTTTGTTGTATATTTGCCACATCAACGATAATTAAAAAGAAACATGAATTTAAAAAACATTTTAATCGGAATTACCTTATCCTTATCCACAATATCCTGCATTCAGGATGAAGCATTAAATGTAGAAGCGGCAATAGACGGATGCAGTGGAGCAAATATCCAATTAATAAACATCAATGAAATAAGCAGAGAAATCGATATCTTCGTTTTCGAAGGCTCTAATGTAGCAGCTCAGGAATTGAATTTCACTCTCCCTGACAGGGCTACCATCAGTCCAGACCAATCTCAAAGCAAGGACAATCCACCTTACTACGATTTCAGCACTGAAAAAGAGCGTACCTTCACTGTCACATCCGAAGATGGAAGTAACAAGGCAACTTACACAGTTAATCTATACACAATAGAACTGCCTTTAAAATATTCATTCGAAAACTTAAGAGAAATCAATCCATATCATGTATTATACCTGACTGATGTAAATGGTATCATGCAATGGGCTAGTGGTAATCAGGGATATAATTTATGCGGCATGGCAACCAATGCCATACAATATCCGACATCACAGGCTGACGGAGGAGTAGAAGGCAAATGTGTAAAACTAGTTACTCAGTCAACAGGAACCTTCGGTATGAATACCAACCCTAAAATGCCGATTGCTGCCGGAAATCTCTTTATCGGCTCTTTCAACATGACTTATGCTATCATTGCTCCACGACAAGCAACTCAGTTTGGCTTCCCCTTCACACGGAAACCTCTGAAAATGTCGGGATACTACAAATATAAACCGGGAGCAACATTGACAGACCAGAACGGAAATGTAATTTCAGGAAAAACCGATACCGGTGATATCTATGCCGTGCTTTATGAAGCCCCCAACAGTGACTTCTCGCTGGATGGTGACTTATTTACGGAAGGCAACGAGAAGGCAAAAAACATTGTTTCAATGGCACGTATAGACAAAACAGAAGCAACCAACCAGTGGACCAGATTTGATCTGGACTTCAAGCTCCAAAATGGTAAAACTATTAATGAAGATAATCTGAAAGCTGGTAAATATAAACTTGCTATTGTCTTCTCTTCCAGCATTCAGGGAGCCTATTTCGAAGGGGCTATAGGAAGTGAGCTTTGCATTGACGAAGTAGAAATAACTTGTGAATAATACAATTCAATCATCTAGATATTCGAAACAGGAATATGAAAAAATATATATTTATATTAGCTGCGGCACTTACTGCAGGAGCAAATTTATTACATGCACAGTCTACCGAACATAAAGGTTTGCTATGGTCATCCCTACATGGACTAGATTACGAATTCAAGGCAGGAGTAAATATCGGAGGAACTTCACCGCTTCCTCTTCCAAAAGAGATCAGAAGCTTGGACAGTTACTCACCGGGACTTGCCATAACAATTGAAGGAAACGCAACAAAATGGGTTGATGCTGCCCAGAAATGGGGAATAAGTCTTGGAGTAAGACTTGACAGCAAAGACATGACCACACGTGCTACAGTAAAAAATTACGGAATGGCTATCTTCAACGAGGTAGGCGGAAAAGTAGAAGGCCTTTGGACCGGAGGTGTCAAAACCAAAGTCAAGATGTCGTATATCACTATTCCATTGTTGGCAAACTATAAAATCAATAACCGCTGGAAAGTTGTAGCCGGTCCTTATTTCTCATACATGATGGATGGAGATTTTTCAGGAGAAGTTTATGAAGGACATTTGCGCACTCCCGATGCAACGGGAAGCCGCATTGATTTTGAAGGTGACAACTCAGCTGCATATGACTTTTCTGATGAATTACGTCGTTTCCAATGGGGTATTCAGGCTGGAGGAAGCTGGAAAGCTTACAAACACCTCACTGTACACGCTGATTTGACATGGGGACTCAATGACATATTCAAGAAAGACTTCAATACTATTTCTTTTGCCATGTACCCCATTTATCTGAATTTTGGATTTGGTTACAAATTTTAACCTCTCATAACAGAAATACATATTTTTCAAGCCCCTCATCAAATTTTCAGCTATTGAAGAAAACGTGAGGGCAAACCAAAGATCAGGCTCTTCCCAAAAGAGTTTATTACATTAAGAATCAACCACTTTACTTACTATAAAAAAGGCTCTATCATTCTCCCAAATACGATTGATAGAGCCTTTTTAGTTTATATCAGATATCTATATTTTAGGAATCACTGCATACTAAAAAAAACATGAGCATAAATTCAAGAAAACTTGCCCAAGAATTGGATAAAACATCAGCATGTTTTTTTATAATTTGTACAAATAAAAAGAGGTGGTAAAGTAATAATACTTCACCACCTCTTCTCTTCTTGTTAAATATCTAGAAATTACTTATTTATGATTGTTACATCATCAATCAGCAATTTACTGCCTACTGCAGCATTGTAACTAGCTCCATCAGCACTTGCTGAAAAAATAACAGCGAACTTGTACAATTTTGAAGAATCGTAATCTTTTACGTATTCCAAATTCAATTCAAATGGTGCATAAGCTTCTACAGCTTTATCATTTGTAAATACAGCTTTAGCTACAATTTTATCAGAAGTGTAAATATTACCACCATTCAAAGTTTCATCTTCACTAGAAACTTCATAAAGCACTGCACTTAAAGAGCATTTATCAGTAACACCAGCCTGCAATTCACCATTTGCATTATAAAATTCAGCACCCGGAGTATATTTATAAAAGCCTGTTACTTTAAGCGGTTGTTTGTCATACATAACACCAAAGCTTGTAGTAGCCATAGGATCTCCTCCTAATGCACCAAAAGCATTAAATGTTCCTAAAAATGCTGTAGCTGCTGTTACCTTAGGAACAGGAGTACCGAAAATGTTTCCGCCTTTAGTATCTACAGATTCCAGCAGAAGAGCCTTTTCACCTGCATGTACATCGTCGGTAGAAGGACGTACTGGATATTCTCCTTCATAAGTAATACCACCCAACGCTCCCATTTTTTTAATTAACAGGACAGCATCGTTACAGCAAGCCCATCCATTCAATATAGGACAATCCTGTTCTTCAGGATACATAGTACTACCATAACTCCAGCTTTCAAAATCATAGAAAGAAGCATTACCAGAAATAGAAGCTACATATTCTACTGTTGTTCCATTTTCAGCAGTAACTGTATAAGTTACAGTCTTGCCATTTGAGAAATCCTGTGCTACACCACTTGCAGGAGTAACTGTTGCTTTTTCAGAAACTTCAATAGTCGGAACTAAAGCCGTAAGATATTCAGCTTTTGCAGTATCAGCAACCATGAAAGTAATAGTCTTAGATTCTTCGTTAATAACTACATCACCAACAACCAATGAATCAACAGCTGCAACTTCTTTGTCGAAAACAAAAGAAAGGATCTTAGCTTCACTACTTTCTGTACCAGAAAGTTTAGTACCAGAATAAGCTACTTTTACAGTATAAGGTACTGGAGATCCCATCAGTTTGACATCATCTATATCTAAATCGAGAGTAAGCGTTTCATTCTCAAAAACTCCATTTGCCTTTATTCCAGCAGACAGCAGCCCTGTTACGTCCATCGAAGAAGTTGCTGTAAAAGTATATTTACCGTTTCCAGCATCAGTCAACTGGCAACCACTTACTTCAATATCACCTAGTTGCATTCCACTGAAAGAAAAGTTACTTATCTTTAAATCTACCATATTCTCTCCAGCATCTGTTACAGAAACAAGCTGAGCAGGAACATTACCAGCAGGAACATCTCCAGTTTCCATTTTCAACGTAACATTCAATGCTCCTTTATAGTCACCTGCTACATCAACATTGCCAGGGACAGTTACTGTTGGTTCATCATTGTCACTACAAGAAGTGAACAAGCTCACTGTACACAATACAGCAAACAAGTAAAAAAACAAATTCTTTTTCATTTGATACCTTAAAATTTTATTTTTATTAATCGGTGCAAAGTAATAACCTTTCAGACGAACTGACAAGGTCTAATTTTATTATTTTTGTTCCATTTTTCAATATCACATTGATAACTCACATGCAAATCATTAATTTATAAAGTAAAACAGATTATTTAGTCTGCTTATGAATAGTCTATATTTCAAAAAACATATAACTTTGCAGAAAGTTTAAAACGATGAAAAAAAATTTACCCAAAATAGATTTACCAGAGGAATGGATTGTAGGAACAGGCATAAGCAAGGAACTTTTAAGCTTATACACCAATTTTCCCTGCCGGATAAAATCGGAGATATTCGTTCTGTGTATGAGCGGTGAGGTAGAAGCATCGGTCAACCTGAACCGTATAATTGTACGTGCCAACGATTTTGTGACAATCATGCCCGGAACAATTCTTCAGATACATAGTGTAAAAGGAGAAATGGAGCTATACTTCGGAGGGTTTTCATCGAAATATGTAGAACAGGCTAACTTAAACCGTTCTACAATGAACACTTTATACATTACTCTGGGACGTCCGCTCATTACCCTCCGTCAGGAAGGTGCTGCACTGCTGAAAGATTATCTCTGTTTTTTGATAAAGCTATATGAATTCTTTAACGAGAATACCCGAAAGTTCATAACTCCACACCTCTATAATAATATACATATAGGTATAGCAGCCATGTACAGCAACCGGGCAAATGAAAACAAAAGTAATTTGTCGAAGAGCGAAATATTATGCAAAAACTTCACTCAGCTGGTCATGCAGAATTACAATAAAACACGTAATGTAGCATGGTATGCCGAAAAGTTAGGAATAACTCAAACACACCTCTGCACTACGGTAAAACAGGCAACGGGAAATACCTGTATGGAAATTATTTCGCGCATGGTTATCATGGATGCAAAGTCGCAACTAAAATCAACAAATCTTTCGATTCAAGAAATCTCAGACTCGCTCAGCTTTGCTAACATGTCTTTTTTCGGAAAATATTTTAAAAGATATGTGGGGATGAGCCCGCTGGATTACCGGAATAACGGATAAAATCAAGTAAACTTCTAACTCATTTAATATAAGAAATAATACTTTTTAATGCTTCAGGAATCACTGGAACTTTAATACTTAATATCTAATTAATAGTGCTCCTGAAGCAAAAACTATTATATCTTATAATGATAAATTACAGAGTTTATTATTTTGAATTAAAAAACTCAACAAAATCAGATCCAGCTTGAACGGCATACTTTTGCAAAACTTCAGATATTTCAAAATCATCACCACAATACAATTTTATATCTTTCTTAAAATTTATATCCACCAGACTCTTCTTGGATTCTGCTGAGAGAATCTCCCAATCTGCCACATAAGTAACTGTGACATCACCCGAATAGGTTTTAGGCAAGTTATCTAAAGCCGCTTGACTAACATCATTCATTAAATAATCCCTACGAGTAGAATTTGAAGCAATTCGAATATCTCTAGATCCTTCTACATACATCGTCAAACTTTTCAAATTCACAATATAATCTCCCTCAGTACAAGGAAATTTCTCGTTTTTCAAGCCATTAACTTCATCACTCAAAACGCATACATTATTCTTTCCTTTTTTTATTCCTCGGAAAACCTGAGAGATTGCAGCATCCGACAAAATACTACTTGTAACCAACGTATCAACCTTAAAAAGACTTCCACCTGCTCCCTGATATTGCTCACCCTGTTTTAAATTAATCAACTTCCGACTTTCTGCTTTCAAAAAGACCCCATTATCCGGCAAATAGTTCGGATATTGTGTTGTACTTATGAAATAAGACTTTCCTTTTTCCATCAAAGTCTTTATTTCAGACAAAGATTGTCCAGATTCATGTACCAATGCAGGTTGTTGTTTTGCAGTTTTACATCCCAATAAACATACAGAAACTAAAATAGACAAATAAAGTGGCACTTTCATACGCATAGACTTTTAGTTTAACTATAAATATTTTTCAATCTTATTCTGTGTAATAAACACAAAATTACAATTTTGTCCTGCTCCGTCAATAAAATAAAGAGTTCCTTAATATTAATTGAAATATAACCTTTTTATGAGTTTTAAATAAGATAATTTGATTTTCAATAAATTGATAAACAAAGACAAGTAATTTTTTCCAATAAATTAGAATACTTCAATAAAATAAACTAAACACCCAGTTGATAAATATGATAAAAAACAAAATGTTAGCCACTCCATCCACTGACTAAAAAACAATTGTCGACTTTTATGTTTAATTAATTCTGATAAAAGTAGTTTGTAGGATATTATAAAACTTTAGAAATATCAATAAATAGAACATATCAAATAATAAAAGCTATCTTAGAAGTCTATTTGAAAAGATTAATTTCAACAATAACAAAAAAAATTTCCTTTTCTCTATTTTAACAATACACTAACGATGTAATACAATTAAGAATAAAGAAGCCATTTCAATAAAATTGTTTAATAGACAAAATCTTCCAAAGTAAAATTTACATAGATATGTTTTGTACTTTTATTATATTCACCCGTTTTTTCTGCACTTCTATACTCCGTACTTCCACCTTGGTGTATTTGCATAAAAGCTGAAACCGTATAAGTTCCATTTTCCTTCTTTCGCTCATAAACGTAAATATTATTCGTATTTTTATAAATTTGATTATCATCAATAAAAACAGAACAAGTAAACATAGCCATTGTTTGAGGAAATGAAACATGAATAAACAATTGCTCCACAAATGAACCACCCTCATTCATGATAACCATTCCAGAACGTGATACCATAGTCCATTCTGTATACATAATATTATCATAACCAGGATCATAATATTGACCTGGGTATGCCATATGTAATAATCTATACCGTATTCCAATTTTACCTTTAGGTAAACAAGCCGCATCAATATCCACACATCGACTCGGTGATTTTTCTTCTATTATACCATTTTGATATTTCCCTTTTCCATCCCCTAGCCACTTCCACTCAGATTCCGGTATAAACTGAAGATATTCATCCCCATCAGAAATTTTTCTATATTGAACTTGCAATCTATGGTAATACTGCCAATCATAAGAAAATCCCCATGAGTAAACCAAACTAACATATCCTGCACATGTATCAATCGTAGCTACATCATATGGAGTATCTCTATATCCACTCCAATATTCACTGGGGGCAGGCAATCGCTCTGTAGAATTCCACCAAGTTGGTTCATAACCAATGGACCTTGATTTGGGTATACTTTGTACCTCCTCTAAAATATTAGAGGAACAAGAAGAAATAAAAGCAAATAAGCACAAATAGATAAACGATTTTTTCATAATATATATAATTAACGTGAATTCGAAATAACAATAAATATATTTCACTGATAATTAAAAATATATCAATAAAAGCATTAAATTTATAGTGCTGAATCATTACATTTAAACGATTGCCGTCATGTTTCTAAGTGACTTAAATTTACAAAAAATTATTGTATATCCAAAGATTTTTATAAGGAATTTACATTGCAACAGGAAAAATATATGATTTAAGGATAATAAGACCAATCACCGTAATAAGCCCAACCGTATAGTAATGTTGATATTATGGTTATTCTTATCCTATTTCATTCTGGTGGTTTCCGCTGTTTCAAGCATTACTACAAGGAATATGTGTGCAAATATCTGAAAAAACTTTTTCCACGTTTGGTATCCTATAACCGTTTAGTAGAATTAGAGAAGGAGGTATGCTTTCCTTGACCATTTTTATCAAGAAAGCATTGCTGGGACCTGTACAGGCATCAGTTTTGTTGATTCAACTCTCTTACATGTGTGTCGCAACCCAAAAATCTTGATTCATAAGATATTTGAAGGGCTTGCCGAGCGTGAAAAATGTTCTATGGGATGGTTCTTCGGATTCAAGTTGCATCTAATAATCAATGATAAAGGAGAGTCCTCAATTTCATGTTCACTCTTGGAAACGTGGATGACCGAGAACCTTTGAGGCTGGGAAAGCTCCTAGAGAACATCAAAGGAAAATTATGTGCTGACAAAGGATATATCGGTCAGGCTCTGTTTGAGAACCTTTTCCTTAATGGCATACAGCTTGTCACTAAAGTTAAAAAACAATGAAGAATTCACTGATGAGTATTGCCGACAAAATTCTACTCAGAAAAAGAACCTTGATTGAAACAGTCAATGATGAACTGAAGAACATAGCACAGATAGAACACTCCAAACATCGTTCATTCAATAACTTTATAGCCAACTCCTTTCGGCTATAGCAACATACTGCTTGTTTGAAAAGAAGCCCGCCATTGAGGTAAACTTTGTTAATGACAGGCAACTGTCTATTTTCTAATTTTATTTCACGTTATATTAGTTATTAAATCTAGAAATAGCCGTATCACAGACTTTGTTTTTAAATTATGATACGGCTATTATTTTTATTACGTCACAGAACACCTGTATTACACTTCTCGTCCGATCAGTCAAAACTAACCACTCCTATTTTCTTCTTACCATTCATCTTGACAGCAAGCGGCTTTTCGAAATGTACCCAGCGTAAATACTTGGTTTCTTCCACAGCCGGCATAATGTTCAGCAATTCCTGATTATACAGTCCGTCGTTCATATATGCATTTATCGTGAAATAACCGACACCGAAGGATGTCAGATTCTGGAAGAAATGAGTACCCTGACTCGGATCGACACGATAATTGGTGAGTCCAGCCTCTACAATGACACGTGCAGCCGATATATTAGGCCATTTTACCGGAATACCCAGCCATGTATCACTGCTTCCCCAGCGTCCCGGACCAATAAGAATATAATGCTTTCCTTCATCCAGGAAGCGTTTGTTAAGTTTCTCTATATCATAGGCAATCAGCTGATTATTGGAAGCGGAATATCCTTCGGTCTTTACATATATTACGTCTTGAATATCGTCCATAATACCTTGTCCGAGAGAATTTACACTCTTCAGCAGGAGCTGATCTTCGGGGATAGCATCCAAATCTTCATTCAAATCGGCTTTCATATCTACCATCGGACGTATCTGTAACAAATAGAATACTCCTTTCTTCTCTGCAGCATTCAGGTTTACGGCAAACTCAATCTCTACGGGACGACGCATTTCTCCCTGTCCATATTTTTGAACCAATTGAAGAATACGTGCCAATGGAAAGACATCGTGCTGAAGAATATTGGCAAAAGTTATCACTTTACGTCCACCCGGATAGATTCCGTCGCGTATTACCATATCATACGGATCGTATGTTGAAGCTATATAATTCAAAGAGCCATCGTTTTCGGCTTCCTTCACAGGAAGCTTTAACAGGTTAAACCCATCATCGAGTGAAAAGTTTTGTCCCATATTTTTCAAATCGAGGGCATAAAAACGCGTCTGAGTTTCACGCAAAGCCATTTCCATCTCACTTGTCTGGAGCACTTTATCGGGATGATAAGGACAAACTCTCAACGTAAGTCCTCCATCGACAATATATTTTCCTAATCCCAAAGCAAGACTTACAGTTCCCTCTTCTGCCAGTTCATCGTTAATCGGATAATAATTGATAGAACGTGCTACTCCTGAAATAGAAGGATAAAAACGGTCACCGTATTGAGTACCTACCACTTCCTGTAAAATAACAGCCATCTTTTCTTGATCGATAACGTTGCTGGTAGCTTGCATATATGACTTACTGTCTTTGTAGTAAACCGATGCATAAACACCTTTTATCGCATCACTCAGCATGCGAAGCATCTCATATTTATCTGTAAGGTAAGGAATCATATAAGTAGAATAGATTCCAGCAAATGGCTGATAATGAGAATCCTCTAACAAGCTGGACGAACGGATAGCAATAGGTGACTTCACAACATCGAAGAAGGCGAAAAAGTCTTCAACCAGTTTGTCGGGCAACTTGGCTCTTAAAAAAGCACGTAATATGGTTTCATCATCAGCATCACTCAGTGCCACCTGATACAGCTGGTTCATATCCATGAATTCATCGAATATATCTGTACAAAGTACCACCGTCTTAGGAATCACAACTGAGGCATTTTCAAACTCTTCGAATTCGGCATGCCTCTTTACCATATTATCAATAAAGGCAAGTCCTCGTCCCTTTCCTCCCAGCGAACCGTCACCGATACGGGCAAAGTTAGAATAACGGTCAAAACGGTCACGCTGGAAAACGGCTACAACTCCCTGATTTTTCATTTTGCGGTACTTCACAATTGCCTCGAATATAATCTGGCGATGAGCATCGATGTCTTGCAAAGACTCCCAGGTTATTTGTTTCAAGAACTCTGCAACGGGGAATATGGCACGCGAATATAACCAACGCGATATATGATTACGACTGATGTGATAAAGGAATGATTCGGCCGGTATAGAGAAAATGGCATTTTGAAGTTCCTTCAAATTATGCACACGTACCACTTCCTCCATCGTATTCGGATTGCGGAAAATGAAATCACCAAAACCAAAATTTTCGGAAACAGCTTCGCGCAGATCGATATTCATTTTCTTCGAGTTCTTATCGATAAACTGAGCACCGCAACTAAAGGCAAACTCTTTGTTGCTGACTTCTGCCGATTGAAGAATCAATGGAATAAATGGATCACGACTTCTAACTTCGGTAAGAAAACGAATACCTGCATGCGGATCAATTTTACCCTCACGCGGATAACGGGCATCCGATATGATACCCAACGTATTATTCTGGTATTTATTGTATAAGTCCATCGCCTCTTCGTAAGAGCGGGCCAGTACTATTTTAGGACGCCCGCGCATACGCAACGTACGCTGGTGCTCATTCAATGCTTCGGTGGCAAACTCCTGACTTTGGCGAAGCACGAACTTATACAGATTAGGTAATACAGACGAATAAAAACGGATGGAATCTTCTACAAGTAATATCATCTGTACACCGACCTCTTTTATATCGTGTTCCAGATTCATCTTGTCTTCTATCAACTTTATGATAGATACCAGCAAATCTGTATTTCCCAACCAGCAGAACACGTACTCGAAAATACTCAGGTCTTCATGTTCCATTCGTTCTTTAATACCATGAGAGAAAGGTGTCAGAACAACTAATGGTATATGAGGATATTTTTCCTTTATCTGACGAGCAATGTCGAACGTATCACTATTGTCCGATCCGGGCATACAGATAACCAGGTCGAACATTGTATTTCCCAGTTGCTTCCATGCATCTTCCTCAGTAGACACTTGTGTAAAGCGAGGGGGATAACGAAGACTGAGATTCATGTATTCGATAAATATCTTTTCATCAATGCGGCCGTCATCCTCGAGCATGAAAGCATCATACGGATTTGCCACAAGAAGTACATTAAAGATGCGTTTAGTCATTAAACTGACAAACTGGGTATCTTTAAAATAAAGTTGGTTTAATTTTAACTTACTGAGCATAGCTTCAAGGTTTAAGCTTTATTTGTTTAACAAATAACGTGATTTCTATTGATTTGTGCAACTTAGCAGCTGATAAAAATTACTTTCAGACACATGTAGCACCTTTCAGGCTTTAACTTTTTATCACTTTTCACCCGCAAAAACATTCTGAAATATTTTGATGTTCTACATAAAAACCTATCTTTGCAGTAACAAACAATTTCATTTTGTCAGACCTTAAATTAAAAATGTCATGAACATTAACCAGATTATGTCATCTCTGGAAGCTAAGCATCCGGGTGAATCAGAGTACTTGCAGGCGGTTAGAGAAGTTCTACTTTCTATTGAAGATATTTACAATCAACATCCCGAATTTGAAAAAGCATCACTGATAGAGCGCTTGGTTGAACCAGACCGTATCATAACATTCCGTGTACCTTGGGTGGACGACAAAGGCAAAGTACAAGTAAATTTAGGTTATCGTGTACAGTTTAATAATGCCATCGGTCCGTATAAAGGTGGTATCCGTTTCCATGCATCTGTAAATCTTTCGATCCTGAAATTTTTAGGTTTCGAACAGACATTTAAGAACGCATTGACAACTCTTCCGATGGGTGGTGGTAAAGGTGGTTCTGATTTCTCACCACGTGGCAAGAGTGATGCTGAAGTTATGCGCTTCTGCCAGGCATTCATGCTTGAATTATGGCGTCATGTAGGTCCAGACATGGATGTTCCTGCCGGTGATATCGGTGTAGGCGGTCGTGAAGTTGGATATATGTTCGGTATGTACAAAAAGTTAACACATGAATTTACAGGTACATTCACTGGTAAAGGTTTGGAATTCGGCGGCTCATTAATCCGCCCAGAAGCTACTGGATTTGGTGGTTTGTACTTTGTAAAACACATGCTCGATAAGAAAGGTATAGATATAAAAGGAAAGACTGTTGCTATTTCCGGTTTTGGAAACGTCGCATGGGGAGCAGCAACCAAAGCTACTCAATTAGGTGCTAAGGTAGTTACTATCTCTGGTCCGGACGGATACATTTATGATCCAGATGGTATCAGCGGAGAAAAGATTGACTATATGCTTGAACTGCGTGCTTCTGGCAACGATATCGTAGCACCGTATGCCGACAAGTTCTCTGGTTCTACTTTCGTAGAAGGACGTCGTCCATGGGAAGTAAAAGTAGATATTGCTCTGCCTTGTGCAACCCAGAACGAATTGAACGGAGAAGATGCCATGAACTTGATAAATAATTCCGTACTTTGCGTTGGAGAAATTTCTAATATGGGATGTACTCCAGAAGCTATCGATGCATTCATCGAACATAAGCTAATGTATGCTCCGGGTAAAGCTGTAAATGCCGGTGGTGTTGCAACTTCAGGACTGGAAATGAGCCAGAATGCAATGCATCTGAGCTGGACTGCTCAAGAAGTGGACGAAAAATTGCACCAAATTATGCATAACATCCATGAACAATGTGTAAAATACGGAACTGAACCTGACGGATATATCAATTACGTAAAAGGTGCCAACATTGCAGGATTTATGAAAGTAGCACATGCTATGATGGCTCAAGGTATTGTCTAAAGAACTAAAAAACAAAAGAAAGAATAGAAATTGCAATTTTCTTGTCCTCAAATTTTTATTTGTGGTTTCTATTTCTTAATTTTACAATATATCTCGTTTAGTTGTATTTGTATTTTGTATTGCAGCTTGCGCTGCCTGCCTGAGAAGGTTCGGCAGCGTATTTTTTTCCCAAAAAGTACATAAATTCTAAATATGGCGTTATTCTTATAAAAAGTCAAGTTGAAATAATGCTATGAAATATATATCAACAATCATAATCTTATTTACAATATTAAACGGATGTACATCCGAAAAGCTTTCTGAACAGAAATTGAAGCAGGTAATCATCACAGGAAAAGAATATGCTACTTTTGGAGAAAAAGAATCAAGAAACAATATTTCCGGACAATTGGAAGAAAACAGTATAATCTCTTTTTACAGCAGAGGAGGTATAAGTGCAGAAAATATACCACTTACTTACACGCACGGAGTATGGAATTATACTTCCGAACTACAATGGAACACTGATCAGTCGGACGCGGTTGTCAGTGCCTATTACCCTTACATGGAGAGTGACAATTTTACGGTATATGAACCTGACGGAAAATTAAAAGACATTTTATACTATACAGGAAATACCCGATACGGTTCTCCTATTCTTTTAAAATTCAGTCATTTATTCTCTCAACTTGTCTTTCATGTTGATCCGCTTCTAAACAAGCAGCTCCAAGAAATACAGTTTACTCCTTCTGTTTCAGTACACTCATTCGATCCTTTTTCTGCTGAAATGGAATACACAGAGGAGCACCCTTATCCCCAAGTATTTACAAAACAAGAAAATGGTATATATACGCTACTTGTTCCTCCAGCTCCAGAGATACGGGTAGATATAAATATCACAACTGAGGAGGAAACATACACAGCATCCGTTCATTCTTCAGCCTTTCAAAGCGGATATCGATATAATTATAACATAAAATCATCAAACGACGGATGCGGAATCAGTACAGCTGAAGATTTTATCGCTTTTACTTATCTCATTAATGGAGAAGCGTATGGCGACAGATGTTTAGAAGAGTTCGGAACATCTGTCAATGGAAAAATGACTTATTATCTATTAAATGACATTCATTTTACTCCCGAAGAGTGTGCACGTTTGCAAAGTATTGGACATTATAACCAATCAGGTTTCGAAAACTCAGGATTTATAGATTGCCTGGACGGACAAAACCATACACTGTACGGACTAAAATTAGAACCTAAAAGCAATATGGATTCATATGCTTTGTTTTCTTTTGTTGATACAGCTGGCATTATCAAGGATTTAAATATTGAGAACGTATCATACTCCAATGCCGGATATACCTGTAAATATGAAGCTATTCTTACAGGTAGAAACAATGGTACAATAACAGGATGTCATATCAAAAGGAACAATTCTTTTACAGGAGAATCGGTTAAGCAGGCTGGCGGTATTGTCGGAATCAATAAAGGATGCGTCATTAACAGCTCTGCAGAGAACATTGATTTTCAACTGCCAAACGCTCAGGCTTCCGGTATATCTTTCAGTAATTTCGGACAACTGTTAAACTGTTATATGGCAAGTTGTGATTTTACTAATACACTGAGCAGTGGAGGTATCTGCTATACCATGGAACCAAGAAGTGAAATGAAAAATTGCTACACATACAAAACGATAGGATATCCATCAAAAAAGAAATATGGATCACTGGTATATAAAAGCAACAACTGTACGATAGAAAGCGGACTTTACTGCGATGTTAATATCAGAGGAGTATACGACACCTACCAAACTACCCCGAAACAGATATACACATACGATGAAAACACGATGAAAGCAGAAAATGATATACCAGTTATCGACATACTTAACAACTGGATATCAGATAATGCACAGCTTTATCCGGAAAAGATCTTTTACCAATGGATTAAAGGAGATATTCCTCCTATAACACTGGAACTCCGCTAGATTTTGTTTTTTTTAGGCTAAAGGACGATGCTTATGAGTAAAATATTGTATTTTTGCCACAAAATCAGTTTTCATGGAAAAAAATAAGAAATTAATCATCGTTATAGCAGCATTGATTGTTGTAATTGCTGGAGTTTCATTTTTAGCGTTCAATGAATTTCGCAAAAATAAAGAAATGACTGAAGTATTCGCCGTCGAAAAAGAAGAGATGGAAAACGAATACAGCACTTTTGCCACTCAATATGACGAGCTTCAGGTACAAATAAATAATGACTCTCTACGCGAAAAGCTGGAAAGTGAAAAGTTAAAGACTCAACGTTTGCTTGAAGAACTCCGCCAGGTAAAAAGTAGCAACGCCGCTGAAATCATACGTTTGAAAAAAGAACTGAAAACTGTTCGTGCCGTATTGAGAAGTTATGTCATGCAAATCGACTCACTGAATCGAATCAATGCTGCACTGATGGAAGAAAATCAGGAAGTGAAAAGTAAATATACAGCAGCTACTGCACAAATCAATACCCTAGCCGCTGAAAAGAAAAATCTTAATGAGCGAGTATCACTGGCAGCCCAGCTTGATGCAACGAATATATCTGCTCTTCCAATGAATAAACGAGGTAAAAAAGCACGTAAAGTAAAGGACGTGAAGAAAATTGCTATCTCGTTTACCATCGTCAAGAATATTACAGCCAAAACGGGTAATAAAACTCTATATATCCGTATTGCCAAACCTAACAACGAAATTTTATCAAAAGGTGATACAACATTCCCATACGAAGATCGTCAGATTACATATTCTATCAAGAAATATATTGAATATACAGGTGAGGAACAAAGAGTTACCGTATATTGGGATGTAGAAGAATTCCTCCCTGCGGGAACATATACTGTATACATCTTTGCTGATGGCAATATGATCGGTCAGAACTCATTCGAAATGAAATAAAACTTTATGAGAAAATACTTAATTTATTTCATACTCAGTTCCATTTTTCCAACGTTTTTTCTATCGTCATGCGGAGAAGACCGTTCTGGTGAATACTATGCCTTAATTGCAAGTAAGACATGGATGTATGAAACCATGCAACAGAATTATCTGTTCTATGAGGATCTTCCAGCTGAAGACGGACTGGATTTTTTCGATAAGCCGGCAGATTTTTTAATATCGGTGGCATCTGATCGTGATCAGAAAAATGGCGTTCTTTTCTCTCACATCGATTCTGTTAAAATATCCCGTGTGCAAAGCAGTTATCCTACATTCGGTATCGAAGGAAGCTTGGTTCGCGGTGTAAGCGGAGACTATTATTATACCATATTATATACTCAACCGGATTCTCCGGCCAGCGAAATGGGATTGAAACGTGGTGATCATATTTTTATGGTCGACAGTCAGAAAATCACAACCAGTAATTATACAGAATACTTCCAACGCCCAAGTAAAACGTACTGCTATCAGGTTGCAAGAATGAACGACAACGGAACTCCGGACAGTCTGGAGTTTACGACACCTGCTCCACGAATCGTTGAGGAACCAAGTGTATACTTAACACGCAATTTCACAACATCGACCGGAAAAAAAGTTTTCTATATAATGTATAACAGTTTCGAAATAACAGAAGAAGCTGAACTGAGAAATAAACTTGCAGAAGGTCTTGCCTCATCACCCAATGAGATTGTTCTGGATTTAAGATACAACCCCGGTGGCTACGTTTCTACAGCTTTGCTGTTGAGTACCATACTTGCTCCTGCTGATGCAATGGGAAAAACATGTTTCAACCTGATATTTAATGATAAACTGAATAAAACAGAAAATTATATGTTCGACCCAGCTCTTCTACAAGGAGTATCCAATGCTTCGTTCGACCATCTTTATGTGCTGACAACAGGAAATACAGCTTCAGCTTCAGAAATCATAATCAACTGCCTGCGCCCATATTTAGGCGACAAACTAATTCAGGTAGGAGAAAATACATTTGGCAAAAATGTAGCTCAAAGTTTATTTACCAATGCAGCTCATCCACAACTAGAATTCTGGCTAACAACATCGTACATAAGTAATTCAGAAAATTATTACGATTATTATACAGATGGTCTGAAGCCCGATTATGAAGAAAGTGAGGACCTTACCGGATATTTGGGAGAACTGGGAACAGAACAAGATTCTTTGATGGTCCCTGTATTGTATCACATAGAGCATGGCAATTTCCCATCAACAACTCCTAGTGAAACTAGAATAATGACACGTTGGTTTGGTACAAACTCTACTCCACAGGTGGTTTCTAATTCTATCGCCAATAAACCCAAACGTTCTAAACTGACTAGTTTCTAATTTTTCCAAAAGACAGTTAAGCTAAAAAAGCAAAAAAGACACAGAAACGCTCTTCCTTTTCAACCTTTTTACTTGGTGATTTGTTTATATTATAATATATTTGCAATGTTGCATAAGCAACTAAACACTAAAGAAAATTGGTAATGAAAAGAATTTTAAGTTTCATTTTATTGTTCGGGCTGGTTCTAAATGGTTATGCCCAACGAATCTTAAATTTGGACAGTTGCCGTGCACTGGCTCTCGCGAACAACAAAGAACTACGCATCGCGCAAGAAAAAATAAATGCTGCTCACTACCAGCAAAAAGCAGCATTTACGAATTATCTCCCAAAGATAGATGTGACGGGAAGCTATATGCGTACCCAAAAAGAAATATCTTTACTAAGCAATGACCAGAAACAAGTCATTGGCAATATGGGAACCAGCGTAGGAAACGAATTACAGCTTTTTGGACAAGAATTGCAACAAATAGCAATGCAACATCCTGAATTGCTTCCCCTCCTTACTCCTTTAAGCAATGCTATGGGAAAAATTCCAGGAGCATTAAACAATGCAGGACAAAGTATTATTGATGCATTTCGTACTGATACCAGAAATTTATATGTAGGAGCTGCTACCCTTACCCAGCCTATTTTTATGGGAGGAAAAATCGTAGCATATAATAAAATAACGAAGTATGCAGAGCAGTTGGCACAATCACAACATACTACAGGCATGCAGGATGTAATATTAAGTACGGATCAAGCCTACTGGCAAGTCATCTCTCTGGTCAATAAAAAGAAATTGGCAGAAAGCTTCCTGAAACTTGTTCAAAAGTTAGACTCTGACGTGAGTAAAATGGTTGCCGAAGGAGTAGCTACAACAGCGGATGAACTCAGTGTAAAAGTAAAAGTAAATGAAGCAGAAATAACACTTACTCAGGTAGAAGATGGGTTAAGTCTATCTAAAATGGTACTATGCCAGCTCTGTGGCATCCCATTGGATACAGAAATACGACTGGCAGATGAAGAAATTAAAGATTTGACATTACCCAATACATACACGGAAAGCAATGTAAATACCGCATTTGCAAACCGTCAGGAACTTAAATCGCTAGAACTTGCCGAAAAGATTTACAGACAGAAGGTAAATGTTGCTCGTGCCGAGTTTCTTCCTTCAGTCGGATTAACAGCAAACTACTTGTTCACAAATCCTTCACTGACTAATGGATTTGAAAATAAATTCAGAGGAATGTGGGGAATCGGTGTTGTCGTAAAAATACCTGTATTCCATTGGGGAGAAGGTATATACAAAGTCAAAGCTGCTAAAGCTGAAGCCAATATAGCACGCTACCAACTAGAAGACATAAAAGAAAAGGTAGAGCTTCAAGTCACACAAAGCTCGTATAAAGTTAATGAAGCTGTGAAAAAGCTGACCATGGCAGAAAAAAACATGGAAAAAGCCGAAGAAAATTTGCGATATGCTAATCTGGGATTTAAAGAAGGAGTCATACCTGCAAGCAATGTGTTAGAAGCACAAACGGCTTGGTTGTCAGCACAATCTGGCAAGATTGATGCACAAATCGATCTAAAAATGAGTGAAATATATTTGAACAAATCAATGGGAACATTAAAATAATAAATCAATATGACTGAAAAATCTCAACACAGCAATATCATGCTGGCATTTTTTACACTTGCTGCAGTAATTGTCATTGTAAGTATCATCGGATTCTTTACTCTCGGAAAGGGTCCTGAAATTATTCAAGGTCAGGCAGAAGCAACTGAATATCGCGTTTCGAGCAAAGTGCCAGGACGTATACTTAAATTTTTAGTAGATGAAGGAGAAAAAGTAAAGGTTGGAGATACACTTGCTATACTTGAAGCTCCGGATGTACAGGCTAAATTATCTCAGGCACAGGCAGCAGAACAAGCTGCACAGGCTTTAAATGAAAAAGCAATCCGTGGTACTCGTTCAGAACAGTTGCAAGCAGCATTCGAAATGTGGCAAAAGGCAAAAGCTGGTCTGGACATCGCAGAAAAATCATATAACCGTGTAAACAGATTGTATGAAGAAGGAGTTATGTCAGCTCAAAAAAGAGATGAAGCAAAAGCTCAATATGATGCAATGGCCGCAACAGAACGGGTCGCCAAAGCACAATACACAATGGCTAAAAATGGTGCACAACGTGAAGACAAAGCAATGGCAGCAGCTCAGGTAGAGCGTGCGAAAGGTGCTGTGGCCGAAGTTACTTCGTATATAAACGAAACTTATCTGATAGCATCTGCCGATGGAGAAGTTACAGAAATATTCCCTAAAGTAGGTGAACTGGTAGGTACTGGAGCTCCAATCATGAATGTTGCACAGCTAGACGATATGTGGGTTACCTTTAATGTACGGGAAGATTTCTTGAAAGATTTTACCGTAGGAGGTGAAATTACAGCTTATATACCTGCATTAGAAAAGAATGCAACTTTCAAGGTCACATACATGAAAGATTTGGGAACTTATGCAGCATGGAAAGCAACCAAGACAACCGGACAATTCGATTTAAAAACTTTTAAGGTAAAAGCCAAACCCGTACAAACAGTAGAAAACTTACGCCCCGGCATGTCGGCTATTATTGAAAAATAAAGAATAAACTATGTCAATTACTGTCCATAAACGCCTGTTACAAATTGCAAAACGAGAAGTTATACGCATCGCAACCAAGCCGATGTATCTCTTTTGCATGGTAATAGCTCCGATTTTCAGTTATATTTTCTTTACTACGCTAATGAGCAGCGGGCTACCTACCAATATGCCTGCAGGCGTAGTGGACCTTGACAATACTTCAACTACACGTACGATCATACGTAATCTGGATGCTTTTCAGCAGACTAAAATCGTAGCCCACTACGGTAGTTTCAACGAAGCAAGGGAAGCCATCCAGCGCGGAGAAATTTATTCATTCTATTATATTCCGGAAGGGACTACAGAGAACGCAATAGCAGGCAGACAACCGAAAGTGTCTTTTTACACAAACTATTCATACCTGATAGCCGGTTCTCTACTTTACAGAGATCAACGTACGATGAGTGAGCTTGCTTCTGCTGCCATAGGTCAGAGTACCTTATTGGCCAAGGGAGCTACAGAAGATCAGGCTGTAGCATTCTTACAACCAATTGTCATTGATACTCACCCACTGAATAATCCCTGGCTAAACTATTCCGTATATCTGTGTAACACACTATTTCCCGGAATATTGATGCTACTGATTTTTCTAATTACAGCATATACAATAGGAGTTGAAATAAAAGAAAATACAGCAAAGGAGTTACTTCATTTAGCAGATAATTCCATTGTTACAGCATTGGTTGGCAAATTATTACCACAAACAATTCTGTTTTTTATCATAGCTGTATTCTACAATGTATATCTCTATGGATTTTTACATTACCCATGTAACAGTGGTATCTTCCCAATGTTATTGTCAGGACTCTTATTAGTACTGGCTTCACAAGCTGTAGGTCTGTTTTTCTTTGGCCTATTTGGCACGCTTCGTCTAGCTCTTAGTACAGCCTCACTTTGGGGAGTTTTATCTTTTTCCATTTCAGGATTTACATTTCCGGTTATGGCCATGCATCCGACTCTTCAGGCACTCAGTGTGCTATTCCCATTGAGGCATTACTTTTTACTATATGCCAACCTTGCACTCAACGGTTATCCACTTATTTATGCCTGGCATTCTGTAGTGGCATTAATCATATTTATGCTGCTGCCATTCTTTGTATTGAAGAAACTGCGTACAATCATGTTACACTATACATATATCCCTTAAAAGGTCAATCATGGAAAAATATTCACTCCGACATATTATACGACAAGGGCTGAATGGACTGTTCTATATATTCAAAAAGGAACTTAAAGCTACGATAAAAGATCAGGGAGTCCTGATATTTTTCCTGCTGGTTCCATTAGCTTATCCGTTGATATATGCTTTCATCTATACAAACGAGGTTGTTCGTGAGGTTCCCACAGCAGTGGTAGACGCGAATAACAGTTCTCAAAGCAGAAAATACATACGTATGGTAGATGGAAGTCCCGATGTACATATACAGTCTTATTGTGCCGATATGGAAGAAGCAAGGCTATTGCTTAAGGGCCAAAAGGTATATGGCATTATATATATCCCTGAAAGCTTCAGTCAAGATCTGGCCGAAGGTAAGCAAGCTCACGTAAGCATTTATTGCGACATGAGCGGAATGCTTTATTACAAAGCAATTTTGCTGGCAAATACAGAAACCTCCTTGAAAATGAATAAGGAGATTCAGGTAAAGAGATTAGGTAATACAACAGAACGACAAGATGAAATCAGTACAACTCCAATAGAATATGAGTCTGTTTCTTTGTTCAATCCACAAGATGGTTTTGCCAGCTTCCTTATTCCAGCTGTTTTAATACTTATTATCCAACAAACTCTATTGCTGGGAGTAGGTTTGTCTGCAGGAACAGCACGCGAACACAATCGATTCCGCGACCTTGTACCTATCAGCCGGCAATATCAAGGGACATTACGCATTGTATTAGGAAAATCGCTTGCATACCTGATGATCTATACTGTTATGTCGACATGTATTCTCTGTCTAGTTCCTAAAATATTCAGCCTGGTACAGATAGCTCAACCAGCTACTTTATTCTGGTTTACTTTACCTTATCTGCTGGCATGTATTTTCTTTGCCATGACCTGCTCTATATTCGTTCATCACAGAGAATCGTGCATGCTGATATTTGTATTTACCTCTGTACCTTTACTGTTTATATCAGGTATATCATGGCCAGGCGCAGCTATTCCTAAATTTTGGGAAATATTCTCATGGCTCTTCCCTTCTACGTTTGGAATAAACGGTTATGTACGCATCAATACCATGGGAGCAACACTACATGATGTCTTACCTATAATCAGGGGATTATGGATACAAGCCGTAGTGTATTTTATTACAACCTGTATCGTATACCGACGTCAAATCATGTTAAGTCGTAAACACGCGTTAGAACGATTAAAAACTTACCGGAATAAAAAGCGTCTTCAAGCAGGATAAATCCATATCCATATTTTAAAAAGCATTATAAAAAAACTCTTCTTTTATCATCTGTAAATGTTTGTTTCCAGAAATAAAAGAAGAGTTTTTGTTTATCAGTGTATCAATATCCTCGAACTATTCATGCAGACTTTCTATGTAAGTATATAGCTTCTTGTAAAAAGCATGCCGGGTTAATGTTGAAGCATCTCCCAATATAATCAGTTTCATACGAGCTCGGGTAATCGCAACATTCATACGTCGTAAATCATTCAGGAAACCAATCTGTCCTTCCTCATTAGCACGTACCAAACTAATCAGAATCACATCACGTTCCTGTCCCTGAAATCCATCCACAGTATTAATCGTGATAGCCTGCCGGTAAGGCTTAAAAAAAGCATCATTTCGGACAAGACGACGCAAATATTGTACCTGTGCCTTATATGGCGAAATCATACCTACATCAATCCGTTCATTCAAGAAACGTTCCCGTCCTATTTTGGTAATATAACCTTTCAGCTGCTCGATAGATAATTCAGCTTCCGACTTGTTTATTCTTCCATAATTTTCACCAATAAACTCCTCATTACAATCTAATCCTTCAGTATTGATCCATTCAATAGGAGTATCAAAATCGAGAATGCTACGATATTTTACTTCAGGAGCAGACTGCAACATCCCTCCGTAAAACCATTCCGATGAAAAACGCATAATCTCATCATTCATACGATACTGGAGCTTCAGCAGTGAAACAGTATCGGGTTTATTCTTTACAATAGTCTGCATCAGCGTATGTCCCAGTCCTGCACGAAGAGCTTCCGGTGCCTTTACCGTCGGAGGAAGCTGACAATGATCTCCTGCCAATATCACCCGGTCGGCTTTCCGTATCGGAATCCAGCAGGCAGCTTCAAGTGCCTGAGCGGCCTCATCAATAAACAATGTTCCGAATTTCTGCCCTGTCAACAAGCGATTGGCACTGCCAACCAATGTGCAGGCAATTACACGAGCCTCAGAAAATAAAGATTCATTGATACGAATTTCCAATTCTGTTGCACGGTCTTTCAGCGAATTAATCTTTTGCCGGACAGCTTCTCGTTCAGCGCCTTTTCTGCTCCTGGCATACAATTCGCGTATCGCTTTACGAATACTCCATAGCTGCGGATAGTCAGGATGAGATTCAAAACGGCGTTCATAAGTGAACGATAACATCTTATCATTCACCCGACTAGGATTTCCTATACGTAATACACTTACTCCCCTGTCGACTAGTTTTTCACTTATCCAGTCGACAGCCATATTACTCTGTGCACAAACCAATACCTGATTTTCCCGATGAAGAGTTTCGTATACAGCCTCTACCAGAGTAGTAGTTTTTCCCGTTCCGGGAGGCCCATGTACGATTGCTACATCCTTAGCATGAAGTACTTTATTCATAGCTTCCTCCTGCGTAGCATTTAACCAAGGAAAGCGCAAAGGATGAAACGAAAAAGTAGAAGCAGGTTGAGTTCCATGAAAAATATCACGCAACTCTGCCAAACGATTATTTTTTGCTCCGATAACTTGCTTTAAAGCCTCAAACATCAGGCGATAACTTGTTTCATCAAAATAAAGTTGTACACCTACGACTTCTTTACTTTGCAAGGCAAGCAAAGCATCAACGGAAGGAAGAATCACAACCATCCGATCTTCATCCACGTAGTTTACTGTTGCGACAAAGTTCAGATAATTCAATTTACCCGAAACGTCTTGCGTAAAGAAACATACCGGACGTCCATATTCAAACTGATGTTCGACATCCTTGTCTTCACGTCGCTCAACTTCTATCACCAGCTGATTTAAGGCGTTATAATAATTTCGTCCCAGATTTAACGGATACCAGCACATACCGCGCTTGATTTTCCGTCCAATGCCCATCAGCTCTGTTTGCTGCTTAAACTGTTCCTTTTCGTATTCATATTCTATCTGCAACAATTCATATTGATGTTGCAAATAAAGTACAGGAGATTTTATACACGGATCTTCTCTCATAGGCTAAACATTTATTCCTTCTCACCTTCAGCCAGCATCTGTGCCCGCGACTTACTCTGGGTTACAACATAAACACCTACAAAAATCAATACCGCTGCCAATGCTTTGGTCCAGCCAAAGACTCCCATTCCCAAAAAGACTGATACTGTAGTTCCGACAATGGGCTGTATATAGTTATACATACTTACGACGGTAGGACGAAGTGTCTTCTGACCTACGAGCATCAAAATATAGGCAAAGAATGTTCCGAATAAGACAACATAACCAACTTCCATCCATACCGTAGCAGAGAAAGACATAGTCGTCATTGCTGAAAAATCACGGTAGGAAAAAGGAATGAAACAGATAGCCGCATAAGTAAACATCCATTTCATCAGTGTAAACACATTGTAGCGCGAAATAAGTTTCTTAAATATAGTCAGATAACAGGCAAAACTTACCTGAGCCGTTATGCACAATGCATCTCCCAAAATGCTGCCTCCTCCATCTACCGATCCGCCCTGATTGCTTAAAATCAGCATAAGCGCACCGATTGAGCCTAGAAATATACCAATAACCTTCTTGGGTGTAACAGGTTCTTTCAAAAAAAGTGCAGCCAATATCATAGTTACTATCGGCATGGTAGTAGTTACAATAGAAGCATCTATAGGAGATGTAAGCGACAAACCAAATGTAAAACATCCCTGATTGCACACAATACCCAACAGTCCGGCAAAGAAAAGTAACATCAAATCATGCGAACTAACTTTCTCCTTCGGAGCAAACAATGACGCAATCCAAAAACAAACCGCACCACCTATCATACGCATTGTAGCCAACGACAATCCGGTTATACCAGCTTCCATGGCCGCCTTTCCCATTGGCGACATCAATCCCCACATACTTGCCGCACCCAGCAAAGCAAGATGTGCTCTTATAACTTTTACATTCATGTTTTCTATCATATTTTTTACGATGCAAAGGTAAGAGTTATCCGAAAAAAGAGAGCTGTAAACATTGATTTATTCCAAGATTATCCGTATTTTTGTTTAAAACGTATAAACAAATACAACCATGAAGAAGCAAGCCGACTACATTAAACGTATCGAAATTAAAGGTCTATGGGGAAGAAAGAATATCTCATGGGACTTACGTGCTGATGTCAACATTTTAAGCGGAGTAAATGGTATTGGTAAAAGTACAATTTTGAACAATTCCGTACGATATCTTAACGAACTGGAAGGGCATGCATTGACTAATGGCGTACAGCCGGGAGTTTCTTTCGTATTCTCTCCTGAAGATGCTAATTTCATCCGATTTGACGTAATCCGTAGTTTCGACCGTCCGCTAATCAATTCCGGACTGCTTGAAAAGATAGGAAACTCAAGTGTAATAACAGAACTCGACTGGCAATTATATCTGCTTCAGCGTCGCTATCTGGATTATCAGGTAAATATCGGAAACAGAATTATCGAACTGCTTACAAGCGGAGTTATAGAAGATCAGGCTCGTGCTGCTGAAGTTTCACGTCCCAAAACAAAATTCCAGGACTTAATGGATGATCTTTTCAGCGAAACCGGGAAAAAAATAAACCGCAGAAGCAACGAAATCTTATTCGAGCAAGATGGTGATATATTAACTCCTTACCAGCTGTCATCAGGAGAAAAACAAATGCTTGTCATTTTGCTTACCGTACTGGTACAAGACAATCAGCCATTTGCACTATTTATGGATGAGCCCGAAATATCTCTTCATGTAGAATGGCAACAACGGTTGATTTCACTCATCCGAAGCTTAAACCCTAATGTACAGATCATACTTACCACCCACTCTCCTGCCTTAATTATGAACGGATGGATAGATGCAGTGACAGAAGTAAGTGATATAACTACTCATTAAACAATTACGGCTATGGGAAAAAGACTTACAGAAAACCTTTCTTCACTCTATATTGGAGCAGCCAACAGTCTGAAGCCAAAACAAGCAAAAAGAAAAATCGTCGCATATGTAGAAAGTTACGATGACATATCTTTTTGGCGTTCCCTTCTGGTCGAATATGAGAATGACAAACGTTACTTTGAAGTCATGTTGCCATCCCGAAGTTCACTTGCCAAGGGAAAGAAATCAGTTTTGATGAACGAACTGGGAAGTCGTCTGGGAGAAAATATGATAGCCTGTGTTGACAGTGATTACGATTATCTTCTTCAAGGAAGGACTCAAACGTCACGGTATATCATCAACAGCCCCTACGTATTACAGACGTACGCCTATGCCATAGAAAATTACCACTGCTATGCCGAAGGCTTACACGAAGCGTGTGTTACAGCTACGCTAAACGACCATAAACTGATTGACTTTCCTGCCTTCATGAAACTCTATTCAGAAATAGCCTATCCGCTTTTCATCTGGTCTGTATGGTTTTACCGCCAACATAATTTATCAGAATTTTCCTTACTGGATTTCTGCTCTTTTGTAAAGTTAGACCAAGTCAGTACACGCCATCCTGAAAAAAGTCTGGAAATCATGTCCAAAAAAGTCAACCGTAAACTTCATGAGTTAGAAAGACGGCATGTAGAAGCCCTGGAAGAGATTGAAGATATGAAAAAAGAGTTCCGTACATTGGGAATGTCCCCAGACAATACTTACATGTTCATTCAAGGGCATCACATTATGGACAATGTCATACTGCGTCTGCTGATTCCGGTATGCACAGTACTCCGTCGCGAACGTGAACAACAAATACACGATTTAGCTTTACACGACATTCAGTTACATAATGAGCTCACAGCCTATCAGCGTAGTCAGGTTGATATAGAAGTGGTTATCCGTAAAAATCCTCATTACCAGTCATCACCTCTTTATCAGATGATCCGGCGAGATATAGAAGCATTTCTGAAAATAGCCAAATAAATATCTGAGAGTGTGCCCCGAAAGACATCACGACACACTCTCAGAAAAAATTATATCTCATACCCTAACCTGATTAGTCCGACCCAATTACATTCACGAGTGTTGGCTATCAGATGGAAGGCAGGCTGTACATATCCGCTTTTCCCAAACAAGAACTTACAAGTCAACTCACTTGCCCATTCATGTTCAGTTGTAAAATCTGCATAATCAGCAAACACACTTCCTTCTATTTTCTTATAACGCATTACAAGTCCACCACCTACATAACTACGGCATCCTTGTTTCTCTGTCGGATTTATGGAATATTGAAACAAAGCATACAGACCAGAAGAAAGTTTTTGTTCCGCATATCCCCAAAGTACTGTATTCAACTTTTTCTTTTCTTCCGTTTCACCATTTCCACTTTCATCACCAGCAGACATCCCGCTATGTAAAGCAATGCCCATATAATAACCGCTATCAGTGTTTTGATAATTTAATGATGTAATACTCAATATTCCATCCGTTTTCGGACAAAAACGAAAAACATTTTCCTTTCCGACAAACATGTTATAGCCGGTTCCATTATAAATGGAAGTTTCCATATGCCAGTTTCCCAGCTTCAACTTATAATCCATACCTACTGAAGCCACCGGATAATTGGCAATCGGATAATTAGCCGACAAAGTAGGAAATATACCGCATGAGCTATTGGTAAACAAAGATGTACACGGTGAATTAAAATAATCTTCATTCAGATTCCGTATTCCAACAAAAAGAGAAGAAGCCCCTACATGCCAGTTTATCCCTAATATGGCTAAAGCCAGAGGCAAATTTTCTTCTTCAATATTCGAATATACTTGCAAATCATCAACCAGCTTCTTATCACTCGTTCGTGCCACACTGATAGAAGCAACCTCAATGTTAACCGAATTGCCTAAGGATTGCAGGAAATCAGTACGAAGTAAATTCACCCATTTTGCTCCTTTACGAAAATCTGTTTGAAATTCAGTAGTGTAGGTCAGATTAAAATCCTGAGCTGCAAGGTAATGGTTTGTAAATGTAACCATTACCATAGCAGCACATAAAACAAATCTCTTCACAATCATTTATCACAACCATTTTACAAATCGCTTGATATACCAGTTTTTTATCATTTGAGTCAGTACACAGTATGAAAGCAGAATACCGACAAGCCAGAGGAAATAGCTTAATGGCAAAGGTTCAAGTCCGATTGAAGTTCCGAAAGGAGAGAAAGGAATGATAATTCCAATAACCATTATCAGCACAGTCAGTCCGGTAACCTGCCACGAAGCACAACTTTGTATAAATGGTATTTTCTGCGTACGAATCATATGAACAATCAATGTCTGCGACAGTAAACCTTCTATAAACCAGCCCGACTGAAATAACGTCTGATGCTCCACAGAATTACAGCTGAACACATACCACATCACCAGATAAGTAACAATATCAAAAATAGAACTTATCGGTCCGATAAATATCATAAAACGGCTAATATCAGAAGCATCCCATTTACGAGGCTTACGGAGATAATCAGCATCCATACGGTCAAAAGGAATGGTAGTCTGCGAAATATCATAAAGCAAATTCTGAATCAGCAGATGAATCGGCAACATCGGAAGGAAAGGCAAAAATGCACTTGCAGCCATTACACTAAACATATTTCCAAAATTCGAACTTGCTGTCATCTTTATATACTTAGTGATATTTCCAAATGTTTTTCTACCCTCAAGCACACCATCTTCCAACACCATCAAGTCCTTTTCCAGTAGAATAATATCTGCACTCTCTTTGGCTATATCTACAGCAGAATCAACCGAAATGCCAATATCCGACTGACGCAAAGCAGCAGCATCATTAATACCGTCACCCAAGAATCCTACAGTATTCTGCTGCTCTTGAAGCAACATAATGATCTGTGTCTTCTGAATAGGAGTTAATTTAGAAAATACATTTGTCTTACAGACAGCCTGACGCTGTTCTTCCTCCTCCATGGCTTCGAACTGCGGTCCAGTCAGTGCGTTGCGGGTTTCTATTCCAACCTGACGGGCAATAGTCTGCACTACCGCATCATTATCTCCAGAAAGAATCTTCACTTCTATACCGTGTTCATGCAGTTGCTTGATTGCGCTTGCTGCCGATTGCTTGGGAGGATCAAGAAATGCCAGATAACCAATGAGTACCATATCTTTCTCATCTTCTACCTTGAAATCACATTCCTTGCTCAAATAACTTTTATGAGCAACAGCCAGTACCCGCATTCCCTGCTTGTTCATCTGCAAACTGATTTCCTGCGCTTTTTTTCTCAGCTCAGCGGAAAGCGGATGAACAGCTCCGTCGAACTCGGCATAAGAACAGATATCAAGCATTTCCTCTACTGCTCCTTTCGTAATAATCTGCCGTTTGCCCTGTTTATCTTCCACAACAACCGACATTCTGCGGCGTGCAAAGTCAAAAGGAATTTCATCTACCTTTTTATAATTATCTTTCAGATACTCCAACGAAAGCTCCTTGATGTGCGAAAGAATCGCTTTATCCATCAGATTCTTCAATCCGGTCTGAAAGAAGCTGTTAAAATAAGCATGGCGCAAAATACGCTTGTCATTGTCACTCGAACCATCCGCATTGATATACTTCTCCAACACAATCTGATCGCATGTCAATGTACCAGTCTTATCGGTACAAAGAATATTCATAGCACCGAAATTCTGAATGGCATTTAAATCCTTGACAATTGTCTTCTTTTTCGACATTGCCACTGCTCCCTTAGAAAGATTCGCAGTTACAATCATCGGAAGCATTTCAGGAGTCAGCCCCACAGCTACAGAAATGGCAAAAATAAACGCATCAAACCAGTCGCCTTTGGTCAACCCGTTCACAAGGAATACAAACGGAATCATCACCAGCATGAAACGTATAAGCAAAATACTCACTTTATTGATTCCCTTGTCGAACGCAGTTGCAGCCCGATGTCCGACGATACTTTTCGCAATGGTTCCCAGATAAGTATTATTCCCTGTTTCAAAAACGATACCGGTAGCAGAGCCACTTACCACATTCGAGCCCATATAACAAATGTTATCCAGTTCGACTACACTACCTTTATTATATTTCTTTCCTTTTACTTCCGGATGCTTCTCAATGGGATCAGACTCTCCGGTAAGCGAAGACTGGCTGACAAACAAGTCCTTAGCCTCAATAATACGAATATCGGCAGGTATCATGTCACCGGCAGCAATCATCACAACATCTCCAGGAACCAGTTCTGCTATATTAATTTCTTCATCATGATTTCCAGCCCGCTTTACATAACAAGTATTGGTAACCATCTTCAGCAGTGCTTCACTCGATGCATTAGCTTTCCACTCTTGACAGAAGCGAAGAATAGCACTGAAAATCACCATTGTAGAGATAATAACGATAGCGGTCCAATCTTGTTCTCCTGGAGCCGCAAGCAATACATCAAGCACAAACGATATAACAACCAGTCCTGTCAATACCCCAATAAAAGGATTTATAAATGCCTTGATGAAAGTAGAAAGCGGATTTTTCTTTTTCTCATGCTCCACCTCATTTCTACCATAAACAGACTGCCTCTTTTCCACCTCATCAGCCGTAAGCCCGATTCGGCTTGTTTGAAAATAGCTAAAGACAGAGCCGAGTGGCTGAGTTGCTGCCAGAAAAACTTTTTCTGCATTGAAGGCAAATTGTTCCTTACGCTTTTTCTTCTTCCACATTGTTACTTCAATTTTGATTAGGTTACTACTCATGTTTCCTTTTCACGCCGCAAAAGTAGGCAAGACACACGAAGACAGCCGTTAGAAAACTATTAGAGTGGTATTAGAAAACTATTAGAATCTGAAACAGTTTTCCAATACCACCCTAACAACCTCAATTGATAAGGATAGAAGAATAAAGTAAACAAGTTGACAAAAGGTCCTATACGTGAGGTAGTTCTACAACAAAAGTTGTACCTTCACCTTGCTGGGAATGAACCGAAATATTTCCCTGATGGAGATGAATTATCTTCTGTGAAAGTGTCATTCCAATACCATGTCCACCTACTTTCTTGTCCTGTTCTCCACGGTAGAACAAAGTAAAGAGATGCTGCTTATCGGTTTCAGACATTCCAATCCCGGCATCCGACAAACGTACAATTGTCCATTTATCCCAATAGGATATCTGTACAAACGAAGATTTATCAGCCGAGTACTTACAATTATTTTCTATCAGGTTAGAAAAAGCGATATTCAACAAATAAAGATTTCCTCTGACAGTAATCATGCGGTCGTCATCCGCTTCTTCCTGCTCGAACAACAAATCAATGTGATAATCCGGATGAGCACGCAATATCACCTCCCTTACATCAAGCAGTAATTCATCCAGCCGGATTTCCTGCATTTTAATCTGTTCTTTCTGATAGTCTGCCTTAGCAAGGTTAAGCAAGCCATCTACCAGACTATTCATCCGCCGGGCATCTTGCAATACATTTTGCATAGCCTGTCTGTACTGTTCACCGGTCCGTTCTTTTTGCAACGACAAATCCAGCTCAGCAATGAGCGCTGCAAGTGGTGTACGTATCTCATGCGACACATTGCTGACAAACATCTTTTGAGAGTTGAATGATACTTCCAGCCGCTCCAGCAAGGCATTAAAAGCAGTACTAAGTTCTCCCAGTTCATCTTTTTCATTCTTCACCGGAAGACGCCTGTTGATATGTAATGCAGTTATCGTTTCAGCCTCTCTTACAATATCACGTATCGGCTTCAGCGATGCCCGGGCGAGAAAATACCCAGCTACGAACAACAGCGACAATCCTACAACAAACAAGATAAGCAATGTCTTCTGCAATTCAAACAAATTGCCATAACCATATCCGTCGTAAGCAGCAGCGGTCACTATATAATCTTTTCCTCCAAACGAATAGAGCATCCCGATAGCCTGATACTTGCCAATGTAAAATTCCATTTCTTTCTTTTTCAGGATACGGTCCACCATTGCATGGTCTTCCTTAATAATATCGTTCTGTATGGCATCGTGATAAAGCATCCGGAAGTCAATAGAATAGACAGCTACTTCCACTTCATTGATAAACTTTTTATTGTTCAGATAAATAGACTGCATGGTCTGCGCGTCAACCTGATTCTGAAGAAACAAATGAGCCTTTGTAACTGCCTCACTTTTCAAATCGTGGAAAAAAGTCTGGCTACGCGTATGTTCACTTACCAGATAAATCAATACCATGCACAACAGAAAAACTGCTGCCGTAACACATGTATTCTGTAAAGTCAGCTTTGTCTTTATTTTCATAACTTATCCGTTAAAATAAAACCAATCCCAGGTTTCGTATGAATGAGCTTGACATCAAACTCCTTGTCAATTTTCTTACGCAGATAGTTGATATACACATCTATGAAATTCGTTCCCGTATCAAAATGTGTATTCCATACTTTTTCGGCTATCTCCACACGGCTTATTACTTTTTCCGCATTTTCAACCATATAAAGCAACAGGTTATATTCTTTCGGAGACAATTTTATTGCTTTTCCCTGCCTTTTTACCTCTCTAAGATTCAAATTGATTGTCAAATCAGCATATTCAATCTGTTCTGGCGCATCGGCTACGATTTCTTTATTTCGTTTCAATAATACTTTCACGCGCGCTGTAAGCTCCCTGAAATCGAATGGCTTAGTCATATAATCATCCGCCCCGGCATCGAATCCGTCCAGTTTGTCATCGGTAGATCCCAAAGCAGTCAGCATCAGAATAGGAATCTTTTCATTCTGTTTGCGGATTTCCTTGCAAAGCTCGAATCCGTCCATCTTTGGCAAGATAATGTCTGATATAACCAGGTGAAAAGAATAAGTCTGAAAAAGACGCAGTCCCATAGCTCCGTCGTATGCCACCATCGTCTGGTAACCATTTTCTTCCAGTCCGGCTTTCAACAAGTCGGCAACTCTTTTTTCATCTTCTACAATCAGTATAGTCTGCATATTCAGTAATTTTTCTAATGATCTTTTTTACCTGCAAGTATGGACTTCAGGGTATATTGTCAATGCTATCTATTTACAAATGTAATCAATTTATCCCATAAACAAAGATATTCGTTTCTTCACACTGTAAAAGTGACTCTCCAGAAGTTCTAAAATATCAGAACACTTTTTTCTAAAAAATGATCTTATACAATCCACCAAACATAAATAAGGAAAAGAAAAAAATTCTTAATTTCGTGCCTAAAAATACAGATACAACATTTCAACATGAAAAAACTAAAAATAGGATTAGTACTGTTTGCCGGTACATTCGCTTCAACCCAAGTAATAAATTGATAAACCGATAATGGAGCAATAAAGGAAATTTGTAACAATTAGAGGTCTACAAAAAAACATGCTGATAAATGCAGAAAAACATCTCGATATTTTCAAAAAAATTGTAGAAATTTCCAGATGTTTTGTACAAAAAATCTAGCTATTCTGCTGAGCTTTTTAAAAGAGTTCACAGAGAGTAAGAAAAGAGAAAAGAACGTTTTTCTCATAATAAAGGAAAGAAAAAAATAGCCTGCCCGGACAACGATTTCCTCGTCGTTCAGGCAGGCTATTATATGTATCTCAAGAATTATTTTTCAGGAGTATTTTCCAACGTTGCAGTCAGGAAGTCATAGAACTTCGAAACTGAAGGAATGTGACAACGTTCTTCCGGAGTATGCGGGCACTGCAAAGTAGGACCGAAAGAAATCATATCAAGTCCCGGAACTACTGCTCCGATAATACCACATTCCAGTCCGGCATGTATAACCTTCACTTCAGGAAGTTCGCCAAACTGTGCCTTATACGATTCCTTCATGGCATGAAGGATAGGAGAATTAACATTTGGTTCCCATCCTGAATAGCTGCCCGAACGTTCTACATGCATACCAGCCATAGAGAAGCAGCTTTCGATAGCTGTATTACGGTAATCTTTCATTGATTCACGAGAACTACGTGTCAAAACTTTAACAGCTGCCTTTCCATTGGCAATTTCAACAATGGCAAGGTTAGAAGATGTTTCTACTGTATCAGGAATAGTCGGGATGAAACGTTCTACTCCGTTAGGACATGCATAGATAGCATCTACCAAGTTATCGCGGATTTCTTCAGGAACCATGTACTTCGGCAGTTCCACACGTTCTGCCTTAAAGCTCAGTCCTTCTTCGATTGTAGCAAATTCATCACGCCATACTTGTTCACACTCACCAACGAATGCCAGTACATCTTCTACTTCTGTTTCGGGTACAGTGATCACAACTTCGCATTCACGCGGAATAGCATTACGCATGTTTCCACCTTCCCACGATACCAGACAAGCTTCATCGTATGCAATAACCTGATTCAGGAAGCGAGCCATAAGCTTGTTTGCATTGGCATGTCCCCAGCCAATCTGTATACCAGAGTGACCACCACGCAGACCTTTCAGAGTAACTTTCAAAGCTACATCTTCCGGATCGGTTTCTTCTTCCTTATATTCCAGTGTAGCTGTCAGATCTTCACCACCGGCACAACCGATATACAGCTCACCTTCTTCTTCAGAATCGAGGTTCAGCAAAATATCGCCTTCTATTTCTCCAGGTTTCAAGCCGAAAGCGCCATACATACCAGTTTCTTCATCGGCAGTGATCAGTGCAACCAATGGGCCGTGTTTTAATGTTTTATCTTCCATTACAGCCATGATTGCAGCTACCCCCATACCGTTGTCCGAACCAAGTGTAGTGCCTTTTGCCTTCACCCATTCACCGTCTACATAAACCTGAATAGGATCGTTTTCGAAATCATGCTGTGTATCTTTGTTCTTTTGTGGAACCATATCCATGTGTGCCTGCAAGATAACCGCCTTACGGTTTTCCATGCCCGGAGTGGCAGGCTTGCGGTAAATGATGTTTCCAGCCTCATCCTGAAAAGCTTCAACACCAGCATTCTTACCGAACTCCAGTAAAAATGACTGAACTTTTACCAAATGTCCTGACGGGCGAGGCACTTGAGTTAACGAATAAAAATGCTTCCACACATTCTGTGGAGCCAGAGAAAGAATTTCATTCATAGGTTTTAGTTTTATTTTTATTTGTAAGCGGCAAAGCCACCAATCCATATATTCCTAACAAAATTAATAAAAAGGTTTGAATACCATGCACTAAAAGCGCAAATATTCCTGCATCTTCCTTACTTACTCCGTACATCATCATCATGGTGATGACAGCAAAGTGCCACGGACCTGCTCCATTCGGTGTAGGAACAATAACGGCAATACTCCCTACCACAAACAATACCAGTCCGGCAACCCAGCCTAGTCCGGCAGAAAAGTCGAAACAGTAAAACGTCAGATAAAAATGCAGATAATAACATAACCAGATAGCGACAGTATAAATGATATACAATACCGGACGGTGTACCTGACGGATGGAAAGACATCCCAGCCAGACATTTTTAATCAGTCCTCTGACCTTAGCAAAAATTGTCAGATTACGTATCAACCAGAAAAGCAGCACCAAAGCCGCTGCTATACAGATTAACGTTATATAAAAATTAGTCGACGAAAACAAATGCAGAAAAAAAGCTCCGTCAGTACCTGTTATACGAAAGAAACGGGCAAAGACTCCCGACTGAAGCAACAGCGTACCTGCGGTAATAAGCAGTACACAGACAGAATCAACTAAACGTTCGGAAACGACCGTTCCAAGAGATTTGGAAAAAGAAACATTGTCATATTTTGCAAGTATGCCGCAGCGCGAAACCTCTCCTACCCGAGGTAAAACCAGATTGGCCGCATAAGCAATAAATATGGCATACACACTATTCGAAATTTTAGGATGTTCACCAAGAGGAGCCAATGCCAGGTTCCAGCGCCACCCGCGAAACAGATGACCGAAGACGCCAAAAACCAGTGAAAAAAGCATCCAGCCATAATTCATACCTCCGTCCATCACCTCATAAACATGCCGGAAGTTGAATCCATGATACGTCCATAGCAAAATAACCGCCCCTAACACCAAAGGCAAAGCTACCTGAAAGACTTTATTTATGAGTTTTTTTATATCAGTTCGTTCCAAAACCTAATCATTTATTAAAGATTAATGCTTACATTTGCACGATGCAAAGATAATATCTTGCTAGAATAAATCTTTATTTATATCGAGAAAATACATACGGAATGAAATTAGTTAAACCGAAAAAGTTCTTAGGACAGCACTTTCTGAAAGACTTGCAAGTGGCAAAAGACATAGCCGATACAGTAGATACCTGCCCTGACCTGCCGATATTGGAAGTAGGACCTGGTATGGGAGTGTTGACGCAATTTCTCATCCCGAAAGGAAGACCGGTAAAGGTAGTAGAACTGGATTTTGAATCAGTAGCTTACCTACGGGAGAATTTTGCAGAGCTGGGTGACAATATTATTGAACAGGACTTTCTGAAAATGGATTTATCTGCTCTGTTCAATGGAAACCCTTTTGTACTGACAGGTAACTATCCGTATAATATCTCCAGCCAGATATTTTTTAAAATGCTCGATTACAAAGATCTGATACCTTGCTGTACAGGCATGATACAGAAAGAAGTAGCCGAACGTATCGCCGCTTGTCCGGGAAACAAAACATACGGTATTCTGAGCGTACTGATTCAGGCTTGGTATAAAGTAGAATATCTGTTTACCGTACACGAGCATGTGTTTAATCCTCCTCCCAAGGTTAAAAGTGCCGTAATACGCATGACACGCAACGAAACCAAGGAGCTGGGATGTAACGAGAAGCTGTTCAAGCAAATAGTAAAAACTACGTTCAACCAACGCCGCAAGACATTGCGTAACTCCATTTCTCCGATACTGGAAAAAGGAAACCCACTCAGTGCAGATCCTATATTCAACAAACGTCCGGAACAGTTATCGGTAGAAGACTTCATAGAATTGACCAACCGGGTGGAACAGGCACTCGCAACTGAGTAAGGTATGGAAAGCGAAGAAATTAAAAAGGTATCAGAACTAATCGAAAATAAAAAATCGGAGGAACTAAAAGAGTTTCTGCAAGAACTGCATCCAGCCGATATTGCCGAATTGTGCGATGAACTTGATGCAGAAGAAGCGCGCTCCATTTATCTGTTACTCGACAATGAAAAAGCTGCCGACGTACTGATTGAAATGGATGAAGACGCACGTAAGAAATTCCTCGAAATATTGCCTTCGGAAACTATTGCCAAACGTTTTGTCGACTACATGGACTCTGATGATGCTGTAGACATCATCCGTGATATGGACGAGGACAAGCAGGAGGAAATTCTTTCGCACATCGAAGACATCGAACAGGCAGGCGACATTGTAGATCTGTTGAAATACGATGAAGATACAGCCGGTGGTTTGATGGGTACAGAAATGGTTATCGTAAATGAAAACTGGAGTATGCCCGAATGCCTTCGCGAAATGAGAATTCAGGCCGAGGAAATGGACGAAATCTACTATGTGTATGTAGTAGATGACGATGAACGGTTGCGTGGAGTATTTCCTTTAAAGAAAATGATCACCAGCCCATCGGTTTCGAAAGTAAAGCATGTAATGAAAAAAGATCCGATATCGGTACATGTAGATACCCCGCTGGAAGAAGTAGTACAAGTCATCGAGAAATACGACTTGGTGGCTGTTCCGGTAGTAGACAGTATCGGACGCCTGGTAGGACGTATTACAGTAGACGACGTAATGGATGAAGTTCGCGAACAGGCCGAAAGAGATTACCAGTTGGCTTCCGGTTTGTCACAGGACGTAGAATCGCACGATAATGTATTCCGTCAGACAACGGCACGTCTCCCCTGGCTGCTCATTGGTATGCTGGGAGGTATCGGAAACTCCATGATATTGGGTAATTTTGATACAACTTTTGCGGCACATCCCGAAATGGCCCTGTATATTCCGCTTATCGGTGGAACAGGAGGAAATGTAGGAACACAATCGTCTGCTCTTGTCGTTCAGGGACTTGCCAACAGTTCGCTCGACTCTGGAAATACTTTTCAGCAAATATTAAAGGAATCGGTCGTTGCTCTTATTAATGCAACAATCATTTCCATGCTGGTATATATTTACAACTTTATCCGTTTTGGAGCGACCGCTACAGTCAGTTATTCTGTTTCCATCAGCCTGTTTGCCGTAGTTATGTTTGCTTCTATTTTCGGTACACTCGTTCCCATGACACTGGAAAAACTGAAAATTGATCCGGCAATTGCTACCGGACCGTTTATATCAATCACCAATGACATTATAGGTATGATGATGTACATGGGAATCACCGTATTGCTTTCTTAAATATTTTCATACATGGAGGCTTGTTCTTATAAATACTGAAACAGCCTCCATGCCTTTTATTCTTAATAAGGAATCCCCAAAACTTATTTAATGCAAAAAAATTTAGAAAAAAATATTGAAAATCAGATTTTATTCTTTTAATTTGTAACTACGGATTAAGATAAGCCGACATAATTCTTTAAAATCTATATACGATGGAAGTAAATGAAACAACCCGTCCACTAACTGAAGTTCCGGCAGAAAACACTCCCGAAACTCCGGTTTCTACTGTTGAGAATGATGAAAAGACGTTGTATTCTCCAAAACAAACGCAAGAAGAAGTAATAGAACGCTTAACAGAAATCAACAATAATACCTGCGATGCAGACAAACAAGAAATAGACTACCTGAAACAAACGTTCTACAAATTGCACAAAAGCGAGCAAGATACAGCGAGAAAGAACTTTATCGAGCAAGGCGGAAACCCTGAAGATTTCACTCCGGCCCCCGACCCGCTGGAAGCTAAATTCAAGGAAATCATGAGTTCCATCAAAGAGAAACGTAGTGCTATGGCAGCAGAACAGGAACAGGAAAAAGAAGAAAACCTGCAAAAGAAGCTCGAAATCCTGGAAAAAATGAAAGCGCTTACCGAAAATACGGAAGATACAGGAAAGATCTATAACGAATTTAAGCAGCTTCAGCAGAAATGGAATGAAATCAAACAGATTCCTGTTGGTAAAATAAACGAATTGTGGAAAACATATCAGCTTTACACTGAAAAGTTCTATGACATGGTAAAGCTTAACAATGAATTCCGTGAATATGATTTCAAAAAGAATCTGGAACAGAAAACTTATCTGTGTGAAGCAGCCGAAAAACTGGCAGAAGAACCAGATGTTGTATCAGCTTTCCATCAATTACAAAAATTACATCAGGAATTCCGCAGTATCGGTCCTGTAGCCAAAGAACTGCGTGAAAGTATCTGGGCACGGTTTAAAGCCGCTTCTTCAGCAGTAAACCGCCGCCATCAGCAACACTTTGAAGCTCTGAAGGAAAAAGAGCAGAATAACCTGGACCAGAAGACTGTTATCTGCGAAATTGTAGAGTCAATGGAATATGATACATTCAAAACTTTCGCCGACTGGGAAGACAAAACTCAGGAAATTCTCGCTTTGCAAGCTAAATGGAAAACTATCGGATATGCTCCGCAAAAAATGAATGTGAAAATATTCGAACGTTTCCGTGCTGCCTGCGATGAGTTTTTCAAACGAAAAGCTGCTTTCTTCAAGTCTGTAAAAGAAAGCATGGTCGAAAATCTTGAAAAGAAAAAAGCTTTATGCGAAAAGGCAGAAGCTCTGAAAGACAGCACTGACTGGAAAGAAACTGCAGAAATTCTGACTAAATTGCAGAAAGAATGGAAAAACATCGGTCCTGTTGCCAAAAAGCATTCAGACGCTGTATGGAAACGCTTTATCGGAGCTTGCGATTATTTCTTTGCACAAAAGAATAAAGCTACTTCTTCACAACGCTCGGTAGAGTTTGAAAACATGGCAAAGAAAGAGGAAATCATCAAACAGCTGGCTGCACTTGACGCATCGGGAACAACAGATGAAACAACATCGGAACAAACACGTGCTTTAATGAAAGAATGGAACAGCATAGGTCATGTTCCGTTCAAAGAAAAAGACCGTTTATACAATGAGTTCCACGGCTTGATAGACAAACTGTTTGACAAACTGAATATTTCAGCTTCTGAAAAGAAATTAAGTAATTTCAAATCGGGTTTGAATAAAGGTGATAACTTATACCGTGACCGTGAAAAACTGGTACGTACATACGAAGGGTTGAAAAATGACATTCAGACTTATGAAAATAATTTAGGATTTTTATCGTCTGCTTCGAAAAAAGGTAATACCCTTGTAACTGAAATTACCCGTAAGATTGAACGCTTGAAAGGTGAAATGGAACTGGTTTTGAAAAAAATACAAGCTATCGATGAAAAGCTGAACGAAGAATAAACCAAACGAAATTCATATTTTAGAATAAGAGTACCGATTTATCCAAAAAGTCGGTACTTTTTATTTATTAGCCCTAAACTGAAGAATACAAATTTCCAGACTATTATCTACAAAAAATTCCTTCAGACAATCCAGTGAAGATATCTGAAGGAATAGATAACAGGAGTTTTTACTATCAGGAACGTTTACGTTGCGGACGTTCCTTTTTCATCTGTTCGAAAGCTTCTTTCTGTTCATCTGTCAGCAAAGAAGTGATTTTCTCATTTAGCTTTTCCATTTCACATCTCCGCTCCTCACGTAAAAGTTCTTTCTTGAAAAATTCTGTATAAAGTTCAGTAATCTGCTTTTCCTGCTCATCAGTCAGGTTCAGCTTCTTGTCGAGCTTTTCTACTATCTGTTCTGGAGTACAAGTTCCCCCTCTGCGCTGAGCATCAACTGTATGTATGCCCAGTAAGGTTACTAAAGCCAGAAAAATAATTTTCTTCATGACAATTGTCTTTTAGTAATATTTATCGAATCGTATATACAAAACTTATCATAGCATAAGGTTTCAGTACATTGCTGTTGATATAATCGTAATAGTTGCTTCCGATACTATGAGTAAAAGCCTGATTCTGCTTCAGCACATCAAAAGCTTCCACCCTGATTTCGGCTGCATTGTTTTTCAGGAATTTTTTACCTAGTGACAGATTCCATAAGAAATAATCTTCTGTACCCGTATCCAGACCAGTATATCCGATATAATCGAACGTACTGCGGAAAGTAAGTCCCCAGAAGAATGTCCATCCCAACTTTGCCGAAGCTGAATGAGTAACATAATCACTACCTGTAGCAGTATCCAAAGAACTGAACATCTTATTGATACCAGCTGAATAAGACGCAGTAAAATCAAGGTTATTACTTATATTGCTACCAATAATAATCTTCGGTATCAGATTCAGTTCACGCGTCTTACTTTCTATTCCGTCGAAAATAGTAGGTACATTGGCATAATTAGCCGAAAGGCTGAGGTTGATATTACTCCGAATAAAATCAATAGGGAAACCATAAGTCAGCATCGACTGCAAACTATAGTAACCATCCATATTTACCGGACGAGTAAACTGTGCTCCCTTACTCAGTGTAACCGACGGAGTAAGCTCCATATCTTCTTTTGCAACGAAAGTACTGTCGGCTACACAATCTTGTTGTATGGTAGCCCCAACCATGGCAATAAACGTATGTCCAGACTTTGTCGTACGCAAATAACGCAGATTTGCCGTATGTGACAACTGCTGGTCAAGGTCCGGATTTCCCGCAGAAAGAAAAAGCGGATTGGAATTATCTATTACATTCTGCAAGCTCGTAACCGAAGGAGCAGATGATTTGCTGCGATAACGTAACTGTAGCGAATTGGTCCGATCTAAAGAATAACGCATGGTAAACGATGGCAATATAGAAAGATACCTGTGCGACAAATTGTCTGCCTGCGGATAGACCATATCACCTCTCAAATCTGCCCATTGTGCATCAACTCCCAGCATAGCATTGAATTTACCGGCACGATAACGAAGTCCTACACTTCCTGCCTGAGTAAGATAGCCCGACTGATACTCATTCGACAGGCTTTCATCCAACTGATCGTAAAGATCGCTCACCGCAGACTTCTTATACGTCTTACGGTCATTTTCTGAATCGGTATAACTCAACTTATATCCTAGCTGCAACTGCATATAGTCGGTTAACCTTTCCGTATAACTCAGATTAGAGCGCAAGGTATATTGACGGTTCAATGTCTGCTTCCACTGACTGTAGCTGTCTGTTTCCGACAAGCCGTCGACACTATACAATGTATTAAGATAATCTGTATATGTATTTCCATCGGTATTGCTCATTTTCCCACTGAGCATCAACGACAGGGTACGTCCTTCCTTCAGGAAACGATGACGCAAGATAAGGTCAGCTCCAACATTGTAAGCATTGTCTTCTCCCAACGTAGCAGTTTCTGTTTCATTATCAGACATGCCATTCAACAGATTCAGTCCCAGAAGCAATCCATGACTGTCATTATTCTGAAAGCTCAATGTTGGACGAAACTGTAACGAGGTTCTATTACTTATCTGATAATCCAGTTTCATATTAAAACGATGGTTCCAGTTCTTCATAGAGCTTTCCTGATACTCACTATAAGTCATTCCAGGAAGAGATGAGTCGAAATATTCACGTTCGGTCTGCTGCTGTGTCAGATTGTCCGACTGATTAAAAAAGTAACTGCCTGTCACCTTCCATTTTTCTCCCCACTGATCCACATAGTTTATACCAAGTCCGTTCGACGAAGTAACACCTCCTGTACTGCCTACCATAAAATCAGAAGCATTTCCACCGAAAGCACCTCCACGTCCTCCGTTACGACCACCTCCACGCCGCTTGCCACTTGCTCCAGAAGACATAACTCCCGCTAAATCCTCCTGCGAGAAGTTCTGCAGGTTCACATTGTTCGACATACCCAACAATGAAATACGACGATCTTCATTGAAGAAATTTACATTACCGTTTACCTTATAACGATCCTCAGTACCGTATCCAGCCGACACTTCACCAAAAGTTCCCTGGCGGAATCCTCCCTTCGTCACAATATTGATAGTTTTTATTTCTTCGCCATCATCGAACCCGGTAAATTCTGCCTGCTCACTTTTTTTATCGAAGACCTCGATACCTGCAATAATATCAGAAGGTAAATTCTTAATGGCGAGATTCACATCTCCATCGAAAAACTCCTTCCCATCTACTAGCACCTTTTTCACTTCCTCTCCTTGAGCCTGAATACTTCCACCTTCTACAACAATCCCCGGCATCTTAGCCAATAAATCTTCGGCTGAACTTCCTTGCATTACTTTAAAGGCCTCAGCATTATACAGCAAACTGTCGCCTTTCTGCTCGGCACGTGTAGCACGCGCATTAACAGATACCTCATCCAGCAGGTTTACATCCTCGCGCATCGTTACATTAACCTTTTTTTCTCCAGAGGAAGGAATAATAACGGCTTCCTTATATGTTTTATATCCTACATATGAAATCTGTAGCGTATAAGTACCTGCCGGAAGTTTCTTAAATTGAAACATTCCTTTCAGATCGGTAGATGTATAGTTGATTTTTCCATCCCCAGCTATCAGTTGAACCGTAGCCGAAATCAATCCCTCTCTAATCTTCTGATCTGTCACAACTCCCGAAAGTGTCTGTGTAAAAACAGAGAGTGAACATAATAAAGCAACTCCTAAAAAAACAAATCTTACCCTCGTAAACATACTCACTTTATATAATTTTTTTCTTATTCGATATCTTTACTTCAACAAAAATAATCTACTTGCAAATACAAAATATGTTCTCTCAACAAAGTAGTGGTAAACAACATCAATGTAGTGGTGAACACCACTTTGCTTATTTTTTCAAACCGACAGAAACTTTTATTTTTGCAAAAAAGAACAAGTTATGTGGTAAATTAAAAAGTTACCGTTTTACATCGATCTGATATTCTGTCTGGTGTTATTACCGGCTATGATGACCTTGCTGCCTATCGAACGATGGCTGATAAACAATTCACTATTCGTATACCTGTTGGTTTCATGGTTGTATATCGTATATATCCTGAACCGCCGCTTTATCATGCCTTTTATGTTTGCCGGGAAAAAACGTTTTTGGATAGCTGTTTCTCTTATTTTACTTACAGCTGTTGGTACTTACCTCATAACTCGCTATCAAATGAAAGTCCCGTTACACCACATGAGACGTACCCGACTTTTACAACATATCCAAAAAATCAAACTTCAGCAACAAGCTGTATGGTTTCTGTATGTAGTTGTGATTGCCTTTAGTGCAGCTGTAGGACTACTGACTCAACTTTATCACCAAATAATGGAACGACAAGCTGTAGAATTTGAGAAGAAAAAAGCCGAACTAGCACTTTACAAAGCACAGATTAATCCTCATTTTCTTTTCAATAATCTGAATACTCTATATGCTATGGTAGTAACAGAATCTCCTAAAACGGAAGATGCCTTTATTCAATTTATCAATCTGATGAAATATATGTATGCCAATAATACAAAAGATAAAATTCCTCTACACATTGAAGTAGAATACATTCGTCAGTATATAGAACTCCAAAAATATCGAATAGCAGAAAACTTTGATGTTCATTTTTCTTATGTACACGATGAAACGGAACAAATGAATATAGCCCCTATGATTCTGATTACCTTTGTCGAATACGTATTTAAACACGGTGTATCTTCTCATAAAAAAGGAGAGGCGTATATTACCATTCGCGTAGAAAAAGGAGAATTATTATTGGCAACAAACAATCCTTTATTAAACCATCCGGACTCAAAAACATCCAAAGGAATAGGAATAGAAAACTGCAAAAAGCGCCTCGATCTTCTTTATCCGAACAGGTATAGTTTGTTTACAGGAGAAAGAGACGGGAAATATGCCGTCACACTGAGTATCAATTTAAGACAATGAACATAAAATGTATAGCAATCGATGATGAGCCAATGGCGCTGGACATCATATCCAGCTTCTGCCAGCGCCATGGAAATATAGAACTGACAGTCTTTACCAATCCGATTGCAGGCATTGAACAAGTCAAGAAAATAAAACCCAATATTCTTTTCCTTGACATAGAGATGGAAGACATCAATGGAAGAGATCTGGCTCGTGACCTTCCTCACGAAGTAATGTTGATTTTTACAACAGCCTATGCACAATACGCTCTCGATGGTTTTGAATTGAATGCTATAGATTTTCTTCACAAACCATTCTCGTATGCTCGTTTTGAAAAAGCAGTACAAAAAGCTATAGAGCTACAAACACTACAACAACTTTCCGTTCAACCAACATTTACAGACGAGTATATCACACTAAAAGTGGAATACAAAAATACAAATATCCAGCTGAAAGATATTCTATATATAGAATCGATGGATAACTATGTGAGTATTCATCTCACCAGTCAGCCGACTCTAACTTCACAAATGAGTTTGAAAACGCTACAGGAACTTTTGCCCAAAGAAAAATTTATACGAGTACACAAGTCCTTCGTTGTCCCAATCTATCGGATTGCCAGTTATACTTCGAAAGAGATTCTTTTATATAATGGAACTTAGTATATGTCAATTTTTAAAAACTAACCGATAATACATTAATTGTCAGGCAATTACATTTGTAAAAGACCTTAAAATTTCGTAGCTTTAAGGTAGTTAACTCCCACATTAATACCATGTTACGAAACTCTAAGATCCAC